>Ga0209755_10000001_pt1 | contig 698675 bp, 615 predicted proteins | sample TergutCo191P1_FD_187301 | JGI IMG/M metagenome (GOLD analysis project Ga0209755, IMG submission 187301) | Cornitermes sp. P1 segment gut microbial communities from Petit-Saut dam, French Guiana - Co191P1 (SPAdes) (version 2) | ecosystem: Host-associated > Arthropoda: Insects > Digestive...
TTCCGAACACGGAAGTTAAGCCCTTCTGCGCCGATGATACTGCGTCCCTAAGGCGCGGGAAAGTAGGTCGTTGCCAAGCTTTTTTTATAAAATTACAAGAGCTGTCTTAAAGACGGCTCTTTTTTTTCGCCAATTAAAAGTTCATTGTTTCCTTGCAATCTCAATTTTAATTACTTAAAATGTATATTGGGGAGGGTATTGTAAAAGGGAGAGTATACTAATGAAACGGCTTTTAATGGGCCTTTTTTTTACGGTATTGATATTATTGCCTGCGGCGGCTCAGTCAAGGCTTGGAGATTTTTCCATGCAGGGTGCCGCCAGCCAGGTGATGACCGCAGACGGGCTTGTTGGACATCATCCAAGCCTTCCCATGAACTCAAAAGCGACGATAACCAATCAGGCAAACGGAAAAGAAATAGAAATAACAATCGTAGGGCGTATTCAACCGTCGTTGGATCGGATTATCGATCTTTCAGCTTCGGCGATATCGGCTTTGGGAATGAAACCCGGAGAAAATGTACTTCTTACGGTCAGCGCTCCAGCGCGCCCTGCAAGACAGGAACAGGTGCAGATTGTTGATCTGCCAACACCTGTCAGGGAAACTGCCGCCGACCAGGGAAAAACAACCGCAGTTCAATCTACGGAACAGGAAAGAATTGCAACTGCTGCACAACCGCAGTCGGGAAGACAGGATAGTGACGCTGTTTTGAGATACGCAGGGGATCTTTTTAACGCTAATGCCACTGGTTCTGACGGTGAAACAGTTGAATTTCTGGCATGGCTTATGGCAATGACATTGGATGCAAGGGAAACACGTGAAGCCAGAGAAGCAAGAATTGAAAGAGAAGAACGCGAAGCCAGAGAGTTAAGAGAAGCGAGGCTGGTCAGGGAAGAGAGGGAAATAAGAGAAGCCAGAATTGCCAGGGAAGAAAGAGAAGCAAGGGAGGTGCGAGAGGCAAGAGAAGCGCGTGAAACGAGAGAGGCGCGCGAGATAAGAGAAATAAGAGAAGTTCGGGAGGCAAGGGAAGCACGCGAGGCAAGAGAAGCGCGTGAAGCCAGGGAAATGTCAAGGACTGCAGTAAACAATCCGCCTGCTAATGCCCCGGCAGCGCCTGTCAATAATAATCAACCGCCGGCTGTTAATCCGCCCCCAAATAACAATACGTCCGTACTGAATACTCTACCCGGTTTTTCAAGCGTAATTACTACAGTTCCCGAGTTAAGGGTTTCTGCAAATGTATCGCAATCTGATTCAAATATGGCCGCAGAAAAGGAATTATATAAAACAAATGAAAGCAATTTATTAAAGCTCGAACCTGTCAAACTAGAAAATATGACAATTATTCCCGGATTGCCGGACAGAAATTCCGGTAAAAAGTACCGTTTGCAAATAGGCGCATTTTCTGTTTTTGAAACTGCCTCTAGGGTATCTGAACTCTTAAAAAGCGCCGGTTTTAAAGTGGAGCAAGTATATTCAGATTCAGTTTACCGCGTTATGGCAGTTGATATCTCTTCCATCGATGTTTATCCTGCATCTTTAAGGCTGGGTTCTCTCGGGTTTAGTCAAATTTGGGTCAGGGAGTAAATTTACACTTGAATAGCCGCCAAATAAATGTTAGATTAGTAGTATAGGGAGGAATGCTCTATGGCAGTACACTCAGATGTAAAAATTTCGGAATCAAGGCAATTGGTCACTTTTCAGCTTGGGGAAGAACTGTACGGTGTTAACATAATGGATGTCAAGGAGATTGTCAGAGTACAGGCAATCCGCGGAATACCCAATGCGCCTGCGTATGTGGAAGGAATATTTAATCTAAGAAGTGAGATCATTCCCATTATTAATCTGCATAAAAGGTTTCATTTAAAAAAACTTGTAACATCGGAAGAAGACGAACTTTTATCCGGTTTTGTTATTATTGATATTGATGGTATGAAGCTTGGAATTATCATTGACAGGATTTCACGCGTTGTGACAATTGAAAAAGAGGATATTCAGCCGCCTCCCCAGATGTTTTCGGGGATTGGCGCCGAATACATTCAGGGCGTTGTGCGTCAGGAGAGCGGTTATCTGATCATCCTCAACATAAGAGATTTATTTAATCCAAAAGAATTACAAAAGATTGCCGAACTGAGAAGGTAGGCGTTTTGGCTGCACATGAAAATTGAAGTCTACTCTCCCACCATCAGACGCAGGGAGATGGACGCGGTGTTAACCGCGATGGTGGAAGAAAAAATCGGCCCAGGTGAACGAAACCGGCTTTTAATTCAAACGGCAAAAGATCAATTGCATTTTGATTTTGCTCTCGCTCTTAGAAGCCCTGCCGTTGCGCTGCAGTTTGCTCTTCAGTCTCTGGGCGTTAAAAACGGGCAGGCGGTAATTATTTCCGCGCTTTCTCCCCGTTACTATCTGCAGGTACTGCAGGATTTACAGCTTGTTCCCCTTTTATGCGATGTCAATTTTGATTTTCCATGCATGACAAAAGACACAGTAGAAAATGCAATTTCCAAAAAACCTTTTGATCTTGAAGTATCGGCTGTTATTCTCCATCATACTCTTGGCTTTGTCCCTGACTGCGCTTCCATAACAGAGCTTGGGTTTCCGGTAATTGAGGATATTTCACAAAGCTACGGAAGCTGGATGAAACCTTCTGCAAAAAAAAATGATTCTGATATAGATAACTCTGATAATAAAGTAAATCCTTCCGGTTCTTCACTCTCCGGTCATCAGCCTTCTTTACACGGTGTTTTACATATTTTGGGGCTTGAAGAAAGAGATATGCTTACATCCGGCGGGGGTGCTTTGCTTTTTGCGATGAACAAGAAGGAAGCTTCTTTACTGCGAGGCTTTAACGGCATCGCTGATGAATATTGCCTTGCAGATATTAACGCCGCGCTGGCTGTCGTCCAGTTTAAGGAAATACAGCGGAACATTGAAAGAAGAAATGAAATTTCTGCAATGTATAAACAGGCGTGCCTGTCGCTTGCATCAAGGACAAAGCACCGTTGTTTTATCACAGATTCTGAATCTTTCAATAATTATTTTTCCTTTTCCTTGATTCTGGAAACCGGATTAAAGGATGTTATTTCATATGCCAAGAAAAAGGAAATATTGCTGGACAACGCTTTTGATAAAACCATCGCAGGAGCCGGCGTTTGCGAAAATTGTCCTGTCAGTAATTCGCTTGCGATGCGAACAATTCTTTTACCCCTGTACCCCAGACTGCGTTCCGGTGATGTTGAACGCGTCTCGCGTCTCATTATGACTCTTCCATAGAGGATTACAAAATGGGAAAAAGCGCATGTTTATTCATTAATCCGAATAAAAAAAACATAAAAGAAACGGCGGCTTTAATTCAAAAAGAACTTGAGAGGCGCTTTTATGAAATAACTGTTTTCCATTTTGACAGTAAACCTGAAAATGTTATGTCAGGGAAATGGGATATGGCTTTTTCTCTGGGAGGAGACGGAACTGTTTTATATACCGCCCGTTATATGGGACAGCTTGGAGTTCCCATTCTGCCTGTTAACTTCGGCGCTTTGGGTTTTATCGCCGGCGTTGATAAGGAAAACTGGCTTGATGTTTTTAATTTATGGGAAAAAGGACAGACAACATTATCCCGAAGGTGTATGTTTGACATCATTGTAGAGCGTGCGTCACAAACCGTTTATAAAAATAATTGCCTGAATGATATTGTCGTTTCGGCAAGCGGAATTGCAAAACTTATCAATCTTGATGTTTATATCGATTCGAATGAAGAAACGCTTGACAACTCCGAAGATAAAACGGTTCTTGGCTCTTACCGCTGCGACGGCTTGATTATTTCTACACCGACAGGATCGACTGCGTACTCAATGGCTGCAGGAGGTCCCATTATGGATCCGGAAATGGAAGCGATGATCTTAAGCCCTATCTGTCCATTCTCACTTTCCAATAGATCATTCGTGCTTCCTTCGCGGCTTACTCTTGTAATTAATGTTGCAAAAGAGCAGAGATCAGAGGTTTTGCTGACAGTTGACGGTCAGGATATTTTTAAACTTGAATGTTTGGATAAAATACACATTAAACAAGCGCCTTTCCCCGCTGTTTTAATTTACTCAAGCAGGCACATGTATTACTCGGCGTTACGGACAAAATTATTCAATTACAGCTCAAATATCAGACAAGGAGACATTGATGCTTGAAGAGCTTTCAATCAGAAATTACGCTCTCATTGATTCTGTTACACTCTCTTTTCGTCCGGGTTTTAATGTTCTATCCGGTGAAACCGGCGCCGGCAAATCGATAATTGTAGGTTCTCTGGGTTTTTTACTTGGGGGCAAAGCTGAAATTGATGTTATACGCACAGGATGCGATGAAGCAAGCGTATCAGCTGTTATTTCCGTCAAGAAAAATAATACTGACGTTATTGCCTGGCTAAAGGGACGGGATATTGAATGTGAAGAAGAAACCATAATAGTGCGGCGGAATATTAAGACATCAGGCAGAGGCTCCGTTTTTATCCAGAACGTTCCTGTTACACGAAATGATCTATCTGAATTCATGTCCCTTTTGTTTGACATTCACGGACAGCACAATCATGAGTCGCTTCTTAAAAAAGAAAACCACCGTAAATTGCTTGATCGTTTTGCGGGGATTGAGGATGAAGTGCGCTCTTTTTCGTCAACTTTTCTTGATTTAACCGAAAAACGCAAGACGCTTGAATCAATGCTGAAAAGCGATCGCGAGAGGGAAGAGAGGCTTGATTTTTTAAGTTACGCCATAGACGAAATAACAAAAGCAAATATTCATGCAGGAGAGATGCGCGAGCTTGAAAACGAATCGCAGCGTCTTGTCAGTTTTGAAAAACTTGCAGGTTTTATTCACACAGCCGCGGAGAATTTCACGGACGGAGAATCATCGGTTTTAAACCTTGCACGGCGGATAAAAAACGCTCTTGATAACGCGTCCTCATTGGACTCTGTTCTTGGAGATATCAACAGAAGATTTGAGAATTTATTTTATGAGGCAGAAGATATCGCTTCTGATTTCCGCTCCTACAGGGCGTCGCTTTTTTTTGATCCAAAAAGGCTTGAAGAAGTAAATGAACGCCTGTCTTTCCTTCAAAAACTTAAAAAAAAATATGTTAAAAGCGCAGATTCCCAGGGTGATGAAGAAGCAATTCTTTCATATAAAATAAAATCTGAAGCGGAGATTGGCGCATTAAACGCGGCGGAAGAAAACAGGGACAAACTTAAAACGCAGATTTCTTCCCTGGAAAAGGATATTGTTCAAAAAGCGCAGAGCCTGCGGCAAAAACGCAGTGAAGCGGCGGAAATTTTAGGTAAATTGATTTCCGGCATTTTGAAAAATCTGGGAATGCCGAATGCGCGCTTTAAAACTGACGTTATTCCCAAACAGCAAAGCGGGCAGACTTCCTACGGTCCGTGGGGAGCGGACGACATCGAATTTTTAATTTCGGCGAATACGGGAGAGCCTTTGAAGGATCTTGCAAAGATTGCTTCAGGGGGTGAGCTTTCAAGGGTTATGCTTGCGATTAAAACCGCGCTTTTATCCTCGCCTGACCAATACGACGCAGAAGGCGTGGAAACTCTTGTTTTTGACGAGATTGACACGGGGATTGGAGGAGAGGTTGCTGTAAGCGTCGCCGAGTATCTGTCGCAAATCGGCAAATTATTGCAAATTTTTTGCGTAACACATCTAGCGAGTATCGCTGTAAGAGCCGATAATCATTTTAAGGTGGAAAAAAAAACCGAAGGCGGCAGAACTTATACAGGCATTGGGCCTTTAAATACGGAAGGACGCAGAAAAGAAATTGCAAGAATGCTTTCCGGCGATGCGACAGGAGCGGCGCTTGCCCATGCTGACGACCTTATAATGAAATACAGGAAACGGAGCGGTTAATGGCGAAAATAAACGATATTGACAGGCATGCCTATTTTGAAAAAGTTAAAACATATACTTCGATTACAAAAGCGCTTTTAAAAACTGAAAAAGACCTCGTTTTGGAATCAAGAAAAAACACTCCCGAAGCGCCTCTTGTAAAACTCACTCTTGCAGATGAAATGCTTAATCTGGCTTCAAATTATATAGCTGTAAACGGAGTTTCTCAGGCTGTATTAAAAGTAAAAAACGAAGAAGCCCTGAACGATGCCAGAAAGTCAATTTACAAGGCGGTTATTTATCTTGAAGAAGCTGTCAGCAGTTATATTGACGCTCCTTTCTCCGATTATGAAGAAAAATTGACAGCTATAGAAGCGTATGATCAAAATCAACGTTATTATTTGATAAGAAAAATGGGACTTGCAATTGATTTAATAGAAAACGCATACGGCGACAACTCCAAATGGAGATGGACTTTTGTTGAGATCGAAGGCCGTTTTGCAACAGTCGCAAAAAATATAGTTGATTTAAAAAGCGTTTATACAAATAAAAGCCCTGAATCTCCCTATTATGATTCTACCGTTTACCATTTGCGGCTTATAAAAAAATTATTGGCTCAGGCAGCGGATCGTTACCGTGAAAAATATGAACTCTCAACCGGTCAAACCCTTGACTTTAAAACAGGAATTAATTTTCTGGCGGCGTTAAGAAGAATCCATATTGTTCTTGCTGAAAATGATGAATCCAATGAGATAAAGAAAAAACTTGCCATCTGGTCAGCCAAACTTGAAACTGATTTAAAAAAACAAGAAGAAGCCAAGAAAAAGAAAGTATGATAATTAATAGGTTCCCAGTGTGATTTTGATATTGATTTTTGACCGGACCTTTAATCCATGAAGCCGCCTCCGGAATATTTTAAGGAATACCGAACCCTTCTTCCTTATCTCATGCGTTACCGCAATCAGTATATTCTGGGAATTATTTGTCTTGTTATATGTGACGCCGCTCAGATAATCATTCCCCAGTTTTTACGCGTCGTAATTGATTTGATTGGTTCCGGTGATTTCCAGTGGCGCAGAATTATCATTCTTTCCCTTTTAATGGTCGGAATGACAGCGCTTGTTTCTTCAGGGCGTTTTTTATGGCGTTATTTTCTTAACGGATCTTCAAGGCGTATAGAAACGCAGCTAAGGGAAGATATTTATGATCATCTTCAAAAATTATCATGGGATTTTTATCAAAAAAATAAAATAGGAGATCTGATGGCGCGTTCCATTAACGATCTCCACGCTGTGCGGATGGCAATCGGAATGGGATTTGTCGCTTTTTTTGATTTTATTTTTATGGCGACAGCCATTTTAATAATTATATTTATCCAGGACGCGCAGTCCGCATTTTATTCGATTATACCGCTTCCAGTTATCACATTATTAATTCTTTTGTTCGGAGGTTTTGTCGGAAAAAAATTCCGCACGGTTCATGAAGCTTATTCAAGCCTGAGCGATAATGTACAGGAAACTTTTGCAGGAATGGGCATAATTAAATCATTTGTAAAAGAGTGGTGGTTTATTAAAAAATTTTCAGATTCAAATGATGATTACCGCAAGGCGAATATGGAGCTTGTCCGCCTTTTCGGATTCTTCTTCCCTTTTATTCAATTCCTTTCTGGTCTTACAATTATTGTCATGCTTTTTATAGGAGGTATCCGAGTTGTTAACGATCAGATGACGCCGGGAAGCCTTGTCGCAATGTTCCGCTATCTGGGTATGCTGATCTGGCCTCTTATGGGAGCTGGTTTTATGGTTAACATGATCCAGCGCGGAAAAGTAGCTTTGGGAAGGATAAATGAAATATTACAGACCGAACCGTCTATTTTTTCGATTAATTATAAGTTAGATCGTGAAACCGAAAAAAAAATGGCAGGCGAAAATGACACTGCGGCTCTTGAACTTGAAAATTTGCACTTTACCTACAACAAGGAAAAAAAGAATGCGCTGGAAAGAATTAACTTCAGAGTGAACCGAGGAGAATGGCTTGGCATAATGGGAAAAACAGGATCGGGAAAATCCACTTTAATAAAAACGTTCACAAGAACAGTTGATCCTCCGCCGTGTACTGTGCGTGTTTTCGGACTTGATATTAGAGAGTGGCCTCTCGATCAATTACGCAGCCTTTTCGCTGTCAGTCCCCAGGACAGTTATCTTTTCTCCGACACAATCGCGAACAATATCGCGTATGGTTATACCGACTCTGACACTAGCGCTAAGGCTAAAGCTATATCGAAAGCGATTGATTTTGCCTGCTTTAACAAGGACCTGGAAAATTTTCAAAACGGAAAAGATACGCTTGTCGGAGAAAGAGGACTAACCCTTTCAGGAGGGCAGAAGCAGCGCACCGCAATCGCAAGGGCAGCAATAATGGACGCGGAGTTTTTAATTCTGGATGACTCTCTTTCCGCTGTGGATAATGAAACGGAATTTAAAATACTTGAAGCGTTAAGAAAAGAAAGAATAAACCGTACGACAATAATCATTTCTCACCGTGTATCGACGCTTAAATACGCGGATAAAGTGCTTGTCCTTGAAAACGGAAGAATGGCTGAATACGGAAAACCCGCAGACCTTGCAAACGCAGGCGGGTTTTACAGCCGCATGACCGCATTCCAGAGACTGGAACATGAACCGGAGAAAGAAAGTGGCTGACAGTTATTTTGAAACCGATGATATAACAAAAGAATACGACAGCCACATTATAAAAAGGATTCTGTCGTATTTAAAACCGTATAAACTCCTGGTTGTTTTAACCGTTACAGCCCTTGTCATATCTACATTATGTGAACTTGTTATGCCGCTTCTTTTACAGCGGATCATTGACGACGGCATCATGATAAAGAATATTTCCTATCTTATGCGCGGCTGCATTTTGTATTTTATAATGCTGTTATGCGCATTTGTTTTTACATTTTCGCAGACATGGACAGCGAATCTTATGACGCAAAATGTAATGAAAGATATGCGTCTTGAACTTTTTAAGAATACAATTTCCCAGTCAACTTCATTTTTATCGCGTCATCCTGTTGGAAGGATTGTAACACGGTTAACAAGCGACGTAAGCACAATGGACGAGTTTTTCACTACTGTGCTTGTCGCTTTTTTAAAGGATATTTCAATAATGACAGGCTCCATTATTACTATGTTTATTCTTTCCCATCAGCTTGCCGCAGTTGTTTTTATAACGCTTCCTCCCGTTTTAATCGCCACTTTTATAAGCCGCATTAAAGCGCGGGATGCGTTTAGAAAGCAGAGAACAGCATCCTCAAAGGTTTTTGCGTATCTTGCAGAACGTCTTGCAGGAATGCAGGTTGTGCAGCTTTTCAGGCAGGAAAAAAGAAGCTTTCAGGAATATAAAAAAAACAACGGCGAACTTTTGGATGCCAACCTCGGCGAAATGTACGTGTTTGCCACTTTCAGACCATTAGTTGAATGGTTTTCAACATTAACTGTAGCGGCTGTAATTGTAGCAGGAAGCAAAATGGCGCTTTCAGAATCAATTTCCCTTGGCACCCTGATCGCATTTATAAACCTTGTTCAGATGTTTTTCCAGCCCGTTACCGATATCGCCGAAAAATACACAATGCTTCAATCCGCGATGGCAGGAGGAGAGAAAGTTTTTAAGCTGATGGATACAGAAGAGCATATTCCCGATACAGGCAGGCATGATCCTGACGGCGCAAGTCCGTTTGGATCAGGTTTGGTTGAATTTAAAAATGTATATTTTGCATATAAAAAAGGCGAGGATGTTTTAAAGGGACTTGATTTTTCCATAAACCCCGGGGAAATGGCGGCGATTGTAGGATATACAGGAGCTGGAAAAACAACCATCATCAATGTTTTGTCCCGTCTTTGGGATATTGATAAGGGAGAGATATGCCTGGACGGCATTCCGATAAGGGACATTCCCCTTGGTAAACTGCGCAGATACGTTATGTCTGTCATGCAGGATGTAACGCTTTTTTCAGGAACAATAGAGGAGAACATCAGTCTTGGTCTTGAAATTTCTTCAGATGAAGTAATCGAAGCCGCAAAGACAGTCCATGCCCATGAGTTTATTTCCAGTCTGCCAGATGGTTATAAAACCGTACTTTCAGAAAGAGCAGCAAATATTTCCACAGGACAGAGGCAGTTAATAAGTTTCGCCCGCGTTATTGCGCATAACCCCCGCGTTGTGATCCTTGATGAAGCGACAAGTTCCATAGACACAGAGACAGAGCGTTTGATTCAAATGGGCATAAAAAAAGTGCTGGCAGGCAGAACGTCATTTGTTATCGCGCATCGTCTTTCCACGATTAAAGAAGCTGATCGCATTATGGTTCTTTCAGGCGGCCGTTTTGCCGAAGAGGGCAGTCATGATGAGCTTATCGCAAGAGGCGGGCTGTATGCCGGATTATACAAGCTGCAGTACAGTCAGCACGAATGAAATTATCTGCCGAACAAGTCTTGCATTCACTAATCTGTTTTCATGATGAATATTACTCAATTATTCCACAATTTTAATACGGTACGGTATTAATTTAAAAACCTGAGCACTGGATTTTCGATCATTTTGCAGTTAAAATAACAATAAGGGTGAAAAAACGCGTTTTTTTATCAATTTTCTTTCTCTTTTTTGCGTTTGGCGCAAGTGTTTTCACCCAAAGCAGGGACTTTGCTTTTCATATCACAAATATAAAAGCGGAATCCAGAAATAATCTTGTCCGGTTAACATGGGTTGATTCTCCTGCCGCAAGAGGACCTGTATATATTTACCGATCCGCCCGTCCTTTCGGCAATTCCATTCCTGCAAACATTAAACCCATTACTGTGAGATACGGAGTGCAGTATTACATTGACGATATTGAAGACTTAACGAGTGTTTTTTATTTTATAGCTGCAAGTGAAATTTCCGGCCGCCGTTATGATTATATTTTTCCCAATATAAATACCGTTGCCGTTAATCCTGTTCAGGATACCGTGCAGATTGCGGATACTGTTGATCCTGATCAACTGGAACTTCCTCCGGTTGTTATTTTTAGGCAGGAAAGCGGGATTACCGGTTTATGGATCATAAAAGATGGAGACAAGGTAATAATTACATACGCAACGACAACTCCTGAAAAAAAAGTTATTCTTTACAGAAGCGCTCAGCCTTTAAACAAACCGCTTGATTTGCTCAGAGCTTCTATAGTTATATCGGGAATTTCTTCTCCCTTTACCGATTCGCCTGTTCCGGGTTATACATGGTATTATGCCCTTGTAAACGAGGAAGATATTTTAAACGGAAATTTCAATTTAACTCCTGGAGTTAATTCCACTGCTGAAGGGATTGAATTTGCTGATGTTCAGCTAACGCAGGATTTTCTGCGTCCGATACCGCTGCCGTTTCTTACCCTTAACAATTATGTTTCAGGCGGTTTTTTAACAGAAGTTCCGGATGGGTTTGCGCACAAATCCGATTCAATAATTTTTTACGGCAGCGCTCAGGAGCAGAAGCCTCCAAAAGAGTTAAGGAAACCACGTGTTTTTGCCGTTGATCTGGAGGCTCCTGCAAGCGGCGAAGAATCAGAACTTTATCATATAATCAGGGATTTTTTCGGAAAGCACGAGTGGGAGGATGCGCGCAGCAAATTACTGGATTATCTTTCCCTTCCGCGGACAAAAGAAGCTCAGGAGCGAGGTCGTTTTTATCTGGGACAGACGCAGTATTTTACAGGTAATTACAGGGAAGCTCTTTGGGAATTTTTGTCTTTCAGATCCGTTAATCCAGGCGAAGCAAATGTATGGATTGACGCGGTTCTTTCGGCAATGGTTTATTAATAAAAGTTATTAACGCAGAGTTCTCAGAAGCGCGCGCAATTCGGGATTTGCCGAAGATTCATTTATCGCTTTTAATGTATTTTCAGTTTTAAGAATAACCTCGTCTCCCTGTTCTATACGATCGAAGAAACCGTTTCTTTCAAGCGAGCCGATTGCGATTTCTTCATCAACATCGCTTATTGTAAGTTTTCCAACAAGTTCATCATCCGAATAAAGGAGCGCAATACCCTCATTGGCGATCTGAACTCTTCCTTTTTTTACCACATCATAAACCATGCCTGTCTGAACATTGTCTACTTTTCCCTTATTGATAAGAGCCAGACCCTGCCTTCTTATAAGAAGACGTCCTCTTAACGGCATTGAATTTGACAGTTGATCAGTTATTCCCTTTGATGCGCTTCGCAATCTGTCTGTTCCTGTTCTGTATGCGTAATAAGTTCCCGCGGACGTCCCTGTTCTGCCTGTAAAAAGCTCACCTTTGACGGAAAGATCACGTTCATTCTCTGTTACTGAAACAAGCATGAAGTAATCCGCTCCGGATTCTCTTGCCTGCCTGAAAGCGGAAGAAAAAGACTGCTGGCGCGTTTCTAAATTCATCGGAGTAATATTGCGATTGTGCACCAGCAATTCCTTTATCAAAGAAGCGGCTACTGTACCCGCGTCAGCATGATAAAAACTTGACTGCCCTGCCGCGGAAAAGATCGCGATTTTATAATGGCGTTCGGCAAGATCAACTGGGTTGACCTGCCATCTTCTGAAAAGCGCGTTTGAAAGAAGCGAAGTGTATGCCTCAACCGCGTCATTCATGCTGCGATCCGCCATTCCCTGATCCTGAAGGAATTTAAGCTCTTCGAGATAACGTGCGGGATATCCCTGAATGCGCAGAAGCTCCGCGTATTCGCGTCTGTCTGCCGCAAAAGGATTGAGTCTTAAACCTCTTCGATACTCAAAAAACGCCTGATCGATCATGTTGTTGGCTTTATATCTTCTTGCTCTGTCAAAATGCCATGAAGCCCATCTTGCCCGGCGTGGATCTTCTAGATTTGTTGACGAGATTAAAGTCTCTTCCAGAATTGCGCGGATAAATTCATCATCTTCATTGATTGTAATGGCATTCGACAATAATGAAATAGAGTCGCTTTGGCGCCCCATCCTTATAAAGCATAAACTTTTTAAATACCATGCGCTCATGTTTTCCCTTTCAGCGGCAATTACCATGTCGCAAAATCTGGCTGATTCTTCATACTGCATGTTGCGGTAATGAAGGGTTGCCATTAAAGACTGGGTTGGCACATGGGAAGGTCTGTAATATAGCGAGCGATCCGCGCAGCGGATTGCGTCATGAATCCTGTCGTTTTGCGCATAAATGTACGCCGCGTAATAATAAACGCGGTAATCTTCGGAATGCTGAGTCAAAGCGCTGTTTATGTAGTTCTGCGCAGCCGCTCCGTCTCCAAGAGAGAGCGTTACAAGTGCAAGGGAAATTAAAAGACGCCGGTCATCAGGATGTCTTCGTACAGCTTCGCGGTAACGAAGAAGAGCCTCTGATGGTCTGTTTCTTGCAATATCAAGTTCACCTGCAGCAAAAAGAGCTTCCTTGTTGTAGGGTTCCCTTGCAAGGATTTCATAAACAAGACTTGAAGCGGCGTCCAGATTACCGAGCGCGATAAGCGTAAAAACTTCCAGATTGGCAATTGTCATATTGGTGCGCGCAAGGGTTCTGGCTTTTCTGACCCAGCTAAGCGCCTGATCATACTCGCCAAGCTCATAATAACATTCAGCAAGGGATGCTGTTCCTTCTGCGTGCGCGGGATTAATCCTTAAACATTCCAAAAACGATTCTACAGCAGAGTACCAGTTTTCATCAGACATAAAAAATTTTCCGCGTTCATAATGCATTGCGGCTGGATTTTGCTGGGCGTCAAGGGATACAGGAAAGATCAACAAGATAAAAGCGAGAGATAAAAAATATAAAAGAATTTTATTTACATTGAAGCGCCGCGCCGCAGTATTAATCTGACTCATCATCACCCCGTTTATAAAACATCATTCTTTTTTATGCGTAACAATTTTAATCGAATTTATTTTATGACCGTCCATTTCCTGAATGATAAAATCATAATCTTTATAGGCAATCTTTTCGTTTTTAACGGGAATTTTACCGAACAGATCGAAGACAAATCCGCCGAGCGTATCAAAATCTTCATTGACAGGAAGATCGAGGTTCGTTTCTTCGGCAAGGAATTCAAGGTTTACCCTCGCGCCGCACAGCCATGAATTATCCCCGAGTTTTATTAATTCCTCAGTTTCATGGTCGAATTCATCTTGAATGTCTCCGATTATTTCTTCAATGATGTCCTCCATTGAAACAATTCCCGATACCCCTCCGTATTCATCGACAACAATTGCAATATGGACTTTCTTGCGCTTCAGTTCCCTCAGTAAATCATCAATATGTTTGGAAACCGGAACAAAATAGGGTTTCCTTGCAAGTTCGTTAATATTAAAGGTTTTATTGTTAACAAGCGCATTTAAAACATCCTTGACATGAAGAATACCGATTACATTATCTACGGTATCCTGATATACAGGAAAACGCGAGTGTTCGCTGTCGCAGATGCAGGATAAAATCTCCTCTTTCAACGCTGACGCTGAAAGAAATACGGTGTCTGTTCTTGGAACCATTACTTCCTTGACTGTGGTATCAGACAATTCGACAACGCCGCGGATCATCTGCTGCTGATCTTCTTCGAGGTCTTTTATTGCCCGCGAATTCAGCTGAAAAGGCGATTTCACTTTTTATCTCCGTTTATTGTTTTTTGCGGTATAATGCGTTCATTTCCAAGTTTACCCAAAATTTCTTCCTGTAAAGCAAGCATCGGCTCATTAACATCAAGGGATCTATGATCCATCCCGTCCAAATGAAGAATACCATGTATTATCAGTCTGCGTAACTCCTCATCCTCGTTAATTTTAAAGTAGGAAGCGTTCTCTTTTAATGTATCAAGTGAAATTACTATATCTCCCGGCAGATAAAAGGTTCTGCCGTCTTCCTGTATTTCGCTTCCCAGATTAAAAGAAAGTATATCTGTAGGTTCGTTTATATTACGGTAACGATCATTTAATTCGGTTATTGTTTTATCCCCGCAAAGGAGTATGGAAAGCTGCCAATTTTCGCGTTTTATTTCGTCCAGAACTTTAAGGGCAAAACTGCACATTGTAGAGCTCCACGAAGGAAGGAGGATTTCTTTTGCGCCGGCAACGACATTGTTCACTCCGGTTCCTCTTTTTGTTTCGGGTATTCGATTCTTGAATGATAATAACCTGCAAGCACTCTTACAAAGACTTTTTTTATAATTTCAAGTTCGTTAAATGACAACTCCGATGCGGAAAGTTGTCCCTGATCAATTTTGGATTCAAAAAGCTGCTGAGTAAATTTCTCTATTTTTCCCGGTGTAGGTTTATTAAGGGTTCTTACTGCGGCTTCCGTAACGTCAGCCAGCATCACAACCGCCGATTCCTTTGATCTGGGAGGATTTCCCGGGTAGGAAAAGTCTTCGCTGTTTACCGCAGTTTCAAGTTCCGCCGCTTTATTATAAAACCATGATATGATCGAATTTCCGTGATGCTCTGAAATGATTGAAATAACGTCCCTAGGCAGTCCAAGACTGTGCGCTTTTTCAACGCCGAGTTTGACATGGCTTCTGATTATGGTTACAGACAAGCGAGGATTTATTTCGTCATGTTTATTACAATCGGTTTGATTTTCAATAAAATAATCCGAATTTTCCATTTTTCCTATGTCGTGATAATATGCTCCTACGCGAGCAAGAAGAGCATTGGCTTCTATATCCTGACATGCCTGCTCTGCAAGATTGGCAACCATTAGCGAGTGGCTGTAGGTTCCCGGAGCCGTGGTAAAAAGCTTTCGCAGAACCGGAGCGTTTAAATCAGAAAGTTCCATAAGCCTGAAAACTGTAACTGCGTTAAGCGCATGTTCAAGCGGAGGCAGAAAGCCGAGGATAAGCATGCCTGAAATAATACCGTTCATCGCAGCCCAGAATAAAATAGCGGGATAATCTCCGATATATGTCTGGTTAATAAACATCACAACAACGGAAGCGATGCAGTTTGCCAGCGCGATAAGAAGACCGGCTCTTATAAGGCTCATTCTGTTCTGCGCGTTATGAAGTATACCGGATGCTGTCGCTCCTGAAATAAGTGCGATAAAATATGAGTTAAAATCAAAAGCGCCCGCGAAATAAGAGCCGAGGGGAAGGACAAGCGCCATTATGATCGCAGCTCTTGTTCCGAGGAAAACCGATAATATCATAATAAACAGAGCGGTAGGAGCCGCCAGCGATACCGGAAAACCTTCATACCCGAAAGAAAAGTAATTCAGAAGGACAGATACAATAATGTAAGCTCCTGTGAGGGACGCCAGTAAATATTTTTCGCTGTCTGTTAATTCCCTTTCAGGGACAATGCGGTTTTGCAGAACCGCTATCAGTATATAAATCAGGATTACAAGAAAAATTATGCCGATTATATTGCGGGGATCTCTTTTGGAATGGGATAAGTTAAGTTTATTTAAAGCTTCCATATCGCTTTCTGTGATAATGAAACCTTTCCGTATGATCTTCTGTCCTTTTTCGATTTTCTTCATTACAAGGACGCCGCGTGAACCGGTTTCCGCTTTGTCAAGATACGACACTGATATTGACGCAGCAACATCGCGATCTGCGACTTTGCCTGCTTCATAATTGCCTATATCCCTTATTATTACTTCGTCCGTGCTTGCTATTATAACAAAAACCGCAATAACGCACAGCGCAATGCTGAAAATACCGGGTCCTGAACACACAATTTTTTTAAGCGAATTCAAATTATCTTTTATATATAAAACAAGCCTATTTTTCTTTTTCATTATATGCCTGTATAATTTTTTTTATAAGGGGATTACGCGCAACATCCGCAGTGTGCAAGAATGAAAAGTTTAAATCGTCAATATCCCGCAGAATTTCCAGGGCGTGTAAAAGCCCTGATTCTGTTTTGCGCGGCAGATCAATCTGCGTAGTGTCTCCTGTGATAATCGCTCTTGCTCCCATGCCGATTCTTGTTAAAAACATTTTCATCTGTTCTTTTGTCGTGTTCTGGGCTTCATCCAGTATTACCATGCAGTCGTTAAGACTGCGTCCCCTCATGTATGCAAGAGGAGCGATTTCTATTGATCTGGTTTCTTCCATTCTGTGAATCACATCGTACGGAATGAGGGATTCCATCGCGTCATATAGAGGTCTTAAATACGGATCTATTTTTTGCGCAAGATCGCCTGGCAGAAAGCCAAGACTCTCTCCCGCTTCCACAACAGGGCGGGTCAGAACAAGTTTGCGCAGTTTTTTTGATAATATCATCTGCAGGGCATGGGCAATCGCCAGAAATGTTTTACCTGTTCCGGCAGGTCCGATACAGAAGCATATTTCATTTTCCCGCATTGCGTTTATATACTGAGCCTGATTTTTACTGCGCGGATATATTCTCTGAAATCCATGCGGTATTTGTATCATGGAATTCCGGTCAGGCGTCTCAGGAAATTCATCCGCTAGCGCGCGTATATATTCAGGAGAGGGATTTTCTCCTTCCCTGACAACTGATGCAATACTGTCTATCATTGTTCTGAAACGCCTGACAGCGGATTCGCTTTGGCCGTTAAAATGTATTTCATTGCCTCTGGCGGTGATTAATCCTCCGAGGGTTCCTTCCATTATCTTTAAGTTACCGTCATTCGCTCCGCAAATACCGGTTAAAATTTCATTATCATCAAAAGAAATGGTAACCCCGTCCTCCAAATGCACCTCTTTAAGCAATTTTATAACTCTCCGCGGAAATCAGTCAAGCTGCCGCACTGTTTCAATTCCTTATCCATATGTCAGTTTCTCCCCTATATTCGATATTAGTTTTAAATTCTGAAATCGGTTTCCATTGTACAACAAAAGATATATCGGCTGTAACTTCATATTTTGGAATAACATGTACGCTATTCAAATAAGGATACATGGCAACGCCGAATTCAGCTCTCCAGTCTCCAAGATAATGAGTTGCCTTAAGTTCGAATCTTTTCATTTTAAAGCCTGATCTCATTCTTCTTGACTCATTGAAAAAATTAAAAGAATCAAAAAAATCAACAAACAGATTATTCTGCGGTCCCTCTATGTACATTGATGTAATTGAATTCATCCCCGGAAAACCTTTAAAATATCTGAAAATTACGTTGTTTTCCGAAGTTGCGGATAGTTTTATATCCATAAAGTTGGTAATTGAAAAATTTAGCCCAAGCTGGAACTGTAAATTTGAACTTGTATACTGAAGCAGATTATATGCAAGCGATGTGTCCATGTCTATGGAAAAATTCATGCGGTTTTTAATGATGTCAATATCTGTAAAACGGCGCCTGTAAAAAGCCAGTAATTCATTAGGGCGAAGCGTTTGTTCGGCAGTTTCTATCCAGTTTCCCTGATAGGGATTTTCCGGTTCGCTTATAAAATCCCATCTGTTTGTTTTTAGAACCCTCAATGAAAATCCGAATCCTTTATATGTAAGAGAAGCGGCAATGGTAGTAATTTCGTTATTTTCTTCCGGTTTCAAAACCATATAAAATGAGAATCTGCTTTGGCTGTTAAAAACCAGAGTTTCGGTAAAATGAACAGGTTCATATACCCACTCATATTTTTCAGCGCTTTCGCTGGGCAGTAAAACGTCACCGTGTCTAAAAAGCAATTCCTGTCTCTTTATGCGGAAATTGATATTCGTTTCCGACAGCCAGTATCTGAAAGTTGCGTTTGTGTTTATAAGGGTGTCCAAAGGAGGCAAATCCATACTGAAGACTATATTCTGAATGTTGTCCATGGCGTTAGCTGCAATATTCGCGGCAAGTCTGTGGTTTGTAAGCCCCAATATTTCTTTTCCGTCGGTAAAATCCTGTTTTACCCATGATCCCCATACAGGACGCAGTTCCGGTCCGTTTCCGGCTGTATACCTTTTTGAATTTATCATCGTTCCTGTAAAACCGTAATTTAAATTTGAATTGGAGAATATTTGATTTTGATACAGGGGACGCAGCGTACCGCTGTAGGCATATGACGCCGAATAATTTGTCTGGCTGTATTGCCTTCTGCGCCAGTTTTCTACCAATGTTTCATCCTTAACGCCGGCTGCGTTATGAAATATATCCGCATCTTCATTCAGATAAGCGTAATCGCGCCATGTCCCCCTTCCTGAAAAGGTGAAATTATTTGTAAATAAATTCCGGGAGTGATTCATGCGAAAATTCAAATTGCCGTTGCCTGACAAACTTGAAAGTACCGACTGCACTTCGCTCCAGTCAACCTGATCGTATTTTTTCCAGCCGCTGTTTAAAAATTGCAGTTCCGATGTGCCGGCGGGAGACAATTGATAATCAATATCAAACACGATGTTTCCGGCAGAAGGCAGATCAAAACGCTGGGTCAGGACAGGAGGAATTAAAAGATCATCACTTACAATTTTTTCCGGAGAAGTGTCCTCCTTGTCAATAATCCACGGCGAAACCGGATTTCCTATATTTTTCAGCGGATCATCATAAGTGTTTTCCATGACGGCGGAAATTCCGTTTCCTGTGCTGTAGGAATATGGATTTCCCGTTATTGAACCGGAAAAATTAAAAATTGAATAATTATCCGGCGCGTAAAAAAAACGTCCCGGAGATTCCCTGTTATTCGAAAATTTTTCATCATCCCTCATTGTTTTAAAACCGAGAGTTGTAGAAATGCTGGAAATGGAAATCCCTGTTATATACGGAGACAGAGACGGAACCTGTATATTATAATTTCCGCTGATATTCCAGTGGTACGATCCGATTTCATCAGATGATGTTGTGACGGTTGACGTTGACCCCTGTTGAATCATATTGAACCAGTCCATGCTTTCGGAACGGTTCATAAAATCAATATTTACATAAGGATCGGAATAATACGGAAGATTCCACGAGAGACCTGCATTCCTTATGTTAAGCGAACTTTGCAGCTGTATTCTGTAACGGAAAGGCACTGAAGCCGAAAACATGTTTGAATGATCCCAGTTGAAAGTACCGTCATAATTCGGCGCATAGGGCGTGTACCCTGTCGATGTTAATGAAAGGGTTCTTGTCAGACCAAATCCAATTGAAAAATCCAGGGGATTTAAAATACCCATTCTGGGAAGAGAAAGTTCAGCGCCGAAATACGCGCCCAAATTTGTATAATAATCAGCAAAAGCCCTTAAGCTGAGCGCGTTTGTGTTCGCTTCTTTTTTTCCTGTACTGCGGAGAAAAAAACCGTGGCGTTCTTTTTCCATGTTGTTGGAGTTTCCCAGAATCCTTGTTATTGAGCTTGTTTCCGTCTGATTAGCCATTGGACGGCCGAATATATAGGTTGTTGTTTGTACAAAACCTCCTTCCCTTGAACGGTATCCGATAACCGGATGGAAAATTATCTCGTCTACAGGGAAATAAAAAAACGGTATATATAAAAGGGGTATCTCGCCTACTTTTAACAGCGCGTTAAAAAAAGCAAAATCAGAGCCGGGAAGGAGCCAAAGCTTTGACGCGTTTATTGACCATAAGGCTTCCTTGTTTTTAGCGTTGGTAATTGTCGCGTTATTAAGTATTGATACATTTTCGCCGGTACGCGAAATTACAGTTCCCGAAAAAAAATAGGATGTTCCGTCGCTGTCAAGAGTATGCTCCGTGTTTCCGTCAAGAAAAACGCTTGACCAATCGTTTAAATTTACCGTTATATTTTCGCCGCGGAAAGTCTCGGTTGTGTCTCCGCTTTCCTTTATATATTCGACGCTTCCCTTTGCAGTTAACATATTTCTTGTACGGTTAAAAAGGATTTCATTGGCGCTGATTCTGTGAGTAAAATTATTGTCTTTCAGATTTAGTCTGACATCTCCTGATAATCTGGCGTATTCCTCATTGGTTGCCTCTATATTGAAATATTCTGAAGTCTGGGCGGATTCAATTGTTATTATTTTCTGGCCCGGAACTGCCGTTTCCGGCTGAGACAGTTGAAAATGCTGCCTCAACCGTCTTGAAAGATCCTCCCTTGTACCGCCTTCAGAAAGACCGAGAGAACGGCACCATGAGGCAAGTTCGGCAAGCGTCGATGTTCTGATCTCCATTTCAAGACGCTGCCTTTCCTGAGAAACCGTTCTACCGGCTCTGTCATCGTTAATTTGCGTTATCTGATTTTCTTCCGCGGGGATTACAGTATTTGCAGCTTCCTGCGCTGATAGATAATTAACAACCAGCAGAAAGAGCGCCGGAAATAATAAATTGCGGAGGAATGAAAAACGCAACGTTATATAGCGCGGAACTGGCTTCCTGTTGTTTATATTATCTCTCTTAACCTTCATTACTTCCTGTTTTTATGCGGAATATACCTCTTCAGCATTTCTTTAATATAAAAACCTGTGTACGAACTGCTGTTTTTGGCTATCTCCTCCGGGGTTCCGTCAGCTATAACCTGACCGCCTTTCTCGCCTCCTTCAGGACCAAGATCAATTATATGATCTGCCTGAAGCAGAACATCAAGGTTGTGCTCGATCATTATAACAGTATTTCCCTGATCTACCAACCTTTGAATTACTTCCATAAGCTGTTTAACGTCCGCAAAATGAAGACCGGTTGTGGGTTCGTCAAGTATATAAAGGGTTTTTCCGGTGGATCTTTTTGATAATTCAAGGGCAAGCTTGACGCGCTGCGCCTCTCCGCCTGAAAGCGTAAGCGCGGACTGACCGAGTTTTACATAACCCAAGCCAACTGAAAGAAGCGTCTGCATTTTACGGGAAATCTGCGGAATGGGAGCGAAAAAAACAGCGGCTTCCTCGATAGTCATGTCAAGGACATCGCAGATGTTTTTCCCCTTGTAGCGGATTTCTAACGTCTCCCTGTTAAACCTTTTTCCTTGGCAAACGTCGCATGTTATATACACATCCGGCAGGAAATTCATTTCGATTTTTATTGTTCCGTCTCCTTCGCAGTTCTCGCAGCGGCCGCCTTTGACATTGAACGAAAAACGTCCAGGTTTATACCCTTTCATTTTCGATTCCGGCAGATTGGCAAACATGTCCCTGATCGCGGTGAAACCCTCAACATAGGTTATCGGGTTTGAACGCGGAGTCCTTCCAATCGGGCTTTGATCAATATCGATTACCTTGTCAATATATTTATCGCCTTCGAGTTTTTTATATGCGCCTTCGGTGTGGTTTGAGCCGTAGATTTTATTTGCAAGTGCGGGGTAAAGAACATCAGATAATAATGTTGATTTTCCGGAGCCTGAAACTCCTGTGATGCATGTAAATATACCAAGAGGAATCTCTACATTGATGTTTTTCAGGTTGTGCTCGCTTGCCCCTTTTATTCTTATAAAAGCGCCGTTTCCCTGCCTGCGCGAAGAGGGAATATCCATGCTGATGTTTCCAGACAAGTACTGACCTGTCAGGCTTTGTTTGACCTTCATTATTTCATCAGGCGTTCCCTGAGCGACAACATAGCCTCCGTGAACGCCTGCTCCCGGGCCCAAATCCACTATGTGATCAGCGGTGCGCAATGTCTGCTCGTCATGTTCTACCACTATGAGGGTATTGCCGAGGTTTCGCAGATAAAGAAGCGTGTCGATAAGGCGTTGATTGTCTCTCTGATGAAGCCCGATTGAAGGTTCGTCCAGAATGTAAAGAACGCCTACAAGACTCGATCCGATCTGCGTCGCGAGCCTAATCCTCTGGGCTTCACCTCCTGAGAGAGTTGATGCCTTTCGTTCCAGGCTGAGGTAATCAAGCCCTACATTTTTCATAAAACCAAGGCGGGCGTTTATTTCCTTAAAAATTTGATATGCGATTTTTTTTTCGCTTGTGTTAAATTTTACGTTTTCAAAAAATTTAAGGGAATCCGTTACAGAAAGTTTTGACAGCTCCCAGATGTTTTTCCCTGCGACAGTTACGCCCAACACTTCCGGTTTCAGTCTTTTGCCTCCGCAGTCTTCGCATGGTTTATGGCTCATGAATTTTTCAAGCCAGTCTTTAACGCCTGTTGACTGGGTGTCCATGTAACGGCGTTTAAGTTCTTCCAGTATTCCCCTGAACTGTGACTGATATTCAAAACTTCCCGTGCCTTCTTTATTCACATAACGCACTTTTATATCGTCGTCGCTTCCGTATAAAATCGCTTCCGTTATTTTTTTAGGGAGTCTGTTAAAAGGAGTGTCCAGGCTGAACTTGTAGTGTTTAGCAAGTCCCACAAAACGGCTGCGGTTCCATGCCGCGTCTGGATTGTAGGGAATAACAGCTCCTTCGTTAAACGAAAGAGAGCGATCGGGTATTACAAGATCAGGATCAAATTCAAGTTTTGAGCCAATCCCCGAGCAGCCGGTACATGCGCCGAATGGGTTGTTAAATGAAAATAGACGCGGCTGAAGTTCAGGTATCGACACTCCGCAGTCAGGGCAGGAATTTTTCTGCGAAAAAACGTGTTCGCTGTTTTTTCCCTCTTCATTTGAAAGTACAATTAATAGACCGTCCGCTGTCTGAACGGCAGCTTCAACAGACTCAGAAAGCCGCGATCGGATTTCCTTTCCGATAACAAGGCGATCAACAATTATTTCTATTGAGTGTTTTTTTTGCTTGTCAAGCTTGATGCTTTCATCAAGGCTTACAGGCACTCCGTCTATCCGCGCTCTTGCGAATCCCGCTTTCCGCGCGTCTTCGATTATTTTCTGGTGTTCGCCTTTTTTTCCGCGGATAACGGGAGCCAGAAGCTGTATCTTCGTTCCTTCCTTAAACTGTAAAATGGTTTCTATTATTAAATCGACCGGCTGTTCGCGTATTTCCTTTCCGCAGACAGGGCAGTGAGGTATTCCGATACGCGCGAATAAAAGACGGTAGTAATCGTAAATTTCAGTTACAGTCCCGACAGTTGAGCGCGGATTACGGTGGGTGGTTTTCTGCTCAATCGATATTGCCGGAGAAAGCCCTTCGATATAGTCAATGTCGGGCTTGTCCATGCGCCCCAGAAACTGCCTTGCGTACGCGGAAAGACTCTCTACATAACGTCTCTGTCCTTCGGCGAATATTGTGTCAAATGCCAGTGAACTTTTACCTGAACCGGAGAGCCCTGATATGACAATAAGCCTGTCACGGGGAAGTTCAAGGTCGATGTTTTTAAGGTTATGCTCACGCGCTCCCTTGATGATTAATTTGTCCATATTTCAAAAGAGTAGCAAAAAACGCGTTTAATTACTAGTACTACTAATCATCTGTTTAGTGGTATATGCTCCATGTATTGAATTTACACTGTAAATATCCTATCATTAAACTAATACAGGAGAAATTCATGCTGCTTGTTGAATTCGGTGCACCCATTCAGGATTTAATGAAAAAAATTGATGAGACATGGAGGCGTCTTTGAAGACGCTTCATTTGCGCAGCGTATAGCCGATATAGAAGCGAAAACCGCTGAAGCCGGTTTCTGGAACGATTCAGAGCTGGTGGAAAAAACGATGGCTTCGCTTAAAAGCCTTAAAAACCGTTATGAGCCGTGGAAGGCGCTTCGTGATGAAGTCCTGGATTTACAGACTCTTTTTGAACTTGCCTCTGAAGCGAAAGATGAAAGAGAAACCGCTGGTATAAAGAATTCCTTTGAAAAATTGAATGCAAGATATGAAAAACAGAATATCTTTGAATTAATGGCAGGCGAAATGGATAAAAATTCCTGCTTTCTTACGGTTCATTCAGGCGCGGGAGGCACTGAAGCCTGTGACTGGACCCAGATGCTTTACAGAATGTATCTGCGATGGGCTGAGCAAAAGGGTTTTTCTGCTGAGGAAGTGGACAGACAGGAAGCCGAAGGCGGATTGAAGTCCGCAACATGCCAGATAGACGGGGATTTTGCCTACGGTTACCTGAAAGGGGAGTCTGGCATTCACAGGCTTGTCAGGATCAGCCCATTTGATTCAAACGCGCGCAGGCATACGTCCTTCGCTTCCGTATACCTTTTTCCTGTTATTGATGATACAATTGAGGTTGAAGTAAGACCTGAGGATTTGCGGGTAGACACCTACAGAAGCGGAGGAGCAGGCGGTCAGCATGTAAATAAAACGGACAGCGCTGTTCGTTTTACGCATCTTCCGACAGGAATTGTAGTTGCATGCCAGAATGAAAGAAGCCAGATAAAAAACCGTGCGACAGCCATGAGTATGTTAAAGGCAAGGCTTTACGAGTACTACAGGCAGGAGAAGGAAAAGGAAAACGCGAAATTTTCACAGGAGAAAAAGGATATTTCCTGGGGTAACCAGATAAGATCGTATGTGTTTCAGCCTTATACGATGGTAAAAGATTACAGAACAAAAGTTGAAAAGGGAAACATACAGGCTGTCATGGACGGCGATATTGATCCTTTTATCGAGGAGTATCTCAGGTTCAATTGGCGTTCGGGAAACACTCTGGAGTAATTTTGGCAAACAGGAGTTTTTTTTTAATATGTTTATTTTTCTCTATTAATCTCATTCTTTTTGCGATGGGGAACGCTGATAATGCCGGTGAACCTGAAACACGAAAAGAAAAATGGTTTTTATGCGTGACAGAGTTTGATTCCTCCTCCATACCGGAAAATAAAAAAAGCATTTCAGATAACATAATGAAAAAACTTGTTGAAAGCCTTGTAACCATAAATTTCAGGACGCGCGTTTCTCCTGAATATGCTTATTATGAAGCGGCAGCCCGGGCGGAAGCGAAAGCCGCCGCGGCAAAAGCCATTGAAGCGAAACAGAGGGAAAGATCCCTTTTGCTTTACAGGGGAGATCCCGGATGGAGATACCAGCGTAATCTAGAGAAGATGGATACTGATATAAAAAATCTCCGCATTGCTTTTGAAAAAGTTTCCGCCGATATTCCGTATGTGGATAACGAACCGTTTTTTACGCTGACATCCGGCAATCTGGAATTTAATTTTCCCGTTTCACCTGACGCCGGAAATGAATATAAATTCTGCATCGATCAAAAAGCGGATGCGCTTCTTGCAGGATCAATTACTGAATTCCATGAAAGATTTATCGTATCGTGGAAACTTTATACGATTTATTCGGGATCGTTTATTCTGGAAGACAGCATAATATTCTCACATAAAGATATTGATGAAGCGATGGATGAAATAATACGAAGATTGATTATTGTACTTTCAGGCAATGAACCGGCTGTTCTAACAATAAAAACAGAGCCTGAAAATACGCTTGTTCTTATAAATAAATCATTTGCAAGCAGAGGAGAAGCGGAAAAACTCGAATACCCTCCCGGAACAGTTACAATAACAGCTTCTGCGCCGGACCACAAAATGATAACATTTGAGACAGAATTATTATCCGGTGAAAATATTAATATAGATATAAAACTCAGACCCGTTGAGTATGAAGAAATTGAAATTTCAAGTTTATTTTCCGGTAATGTTTATCACGGCGCTTTATACGCAGGAGAGGCTCCGCTGACGCTGCGGCTGCCTGTAAATCAAATAGAATATATCGAACTGTTATCAGATGATAGAGCCAGAAGTGCAATGGTTTTTCAAACGCCTGCAGAGACTGACCTTAATAAAACAATATTTTTGCATCCAAGAATACCTGCGGCAAGAGGCAGCGTTGAAAAAGCGAGGAGTATGTATTACTGGGCATGGGGCGGTACGTGGATAGCAGGCATTGCCGCGTGGCTTACATACCAGTCTTTTACAGGTTCAAACAGTGCGGTTAATTTTGGTTATAATAGAGACGGCGGATATAATGAGAATTTCTACAACAGTAACAACGCAATGTATAATGTTAGCATGGGAGCGCTTATAACACTTGGTGTGGTCGCGGTCATTGATGTAATTCTTATGAGCAGATATATCTATACCGCAAACAGAGGATCGACGCCTGTTGCCAAAATTGGCGGAAATTAGATGAAATTTTCTGAAAAAATTAAAAGTTTTTTTTTCAAAAATGAAAATACCGGCGATGAATTATTTGATGAACTGTGTGATTTGCTGATTGAAGGCGATTTCGGCGCAGCGCAGGCAGTGAAGACTGTTGATTTATTAAAAGAAAAATGCATGAAAGAAAAAACAGAATCAGTGCAGGAAAAACTTTCGTTTTTGCTAGAAGAAGAATTAAAAAAAGCGAAGCCTGCACCTGTTATGGAAAATAATTTAACCGTAATTCTTTTGCTTGGCGTTAACGGTACGGGAAAAACGACTACTGCCGCAAAACTCGCGTTTTTATACAGTTCTCAATTTAATAAAAAAACTGTATTTGCAGCAGCGGACACATTCAGAGCAGCCGCGATAGATCAGCTCAGGATTCATGGCGGGAAACTGGGTATGCGTGTTGTAGCGCACAAGCAGGGGGGAGATCCTGCGGCAGTAGTATATGACGCTCTGGAAGCGGCTGTTTCTGACGGTGCGGATTTTGTGATTGCAGATACAGCGGGAAGAATGCATACAAAATCAGCGCTTATGGAAGAGCTGCGCAAGATTGACAGGGTAGTGGAGCAGAAAACCGATAATATTTGTTATTTGAAATTCCTTGTTCTGGACGCAACGACAGGAAGGAATGCCTGCTCACAGGCGGAAATATTTCATGAAGCGGTGAATATAGACGGGGTGATTCTCACCAAATACGATTCTACGGCAAAAGGCGGCGTTGTTTTTTCTCTCGCATCGGAGCTTAAACTCCCTGTTGTGTTTATATGTTCGGGCGAAAAATATACTGATATCGAACCTTTTAATCCAAAAAAATTTACAAGGGAATTTACAGGAATTGAGTAGGAAAAAACCGCTTGTCATTATTATTGTTTTAATTCTCTTTGCCGGTTTAATTGCTCTTACGCAGGAGTCTGATCTTGTTTTGGAAAACACCGCTGAAAAACCGCGGTGGGTATTGCCTCTCCGTTGGTTTATTTCAAACTCAGGGGGAATGGCGCTTGATGAAACGCCGACAAGAGCCGTTGCGCTGCGGAATGAATACGCCCTTTGCGTTGAATTTGTTCAGGCGGAAAAACTGCCTGTTTACCTTTATCCGTATTATGAAAACAATTTTTTTATTGAATCCAGAATGTTATATGAAAACGGCAGGCATATACGCACACAGTGGATATTAAGAGACGCCAGGGGAACAACAAGGGTTGTCGGAGTTTTTCTTGAACCTGCTGCTGAATATTCAGATGATGAAGAAATTGACAGTATACAGAAACATACGTCCGGTTTTATTGAAATTTTCAACGGAAGATCATTTCTGGTTTCTGAATACAGATTTTTTAAAGACGGCGGCAGAAACAGGATTGATTATTCGTATAAAAATGATTTATTGATTAGCAATACCTTGTTTGTTTGGGAAGAAGAAGACGCACATTATAGGGAGATATACACAGATTTTTTAAGGTATAACCGATCATTGTTTTTAAGAGCGGTTGAACGGGTGTTTTATAAAGACAGCAGAATTTCACTTTCCGGAGAATCTTTATTCGCGTCATTTCCCAGAAATCTTGCGGATGCCGCTCATATCAAGGAATTAATCGGAGAAAAAATAAACACATATCCTGGTTTTTTCGGCGAAGCGAATATTTACGAAGATGAGAAAATAATTTATACAACAGACGATCGAAGCAGAATAACAACCCAGACATTATACGATAAAGACGGCAAAATAATATGGACAATTACAAATTCATGGTCAGGCGATCGCATTGTTTCGACATTGAAAAAGGAAGGCAATACGGAACAACTGGCGGAATTTGAATATAATATGTCGGGCAATCGAATAACGGAGAAAAATTACAGAAACGGAATTCTGGAACGAGTTGTCTATACTGAGGGCAAAACCGATATAGAAGAACTTTACTTTAACAATATCGTTGTCCTTCGCGCTATTTGGGAAGACGGAAGAAAAATTTCAGAGACAAGGGTTAATTTCCGTTGAAAAATAAATGGATATTATTTATCGCTTCAAGATACATATTGAAAGGACGCAGTAATTCACCTGTTCTTGCCATTTTGGGAATAGCAACAGGCGTTCTTGCGTTGATTGTAATTATCGCCGTTATGAACGGCTTTCAGCTCGGATTTATCGAAAGCATTCTGGAAATTTCTTCTTATCATTTACGAACAGAATCCTTTTCAGAAGATAAAATTAATGATCTGCGGGATAAACTGCTTGAAATAAAAGGTGTGAAAGCGGCTGTTCCCTTTAAGGAATTCCATGCGCTTGCCAGAGGAAGACGATCGGGACAACAGGCGGTATTTGCAAGGGGGTTAGAGGGGAAAACTCTGGAGATTGATACGGGAATGGCAGAGAAACTTTTTTTTGAAGCAGGTTCATTTGATATTTACAATGAAAAAAATATACTATTGGGAATTGAACTGTCCCGCAGATTGGGACTTGCAATTGGAGATGAAGTTACATTATTTTCAATTACGGGAATTTTGTCCGCGAATGAAGAAGACTCAGGGCTTGATACTTTTATCATCACAGGAATTTTTAGAACAGATTTTTATGAATATGACAGCAGTTGGGTGATTTTAAACATAGATGCACAGGTTTTCAATGTTAATGAAAGCGGTCTAAAAATGGGAATAAAACTTGACAACAGGTTTAATGACAGGCATGTACTCGATGCCGCGGTTAAAAGTATTTCCGGTTTACCATGGTATGTGAATATTAATATTTCAAGCTGGAGGGATTATAACCGTTCATTCTTCGGAGCCCTGAGAACAGAAAAACTTTTTATGTTTATACTGGTAGGATTAATTTTTCTTGTAGTTGGCTTGAATATTTTTCAGGCGCAGAGAAGATCAGTGCTTCAAAGAAGCGAAGAAATCGGGCTTTTACGCGCTATAGGAGGGAATAAAAACGCTGTAAGATTTGTTTTTGTCTGCGACGGAGCCATTATCGGCTTTACAGGCGCAAGCATAGGTTTTATTTCAGGATTGCTGATTGCGTCAAATATATCAGATTTTTTTCTTTTGATTGAAAATATCGTCAATTTTTTTATTAATATTCTTAATATACTGTCCAAATTTCTTGGAATGGGATGGACAGACAATTTTTCTGTCTTTTCACCGGCTGTTTTTTATTTGAAGGAAATACCTTCGCGGATTTTACCTGCCGAAGTTATAATCATATTCCTGTTTGGCTTTTTATCTTCGCTTGCGGCGGCATGGATTGCGTCAGGAAAGGTAATAAATATAGAGCCGGCGGAGGTGCTGCGTTATGAGTGAAAATATTTTAAAAGTGGAAAACATTATAAAAAATTATGCATCAGGAGATGAAACGTTAAATATTCTGAGAGGAATTAACTTTCAGCTTGAAGAAGGAAAGTCAGCCGCCATAAGCGGGCAAAGCGGCAGCGGGAAAAGCACTCTTTTGAATATCATCGGAGGGCTGGATCGCTGCGATGAAGGAAAGGTTTATATCGGCAGTGAAGAAATTACTTCACTTTCTGAAAAGGAAATGTCCTTATACCGTTCAAAAAAAGTTGGTTTTATTTTTCAGTTTCACTATTTATTAAAGGATTTCACCGCTTTGGAAAACATAATGCTTCCGGCTTTTATAGCGGGAATTAACAAAAAAAACGCAATGGAAACCGCAAAATCCCTTTTGGCGGATGTCAGACTTGAAGACAGAAGCAGCCATTTCCCATCGCAGTTGTCAGGGGGAGAGAGGCAGCGCGTCGCTGTCGCACGCTCAATGGTAAACGATCCTTCCATTATCCTCGCGGACGAACCTACAGGAAATCTTGATCCTCAAAACAGCGAAATAGTATCGCAGCTTCTTTATGAGGGAGCGAAAAAAAGGGGAAAAACCCTGATAGTCGTAACCCATGATCAAAAAGTCGCTTCAAAAGCAAACGTGCAGCTTATCCTGGAAACAGGAAAACTCGCGGAGGAAGCACAGGCTTGAAGCGAAGAGCGGCTTTTTTTATAGCAATAAGATATTTATGGGGAAGAGCCCATGAAGGAGGGCGGTATCTGCGCGGCGCCGCCGCGGGAATTGCCGTCAGCCTTATTCCGATTATTGTTACATTGATAGTAGCGGACGGAATGATAAGGGGAATAACAGACCGGTATCTTGAATTCGGAACGGGGCATCTTCAGATTTTCAATATTTACGATTCAGCGTTAGGTGAAGAAACATCGGCGAAAATAAAAGAGACTGACGGCGTAAGGGGCGTATGGCAGGAACAAAGGGGAATGGGAGTGCTTGCAGGAAAGACCGGAAGAACGGGAGTTACAGTGCGCGCCATAGAGTCGTCATTCTGGGATGATCCGGGGAGTATTCAATATTTAAACATTATTGAAGGCGGAACTCAAAACCAAAGCGATCGTGAGATAGTGTTAGGTGAAGCTCTCGCGTCGGGTATAGGCGTAAAAACAGGCGATTTGGTGCGGCTTATGACCATCAGGGAGGGAGAGAACGGCAGACTTATTCCGCGTTCGGCTTCTTTTACCGTAAAGGGAATAATTTCCTGCGGTTATAATGAGCTTGACGCCCTTTGGTGCATTCTAAGCTGGGAGGGAGGACTGCGCGTGATGTCAGCCGATCAGTCATCAGCGAGTTTAATAGTCAAGATTGACGATCCGTACAAAATGCCGGATCATTTTGTTTGGGATATGTTTATGAAACTCGGAAACGGGTTTATTGTTTACACGTGGAAAGATCTTCTGCGCTCACAGTACAGTTCGTATGAAACAACAAGACAGCTTTTACTGTTTATAATGGCTCTGATTGTGGTTGTTGCCGCGGTAAACGTGTCTTCAGCGACAAGCATGCTTGTTCTTGAACGTCAAAAAGACATAGCTGTATTAAAATTTTCAGGCGCAACTGTAAAAGGCGTTACAGGCGTTTTTATTCTGGGAAGTTTCTTAACAGGTTTATTCGGTTCTGTTATCGGTATTGCCGCCGGGCTTTTAATCGGTGTCAATATAAACATTCTCATAAGATCGCTTGAAAAAATTTTAAGTTTTTTCTCATATCTTTTGAACGGAGGAAAAATTATAATTCTTGATCCGGATTTTTACCTTGAGACAATTCCCATTATAATTAACTGGAACACTGTCTTGTTAATAGGCATCTTCGCGGTATTCTGTTCTGTGCTTTCTTCATGGATACCGGCGCATAGAGCCGGAAAATTAAAACCTATCGAACTGCTGCGGAAAACCTGACAGCGGCGGTATTTAACGCGACAACCGTCCTGCAACAGTGTCAAGGAATTCCCATGAGTTAAGCACCTTCTCAGGTCTGGGATCTGAAAGTTTAGCAAGATCACCGGTCATTATTCCGTCTTCAATTACGTCAAGCACCGTTTTTTCAAGGCGTTTGGCGAAATCCGCCAGATCAGGAGTATTGTCAAGTTCAGCGCGTTTTGCAAGAGAACCGCTCCATGCAAAAATTAATGCTGCAGGGTTAGTGCTCGTTTTTTCGCCTTTTTGCCAGCGGTAGTAATGCTGCTGAACAGTACCGTGCGCCGCTTCATATTCAAAAACACCGGAAGGAGAGACAAGCACACTTGTCATCATGGCAAGACTGCCTGCTGCGCTTGCTGTCATGTCGCTTTGAACGTCGCCGTCGTAATTTTTACACGCCCATAAAAAACCGCCTTCGCTTTTAACAACACGGGCTACAGCGTCGTCGATCAATGTGTAAAAATATTCAATTCCCGCTTTTGAACATTTTTCCTTAAACTCGGTTTCGTATACATCGCTGAAGATTGTTTTGAAACGTCCGTCATAAATTTTGGAGATTGTGTCTTTTGTTGCAAACCAAATGGGAAGTTTTTCCGCGATCGCATAAATAAAACAGGCGCGGGCGAAACTTCTGATGGAATCATCCAGATTATGCATTCCCTGCACTATGCCTCTACCCTTAAAGTCGGCGACTAGTATCCGTTTTTCCGTTCCGTCAGTTTTGGTATAAACAAGCTCTACCTTACCCGGCGCGTCAATTTCCATTTCTGAGGCTTTATAAACATCACCGTACGCGTGACGGGCAATGACAATCGGTTTTTTCCATGTGTTAACCGAAGGTTTAATACGGTTAACAGATATCGGCTTTCGAAAAACAGTGCCGTCAAGAATTGCCCTTATTGTCGCGTTGGGACTTGGATAAAGGTTCTTAAGATTGTACTCCTTCTGCCTTGCCGCGTTTGATGTAATGGTCGCGCATTTTACGCCGACGCCGTATTCCTTGATTGCATGAGCAGACTTAACAGTAACCTCATCATTGGTATTATCCCTGTTTACAAGCCCAAGATCATGATATTCGGTTTTAAGATCAACAAAAGGAAGTAAAAGTTTTTCCTTGATTACAACCCAAAGCACACGCGTCATTTCATCCCCGTCGATTTCGACAAGAGGAGTTTTCATGTTTATTTTAGCCATAAAAAGAGTATAAATGTATAATCAGAGTCTGTCCATAAATTGATTATTGGATTTTACCATATTGATAACTTCATTTATGGTTAACTCTGTATTTTGCCTTGCCGCAATATCGCGCAGAGTAATTTTTTCATCTGACGGATTCCCGGACGGTATCAGTATATAACGTATGCCTTTTTTTTCAGCTAAAACAAATTGTTTAACAAGTTGTTTTTCACCGCACGAATCTGTGAATACTTCACAGCCAACCCCTGCCTGCCTTAAGTCCTGCGCGAGTTTCTGATACTGCCCGGAATGTTCGGCTTTTACGCAGGCAATGGCAAGTAAACAACCGTTCGCGTCCGGCAATTTTCCAAGGCTTTCAAGAGCGGCGATTAGGCGGTCAAGACCGATAGATGTCCCGACTCCGCTTATTTTATTTTTATCTTTTGAGTATAACCCTGCAAGATTATCGTATCTTCCTCCTGAACAAACCGAGCCTATACCTGGAAGCTCAGTCAGAAAAGTCTCAAAGACAACGCCGGTATAATAATCCAGACCTCTTGTAATCGAAGGATTAAAGACGAATGTTTCCATATCGCCGCCAACCGCGTCCGCCATGTACTGACGCAGACATGAAAGACGCGCAGCTTCTTCGCACGAACCTCCTGATAGTTTCGTTACGCGATCAAGCACCTGTGAAAAATTTCCTTTTGCGTTAATAAATTGCAGAATTTTTTCGGCGTTTTCCTTTCCTGTAATGTCACCGAGGCTTTTTTGCGTTTCTTCTTCGCCGATTTTAGAGAGTTTATCTACAGTGCGGAGAACATCGGTTAATTTACCGTTCTGCCCGATATGTGAAAGGAAACGGTTAAAAAGCCCGCGGTGATTTACATGGATTGAAACATCTACGCCCAGTTTTTTCATTACAGAGCGGATTAAAAGGATAATCTCAAAATCGGCGGCGGCGCTGTCGCTCCCGATTATGTCAAAATCACACTGTGTAAATTCACGATAACGTCCGCGCTGCGTATTTTCTCCGCGCCAGACCTTCGCTATATGGTAACGCTTAAACGGGAATGTAAGCTCTCCTGAGTGCTGAGCTACAAAACGGGCAAAGGGGACAGTCAGATCAAAACGAAGGGCGATATCCCGATCCCCGTTGTCTTTAAAACGGTAAATCTGTTTTTCTGTTTCGCCTCCTCCCTTTCCAAGCAGGACATCAGCGTATTCAAGAGCAGGAGTGTCAATCGGCACATAACCAAAAGAGCGAAAACAGTTTTCGATTTTTTCAGTCAAGCCGCGTTTAACAGTTTCAGATGCGGGAAGAAAATCCCTGAAACCTTTCAGCACCCTGGGTTCAATATAGTCAGCCATGCTTATAATATACTGATATTATACCTGCTGATAAAGACAGCGCAGTCTAAAAAATAATTTATTTCTCCAGGAAATTAGCCAGTTCAATTAATTCAAGATGAACGGTTTTGATTTTCTTTTCACCATGCAGTTCTATTGGAAACCATTCTTTTGCTATCTCCCTTAAAAAATCAGCTTTATGCTCTACGGAGTGTCCTTTTTTTCTCAATAAACTATAAAGTTCATCCTGATCAACCCCGCTTTTAACATTCTTGCTTTTCTTTGTTTGATCAGACCCAATTGATGCCAATCCGCATCTATATGCATAAATTATTGCTTCTTCAATATCATTAAAATTTGTGCCGGCAATATCAATGTTAAATTCCAGTTTTGTGTCAATATGATGCTGAATACTCATATCGCCGTATTTGCTAACCAATTTAGCGTCAACATTTTTTAATACATCCAGTTTCTGACCCATATCCTCTCCTTATATAACAAAGTGTTTATGGTTATATAATATCATTTTATTTATACAAAGTGAACATATATGCGGCGAAAATCAATAAAAGCACGCAGCCTTCCCAGCGGTTAATTTTCCCTTTTGACAAGGGGATCATGGCAAGTAAAAGCGCAATAGTGATGCCGAAAAGCCAGATCATGTCGGTAATGAATAGGGGGTGATTGTTCACGGTTATCGGGCTTACGACAGTCGTTACGCCCAGAACTCCGGCGATGTTGAAAAAGTTTGAACCGATGATGTTCCCTATCGAGAGATCCGCTTCTTTTCTAAAGGCGGCAATCAGGGACGATATTAATTCAGGCGCGCTTGTACCGACGGCGACAATTGAAACTGCGATAACGCGCTCGCTTACTCCCCATTGAAGCGCTATTTCTTTCGCTCCTTTAACAAACCAACCGGCGGCGAAATATAACCCAACTACAGCAGCCAGAATCAACAATAACGCAAAAACGGGTTTCATGGTTGCAGGTTCTATTGTTTTTGCGTCTGCGGTTTTTTTTGACTTCATTACAGACCACACCGTGTAGACAACCAATATGGAAATTAACGCTAGACCTTCAAAAAATCCGATAATTCCGTTAAACCCAAAAATAAAAAGCAGAATCGTTATAAGAAACATCACTAAATAATCAAAACCAATTGCCCTGTTTCTGATTGGAATGGGAGAAATAATTACTACGATGGCAAGAATACAGGCTATGTTTGCGATGTTTGAGCCGATTACGTTTCCAAGCGCTATATCATGCGAATTGGTTAAAGCCGCTCCGACGCTTATAAACATTTCCGGCGCGGAAGTCACATACGCGACTATTGTTAATCCTACAACGAGCGTGCTGATTTTGAAATGACGGGCAATTTGAACGCTTCCTGTTACAAGCCAGTTGCCGCAGATTATTAAAACTCCAAGTCCCGCAGCCAGATAAATATACGGAGATAGTACAGCAAAGGCAGTTCCTGCAAGAAATTCATCCATTGCCTGTCATTTTAACATTATTTTACGATATGAACAATAACGATTTTAAACATAAAGATAACGCTTGATCTTCATGGTCGGGGTTTTTTCAAACGGTTCATATTTTATTTCGATCTTGCTAAGCTGCGAAAAAGCGGCAAGTTTTTTATTTACCCAGAAACGGAGTTCTTCAAGCATGTTTTCGACAGCTCCAGCCGCAGCTTTCGCCGCATCTGTCAAACTAACAAGCGCGACAAGTTCTCCCCTGTCTCCGGAATATACAAGAGCGTCTTCAACAAGACTTGATGTGCCCAGAAGGCCTTCGATTTCTTCAGGGTAAATATTCTCCCCCGAAGGACCCAGTATCAGGGCTTTAAGTCTTCCCTTAATGAAAAGCATTCTCTTTTTGAATTTCCCCAAGTCGCCTGTTTTAAACCAGCCGTCGGAAGTGAAAACTTCATCTGTTTTTTCCTTGTCATTGTAATAACCCATCATTATATTGGGTCCTTTTACCTGAATTTCCCCCTCTCCGTTAGCTGCAATATTTGCGATTCGGATTGTTACTCCCTTTGTAGGAACGCCAGTCGAGCGCACCGGGAAACGGTTGGGCTTACTTCCCGCAAGAAGAGGAGCGGTCTCTGTAAGACCATAGCCTATCGCATAGGGGAATCTTGCGCGGCGCAGGAATTTTTCCACTTCTTCGGAAAGAGGAGCTCCTCCGATTCCGTAAAATCTGATCCTGCCTCCAAGAACAGAGATCAGCTTGCGTCCTGCGGCTATAATGGCAAGAGGTCGCGTTAACGGGAATTTAAAAAGTTTGTTTTTCTTTAATTTCGGAGCTATGCCGTTTCGGTATATTTTTTCGATTAAAAGCGGGACAGTCGCCATAATGGTCGGACGGACAGCCTTGACGGCAGATAAAAGCGCAGTCGGTGATGGCGGTTTATCGATATAAGTAATCTGGGAACCTGCTATCATGGGAGCGATAAAACCCAATGTACATTCGTAGGAATGGGCAAGAGGCAATACCGAAAGCAGACGGTCATGATTTGTCATTACAGCGAACTTTAATGCTGCAAGAGCGCAGGATAAAAGATTTGTGTTTGAAAGCATTACGCCTTTGCTGCTTCCTGAAGTTCCGCTCGTATAAATGATTACCGCCAGGTCATTGCCGCTGCGCCGGGGAAATATTATGTTTTGTTCAGGAAGGCATAACTGCATTTGCTTTTCATTCCCGCATACAGAAACAGTAATTTCTTCGCTGTCTGTGATTGTATCAATATATATAAAAGGCAGCTGCGGCAATTTATCGATTTTTTCCGCCATTGATCTGCTCAGGCAGACGGCGGATACTCCTGCGTGCCGCGCGATATGCGCGATTTGTTCTTCCGGAAAACCTGTAAGAAGCGGAACACAGACGGCTCCCGCATGCGCGATACCGAAATAAAAAATACCCCATTCAGGGTTGTTTTCAGAAAGAAGTAAAACCCTGTCCCCGCTGTTAATGCCAATATTTTTTAAAAGAAGACCTGCCTGAACACTGCGTTTTCCCATCTGAGCGTATGTAAAACTTTTTGTGATAACGCCGCCTGTAAGCATTGACAAAGAAGGTCTGTTGTGGTATTTGTGCGATGCCGCCAAGCATAAAAGGCTCAGCGTTTCTTCATTCAGATACTTCATTGACGTTTAGATTAAGGCTAATTTGAAATGGTTGCAAGTATTGCCCCAACCTTTTAATACTGATAAAATTAGAAAATGCAGTCACTTGGCATTAATATAGGTTCAACCAGCCTGAAAATGGCTCTTTTTGAATATGAAAGTTCACCGGAAAGCGGAAAACCTGTCTGGACAGCGTCAATACCTCATGAAGGTGATTTCAGCGCGGCTGTGCATAAACTTTTGAGCGAAGGAAAAGTCGCCCAGGGCGTACCTTCCCTTGTTACAGGAAATGAAGGTCGTTTTATGTTTGACGTTTCCGGCACTCTTGAACCGCTATGCGTAGAAGCAGCGTTACGCACTCTTGGAATTAAAGCCGATGCCGTTGTCAGCATGGGAGGCGAAGACCTTATTGTCTATTCGCTTAACGCGGACGGAAAAATTATCAACAATTTTTCAGGTAATAAATGCGCAAGCGGAACAGGAGAATTTTTAAAACAGCAGCTTGCACGCATGGACATGACGTTAGATGATATTGATAAAGTCAGCGATGATGCGAAAGTACACGCTCTTTCCACGCGCTGTTCTGTGTTTATGAAAAGCGACTGTACGCACCGCCTGAACAAGCGGGAAGCGACAAAGGAAGATATTGTACTTTCGCTCTCCGATGTCATGGCGGTAAAGGTAATTGATTTTTTAAAACGTGCGCGCGTTACCTCAGGCAGGGTAGTACTTACAGGCGGAATTACGCTTAACAGGCACATTGTCCGTTTTATCCGTGAAAAAGCTCCTCAGATTGAATTCATCATTCCCCAAACCGCCTCTGTTTTTGAAGCGCTTGGAGCCGCTGTTCTTGCGCCTGTTTCGGGAAGCAGTCTGCCTTCGGCGGATAAACTGCTTAAAACAAACGACGTCCGTTTCGGCGTTTTGAATGCGCTGCGTGAATGGCAAAACAAGGTTCAGTTTTTTGATAAACCTGACGGAAAAGTATGCGTAGACAGGAAATACATCCTTGGAATTGACGGAGGCTCTACAACCACCAAAGCCTGTCTTGTCGATATGGAAACTGATGAAATTGCAGCGAGTCATTACGGGCGTACATACGGTGATCCTGTAAAAGCGCTGAAGGAATGTCTTTCTGTCATTCAGGAAAAAATAATTAAAGACACAGGCAGTAAAAAAGCCGATATCCGCCTTGTATCTGCAACAGGTTCCAGCCGTGAAATACTCGGCGTTTTTATGGAAACTCCCGGAGTGTATAACGAGATCATCGCCCATTCAGCCGGCACTACATACTTTGACATGGAAGTAGAAACCATTTTTGAAATCGGCGGACAGGATGCGAAATATGTGCTTTTAAAAAACGGAGTGCCGATTGATTACGCGATGAACGAAGCCTGCTCTGCTGGAACAGGCTCCTTTCTGGAAGAATCAGCGTCGGGGGATCTTTCCATTCACAGCGCGAAAGATATCGGTCCCATTGCGTTAGACGCAAATGCGCCGTGCAAATTCGGAGAGCACTGTTCGGCGTTTATCAACAGCGACATCCGCAAGGCGGTGCAGCAGGGAGCCGGCAGGGAAAATATCACGGCGGGGATTGTATGCTCGATCGTGTCAAATTATCTTAACCGCGTTGTCGGAAACCGAACGATAGGAGCGAGAATTTTTCTTCAGGGAGGAGTCGCCAAGAACCCCGCAGTTCCGCTTGCGTTTGCGATGCTTCTTGACAAGGAAATACTGGTTCCTCCTTCACCTGAGCTTATGGGCTGTTTCGGGGTAGCCCTTCTTGCCAAACGCAAGCACAGCGAAGGTCTTCTTGATGAAAAAAACATCATTATTGATGACGTAATAAGGCGAGAGATTGAATATGAGAAGGTCTTTACCTGCAAGTCATGCGAAAACCTCTGTTCCATACAGGTACTTAATGTAAATAAAACAAGGTACATGTTCGGCGGAAGATGCAACAAGTACGCCAATATGAGAAAAAATGTAAAAGACGTGCCTGTTTTTGATTATGTTGAAAAACGACAAAAGATGCTGTTTGAAGATTTCGCCGCACCTGAATTGACAGAAGGTAAAAATTTAAAAAACTATGTAGTCGGAATTCCGCGGGCTTTTTCAGTTCATACCCTGTATCCATTTTACAGTTGGCTGTTTTATGAACTTGGAATCAAGACATTTCTCTCTTCCGTGGTCGCGCATGAGGGAGTTGCAAAGGCGGAGGCGCAGTACTGTTTCCCGGCGGAAATAGCTCACGGCGCTGTACAGGACTGTCTTGATAATAATTGCAATTATGTGCTTTTGCCTCATTTCCGCGACATGCCTTCCTACGAAAAGAAAGTTCACGCCAATTTCTGCCCGATAACGCAGGCGCTTCCGTACTACATGGAAAAAGCGTTTCCCGATATCGATAAAAACCGCTGGCTTCCGTTTGTTGTCAGTTTTAAATACGGAGAGGGGAAAGCGCTTGAGCATTTGTGCATGATGACACAGCGCCTTGGTATTGATGAAGCTCAAACGAAATCTGCTTTTGAAAAAGCTTGGGCAAAACAGAATGAATATTTCAAAGCCGCTGAAAAAATGGGGCTTGAAGCATTGGAGCAGGCGCGTAAGGCGGATCGTCCTGTCATTGTTCTTCTTGGAAGACCGTATAACGCGTTCACTCCTGAAGCGAATATGGGTATACCCAGAAAATTTACAACAAGAGGATATTCGATCATACCATTTGATATTCTGCCTTTTGCGGGTGAAGAGATATTTTCCAACATGTACTGGTTTTACGGTCAGCAGGATGTTAAAACCGCAGGCATGCTGAAAAAAGAAGATAATATCTATCTTGCCTTTGTATCGAATTTTTCGTGCGCACCAGACTCTTTTATTCTTCACTATATCAAATGGATAATGAGGCAAAAACCATTCCTTGTGCTTGAACTCGATTCCCATTCAGCTGACGCGGGTATTGATACCCGCGTTGAAGCGTTCCTCGACATTATTGATGGTTACCGCGCGGGAAAAGACGGAGTTGAAAGAGAGCGCTACGACAATAATTTACGGTTCGTAAGCGAAAGGCTTCCATCCGGCGCTTTTGATTTACGTATAGACAATGTTAAAACGGGCGAAAAAATTCCAATCATTAACAACAAGAAAGTGAAGGTTCTGCTTTCAAATATGGGTAATATCTCTACCGAGTACATGAGAGCAGCTGTCCGCAGTCAGGGGATAAACGCCGAAGTGCTGCCCGTAGCGACGAGCAAAACCGTTCAGGTAGCGCGCGCTCACGCGTCGGGAAAGGAATGCGTGCCAAGCCATCTGGTCCTCGGCAGCGCGCTTGAATTTATTTTCAGTGAAAAATACCGCAAGGATGAGCTGTACCTGCTCTTTGTTCCGATAACGACAGGTCCCTGCCGCACAGGTCAGTATTATATTTATTATGAGAATCTTTTCCGCGACATGCGGCTTGAAAACGTAGTTGTTTTTATTTTATCAGCGGATAATTCCTACACCGAGCTAGGCGGCGATTTTGCCAAACAGATGTGGATAGGACTTGTGTTATCTGATTATTTAAAGGATATTCAGTGTTCTCTGAAAGCATGCGCGGCTGATCCTGTAAAAGCACAGAAAAAATTTGAACTTTCGTGGCGAAAGGTTATGCATGCCGTTGAATATAACCCGAAAAAATTATGGAAAGAATTAAAACAGGTTGCAGATGATGTAAAACAAATCCCTTTAAAACGCACCGTAAAGGAATGTCCCCGCGTTTTAATTGTAGGTGAAATCTATGTCAGGCGCGATGATTTTGCGGTAGGAGAGCTTATTGATTTAATGAGTGAAAGGGGCATCGTTGTTAAAGTTGCCGGTATCAGCGAATGGATTCATTACCTTGATTTTGTGCGTGAATATTCGCTTAACAAGGTTATTAAACTCAGGAAAAAAGGAAGGCGTGTTTTTTCGGCTCCGTGGAAAAATCTGAAAAAACTGCAAATTGAAAAATGGTGGAAACATCAAATTGAGAAAAAAACACTTTCCATTTTAAAACCGACCGGGTTAATCCCCGATACTCCGCATGACATGCGTTTTATAATGAAATATTCACAGGAGTATTTTGTAAATCTTGAACTTCAATCTGAAATTTCAGTTTCGTCAGGTTCAGCCGCGGCGGCGATGGAAAACGGATATTCAGGCATTGTGAATATAAGTCCGTTTGCCTGTCTTATCGGGCGCGTGATAGAGGGGCTTTTTACGCCCTGGGCGCGTGAGCGAAACTACCCGATTCTTTCCGTAGAAGTTGACGGTAACCTGCTCCCGCCGAACATTGTCAATAAACTGAATATTTTTATGGTTAACGTACTGCGTTTCAAAGGCTCAACTGATTTATCAATGCTTGTTGACAAGGCAGTATCCGAATAATAAAAACGGCAGGATTATGAAAAGACTGGATAAAAGTATTGACATGCTTCTGAAAAATTATAATTCACATGGCATGGTTAATCATTCCGAGGGAGAAAATCTTCCGGGAAGGGAAAGTATTGAAAATATCGTGTACAGTCTTGAAGAGCTTCTTTTTCCCGGCTATCTGGAAAATATTGATTATGTGAATCTCAGTAACATTACAGGAAAAAAAGTAAATTCCCTTGCGCAAATTTTAAGGAGCGAAGTTGAAAAAAGCCTGGCTTTTTCAGTACGGCTTGGGGTTTTAAGCTGCGGGCACGGAGGCTGCAGGGCGGTCGCTGACATGGTTGTGGATGAATTTTTTGAAGAACTGCCAAAAATAAGAGTTCTTCTCTCTGAAGACTTGAAAGCCGCAGTCCGCGGAGACCCTGCCGCAAAAAGCAATGATGAGGTAATCCTCTCATACCCCGGTTTTCAGGCGATTACAGTCCACCGTATGGCGCATTTTTTATGGTCAAGGCAGGTTCCCCTTATTCCGCGAATGATGAACGAGCTCATTCACAGACGTACAGGGATTGACATTCATCCGGGTGCGCAAATAAACGGCTCTTTTTTTATCGATCACGGAACAGGCATAGTAATTGGAGAGACGACTGTTATCGGCAGTAATGTCAAATTATATCAGGGCGTTACCCTGGGAGCGCTTTCTGTGAAAAAGGAAGAAAGCGGGCAAAAACGACATCCGACCATTGAGGACAATGTCACAATTTATGCAAATGCCACCATTCTTGGCGGTGAAACTGTTATCGGCAGCGGCAGTATTATTGGGGGCAGCGTGTGGATTGTTCATTCTGTTCCGTCGGGCAGTAAAATTTACTTAAAACGTGATTGACAAGCTTGCATAAAAATCATGTTTTCTGTAAACTTAACCGGTGTAAGCGTTGGTTGTGTTCATGAATAAGTTCATTTAATTTGGATCGGAGTTTAAAAATGGGTATATTAAGTATAATTCTGCTGGTTTTCTTTGTAATAATTGCCATATTGCTTGTATTAATGGTTTTAATTCAAAACTCGGAAGGCGATGGTCTCGGCGGTATTTTTGCCGGAGGTTCAAATACGGCTTTTGGCTCGCGTTCAGGCAATGTTCTTACGCGTACTACAACTGTGCTGGGTGCTTTATTTCTAATTGTCAGTCTTGGGCTTGCCCTTCTTGCGCGTACGCCGAGCGGATCGGGCGTGGAAGCGCAGGGAAGAGAACTTTTTAACCAAAATACAGGATCGAGCTGGCTGGAAGATGAATTAAATCCGAAGCCGGAAATAAATCCTGAAGACGATTTGCTTGAATATCTTGGTACTGAGGAAACAGCCCAATAAGCTGATTTTCCAGAGGTAGTTATGATACTGCAGGATGTATTAAACCCTGAATCAATTCTGATTGATTTAAAGTCCTGTAATAAAGATGAAGCGTTTAATGAACTTGTTACGCATTATTGCAAGGTTAATAAATCGTCGGCTTACAGCGAGATTTTTGATACAATTTTAAAGCGGGAAGAAAAAATGTCTACCGGTATCCATAAGGGCATTGCGTTTCCGCACGGCAAAACCGATGCTGTAGACAAAGTGCGAAGTGTAATTGGAATTTCCAAAAAGGGTGTTAATTACGACGCTCTGGACGGTGAGCCTGTACATATTCTTTTTATGGTTATTTCTCCAATGGAAGAATCAAATGAGTACCTGCGGCTCCTGAAACATATAGCCAATCTTTTGGAAATATCCCAATTTCAAAATGAATTAAGAAGTCAGGCTGACGCAATAGGCGTATACAATGTTATCTGCAAATATGAAAAAACGCTTACAGCAAAAAAACCAAAATAAGTAACAAAGTTGTCGATACCTTCGGTTATTAAACAACTTCATTAAAAATTTTAAAAAATAATGCCTTCAGACAATCTTAGCTCATTGATTTTTTTTCTGAAAACCTGCGGAAGAGCCGCCTCAATTTTAACGTCAAGAAATTCCATTTTCCACGCATGGAGAAGGAAAACTCCTTTTTTTTGGCTTCCGTATTTCCGATCTCCCGCCAGAGGATATCCGTGAGATGCTGATTGTGCGCGAATCTGATGAGTTCTGCCCGTTATAATCTCCGCAATTACAAAACTAAAACCTGACGCTGAAGACAAGGTTTTTATTTTTGTAACTGCGTTTTTGCCGGCTTTTGAAACAAAAGTTCTCTTTTTTTCCCTGTCCCTGACCAGAAAATTTTCCCAAACAGCCTCTTTTTCCACATTGCCTTCCGCTATAAAAAGATAGGTTTTCCGTATTTTTCTCTCCTTTAAAAGAGAGCTAAAAAGACGGGCGCCTTCCAGTGTTTTTGAAAAAACGACAATTCCGCTTGAAGGTCTGTCAAGCCTGTGAAGAGGACCGCTTTTGAACGATAATGAAGATGAAATTTTATCCGCCAGAAAGGAACGTACCATTGTATCAAGGCTGTCATTTCCGTGTACGTAGAGTCCTGAGGGTTTATTTACAGCCAGTAAATTTGAATCCTGCCAAAGAACGTCAACCGCGGAGGGTAAGTTTGTATTAGGCGCAGGTTCTACTGTATCTTCAGGGATAGGAATGCTGATTTTATCGCCGGAAAAGACATGTTTATCAGCTTTTGCGCTTTTTCCGTTTACAAGGACTTTTCCCTGCCGCAGGAGTCTGTGTAAAAGCGAAAGCGGAGAAGAGGGGAGAGCTTTACGTAAAATCCTGTCCAGTCTGCGGTTATTATCATTCTCCCCAGCAATTAATTCCATATAAAACATCAATTCTATCCAAATTTCTGATGTAATCAAGGTGTTCGTCAAAATTATTTCCATAACATTCCCAACTACCGTAAATTCTTCATTTTTTAAAGGTCTTTACATTATTTTTGATTTTTGTTATAAAGTTAAAAAGCTGTTCCGGTTTCGGAACAGCTTCACCTAATAGAGTTTTTAAGGAAGGAACATATGTCACGGACTTGTGAAATCTGCGGAAAACATACAATAACCGGAAATAAAGTCAGTCATGCCAAAAACCGCACCCGCAGGACATGGAAGCCAAATCTCGTTAATGTAAAAACAGAAGCCGGCGGTACCACCATGAAGATGAAAATCTGCGCACGCTGTTTAAAAAGCGATCATATTACCAAGAAAGTCTAAACGCCTTTTATGCAGGATCCCGGACTGTTACAGGCGCTGGATTATATCCTCAATCACAGTGATGAATCCTCAATTGATGTTCTTGCAGAAGCTATTGTAAGGCGAAGGCGTAATGTTTCCATTTTCGGCGCTGTAAGTGAAATACATGATCCTGAAAAATTGGCAAAAGAGATGTCGCAAAGGGTAAATGAAGGGATAGGATTGGGTATTGAGGGTATGAGAAATTCTGTCCGTGAAATGATAATCAAGATACTGAAAGAACACGCGCCTGAACTCAATGAAGATCAGGTCAGCCAGTTATGCGATGAATGGCTTCCCGATAAAAACAAAAAACAAGCTCTTCCGGCTGATGTGCTGGTTTCCATGATTGATCAGTTTATTTCTTTTTCACAAGGCAGCATGAATAAATCAGCGGATGAAGAGCTAAGGGCTGAAATGGGCGCGTGGCCGCAGCGTTACTGGAACTCGTTTCCTCAGGTAATCCGCCGGCTTATCTCCGATTATTTAAAAGATAAAATAACGGAGAAAGATTTTAAAACAAGAATTGGCATCGCTCTGGGGAAATAACATACAGAATCAACCCACACACAAAACACGGAGTTGTTGTTAAAATTATTTATTTTTTGTTATGTATACGCGTTATTTTCAGTCTCCGGCGCGGATTGAATTAAACCATGCGTCATTGTAAAGATCGATTGCCGGTCCAAGGTCTTCGACCAGTTCTGTATTTAAAAGTTCGTCGGCAGTATAAAATGAAAAACCTTTCTTATAACTGCGCGCAGGAACATTTACTGTAGACGGCAGCCCGAAGATGTCGGCGAACTCAGCGTATATATCAGGGCGGTGAATGAAGTCGATAAATTTGTGAGCCAAATCTACATTCCTTGCTCCCTTTAAAATGCACATATTATCGACATAGGAAGGTCCGCCTTCGTCGGGAATAAAAAAAACAGTGTCGCGCATAAGCTGCTGGTTATCCATAATTTCTTCGTAAACTGCTTCAGGGAAACCGTGAACGACCCAAAACTCTCCGTTGGCATATCCCTTACCGAACGCTTCAGCGTCAAATTTTACAAGGTTAGGTTTCCATGAATTATTTACAAGGTTTTTTGCGTCTGTTATCTGAGACGGAACTGTCGAGTTTACAGAGTATCCAAGGAAAGAAAGAGCGCCTCCTATCACTTCACGCAAATCGTCAAGCATTGTCATGCGACCTTTCAAGTCCTCTCTGCCGAAGATAGCCCAGCTTCTTTGAAAATTGGGCACTCTTGCGGTATTCACGATAATGCCCGCCGCGCCGTAAAAATAGGGGACAGAATAATTCATCTGCGGATCGTAACTAATTATTTTTATAACTTCAGGATCGATGTTTCCAAGATTTGAAAGTTTTGTTTTATCTATTTTTTCAAGCATGTCCTGTTGAATCATTATCGGAACAAAGTCTTTTGACGGAAATACGACATCGTAGCTTGCGCGCTTCCCCCTTGAAGAACTGAGTTTTGCGTACATGTCTTCATTGGACGCAAATTCGTCATAAATTACCCTTACATTGTATTCATCTTCAAATTTTTCAATGACCGAATCGGGCGTGTAATAAGTCCAGTTGTAAATATAAAGTTTTTCTTTTGAACTACATGAAATAATGACGGGCATTATAAGCGCTGCCAAAACCAAATGGAAGATGACATTCTTTTTATTCATCTTTTACCCTCCCGTGGCGCGGAGCTGTCAAAATTAACAGCTCCGGGAAAAATATACAAGGTTTAATCTCCGACCCTTATGGAGTTAAACCATGCGTTATTATAAAGATCCAAAGACGAGCCTAAATCGATTTTTAGTTCAACATCCGCCAAATCTTCGGCTGAATACCATGAAGGTCCTTTTTTGTATTTGCGCGCCGGGATGTTTGCGGTCGCGGGAAATCCGAATGCATCGGCAAATTCGGCGTAAATTTCCGGCCTGTGAATAAAATCGATAAATTTATGGGCAAGGTCTATGTTTTTGGAACCTTTAAGAATACACATGCTGTCAATATACGCGGGTCCGCCTTCTTTTGGAAAAAAGAAAACGGTGTTTGCCATCATTTGCGGTATTTCCGCTATTTCCTCAAACACAACTTCAGGATACCCCTGAACCACCCAGAAATCTCCGCTTGCAAATCCCTTCCCGAATGAGTCTGCGTCAAATTTTACAAGATTTGGTTTCCACGAACCGTTTATAAGATTTTTCGCTTCTGTTATTTGCGACGGATCTTTTGAATTCACCGAATATCCCAGGAAAGCAAGCGCATCCCCCATAACTTCGCGCATGTCATCCAGCATGGTCATGCGCCCGGCAAGGTCTTTTCTTGCAAAAATTGACCAGCTCTTTTCATAATTGCGGACTTTTGAAGTATTGACAATTACGCCAGCCGCTCCAAAATAATACGGAACCGAGTAATCCATTAACGGATCATATTCAGCAAATTTAATAACGGCAGGGTCAATGTTTACAAGGTTTGGAATTTTGGATTTATCAATTTTTTCAAACATGTTCTGCTGAATCATTATTGATACATAATCAGCGGAAGGGAAAACAATATCGTATCCGCTGCCTCCTGATAACAGTTTGGCGTACATGTCTTCGTTAGACGCAAACTCGTCATAAACAACCCTTACGTTGAATTCTTTCTCGAATTTTTCTATTACAGAATCGGGCGTGTAATAAGTCCAGTTATAAATGAAAAGCCTCTCCTTTTTCTGGCAGCTTGACATGATAACCGTAATAATTAACAGGCACAATAATGCAACAACTGAACGCAGCCTGCTTGAGGCCTGTTTTGAGACTGCGTTTGTAAAAAGATTTTCGTCCATATGCTCCTCCTTTTTTATAAAATTGCTTTATTTTGCGGCTATATATTTCAGGAATTTTCTCAGGGTAATCGAAAGAAGGACCGTTCCCAGTATCATAACGACAGATAACGCGCTTATAAGGGGCGTTATTCCGCCTTTGCGCGTAATTGCCGAATAAATGAAGATCGGCAGGGTAGAAGAGCCGGGACCGGCAACAAAGAACGTTATGACAAAGTCTTCAAGAGACAATGTTATCGCCGTAAGAAGCCCCGAAATAATGCCGGGCATACATATTGGAAGTGTTACCTTAAACAGGATTTCTTTTTCATTCGCTCCAAGGTCCGCCGCCGCTTCTATTATCGAGAAATCAAATTCATCAAGACGCGCCATTACCATTAAAAATACAAAGGGAAGATTGAATGTCGTGTGCGCGATATAGATTGTAAAAAGCCCGAGCGGGATTCCAATCCCCGCGAAAAAAATGGAAAGAGAGACGCCGATAATAATTTCAGGCAGTATCATCGGCATGAAGGAGATTGCCTGAACATAACCCCTTCCCTTAAATCTGTACCAGTTGATACCGATCGCGCCTATTGTGCCGATAACGGTCGCTGTCGCCGCTGAACTTACCGCGACTATAATGCTGTTCCGAAACGCTGTCCACAATCCACGCTCGCTCAGGAGCCTCTCATACCAGCGCAGTGAAAAACCTGACCAGTTCATACTGGTGGAATCGTTAAATGAATAAACAACAAGCACCACAAGCGGCAGAAAAAGAAAAACCAAAGTTACCACAAAGACTGTATCTGAAAAGGATATATTTCTTATGGCGCGCCTTGCGTGCCTTCCGGCTTCTCCAATATTTTTTTTCCTTAGTTTTCCTGAGGTGGCAAAATTGCTCAGAATATTTGCGAAATTCACTCCGCTCCTCCGTTCTTGATATCCGCGCCTTTTTTCTCTGTATTGCGGGAGGAGTCTTTTTTCTGAATATACATCATCCACAGAACGCCGACTGTTGTTACAACAGTAAGCACCATGGAGATCGCCGCAGCCCTGGGCCAGTTACGCGATTTTAAAAGCTGGTCGGCTATTATATTTCCAAGCATGTACGAATCCATGCCGCCGATTAACTGCGGAACCGCATAGGCGCCGAAGATCGGAATAAACGTAAAAAGGACAGCGGTAAGAATTCCTGTGCGGATATTGGGGATAAGCACTCTTATAATCGATATAAATTTATTCGCGCCAAGATCGCGTGCGGCTTCCAGAAGCGAAAAATCAAATTTATCAATTGTTGAAAAAAGAGGCAGAATTGCATAAGGCAGATACATGTAAACAAGAACAAGGATAACCGCGTTCTGATTGTAAAGAAGCGGAAGATAATCGCTGATAATTCCCATACGAATAAAAAATGTATTTAGAAAACCGTTGTTTCCAAGTATATTAATCCAGGCGAAAACCCTGATTAGGAAATTTGTCCAGAAAGGTATTATTATCAGAAGAAGAAGAAGAGTCTGATGCTTGCTTTTTGCCATGCAGTAACCGCATGGAAGGGCGATAAAAATTGTAATCAGCGTAGCGATAACAGATGTGGATATGGTTCTAACAGTGATTTTTATAAAAACCGGATCTGACAGATAACGATAGGCGTCAAAGGTAAATTCCCATTCAATGCCGCCGTAAAGTCCCTTTTTCAGAAAACTGTAAATAATTATTATTACGATGGGAGCCAGAAAAAAGAGGGTAAACCAAATCGCCATAGGGGATGAGTAGAGCGGGCCAAGTCTTCTGGCCTTGGCTTTCAACTTTTTACCTCGACTATATAACCGTCAAGCGCGCTCCACGAAAGATACACCTGATCCTTCCAGCGGATATCAGGACCCTCATCCGAATAATTTGCATGCTGTTTTATAACGCGGATTAGTGATTTATCGGTTTGTACGTAAAATTTTGTCTGGAAACCAGAGTATATCGGTTCGTCAACCATTCCCTTTAGCAGATTGATATCATCGCGTTTTGTTGAGGGTTTTTCCTTTGTAATAACAATTTTTTCCGGTCTGATGGTAAAACTGACTTTTTGCCCCGTATGAATTTCGTCGGCATCGGTTACCTTGATGATTCCCAATTCGGGGATTTCCACTTCCGCCATGTATTCGATTACACCTTTATAATCCTGAAGCTCTACTTTCTCTACGGTTTTTATGATGCCGTCGTAAAGGTTTGTCTCGCCAATAAAACGCGCTACAAAATCGGTAGCGGGGCTTTCATATATTTCGTGGGGAGTGTCTATCTGTAATACTTCTCCCTGATTCATAATCGCTATTCTGTCAGAAACTGAAAGGGCTTCCTGCTGATCATGTGTGACATAAATAAAAGTGATGCCGATTTCATCATGGATGCGATCAAGTTCGATTAACATGTGCTGGCGCAGTTTCGCGTCAAGCGCGGAAAGAGGCTCGTCAAGCAATAAAACGCGCGGCTCATTGATAAGAGCGCGGGCGATCGCTACCCGCTGTTTCATGCCGCCTGAGAGCTGGTTCGGTTTTTTATCGGCATGACCTTCAAGGCGCACAAGCGCAAGGTACTTTTCAACTTCGGTTTTTATCTGCGCTGATGAAACGCCTTTTAAGCGCGGGGAGAAGGCTACATTATCAAAAACTGAAAGATGGGGAAAAAGCGCGTAATTCTGAAAAACGGTATTGGTAGGGCGTTTATTGGGAGGTAAAGAAAGCACGTCGTTCCCGTCAAGGGTCAGCTTTCCTGTATCGGGGGTTTCAAAACCAGCGATTATACGAAGCAGCGTGGTTTTTCCGCACCCTGAAGGTCCAAGCAGGGAGAAAAACTCTCCCTTTTTTATTTCCAGGCTCACATTTTTAAGCACTTGAAAATCACCGAAAGACTTGCAAACTCCCCCGATGAAAACATCGCTACCTTTCAATAGTTTACTTCCAGCCTCCTTGATGTCTTTATAGGGAACAATGGAGTTTTTTTTTTCTTTTGTCAAGAGTTTGTAATTTTTTTAATATTGATGTTTTTTCAAAACTAACCAGACCTTGAAAACAATTAATTATCAACATATATTTTAATACTCTACATTCCATAAAAAGAGTCCCTGCGGCGGAAGAGTAGGACCGGCTTGAGAACGTTCACCTGATGCGATAATCTTACGCAATTGTTCAGGTGAAGCGGAGTTTTCTTCGTAATGAAGAAAGGTTCCGGCGACAGATCGCACCATGTTCCGCAGAAAGGCGTTTGCGCGGATTTCAAAAATCAATTTTTCGCCTTCTGTAAAAAAAACAGAACTATATATGTATCTGTTTTTTGAGTTACTGGTATCACCTGCGCCGGCGAAAATGGAGCAGTCCGTTTCTCCCAGCAACAGCCTTCCGTATGCATTTAAAAGAGCAATATCCGGAAAACGGCGTAAACAAACATTGTAAAGCCGCTGGTGCGGAAGCAAAGACCGGCAGATAAAAAAGTAGCGGTATGTGCGCGAAACCGCGCTGAAACGCGCGTGGAAATTATCGTCAACGCCGCAGGAATGCAGTATACGCACATCATGAGGGAGAAGCGTATTGAGCGCGGGAGAAAAGCGATCAGAGGGGATACTGTCAATATCCGTGAAAAAATTCGCAATTTGACCTACAGCGTGAACTCCAGAATCTGTGCGTCCGCATCCTGCAAGACTGACAGGTTCTCCGTGCATTTTTTCAAGAGCCAGTTCAATCTCGCCCTGAACGGTTCTGTCCTTATCCTGCCTCTGCCAGCCGCAGAAATCAGTACCGTCGTATGCAATTACAAGTTTGATATTCCTTCTCATTCCGGGTTTTCTGAAAGTTCTTTATTAAGAGTGTCGTATAATTTTCTGGCGTGTTCCAAAAAGGCGCCGGGTTTATCCTTGGAGGATTTCCCCATTCCAAAAAGTTTTGCTATGGTGCGTCTTGCTTCTTCAAGCGAGGCTCTTCTTTCATCAGCGTTATGCGCAGGACCGAAATTATAGCGAAGATAGGCGCACATATAAAGCATTCCTTCGTACGAATAATTCTTGTCAGTATCAGGACCGAAAATTTTAATGCCTGAAAGCGTCTCTTTTCCCGATTGTTCGCGGGAAAGCGCTTCAGTGTAAAAATACTGAGCCTTTTTGCGGAAGAGCTTTCCAAGCCAGTCATAATGCTGACCGGGAAATTTTTTATCAAGTTCATCAAGAAGCCATGCGCAGCGTAATGATGAAATTCCCTGCTTAATTGTGGGAGAGGTTTGTTTGTTATAATAATCGTAGCACTTTAACGTAAGATAAAGCGAAGCAGTCCCTTCCATCAAAGTTCTATTTTCACTGAAATCAACATTCGGAAAGATCAGGCGTGTTTCCTTCATTCGTTTTTCCACGTCATCCTTGACTTTCTGCATATTCTCGCGCGGTAAGATGGGAAAGTCAGCTTCGGAAGAAGAAAACCAGCATTCAGGGCATACGATCGACTGATAAACCAGAGGATATATTTCCCCGAATTTCGCCGAAGGTTCATAAAGCCTGTGAAGTTCTTCTGTCAGTTTCCCCGCAATAAGCCTGCCACCTCCGGACAGCAGTTCTTCCTTGCGGAATGAAGAACTACACACGGGGCATTGAAATTCCTTTTTAGACTGAAATGTTATTTTTAAATCGCGGTTATCAACCGCTTTTTTACCTGCAAATCTTGAAGACATGAATTACACCTTTTCCAGTATAATAACGGCTGCGGCATTATCTTTCTCGTGCGTCAGTGAAATATGAATTATATCCGCTCCTGATTTTTCCATCGCACTTTGCGCCGAGCCGAATAATTTTATTTTCGGTTTGCCGTTTTCATTGTTTAAAACCATTATTTCATTTAAATTAAGATTTGCAAGCCCTGTACCAAGCGCCTTTCCGTATGCTTCTTTTGCGGCAAAACGCGCAGCTAGCGCTGCGGCTGCGTTTTTTCCCATGGACAAAGAGTAGGCAATTTCGTCAGGATGAAAGAATCTCTTTAATAACGCATTGTCTGCAACCCAGCGTTCCATACGCTTTATTTGCACTAAATCAATGCCGATGCCCTTAATCATTCTTTTCCGCCTCTTCATATTCATCATTACTAACGGCAGGCGTTAAATATAAAACCGGCGGTTCGGCAAGAATTTTATTAATAGTTAGCTGATATTCAATCATCCTCTCTCCGTAAATTGTAATTAAAGGATTTTCATTTATTATACCGGTAAAACCGGAAAGACTTTCAAATCTTCCGTTAATATTAATTATTTCCGTATTAAATCCGTGATGGTTTTCAATCACGGTACGCGGACCTTTCACAGTTATGCTGTCAGGATTTATTGACTGGCTTGTCAGTACATAACCAGACGCTATTACTCCGTTGAATACAGGATATACGGGGATGCTTCGCGTAATATTTTGTTCAAGCATCAGGGAAACATCAGCCGGAAGAACGGAAATCTCTATAGGTTCAACTCCAAGAGCGCTTCCTTTTTTTCTGATTTGAACAGGCACAATGAACGTGCCTTCCTTTGTATATTTCCCAAGATCGATAAAAGCTATAATGTCTTCTTCAAGTATCGGGAAAATGCCTCCCGCTTCACCCCTTAAACTTATTCTTGCTGTATCTGAAAAAGAACTTACAGGAATAAAAGCTTCATTTCCAATAACCGTTAGGGGAACTATAAAGGTTCGTCTTTCGAGCGTATTCATTCTGTAGAAAACAGCGATGACCAGCGCTATTAATAAAGAGATAACTTTTGCAGGCCATTTCTCTGTTATCTTTGAAAGGAGTTTTTCTCTATTCAACAAGAACCTCCCTTTCTTCTTCCTGAGAGGTGTTTTTCTGTACGGATGAAAGCTGTGAATTTTTCAGGCTTCCCCTGTCAAGCAGTTCCATCAGTTTGCGCGTAACTTCAGACGGGGACAGATCATAATAAAGTTTTGCGTCATAAGAAAGGGAAAGCGCTCCTGTTTCTTCCGAAACAACCAAAACCACCGCATCTGACTGCTCTGCCATGCCAAGGCTCGCCCTGTGCCTTGTGCCGAAATTTTTGCGTATATCCTGCTGTTCTGAAAGCGGCAAAAAACATCCTGCGGCGGCGATTTTTCCGCCCTGTATTACCATGGCGCCGTCGTGCAGCGGACCGTCAAAACCGAAAACGGCAACAATCAGGCTTGATGTAAGTTCTGCGTTAATTCTTGTCCCCGTTTCAATTATATTTTTTAAATTTATTCTGCGCGGAAAAACAACAAGCATTCCCCGTTTTTGCTGTGAAAGAAGCTCTGCGGCGGTGATAACGGAATCTAGCTTATTTATGGGAACCGCTGTGTTTGATCTGAAAAATTCTCCCTGTCCAAGCCGCATAAAAATTTTTCTCAGTTCAGGCTGAAAGACAATCGCAATTGAAATGAAAAGTCCTGGCGCGATTATTGTTAATACCCATTTCAGGGTTGTTAAATTAAAAAGAAAAGCCATTCCGTAAACAAGAGCGAGAAAACCCGCTCCCTTTACAAGAGGGAGGGCCTGGGTTTTTTCCAGAAGTTCATAACCTTTATAAAGCAAAAAAGCAAGAAGAGCTACGTCCAAAACGGGACGAATCAAATCATAAACTGCAAGAATTCCCTGAAACAGCGCCATCGGCTAATTATATAATGACTGGTGTTAAACGGCTAGTAATTTAAGAATCCTGAAGGTTTTTTAAAATACTATCAACTATGGAGAGACTGTCAAGACCGCTTCCCGCAAGCAATTCATTTCTTGTGCCGACGCAGCGATCTTCTTTATAAAATACGGAATTTGCAGCAAGGACTAAAATTTTTAAATTTTTATTTCTTTCAAGAGAAGCCGCATATTCGCCGAAGCCTCCGTCTTTTATTCCCTCTTCAAGAATTACAGCAAGCGAATAATTGCCAAGAAAAGAAATGAAATAATCTTCATCAAGTGGTTTTAAAAACCTCAAATTATAAAGATCGATATTAATTCCTTTATTTTCTAGAATTGACGCGGCTTTATCAGCTTCGGGATAAAGACCTCCCGTGAATAAAATACACGTTCTGCTTTTTTCATCTTTCCTTACCCAGACGCCTCTTCCGTTTTCAACCGGTTTTGAGAAAGAATCGATTTCATCAGGACAGTATGCTTTTGGATAACGGATAACAACAGGACCCTTTCCGCTCATTTCCCGTTTTTCAATATCAAGCGCCCATTCCAGCATAAGCTGGAGTTCTTTTTCGCTTGCAGGAGAGAGAAGCGTCATGTTAGGTACGCTGCGGAATAAAGCGATGTCAAATAACCCCTGATGGGTTTCTCCGTCCGCTTCCACAAAACCGGCTCTGTCAAGAGCGAATATTACAGGCAGCTTTTGAAGAGCGGCGTCGTGGATTATCTGATCAAATGAGCGCTGAATAAATGTTGAATAGACAGCCGCTACAGGCTTAAGACCTCCGGCGGCAAGACCAGAGGCGAAGGTAGCGGCGTGTTCTTCCGCTATGCCCACATCGAACAAACGCCACGGAAATTCATCTGCAAAAACGGTAAGTCCTGTTCCTGTTTTCATTGCGGCTGTAACGGCAACAACCTTTTCATCTTTTTGCGCCGCTTTTACAAGAGCGTTTGAAAAAGCCTGAGTGAAAGTCAGTCTTTTGACCGTTATATGATTTTTCAAACCTCCGTCAATGGGAAAGGATGCAACACCGTGATATATGTCAGGCTCGTCTTCTGCGAATGAGTAACCCTTGCCTTTCAGCGTAATTGCATGAATGACAACAGGACGGTACTTTGCGCCTTGTTTGCTTCGTCCCTGTGATTCATATAACTTGCGGACGTCTTCAAGCACTTCGGTCAGAATCCGGATGTTATGACCGTCTATCGGTCCTACATATTCATAACCGAGATCAACAAAAAAATTATCGGTATAAAAAACAGCTTTTACAGCGCGTTTTAATCTTTGTATCAGGTTAAAAAACGCTTCTCCCATAAAGGGGATTTTTTTTGCCATTGTATCGAAATTTAAACGGAAGGTTTGATAATTCGCCTTCATGGAAAGACGGCTTAAATATTTTGACATTCCTCCCACATTCTGACTTATGGACATTTTGTTATCATTGAGAATTACAATTAAAGGGAGACCCAAATGTCCCGCGTGCGACAGCGCCTCATATGCCATGCCGCCTGTAAGCGCTCCGTCGCCTATAACGGCGATTGCGTATCCATTGCCGTTTTGCATGCGATCGGCGGAAAGAAGCCCCAAAGCCGCGGAGATTGAAGTTGAAGCATGCCCTGTATTAAACGCGTCATGAGGACTTTCGCTTCGCTTGGGGAATCCTGCAAGTCCTCCGTATTTGCGAAGGGATTGAAAAGAAGAGTAACGCCCAGTGAGCAGTTTATGCGCATAACATTGATGCCCGACATCCCAGATGATTTTATCCTGCGGAGAATTAAAAACGCGGTGCAGCGCGATGCTGAGTTCTACCGTACCAAGATTGGAAGCAAGATGCCCGCCGTTGGCGGAAACTGTAGAAACAATCTGCTCCCTTAACTCCTGCGCAAGAAGGTTTAACTCCTGAAATGTCATGTTTTTTATATCGCCCGGCAGGTTTATATTTTCCAGTAATTTCATTGTCTGTATATTAATGCCCCGTTCATGAAACGGAAAATTTGATTTGTAATGAAACGCATTTTTTCAGAAACCCTGCGCCTGACTTTCCGCTTCTGAATTAATCTGCCCAAAATGACGGAAATCTTCAAGGTATTTTCTCCTTGAATTGACAAGATCGCCGAGTTCAATAAGCATATTGTGATCAACCTGAGCCGCAATCGGAATCACAAATTTTTCCGTTTCATTTATGTAACGTTCAACAAAATCAAGATTATTTACAAAACCAAGCGAGATCATGTTTGATATGCGATCTGATACCTTAAGGACTTTTGCGTAATGCGAACCTTTTTCCTTTATGCGAGTGAGAAAATCAGTTTTATTTTCACCGTAGAGGCGCGTAACTTCCTTTACAAGATTATAAACAAGGTGAGCTTCGGAATCTATGCACAGCATGGTATTGTGATTGAACTCCGGGATATCTTCGAGTACGTCATGAACGATGGACGCTTTAAGCAAAACAGAATCAATGTAGCCGTAATCAATAAGTATAGCCATTGTATCAAGCTGATGACGGAACATATTACCGCCTGCTTCACGTGATTTGCCGATAAGATAAGTGGCAATCTGAATATAAGGGACCAGGTGCATTCCGCTCATTTGAAGCATTTGTTCTATTGTCATTTACAAATCCTTAAGGTAATTTGCTGTTTTTTCCGTACGCTTAATCGTTTCTTCAAGTTTAATTTTTTGTTCTGATACCAGAACATCGGGCGCATTTTTTACAAACTGCTCATTTGAAAGTTTTGCGCGTAATCCGTCAATGTATTTAAGATCCCTGTGAAGATCATTTGACAATTTTTTCTTCAATGCCGCCAAATCAACGGCTTCTGCGATAAAGACAAACACTTCAAAATTATTGCCAGCCATTCCGATTGAACCTGCGGGGCGTTCATGTTCCGATATTTTTTCAAACGACAATTCTCCTATTCCTGCCAAAAGTCTTATAAGACCATCGTTTTCAGCAAACGGTTTTTCAAGCTCCCTGCCTGCGCGTACAATTACGCGCAATTTTTTATCCACAGTTATCGCGCATTCGCTGCGTAAAGTCCTGATCATTGTGACAAGGGACTGAAGCGCGCCGAAGTTGTTTTCTTCTTCAGGCGAGCTGAGCTTTTCATCATAATCAGGATACCGGCTGCAGATTAATAAATTTTCTGTTTTATTCGGAAGTTTTTGATATATTTCTTCTGTCACAAAGGGAAGAAGCGGATGGAGAAGCTTTAACGAGGATGCAAGCACGTCAAGTAAAACAGAAGTTGCGCGGTTCTTCTCCTCATCTGCGCCGTTTTTCATTGAAAGTTTGGTCGCTTCAACATACCAGTCGCAGAAATCGTTCCAGAAGTATTCATAAGCTGTAAGAGCTGCGTCATTGTAACGGTACGAAAAAAAAGCTTCCCTCATGGATTTTGCCGCGTTGTTAAGCCTTGAGCATATCCATTTATCGGATGCGATTAATTGCGGATTTTTTATTAACCGCCGTCCGTCAAGATTCATGAGTATATAACGGCTGGCGTTCCATATCTTGTTCGCGAATTTGGATCCCATTTTAAAAGATTCTTTGTCAACAAGGATATCCTGTCCTTGCGCGCACATGAAAGCAAGGGTGAACTTCATCGCGTCAGAGCCAAACTCATCCACAAGTTCAAGCGGATCAAGACCGTTTCCCAGGGATTTGCTCATCTTGCGTCCTTGTTTGTCACGGACAAGCCCGTGGATATATACGTCGCGGAACGGCGATTTCCCCGTAAACTCAAGACCTGCCATGATCATTCTTGCGACCCAGAAGAAGATTATGTCGTAGCCTGTAACAAGCGCTGTGGTAGGGTAGTATTTTTCAAGATCAGAAGCGGTACAACCCGTTTTTTCCCAGCCCAAAGTACTGAAAGGCCACAGCCAGCTTGAAAACCACGTGTCAAGAACGTCTGGATCCTGCGCGACGTTTTTACTTCCGCATTCAGGACATGTGTCGATGTCGTTACGCGAAACTGTCAGCTTTCCGCAGCCACCGCATGTCCACGCCGGTATTCTGTGTCCCCACCATAGCTGGCGGCTGACGCACCAGTCGCGGATATTTTCCATCCAGTGCCTGTATGTGTTTTCCCATTTTTTAGGATAAAAAACAATCTCTCCCTTTTGCCAGCTTCTTAAGGCTTTTTCAGCTAACGGTTTCATCCTGACAAACCACTGCTCTGAAAGAGAAGGTTCAATAACCGTATGACAGCGGTAACAGTGCCCGACAGAGTGGCTGATCGGCTCTTCTTTTACAAACCAGAGACCGGCTGTTAAATCCTCCAAGACCAGTGTTCTAGCTTTTTTTACAGAAAGACCGCGGTATTTTTCCGGAACTTCATCATTTAATGTTCCGTCAGGGTTGAGAATATTAATAACGTGCAAATTATGTTTTTTTGCAAGCTCCCAGTCATTGGGATCATGACCGGGAGTTACTTTTAACGCTCCTGTGCCGAAAGCGCGGTCAACATAAGAATCAAAAATCACAGGAATATCCCTGTCTGTAAGCGGAAGGCGCAGGGTTTTTCCCCTGAACGCCGAATACCGTTCATCTTCCGGGTGAACGGCAACCGCAGTGTCGCCTAACAGAGTCTCCGGGCGCGTTGTGGCAATTTCCAAAAATTTGTCTTTTTCGCCTGTTAAATAATAACGAAGATGGTACATCTTGCTCTTGACCTCTTCGTGTTCAACTTCGTCGTCGGCAAGAGCTGTGCCGCATGAAGTACACCAGTTTACAAGATAGTTTCCCCTGTACAAAAGACCGCGCTCGAAAAGCGTGACAAAGACTTCACGCACCGCGCGCGAAAGACCTTCGTCCATTGTAAAGCGTTCTCTTTTCCAGTCAACGCTGGCTCCCATTTTTTCAAGCTGTTTTGTTATAAAAGCGTGATGCTCGTCTTTTACTTTCCATGTCTCCTTAAGGAATTTTTCGCGCCCTAAATCGCGGCGGCTTTTTCCCTGTTCTTTTAGTCTGCGTTCAACCACATTTTGAGTTGCTATACCCGCATGATCGGTGCCTGGAACCCAGAGCGTTGGAACTCCCCTCATGCGGTGGAACCGCACAATGATATCCTGAAGACTGTTGTTAAGACCATGCCCGAGGTGAAGTACGCCTGTAACATTGGGCGGAGGAATCACAATAACAAAGGGAGCTTCGCCGCTTTTTGAGTACTCCGGATCAAAAGCGCCGCTTTCTTTCCATGCGGCATAAACGGAATCTTCAAAGGTCTTTGGATTATAGGCTTTTGCAAGCTCTATTGAATTCATAACCGAATAATACTTTTTTAAACAAAACAATTCAACCAATCGAAATATATGTGTAAAAAGTAAAATCTTGCAAAATACCTGTTTTTCTGTTATTTTAGAAAAATGAAGTATTTGATACCCGGCGATTATATGGCTGACCCTTGCGCGCATGTTTTTAACGATAAATTGTTTATTTATCCCTCACATGACAGGGAGAGCGGAATACAGGAAAACGACAGCGGCGATCATTTCGACATGAAGGATTATCACGCCTTTTCCCTTGATGATGTTGAAAAAGGCGATGTAACGGATCACGGAGTTATTCTGGATACAAAAGATATTCCCTGGGCAGGCCGGCAGTTGTGGGACAGTGATGTTGCCTGTAAAAACGGCAAGTATTATTTGTATTTTTCACTTAAGGATAAAAATGATATTTTCCGTTTGGGGGTTGCTGTCTCAGACCTTCCTCAGGGACCTTTTATTCCGCAGAATGATCCAATTCGAGGGAGCTACAGCATAGACCCATGTGTTTTTCAGGATAACGGCGATTATTTTATTTATTTCGGAGGCATCTGGGGAGGGCAACTTCAGCGCTACAGGGATAATAAAGCGCTTGAAAACGGCGCTTATCCTGCTGATAACGAGAATGCCATCTGCGCACGGGTCGCCAAACTTAGCGGTGATATGCTTCAATTCGCAGAAGATCCAAAACCTGTTGTTATTCTTGACAGGAGCGGTAAACCGCTTACAGCAGGCGATACTGAACGCCGTTTTTTTGAAGCTTCATGGATGCATAAATGCGGTGGAAAATATTATTTTTCATATTCAACAGGCGATACCCACCTTATATGTTATGCGACAGGAAACAATCCTTATGGACCTTTTACATATCAGGGCGTGATACTTACCCCGGTTGTCGGCTGGACTACCCATCACTGTATAACAGAGTATAAGGGAAAATGGTATCTGTTTCATCACGACAGCGTCCCTTCAGGCGGGAAGACCTGGCTTCGCAGCCTGAAAGTTACCGAATTAAAATACAATGATGACGGGACAATTCAAAAAATGGAAGGAACACAATAAGCGTATGGAATCAAATTTTAACAAAGATAAAGCAATAGGGAATATTGAGGTAATACTTGAAAAATTACATTCTGATACCGATCTTGCCCTTTTAAAACAGTACAACAAACTTTATAAAAAAGAAATTTCACTTTTTAAAAGGGGATGGGCAGCCGCATGGCTTTTCATGTACTACGATCAGAAAGAAATTCCGCCGGCAAAAATAATTCCTGTTTTAAAAAAAGGCGAAGATAAATCATCATGTATTTCCCTGCCGGAAGAAGTTTCCAAAAAACTCTTTATCAGCATAGGGAAGAACCGCCGTTTGTTTCCAAGAGAAATAATTACCCTTATTATTTCGAAAACAAAAATCGCAAGGGATGATATCGGCATGATTAGAATCCTTGATAATTATTCATTTGTGCAGGTCAGGGATATAAAAGCCGATGAAATTATCAAAGCGTTAAACGGCATTAAATTCCGAGGCAGAACGTTAACTGTCAACTACGCTAAACCCAGAAGCAATGAGGAATAAAAGAGTAATTAGTGTCTGTCCATAAAGCCGGTTACTCTGCTGGTAGACCTTGACAATTTTATAAAGCTCCGAGTAATGACAAAACCAGAAAAACAAAGACAATATTTATAAAAATACCTACCAGTAAAATAAACCACGCAAACACGTCCATTACATAAGCTTTGATTGCATAACGGCGCGTCAGTGCAGCGGGAAAAGCCGGAAGTATGCCGAAACTTACAAATGGATCTTTTGATTTTACAGGCAGCGCTTCAGAAGATTCTTTAATCCCGAAAAAATAAAATTCGCGCTTTCCTCCTTCCAAAAAACCTTCTGAAATAAGAAATGGAATTTCTCCTTTTGCGGCTTCGGCGGGAAGGGTGTTTAATTTCACATAACCATATTTTTCGCCTGTATTTAAAACCGCAGTGTCTTTGCCGTCTTTAAGATATCTTAAAGGCAGGTGGGAAAGATCCCAGTATGCCCTGTATTTTCTTGAATACCATGTCATTCGCCGGTAAAGAACCGTAAGTAAATATCCCGGCGGGATAATCGGAAGAATTGGAATAAAAACCGCAACAAGCGAACTTATTACAGTAACGCGGAAAGCTGGTCTGCTTAAAAGGGAAGCGGCTATAAAAATCAGCGAAAGAGCGCCGATAACAAGCGAAGCAGGAGTGAGGGTATTCCAGTAATTATTGTGAGTTCTGGCTGCGCGGATTATATTGCCTGTCAGTTCTGTTTCAGGACAGTTGTAAAAAATTACAATGAGCGGGTTGTCATGCGTACTTGTAAAATTGAGCCTATTGTTTTGTTTCTGCAGTTTTCCGCCTATATAAACTTTTACGCCTTCCGTTAATGTTGAAACCCTGTTCCAGCGAATCTGTTCGGGAGCATCAGGAATTTCATCTCCTTCGTTTTTGGGTAAAAGAAAACATTTTGTTTTTTCAAGAGAAACAGGCAATGTCAGATCATCTCCTTTTACCCAAAGAATGCGACCGTCAGTAATTGACTCAATTTCTCCTGTAAAACGGAAGATGCCGCCTTCATCTTCAATCTGCCGGTATTGCCTGTAATCCAAAAGAGGCATGAGCGTCAGATTAATAAAACGTTTTCTGAAAAGACTCCATTTGTAACGGCTGTATAAAGCCCCGATCATGGGAATAATTCCATACCACACCGCAACAATTAAAATTATAGCTAGAAAATAAAAAGTTCTCGTGTTAATATCCCTCCATGTCAGACAAGAACATTATTCATTTAACAATCGGTCCCATTATGACTAACTGCTGGATATATCAGTACGATGACAATAACGCAATAGTCATTGACCCCGGAGATGAAGCGGATGCGATTATATCCTCTCTGGAAAAATCCGGTCTTTCCCTCATGTATATATTACTGACTCACGGGCATTTTGACCATATCGGCGCTGTGCCCAATTTGAAAAAAAAATACGGGAATGCAAAGATCGCAATCCATCACCTTGATTCTGATTATCTAGGCAGGAACGCCTATGAGACTCAAAGCAAAAGCGCAGCGGCAGCACTGGGCGATGCTTCTTTTATAGATTCCCTTTGGCCTTCAGGAAAAGACGGGCTTCCTCCCGCCGATGTTCTCCTTGAAGACGGAGAAACAATCGGTCCTTTTAAAGTTCTGCACCTTCCCGGGCATACTCAGGGAAGCGCTGCTTTTTGGGATAAAAAAGCAGGTATTTTATTTACAGGCGACACTCTTTTTAAAAACGGTTACGGCAGAACCGATCTCCCCGGCGGAAGTGATAACGATATGGAAACAAGCCTTCGCCGCCTTTTTGACATGGACGGTGAAATCGTTGTTTATCCCGGACACGGAAAAACCACTACCATCGGAAGAGAAGCTCGTTAGCCTTTTTTTCTTTTTTTAACGCACTCGCTTAAAAGGAACTCGATTTGCCCGTTAATCGAACGAAAATCGTCCTGCGCCCAGGCGGCAAGTTCCTTCCAAAGCGATGCTGACAGGCGAAGCAAAATCTGTTTTTTTTCGCCGTCTTTATTTTCAGGCATCAATAAATTGTGCCTGAGTTTACAACAGGCTGAGCGTCCCTGTTGCCGCATAGAACGACAAGAAGATTGCTGACCATCGCGGCTTTCCTTTCTTCATCTAGGTTTACAATGCCTTTCTCGTTTAATTTTAATAAAGCCATTTCCACCATGCCGACAGCTCCCTGAACTATTAAATGCCTTGCGTCAACAACAGCGGAAGCCTGCTGTCTTTGAAGCATCGCCGCTGCGATTTCCGGAGCGTAGTAAAGGTTTGTAATACGCGCTTCTATTATTTCAAGCCCTGCTATTTCAACCTTATTTTGAATCTCGTTTTTTAATTTAACTGCGATTTCCTGGCTGGATCCGTGCAGGGATTTTTCGCTCGCATCTTCTGATGCGCCGCTTCCGTAAGCGTCGTAAGGATAAAGGCGGACAATATTACGAAGAGCGGAGTCGCACTGGATAGATAAAAATTCCTTGTAGTTGTCAACATTGAATACCGCTTTAGCTGTGTTTACAACTTTCCAGATTACGACAATTCCTATCATTACAGGGTTTCCAAGCAGATCGTTTACTTTCTGTTTGTCGTTGTTAAGAGTGGAGGTTTTTAATGATATTTTTTTCCCTCCGGTTTTTACATTAATGTTTACTCCGTCGCTAAGCGCTGTAACAGTCTGGGATAATGTCTGTGATTGGGTAGTTGTGCTTTGAGTGGGGTTAACCCCGATACAGAAAGGGTTAACGTAATAAAATCCTTCTTTTTTTATAGTTCCCACATACTTGCCAAACAGGGTAAGCACCAATGCTTCATTTGGTTTTATTATTTTAAGACCGATATACAACAGCGGGCAGATAACAAAACCAATTAATGAACCGGCTAACAGGATTATCAAACCTGTTAAAAAGTCACCGCCGCTTTCTAAAAGTAAAATACCGTAAACAAAGGCAGTTGTACCTGCAAGGACAAATAATGAATTTACAATCAAAACAAACATGCCGCTTGTAGTTTTTATTTTAATTTCCTCGTATTGAGGATTTACAGCTTCATTCATAAAAATTCTCCTAATATTATAAAGATATCATTATAATATCATATTGATAAATTATTGTCAATTACTTTAAAAAAATATTTGACAAATATTTTTTAATTGTTATATTAGATATAGAACAGCTAGAGGAGACAATGTGATTATTGAAATTAACACTCTCAGCCATTCACCGATTTATGAGCAGCTTCGGGATCAGGTAGTGATTGGAATAGCTTCAAAAAAGTTATTGCCGGGTGAGGCTTTGCCCTCTGTGCGCCGTCTTGCCGCAGACCTTGGGATTAACTTTCATACCGTCAATAAGGGGTACACGATGCTCTGCGACGAAGGTTATATCGTAATGGACAGGCGGAAGGGAGCTGTTGTAGCGCAAACCCAGAAAAGCACTTCTGAGTTTACTTCAATGCTTTCGGGAAAATTGCTGCTTAACGCCGCTGAAGCAGTCTGTCATAAATTAAGCGAAAAAGAGTATATCGCGCTTTGCGGAAGGGAATATAAAAACGCATTGGCTGTCAGCAAAGAAGGAATTTAAATATGGACGAAAATATTATTTTATTCATTACAAACCTGTCGGTATTTGCGCTGTGCGCAGGTTTATACATGATTGTCCCGTATTTAACAAGAAAATCATATCTGTTCGGAGTTAAAATACCACCCGAAGAATCATCCAGCCCGGAAGCTGTAAAAATAAAAAAAAGTTACATTACATCCTGTTTTGCAGGAATTGCGATACTGCTTATCATTTGCATAATTCAATTTATATTTTTTCGCGGCAGGACATTGCTCGCTTCGCTTTACCTGCCTCTTTTAATCCTTCCCGTTTTTCTTGCGGCTTTTATACCAGGCTGGAAAAAAGCAGTGCGCCTAAAGGAAGAAAAAGGATGGGCGGTTTATAATATTTTATTCGCAGAAACAAATTCCAGCCATTCAAGAGGGGATTTATCAGCGCTTCCGTTTGGGTGGTATATTGCAGGTTTTATAATTATGCTGTTTACCTTTGCCGCCGCTGCCGCCAGGTATCCGGCGTTAGCTGACACTATTCCGGTTCATTTTAATTACAATATGGAACCTGACAGATGGGTAAATAAATCATGGATGGCTGTCATGCAAATGCCGCTTTTTAATCTGGGATTACTTGTATTGATGTTTCTGGTCGGCGTCAGCATTGAAAAGGCAAAACTGCAGCTTGATCCGAATAATCCTCGTCTTTCATTCGCGCAGCACAGGGTTTACCGCGCCCGTATGGGGCATGCAATTGGATTTCTAACATTGGTGATAATCATCTTAATAACAATGACTCTGTTTTTATGCCTGTTTCCCGAGGCGGCGGTATGGTCTTTGGCAAACAGAAAATTCCCGCTCTGGTGCGTCATTGTTTTATCGCTTCTTGCCATAATTCCCATTATGGTTGTTACTGTTAAAACAGGGCAGGGCGGCTGCAGGGTAAAAATTGATATGGATGGGATTAATGATATAAATACAGAAAGTACGGTATCTGCTAAAACAAAGGGACGCGGAGACGATAAATACTGGCTGTTGGGAATGTTTTACTGCAATCCCGATGATCCTGCCGTAATAGTGGAAGCGAGATTCGGAACAAAACTGAGTTTTAATTTCGCGCATCTGCCTGTGAAAGCCGGCGTAACGCTATTTTTTCTTTTGCTTGTCGCTATGTATGTCTGGCTGACAATTACGCTTTTGTAGAATCTCCGGCGGGAATAAAAGAGCGAATACATCGGAAGCGGTCTCTGTAAATTCAATCTGAATAGAGGAGCGAATATCCTTGTCCAGTTCGTGCCAGTCCGCCTCATTATCGCGCGGAAGGAGAACTTTTTCCATCCCGTTTCTGATTGCAGCAAGAAGTTTCTCCTTTAAGCCGCCTATCGGAAGAACTCTTCCTGTAAGGGTGAGTTCCCCTGTCATTGCAATGCAGGGAAGAGGAGGAACCTTACAAAGGGTAGAGAGCAAGGAAGCGGCAAGCGTAATACCGGCGGAAGGTCCGTCTTTCGGGATCGCGCCTTCGGGTACATGAACATGAAAATCGGATTTTGAAATATCCTTTAAAGTAAAATTGTATTTATCGCTTGCGCTTCTTAAATACGAAAGAGCGATACGGGCGCTTTCTTTCATAACATCGCCGAGGTTTCCTGTAATTAAAAGCTCGCCGCCTCCGTCATAGCGCAGGGTTTCAACAGGCATGATCGTTCCGCCTGTTTCCGTCCAGGCAAGTCCGTATGATACGCCGGTACGGGCTTCCCTGTACACAAGGTCTCTCTTATATTTTTTCTTCCCAAGTAATTTTTCCAGATTCAAAGGCGTTATTGTTTTTTTATATGATGATATTGGTTTGTCTTTTCCGTAGCCGTTATTGACCGCGTTACGCGCAATGCGCCTTATACAGCGGGCTGTTTCCCTTTCAAGGTTTCTTACTCCCGATTCCATTGTAAAATGACGTATAACAGTTTTTACGGCGTCATCTGTAAATTTGATTTTTGCCGATGAAAGCCCGTTATTTTTAAGCTCTTTTGGAATTAAAAACTGCCTTGCAATGCTTAATTTTTCATTTTCTCCGTATCCGGGAACCTCGATAATTTCCATGCGGTCCAAAAGCGGGTAGGGGATTGTATGAAGCGAGTTGGCTGTCGTTATAAACATCACTTTGGAAAGGTCATACTGAACCTCAAGGTAATGATCAACAAACGTTGAATTCTGCTCAGGATCCAAAACCTCAAGTAGGGCGGAAGCAGGGTCTCCGCGGAAATCGCTTGAAAGCTTGTCAATTTCGTCCAGCAGAAAAACAGGGTTGATATTTCCCGCTTTGCGCATGGACTGGATTATTTTTCCCGGAAGCGCGCCCACATAGGTTTTACGGTGTCCCCTGATCTCCGCTTCATCACGAACTCCGCCGAGTGAGATACGCACAAAGCTTCGCCCCAGAGCGCGGGCGACAGACTTGCCAAGACTTGTTTTTCCCGTTCCGGGAGGTCCAACAAAACAGAGAATGGGACCTTTAATAGAGTGGGGAGCGGAAGACGGTGGGCATGGAGCGGGCGGCTGAGGTTCGTTGTTTTTATTTTCTGCTTTCAAAGCAGTCTCAATTTTTTCATTACTGATTATCAACTCTTCATTCTTTAGAAGTTCCCTGACCGCGATAAACTCAATAATACGGTCTTTTGCCATTTTCATTCCAAAGTGATCTTCATCAAGTATTTTTTCAGCTTCGCCCAGATCAACTGAGTCGTCCGAATAATTATTCCACGGAAGATCTGCTATCCATTCAAGGTATCCCCGTAAAACACCCGCTTCGGGAGACAAGCTCTGAAGTTTCCGCAATCTTTTAATCTCTTTTTCTGTTTTTTCAATAACTTCAGCGGGAGGTTTTTTTTCTGCGATGCGCTGCTCAAGTATTGCGTACTCATCTTCAATCTTGTCTTTGCCGAGTTCCTTGTTAATTTCACGCAGCTGCTCGTTTAAAACATACTCGCGATGGCGCCTGTCCATCTTGCTTCTGACTTTTCCCGTAATGTTTTTCTGAATGTTGTAAATTTCATTTTCTTTTTCAAGCGTTTCAAGAATCGCAAGAAGCCTTTCTCTTGAATCGGTATGCCTTAAAAGCTCCAGTTTTTTTTCTGATTTCAGTCCTGCCGCGTTACAAACAAGATTTGCCAGCCGTTCGGGATTTTCAGTTTTTTCTACGGCTGTAAGCGTATCGCCTGTTACCTTTCTTGAAAAATCCGCGTATTGAACAAATGATTTTTGAATGCTCCGCATAAGGGCGAGGTCATCGGCGTTTAAGGGTTCGCTTAAGCCTGTTGTTTTAAGCGGCCTCACTTTAACTATATGGAAATTATCCCTGTTTGCGCTTGATAAAATTGAGGCTCTGTATTCGCATTGAATAACGGCACGGTATGTGTTGTCGGGAAGCTTAAGCTTGTTGATGATTCTTATAACAGTGCCGGTTTCGTATGTTTCGCCTGAAGAAAAAAAATTGTCTGTTTTTTTTAAACAGGCTGTAAAAAGACGGTTCTCCCTGTTTTGCCCCTCTTCAAGAGCCGCTATATCGGAGGCTGATTTTATAAAAATGGAAATTACGGTATCAGGAAATAAAACAAGGTCGCGGAGCGGAAGAAGGGGAAATTCTTCCGCTGTGATTTCTTCGCCGTCTGCATTATATTCATGGGACAGGAGATTTTTTCCGATTATACCCGATAGAAAAGAGCCGAAATTTTTGCCTGAATCGCCCTTTTTTTTCATGGATACATCAATGATCTGTTATGCGCTTTTTTGCAGAAATAAAATCTGCGGCGGCTGTGATTTCTCCACCGTATCGCCTGTTATGATGACATGCTTGCTGCCTTCAATTGAAGGGATGTCAAACATGATGTCAGTCATCAGTTTTTCTACAATGGCGCGTAACCCGCGCGCTCCTGTTTTCTGTTTGATTGCCATATCGGCGATAGCGTCAACAGCCTTCTCTGTAAACTCAAGCTTGACATTGTCATAAGCCATGGATGCCTGATACTGCCTTACAATGGCATTGCGCGGCTCGGTAATAATCCGTTTTAGATCGTCGCGCTTCAATTCTTCAAGACCGACAGTGATCGGAAGACGTCCGATAAATTCAGGGATCATGCCGAACTGAATTAAATCGTCGGGATGAATCGAATCGTACAGTTCTTTTAAGGTCTTTTCCCCGCTTGACGCGGAGGAACCGAAACCGAGCGGATTTTGAACAACCCTGCGCGAAATAAGTTTTTCAAGTCCCACAAAAGCGCCGCCGCAGATAAAAAGAATGTTGGTGGTGTCGATTCTGATCAGTTCCTGATTGGGATGTTTTCTTCCTCCCTGGGGCGGAACGGAAGCGATTGTTCCCTCGATTATTTTTAAAAGAGCCTGTTGAACGCCTTCGCCTGAAACATCGCGCGTGATTGAGACGTTTTCACCTTTGCGGGCGATTTTATCGATCTCGTCAATATAAACAATTCCCCTTTCGGCTGCGGCAATGTTTCCGCCCGCATTCTGGATCAGTTTAAGCAGTATGTTTTCAACATCCTCTCCGACATAACCGGCTTCTGTAAGCGTTGTCGCGTCCACTATGGCAAAGGGAACTTTCAGTTTTTTTGCAAGTATTTTTGCAAGCAGCGTTTTTCCTGTTCCTGTAGGTCCTATCAAAAGGACGTTTGATTTTTCAATTTCGACATCATCGTTTTCTTTTTCGCGCGTTGGATTTGCGATTCTTTTGTAGTGATTGTAAACCGCAACCGAGAGCGCTTTTTTCGCGTTGTCCTGACCTATGATAAAAAGGTCTAAATATTTTTTTATTTCATGGGGAGTGGGAATATCACCTGTAAAGCTATTTGCAAGTTCATGATCCTCTTCGTTAAGAATTTTACGGCAGACTTCTATGCAGTCATCGCAAATAAATACGTCATTGGGGCCGGCTATAAGACGGCGCGCCATATCCGCGCTTTTTCCGCAGAATGAACAGATTCGTTCAAAAGCTTCCGGTCCATTACGAAGTTTTGCCATTTTTTTCCCTCGTTAATACAGAATCGGCTACGCCGTATTCGACAGCATCCTGCGCCGACATATAAAGATCTCTTTCCATATCCTGAGCAATTTGGTCTGTTGTTTTACCGGTATGAAGCGCGAAATATTGAATCGTCATTTTTTTCAAACGGATTATTTCTCTTGATTGAATACCGATGTCCCTCGCTTGTCCCTGGGCTCCGCCCCATGGCTGGTGGATTAGCACACGTGAAGATGGAAGCACCATTCGCTTTCCAGCTGTTCCCGCCGTTAGAATGAGGGCAGCCATACTGGCGGCCTGCCCAAGACAGATCGTCTGTACATTAGATTTAACGTGTTGAATAGTGTCGTAAATGGCAAGACCTGCCGTTACGGAGCCGCCAGGAGAATTGATATAGAGATTGATATCTTTCTCTGTATCCTGTCCGTCAAGGAATAAAAGCTGCGCAACAACCATATCAGCGGAAATATCGTTTATGTCGCCGTCAAGAAACACAATTCTGTCTTTTAAAAGACGGGAAAATATATCATAAGACCTTTCTCCCATTCCGGTCTGTTCTACAACTATTGGAACCAAATTGCTCATTTTTGTACTCATTATATATAATTTAACCATTATCCGGCATGAAATCCAGATAATTCTCCTTTTTGCCGGGTATTAATGTGTTTTCCGCCAGCAGAATATCGGTAATCTTCTTCTCCTTGATGTCTTCTTTCAGGTATAAAAGCGCCTGTTCGTTATAATGTTTCCTGATTTCCTCAACTTCAGCATTGTTTGCGCTTGCAATCGACTCAAATTCCTTTTCAATATCCTCACTGGTCGCTTCGATTTTCTGCTCTTCCATCAATGTTTCGATGATTAAACGCGAATGAAGGGCTTTCACTGCCGTTTCCCGCCATTCATTCTGTCTTTTGTCATCAAGACTCATTATTTGCATCATTGAATCGGCGTCTACATTGTAGTATTGAGCCATACGGCGAATGCGCCCGTCTACTTCGGCTTTGATCATGGATTCGGGTATCACAACCGGAGTATTTTCCATTATTATTTTTAAAAGTTCGCCTGTTTTAACGTCGCGGAGATTTTTTTCAAGATTTTTTATAAGTCTGTCTTTAATGTTATTTTTTAAATCTTCCAACGTCTTGTATTTTTCATCAACGTCCTGCGCCAAATCGTCGTCAAGATCGGGGAGCTTTTTTTCTTTAAGGGACGTGAGCGTTATGCGTACTTTTCTTGATTTGCCGCAAAGCGAGGGTTCAAAGAAACCTTCCTCAAACTTTTTCTCGAATTCCTTTGTTTCGCTCTTTTTCATTCCCGTTATTTCATCATCAAACTGGTAGAGGTTGGTGTTGGAACCGAGAGTGAAAACAAAATCATCACGTTTTATTTTTGACTCTGTAACGCCGTCTTCTTCCATGACCAGATAATTGATTGTTACTACGTCATTTTTGGCTGCCTGCGCGCTGTCGTCTTTGTCCATGACAATGGCATTGCGTTCCCTGATCGCTTCAAGCTCCCTTTCAATGTCAGTTTCTTCCACTTCAGCGTAAGAATATTCGGCTTTTATTCCCTTCCATGAACCGATTTTAACTTCAGGAAGGACATCGTAAACAACCGAGAACTGAAGGTCCTGCTCAAATTCAAATTTCGGCTCTCCCTGGAGTTCCGGAGTAGCGTAGGGAAGCGGTTTTTCGTTTCTGGGGAGGTTTTCATCCTGAAGAACTTCCTGCAATGTTGATTCGATGATACGGCTGAGCGCGTCCTGCTTTAAAGCATCTGCGTATTTGCGTTCAAATACCTCTTTCGGCACTTTTCCTTTCCGGAACCCCGGCAGTTGGATGTCTTTTATATAATCACTGAGCATATCCTGATACTGTTTATGCACATCATCTTTTGGAACAGTGATTATCAGATTGATGTTTGATTTATCAAGATATTTAATTTCTTTTTTAAAAGCCACAATTTCCCTCTTTTTCTTCGTTTTGACAGACTGAACCGCGCAAGGATCGAACTTGCGACCCGCAGATTAAGAGTCTGCTGCTCTACCAGCTGAGCTAGCGGTCCTGCAACGCGGAAATTGTAACAAAACGCGGGATTTTGGTCAATTGACAAACCTATACGGGAGCAATACATTTAATTTGTTATGCGAGAGTGGTGGAATTGGCAGACACGCCAGACTTAGGATCTGGTGCCATTGGCATGAGGGTTCAAGTCCCTCCCCTCGCAAGGGTATATTTTTCATTTTAGGATATAAGCCGTCTTTCGGAATCGAACCGAAGACCTCATGATTACAAGTCAAGTGCTCTGCCAGCTGAGCTAAGACGGCTGATAAGACATCAGTCGATTATTTATTGCAAAAATATTAATAAAAGTCAACAAGATTATCAGAAACAATAAAAATTCCAGTAACCATGAGGTATATTTTTTATTATACTAGATATATGTCTGCTTTTTCAGCAGGTATATACCGATAACTTGGAAAAGGAGTTTTTATGAAAAATTTAATGAAAATTTTTGGATTGCTTGTAACAGCCATGATTTTAACTTTTACAATGACAGCGTGTTCTGATCCTGCAGATAATACAGGGAAATTAACAATTACCGATATACCAACTGCACATAACGGAAAATTTGTTGTTGCCATTATTTCGATAACAGGTGAAGAAAAGGGATTAATTGCTGCCGATGATTTCGACTTTACAGAAAAAACTTATACTGCAGTTAAAATAAAAGACGGTAAAGCAGAGATTCCTTTATGGATAAAAGGAAATAATAAACTGGATAACTTTACCGAAGAGAAAACGATATCTTTGGAAGTAAAAATTTTCAATAAGGAGACCGTTAAGGACAGTGATACTGTTGTTGCTGCTGTGAATGTAGCGTCAAAGACAACTAGCAGTTCAGGCGATCTTACAATAAAATGGGAAGATGGTGTATAACCAAAATAGGTGTTATACATAATTTACAAGAGGGGCTGTTTGCGAACAGCTCCTTTTTTTTCTGTTTCAATCTAGAAATTATTAAAAATGAAGTTTCTGAACAATTCTAATTAAATTCTTATTCATTTCTTGACAAAAATTTTGATTTTGTCTAAATTACCTGTATGTCAAATTTAATATGTTCAAATTGTCAAAAACCCATAACGGATCCTCTTTGGGTCTGTGATTCATGCGGTAATCATTCGAGGATTGGATGGCAGCAGCGTCTGGGTGTCACAGCGGATGAAGGTTCATTTTTCGAGCTCGATTCAAATCTCAGATCCGGAAATCCGATTGGATTTCCCGGATATGAAGAAAAAATTCAGGAATTAATGAAGACCTGCGAAACCGGTGAAGCGGTTGTTACGGGAAAATGTAAAATAAAGGGCTTCTCCTGCGTTATCGGTATCATGGACAGCCGCTTCATGATGGCAAGTATGGGAAGCGTGGTAGGGGAAAAAATAACGCGCGCCATTGAATATGCGACAGCCAATGAACTACCTGTTGTAATATTTTCAGCTTCAGGCGGTGCGCGGATGCAGGAGGGGATTATTTCCCTTATGCAGATGGCAAAAACTTCAGGCGCTGTTGCGCGTCACACTAACGCGGGGCAGCTTTATATTTCCGTTATCACAGACCCAACGACAGGCGGCGTAACAGCGTCCTTTGCCATGTTGGGGGATATAATCCTCGCGGAACCGGGAGTTACCCTCGGATTTGCAGGAAAGCGCGTTATTCAGGATACAATCGGCGCGGTGCTTCCGGAAAGGTTTCAAACATCCGAATTTGTTCATGAGCACGGATTTGTTGACGCGGTTTACCACCGCCGGCAAATGCCTGAGATGATCGCAAAGATCATTTCCATGCACGGTTACAAAGGAGGACAGTGATGAAACAATTGTTAAACATGCAGCAGAAACTCGATCTTTTAAAAAACCTCGGGCGGCCTGTTATTCGTGACTACATACCTCTTGTTTTTAAGGATTTTATTGAATTCCACGGCGACAGATATTACAGCGATGATCCTGCGATTATAAGCGGTATATGTCTTTTAAACGGAATTCCTGTTACGGTGATTTCGCAGGTAAGGGCGAAAGATATTGAAGGCCTGCAGAAAATAAATTTCTCAATGCCTCATCCCGAAGGATACAGAAAAACGCTTCGCCTTGCAAAACAGGCTGAAAAATTCCGCCGCCCTGTTGTCCTCTTTATTGATACTCCGGGCGCTTACTGCGGGGTCGGAGCGGAAGAAAGAGGTCAGGGAGAGGCAATTGCACGTAACCTGCACGAGTTTATGATGTTAAAAACTCCTGTAATTTCCATTGTTCTCGGAGAGGGAGGCTCAGGCGGAGCGCTTGCTCTCGGCGTCTGCGACAAATTGGCAATGCTTGAAAACGCTCTTTATTCGGTTATCTCGCCTAAAGGTTTTGCGTCCATACTTTGGAAAGACGGATCGCGCGAAAGGGAAGCGGCGGAACTAATGAAAATCACCGCAGAAGACCTTTTGAATTTCGGAGTCTGTGATAAAATCATCGAAGAACCTGAAGGCGGGGCTGCAAAAGACGTAGCTCTAACAGCGAAAAATATTTCCATGTGGCTGGAAGAAACTGTAAATAATCTGACGAAAGAGGACTATAACGCTCTTCCGGAAAAACGCTATCAGAAATTCAGGAAAATCGGCGTTTTTACAGAATAATTATGAAAATAAACGCAAAAAAAACGCTCCTTTTGATTATCGACGTTCAAAATGACTTCTGTCCGGGCGGAGCTTTAGCTGTAAACAAGGGTGATGAAGTAGCCGCTCCTTTAAACGATCTTTCCCGTGCTCTTGTTTCAAAAGGAGGACGCGCTGCCGCCACCCAGGACTGGCATCCAGAAGACCATATTTCTTTCGCTTCTTCGCATAACGGGAAAAATCCCAACGATATTATTGATACTCCTCTTGTAAAAGGACAGGCGCTCTGGCCAAATCATTGCGTACAGGGAACATCCGGCGCTGATTTTCACAATGATCTTGATTTAAAACCTGTTTCGGTTGTTATCCGCAAAGGCTTCCGCAGGGAACTTGATTCCTATTCCGCTTTTTTTGAAAATGACAGAAAGACTGCGACAGGTCTTGACGGTTTTCTTCGCGCTTTAGATATGAAAACTGTCGTTATAGGAGGGATTGCTACCGATTACTGCGTTTTTTACAGCGCGATGGACTGTAAAAGAGAGGGTTTTAATACAATTATCGCAAGCGACGCTGTTCGCGCGGTTGGGTACCCGGAAGGCTCCGAAGAAAAGGCTGTTTCGGCAATGAAAAGAGAAGGAATTCAATTTTCTTCTTCACAAATGCTCCTTGATGCATTATTATAATAATAACTGGTATTTTTCATTAATTTTATGAATTATTAACCGGAAATTTGGGTAATATATGTCAGAAATTTCAGCTCTTTTTACAGATTTTTATTCCTTAACAATGGCGCAGGGTTACTGGAGGAGAGATCCTCATGAAAAAGCGGTCTTTGAAATGTTTTTCCGCCGGCAGCCTTTTAGCGGCGGTTATTCGATATTCGCGGGGCTTGAAATTCTGCTGGAAAAACTTAAAAATTTTTCATTTAACGATGATGATATAGCTTACCTGAAAAGTCTCGGTGTTTTTGACGAAGATTTCACCGATTATCTTAAAACTTTTTGTTTTAAAGGTACCCTTTGGGCAATGGATGAAGGAACGGTTGTTTTTCCGAATGAACCCTTAATAAGGGTGGAAGGCAGCCTTATTGAATGTCAGATAATCGAGGGAATGCTCCTTAACATTATCAATTTTCAAAGTTTGATTGCGACAAAAACCTGCCGTATCTGGCTTTCCTGCGGAAAGGGGAAGGTGATGGAGTTCGGTCTCCGCCGCGCTCAGGGACCAGACGGTTCAATATCAGCGTCAAGAGCCGCCTTTATAGGCGGCGCCTGCGGAACAAGCAATACTCTCGCTGGTAAAATTTACAACATACCTGTAATGGGTACAATGGCTCATTCATGGGTTATGTCTTTTGACAGGGAAGAAGACGCCTTTTCCAGATACGCGGAAATATTCCCTGACAGGGCGATTTTCCTTATCGACACATATGACACTTTAAAAAGCGGAATTCTAAACGCGGTTAAAGTCGGAAAAAAAATGGCTCTACAGGGAAAGAATTTCGGCGTGCGTCTTGATTCGGGAGATATTCAGTATTTGTCAGTTGAAGTAAGAAAATTACTTGACGAAGCGGGACTTAAAAACGCGTATATCACAGTTTCAAATGATCTTGACGAACACATAATTGAAACGCTCGTAAAGGAAAAAGCTCCTGTTGATAGTTGGGGAGTCGGCACAAAACTTGTAACAGGAGCCAAAGACGCCTCATTAACGGGCGTGTATAAACTTTCTCAGCTTCCAGGAAAGAAAGATAACGGTGCTGTTATGAAACTTTCAGATAATCTTGAAAAAACAACAAACCCAGGAATAAAACAGGTTTGGCGTATAAAAGATAAGGAAGGGTTCGCGGTTGCCGACGTTCTTGGTCTTGAAGAGGAGGAAATTCCTAAAAAAGGGCAGTCATGCCGTTTCTGGCATCCATCAGCGGACTACAGGCATTTTGACCATACAATCGAAGGTGAAGTTGATTCCCTTCTGAAAAAAAGAACGGAAAACGGCAAGTTAATCTGCAATCAGCCGTCGTTAGCTGAAATTAGAGAAAATGTTTCCTCAAATCTTGACAGTATTGATTCGACTTATAAAAGGCTTTTAAATCCGCATATTTATAAAGTTTCTGCGACAGAAAAACTCCGTGCCTTAAAACTCGATTTGATAGAGAAACATCTATGTCATTAAAGCGTATATATTATACTGCTGTTATTTTTGTTTTTATATTGGTTATCTGCACAGGCTGCAACAACGGAATTTTTAATATAAAAAAACCAAAAAGCGAGCCGTATGTTTTAAGATCCTTCCGTGACATTCCGGGCGTTACAGCGAAGGAAATCGCGGACATAGAAGCCTTAAAATCCGCAGAGAAAGTTTTTTCTTTGGGCGTACTGTCGTCAACCGAAGCTTTTATACGTCCGAACGGTTCTTATTCCGGTTTTAATACTTTGCTTGCGCGGCATTTATCCGACTTGTTTAGTATACCGTTTCTGCTGGAGGTATACAGCTGGGATGAACTGTTAAACGGAATTAATAATCTGGAAATAGATTTTCTAAGCGCGCCGGCGCCGGAAGGACAGGGGTATTTAACAGCATCCCTTATAACAGAGAGAGCGGTGTCGGTATATGTAAAAGAAGGCGGCGCAGACATCAGGACAACAAATGATCTTAACGGGCTTGAAATCGGCTTTATAAAAGGTTCATTGACTGAACAGCTTATAAGAAATATTTTCCATAATCTGACATTCAAAACCGTATTGGCTGACAATATAAAACAAGCTGCGGGTATGTTATTGGAAGGAGAGGTTGACGCAGTTATTGCAAGCATACCTTCAGAATATGATTTTAATAATTACGGAAAAATAATCAGACTGAATATTCTCCCCTTTGTTTATTCGCCGGTTTGCCTTGTAACAGCCAATCCGCGGTTTGAGCCGGTTATTTCCGTTTTAAATAAATATCTTGAAACAGACGGAATAGATACGCTTCATAATCTTTATACGCATGGCGAAAATGAGTATGTGCAATTTTTATTTGAAAGTTCACTGACGCCTGAGGAAACGGCGTATATTGACGATTTGAAAAACCGCAGAGCGAAGGTGCCTGTAGCGATGGAAAGCGATAATTACCCTCTTTGTTTTTACGATGCGACCCAGGAAAAATTCCAGGGAGTCGCGCCTGATATCCTGAAAGAAATCTCTCTTATGTCCGGCATTGAATTTGAAAACATAACAGACAAGAACACGCAGCTTTCGGAAATTCAAAATATGGTTAAGAGCGGACAGGCTGCTTTGGATGCTGAAATGATTTTTACCAGCTCGCGTTCGGAAGAATTTTTATGGCCGGACTCTCCTTATTTTATTTCCAATTATGTCTTTTTATCGAAAGCGGATTATCCTGATTTGAAGGTTTATCAGGTTTCAAGGGCGACAGTCGGATATGTCAATGAAACTGCCGCCAGTGAAATATATTTTCAAATAGCTCCCAACAGCAGTAATCATAAAAGTTACAGCTCAAGAAATGAAGCTCTCGACGCTCTTGAAAAAGATGAGATAGATCTCTACATAACGACAGACAACATACTTCTATACCAGACGCATTTCAGGGAAAAAGCCGGTTATAAAATTAATATTTCTTTTGATAATTCAACCGGAGGTTCGTTTTTGGGTTTAAATAAAAACGAAGTTATTCTTTGTTCAATTATCAATAAAGCGCAGAACAACATTAACATGGAAAAAATCGCGACAAGCTGGACTAACCGTGTTTACGATTATTCCAAAAAAGCTGCTTCAGAACGTTTAATTTACATGTCAATATTTGCTGCAATTCTGATAATATTTTTGGTTTTTCAGATCCGGCTGCTTCTGAAAAATAAAAAAATGATAGTGAAGATCAACAGGCAGAACAGGCTCTTGAATACGGTAAGCCATGTTTCTTCCATTTTGCTTGAACCCGCTGAAAACCAGCAGGCCGATATAGATCACTTTGATGAAACAATCCGTATAGCGATGTGTGTCATGGCGGAAGCTGTCGGCGTGGATCGTATATGTATATGGATTAACAATAGCGATGATTACGGAGTGCTTTTTTCACTGTGGTACGAGTGGGAACACGGCAGTTTCAAATCGCGGAAAAAAAGCGGATGTCTCGCTCCCGATATTGATCTCAAGGATCATCCGGACTGGAATAACACTCTTACAAAAGGAAATTGCATTAACTCTCTGGTAAGCGATATGGTTGAAGCGGATCAGACGATACTTTTATACAGGAATATAGTATCTCTTCTGGTTGTTCCTGTCTTTTTACATGACAGGTTCTGGGGTTTTGTCGGTTTTGATCATTGCAATAAAAAATGGCTGTTTAAAGAAAGCGAACTTTTAATTCTTCGCTCCGCAAGCAGGATGATGGCGAATACTGTTATTCGCAACGATATGACAGAACAGCTTGAGACCGCAAAAGAGCAGGCTGAAAAAAGCAATATTTCAAAGAGCATATTCCTTTCGCATATGAGCCATGAAATCCGCACTCCCATGAACGCAATTTTAGGCATCGCTGAAATTCAGCTGCAAAAAGAAAATTATACAAGCGATGTCGGCGAAGCGTTTGAGAAGATTTATGAATCGGGTGATTTACTTCTCAATATCATAAACGACATACTTGATCTGTCAAAAATCGAATCCGGAAAACTTGAAATAATGTCCGTTAAATATGATCTTCCAAGCCTAATAAATGATACAACGCAGATTAACCGCCTGCGTTATGACAGTAAGCCGATAGAATTTATTCTGCAGATTGACGAGAATTTGCCTTTGGAGCTTTACGGCGATGAGCTTCGCATTAAACAGATTTTGAATAACATCCTTTCAAACGCCTTTAAATATACTGAAGAAGGAAAAATCGAATTTTCAATTTCTGTCGAATCAGACGGAGGAGAAGACGTAACACTTGTTATAAGCGTAAGCGACACAGGGCAGGGAATGACAGAGGAGCAAATTGAAAGGCTGTTCGAGGAATATACGCGTTTTAACCTTGATGTAAACCGTACAATAATCGGCGCAGGTCTTGGCATGAATATTACCAAACGCCTTGTTAATTTAATGAACGGCGGGATATCAGTGAAGAGCGTCCCAGGCAGCGGCTCTGTGTTTTCAGTAAACATTCCGCAGAAGCGGGCAGGTTCTGAGGTGTGCGGGAAAATACTTGTTGAAAGACTTAAAAAATTTAACTTCCAGAGCAATGCGATACTGAAAAAGATTCAATTCCTGCGCGAATATATGCCTTACGGCAGCGTTCTCATAGTGGATGATGTAGAGTCAAATATCTATGTTGCGAAGGGAATGATGGTTTCATACGGTTTAAACATTGATACAGCTTCAAGCGGTTTTGAAGCCATAGATAAAATTAAAAACGGAAAATCCTATGACATAATTTTTATGGATCATATGATGCCGAAAATGGACGGAATTGAAGCTGTAAAAATAATACGCAGTATGGGTTATACGCTTCCAATTGTGGCGCTGACCGCAAACGCCCTTATCGGCAGAGCGACTATGTTTTTACAAAACGGTTTTGACAGTTTTCTTTCCAAACCGATTGACTCGCGCGAACTCAATCAGATTTTAAACGATTTTATCAGAAGCAGAAAACCGCCTGAGGTTGTGGAAGAAGCGCGGAAAATTCCTGCAGAAAAAAGGATGCTGCCGGAAAGTGTTTCATCAAATTCAGATATAGAAAAGTTTTTTCTGCATGATGCTGAAAAAACAGTCCATGAGCTTGAAAATATCAATTACGATAATGATATTGATTTGTATATTACCTCTGTTCATGGAATAAAAAGCGCTCTTGCAAATATTGGAGAAACAGGATTGTCATCTGCCGCATCCATGCTTGAAGAAGCTGGTAACAAACGCGATACAGATTTAATCCTAAATGAAACGCCGGCATTTATAAACGCGCTTAAATCAGTTATTATAAAAGTAAAACACACTGAAGAAAAAAAAGAAAATTTATCGGAAGAAGATATTGTATATTTAAAGGAAAAACTTGAAATAATTAAATCAGCCTGTAAAAATTTTGAAAAAAATACGGCAAAAGCTGCGCTGTACGATCTGAAGAAGAAAATTTGGTCGGGCAAAATAAATAATCTCCTTAGTAATATTACATTTCATATTCTGCACAGCGAATTTGACGAAATAGATGAATTAATTGAAAAATTCAACGGATAGCCAATTAAAATAAAATCATGTTATGATGGCGTTATGAGCATTATTAAAATTAATTTTCAGGGTAATAAAACAGTAGAGTGCGAGTACGGTACAAAAGCGTCTACTCTTACGCAGTATTTCGATATTCCGGGGGAAAAGATTGCGGCGGTAAGGGAGAACAATGAGATTCGCCCGATGGGAACCTCGCTTCTTGTAAACGCTTCGCTGGAACCGATCCTGCTTGATTCGCCTGACGGGGTCATGATCTACAGACGAACGCTTTCTTTTGTTCTTGCGATTGCGGCGCAGAAGGTTTTTCCTGATAACGGAGTTTATGTAGGTCATTCGCTGGGGAACAGCTATTACTATACTTTAAGTTCCGGAGAAAAACCAAAAGACAGCGATATAAAAAAACTTGATGCGGAAATGAAGCAGATAATAAAAGATGATCTGCCTGTTACATTTAAATACCTTGCATATGATGAAGCTTTGCAATTATTCAAAAAAAAGGTTCAAACCGATACTGCGCTTTTGCTTGAACAGCGCAGCTCTTCGTATATCAAAGTAAATGAATGTATGGGATATATGGATATATATATTCAGCCACTTCTTGGGAGAACAGGGCTTTTGCGCTCTTTTGAACTTATTCCGTATCAGGAAGGATTTCTTCTTCATTTTCCGGGTATAGGAAAGAGAGATAAGCTAGATCCCTTTACTGACGAGCCGCAAATTTTTAAGGTATACAATGATTATAAAAAATGGGGACGCAATGTAGGCGTGCGCGTTGTAGGTGAATTGAATTCTCTTATAGCGGAAAGGAAAATCAGGGATTACATAAGGATCGCAGAAGCTCATCAGACGCGCAAAATGTCGGATATCGCAAATATGATACATGAGAAAAAGGACAAGATAAGAATGGTTCTGATCGCGGGTCCGTCAAGTTCGGGAAAAACGACAAGCGCAAAAAAACTTTCAATTGAACTTATGGTATTGGGACATAATCCAATTGCCGTCAGTCTTGACGATTATTACAGGGGAACTTCCAACACCCCAAAAGATGAAAATGGAGAACCTGATTATGAATGTCTTGAAGCGCTGGACATTCCGTTTCTGAATGAACAGCTTCAAACCCTGTACCGCGGCGGGGAAATCACTCTTCCTGTTTATGATTTTAAATGTGGCGAGCGCAGGGAAACAGGTGGGAAAAAAATCCGGCTTGAAGAAAAAAACATTTTAATTGTGGAAGGCATTCATGGTCTTAATGACGCTCTTACTTACACCATTGATCGCAAGACAAAATTCAAAATTTACGTTTCGGCACTGACCCAGCTTAATCTTGACGATCACAACCGTATTCCTACAAGCGACAACAGACTTTTACGTCGTATGGTGCGAGACGCCCAGTTCAGGGGGATGAAAGCGGCGGGGACAATAAAAATGTGGCCGAAAGTACAGGCAGGAGAAAGAAAGCATATTTTCCCTTTCCAAAACAGCTCTGATACTGCATTTAATTCGGCGCTGGATTATGAACTTTCAGTTTTAAAATATTACGCCGATCCTCTGCTGCGCGCTGTAAAACCAAATGCAATTGAATATTCAGAAGCTGCAAGGTTACTGTCTTTCCTTGAAAATTTTACACCGATTCCACCCCAGTATGTACCGGGAACCAGTATTCTGCGGGAGTTCATCGGAGAAAGCGAATTTAAATATTAAATAAACGCCGGCTCCCTTGACAATAATTGATTATTAATTGATCATTTAATAATGACAGCAGCTATAAAATCCCTGTTTGAGAACATAATTTTCCTGTCAACCATTACCAGTTTATGCGTTGCACAAGTTTTAAAAATGATTATTTATTTGATCACAAGCAAAACTAAAAGCACGCAGGAAGCGGTTGAAACGATGATATGGCGCACAGGCGGGATGCCTTCAAGTCATTCAGCCATTGTATGCGCTCTTGCAACATCAACAGGAATCAAAGAAGGCATCGCGTCAAATTTTTTCATATTCAGTCTTGTTCTTGCCATGGTAGTGCTTCGCGATTCGATGGGAGTAAGAAGGGCTGCAGGTCTGCAGGCTAAAGCGATTAATAATCTTGGAAAACAGGTAATGGAAAAAACTGATATTGTTTTTCATTTGGTAAAGGAAATCCAGGGACATACTCCGCTTGAAATGATTGTCGGCGCATTATTGGGTATTTTAATAGCTGTCGTTTTCTATTTTGTTTAAATATAGACATTTAATATGTCTGTTTATACCACATCCGAAAGAGCGCTTGTGTTATGAGAGTATATTCGTTTCCGCGCGGCGGTCTCATTTTCAGTGATCCTTCAGCGCCTCCCAAAGGGACAGCGGTAAAAGCGTTTCTTCCCTCAATCTCTGTCATTTCAATGGGAGACGAGAAAAGAAGGGTTTACCCTGTAATTACTGTCGGCGAAATTGTCCGCGAGGGAATGCTGATAGGAAGAGCGGCAGGTCCCGGCGCTGTTAACATTCATTCAACAGTTCCCGGCAGAGTTACGCGCAAAACTTCATGGAAAGACAGGGACGGTTATGTAAACGAAGCAATGATAATCAAGCTTGAAGGAGCTTTTGATAAACTCGGCAGAAGGGAAGAATTTTTCCCGTGGACAGGATTGAGCGGTTATGATCTTCAAAGGATAATCTCCGATTACGGCATTGTAGAGACAGAAAATCTTGAAAGACCTTTATCTGACATGATAACCGGCGCAAGGAGAGGGAGCGAGAAACTCACTCTTGTCATCCGCTGCGTTTTTGACGACCCGTGGCTTGTGGCGGATTACGCGCTGTGCAAAGAGAGACTTAGCGCTGTAATTCAGGGTGCATCAATTGTCGCAAATGCCTGTTTTAAAGTTGCCCAGATTCTGATTGCGGTATCACATCCTGAAAAAGAACTGGGACAGACACTCCTTGCGGAAGCGGGGAAACTTAATATTCCTTCAGCAATGGTTTTGACAGGATGCCGTTATCCTCAGCGAAGCAGAAGAGAACTTGAACTTGCGTTAAGAAAATATGAAAAAAAAGAAAACTTAAACCTTGGATCCTTTTTAATACTGGGACCTGCCGTTCTTGTTGCCGCTTATGACGCGGTTGCGCATAAAAAACCTGTTTTGGAACGTTATGTTGCAGTCGGTGGAGGGGCTGTAAAGCGCCCCGCAATAATGAAAGTCAGGATTGGAACCAGAATCAGCGAACTTGTTGAACAGTGCGGAGGCTTCAGGGAGAAACCGCACCGTATAATAACAGGCTCTCCTTTATCAGGAAAAGAAGTTATGTATATCGACGAACCTGTAGGTAAAACATGTTATGCGATAGTTGCAATGTCAAAATCGCAGGCCGCATTTCATGATCAGCAGCCCTGCATCAACTGTTATCAATGCAGAGCTGTCTGTCCTGTCGGTCTTGATCCGCAGAATATCCATAAAAGGATCAGAGCCTTTGAGATTGACAATGCAGAAACTACAGGCTGTTACGGCTGCGGCTGCTGTAAACTTGTATGCCCCTCTTCGCTGCCTTTATTAAAAACATCCTATGTTGACGACGAGGCGAGCAGTGCCTGAGCACAGGAGGGTATTTCCCTATAAACCTCAGATAAATATTTCAATTCCCAGCACAACAAGGATGTGGTTTATATGCGGATGCGCGTTTCTTTGCGTTTTGCAATCATCGTTAAATGACAGCGGCCGCTCTATGATACTCGCTTTTATCATGTTATTTTTCGCCGTGTTAACAGAATTACTTTTAACATGGAAAGAGTTTAAATTTTCAAAAATAAAAGACGGAAGCGCCGCGGCAACAGCCTTTATATTGACGCTTCTCTTTCCCAATTTAATTCATCCGTTCTTTGCGGTCTGCGGGGTTATTTTTGCAATTACGGTTGTCAAGTACAGTTTCGGCGGACTTGGCTCGAACTGGCTTAACCCGGCTCTCGGAGGCTGGTTTTTTGTGCGCTTTTCATGGCCGTCCGCTTTTTCAAAAGCTCTTGCCGGCAGCGAGTATGCTGTAACGGAAATGAATAAAACGTCTAATTTAAGCGCTCTTGACAATAGTATAACAGAAATTCTTAACCATTCTTTTTTTTCCTTCTTGGATGTGCAGATGCCTTCAGGTTATATTGATCTTTTGTTCAGTAACAGTCCCGGCATAATTGCAGACAGAGGGCTTTTTTCCCTTTTGATGGGAACAATTATAATTACCGCAATTGGAATAAACAGGGGTTGGATACCTCTTGTTTTCCTTGCCGTTTACGGTTTTTTAATCCGATTAGCAGGTGATTTAACCGGAGTTTTCGGCGACGGTGATTTATTATACGGATTTTTTTCCGGAGGTACCATTGCAACCGCTTTTATAATTGCCGCAGAACCTGCAAGCAGCGCCAAGTTAAAATACGGAATTATTTTAGCAGTGGTCCTTGCTGCTGTTTTTTCATGGTTTTTCCGTTATATTTGCGGTGAATTTTTCGGATGTTTAATTGCAGTGGCTTTAATGAACTGTTTTACGCCTGTCATCCGTTTTTTGGAAGAAAAACTGTTTTTCTCGTATAAAAATCATAATAAGTTCCAGGAGAGCATCCTGTGATAAAAGATTATGATTTTAAGGAAAAATTGATATTACTTGGCTGGATAACCGCTTTATTGCTGCTAATAAGTTTGATTTTTATTTCATCAAACGGTCTGCAGAGAAAACAATTAATGCGGACAGTGAACAATGTATTTTATTACAGGGATGATTCAAGGCGCGTAACGGAGTATACATTAAAAAACACTGTAAAATCCGGCATAATGGGTTACTGGTTTTCAATCAACAATTCAACGGATAAAATATTTGTTTTTACGGTTTTTCAGGATGGCATTTTACTTCCGCTCGGAGCGGTTGTATCGCATAACGGAGAAGTAAGGGAAATAATCCCAATGAGCGAGCATGCCCTTTCGGTGTTTAAGAATATTCCTGACAATATTCTGCAGATATATATAAAAAAAATAGAGATGAATTAGAAAAGGAAAGAATGAGTGTAAGCAGACAAAATCATTTTTGGGGTTCTCTTTCACCGCTCGGCGGATTAACCGGAGTCGGCATTTTAATAATGGCTTCCGCCCGTCTTTCATGGGCTGTTATGGTGTCCGCAAGTTTATTCTGGGTATACGCTCTTACATCACTGTCATTTTCTTATCTTTTGAATTTAAATTCAAAATTTTTACCAAAATCAGGAAGGAATGCAATTTTAACCTGCATTGCCTCTTTTTGGGGAAGTATTTATCTTTTTTTATTTTATCTTATATGCCCTTTTGCCGCGCTTGAGGTGTTTTTACTTTTAATGCTTGTCCCGCTTTTTTGCGCAAGTTCCCCTGTTATGGAAGAAGTGTTCCCGGTGAACGAAAAATACAACCTGGATATTTTTGAATGTTTGACTGATACCGTTTCCATTGCAGCTATTTTATCAGGATTATTGATAACATTTTCTGTGATAAGGGAGCCGTTGGCTTACTTCACGCTCTCATTTCCCGGAACTTACAGGGGAATGATCCTAATAATTGATTTTAGTAAAAATTCCTTTATTCCGGTGGAAATATTCGTTTCCTCAGCCGGCGCTCTGATACTGATTGGTTATTTAACAGGGATTTATCAATATATGAAAAATTCAGGATTTTACGGGAGATAGACAATGAATGCGATAATTACAGTATTATTGTTTACAATCTCGGCATTTTACATGAATTTAATGCTTCAATGCGGCCTTGGGATAAAAGGAACCGATGAGTCAAAGAAATGCAAAAAAATATCTACGTTAATTGGACTGGGAATTATATTTTTTTCTGTTAATATTTTATGGATATTGTTCTCAAAAATATTTATTCACATATCAGCGGGTTTATTTATTTACATACTTGTGTTTCCGGTAAGCTACATGGTTTATGAAGCTTTTCATTTACTATTCATACGTTTCATAATAAAAAAAGACATCGGAAAGGAAAGTTTTGTTTGCTTTCCGGGAGGCATCACAGCTGTTTCGGTTTTTTTATGTCTGAATATATCAAACAGTTTTTTTCAAACCTTTATTATTTCATTGGGATTTGTTCTTGGAATAATGCTGATTGTTCTTATATTGAGAGAAATAAGAAGACAGGCTTTTCTGGAAATAATTCCCGCTTTTCTGCGCGGAAACCCCATGATCCTAATTAGCATGGGTTTATTATCGCTTGTTTTTTCGGTTTCATGCACGCTGGTATTAAGGATGATAGGCATTAGGTGAAAAAAGAGGATAAAATCAGCGTGATTCTGGGTACACATGCTCATGTTCCGGCAGGCGCAGATGAAAGCGAATTTGAGTCAGTATATAAAAAAAAGGTTCTTCCCTTTATCACCAGTCTTTACAAAAATCCAAAAGTGCAGGCTGTCCTGCATTATTCAGGAGTCTTGTTTCAATGGATTGAAAGGACGCACCCGGAATTTTTTATGCTTATTGAAGATATTGTTTCAAGAAAACAGGCAGAAATATTAAGCGGAGGTTTTTACGATCCTGTATTTCCCATTATTCCGCCGCAGGACAGAATTGGGCAGATAGAACTTTTAACAACATTTATCAGAAAACACTTCGGCAAGCGTCCCTTGGGCTGCTGGATTCCGCATATGGCGTGGGAACAGCACATGTCTTCATTTCTTTCATCAAGCGATATGCAGTACACATTTCTTTCACAGAATCAGTTTTTTCAGGCTGGCATAACGGATGAGAATATTTATATTCCGTATATAACAGAAGATCAGGGAAAAAACATTGTGGTTTTTCCCGTATTCATGTCTGTTGAAAATGAACTGGCTGAAAAAAAATTTTCTGATGTTTTTATCGATATTAAAAAAAAATTTGATGAAGAACAAAAAACCATAAAAAATAAAATAATAAGCATATTCCCTGATAAAATTTTTTCTTCTGTCAACGAGGCTCCAAATACGGCATGGAATCGTTTCTTTGAGGAAATATCGCTTTCTGATAATATTGTGGAAACAGTATTGCCTGGAAAGATTATCAAAAATAATAAAAAATATCAAAAAATATGCTTTCAGGATTCTTCATCCCTTTGCGGCTACATGCCGCGGCGTTTTATCATAGAACACTGTGAAGCCGGCGGTATTTATTCAAAAATGATATTTACAAATGTTTTAATAAACCAGCTTAAGGGCGATAAATCAAGAAAAGAAAACGCAAGAGAGGAACTGTGGAAGTCCCAGGATTCAATTTTATTTACTCCCGGTATCGGGCAGGTGGATAACAAGCTTCGGAAGTCAGCGTACAGTTCCATATTGCGCGCGGAAAAAATATCAACAGATAAATTAAAAAACATCACCTCTGTCATCCAGTATGATTTTGATTTTGACGCCATGCCGGAATATTTAATTCAGAATGAAATCATAAATTGTTATATACAGTTAAAGGGAGCCGGAATATATGAACTTGACTACATGCCAAAGGAATGGAATTACCTTGATTGCGGAAGCATCAATACGCATGATAAGGAATTCTGCAGAAAGAGAAAGGCATTTTCTGACGTAATACTGCCGTCTCAGGTAAAAATTGAGGAAATTGAAAAAAAATATCCAAGGTATTCGCGGTTTTTAACAAATGAATATTTTGAATCTTTTCAGCAGGATAAAAAAGGCAAGGTCTTTTTTAAATTACCTGCTTCAGGATCGGAAGCATTTTTTGGAAATATTGAAGTAATAAAATGTTACATGCTTAAAAAAAACACGATTAATGTTTCATATAACCTGAAAAATACCGGCAAAGAAAAATATGATTTTTGTTTTCTTCCGGAAATATTTTTCTCTTTTGCTGATACAGGAGAAAAAAATGTACGTTTCTTGATTACTGACAGCAGCGGAAACGATACACAGATTGAAAAACAAATTACAAACACGGGAAACCTGAAAATTCTGGATGTTAAAAATGAAGTTCAAATCATGCTTGCGTCGGTAAATCAATTTTCAGGCTGTATAATTCCGGTCATAAAGGAAGGTTATTACCAATCAAGCAGGATAATGCCTCTTTTTTCTGTCTCTCTTGAAAGCGGCAAAACATGGACAAATGATTTCAGCCTGAAATTCACGCATTAAAATGCGCGTAATTATGTTCCCTGTTTTTTTTTATTTCAATACGGAACTTGTTCAAAGACTGAAGTTTCCTGACAACTCTGTTACGGCATATTGAAGTTAAATTTATTTTTATGTAAAATAATCAGCATGAAAAGGCGTTTAATTACTTCAGCTTTGCCGTATGTGAACAATGTTCCTCATCTTGGGAATTTAATTCAGGTTCTTTCTGCGGACGCCTTTGCGCGTTTTTGCAGGTTATACGGCTATGAGACGCTCTATGTTTGCGGTACGGATGAATACGGCACAGCAACTGAAAATAAAGCGGCGGAAGAAGGCATTTCTCCAAAAGAACTCTGCGATCGTTATCATACAATTCATAAGGATATTTACAGCTGGTTTAATATCGCTTTTGATAAATTCGGACGTACTTCCACTCCAATTCAAACCGAAGTAACACAGGATATTTTTCTTAAACTTGAAAAAGCGGGATTTATAATCGAAAAAACAATCGAGCAGTTTTATTGTTCCAGGTGCGAAAGATTCCTTGCGGACAGATATATACGCGGAAACTGCCCTGTTTGCGGTTCGCCGGAAGCAAGGGGAGATCAATGCGAAGCATGCGGAAAACTTTTGGATCCTACCGATTTAAAAGAGCCGCAATGTTCCGCCTGCGGGGAAATGCCTGCGCTTCAGAAAACAAATCATCTTTACATCGACCTTCCGGGAATCAAGGATAAACTTGAAACATGGATAAAATCCGCTTCCATAAAAGGTTTTTGGTCAAATAACGCTGTGCAGATGACACAGGCATGGATTCGCGACGGATTAAAAGAACGCGCAATAACAAGGGATTTAAAATGGGGAATTCCCGTGCCTTGCGATGGTTATGAAAAAAAAGTTTTTTATGTTTGGTTTGACGCTCCCATCGGGTATATTTCCATAACGGGAACCCTCGGAGAAGATATTTTAAAGGGAGAAAAAAAAGCCCCCGCGGGAAAAAACGTTCCGCAGTTTAAAACATGGCAGGATTTTACAAATTACTGGTGGAAGCGTCCTGAAGAAATTGAACTGTTTCAGTTTATCGGAAAAGACAACATTCCTTTTCATACCGTCATATTCCCGTCGAGTCTTTTGGGCAGCTCTGATAACTGGACAATGCTTCATCACATGTCAAGCTCTGAATATCTTAATTATGAAAATGGTAAATTTTCCAAATCAAGAGGCATAGGGGTTTTCGGCACTGACGCGATGGAAACTAAAATCCCCGCTGACGTATGGCGTTTTTATATTTTTTATAACCGGCCTGAAAAATCAGACTCCATGTTTACGTGGAAGGATTTTCAGGAAAAAGTAAACGGCGAACTTATAGGAAATTTGGGAAACCTTGTAAACAGAACACTTACATTCATTACGCGCTATTATGACGGCAGAATTCCTAACGGAAAAAGCGACAGCGCGTTATGGGATCAGGTGAGAAAGATTGAAGTTTCAATTGCTTCCAAACTAGACAGGGCAGAACTTCGGGACGCTCTCAGAGAGGTCTTTGAATTATCCTCACTTGCGAACAAGTACTTTCAGGACGCGCAGCCATGGAAGTTACGCAATGAAGATAAGGAAAAAGCCGCTTCTGTAATCCACGATCTTGCCTGCATTGTCAGGGATTTGTCCGTATTAATTGAACCATACCTTCCCCGGACAGCGGAAAAGATCGCTTCATTTTTCGGATTAAAACCCGGAGAGGATTTAAATTGGAGCAATATCGGGAAACCTGAAAGTTTAAAGGACGTGCAGATAACAAGCGAGGTTTTGTTTGCGAAACTTGAAGATGATTTTGTCGAAGCTCTGCGGGAAAAATATTCAGGAAGCCAAAAAGAAAGACAGGAAATAAAACCTTCATTTTCTTCAGTTGTTGATTTGCGTGTGGCTAAAATTGAAAAAGTCGAGAGGCATCCAAAAGCGGATAAGCTCTACATTGAACAGCTTGAAACCGGCGCCGGTCTTACAGGAATCCGCGAAGAGAGGCAGATTGTATCAGGTATTGTGCCTTTTTATACTGAGGAAGAACTGACAGGGAAAAAAATTATTATTGCGTACAATTTAAAACCAGCCAGGCTTCGGGGAATTGAATCTAAAGGGATGCTTCTTGCGGCAGGAGACAATATGGGAGTTGGACCAGACGGAGAAGCGATCCAGCGCGTTGAAGTACTGGATGCGCTTGATTGCCCGACAGGAACAAGACTTTTACCTGAGGGAGAAGAAGCGTCTGATGCTCCTTCAGAAATAGATATCGATACTTTTTTTTCATTCCCTATAACTGTAAAAGAAAATGAAGTGTTCTGCTGCGGGAAAAGATTATGCCTTAACGGAAAACCTCTGCGGACAAAAGTTATTTCTGACGGCGAAGTTCATTAGGAATAATGGAGTATATTAAAAAAATAACCTGTAATGATCCCGGTGTATGCAAAAAGACAGAATCTTTTCTTCAATCCCAGCAATGGGCGGAATTTAAATCCCGTTTTGGCTGGAAACCATTTGCTTTTTTAATCGAGTGGGAAGGTTACGGCGTTACTCCCTTATTGACGCTTTACCGCTGTATAGTACCTCGATTTTCATTTACATATATTCCGTGGGGACCGGAGCTTCCTGAAAATTTTCCCGCCGAATTCAGAACTGAAGCGCTGGAAGAATTAGCGTTAAAATTAAAACCTTTAATAATGCCTGACAATGTTTTTATCCGCTTTGAGCCTCCCTGGCTCATTAATGAAAAAGAAGACGCTTTACATATAGAAACTACCCTCAGACGCGCTTCTGCATCGGTTCAGCCGCCTGATACGGTTATTATCAATATTGATCCTTCATGCGAAGAAATCCTTAACAATATGAAACAAAAATGGCGATATAATATATCCCTTTCAGGGAAAAAAAATGTTAAGGTAAACTGCAGCCGGGATATAGAAACATTTTATAAATTATTAAAAGAAACCGCTCTCAGAGACGGAATAGCGGTTCACAGCATTGATTATTATAAAGCGCTTTTTGAAATTTTCGGCGATTTAAATTTGCGTTTATATATTGCAAGTCATGAAGACGATTATCTTGCTGCAATTGTCGTGCTGTTACGGGAAAAAACAGCGACCTATCTTTACGGAGCTTCCTCGAATAAAAAACGAAATTTCATGGCGGCGTATGCACTTCAGTGGAAAGCGATACAGGACGCCAAAAAAGCGGGGTGTCTTTACTACGATCTTTTCGGCATTCCTCCTGACGATGATCCCAACCATCCAATGGCGGGATTATACCGTTTTAAAACAGGTTTCGGAGGAAAAATAATTCACCGCACAGGCGCTTGGGATTATCCTGTCAAACCGGCTTTTTATTACATTTTTTATTTAGCCGAAAAATTACGAAAAAAAATAATGAATTTGAAAAAACAAAAACCCAAAAAAAATATCAATAAGGAAGCTGCCCAGAAACTGAAGTTTCAGGATAACTCCATTGAAACAAAAATAGAATAGCTTAGTATTTATTATTGATTAAATTATATAAAAAATTGTAGTGTTAACATAAGGAGTTTATATGGCATTTGCGTTAAATACCTATCCGATAACATACCGTTCAAAGTTTTCCGGCAACAAATGGAGCGGCGGGTATATAGAAAAACCGCATAAAACACCTGAAGAAGAACAGGCGATGAGTGAAAATGAACGCGAAGAATTACAGAATTCCCGCAATTTCTACGATGACATGCCCCTTGTAAGTTATACAACCCAGTACGGTCTTTCCTGTTTTGAAGGATTAAAAGCGCTTCCTCAAAAAAACGGAGGCTTCGCTCTGTTCCGTCCTGATAAAAACGCGGCGCGTTTTGCACGTTCCATGAAAGGGCTTTACATGCCGCCGTTCCCTGAAAAGGAATTTATGGAAGCGTGTATTCAAACCGTAAAAAGAAACGCGGCGCTTGGATTTAAACTTTCATATATGGACGAATGGGAAAAAGATTCCTTTATGACAGCCTCTTCGGTTTATATAAGACCTTTTACAATGTCAGAAGGCGGCATTGGAGTAAATCTGTCTCATGAGCCGTGGGTATATGTGATTAACACTCCTGTAAGCGCGTATTTTACTTCAGAAAATTCAAGCGCGGTTGTTTCAGAACGAATACGTGCAACTCCGAACGGGACCGGCTGGATAAAAGCATGTTCAAATTATGTGATGTCAGCTCTTGCAAAATCTGAAGCGATAAGAGAAGGCTATATGGAATGTATATTCCTTGATGCAGCATGCCGTAAATATATCGAGGAAGGATCATCCTGTAACATATTTTTTTATCTTAAATCAGGAGAACTTGTTACCCCCGAACTTGGCGATACAATACTTCCTGGTATCACAAGGGAAAGCGTCATTGAACTTGCACATGACAAAGGCGTTAATGTATGCGAACGAAAAATAACAATTGATGAAGCTTTAGATCAAACAAGAGAATGTTTTGTAACCGGAACTGCCGCGGGAGCTACGCCGCTTTCATCACTCACATACAAGGGTAAAAAAACGCTGTTCAACGAAGGAAAAATCGGCGAATTTACTTCTGAGATACGTGATATTCTTAAAGGTATTCAATACGGTAAGCTGCCTGATACAAAGGGCTGGCTTGTTCAGGTAATGTAAAATTGATATTTCTAATTACATAAAACTGTTTTACATCGATTTTTATATAACGGTTTAAAGTGGCGTAGATTAAAGGAAGATACAGGTATCCAGTTTTCATATTGGAGATATGGGGATTCGAACCCCAGGCCTATTGATTGCGAACCAATCGCTCTACCAACTGAGCTATATCCCCGGATTTTCAAAATTTAGCCGTATATAAAACATTAGTCAAGTGAACTTTTCCCAAAAACTGAATTTTTGGGAAATCCTTAAGTAACTTTTTTAAAACTGGTTTTTTTATTAATATAATGGTAGTATTTTAATTATGGATAATAAAGAAAATCAGGATTTAATAAAATTATTTACCAAACTTAGAGTAACGGACGTACGTGACGGAATGGATTGGATGGGGTATCACCATTATGGTTCTGTGGATTATTCAATTCGTCCGCTTTTTCGTCCTGAAACAAGCGTTATCGGTGTAGCCAGAACAGCCCGTTATATTCCCTATGAGGGACCTGTTCCGGCTCTTCCGCCCGATGAATACAGAAAATGGGTCAACATGTATTATACGGAAATCTGCAATGATCCTTGGAGTAAAGACATACAAATCGGTGATTTTATCTGTCTTGATGTTGCCGGCATTGATGTGGGGCTTTTGGGTTCAAATAACACGCTTCACTGCAAGAAGGCAGGCGCTGTCGGTTTTTTAACAAACGGCGGAGGAATACGCGATACCGACGAAGTAATCCTTCAGAAGATACATGTCTGGTCGAGGTTCATATCCCAGCCGATGGATCAGGCAAGAATCCGGTTTATTGAGAAAGATATTCCAATTGCTATCGGAGGCGTTGCTGTTTACCCTGGAGACGTGGTTGTCGGCGACGGAGACGGAGTTATTATAGTTCCCCGTAAAATAGCAAAAGACGTCGCAAAATACGCGTGGCAGGAGGCAAGCGCTGATAAAAAATCGAGGAAGCAATTATATATTGACCTTGGAATGCCGCTTGACGATACTGTCGAATGAGTTATAAATGCTGACTGAACGAACATCTATTAAAAATTTGATATTTATACGCCTTAACCCTGGGGACGATATTCTGGCTTCTCTTGAAGAAACCGCAAAATTGCATAATATCAAAAATGCTGTCATTATTAACGGTATAGGATCGGCAGTAAGTCATCATTTTCATGTTGTAGGCACAACGATAAATCCGCCGAGGAATGATTTTGTAAAAGGTCAAAAAGCATCAGACATTGTAAGTATTACAGGTTTTGTTATTGAAGGACGCGTTCATGCGCATATTGTCCACTCAGATACAGAAAACGCTTTTGGAGGTCATCTTCACCATGGAGTTGAAGTATTGACATTCGCAATTCTGACACTTGCCGAAGTTGATTATGATTTTACCGGCTTTGACAGTATAGGAAAAATTGAAGAATTGAGAGGTTAATTAACAATGAATGTTAAAAAGGGTTTATTCGGTTTTTTATTAATTGTATTTACCGGTTTTTCTCATGTAGACGCTCAGGAAAGCTATAATTATTATGCACTTGAATATTTTAAAAAAGGTCTGGAATGTCTTGTAAGCGGAGATTATGACAACGCGATTCTTAACTGTTCCCAGGTATTGATACGCGATCCCAACTCCGCAGTTACTTATACAATCCGCGCCAGATCATATTATGAAAAAGGCGATATGGCAAAGGCAATTGATGACTGTTCAAAAGCGATTAATATTGACAAAAATAATATCAGCGCGTTTATTATCCGCGCCAAGGCATACTTGGGCAGGAACGACAATACAAGAGCCGGAAGGGACTGGCTGACAGTGCTGAGGCTTGATCCGCATAATGCCGAAGCGAAACAGTTTTTGGAACAAGTGGAATAAACCCCTTTTAATGCTCTCTTGAAAAATATCACAAGATGTGGTATAAAACCCCTATCCGGTATGTCTTTTTATGACTCAGGTTTAAAATTTACGTGTAAACGCTGTTCTACATGCTGCCGTTATGATGCAGGTTTCGTGTTTCTTTCCGAAAGTGATTTGGATAAGCTGACATCAGAGATGAAAATGAACAGAAACAATTTTATTGATATGTATTGCCGTTGGATTAAAGATAAGAACGGGAAGGATGTGCTTTCGCTGAGGGAAAAACCGAATAAGGATTGCATATTATGGGATCGCGGCTGTATTGTTTACATCCAGCGTCCTTTACAATGCAAAACATTTCCTTTCTGGGATTCCGTTGTTTCTTCGCGAGCTGCCTGGAATATGGCGGCTTCCGGGTGTCCAGGAATGAATTACGGCGAAATACATTCGGGAAAATCAATAGATGAATATATCCAGATGCGTAACTCTGAAACGATTATAAACAGGCAAAGGGGATTAAAATGAAAATCCATTTTTGGGGTGTACGCGGTTCAATTCCTTCTCCGGCGTCTCCCGGACGCGTTAAAAGCAAAATTTCCGCCATTCTGGAACAGGTTACGCCCGAAGATATTATTGACGCCGAAAGCCGTGAAAAATTTCTGGCAGGGCTTCCTCCCTGGCTTTTCGGAACGGTAGGAGGAAACAGTCCCTGTATAAGCGTAACTTTTGATGATCCTAAAGATTGTATTGTTTTTGACTGCGGTTCAGGAATAAGAGAACTTGGCGTTGCGCAGTTAAATGAAAAAAAGAAAGCTTCGAATTTTCACATATTTCTTTCTCATTTTCACTGGGATCATATACAGGGGCTTCCTTTTTTCCCCCAATGTTACAATCCTTCAGTAAATGTTGATTTTTATTCGCCTTTTTCCGGTTTGGAAAGTATCCTTAGCGGGCAGATGGTTCAGCCGTATTTTCCTGTTCATATGGGCATAATGGGAGCGAAAAAAAGCTATCATTTACTGGAAAAAGAGATAAAAATTGCCGGATGTACCATCAGTTTCAAAAAAATGAATCATCCAGGGGATTCATATTCATTTTGCGTAAATGAAAACGGAAAGAGGATAATTTACGCTACAGATACAGAACTTACTTCAGGTGATTTTACCGATAACGGTGAGAACACAGCTTTTTTCAGGGATGCGGATTTGATTATAATTGACTGCCAATATACATTGGGCGAAGCAGTTGACAAATACAATTGGGGACACAGCGCATTCAGCCTGGCTGTAGACTTTGCAGCTAACTGGAAAATAAAACATATGGTAATGTTTCATCATGATCCTGCATATGATGACAGTAAACTTTACGGTATTTTACAATCTGCAAGGTGGTATCTTGAAAGAATGAATTTCAAGGGAATCGAGATAACTCTGGCTTACGAAGGCCTGGAAATTATTATCTGACAGGGGAACTCATTGCCCGGCAATAAAAAAACAAATATCATTAACAAAATAATAAAGATAATCGCCGTTCTTTTTGCCTTCACAATTACGGTATTTGTGGTTCTTACAGGCGTAATAATTTATTTTAATTCTCCTTTACATCCTGATAAAATGCCGCAGATTGCAGATGAAATAGACGGTGTAAGGAAAACGGAAGACGGCGCGTATCTTGTTGATATACGCAGGGGAGAGAGTTCCCAGTCAGCCGGAATGCGGCTTGAGAGGGCAGGGCTTATAAAAAACAGATACCTGTGGAATCTTCTTTGCCGCGTAAATAAAGAACATATTAAAAACGGAACTTATAAAATTGAAATACCTGTAAATATGCTCGCTGTTCATAGTCTTTTGGTTTCGGGAAAACAAATTCTTTATAAAGTCACAATTCCGGAGGGTGTAACGCTCAGTAAAATTGCAAAAATACTTGAAGAGGCGGATATCTGTTCAGCGGAGGATTTTCTTGTCAGCGCTAGAGATCCTCAAATTATTAATGAATACCGCATTCCTGACGCTTCTTCGATGGAAGGTTATCTTTTTCCTGATACATATTTATTTCCTGCAGGTTTTCCGGCAAAGAAAGTTGTCAGTACAATGGCGGATAATTTCTATAAAAGAATCGTTAACATCGAACCTTTGGCGGTTAACATAAGTTCGCGGGAACTTAACGATAAGGTGATACTTGCCTCAATTGTGGAGCGCGAATACCGGATTTACGATGAAGCACCGCTTATGGCTGGAGTTTTTTACAACCGTCTTCGCATCAATATGGCTCTTCAGTCATGCGCGACAGTTGAGTATATTATTACAGAGATTCAGGGTAAACCTCACCCGTCTGTCATTTATAATCAGGACCTTGAAATCCGCGATCCGTACAATACTTACATAAGGGCGGGTCTGCCTCCTGGTCCAATTTCTGCACCCGGAGCCGTTGCGTTACGTGCAGTTTTTTTTCCGGAAAAAAGCGAGTTTTTCTATTTCCGTTTAAATGACAGGAATAGCGGTAAACATTATTTTTCAAAAACACTGGATGAACATATAAAAGCCGGTCAGCTATTTACAAAAAGCCAGTCATAAGCGTGAAAATATGGCTTTAATTTCCAAAGTAACCATACAGGAAGTAAACAACCGTCTTGACGCAATCGCTGTCGCTGGAGATTATATCCGTCTTGAAAAAAAAAGCGGACGCTGGTGGGGAAGATGCCCTTTTCATGCCGGAGGACAGGAGAAAACCCCTTCTTTCAAAGTTGATCCTGATTTAAAAATGTACCACTGTTTTGGCTGTAACAAAGGCGGCAGTATTATCAGTTTTGTTATGGAAATGGAAAATATATCCTATCCTGAAGCGATTAAAAATCTTGCGAAAAAAATAGGTATCCAGATTATTTATGAAGAAGGAATCGTGAGTGAAGAAGAAAATAATGAAAATATTACCGTAAAGGAAGAACTTTATGAATTATATAAAAGAACGGCAGTAACTTTTACTCACTTTCTGCTGGAAAAACCTGAAGGGCAGGATGCTTTGAAATACCTTGGAGACAGGGGAATTACTAAAGAAATAATTAACATTTTTAGACTCGGTTTTTCCCCTGTAAACAGGGATTTCCTGCATAAATTCCTGAAGCAAAAAGGTTATTCAGACGAGTTTCTTGTTAGGTCGGGTCTTTTTTCCGCAAAATATAAAACAATCCCGCTTTTTACAGGCAGGCTGATGTTTCCAATAACAGACAGACAGGGAAAAACAGTCGCTTTTGGCGGCAGAACGCTGCCAAGCGCAGTTCAAAACGACGGCAATGAACCTCCAAAATACATCAATTCACCTGAAACTGAGATATATAAAAAAGGGCAGACTCTCTTTGCGCTTGATTTGGCAAAACCTGAAATGAGAAAAACAAAAAGAGTTTTTCTGGCTGAGGGGTACATGGATGTAATTGCGCTTCATCAGGCAGGGGTTGCCAACTCTGTAGCACCGCTTGGAACTGCTTTTACAGATGATCAAGCCCGGTTTTTAAACCGCTGGGTCGAAAAAATAATATTAATTCTTGATAATGATGAAGCCGGGAAACAGGCTGCTTATAAAGCAATTCTTACATGCAAAAGAAACGGTCTTTCCTGCCTTCTTGTAAATCAGACTGAAGCTTTAAAAATGGAAACAGGAGATAAAAATAATGACAATTTCAAGGATCCAGCGGATATTTTAAAAGAATTTGGCTCACAGATATTGAAAAAGATATTAAATTATACTATAAATGACTTTGAATATCTGATTTCCCTCGGTCTTTCAAAATTTGGATCCGGGGGCAGCAAAAACCGCGCAGCGGAATTTTTATTTCCGTATTTTGAAGCGTTGGATTCTGAAGTAGAACGTAATGATTGTATCTATAAAGCAGCGGATTCCATACGAACAGATCGTAATTCGGTTCAAAAGGATTATATAAACTGGAAAAAGGAAGGTTATTCATCACGATTTTCAGATAACGGGAAGCAGGCAGGTTTTAATGAAAGTCCAATTCGCAGAAACGCCGAACTCGTGCTGCTTACCGCAGTAGCGGTAAATATGGAAATTTATCCTGAGTTTCGCGCAGCTCTGGAAATAAATGAAATTCATGATCAGTATGCGAAAGAACTTTTTATCGCATTGGAAGAATGTTTTCAATACGGCGAGACGGGTATGGATTCCCTTTTATCCAGGATTAAAAGAGAATCGCTTAAGGATTTCATTATTAACAACGGGGATTCACCTGAGTTCAGGGGAGGTTTGACTTCGAATAAATTGATGGAGGATGGAATAAGGGAAATAAAGAAAAACAAGCTTCGGAAAAGGCTGACAGAAATAGGCGCGGAAATTCGTCAAATCGAAAGAAGCGGCGATGACGATTTATTAAATGAAAATATCAATGATCTGCTGGAAGAAAAAAAAAAGATAGATATTCAAATAAGGAGTGTTTAAGGAAAACGATGTTGCAATTCATTAACAATTTAAAAATTAAAAAAGTATCGCCTCTTGGAAAGTACTTCAGCAAAAAACCAAAACAAAAAATTAACATAAGAAAACAGCCGGAAGCTGACATTGTAGAAAATGTAATTTCTTCCGCAGATACAATTTCCATGGATCAATCAATTTCCGACCCTGCCATTATCAAGCTTCTTGAATATGCAAAAACAAAGAAAACGCTTTCTTACGAAGAGTTGTCTGATTTCCTGCCCGAACATATAACAAACTCTGACAGAATTGAACAGGTGCTCGCGCTTCTTGAAGCGCATAATGTTCAGCTTATTGAAGCTGAAGAGGATGAAAATGAACCTCAAAAAGGACCGGAAAACACCAAGAAGAAATCAACCGCCGCAAGCGATAAAGATTCTTCGTTAGTTGACGATCCAATCAGATTATACCTGCGTGAAATAGGAAGGGAGCATCTATTAACCGCAGAGCAGGAGATTGAGCTTTCAAAGCAGATGGAAGAAGGTGAAAACATTATTAAAACCGTTATTAAAAAATCGGGAATGATTATACCTGAATTCTACCAGATTGCGCAGAAAGCTTTCTCCAAAAAGGACATGAGGGAATTAAATCTGACAAAGAAAGAAATTACAGAGCACATGACTGAATACCGCAGGTTAAACCAGTTTTACAGGGAAACTTTGCGTACGATTCAGTCAGATCTTAAAAATTATATGGAATTAAAAAAACAGCTTATCTCAAAGGACATGGATTATCTTGAAGATAAAGAATGTACGGTCATCAGAAAACGAATCATGAAAACCGTCAGAAATACACAGATTCATCCTGATGAAATCCAGGTATTCTCTGATAAATTTATCCAGGCATCAAGGAAAATAAAACGGTACATAAAGGAGCAGGAAAGACTTGAAAAACACCTTAAAGTAACTTCCCCGAGAGAACTTCGCACATTGGGACGCTTTTTAACAATCAAGGATGAACGGGAAAAACTTGAAGATGAACTTGGGCTTTCATCGGAAGAAATAAAAGAAAAAATTAAACTTATTCAGGTAACGCAAAAGAAAATGCGATCCCTTGAAGCGGAATTTGAAGAGCCGATTGAAAATATAAATCAGATGGCGAGTGAAATTTTTCACGGCAGAATTCTCATGAAAAACGCCAAAGACAAGCTTATCAGGGCGAATTTACGCCTTGTTGTATCGATTGCAAAAAAATATACAAACAGGGGCCTTCACTTTTTTGATCTTGTGCAGGAAGGAAACATTGGTCTTATAAAAGCCGTAGAAAAATTTGAATACCAGAAAGGTTTTAAATTTTCAACTTACGCCACGTGGTGGATAAGACAAGCCATAACAAGGTCAATTTCCGATCAGGCGCGCACTATCCGGGTACCTGTTCACATGATTGAACAAATTAACAAGGTTGTACGGGAATCAAGACAACTGTTACAAACGCTCGGACGCGAGCCGACTGATGAGGAAATTGCAGAAAAACTCGGCTGGACCGCAATCAGGGTAAAATCGGTCAAGAATGTAGCGCGCGAACCTATAAGCCTTGAAACGCCGATTGGAGAAGAAGAAGATTCGCTTCTTGGAGATTTTATTGAAGATAAAGATGTGGAAAATCCGGCAAATCAAACCGCTTTTAAAGTCTTGCAGGAACAGCTCGGAGGGGTGCTGTCCACGCTTCCTGCTCGTGAACAGGAAGTTTTAAAAATGCGTTTTGGTCTTGATGACGGTTACTCGCTTACTCTAGAAGAAGTTGGATTGTATTTTAACGTAACGCGTGAAAGAATAAGACAGATAGAGGCAAAAGCGCTGCGCCGTCTGCGGCATCCAAAGAGAAGCCGCAGGCTTAAAGATTATCTTGATCATTAAGGAGGGAGTATGGTTACTGAAAATGATTTGAATAAACTGCGTTCTTTACAGGATATTATTTATGAAAAGATCGGTCTTGAAAAGGAAATTCAGGAGATTCCAAAACTTTTGGGAACTCAGGAAGAACTTCTAAACAGGATAAAAAGGACTTTTATCGAGAAAAATCAGGAATACGAAAAAATAAAATCAGAAGAAATTGAGTTAAAAAACAGGCTTGCTGAAGCTGAAATTACAAGGGAAAAGTCCGAAAAAAACATGGATGTTGTCAGTACTCAAAGAGAATACGAAGCTCTGGACAAGGAAATACGCGATGCATCAGAAAAAGAACAGCAATACAGAAAAGACCTTCAAAACAGGGAAAGAATTCTTTTTGAGCTTGATGAGCAGATAAAACAGCAAACTGCGCTTATTGAACAGCAGGAAAAGGAGCTTGAAGAACGCAGAAAAAAAATTGAAGCGGAAATTAGTGACAAACAAAAACAGATAGAAACTCTTCGCAAAAAAGAAGATAAATTAACAGAGAATCTTGATACCGAAGTTGTTTTTAAATTTGAAAGAATCATCAAGAATAAAATGGGTATTGGCATTGTCGCCATCAAGGGAAATGTATGCATGGGCTGCCATATGATTTTACCTGTTCAGTTTGCAAATGAGGTGCGCATTGGAGAAGATTTTATTTTCTGTCCTTATTGTTCACGAATTCTATTCTATGAGGAATCAATTGAAGGAGAAGAAGATTTCTTCAACACCGAGGATACGGGTTCTCTTTCCGATCTTGACGAAATGGACGAAGATGATAATGATGAAGACGAAAACGAGGAAGAAGACGAGGAAGAGAAAGTAAACATTGAATATGAAGAGTGAGTAAACGATGAACCAGGCTGCCGCTTGACCGTTAAAATTATTTTAAGCGATCAGGAGGAAAGTCCGGGCTCCGCAGGGCATGATGCCGGGTAATCCCCGGGTCTGGGTGTTAAAACGCAGCGCGTTTGGATGCTCAGAACAGACAGCGCAACAGAAAGTATACCGTCTTACCTGACCGTTTAAAATGTTAATACAAACTAAAACTATATTGGTTATTAACATTTTAAACGGTCAGGTAAGGTAAGGGTGAAATAGCGGAGTAAGAGCCCGCTTCGTCATTGGTAACAATGACGTAAAAATTCCGGTTATTTAATCAACCGGGATACGGCAAGCCTCATCAGGAGCAAAGTCAAACAGCGTTATGAATGGTTTTTCCATTCGCACCCGGCTGCCCGCCGGATTTAACGCGGGTAGACTGCAAAAAAGCGCCGGAAACGGTTCTTTAAGACAGATGGCAGCAGTGAAGGTCTCAAAATTGGATAACTTCACTGGAGTTTTACTGTGTGAAACTCCAAATTAAAAGGGTTTAAACTTTTTTAATACAGAACCCGGCTTATGGTTCATCGTATTTTTATTAAATTTTATAATTATTGACACTTAACTTTTTTTTCTATAGTATTTTAAGCCAGAAATGCATAATCACAAATACAAGCCGCACCGCGGACGTAAAGTATTTATACTCAAAGGATTTCATACTCTGGTCGCTGTTTTAGTAATTATTTTGGCAACAACAGCGTCAATAATCATTATTTCCAGGATAAAAAGCGGGATTAACAATGAAAAACGTGAAATACTGCGTTTATGGAATTCCGGTGAATATGAACAGGCGTTTATTTCAAGCAAGGATGCGCTTTTTCAAAAACCAACTGACAATTTCCTTCTTACAATTAACGGCTTTTCCGCTTTTCAGCTTGGGATTTCCCAGATTAACAGCCAAAATATGCTTTCTTTCATTGATGAATGCATTTTTTCATTAAGAAAGGCGTTAATAAAAAAAGAATCTTCCGGTGACGGACGTATTTATTATGTCCTTGGAAAAGCCTATGGATATAAAGGCAATGAATATTCTGACCTGGCGGTTAAATATTTGTTAATGTCGGATAACGCTGGTTTTGCAGCGCCTGACATACCTGAATATCTTGGGCTTGCGTATGCAGCTTTCGGCGATTACAGAAACAGTGTTGCCTCGTTTTCAAAAGCCTTTACTTCAGGTGCTGAGCCGTCGGATGCGCTGCTGCTGTCCATAGCGCGTTCATATATGGCAATGGAAGAATACGATACGGCAACAGGGTATTTAAAAAGGTGTATTGAAATTTCACCGGATTCAAATTCAATTGTCACCGCACGCCTTCTGTTAGCTGAAATTTGCAAATTAACAGGCGACTATGAAAACGCAGAAGCTCAGTATTTCATAACACTGGCTGATTTCGGAGAAAATGCCGAAGTTCATTATCAACTTGGCGAATTGTATAATTTACAGGGTAATACAACAAGAGCAAGAGCCGAATGGAGGCTTGCATACAGGTTAAATCCGGCTCATTCAAACGCAAGAGTAAGGTTGAATATTTAACGGAGGGGAGAATATGTTTGGCAGTATGTCATCGGATTTTGGCATTGATTTGGGTACTTGTAATACTCTTATTTATATAAAAGGCAGGGGAATAGTTTTAAATGAGCCTTCCGTTGTAGCAGTTGAGCGCGGCACAAAAAGAATTGTAGCGGTAGGCACCGATGCAAAGAGAATGCTCTGGAAAACCCCTGAAAATATTATCGCGATAAGACCGATGCGCGACGGAGTAATTGCAGACATTGAATCAACAGAAAAAATGATTCGTTATTTTATTTACAGGGTTTTTCCCCGTTATCGTTTTATAAAGCCAAGAATGGTAATAGGAGTTCCCTCCTGTATAACCGAAGTAGAGCGGCGCGCTGTTGAAGAAAGCGCGTATAAATCAGGCGCAAGAGAAGTAATTATTATAGAGGAAAGCCTCGCCGCAGCTATTGGAGCGGATATTCCCATCAGAGAGCCTGCAGGACACATGATTTGCGATATTGGCGGAGGTACGACCGAAATCTCTGTTATCTCACTCGGAGGAATGGTAGTAACAAATGCCATACGCATTGGCGGAGATGAGTTTGATGAGTCAATTATAAAACATGTTAAAAGCGTACACAACCTTGTCATAGGCGAACAAATGGCGGAGAAACTCAAAATAGAAATTGGGAATGCAACCCCTGATAAAGTAATTGAAAAAATGGAAGTAAAGGGAAATGATGCTATAACAGGACTTCCGCGCAAACTGGAAATTGATTCAATTGAGGTTCGTGAAGCGCTAAAAGATCCGATAACCGCAATAGTAGATGAAATAAAAGTAACTTTCGGCAAAACGCCGCCTGAACTTGCAGCTGACATAGTTGATCGCGGAATTGTTATGACAGGAGGTGGTTCTCTTTTAAAAGGACTGGACAAGCTTATTGCAAAGGAAACAGGAGTTCCAGCCATAATTGCCGATCAACCGGAAAATTGCGTTGCTCTTGGAGCAGGCAAATATTTTGAATATATGAAAGGCGCAGATTTATCGCAAAGCATTTATGACAGATTAAACGGCTAAAACATGCGCAAGAGAATTTTCGGCGCATTTTCGCGAAAGAAGAGCGGAAAATCGCCGGCTAAGCAAATAAATTCAACTGTTTATGTTTTTTCTTCTCTGGTTTTGGTATCTGTTTTATTGCTTATGTTTTCAAGTACAAGTTTTATTATTAATGCAAAAAATTCAGGTTTATCGATTTTCTTTGGGGTTAGGGGAGGAATAAACGAGGTAACTTCTTTTATATCAAGGACAATACTTTCTGTAAGCGAACTGACGGAATTAAGAAAACAACACACGCTTTTAATCAGCCAGCTTGAACGTTTCGAGGAAATTCAACGCAGCAATGTTGAAATATACCAGGAAAATATCAGACTCAGACAGCAGCTTGATTTTTCAAGAACCATGCGCTACAGGCATATACCTGCAAAAATTTCCGGACGGGATCCAAATAATCTTTTTTCCGCTTTGGTAATAAACAAAGGCAGTTATTCAGGAATTTCGAATAACATGGCTGTTGTCGCATGGCAGGACGGTATTCATGCGCTTGTCGGAAAAGTAATACAAACCGGCATATTTGAAAGCCTTGTAATGCCGGTTTTTGACATCAACTCGCAGGTTTCTTCTCGCCTATCCGTTTCCCGTTATGAAGGAATTGTGGAAGGGCAGGGAAGTTCAGAAACATCCCTGTTAATGCGTTTTATTCCCAAACGCGCAAGAAATGAAATCAATATCGGCGATATAATTATTTCAAGCGGTATGGGGGGAATAATTCCCGCAGATATAAATATAGGGCGCGTCAGCGGCATTAATGTTCCTGAATATGAAAATACACTGTATGTTGATGTTATACCGATTATTGATTTTTCAAGGCTTGAATATGTTTTTGTAATAGAAGCCGAAGCGGCTGATGATAAAGAAAGTGAAGAATATCAATATATTAAATCTGAAATATTTCAGGATTTTAATCATGATTAGATGTATTATTCTGACAGTAATATTATGCATACTGGCAGGGCTTCTGCAGTCAACAGTCATTTCACAAATCGCCTTTTTTAATGTTATTCCGGATCTCGCATTATGCATTCTGGTTTATTCCGCTTATATTAACGGAACGATGAGCGGACAAATTTCAGGTTTTCTGTCGGGATTGTTCCTTGATTTTCTTTCCGCGTCTCCGCTTGGATTAAACTGTCTTGTCAGAACATTAATAGGCGCGCTTGCGGGAATATTTAAGGGAACCCTTTTCCTTGATACGTTTTTTATGCCCGTGATTCTGTGCGCAACAGCAACAATAATAAAATCAGTAATTATTATGTTACTTCATATTTTTTTCGGTTCGTCTGTACCGTCTTATTCATTTACATCATTTTTCTTATGGATTGAAATCGGACTTAACTGCCTGAGTGCGCCGCTTTTATTCCTAATCTTAAAACAGATAAAACCTCTTTCTGCAGGAAGGAGTTAATTCAATGTTTACAGATCAAGGATTGCGGATAAATGTTTTAAGAATAATTTTAATTTTTATTTTCACTATTTACAGCATCAGGCTTTTTGGAATGCAGATATTATCGGGGGAAATATATCTTACTCGCGCACAGGATATTTCAAGACGTACTTACTCCATTCCCACGCAAAGGGGAGAAATCTTTGATCGTAATAGAACAAGAGCGCTTGCAATTAACAGGGATTCCTTCGGCGTGAGCATAACACCCGCAGAAGTTCCGCGCGGAAAAATGGACGGAGTAATTGAAACTATATCGCCGATACTCGGTATTTCTCCCAATGAAATCAGAGATAAACTTCCAAGCCAGTATATCCAGCTTTACCAGCCTTTGGAAATTGCATCAAATGTATCGTTTTCGGTCATAGCCTCGCTTGCCGAGAGAAAAAATGAACTACCGGGCGTTTCGTGGCAAAGTAAATTCATACGCAATTACAGTGATCTGGGAAGTCTTTCCCATGTAATTGGCTATGTTGGCGACATAACCCGCGATGAACTTACAACTTTATACAACCTTGGTTATCAGCAGGGAGACGTTATCGGCAAAGCAGGAATAGAAAGACAGTATGATGAGCTCTTGCGGGGCAGACAGGGATGGGAAACAAGAACTGTTGATTCAAGAGGCAGGCATATAACCGGACGTGAAAATGTTATACGCCAGCCTCCTGAAATGGGAAAAAATTTAATTCTGACAATCGATCTGGACCTGCAGACTCTTGTAGAAAAAGCATTGGGACCGAGGATAGGCTCCGCTCTTGTTATACGTCCTTCAACAGGTGAAATTCTTGCCATGGTTTCTTATCCCTGGTACGATCCGAATATTTTTACAGAAAGACTTCCTTCCGATTACCGTGCGCTTATAGACGATCCCAACAAACCGCTTATAAACCGCACAATTCAGTCAAATTACCCTCCGGCATCGACATTCAAAATTATAATGACAACGGGTGTTTTATCTGAGAATGTGTTCCCCGGAGATCAAACGATTCTGTGCCGCGGGGTCATCAATTACGGCAATCGTGACTGGAACTGTCATATTAAAACCGGTCATGGCAGGTTGAATTTAAGAGGCGGCATAGCGCAGTCATGCAACATTTTTTACTGGACAATAGGGAGGGATTATCTGGGGATTGAAAGAATAGTCTCCTATGCTATTGAATACGGTTACGGTGAAATTACAGGCGTCGATCTTCCCGGAGAGATTCCAGGATTTATTCCTACGCCGCAATGGAAAGAACGCCGCTTCCATGAAAGATGGGCAGGAGGCGATACCATGAACACGTCGATAGGGCAGGGATATACTCTTGTCACTCCCATTCAAATGGCGAATATGGTTTGCATGGTTGTGAATAACGGAAAAGTTTTTAAGCCTCATATTCTTAAAGAAGTGCGCGATCCTAACACAAATGTAATAGAAAGTTTCGTCATTCCGGAATTACTTCATGAGAGCAGCATAAGCCCTGAAGTTTTTGCAGGTGTACGGCAGGATATGAGAGCCGTAATAAGGGAAGGTACAGCAGTATATCCGATGAATATCAGAACAGTTGAAATTGCGGGAAAAACCGGTACAGGAGAAGCCGGTTTTACAGATCGCTGGCATTCATGGTTTACCGCCTACGCTCCGTATAACAGCACAAATCCTGACGAGATGATCGTGCTGTCAATAATTGTGGAAGCGGTCAATACATGGGAATGGTGGGCGCCTTATGCATCCGCAATTATTTTTCAGGGACATTTTGCAAAGCAGGATTACGATACGGCAGTACGCGCTCTTGGCTTCCAGTACCTTATGCCGGTACAGGGACGGGTTGAATGAAATATAATGATTTATTTAAAATTGATTTTTTTATTTTAATTCCGGTATTAATCCTGCTTGTTTTGGGTATTTTATTTATTTATTCTTCAGGAATAACTCATGAAGGAGTTCAAATATCAAATGAGTACTTTCGGCAGATTATTTGGGCTTCTTTGGGTCTTGTTATTGCAATTACCATTTCAATGATAAGTTACCGAAGGCTGTACGGCATCTCTCTTTATGTTTATTTAATTTCCCTTTTACCCCTTGTTTATACATTAATTTTCGGCAGAGCTGTTTATTCAGCAGCCCGCTGGCTTCGAATAGGTTCTGTCGGAATACAAATGTCGGAAATTGTAAAAATAACAGTTATCATTCTTCTTGCGCGTTATCTCTCTGATACGGATCACAACAGAAATTCTTTTTCACGTTTTACGACAAGCTGTGTTATTGTTTTTTTACCGATGGGTATAGTTCTTCTTCAGCCTGATCTCGGAACAGCGCTTGTATTTGTGGCTATACTGCTGACAATGACATTTTTGGCCGGAGTTTCAATGCGCTATATCGCGTTTATGGTTTCATGTATCGTTTGTACAGGAATTTTTCTTTTTTTGCCATTATGGCAAACATATATTTTACAAAAATCAATTCCAATTCTTGCGGTTCTTGTAAACCGGAGAGTAGTTATTATTGTTTCATTGTTTCTTCTGTTTATTACGGCAGTTGCGTTTTTTGGATACAGAAAATACAAGAAGAGATACTTTTACTGGGCTTGTTACGCCTCCTCTGTCAGCGTGCTTTCGATTTTATCTTCATATGCTGCTCGTCTTGTACTTAAAAATTATCAGCTGATGCGTCTTATTGTTTTTCTTGATCCAAATGTAGATCCAAGAGGCGCAGGCTGGAATATTATTCAATCAGTGACAGCCATTGGAGCGGGAGGGCTTACAGGCAGAGGTTATTTACAGGGGACGCAAAGTCATTATCAGTTTCTGCCGGAACAAAGTACCGATTTTATTTTTTCAATTTTCTCTGAAGAGGTTGGTTTTTTGGGAGGATTTGCGGTCTTTACGCTCTTTCTGATTATTTTAATCCGTATTCTGTTTACAATGAAAACGACGGTAGATCCGTTCGCTAAATATATTTGCGCAGGGTTTCTTGGCATGTTCAGTTTTCATTTTATTATCAATGTCGGAATGACAATGGGAATTATGCCTATAACGGGCATTCCGCTTTTATTCATGTCATACGGCGGTTCCGCCTTAATATCTGCAATGATCGGAGTCGGTCTTATTATGAGCATTTATGTAAGAAGGTACGATCGTTGATAAATAAAACGCAGGTGATGTATATTGATCCTGTTTCGGAATTCGGCGGACTTCTTTTAAATGTTGATAAACCCGGACGTTATACCGGCGGCGAATACGGCATACTTTCAGACAAAGAGGCAGTTTTTCAAACCTTGATTGCTTTTCCGGATCTTTATGAAATCGGGATGGCTAATCATGCGCTGAAGATTCTTTACAACCGGCTTAACCGTATGGAAAATATTTCCTGTGATCGCTGTTTCGCTCCGGCTCCCGATTATGAAAAACTATTACGCGAAAAGAGAATTCCTCTTTACGGTCTTGACACAGGAATTGCCCTTGGCTGCCTTGATATGCTGATGTTTACTATAGGTTATGAGCTTGGACTTGGCGGCGTTTTTTTAATGCTTGATGTTTCTTCCATTCCGCTTCGCTGCACAGACAGAACAGAGGAGCATCCTGTTGTGATTGCAGGCGGACCTGCGATTTCCAATCCGCTTCCTTACTCGCCATTTATCGACGCTTTCTGGATTGGAGAAGCTGAAGAAGGATTTTTTGATTTAGCGGAAGAACTTGCCGAATTGAAAATAAAAAAGCAGGGCAGAGCAGTCATTCTTGAAAAAATAAAAAATCATCCCAATATGTGGACATACGGAAAGGAAAAAGCGGTACGCGCTGTATACTCAGGCTTTGCCACCGATGCACTGGCAGATATATTTCCCCTGCCAAGCATGAAAATAATTCAACATCACGGAATGGCTGAAATTATGCGCGGCTGTCCCAACGGCTGCCGTTTTTGCCATGCAGGTTTCTGGTACAGACCAATGAGGCAGAAAAACAGGGAAGCGGTTATATCCCAGGTAAATGAACTTGTCACAAAGGGAGGCTGGCATGAAATAAGTTTATCCTCTCTTTCTTCAGGAGATTATAACGGCATTAATGAACTTGTAAATGATTTAAATAATCAATTTACTTTGCATAATGTCTCTTTCCAGATGCCCTCGCTTAAAGTTTCCGGTTTTTCACTGGAGCTTATAGAAAAAATTTCAGTTACAAGAAAAAGCTCTCTCACTTTTGCGGTTGAAACACCTGATAACATGTGGCAAAAGGCAATTAATAAAGAAGTAACACGGGAATCTGTGACTGCTATTCTTGAAGAAGCAAAAAAAAGGGGCTGGAAAAGCGCCAAGTTTTATTTCATGATAGGTCTTCCGCCGTCGGCAGCATTAAATGAAGAAGAGGAAATAGTTGATTTCATAATTGATGTTGGAAGAAGGACACGTCTTGTCTTTAACATCAGCATCGGCATTTTTATTCCAAAGCCTCATACGCCATACCAGCGGACATCCCAGATTGACAGTTTGGAAGCTTCAAAAAAAATTGACTACATACGTAGTAAGCTAAAACCGCTTGGACATAAGATAAGTTTTTCTAATCAGCTTATTTCCAGGATTGAAGGATTGCTGAGCACAGGTGATGAAAGAGCCGGTTATTATTTTGAAAAAGCCTACAAAGAAGGGAGCAGACTTGATGCATGGGATGAATTTATTAACAGGGATATATGGCAAAATATAATAAATGAGAATAGTTCGTTTATCAGTGAAATTTCAGATGAAAAAAATAAATTATCGTGGAAAAATATTGATTCATGTATAGATAAAAATTTTTTTGAAGATGAATTCAAAAAATCTGGAAAATGCGCATTAACGAATAAATGTCATGAAAAATGCAGAAAATGCGGGATTTGCGGCAAAAATATATCAGTAATTAAGAATGAATTAACAATTGTTAACCATGATATAAAACCCGTTAACATAATTAAAGAAAAAAGCGATCCTGGGATTTTCAGAATCCTTTTCAATTTTGAAAAAATCAATAGTGCGGTTTATCACGGCCATTTAAGTTTAATTGAGATTTTTTCTTCAGCATTCAGGCGAGGCGGTATACCAGTCAAATTTACAAAGGGTTATAATCCGCTGACAAAAATGGAATTCGCGTCTACATTGTCAACTGGCGTTAGCGCAGATTGCGAATACGCGTCAATTGATTTTAATGAAGATATTAATCCTTCGTATTTTCTTGAAAAGATGAATTATTGTTTTCCGCAAGGTATTTCAATAAAAAATGCTGAATGTTTTTATATCCATACAGGAATTAAGAAACATTCATTATCATCTTTGTTATGGGGATTTGCATATCAAAATTCTGAAAAAAAAATTGATTATGTAAACTCTGAAAATGAAAAATTATACAGACAGGAGCAATTTAAAAATTATTCTGATAAAAGAGCCGCTTTATTCCATTTAAAAAGAAAGGAAGTACTTGCGCGAAATATCAAAACCGACGCTCAAACAGAATGGATATCTTATTTTGACGCCTACAGGTTTTTATACGGGAAACATTAGTAGACAGAATATACATTATGATTAGTAAAAAATCCACGTTTTTTTGGTTAAAGAAAAAGAATTATCATGCTTCAGGGAGAATAAAAACGCCGATATGTGTTGGCTTACTGTATACAGGCGTGAAATTGGAAGGATTTGTGCCAATCGCGGCAATATACATTGATACATAAGCGTATTGCCCGTCCTGATGCCCTGCCACATCGGCGTTGATATTAATGTTTGAGTTTTCCGGCAGGCGAAGTTCGTATGTATTTTGAAATGAGAGATTTTCTATGGGCTGAGGTGATATCAGTTTTCTGGAACGGCGAAGCTGGATTTCCTGACCATCGTCAATTGTCACAATAGGATAACCGCCTGTAACAACCGGAAATCGGATATAAAGAGTCCCTCCGGTTTTCGGCAAAATACTTGCTATTTCTCCTCCGTAAAATTCAAGTTCAAAATAATTCCTGTTCCTGAATGTATTCAATGAAATAATAGATGATGTGTTCGCCGGATTTGTGAACTGGGAAAACGCGTTGTAATCGGACACTAATGCTGAACTGATTTGATTCATCGCAGTTGACGATGTTACATACTCTGTGCTGATATAAATGCGGTAAAAAATGATGTAGCCGGACGCAAAATAATATATATCAGGAATGGGCGGAAGGTCAATTATAGCTTCCGTATTTAAAATCAGCGTAATATCGCCTTCATTTACCTGCGGGAGATAATAATATTCCTCTATTCCGCAGGTAAGGAAAAAAACGGAAAGAGGAATTAAACACAGAAAAAAAATGATTTTTCTTGTAATCATCTCATTTCAATAACTGTTATTCTGCTTCTTGCTAGATGCTGCCAGATGGGTATGTCCTGCCAATCGATCAGTACAAAGCGGTATGCTTCAACTGCGGCAGTATAATTACTCTGTTTTTCATATAACCTTCCTATGGAAAATTGAGCGCGGGCTGCGGCAGGAAACTCAAATTGATGTGATATGCATTTTTGCAAAAGTTCTATAGCCTGTTCGATATTGCCCTGCTCTTCGGCGGCTGCGGCAGCATTAAAAAGGGAAATAGGACCCAGATAAGTATTATTCCCTTTTTGGGCGGCGTTTAACCATGCTTCTTTGGATTTAGACCAGTCTTTTCTTGCTGAATGTATCTGCGCGATTATCGACCATGCCTTGCTTCCGGGATATCCGCTCTTTCTTGTCCCGAATTTTTCCAGATCAGAAAGTAATGTATCCAATTCAGATGATTTAAAATCCTCGGTTATCTGGTATCTCATATCATCGTATCTGCGGTTTAAGTCATCTGCTTCCGCAATCGCCCTGTTATGAAATACATCCTGCAGCGAAAGAAATATAATCAGGGCAGCCAAAAGGAAAACAAAAGCTCCGGTTGATATTAAAATACCCTTTTTATTTTTCTGTACAAATAAAATTATTTTTTCACCTACGGTTAAATCTTTATTTTCGTTCTGCATCAGCTTAATTACTCCTTTAAAACAACCTGATTAAATCTGGTTTAATTCTAACTTATTTACGGATTTTGCTCAATGTTCAGTTCCTTGATTAATCTTGACAAATATGTGCGTTGTATCGCAAGAGCTCTTGAAGTTTCTGTTTGATTCCAGTTATTTTCTTCCAGGGCCTTGCGTATGTAATACGCTTTAAAAGCATTAACAGCCGTTTTTAAATTACGGTCTTTATATTTAGATTCTGTAATAAAATCAATACCGGGAGGTTTTGTAAATAAATCCTCAGGTTCTATATACTTGTTTCTACTGATTACGCACGCCCTTTCTATACAATTTTGCAGTTCACGCACATTACCGGGCCAGGAATGAGAAACAAGAGTATCAAGGGCTTCTTTGGAAAAACCTGCAAAATTTTTATTTGTCTCTTTCATGTATTTGTTCAGGAAAAACCGCGCCAGTTCAAAAATATCTTCAGGACGCTTGCGAAGCGGCGGAATAACAATCGGAAGGACATTGAGCCTGTAATACAGATCTTCCCTGAAAAGCGATTTCCCGATCAAATCCAGAAGATCCTTGTTTGTAGCCGCAATTATACGCACATCCACAGTAATTGTGTCCTCTGACCCTACTTTTTCAAATTTTTTTTCCTGTATTACCCGCAAAATTTTTGCCTGTAAAAATAAAGGTAAATCGCCTATTTCGTCAAGAAATATTGTCCCTTTATCGGCAAGTTCAAACCTGCCCTGCCTGTTTGAGATTGCGTTTGTAAAAGCGCCTTTAATATGCCCAAAAAGTTCACTTTCAAGTAAACCTTCGGGTAGGGCTGCGCAGTTCACTTTTATAAACGGAAATGCTTCACGCTGGCTGCTGTAATGGAGTTTTTGGGCAAAAAGCTCCTTTCCCACTCCGCTCTCTCCCAAAAGCAAAACAGAAGAATCGGTTTTTGCGGCCCTCTCGACAGTATCAAGAATATCAAGAATAACTTTACTTTTCGTAATTATTTTTGACAGCATAGCCGTCTACACAAGTCCATTATCTTTTTATTTTTACTGGGTGTCATCAGTGTTTTTAGGTTTAAAAACAGCACCAAGAGTATATGTTGAATCCGACGTCTCCTCTTTGGCCATGTAACGGGAAAGTTCATCCCGCTGCACCTTCTTCTGATAATCCCGTATTGAAAAAGCAGTTTTTTGTTTATCGCTTTGTATTTCAAGAACAACTGCCTTTAATTTATCACCGACCTTGTACCTGCCGAGAGCAGCATCAGGGTCTTCTTCGCGGTTTTCAACAAGATTTGTTTTATGAATTAAACCTTCAATTCCGCCGGGAACCTTCAGGAAGATTCCAAAATCGGTTTTTGAGGTTACTTCGCCTTCTACTGAAGAACCGGGTTTATAATTATCCTGGAAATCCTTCCACGGATCTTCAGAAAGCTGCTTAACACCCAGTTTGATATTGCGGTTTTCAGCATCAACCGAGATAACAACAACTTCAACTTCGTTTCCGGTGGAAAGTCCGCTTTGGTTTTTTGATTTTCTTGTCCATGATATATCATCAATATGTAAAAATCCGTCTATACCATCTTCCAGTTCGATGAAAGCTCCCGCATTCGTAACTTTAACAATTTTCCGTATAATCCTTTTCCCTACGGGGTATTTTTCATTAATGGTTTCCCATGGATTGTCTTTTACCTGTTTAAGCCCCAAAGACACCCTGCCCGCCTGAAGATCATAACCTAAAATCATACATTCAACCGCGTCATTTGGTTTTAAAAGATCCTGGGGTTTTTGAATTTTCTTTACCCATGAGAATTCTGAAATATGGGCAAGTCCTTCAATTCCTTCTTCAAGTTCAATAAAAGCGCCGAAGTCGGTAAGTTTTGTAACTTTACCTTTTACTACATCGTTAACATGATACTTTTCTTCAAAATGAACCCATGGATCATCGGTGTAATGCTTGAGCGAAAGATTGATTCGCTTTTCATCGCTGTCTATACGAATAACTTTTAATTTTATCTCCTGGCCTTTTTTTACAAAATCTTTTGGGCGCGTAACATGTCCCCAGCTCATATCGTTGATATGGAGAAGACCATCAAAACCGCCGAGATCAATAAAAGCGCCGAATGAAGTGAAACTTTTAACAATTCCTGTTACGTCGCTGCCAATAGGCGTGTTGGTAAAGAAATCGCTTCTTCTTTTTTCAAGATCATCTTCCATGCACTTTCTTCTGTTTACAACGATGTTGATTTTTCCGTCCGAATAAAGCCTCTCAACATAAAAATTTAATTTCTTACCCAGAATTTTTTCAGGTTTATCAATTTTTTGCACATCCGCCTGACTTACAGGAAGGAACGCATGTACGCCCGTTCCAAGATGAACGTCAAAACCGCCTTTAACCTGTTTTTCTACAGTACCTTCGACGGAACGCTTATCTGTAAAAGCCTGACGGAGATTTTTCCAGAAAAGTTTTGCATCGGCTTTTTGCTTGGAAACGATAACCTCGCCGTGTTTATTTTCCTTCGTGATAAGGATAACAGGGACTAAATCACCTATATTTGGAACTTCGGAAAACTCGGATAACGGAATTTTACCTTCTGATTTATATCCAACGTCGACGAATACTTGATCCTGCGTAACTTGAACTACTTTACCTTCAAGAAGCTGACCTTCTTCAAGCTGTTCCAGCGACTTTAGATACTCCTCCTGTAGCTGAGTCTGAATGTTTTCTCCATCTTTCTCTTTTACCGGACTAGTGTCCGGAGGGGAACCTGCAGCGTTTTTTGTACGCTCATTAGAGGTTCCCGATGCCACTTCCTTTCCTGCCATTTTTTTTGTTTTCCTTACATTTGGTCTATTCTTTCTATCAATTTCTCATAAACTTGAATAATGGTCAAGTCCGATGTATCCAAATAATGGACGCCTTTTTCAATTTTCAGGCTGCCTTCTATCTTGTTGCTGTCTATATGATCGCGTTCAAGTATAGCGTTTTTTATTTCTTCAAGACTCAGGTTAGAAACTCCCTGACAATAACGTCTTTTTGCCCTTGTTTCTACAGATGCATCCAGATAAAAACGGTAGGGCGTATCAGGAAAAACAACAGTGGTCATATCCCTGCCCTCCACCACTATATTAAGATTCTTTGAAAGGAATCGTATTAAATCATTAACAATATGCCTTACAGGAACGATTGCAGAAAGCGGTGCAGAGTATTTATCTATTTCATCTGTGTGAAGCAGGTTCGTAACATCTTCGCCGTTAAGAAAAACCTGATTTTTTTGGTATGAGATACTTGTATTTTTAACATATTCCAATACTTTCCCGCCGTCTGAAATATCAATTTTCGCCTTAAGACATCCAAGAGTGATTGCACGGTAAAGATTTCCGGAATTTATATAGACATATTCCTTCCCGTTTGCGTCTTTAAGTTTTTCCGCCGTCATTTTGGCAATAGTGCTTTTTCCGGAGCCGGCAGGTCCGTCAATCGCTATTATCATGGGGTTCTCCTTATTTCATCTCCGTAAGTTCCGCTTCTGTCAGCGGTCTTGACATTCCCTCGGCTAGATTGCCAAGCAGAACAGAACCGATACGAACTCTTTTTAATAAAACAGGATGTAAATGAAAATGAGAAAAAACACGGCGTATTTCACGGTTTTTGCCCTCGATGAGAATGATTTTCATGCTTTTCCATCCGGTTCTTTGAGCGATTTTTGCTTTGTAATGGATACCTTCGATGGTAATTCCGGCATTAAATGCTTCAATGGCAGTATCGGGAATAGCTCCCGACGCTTCCACCATATATTCCTTTTCCAGTTCAGAAGACGGATGTCCAAGACGGTTAGCGAATTCCCCGTCGTTTGTAAAAAAAATCAGTCCGCATGATAAAAAATCCAGTCTCCCTACATTGTAAAGCCTTTCAGTTATCGTAGACGGCAGAAGCTCTCTGGCTAAAGGACGCCCCTGCGGATCGTTTGAAGAACAGATAAAACCAGGCGGTTTATTCAAGGCAAAGTAAAGAAGGCATTTTTCGGGTAATACAGGTTTTCCATCAAGAAGAATGACATCCTCTTCTTCTACTTTGCTTCCCTGTGAGGTTACAATAACTCCGTTTACAGAAACCCTGCCGCTTGCGATTATTCCCTCTGCGGCTCTTCTTGAAGCAATACCGGCATGTGAAAGATAAACCTGCAGCCTAATATTTTTCCCCTTCAAGTTCGAATTTTTCCAGATCAGCTTCGCTCAGTTTCGGCAGTTCGGAAATTGAATTAAGCCCGAAAACTTTCAGGAATTCTTTTGTAGTGCCGTACATGACAGGACGTCCGGGGATTTCCTTCTTTCCGGTTTCACGTACAAGCTCTTTTTCCAGAAGCAGGCGAATCATGTTATCCGCTGAAACGCCTCTGATTTTTTCGATTTCCGCTCTTGTAACAGGCTGTGAATACGCGACAATCGCAAGCGTTTCCATCGCAGCGCGCGATATTTTTCCCTCGTTTTTTTTCCCATATCGCTCTTTAAGGCATTCCCAATAGTCACGTTTAGCGGAAATCATAACTCCTCCGCCGATATACGATAATTCAAGACCGCAGCCGCCTGAGGCATAACGTTTGTTTAATTTTTCCAAAGCGGCCTTAACTGCATCCTTTGAAATACCGCTGATTCTTGCAATTGCGCCTTCATCAATTGGATCGGACTCAAGATAAAGAATCGCCTCAACAAGCGCTGTCTCTTTTTCAAGTTCATTGTTGTTCACATGCTACTCCAGTGATATATTCGGCCGAATTAAAATATCGCTGAAAAGCCGGTTTTGAAATAAAACAATCAGACGTAATTTTGCGGCTTCAAGCACTGCGAGAAAGGCGCAGACAATTTCCAGCGCGCCGGTGCGCTTGATTAAATCGGTAAACCTGCATTCGCCGCGGGTTTCCAGAAACTCGTTAAGTAAAGTTGTTTTTTCGTTAACCGAGACTTCTTCATAAAGATCGATAATTCTTTCAGCCGGGATGTTGACGGTTAAATTTGAAAAAGTTTTTACAAGATCCCATATATCAACTTTTTCCCACATGTCATCTTCGGCAAACGGAAGATGTTGCTGCAGCCGGCGCCGTTCAATTACCCACTCGTTTTCTTTTTCCTTTTCTTCCATGAGCCCGGAAAGTTTTTTATATTTCTGATATTCAATAAGCCTCTCGACAAGATGAGCTCTTGGGTCTTCAGCGTCATCATCGTCCATTTCGACAGGCAGAAGGGTGCGGCTTTTTATATAAAGCAAAGTCGCAGCCATCGCGTTAAATGCGGTAATATCATCAAGATCAAGGGATTCAAGATAGCGAAGATATTCAATGTACTGCTCTGTTATTTGGGCGATTGGAATATCATAAATGTTAATCTCGTTTTTACGGATCATGTAAAGCAGAAGATCCAGAGGTCCTTCAAATTCGCTGAGTTTGAAATTATGCGTTTCCTGTACTGCTTCCATCTAAGCGATTATAGCAAAAATAATAACGTTTGTCTTTAATCAAAAATCGAATGAAATTCACGCAATGAACACAGAGTTGGCACAGAGGTAAAAACTGTTATATTTCAAATTACTCTGTGATCTCTGCGTTTCTGCGTGAAAAATTTTGATTTTTTAATTCTGTACTTCGATCTTTTCGTCCTTTGCAGGTTTTACCTTTGCCGGTTTTTGTTCCGATGTTTTCTGATCAGATACTTTCTGCTGGGGGAATTCCCTGCCTGGGAAAATCTGCGCTCTTAATTTAACATCCAGTTCTTTCAAAAAGGCGGGGTTTTGTTCAAGGTACTCACGGCAGTTTTCCCTTCCCTGCCCGATTTTTTCATCATTGTAGGAATACCATGCGCCGCTTTTCTTGATAATATCGTACTTGACAGCGCAGTCAAGAAGGCTTCCTGTAGCCGAAATTCCCTTCCCGAACATGAGTTCAAGCTCTGTGCGGCGGAAAGGAGGAGCCACCTTGTTCTTCACCACTTTAACGCGCACCCTGTTGCCAATCGCATCCGCGTCTTTGCTTACTTCGATTGTTTCAGTTTTTCGCACTTCAAGACGGATAGAAGAATAAAATTTCAGGGCATTGCCGCCTGTAGTAGTTTCAGGATTGCCAAAAAATACGCCGATTTTCATTCTGATTTGATTGATGAATATAAGGATAGTATGCGATTTACCGATGGTTGCCGTCAGCTTGCGTAGAGCTTGACTCATAAGGCGCGCCTGCGCTCCCATCTGGGCGTCACCCATCTCACCTTCAATCTCTGATTGGGGAGTAAGTGCCGCAACTGAATCTACCACTATTACATCGACAGCCCCCGAACGCACAAGGCTCTCCGTGATTTCCATTGCCTGCTCTCCGTTATCAGGTTGAGAAACCCAAAGATCGTCTATGTTAACCCCCAAATTTCTTGCGTAAACAGGATCAAGGGCATGCTCTGCGTCAACAAAAGCTGCGTTTCCGCCGAGTTTTTGCGCTTCTGCAATCGCGTGAAGTGCAAGAGTGGTTTTTCCTGAAGATTCAGGACCGAATATCTCTATGATTCGTCCGCGCGGGTATCCGCCGATTCCAAGAGCTTCATCAAGAAGGATTGATCCCGAAGGCACCACTTCTATACCGGCTGCCGCGTTATGAGATCCCAGCTTAATTAATGATCCGGCGCCAAATTGCTTTTCAATCTGAAGCCTTGCCGCTTCCAGAGCCTTTGCTTTTTCCTCGCTTGATGCGTTAGGGTTGACCCTGGTCTTTTCTGTTTCATTTGACTTTGCCATAATTATCTCCTCCCCTATAAATGGCGCGCAGATGGAATATGCTTTACATGATTAATGGATTTTAACACATTTTTTACTTTTAGTCCATAGAATACTACATATTTGTTTAGTATGTTTCAGCTTGTTCAAATCCGTTGCAATTAAAAATTGGGGCTGTATAAAAACTTCAGTTTTTGGAACAAGCCCAATTAATCTTGATTTTTGATGAATAATAAGGATACTTACAAATATGAATCCGTTTGTGGTCTGCGCTACACGTTCAATGCGTAACTACGCTTCTAACGTAATTGAATATCTTTCAAAATATTTAAGTTTTTCAAAAATGGCAAATCAAATAAACGGGCTTGATCTTTTAAATACAGATATTTTTGCTGACAATGAAATGGAGGTTTTTGTTAATTCCTCAATCCGCGGAAAGGACGTTATTCTTTTTTCGTCAAGTGCGCGCAACAAGGAAGGTATTTATGTTGAACAGGCAAAAATCGAATTATATCATGCGGTAGACGCATTGATACGCAGTCAGGCAAACAGGATTTTAATTTTTGAGCCGTTTATTTCCTGTTCAAGATCAGATCGAACAACCCGCAGAAGTTCAGTTGGTTTGTGGGTTCATTTGAAAACGCTTTCCTGTCTGGGAGCGCGGCATATTATCACTTTTCAGCTTCATTCTGATAAATCAAAAACCATGCTCGACCCTGCGGTCTGCGCCATTGACGATATTCCCGCTCTTATGCTTTTAAAGAAACATCTATGCGACAATTATATTAAAACAAAGGAAAATCTTGAACAGGACGTGAAAAACAACTGGGCTTTTTGTTCAGTGGATGCAGGCGGAGAAAAACTGGCGCGGGTATTTGCCAATTCATTCGGCGCGCAGCTTGTTGTAGCCCATAAACAGCGGGATTATTCAAAAAGAAATACAGTCGAATCAATCAATATTCTTTCCGCTGAACCTGTTGAAGGCAAAAGCCTCTGGATTGTAGACGATATGATAGACACGGCATGTTCAATAGATACGCTGATTCGCGCGCTTGCGCCGTTCAAACCAAAAGAGATAAACGTTATTTCTGTGCATGCGGTTTTTTCTCCTCCTGCAGTTTCCAGGCTGGAATCTCTTGTAAAAGAAGGCTTATTAAACAAATTGATTGTAACAGATACTGTCTGCTGTTCAGTTTATGAACAGAATATTCCGGGGCTTGAAATCGTTCAATCGGCTGAACTTGCTTCTCAAATAATTAAAGCGATTATTAACCACGAATCGATGAGTAAGTTAATGCAGCCTTTTAATGCGTCAGCTTATCTTGAATTAAAATAGTTTCCCGCATGGCAAAAAATTGAAAGCTGTTATACAAAGAGTTATTAACGCAAATGTGACAGTAGACGGCAGCGTTAAAGGAGAGGTTAATAACGGGCTTTTGGTTTATCTTGGCGTTGCACATAATGACGAAGAAAATGACGCGGACTGGCTTTCCGAAAAAATTGTTAACTTGCGAATTTTTGATGATGATCAGGGGAAAATGAATCTGTCGCTAAAAGACATTATTTCCGGAGGAGCCGAAGCGAGTGTACTCGTTGTTTCGCAGTTTACCCTGCTTGCCGACGCAAAAAAAGGCAGAAGACCGTCATGGAACGCGGCGGCTGCGCCAGAAAAAGCGGAAAAACTTTATGAGTATTTCAAAAATAGGATTTCAAAAAACGGAATTAACTGCGAAAGCGGAGTATTTCAGGCAAACATGAAAGTAACTTATACCAATGACGGACCTGTTACAATTTTACTGGACACAAAGGAAATATAGCTGTTATTCCAGCCTGCCAGACTGATACACGGCAATTCCTTCCAGTTCAACTTCTGAGTATGAAGAGACAAGTTTTATTCTTCCGAGCACTTCAAGCGGGCGGTCAGGATTTATGGAGAGGGGGCTTTTGAATTTTACAGGAATAATTCCTTCCAGGGTTCTGCGCGTATCATAACCGACAAGAAACTCAAATCCTGTAAATTCGTCTGTTATCTCTATGTTAGTCGCCATGCCTCTCCAGATAACATGGACATCCCTGTAAAGAAAAGGTTCGGCTATTACATCCGAAATTGAAGGATTATCGTTTCTGTTGAAATTATCAAAACCCGGAACTTCCATATATAAAAATAAAAGACGTCCCTTGTTTTTTATATCTTCTGACGCGTTTGATTCAAGGAGTCTGTTTACATTTATTCTGGCGGCTTCGTCACGGTATGAAGTAAAAAGCGCCAAAGCCCTTTCGTAAAGGGAAATTGACTGATCCCTTGTTAAAATGTACCTGTAAGAACCTCCTGTCTCAACCGGTTGCGAACGTTCCTGCCCAGTAAGAATAAATTCAGAAACGCCGCGAATGTCAGGTTTTTTTACAGGACTGGGTAAAACACGCAGCGCGACAAGTATCCAAAAAACTGCAACCAATCCCAATACGCAGACAAGAGAAAAATTTAAGACGGTTTTGGCTGTAATTCCGGGAGAAGGAATTTCCGGGAAGAATTTTTCAAGCCGGCCGGGAGTAAGCCACTCGGTAAGCGATTCCTGGGATGAATGTTTGCGTATAACATCAAGGGCTTTTTTGGCGGTTCGGTTTGAACTGTCCATTTCCAGAACTTCAAGATAATAATTGACAGCCTGGCTTGTATTCATGCGTCTTAAATTCAGAACCGCAAAACCAAGCCATGTACCTGTATCCTTTATTTTTATTTTTCTTGCCAAATTGAAAAATTCATGTGCTTCAAGATAACTTCCGCAATGAAGGCAGATAACAGCATATAGATAATAAAATTTAAAGGAACCGGAATAATCTTCTTCTGCGGTTTTCAAAATCGTCAGCGCGCCGTCGTAATCTTTTTTTTTCGCAAGTAAAGCGGCTTTGCTCAAAACAGGATCTTTTTTAATCATCTAAGTCCGTTAATAGTTCTTTCAATTTCATCAAGATCCTGTGCATCAAGATAAATTTCGCCGGCAATGAATTTTTTCAGGGTTTCCTGCAGCATTAACATCATTTTTAAATCATCGTTGCTATCAGATGTAGTCAAGGTATATGTGAATTCGTCAGTACCGGCGTAGGCTTGAACTTCTCTGCCGTCAGAAGACGCCAATCCGTACCCTTGATAATCTTCTGTTGAAAGAATAATTGCATAGACAAACGACTCCCCTGCATCAAGCTGCGCCGGATTATAAAAATAACAAACAGCAGAATCCTGTATGGAATACGGCCTATTATCCATGGATCTGTTTGAAACATACGATAATGTCCACGGAACATTGTAAAGCCTTCGCCAGTTGGCAAAATGCACGTTATCAGGAGCTTTCGCGTTTCCATTGAGAGGATCAATAAGGGATCCCATCAATGAGAAGTTTTGATTTTTGGAAACCCAGAACAATTCGCCTGACGTTCCGTCTAAAAGTGTTTCTCTTGTAATTGTTTGTCTGTCAGTAACAAAGTGATTATCGTTTTTTCCCTCTCCCAAATGAGTATCAAGAAGCATTCTCAGTCCTGCGGATACTGTTTTGCCGCCTGTATTTGTAATTGTTATTGCGATCTTCACTCCGTTTACTTCCTGCGAACTTGATGTTTTTACAGGCGTAAATGATTTTGTTATTGTTAAATTCATTGATTCATAAGTAACTACAGGATTTTCACTTTCACTTTCCAGCCTTGTACGGAAGGTGTTTGACTGCCCCAGTTTGTAAACACGCCCATCCAGACTAACCGATAAATAGCTTGCCCTTGGTTCAGCTGCATTGAATAATGGCACATAACTTAAGGTATCGGGATTATCAAGATAGTAAAGAGAAAAGTTTCCAGTTTTTTCATTAATGTATAATTTAATATTTCCGTTTGAATATTCAAAAGCACAAAGATTGATAAAATTAAAAAAAAGGAGTATCAATATTGTCAAGCTCCTTCGAAAAATCACCAGAAACCTCCGCTGTAGTGCTCGTTAATCATATGTTCAAGTTCGGCGTCCATCTGTCTGGCTCTTTCAAGCAGTCTTTGATAGATATTCTGCCAGTTGTCTGTTGTAACGCTGTAATCCTCCTGCGGGATTGCCTCCATGTAATCAGAAGAGCCAATATCTCCGATTTGTCTTTGATATTGATTCAATGTATATTCATACGCCCTGATTTGACGTCTGTAATCTTCACTTGTCCGCAGCGATTCTTCATGACTCCACTGTAAAAGAGCCAATAGCTCATTTTCAATTTTCTTTTGTTTGATGATATCAATTCTGTATGTTGAAATTTCCCGTTTGGGGCTTTCAGGATACTTTTCAATTACCCATGTATAGTATCTGACCGCTTCGTCAAAATATCCAGTTGAAAAAAGACATTCACCCATCCAGAAAAAAGCCGCCGCTCTCCGATCTTCAGTTTCACGATCTATATCAAAAACAGAATCCAGATAACGCCTGAATAAAACGATCGCGTCTTCAAAATACCCCTGATTAAAATACACTCTTCCCCGGTGGTAGACCATATCTCTTGAATAAACAGACGCAGGGGATCTTCTTTCAAGTTCATCCATATCTCTTAAAGCGGAGCCGTAATCGGAGTATGCAAGTTCGCTTAAAATTACCCAGTAAAGAGCCCGCGACCAGTTATCAATATCCGCGGCGGTTTCCTGCGCCCGCCGGAATTCAATTGCAGCTTCATACCAGCGCTCCGACTGGTATAACTGCGTTCCGCTGTTATATCTTCGTAAAAAGATCTGTTCGCTTTCCTGCGCACAGGAAATTTCCGGTAAAAAAAATATAGTTATAAGGAGAAATGACCAAATCATGACTTTTCCAGGAGTATTAACTGCCATTGGAAGCGCCTCCGGTAGAGTTATTAATATTATTATACTGATTTTCGGCGTTAAATGCCAATATAGTTATTCAGAAACTGAATTTTCTGAACAGCTTCAATAAAAACTATTATGTGCACAAGTTATTTATCAGCTTTTTTTGATCACTGCTGTTAAAAAAAGCGGAACCTATTACAAGCACGTCAGCGCCCGCCTTTTTTACATCAGGAGCGGTTTCTTCATTTATGCCGCCGTCAACAGAGATTTTAAAGTCAAGGCGGGCTTCTTTTCTCATTTTTGCAAGTTTCCTTATTTTTTCCAAACACTGCCCAATTAATTTTTGCCCGCCGAAACCGGGATCAACAGTCATTATCAAAGCCAAATCAATAAAAGGCAAAACATCTTCCAGCGCTGATACAGGAGTGGACGGAACAACGGCAATTCCTGCTTTTAAACCAAGCTGCCTGATTTCTGCAAGAAATTTATGTGTGTGTGTTTCAGCTTCATAATGAATTGTAATGGCATCTGCTCCGGCATCGGCAAAACGCTGTAAATAACGGGACGGCTGCATAATCATTAAATGAACATCGAGGAATAATTTAGTTTGCTTTCTGATTGCCTTAACAAGAGTTGATCCGAATGTCAAATTCGGCACAAACAAGCCGTCCATTACGTCCATGTGAAGCCACGGAGCCCCTGAAACTTCTATTTGTGAAATGGCCTTTGCGAAATTACAGAAATCTGCGGATAAAATGGAGGGTGATATTGTAAATTTGCCCATTTTTGTAATCATACTTCCTGCCTGCACTATTGTCAAACCTCCAAAAAATGTTATACTGACATGAAACAATGGAAAATGGTCAGGCTGCGCTTTTATTGAAAAATGCATATGATAAACTGAAAGCTTCTGACATGGGAACTGCATGCATATTGATGGAACAGGCTCTGGATTTGGAATTTGATAACGAAGAAATCAAGCATGCGCTTAAATGCGTTAATTGGTGGCTTGAACATACCAGGAGGATTGATGATATAAAAAACCCTTTTGAAAAAGGCAGCCTCTTTATTACGCTCTTAAAGCAATATAATGTTTTTCTTGAACAACTTGATAATGTATACGATCAGTGCCAGTACTCTGTTCGTTTTTTTGTTTATTCAAGAGCCCTGTTTTTTTTTGAGGGTTTACTCGGCAGTCATTCAACCGATGCGGGTCTTTTGCTCCTTACAGGCCGCTGTTACAAGGGAATTGGCAATTATGACGAAGCTCTCAAATATCTTGAACAGGCCGCCCGAATCAAAAGAGATGATGCGGAAATTCTCGCCGAGGTAGCGGATATTAACGCGCTTTTAGCCCAGACAAAAACGGCAAAAGCCCTGTTCAGGGAAGCGTTTTTTCTGGACCCGTCCAGGGTTGAAATGCAATCCATGGAGTCGGCTCTCATCATCAAGCTAATCAATGAGGTTTCTGCACTTGGTTACAAAGGAGCGCAGGTTTGCGAGTGGATACCAGTTTACGGTTATCTGTGGGGTGTTTTTTCCGTCAAGCGCGAATTAAAACAAATGGAGGCGGGCAGGCTCAAACAATCAATTTTTTCGCTGGAAACCGAATATGAAGCCAACCCGGCAAGGCGGGATTTACTGAAACCCCGTCTTTTGAATCATTATTTCTGGCTGATAGATCATTATGAAATAAATCATGAGGATAATTCTTTGATCGAAGAAACCTTGCTAAAAATAAAAGTTACCGATCCGGATATTTACAGGAAATACACCGGGTAAAATTAGGAGTGAAAAGTAATGAATGATGCTGAAACTACAACATCGGAATCACAGGAAGTTTCTTCAGAAACCGTTCAGTCAACAGTTTCCCAGACTCTCCTGAAGAATCTGCAGGAAACGCTGAATGAAGAAAAGTGGACAAGGGCGACACTTGGTAATTATTCAACCGGTCAGTTTAAGGAACTAGATGTTATCCTCAAGAATGCGCGCAAAGAAAAATGTATTGATGAACTGAAGAAAAACTGCGATGAACATCTTTCGCATACCAGAAACAGCATTATAGCGCTTTATCTTTCGGGTATGATCGCGCTGTCGCGCCAGATTATCGATGATTCCGCGATGGTAAATCTTGTATCAATTTTTCTTGATAACAATAAATGGAGTATTGTCAAATATCTCTGCGAGCGGATACTTGATCACGGCGAATCAAAATTTGCTCTTCGAACCCTTGCTGACTGTTATAAAAATGAAAATGAAGAGGAAAAAATCCTTGGAATTTGGGAGAGGCTTGTCAAAGTTGATTTTGAGGAAGCCGATATCGCCAAATCAATTGCCGAACATTATGAAAAAACAAAAAACACCGAAGAAGCGATAGAGTATTTCAAGAAATCGCTTCACCGTTTTATAGGTAAAGGAAATTTTTCCAATGTAAGGGAGATATGGGAAAAGCTTCTGGTTTTGGATATTGAAGACATAGATTTCTTTTTACATATTCAAAAGAAAATTGCAAAGCATATAAGCGAAGACAAAGCAGTAACTCTTTTAAACGAGCTTTACGCGAAATACAAGGATATTGACATTAATATTGCGGTTAACATTCTGAAAATCATCCTTGAATACGATGAGAAGGATGTTCACGGACGCAAGGAGTTAATCGAATGCTACAGAAAAAAATACGCATCCCACAGCCAGCTTGAGGAATATATACGCATTTCCAACCTGTCAACGAATTACAGGGACGTTCATCAGGCGATATCCGACTTTGAAAAACACATCGCTTTTGACAAGGGGAATTTCGTCTACCACAGAACATGGGGAGTGGGGCGCATCGCCGTTATAAAGGGTGATGATATTACAATTGATTTTTCCAAAAAAAGAGGTCATTCAATGTCATTAAAGATGGCGGTTGATGCGCTTCAAACATTGTCAAAAGATCACATCTGGGTTTTAAAGGCGACAAAGAAAAAAGAAGAATTGAGGGACAAGATCAAGGATAAAGATGAAAATATTGTATGGACTCTTAAAACTGTAATAAAGAGTTTTTCCAACCTCTGCGACATGAAAAGAATAAAGGCGGAGCTCTTCCCTGCCCTGCTCTCCTCCGGAGAGTGGACAACATGGAATTCAAAAGCGAGGGAAATTTTAAAAACAAATCCTGAATTTGGAATAAGCCCCGATAACAGCGATCTTTACACCGTCAGGGACAGACCGATCAGCGTAACGGAAAAACTTTATAATGAATTCAGCGCCCAGAAAAATTTTTATGATCGCGTAACAGCTGTCCGCGATTATGTAAATAACAAGAAAACGGCGCCCGATTCAGAAAATTTTATGGAAATGTGCGCGTATTTTACAGATTCCCTCCGGTCATCACAGCCGGATCACATGGTTTCATCATATCTTATACTGAATGAAATCTCCGCAAATAAAAATTACCAGCATGTTAAATCGTTTTTGAATGTCAGTTTTACAGATATTTTTGCCAATATCAAGGACGTTTCCGTTATCTTTAAGAATATTAAAGACGCGAAACTTAAAACTGAATTTCTCGCCAATATAAAACTTTACATCAGCGAATGGCCTGATATTTATGTAAAACTTTTTCCGATATCGCAGATTGTTTCGATAACAGAACAGCTTGAAGAAGCCGGCATGCCGTATAAGCTGTCTGTTATGTGCAATGATTGTTTTGAAAACTTCCGCGAAGCAAGGGAAGCGGTTGTCTGGCTGTATAAAAACGCAAGAAAAACCGACTGGTTTAAAAAGGCTGACATCAGCACGGAAAAACAGCTGATTGTCCTTATTCATATTCTGGATATTACATACCGGGATATAGAAAATAATAAAAACACGGTAGAAAACCGTAAAATCAACAAACTTGTTTATAATGTCCTTTTTAAGGACAGCGATCTTGCGGCATTTCTTGATAATTCCGATGAAGACGCCATTATCAGGGTTTTTACCTTTATTGATGACGTTCATGATTTGGATCCGCAGGATAAATTAAATTTGCGTAAAAGAATACTGGAAAGAAAGCCGGATTTTAAATTCTTCGGTGACGCGGAAAAGAAAGTTTCAAGGGCATTATGGGTTACATTTACAATGTATGAAGAGAAAAAGAAACAGCTTGGCCGCATCATGGATGTTGAAGTTCCCGCCAATTCCAAGGAGATTGAATATGCCCTGTCTCTCGGCGACTTGCGTGAAAATGCCGAATACAAGGCTGCCAAGGAAAAACAGGAGCAGTTAAATTCACAGGCAGCCAAGCTCAAGGAAGATATTGAAAGAGCGCAGCTGTTTGATCCCAAGAATGTAAATACTTCAAGGGTATCATTCGGCACAAAAGTAATCCTTAAAAATCAAACATCAGGACAGCAGGAAGAATATACAATTCTGGGACCATGGGAATCCAATCCAAATGATAATATTATTTCCTATCTTTCCCCGTTCGGAGGTGCTATACTGAATAAAACAGCTGGTGAAAGTTTTGATTTTTTCATCAATGAGGAGAAAATTTCTTATCTGGTAGAGAATATTCAATCGGCGGAAATTTAACTCTTTGTGAAGGGGTTTTTATGAAGAAAATATTTTTAATTATTTTACTTTTAATATGCTCTCAAATTAACATTTTCAGTCAAAATACAGACCTGATTGATCTTATACTTGTGCTGAATTCCTCTTCAGGCATGAGTTCGTCATACGACAATGTAAATAACTACATCACAGGCAGTTTCCTTTCCGAGTTTCTCCGCGTAGGCGATACTTTTCATTTGATACCTTTTTCCGAGAACCCAAGAATTGACGTCGCCCGCCGTATTACAAGTCAGGGTGATGTTGAAACGATAGTCGGGCGCATGCTTCTGCAATATCCTGTTGAAAGCGGCAGTAATCTGGGACCAGCTCTTACTTTTACAGAGCAGTATGTAAGAGCCCTGCCTGTCCGTCCAAAAAAAATAGTGGTTGTAAGCACTGGCAATTCCGAGTCAACAAATTTAATCAATTCGTCAAAACAAAGGCTTGGCTCAAATACCACTTTGGATTTTATACAGGTGACTCCCGGACAGGCATTGACTAACCTCCCCTCCTCAGGACGCAGAACCGGAGCTGTAGGAACAACTGTCCGAACAACAGGTACCGCCGTCACAGCGGGCGCTGCCTGGACCACAGGCGCTGCCACGGGAACAGGGATCACAAATACTGCCGGAACCGCAACTGCCGCGACAGGAATCACGGATACTGCCGGAACTACTGGTACTGCGAGTACCGGTACAACAGGGATCGTGGATACTACCGAAACTGCAGGAACATCGGTAACTTCCGATGCAGGCACAATTTGGATTGCTGATACAACTACAGATACCGGCACAATGAGTATCATGGACACTACCGGAACTGCACAAATTGCCGGTACTTCAGAAACAATCGGAACAACCAGTACTGCAGACACAACTGGAACGACAGGGACAACCGGAACACAATCCAGCAGGATAAATAGCTCTTCCGTTACAACAAACCTTCCCGTGATTATCGGAATAATAATCGGCATATTATTACTGCTTGCCCTTATCATATACCTTTTAACGCGCAGGCTCCGCTCAGGTCCAAACCGTGTTATGGCATCCGCCGCATCAACAAGCGCTGAGACCGACAAATCCAGGTTTGCCGATCACAGCAATGACCTTGCAAAATACGCTGCCGTTCAGACAAAACAGAGAACCACTCCGTACGCTGACCGCCCGTTAAAAAGCGACAATGCAAAATCAGTTGTCATTAATCCCAACGGACCATTGCTACTTAACCTCTTTGTTGAAGATCAGAATACAGCGATCGGTAAACGTAATATACATTCATTAAAATCTGGTTACAGTCTTTCTATCGGCGGCGAAAATTCCGATTTCCTTATATTCCTTGTGCCGATTCCGCCTAGAATCGGAGATCTGCGCAGAAACGGCAGTCAGCTTACACTGATTCCACGTAAACCAAAATATTTTCCGGATCTCGGCACAAGCGAGCTGCATGACTGTTTAAATAAAACCGTTCGCATAGTTTCTGACAAAGGCTATGAAATGCGTTTCAGGTTTGAAACATATGAAGATCCGCTTTTAGTATTGAACCGTATGCTGACTACAATTAACGTTCCGGGTTAAAATAAAATCTTTTAAACGGGGATATCCGGTTTAATCATAATGCCGTATCCCCTGTCGCCTGTAAGCTCGCCTTCTCTCATTATAAATTTTCCCCTGACTATTGTAGCTGTGACAGCTCCCTGTACCTGCATTCCGTCAAAAGGCGATGTCCCGCTTTTTGAATGAAGTCTTTCAGCGTCAATAACATGCTTTTTTTTCAGGTCAACCAATGTAAAATCCGCATCCGCGCCGGGAAGCAGGTTTCCTTTACGCGGGAAAATATTCCATATTTTTGCAGGAGACTCGCTTGTTAAACGGACAAAATCGTTGATTGAGAGGTTTCCCCTGTTAACTTCGTTTAAAAAAATCGGTACGAGAGTTTCTACTCCGCAAAGCCCTGCCGGCATTTCCCATAACGGAAGGGATTTTTCAGCAGAGGTATGCGGAGCGTGATCGCTTGCAATCATGTCTATTGTTCCGTTCTTTACCGCTTCCCAAAGTTCCAGGCGGTGGCTGTTGTCCCTGATTGGAGGGTATACCTTGTGCGTAACTTCATTGTCAAACAAAAGATAGTGAGGGCAGGTTTCTGATGTTACTTTTATCCCCTTTTCTTTTGCTTCTGATACAAGAAAAACGCCTTCACAGGATGTTAAATGATGAATATGAACATCAGCCCCCGTTTGCGCCGCACAGCGTATTACATTTGAAATAGCCTGAGATTCTGAAATAACAGGTCTTGCGTAATCCAGCCAAAAACCGTCGGGGGAATCTGTTTCTTTTTTTGCGATACCTGTAAAACTGGAATTTATATCGTTTGTTTCACAATGAAAGCCTGTCCGCATACCGAGACTTGAAGCCATTTTTAACTGCTGCACAAGAACAGGATGCGAAGGACATGCAATATCGCCTGTTGATGTTCCATAAAAAACCTTGAATCCAAGAGCGCCAGCTTTCTTCAAATTTTCCATTTCTTCAATATTTTCGTTTGTCAGTAAGGCAAAAAGAGCGAAATCGATATATGATTTCTCCTTTGCGATGGAAATTTTATCATTAAAATAATCCGCAGTTGATGTTGCAGGTATTGTGTTGGGCATATCCGCTATCATTGTAATGCCGCCGAAAGCCGCCGCGATGCTGCCTGTTTGGAAGTCTTCTTTTTCTGTAAGTCCTGGATCGCGGAAATGAACGTGCGCGTCAATTACACCTGGAAGAACGTGCAATGAAGATGCGTCAAATAAATCGCAGGCGGTATCGCAGGCTCCAATTTTTCCTGTAAAAGCGATTTTTCCGTCTTTTACAGCTATGTCGGCAATATAGGTGTCATTGGGAGTAACAAGATTACCGTTTTTTAATATGAAATCATATTGCATTGGCAAAATATATCATAAAAAAAACCTGTTATTATACAGTTGAAATTTTCCCAAAATTATATGATCATTATTTATCATGCTAATAAGGAGATGAAAAAATGAGCAAAAAAATTATATCTGTAAAAATGGTTGTAGCCATTGGTATCGGAGCGGCTCTCATGTTTGTATTAATGCGCTTTGTAGCTATTCCAACCGGAATTCCCAATGTTAATTTAAATTTGGGTATCGCTATTTTGGCGTTTTTCGCCGCTGTATTCGGTCCGATTGCAGGCTTCCTGATTGGTTTTATCGGTCATACCTTAACCGATTTAACCTGGGGCTGGGGTGTCTGGTGGACATGGGTTATCGGCTCCGCTCTGTTCGGATTGGCAGTAGGTTTTTTCTGGAAACGCTACAAAATCGAAGAAGGTGGTTTTGGTCTTAAACAATGTTTGCTTTTTAACGGCGTTCAAATTGGCGCAAATCTTTTGGTTTGGGCGGCTATCGCTCCTACTCTTGATATCCTTATTTACGCTGAACCCGCAGATAAGGTATATCTTCAGGGGTTGGTTGCCGCGGCGTCAAACATTGTTATTGTATTAATTCTTGGAAGCCTTTTGGCATTCGGATATTCAAAAACAAGAACAAAGGCCGGCAGTTTAAAAGCCGAATAACAATTTGCATTCTCTGTATCCGGAAGGAAAAAACCTGCTTCTTTCGTTTAAAAACTTTTCTTTCCGGTACAGATCACAAAACGAACCCACATTATTCAACATTAACCTTGATATCTTTCAAGGTGAAAAAATTTTAATTCTCGGCCCTTCAGGCTGCGGTAAGTCCACTTTAATCCATTGCATTAACGGAATAATTCCCCATGCGTTTAAAGGCGAAATAACGGGTGAAGTTTCATTGTCAGGAAAGAATATAGCCGAGCTTGATATATTTGAAATTTCCAAGATAGCGGGGACAGTTCTGCAGGATACTGACGGTCAGTTTGTAGGTTTGAGCGCTGCGGAAGATATTGCATTCGCTCTTGAAAACGACTGCGTTTCTGTACAGGAAATGCACAGCCGTACATTTGAAGCCGCTTCTCTTGTTGATATGAACTCTCATCTTGACAAAAGTCCGCATGATCTTTCAGGCGGACAGAAACAGCGTATTTCCATGGCGGGAATCCTTGTTGACAATGTTGACTTACTTCTTTTCGATGAACCACTTGCCAATCTAGATCCGGCTACCGGTAAAGAAGCCGTTGAACTTATTGATCAGATACACAGAAAAGAAGGAAAAACAATACTGATTGTAGAACACAGGCTGGAAGATGTATTGCACCGGTCTGTTGATCGGGTTGTAGTAATGGACAAAGGAAGAATCATTTCAATTTTTAAACCCTCTGATCTTCTTTCTTCTGATATTTTGATAAAAACAGGCATACGTGAACCTTTATATATCAGCGCGCTCAAATATGCAGGTCTTGAAATTAAGCCTGAGATGAATCCTCAGCATATCGATAATATCATTTTTAATCATCGTTTTCTCCTTGAATGGGACAGTAAAAATAATGATGCGATTCAGGCGCAGAGCGGGTTTAACACCTGCCTTGATGTGCGCGATCTGCATTTTCGTTATTCGCAGCACGGTGAAGAAGTTTTAAAAGGCGTTTCCTTTTCTGTAGCGCAGGGAGAATGCGCCGCGCTCGTAGGAAAGAACGGTTCGGGAAAATCCACTCTTGCAAAATGTATCTGCGGATTTTTAAAACCCGATAAAGGTTCGTTTTTTTTTAAGGGATTGAATTTAAACGAATTTTCCATCATGGAAAGGGCGGAAAAAATAGCTTTTGTTATGCAAAATCCCAATCAAATGATTTCATTTCCCATGATCTTTGATGAAATTGCTTTTGGTTTGAAAAACCGCAGGTTTACGGAAAACGAAATAAGAGAAAGAACAAACGAAGCTCTTTCCGTATGCGGTCTTTATCCTTTTCGAAACTGGCCTGTAAACGCCCTAAGCTACGGGCAAAAAAAGAGACTGACTATCGCTTCTATAATTGTCCTGCGTCCCTCTTTTATAATCCTTGACGAGCCGACAGCGGGTCAGGATTACAGGCATTATACCGAGTTCATGGAATTCCTGCTTGGTCTAAACAGGGATTTGGGACTTTCCCTTTTATTGATTACGCACGATATGCATCTGATGCTTGAATATACAACAAGGACTGTTGTTCTTTCCGACGGAAGCTGCGTTGCAGACAGGGAGCCTTATCTTGTCTTAACAGATGAAGATATAACAAAAAGAGCAAGCCTCAAGAAAACAAGCCTGTATGAGCTTGCGATGAAAGCCGGTTTAAATGATCCGCAGGGGTTTGTCGGCAGGTATATTGCATACGACCGTAAAAAAAGAGAACAGGAAAAAAACGTTAAATGACAAAATACAGAATGTTATCCTACATCGGAATAAAATCTCCTGTTCATTCGCTTACAGGGGCGGCAAAATTAATTATCTTCCTCCTGTGGTCTGTGCTTGTCATGGTCAGTTTTTATACTCCAATACTTGTTTTTCTTTCTGTTTTGGGTTTTATCTTTTTCGGTCTTTCAAAAATACGTTATTCTGACGTTTCATTTATTTTTAAATTAATGTCTCTGTTTCTTGTTTTAAATCTTGCGGCAATATATCTCTTTTCTCCTGAACAGGGAGTTATTATATATAAAACAAGAAATGTTATTTTTGAAGGTTACGGAAGATTTACATTGACCTTTGAACAGTTATTTTATGAATTCAATATATTCCTCAAATACTTGACGATTATTCCTCCCGCAATAATTTTAATGGTTACTACCCACCCAAGCGAGTTTGCATCTTCCCTTAATAAAATCGGCGTTCCGTATACCGCGGCATTCGCCGTAAGCCTTACACTGCGTTATATTCCGGATGTACAGCGGGATTTTGAAGCAATTTATCAGTCACAACAAGCCAGAGGTCTTGAACTTTCCGGCAAGGCGTCATTGTTAAAACGAATAAAAAGAACCGTTCCGCTCCTGATGCCTTTGATTTTTTCATCACTGGAGCATATTGATGTAATAAGCAGGGCTATGGAATTGCGCGGTTTCGGTAAAAATAAAAAAAGGACGTGGTACTCCGGAAAATCATTTTCAAAAACTGACATTATTTCCATTGCCGTTGGCATCCTGATTTTTACCGCTGGTATTTATATTACTTTTAAAAACGGAAGCAGATTTTTTAATCCCATGGCAGGTTTTTAAATATTTTTAATCTCTTATATTTTTTTCATTTTTACTGCATACTGATAAAAACGGAGGTATTTAAATGATTCAAAACGATATTCTGCAGCCGCAGGACAGACCGGCCTTGGGGCACTGGATACCCCTTTCTTTCCAGCATGTTTTCGCCATGTTCGGAGCGACAATTCTTGTTCCTCTTTTAACGGGATTAAACCCTGCTACAGCGCTTTTTACAGCCGGTACAGGTACAATGCTTTTTATACTCTGTACAAAAGCTAAGGTTCCCGCCTTTCTTGGCTCTTCATTTAGTTTTATCGCGCCCTTAATAGCGGTTACAGCAAGCCACGGTCTTTCTTATGCGCTTGGCGGCGCAATAGCGGCAGGTTTATTTTATTGCATTATCGCCCAGATAATTCGTTTTTCAGGCACCGGATGGCTTGACAGGGTTTTACCTCCTGTTGTTATCGGTTCTGTTATCGTAGTAATCGGGCTTTTTCTGGCTCCTACCGCAATGAATATGGCAATGTTGGACGGAAACGGCAGTTACAGCCTTGTTTTCCTTTCCATTGCGGCAGTAACCCTTGGCATTACAATAATTGCCAATATTTTTCTAAAAGGTTTTTTCAGCGCAATTCCAATCCTGATAGGACTTTTTTCAGGATATATTTTCACTCTTGTCATGGGAATTTTTATTCCGGCGTACGCAATTATTGACTTCCAGATAGTAAAAGATGCCGCATGGATAGGTCTTCCTGTATTTCATGTTCCAAGTTTCAGCATCATACCAATTTTAATTTTCGTAATTGTTTCTCTTGCAACAATCTGCGAACACTTGGGCGACATGGTAGTAACAAGTAAAATAGTCGGGCAGGATTTTTATAAAGACCCCGGTCTTCACAGAACTCTTACAGGCGATGGTCTTGCTTCTGCCTGGGCGGCAATTTGGGGCGGACCTCCCAATACTACATACAGTGAGAATGTAGGCGTAATGGCAATAACCCGCGTTTATTCAGTTTGGGTTATCGGCGGAGCCGCTGTAATTGCCGTTCTTCTTTCATTCTTCACAAAATTCGGAGCGATAATTCAAACAATTCCGACTCCTGTTCTGGGCGGAGTGTCCATTCTGCTCTTTGGAATAATCGCGTCAAGCGGTCTTAGAACAATTGTTGAAAGCGGCGTTGATTTTAAAGATAAGCGCAATTTAATTATTACATCTGTAATTCTTGTCATAGGGATCGGCGGCGGAAGGCTGGCATTTAACATAACAGGAGATCTTCAGTTTGAACTGGCAGGCATTGCCCTTGCTACAGTCGTTGGCATTTTCCTTAATTTAGTGATACCGGAAACCAAAAAAGCAGGATAACCCAAAAAGCGTCAGAGCTGTTCCAAAGACTGAAGTTTTGGAACAACCTTGATTAAAATTTTCTCTTTTTTGTAAAGCATATTTCATCTGTATGCCATATATAGGCATGAATAATATGTTTCTTTTGTGGAAAAATTTCCTTTTCCCGCGCCCATGCGCAATTTGCGGCGGTTCATTGCTTAACGCTTCTGAAGTACATTTCGGTTTATGTGAACAATGTTTAAAACCGTTACTGACTGAAGAAAAAGACAGATGTATTAAATGCGGCAAGCCTCTTGTATCAGAGATTGAAATATGTATTCTCTGCCGGAATACAAGAGAACATTCCTATGAAAAAATTTGGGTATTCTTTCCGTATTCGGGAAAATACCGTAAATTACTGACAGAATTTAAATTCCACAGGAATTTAGCGCTTGCAAATCTCTTTACGGAGAAAATTTCAGCTGTATTAAATGAGCCGGAACTAATAAACGCATCTTTAGTACCTGTTCCTGTACGTCCCGGAAAGATAAGAGAAAAAGGATGGGATCAAGTTGATTACCTTGTAAAAAAATTAAAGAAAAATTCAAAAAGCGATTTATTTGTAAGTAACTGCCTGAAGCGGAAAAAATCCAAAATTCAAAAAATGTTAAACAGGACAGACCGTATTGAAAACCTTAAAGGCAGGATATATTCAAGTAAAAAATCCCCGAAGACCGCCCTGATAATTGATGATGTAATTACAACAGGTTCAACCCTTGAAATATGCTCTTCGGTGTTAAAGGAAAACGGAGCCGAAAAGGTTTATTGCCTTTGTTTGTTTTATGATTAGATCTGTCTGGAAGCTTAAGTTTCTGAATAACTTTTTAATCAAAAAGTGAAAGACCTTCGTTTTTCTTTTTTATTTTACTCTCTTTTATTTGTTTGCCGTGAAATGATACGGAAGAAATTAATTTTTTCCATTGGCAAATAAGGTTTAAGGCTTCAAGCGGGGTTAATTCTTCAGGATTTACATCATGAATATATTTTTCTATTACCCCGCTTTGCCGGTCAATCTTTATTAATGGAAATAAATCTGATTTAATGTTAACTTGTTTTTCTTCGCAGTTAACATTAACCTTGAAAATATTCTCATCCTGAAAAGTTTCAAATAAACCGGCATCGCGCTTTCTTAAAACATCCATTATCTGCCATGCCCTGTTTAATACAAGTTCAGAAAGTCCTGCAAGCTGCGCGACATGAATGCCGTAGGATTCTGCTGCAGGACCCTCTTTTATTTTTCGCAGGAAAATAATTTTCCCGTCTTTTTCAAGGACTTCCATCGAGCGATTTGCAAGGCGCTTGTGCGATAACAGCGAAAGTTCATGAAAGTGCGTCGCAAAGAGCGTTCTGCATCCAATCCTGTTTAAAAGCTCTTCGCTTACCGCCCAGGCAATCGAGAGCCCGTCATTTATGCCTGTTCCCCTGCCCACTTCATCCATGATTACAAGGCTTCTTTCCGTTGCGGTGTTCATGATGAAAGCGGTCTCGTTCATTTCTACAAGGAAAGTAGACTCTCCGCGTGCAAGGTTATCGGAGGCTCCGACCCTGCAGTAAATACGATCGCAAATACCGATTGTCGCATCCGTTGCGGGTACAAAGCTGCCGACCTGCGCCATTATTGTTATAAGAGCCGCGCTGCGTAAATATGTGGATTTTCCCGCCATGTTGGGTCCTGTAATCATTGCAAAGGAAATATCGTCATTTTTAAGAATTATATCGTTTGGTATATACTCGCCGCGGCTCAGATGAGATTCAACTACAGGGTGACGTCCTTCGCGTATTTCAAGATTACAACTGTCATTCAGCGCAGGGCGCGTCCAGCTTCTGATAGACGCTGATTTTGCAAGCGATTGTGCGGCGTCAACTTCAGAAAAACGGCAGCCGGCGCATGAAAGCTCATAAAGGGCTTTCTTTACTTCATCGCGGATATAAAGAAAAAGTTTTTTTTCAAGCTCTGTCAATTTATCAGAAGCGCCGTTAATGTCAGATTCGAGAGATGCCAGACGATCTGTAGTATAACGTTCTCCGCCTGCAATACCCTGCCTCCGTATAAAATGCGCAGGAACCCTTGTCAGATGGGCTTTGGTAACTTCAAAGAAATAACCTATAAGGCGGTTATAACGTATTTTCAGATTTGTGATCCCCGTTTTATTTTTTTCTTCTTCAAGATACTCCTCAAGGAACTGCCTTCCCTTTTCTTTCAGCAATTTTAAGGAATCCAGTTCCTCATTAAATCCATCCTTGATTAAATTGCCTTCGTTTAAAAGAACAGAAGGTTCGTCTGTAATTCCTCTTTCAAGCAAATCTCTCATGCTTTCAAGAATACCGGTATTTTTAAAATTATCTTCGCTTTCAAAATGCATTTTATCGGTGATGAGGGAGCAAAGCGATTTATACGCCGTAAGTGAATTTTTTATTGCAAGCATATCCCTGCCGTGCGCTTTATCCATTGCAAGGCGGGAACAAAGACGTTCAAGATCGGGAGTTTTAGCCAGAATTTCCCTAATCCTGCCAAGCCGTTCCTGATCGCGGTACAGCTCTTCTACCATATCAAGGCGGGCGTTAATTTTTTTAATATCGCGCAAGGGATGAAGTATGCGTCTTTTTAAAAGCCTTCTTCCCATCGCGCATTTGGTTTCATCCATTGTTTCAAGAAGAGAAAAACGAACGTCCCCGTCTCTTTGGTTAGCCAAAAGTTCAAGATTACGCTGGCTTGATTCATCAATGCCAAGGTATTCGCTTTCCTTATAAACCTTAAGCGTCCTTATATGAATGAGCATACTTTTGGAAGTTGTATCAAGGTAGTCAAGGAGAGCTCCGGCTGATATTATTTCCGCGCTTGTTCCATCAAGACCGAAACTTTTTAAATTAGCAAGACCGAACTGCTTTTCCAGCCTTTCTTTTGCCTGCTGCCTGTCAAACAGCCAGTCCGCCCACCGGTTTAAAACCATGCCGCTTCGATCAAAAACTGCGCTTGCGATTTTTTTATCTTCCGCAAGAAGAGATTCCTGTATCAGCATTTCCCTTATCGAAAGCCGTTCAAGTTCCTGACGCAGCAATTCTTCCCTATTGACGGTAAAACTTGTCGCGAAGAATTCGCCTGTAGACAAATCAATATAGGAAAACGACAGTTTTTTTTCTTTTGAATCTGCTGCAAGACAGCACAGATAATTCGAGCTTCCCTTGTCAAGAAAATCCTCATCTACCGTTGTTCCGGGGGTTATTATTTCTACTACGTCGCGTTCAATAACTTTTTGCCTGCCCGGAGACGTGAGCTGCTCACAGACAGCGACTTTTTTCCCGAGCTTTAAAAGACGCGCAAGATAATTTTTTGCGGCATGGTACGGAACGCCGCACATGGGAAGTCCGTTCCGGCTTGTAAGGGTAAGATTTAAAAGGGAAGAAACTTCTACAGCGTCATCTGCAAACATTTCGTAAAAGTCGCCAAGACGGAAGAAAAGAATATTTCCTTCCTGCTCTTTTTTTATTCGCCTGTACTGGTCGAGCATGGGACTTGTACGAAAGCTATCCATGTCCTCTATCTTCCAGATTTATTCCGTAAATTCTGTATTAATCTCTCGGTTATATCGACTGTCGGGCTGAACCATATTATTCCTTTATTGTCGCTAAGGTTCAAAACAGCGCTGTAGCCTTCGCTCTCGGCGATATATCTTATTTCATCGTTCACCTGATCCAGAAATGCTCCTGACTGCGTCAGCCGTCTTTTTTGTTCTTCCAAAATAGCTGTCTGCGTTTGATAATAATCCCCTAACGCTTCTGACATTCTGTATATCTGCCCTTCCAGCCTGTTGGCTTCTGTTTGATCACCCCGCAGCACCGCTTCCGAATGCCTTCCCCGAAGTTCCAGTATTTCCCTTGTGCGTCTGTCAACTTCGTTTTGAACTCTTGCGCTGCGTTCTTCAAATTCCCTTACAGGGCGCGAATCGCGGAAAAACGCGACATATACTTTTGATAAATCCACCACCGCAAACCGCGTCAGCTGCTGCGAATATGCGAAACATGAAACAAATAAGAATAAGATAACAAAAATTTTTTTTAACATAATAACTCCTAATATGATAAAACAAATGAGAAAATTATATCAATGCCTTTTGCAGGATTATTTTGATCGCCGAAAAGAGAACCAGGTTCCCATTGGAATTCTCCGTCCTTGAATGAGAATCGTTTTGCAACGCTTAAGCGAATCGGAAATTGAGGTAATGCCAGCCTTAAACCGCCTCCAAAACTGAAAAGAAGATTGTTAATTGTAAAATTATCTTTTTCAAAATACAGTCCCTGTTCAGTTTCAATTCCAGCCATGTCAAAGAATAAATCAAACGCAAGAATGCCGCGTACAAGCGGGAATCGCATTTCTACCCAGCTGTCCAGAAGTAAAAGTCCCTTTTCGCTGTACTTTTCGCTCCATCCTCTTCCCGTAAACATACCGTCTACTGCAAGCTGATTGGATTTTGATACTTTTGGATCACCCCGGCCCGGTTGTCCGAATATTAAAGAAAGTCCGGCATGAACGGCAAGAACGCTTTTAAAATTCCAGTTTCTGAATACCGGAATATCAAATAAAGTATGAAAATACTGAAGTTTGGTGTCGCTTCTGACGTAATGCTCAAGCTCGTTTCCGAAAAATCCGTATAGTCCCAAACGTTCAAGAGCATAATAGCCGTTTGAAGGATCATAATAAATATCGCGCTGATCCAGAGACGCGGATGTCCATAATGAGTTTTTTGGAGTCCATTTATCATTTCCGGCTCTTAACACAGGATCGAAAGGCCTGTATATTTCATTATAACTGTTTCTTAATATCCCAAATCTGATTCCTCCGCTCAGACCAAAATTTCCAAATAATGTTGGCCATCTGTATCCGGATGATAAACCCAATGATAAATACCATTCGTCATATTTCATTAAGTATTCACTCGGAATGACTTTATTGTTTGCTTCAAAATTTTCGTATGAGTTATAACCGTCAGGGAAGGCATACGCTTCATCTCCGTTAAACCACCAGTTCTGATTTGCCATCGGCGCCTGACGCCTTATAAAATCAGCTGTGAGATCAATCCCCAGTGAAAGAGGAAGACCCATTATCCATCTGTGCAAATAATTGACAGCCAGAGTTGTGGAATCAACGATAGATGAGTTTAATTTTACCCCAAGCTCATTTCCGCTGCCTGCAAGGTTACGATCCGTAAATTCAAATAATCCCGACACAGGAAGCGCGTCAGGGTCAGCATTGCCTGAAAAAGTAAGACCTAACTGTAAATCTGTTGTCATTTGCTCTTCCACGGTAAAAACCAAATCCATAAGGTTCTCGGCGCTTCCCGGAAGGGTATCGGGCATGACAATGGTGAAATACTGCAGGTTATAGAGATTTCTCATGGCATCAAGTATTTTTGTTCTTGAAAAAACATCGCCCGGTTCCATCGGAATTTCCCTCAGGATGACGTCGGTCTTTGTTTTTTCATTGCCGCGGACAGTTATGCTTTCGATGTATGCCCTGTTTCTTTCAACTATGCTGACTGTAAATGACAATGTATTTGTCTGAGGATCTATTTCGTGCGTTCTGTTGATTGAATTAAAAATATATCCGCTTTCAAAATACAGATCATTGATGCTTTGAAAATCACTTTCAATTTTTGATATATTAACAACGTCGCCGGTTCTTGAAGTTACAAGTTTTTGCAGCTGCTCGGATGTAAAAATGCTGTTGCCTTCAAATTTTATGCCGCCGAACCTGAATTCACTTCCTTCTTCAATCATGAAGGTAAGTATCAGGTTTGTTCCGCCTTTATCGCCGGCTTCATATGTGCGCGTAACGTCTCTTACTACCGCGTTTATGTAGCCCCGATCATGATAATAACTTGCAAGGGTTTCCCTGTCCAGAATCAATTTCGCTTCCTGAAAAGCTCCGTCATTGATAAGTGATTTTGCTTTAAGAGACAACTGGCTTCTTAATGTGTTGGCGGAAAACCTTGAGTTCCCCTGGAAATCAACTCTGGAAATTGAGATTCTTTCCATTTCATTGATACGGAAGGTTAAAATTATACTGCCGTCCCTTGCCTGCGCTTCTTCAGCATTGACTGTTACATTCGGGTAACCTCTTTCAAGGTATTTGCTGACAATAACCTGAATGTCATTGCGGATTTTTACCTGATTTAATATATCGCTTACCCTGGAACTTATAATATCCTGAAGATCCCTGTTTCGCAGACCTGAATTTCCGGAAAAATTAATTCTGCCTATTACAGGTCTTTCAATTACGTTAAATATTAACGCTACTTCACTGCCTTCCGCATTAGCAGGGTTAACGGACGGTTCTATTCTATCAAAATACTCCAGAGCGTACAGTTTTCCCTGAATTTCCCAGAAAATTATTTCATTAAATTCGATGCCGGTGTACGGTTGGATCAGAGCTTCAAGTTCGCTGTGCGCAATGTTTTTTAATCCGGAAAAAGTAATGTTTCTTATCGGCTTTCCCATATACCAGTCATCTTCTTCCTGCGAAAATAAGGTAAAAACTGTTATGGTGAACATGATAAACGCAATTACTCTTAACTTCATCAAAACTCCAAAATTCGTTTTTAATTAAAACGATTTACTCCAGAAAAGAGTAACTGAATTATCGTTTATCCACCAGTTTTCAGGGTGGTAAGGGAAAAAAGCCCATCTTATATTGACAAAGGGACTTTGTAATTCTATTCCGAAATCAGGTTCAATCTTTAATCCGCCAAATAAAACACTGTTTTCATCATATTTAAGCTTGACTGTGCTCTGGACAAACATATCCTGCCCAACGTACTTACCTATAAAAACAGTTGTATTATCAATATAGTTACCGACACTGCCAATCCTGTCAATCGGGGAGAGGTTAAACATTGCTGAACTCGTTGACACAACCGCATTTTGTATAAGTCTGGTTCTTATACTGAGCATATCTAAATTCAGGAACTTTCTCAAGCTTCGTTCTATCTGTCTGAAATAAAGAATTTGCGATAAAACTTCAGAATTAGCGAAAAATTGGGTAAAAATATCGGCGGAAGAAGCCAACAGGAAACGCTGCGTCGTATCATTATTGCCATCCTGAATATTGTTGAAATTCTGTCCCAGAATGGAATATATTTCAAGCTGCGTCAGACCCGGAGACGATTCAAAACGGGGCACAAAGCTTCGCAGCGGTTGATTGTCAATTATTAGCGAAATCGTAACAGGACCTGTATCTGATTGATCGCGAATTTCCGCTCTTGCGCTGATCATCGGATCAAATTTAAGCTCATCTTCCCTGAAAGTCATGGTTCCCTGTCTTATAAAGAAATTTCTGTCAAAATAAAACAGTTCGCCTGTACGAATTTTTATATCGCTTACCAGTGAATAATGTCCTGATTCAGTTTCTGAAGAAATTTTAAATGTGGTTCCCATTTCCGGATTTGCACGCAAGATCGGACTGTGTTTATTCGGCCAGAAGAATTCAACCATTGAGCCTGTAGTTATGGTTAATGCCGCAACTACATTTAGTTTTTTTTCGTCTCCAAATTCACTTTCCGCTCTTGATGAAATTTCATCCATGTTAACATTCATTTCGGTATTGTTCATAACAAGAGCGCCTGTAATTTCAAGGAAATTATTATTTGTATCCAGATTCAAGTTTAACTTTCCCGATGTGTTTCCGTCTGCATGAAAACTGGCAATTTTAATATTGTACGGTATTGATGTTTCACCGGGGATATTTATATTCAACCCAATATTTCTCGGGACCCAGTTTTCAAAACCAAACCAGCCGTTTACAGTTGCGCTTCCTGTTCCCGATGATATAATAACGGGACCAAATGTCATTTCATAACCCTGAGCCGTTATTTGAAAAGGAACTGACCTTATATCTTCGCTTACATAATTGGGAACATTCATATTTACGCTTGCCGCAGTTCCTGTTCCGCTGAATTCCGGATTCCAGAACGGACCTTTAAAATTCATTTTCCCGCTTACAAATCCGCCTGTGATATTAAAATCTTTGATTGGAGGCATTGCTATGTTCCAAAGCGAATCAAGGTCTATAAAATAATTATTGCAATAAGCGTCAATATGCCCTTTTTTAAATACTCCAGCGAAAGAACCCCTTACAGGCGCGGGATCTGAAAGGCTTAAAAAGAAATTTCCCTCTCTGTCCATTTCAAGCCTTATCATATCAGTCATTCTGTCGGAGAATGAAATCAAATCATCATTTCCGGAGAATGTAAAAAGAACATTTTCCCTGTTTATGCTTCCGAAAACAAAATTATTAAACTGTAATGTTCCGTCAAATGAATTAAAGGCATTTTTGATATTCAGCCAGGAATCTATTTTTTCAAAAATTGCGTTAATATGCATATCTGCATTTAACGCTCTATTTCCGGCATAACCGCTTATATCGGCGCTTATCCTTCCTGTGCCTTCCCGGGTGTTAACATAAAATTCAGGAAAAAAAGTTTCTATATTTGCATAATTCAGATTTAAATTTTGTATATAAAGATCGCTGTCGGTGATTACCATATCCATGGATGAATGAATTTCGTTTTTTTGCAATTTTGCGTTGAAGGAAGAAAGACCGATAACCGCATTAAACGAATCTGCGGAATTCCAGTTTATCTGCGCATCGGCGCTTGCAAGCATAGGACCTCTTCCGCCCACAAAACGGTCAATACGTACATTGGAAATATTTCCTTTTATGTTGAAATGTCCGCCTACTGTTTCTCCCTGCAGAAGACAGAATTCCCCGTTTTCACGGCTGTCCGTCATGTTAAAAATAAAACCGAGACTTGAAAAATCATTTTTCCATGAAAAATCAGTGGTTCCTGTCAATTTTCCGATATCGTCGCTAAAAAGAATATTGTTTATGACAGCGCCTTTTTGATCTGCATTTCCCAAAAATGATAAACTTATAAACCCGTTATTTGAATGTAAATTCCTGACAGTGAAATTGTCAATATCCAAAGACCAGAAATCCCTTGCGTTATAGCGAAGACCGATAAAAAAATCAACATATGCAGGATGTGTCTTCGCCGGGAACGGGTAATTTACGCCTTCAATATAACCTGATACCGCTCCGTTACTCGAAATGTTTCCGTATGCGTGGAGACCCAGCGGATCGCGGACTACCAAAGTTGTTCTGTCTAGTATCTGGCCGTCAATATTCCAAGATACGTCAAGGTAATTTGCACGCAGGGAAAAATCAAGATCCATCGGATCCGATGTATCAGCATTCGCGTATATGAACAATGTGTCGTTATTAATGTAAAAGGTTCCTTCTGTCAGTGAAAATCTGCTGTCCGTCCCCGAAAAAGAAAGCAAAGCGATTGTTTTATCGTCCTTTATAGTTATGTTTGGTGCGTTATACGCGAAATCGGAAAAATTGGACGAGAAGAATATCTCTCCGTCAAGTGTCATATTACGCGAGAAGACAAGGGGCGGCAGTTTAAAAAAATTATAAAAAGGCCGGATTGATTCGGCTATGTTAAAAACAGAAAAAGAATCCAGAATAAGTGAAGCTTCAATCTGTCCTGGATTATTGTTTAAAACAGCATCAAGGTATATCCTCCCGTTATCTGATGACAAGCCGGAAACAGAAACAGCTGTTTCTTTTTGCATTGGATACAGGGAGACGTCAATTTTTTTTAATGAATGCGTTCCAACAGAAATATTTTCACTTGATATTTCAATGTTCCTTCCGTACGATGATAAATTAAATACACCGTTTACGCTTTCAGCGCCTGTAAAGGTAAAGCGCTCAACTGAAAGGACGCCCTGCGGACTTAATGGTTTTAATCCCACTCTTCCTGAATAATTGAAATTACCATTAAATTTAACATCCAGCGCTGTATTGGCGGGAATATTTAATCTCATATCTTCGATATTTATTTGATTTTTATCGCCGTATGCGCTTATATAAATGGAATCTGTAAGGGAAAGCGGATCATTTGCATACCCTGCCAAAATACCGCTTTGCAGTTTGATCCTGTAATCAAGTTCTCCGCTGTAATTATACATAAGCGACAAACTGCCTGTTGCCTCCCTGTCAGCCCAAACGAGAACATTCTTCAGGTGATCAGAAAAATTGGCAATTGAAACAGGATTAAAATTATTCATGTTTATCTGGGCAATAATTCCATGCTGTAACGTATCAAGGCTGAAATGAAAATAACCGTCCTTGTTTGCTTCCTGCGATCTTATGTTGAAACTGTTATTTATAAAATAAAAACCCATGGAAAACGGATTCATTGTAAAAAGAGGTTTTTGATTCTTGTCTTCCATCTGTGAAAAAGCGAATTTTAAAAAAACAATTTCCGCTCTGATCTCATCATTGTTGATTGAATAATTACCATTAACCGCAATTTCGCTGTTGATTGCAAAGCTTCTGTCTGCCAGTTGCGCAAGAACGGACTGCGCATCTGTCCTTGCGCCAAAAAGAAAGCCGTCTTTATCCACCCTGAGATTTACATTCATACCGGTGAGATTTACGGTATTTTCGCCGCCTGAAAAATTTATCCTGCATCTTCGAATTCTGTAATCTCCGTTAACCGGAAGAAATTCCGATATTTGCGCAAGAATTTTCTTTTCGTTTTGACCGCTGGAAAAGTTTCTCAAACTGTCAATAAATTCCCTGTCCCTTTCCATGTTAATGTCCAGCACAGGTCTGTCTATCTGAATGGAATTTATAATAATTTTTTTATTGATAATTATTTCACGAATTGAATAATATACTCTGGCGCGCGGTATCGAAAGGATTTCAGCGCTGCTGTTCCTGAATTGCAGATTTCTTATATCAAATGACGATAAAAATGATGGGCGTATAGATGAATAGCTGATTTCCAAACCTGTGACTGTTTCCAGTCTTTCTATTATGTTTACACGAATACTCGCTATTGCCATACTGAGAAAATTCTGGACAGGCATTAAAGCAAACCCGGAAATAACAGTTATAATGCTTAAAATCAGAATTTTTACATATAATAAATGAGGAATTCCCTTTTTTCTGTTTTTTCCCGTAAAAATTGGCACTAATTTCCCTTGATTTTATTTACTTTCCATAAATTATAACACTTTTTTGGGCAAAAAGTCTCAAAATATAATGTTCATTTATCAATTCTATCTTTCCCGAATTGATGTTTTTTTACATTTATGTTACTTTATCGACATTACCATGGAATTAACCCGGAATTTTGCCGTTTTGGAAGGCGGAGACGGCAGCGGAACTACTACGCAATTATCAATTTTAAAAAATAAAATTAAAAATACCGGAAAAATTCCATATTTTTCTACCTTCGAACCAACAACCGGAAAAACAGGTGAACTTATACGCCGCGCTCTTAAAAATGAAATTACAATAAATCCCCGGACATTATGTTATCTTTTTGCGGCGGATCGTAATGAGCATTTATACGGACAGGACGGTATAATAAATCATGTAAAAAACGGTGAATTTGTAATATGCGACCGTTATGTCGTTTCTTCCCTTGTGTATCAGGGGATTGAATGCGGCGATAAATTGCCGGAAAGCCTCAACTCTTTTTTTCCATTGCCGGAAATAACCATTTTTCTAGATATAAAACCGGAAATTGCCGTTGAAAGAATGAAAAACCGTTCCTCTCTTGAAATTTACGAGGTGTTGGAGTTTCAGGAAAAAGTCTACAAAAAATATATCTCTGTTCTGGAAGCATACGGAAAAAAAGGACGAGTTGAAATCGTTGATGCTTCAAAAAGCGTTCAGGAAGTTGCGGATCTGGTATGGGGAATAATCGGTCAAATGCCGATATTTAACCATAATGAAAACGATCTTTAAGACGGCTATTTTCATTGTTATGCTTGCGGTTTCTCTGCCTGCTAACGGGTATTTTGTCACATACAAGGAACAGTACTACAGGCTTTTCCATCTTCACTTGATCCAATATCCTGACGACTCCATGGAAAATATTTACTGGCTGGAAAAAGCGTTAAAGGCCGATTTCGCCAATCCTCTTTACGCTCTTGCCCTTATCGAAGATGAAATACAGTGGGAAAAATACCGCTATCTCTTTACCATGCACATTAATCTTAAACTTGTTGAACAATACATGTTTCTTGGCAACAAATGGAACAAACGAAACGCGTATTTTTACAATGCTCCCTGGAAAAACCAAAATCTTGAAAGCCTTGAAACTGCAGAAACGTGTTTCCGCACTGCTCTTTACTACTGGGATGAAGCTGTTGCCTGGTCCAAAAAAGCAAATGACAGGCGCTTCAGATGGATACCTTTACAAAAAGTCCAGTTCTGGGAAGATGAAGCCTTCAGAATCGAAAACGGCAAACTTAATTACGGAAGAACCATAAAACGCGAACTTGACATGCTGCAGAAAGTACGCGAAAAATTTGAACAGATGGATAATTATTACAGGATTGAAAATTCAATAAATTAAAATAATTCTCCCTGCATTATATCTTTTTTCTGCGCTGAATTTGTTTTTATAATTGACAAAAATTCATCTTCGTCAATTATTTTAATTCCAAGATCATTGGCTTTTTTATTTTTTGACGAGCCAGACGAAGGATCATTTGTTACAAGGTATGTAAGACCTTTTACAACCGTTGATTTTGACTGTGCGCCGAGTGATTTTATTTTTTCTTCCGCTTGAGGTCTTTTCATGGATTTAAGCTCTCCTGTAAAGCAGAAGGAAAGCCCTCGCAGCGGAAGCGCCTCGTCAGAAAGCAGCTGTGTAATTTTAATAATCCCTGTTTTTAATACATCGTCCATCTCCTGCCTGCTTTCCATTAAACCGTCGGCAATCACTGAAGCGGTAATATCACCTAACCCGTGAATTGAAGAGAGATTGCCTGCCGGAGCATTCCGTAATTTTTCCAGAGTATCAAAACCTGCGTCTGCCACTTTTTCCATCGTGGTTTCCGCGATTCCTTCCAGGTTAAATCCAGCTATAAAAACGGGAAGGGAAAGTTCGCGCTTTGTTTGAATATGGCGTATAACTTTTTCAGCAGAGAGTTTCCCCATTCTTTCATATTCGCCGAGTTCTTCCGCTGTCAGTGAATAAAGTTCGTGAATGTATGTTACTCTTTTTTTCTCAAACAACTGACGGATTAATTTTTCTCCAAGTTCGCGAATATCAAGAACGGACACCCATTTTTCAAGGCGGTGCAGGAGGCGTTTTGGACACTGCGTATTCGGGCAATAGAGCCTTGTTCCCGCGTCAACAAGATCGCTTGCGCACGTTTCGCATTTTGAGGGAAAAGTGATTTCCTCTGTATTGGAGCTGTTTTCTCCGGGAGCAAGCCCTTCGATCTTCGGGATAATCTCACCGCGTTTTACAACAGATACTTTTGAACCGATTTTTAAGCCCATTGAGCGTATCATATCGGGATTGTTGAGATTCGCACGTTTAACAGTTGTTCCTGCAAGACGTACAGGTTCAACGATGCCGATAGGCGTATATGTCGCACCTGATTCGCTCCATTCTATTTTAAGCAAAGTACTGAAAGCTGTTTCAAGATCAAATTTAAAGGCAATCTGTTTTTCAGGACGGGCTTTGCGAAGATCGGCAATATCGGTGTTAATGTCTTTTACAACAAGCCCATCAATATCAAATGGAAGTTTGTCCCTTTTTTCTGCAATTTCATTCCGATAGTTGATTATTTCCTGAACATCTTTAAATATTCCTGTTTCCGCTGTTTCAAATCCCTGTTCTTTTAACCAGATGATTTTTTGCTTTTCATCTTTAAAATAATTTTCATTGGTTACATCGGCTGCGTCATAAACAATTAGGTTTAAATCTTCGCAGCCCTGCCCGTCTTTGCGGCGCATGAGTCCGTTGGCGGCATTACGGCAGTTCGCCTTTTCGCTGTATTTATTTTTCCAGACATTATGCGTCATTATAACTTCTCCGCGGACTCCGCCTGTAAACCGAACTTTAAGTTTTTCCACTGTTCCGCTCATGCGCCGCGCGTTAGCTGTTATCTCATCGCCCTTGATACCGTCTCCCCTTGTTACGGCGCGGACAAGTATTCCTTTTTCATACTGGAGCTCCAGGCTGGCTCCGTCGAGTTTATACTGAACGATATATTTTTTTATTGATTGTTTTTTTGTCCATACTAGGAATTCATCAGGATTTGAAGCCTTGTCCTGGCTTCCCATTGGAATCAAATGCTTTGCCTTCGGAAAACCGTCAACATCGATTCCTGTTCCAACTTTTTTTAGAACTTCGCTTTCCGGAAAAAGCGCGGTTAATTCATCCCAAAGAAGATCAAATTCTCCGTCAGAAATTTCCGCTTCTCCGCTGTAGTAAGAGTTTTGGTATTTTTTAATCAAACTTTCAAGCTGAGCTATTCGTTCTTTTTTGGACCCCATGATTCATTATATCAAAAAAATCAGGAAAATAGAGCTGTTAAATTTCAGGTTCTGTATTTTTCAGGTAAATCACAGAGCAGAAAAAGGCTGTTAAAGGCATCGCGAACAATATACCGAAACTGCCTGCCAAAGCCTGTAATATTTCTACAGCGATCATTTCACTGTTAAAAAGATTTAAGAAAGAGCCTGAAAAAACGCTTAGAAGAAGAACCACCGATAATGAACAGCCGATATAGGCAAGGATTAAAGTATCCGCCATTGTTCCCATAATATCCCGCCCTATATTAAAACCGGAATTAAGAAGTTCCCTAAACTTTATTGTTTTTGCTTTTTCTTTCACTTCCCATAATGCCGATGATATGGATATTGACACATCCATGACAGCGCCGACTGCGCCTATAATAATACCTGCAAAAATTATCGCGTTAAGGTTTAACTGAAGGTTTCCCGGAAGATTGACAAGGTAACGCGAATGTTCATCCACGATGCCTGTTAAATGCAATACTTTATCCATTACAAGAGAAATAATTCCTGCGATTAAAACTCCTCCGGCACAGCCTGCTATTGAAGCAAGGGATTTTTCATTATAACCAATTACAATTAGGGGAGTCATTACAGTAATAAATGAACACACAAGAAGCGACATTACATATATATTTTTACCTGAAAGAATTGCCGGAACAAAAACAGCGAAAATCGCAGTACAAGTAAAGGCAAGGGAAAGTATAGTATTAAAACCTTTTTTTCCTCCAAAAAATAAAACGCAGATAACGAAAAGAAAACCAAGCGCAAGAAGCTTGTTAAACCTGTAAAATCCGTTGAAATACCACTCGTTATTTGTAAAAACAAGTAAAACTGACGCTCCGTCTGTAACTTCCCTCTGCGCTCCCTTTAAAAAACCCGTGTTGTTCTGCGCTGCTTTTACAATTTCTCCCTTTCTTGCGCCGCTTGTTATTTGAGCGTTAAATGTAATCCTGTTTCCCAATGAAGGCATCGGTTCATCGACATGATCGTCAAGATTAATATTATTAACAATATTCAATACTCTCGCCCTTGCAGTATCCTGTGAAAAAACACTGAAATCATAAATATCGCTTACCGCAATTTTATGCCCGATACCAAGAAGCAAAATTGATGCTATTATTGTCAATAAATATGGAATCTTTATTTTGATCATCTAAAGAAATAATAAACCAATCCTGTAAAATAAAAAAGCGGCAAACCAGGCGATTAAAGTTTGGTATATTATTACAAAGACAGTCCCTTTAACGCTTCCAAGCTCACGTTTAACAGTGGCAACTGCAGCCGCGCACGGAGTATAAAGCAGTGTAAAAATAAGAAAGCAGAACGCGCTTAACGGCGTAAAATAGGAATGCAGTGTTTTACCAAGTTCCGCCATGCCTGCTCCTGTAAGTACTGCCAGTGTGCTTATGACTGCTTCTTTCGCCGTAAAACCTGTGATAAGGGCTGTGGAAACTCTCCAGTCGTAAAAACCTATTGGATAAAATACTACGCTTATAAAACGTCCGACCGAAGCTAGAATGCTCTGTGTTCCAGTTGTCACATAATTTAATCTTATGTCAAACGACTGTAAAAACCAGATAATTACCGTTGCAAGAAAAATAATTGTAAACGCCCTTTGAATAAAATCTTTCGCTTTCTCCCACATAAGGATTAAAACAGTTTTAAACGAAGGAAAACGGTAGTTTGGAAGTTCCATCACAAAAGGAACAGGAGAGCCTGAGAAAATTGTTTTTTTCATGATAAAACCTGATATTATTCCGAAGACAATTCCCAGAATATATAAACTGATCATTACCAAAGCCTGATTTCCGGGGAAAAAAGCGGCTGTGAAAATGGCGTATATCGGTATTTTCGCGCTGCAGCTCATAAAAGGAGTCAGAAGCACTGTCATTTTTCTGTCGCGCTCGCTTGCCAAAGTCCGTGTCGCCATTATCGCAGGAACCGTACACCCGAAACCCATGAGCATGGGAACAAAACTCCTCCCTGAAAGCCCTATTTTTCTTAACGGCTTGTCCATTACATAGGCAACCCGTGCCATATACCCGGAATCTTCCAGCATCGATAAAAAGAAAAAAAGAACGATAATAAGCGGAATGAACATTAATACCGCTCCCACTCCCATGAATATTCCGTCAATAACAAGTGAATGAATGACAGGGTTCAGGCCGTATGCAGCTAACGCTGTATCTGTAATTTCGCTTAACAGCTCAATACCGGTTTCCATAAGGGAGCTTAAACGGTTTCCTATCACTCCGAAGGTAAGATAAAAAACCAGAAACATAATCCCCAGGAAAGCAGGGTATGCCCATATTTTATGCGTTAATATACTGTCGAAACTGACGCTGCGCCTGTACTCCCTGCTCTCCTTTGGCTTAATAACGCATTTTCCGCAGACCTCTTCGATAAACTGGTATCTCATGTCAGCTAACGCAGCTTCGCGGTCTGTTTTGAGTTCGTCCTCCATCTCCCTGACCGCGTGTTCTATCATATCTTTTTCATTATCATCAAGTAAAAGGCTTTTCAAAATAAGCTCGTCTCCTTCGACAAGCTTTGTCGCGGCGAAACGCTGGGGGATTCCTTGTTTCTGGGTATGATCTTCAATTAGGTGAGCGACAGCATGTATTGCCCTGTGAGCGGCACCAGAACAAAAATCTATCCGCTGCGGTTTTTTTCGCAGGCGGACAGTTTCAATCATCTGCTCTATAAGCTCGGCAAGACCCTGTTTTTTCGCCGCCGATATCGGAACGACAGGAATGCCAAGCGTATCCCTCATCTGCTGAATGTCGATACTTCCGTTATTTGCCTGAACTTCATCCATCATGTTAAGAGCCAGAATCATCGGAATCTGAATTTCAATCAGCTGCATTGTCAGATAAAGATTCCGCTCAATATTGGTCGCATCCGCGATATTTATAATCCCGTCAGGTTTTTGTTTAAATAAAAAATCCCGCGTGATAATTTCTTCGCTTGTGTACGGTGAAAGCGAGTAAAAACCGGGAAGGTCTACAATCGTAACATCCTTGTGTCCTATCAAAATTCCTGATTTTTGTTCTATCGTAACGCCTGGAAAATTCCCGACTTTCTGGTTTGAACCTGTTAAATGGTTAAAAAGGGTGGTTTTTCCGCAATTTTGGTTTCCTGCTATTGCAATTATCATATTTCTGTTTCCTTTATAATGATTTTTTCCGCGTCCGAAAGACGCAGGGAGAGTACGTAGCCTCTCAGAAGAAGCTCAATTGGGTCTCCCATGGGAGCTGCTTTTTTTACGGTTATGGCGGTTCGCGGCGTAATGCCCATCTCAAGAAGCCTTCTTCTTAATATCTTCTCGCCTCCCACTTCCAGCACGGTGCAGCTTTTTCCGATTTCAAGGTCTTTTAATGTCATGTCAGTTTCCTTTGGTTAGTTATATCTAACTAAAGGTTAGCTTTTCCTAACTATTTTGTCAAGTGGTTTTTGAAAAAATTTTTCTTTACTGAATGCCGGAAAAAGCTCTATAATTGAGTTGGAGAGCATATTGAAAATTCACGAATCGGCTGAAAATTACCTTGAAACTATCCTCATTTTAAGCCTTAAAACAGATAAGGTACGCTCAATTGACATAGTAAACGAACTGGAGTTTAGTAAACCAAGCGTAAGCGTTGCGATGAAAAACCTCCGCACCAAAGGCTATATTCATATGGAAAATGACGGCTGCATTACCCTGACAGCAAAAGGCAAAAAAATAGCCGATTCAATGTATGAAAGGCACGTAGCGATTTCTGACTGGCTTGTTTTACTGGGCGTAGACAAAAAGACAGCCGTGCAGGATGCCTGTAAAATGGAACACTCCATGAGCGAAAAAAGTTTTTTGGCGATTAAAAAACATATAGAAAATTTGAAACATAGTAGCTAAGTTGTTCGATAACTTCAATTATCAAATAAGTCCAATTTAAAGAAAAATTCACATTCAATAAATAAAATCCTAACATAACTCAGGTAGTTTTTACTCAATATTATTTATTTTAGGAGGATTCCATGAAAAAGAATTTTTTTGTTTTTTTATTTATTCTTGCGTTTGTATTTCAACCTTTATACGCAAAAGGAAATGTTGAAAATAAAAGCGCAGTCAATACCGTAACAGGAGAGGGGCAGGCAAAGTACGTATTTCTTTTTATCGGAGACGGTATGGCAATGACTCAAATCACTTCCTCAGAGGTCTTCTCTACCGCCCGCTCTTCAAAGGACATAAACATTACCCGTCTTGGTTTTACAGGTTTTCCGATTGCCGGATTAACAACAACACATGACGCGGGAACCTTTATTACAGATTCCGCGTCAGCCGGAACAGCGCTTTCAACCGGAAACAAGACATTAAGCGGCGTCATCAACATGGACACCGCAAGAAAGCAAAAATTCAAAACGATTGCGGAATACGCAAAAGACGCAGGAATGAAAGTCGGTATAGTTACAACAGTAACGCTAAATCACGCTACACCTGCTTCATTTTATTCCAAAGTTCCTTCACGTAACGATATGTATGATATCGCTGTCCAGCTTGCCCAGAGCGATTTTGATTATTTCGCAGGCGGCGCAATCGTCCAGAGAAAAGGCAGAAACGGCGATCAAAGGGACGCTGTTGAAATCGCAAAAGCAAACGGATTTACATATATTGATACCAGAGCTGGTTTTAACGCATTAAGACCGGGAGCAGGCAAGGTAATAGCGGTAAGCGAGAGACTGCAGGATTCAGAAGCTATGCCTTATGAAATAGACAGGAAATCAGGAGAAATTTCCCTTGCCGGTTTTACAGGAAAAGGGATTGAGCTTCTGGATAATCCGAATGGTTTTTTCATGATGGTGGAAGCCGGAAAAATTGACTGGGCGGGACATGCAAATGACGCCGGCGCCGTTATTCATGACGTGCTCGCGTTTGACGCCGCCATCCGCACAGCTCTTGACTTTGCGAAAAAACATCCGAATGAAACTTTAATTGTTGTAACAGGCGATCATGAAACAGGCGGCATGACAATAGGATTTGCAGGCACCCAGTACGATACTTTTTTTGACAAGGTAGCGCTTCAGACAAGATCATACGTTGCCTTTGATGAAGAAGTATTAAAACCCTATAAAGCAAGAACAGCTCCTTCCGCCGCAAGACTTACAGACCTTATTCCGGCAATAAGGCAGTCATTCGGGATTAACTTTGATACTCTTACGCCTGTGCAGAAAGAACAGATTGAATTCGCGTTCCAGCGTTCAATGGGAAGCGAGCAGGTTCGCTCTTTCGCGGAGGATCAATACCTTCTTTACGGCGGTTATGAGCCGCTCACGGTTAAATTAACGCAGGTGATGAATCAAAGCGCAGGGATCGGCTGGACAAGTTACGCGCACACAGGCGTTCCTGTTCCGACTTTCGCAAGCGGAATACATCAGGAAATATTCGGCGGTTACTACGACAATACCGACATTTTTCACAAGCTTGCAAACGCGATGAGGCTGAAGGTGAACTGAGAATGTCAGATGACATAACGCCTGAAAAACGGCTGCTCAGGATAATTAAAATCCTGGGCGGCTTTAAAGAATCAAAAAAAGATTTTATTTTTATTGCAGTCTGCGGCCTTTTAACCGCATTGATTTTTTTCATTCCGACAGGATTTGAAGGAAGCGCCTACCGGTCAAATTCCGTGCGCGTAAGAGTGCGCGTAACAGAAGTGAATAACGATATGTTAAAGATTATAGGCCCGGTCAGGCAGGGAGGCCAGCAGCTTGACGTTCAAGTGCTGTCGGGACGTTTCAAGGGCGAAATCCATCCGGCGTCAAACAGTCTGATGGGAAAAATGGAAATTGACAAGGTATTTCTGAAAAACGATATTGCCCTTGCTGTTGTAAACCTTGATGATGAGGGGCAAATTAGTTATGTGCAAATTATGGATCATTACCGCAGCGGGAAAACTGTATTTCTTGTAATTGTATTTTTCACGGCAATAATTCTTATAATGGGATGGATGGGAATAAAAATCCTTATCTCATTTACATTTTCCGCCGCTGCTTTAATAAGAATTCTTTATCCCATGATACTTCACGGCTGGAATCCGATTTTCGGCGCGCTTTTAATAACGCTTTTAATTACATCCCTTACCCTGTTTCTTGTCGGCGGGCTTTCAAGAAGGGCGATGTCCGCTTTTCTTGGAGCGGCAGGCGGGATTTTAATAACATCAATACTTGCTTTTGTTTTTACTTCTTGGTTTAAAATCCACGGAGCTGTGCGTCCTTTTACAGAAGCGCTTCTTTTTACAGGCTTTGGACATTTAAACCTTGCGCATCTTTTTATTTCAGGGATTTTCATTGCCGCTTCCGGAGCGATGACAGATCTCGCCATGGATGTAGCCGCCGCGATGGATGAGATAAAAAAGCAAAATCCCGCCATTACGCGGTTTAATCTTATGAGATCAGGTTATACGGTCGCGCGGCAGGCTTCCGGCACCATGACAACCACGCTGATGCTCGCCTATTCCGCCGAATACACATCGATGATAATGACATTTATCGCCGGGGGAGTTCCGCTTGAAAATATCATCAACATGGTCTGGGTATCATCAGAGATTATTCACACTCTAGTCGGCTGCTTTGGTTTGATTCTTGTCGCTCCGCTTACGGTATTCGCAGGCGGAATGTTGATAGGCAGTCAAAAATTAAATATAATCCATGAATGAGCGTTTTTGAGGTTTATGTCGAAAAAAAAAGCGAATACGCGCAGGAAGCTCTGTCTGCCGCTTCCGATTTGCGCCTTGCTTTGCAGATTGAAAACGTCGAAAAAGTACGGATAATTAACCGTTATTTTACCGAAGGCATCAGCATTGATGATTTTGAAACTTCAAAAAATACAATTTTTTCCGAACCTCCTGCTGATATTATTTACGATACTCTGCCCGATTTAAGCGGCGCCTATGTTTTCGCTGTTGAATATCATCCCGGGCAGTTCGATCAGAGGGCCGACTCCTGCGCCCAGTGCATTTCCCTTGCCACAGGAAAAGAAAAGCCGGATATTCACACTTCAAAAATTTACGCTGTTTACGGAAAAATAAGCGATGAAGATTTTAATCGCATAAAATCATGGCTTATTAATCCTGTTGAGAGCAGGGAAGCGTGTATGGAAAAACCCGCTACCCTGCTTCAAAAATATTCTGTTCCGGAGGAAGTGCAAAACATTGACGGTTTTATATCTCTTTCATCTACCGGTCTTGATAAACTGCGTAAAGACATGGATCTTGCAATGGATTTGGCTGATATTCAATTCTGCCAAAAATATTTCCGCGATACCGAAAAACGGGACCCGACAATAACAGAGATCCGGGTCCTTGACACCTATTGGTCGGATCACTGCCGTCACACGACATTTCTGACCGAGCTAGACGACATTAAAATTGATGATGAAATAATACGGGAAAGTTACCAAAGATATATTGATCTCCGCGCTTCACTTGGACGTAGCGATAAACCTGTAACGCTTATGGACATGGCGACAATCGGAGCAAGAGCGTTAAAACAAAGGGGTTTGCTTCCCGATTTGGACGAGTCGGAAGAAATAAACGCCTGCTCTGTAAAAATAAAGGTTGATGTTGACGGCAGGGATACGGACTGGCTTTTAATGTTTAAAAACGAAACGCATAACCACCCCACGGAAATTGAGCCATTCGGGGGAGCTGCTACCTGTCTTGGAGGAGCGATTCGCGATCCGCTTTCAGGAAGAGCTTTCGTTTATCAGGCTATGCGCGTAACAGGAGCAGGAGATCCGTTAAAAAGCGCTTCGCAGTCGCTTTCAGGAAAACTTCCCCAGAGAAAGATCTGCCGTACTGCGGCGGCAGGCTACAGCTCCTACGGTAATCAGATAGGGCTTGCAACCGGTCTTGTCCAGGAAATCTACCATCCTGGATATGAAGCCAAGCGCATGGAAATAGGAGCTGTCATCGGAGCGGTCCCTGCGGAAAACGTTATACGCAATACTCCCGCACCGGGGGATATTGTAATCCTTCTTGGAGGACGGACAGGCCGGGACGGCATAGGAGGAGCGACAGGCTCCTCTAAATCGCATACATCTTCTTCCATTGAAACATGCGGCGCGGACGTTCAGAAAGGAAACGCGCCGGAAGAGCGAAAAATCCAGCGCCTCTTTCGAAACCCCGAAGTTACCCGTTTAATTAAAAAATGTAATGATTTCGGCGCAGGAGGGGTCAGCGTCTCTGTCGGCGAGCTTGCAGACGGACTAGAAATTGATTTAAACAAAGTAGCCAAAAAATACGAAGGGCTTGACGGCACTGAGCTAGCGATAAGCGAAAGCCAGGAGAGAATGTCGATCCTTCTTGATAAAAAAGACGCGGCCAGTTTTATTCAATTTGCGGAAAGTGAAAATCTTGAGGCATCTGTCATTGCTGAAGTCACCGGTAAAAAACGTCTTGTAATGAAATGGAACGGGAAAGCAATAGTTGATCTATGCCGAAATTTCCTTGATTCAAACGGAGCCGCCAAACACGCCGATGTGCGCATAACACCGTTTAAAAATAAACATACAGAAAAACAAATTTGCAGTGAAAACGAACTTGAAGAATTTATCGGAAGTTTAAATATCTGCTCGCAAAAAGGACTGTCAGAGCGTTTTGATTCAAGTGTTGGAAGGGCTACAGTTCTTTCTCCCTTCGGCGGAAAGCACCAGTTAACTCCCGTTCAGGCAATGGCGGCAAAAATCCCCATTTTAAACGGAGAAACAAATACATGCTCCCTTATGTCGTGGGGTTTTGATCCGTATCTGTCAAGCCAAAACCCGTACTACGGAGCGGTTTTCGCGGTTGTTCACTCCCTTGCGAAAATTATCGCTTCAGGCGGGAGCAGGAAAAAGTGTTATCTCTCCTTCCAGGAATATTTTGAAAAGCTGGGCGGAGACCCTGAACGCTGGGGAAAACCTGCCGCCTCGCTTTTGGGCGCGCTAGACGCTCAAATTGGACTTGAAATTGCCGCGATTGGAGGCAAGGACTCAATGTCAGGTAGTTTCACCGTTAATGACGGTACGGAAATTAATGTTCCTCCAACCCTTGTATCGTTTGCCGTTTCTGTAACAAATACTGAAAAAATAATCTCACCTGAATTTAAAAAAGCCGATAGCCATGTTTTTCTTTTAAAACCTTCGTTTTCAGTTCATGATAAAAATTATTTTTCTTTACTTCGCGATTATTTTGATATTGTCGAAAAAATAATTGGACAGGGTATAATCCTTTCTGCATGGGCGGCAGGCACCGGAGGAACAGCGGAAGCTGTAATTAAAATGTGCATGGGAAACCGTCTGGGTTTTGAAACCGGGAATGAGCTTTCAGAAGGAAACGGTTTTTGCGGCTTTGTAGTTGAATTAAACGATAAAAATTGCGAATCATTACAGAAAATTAAAAATGAAAGAATACGAATTGAGTACCTTGGCAGAACCACAAGCGCATATTTACTTAAAACAAAATCCATCGAAATGCTTTTTTATAAATTGCAATTCGCCTGGGAAAAAACGCTTGAAAGCGTTTATCCTTATTTAATAAAACAGGAAGGAAAAACAGAAAATTTTGTTTATAAAAAAGATAAAAAACTGGAAAAAAACGCTTTATCAAAATATTCCGCCGTTTTAAAAAATAAAAAACCTGTTTTTTTAATACCGGTATTTCCCGGAACAAACTCAGAATACGATACAGCAAGAGCGATAGAAAAAGCCGGAGGAAAAGCGGAAATATATGTTATACGAAACTTAAATCCCGCTTTAATCGCACAAAGCGTCGGCGAATTTATAAAAATATTGCAAAAATCACAGGGGATTGTTTTTCCCGGAGGATTTTCAGGAGGAGACGAACCTGACGGATCGGGGAAATTCATTACCGCTTTTATACGGAACCCCGCTGTTTCCGCTTCTGTTACAGAGCTATTGCAAAAACGGGACGGGCTAATTTGCGGTATCTGCAACGGTTTTCAGGCTTTAATTAAACTGGGGCTTGTCCCCTACGGCGAAATCCGCGGCATGAAAGAAAACTCCCCTACCCTGACTTTCAATACAATCGGGAGACATCAGTCTGTGCTTGTCAGAACGCGCGTTGTATCAAATAAATCACCGTGGTTTTCAGGCATGAAGACAGGCGATATTTATACAGTCCCTGTTTCCCACGGCGAAGGGCGTTTTATCGCAGACGAAAAAACAATAAGGGAGCTTGCAGATAACGGGCAGATAGCCACTCAATATTGTGATTTTGACGGAAACTCTTCGCAGAATATCCGTATTAATCCCAACAACTCATGTTTTTCTGTCGAAGGAATAACCTCCCCTGACGGCCGCGTTCTGGGACGCATGGCGCATAACGAACGCTTCGATGAAGGACTCTATAAAAATATCCCTGATATTAAAGTGATGGATATTTTCTCCGGCGCCGTTAAGTATTTTACCTAATGCTTGAAGTGACGGGTTCCTGTAAAGACCATTGCGATTCCGTGTTTATCGCACGCTTCGATTGAAAGCTTGTCGTTCACCGAACCGCCTGGCTGGATTATCGCTTTAATGCCTGCTTTCGCAGCTTCCTCTACAATGTCAGGGAAAGGAAAAAACGCATCCGACGCTAAAACCCTCGCAGGATTATTGTCTTTCCATGAACTGCCGCCAGTGTCCGCGCTCATCATTTTCGCCGCTTCCATTACATCAGCGCTTCTTTTTAAGGCGTGTATCGCAGGCCAAATACGGTTTACCTGTCCTCCTCCAATCCCTGTAGCTGCCTGTTCTTTTACAATCATGATCGCGTTCGATTTAACAAAAGTAACCGCTCTCATTCCAAAGATCATGTCGGGTATGTCGCTTTTCTGCACAGTTGTTTTTGTAACAACATCCCATTTTTCAAGAAGAAGTCTGTCCGTCTTTTGAGCCAAAAGACCGCCGTCTACGGAAATATATTCATGATCATCCTTCGGCGGTTTATTAATTTTTATGATACGCAGATTTTTTTTCTTTTTAAGAATAACAAGCGCTTCATCTTCAAAATCGGGCGCTGCGACTACTTCAAGAAATAATTCGCCAAGCTTTCGGGCTGTAACGGCGTCGAGTTTTGCATTACACGCAATTATTCCGCCGAATATGGATACCTGATCGCACTCAAATGTTTTTTTGTAAGCTTCGATTAAATTATTTCCAAGCGCGATTCCGCACGGGGTGTTATGCTTAACCGCTGCGCAGCATGCTTTTATACCATCGTTAACATCGGGTAAAAATCGGTTAACATCATCTGCTCCGGCAGGAGGAGCGCCGTCAGCGGAAAGACCGAATGCGCAGGCTGCTTTCCATGCGACATCAAGGTCCCTTATATTGTTATATCCCATTTCCTTGCCGTGAAGCTGCTCCATGCTGCCGATAGCGCCAACCCTGTCGGCGGCAAGGTATAAAGAAGCGGACTGATGCGCGTTTTCACCGTAACGCAATGACTGCCCTGTCTTAAGCGGAAGCGTTAAATATTGCGGGTATTCCTCATTAAGCAGGTAACGGGCGATTGCCGCATCATAAGCGGCGGTAAGATTAAAAACCTTTCCCGCAAGGCGTTTTTTAAATTCGAACGGGATATTTCCCGATTTGATGCCTTCAATGGCTTCGGGATAATCCGCCGGATCGGTTAAGACTATCACATCGCGGAAATTCTTCCCTGCCGAGCGCAGCATCGAAGGACCGCCGATATCTATAAATTCAATTGTTTCTTCAGGAGAAAGACCGGCCTGTACCTTTTCAAAAAAGGGATATAAATTCACGCATACAAGATCAATTGTTCCAAGATTCTGCGTTTTTAAAGTATCAATATGGCTTTGCATGTCACGGCGGGCGAGAATCCCCGCGTGAATTGCAGGATGAAGCGTTTTAACGCGTCCGTCAAGGCATTCAGGAAAGCCTGTTACTTCCGAAATATCAGTAACAGGGATGTTATTATCATGTAAATGCCTGGAAGTGCCGCCTGTTGAGATTATTTCCCATCCTGATTTGCCAAGAAATGAAGAAAGTTCAAGGATTCCGTTCTTATTAAATACGCTTATAAGTGCCCGTTTTTTCATAATTGCAGATTATCATATTTCATTGCCTTCTTTTTGTCAATTTTTCATGAAAAAATACCGATTTTAACTGTTTTTATTGAGTTATTTTTTAAAATTTCATTTTGGATTATTTTTTTATAATTTTAATCGCATTTTACACCCTTTTTAATCATTTTAGTATGTTTTTGTATAGAATTTTTTTTTAATTGAGTATTATAATCTTTCTTATAAACAATTATTTCATTCAAATGAAGTTTTTTAATAAAAAGGAGCGTTTTTAATGACTTCTCTGGCGCAATTATTTGGACCCATGAAGGTTGTCAGAAGACTTTTATTACAATTATTAATTGTTATTGCGGCTTTTTTAATCATGATATATTTGGGCAGCCATTTCGGCTCAATAATAGTAAAAAAATATATAAATCATTACGGCGATGAAATTATTTCAGTTTCGGCTGAAACCGTTAAAAATTACCTGCAGGGTTACGATATAACACTGAATGATACCGTTTTTTTCCTTGAATGGCTGCGTATGCAGAATTACGATGCTCCTTCAATGCAGGAAGCGCTTTCCCTGTGGTTCAGACGGCTTCAGTCCAATGACGAAAGATTCACTGAAGTTCTCTCGATCTACGGAGTTACTGACGGCGCGTACATAACCACTTCCGGCTGGGAATCTCCGGATGATTATATACCTCAGTCACGGGTATGGTATACCGGAGCGCATGAAGCGAAAGGCAAAATATTCCGGAGCGATCCGTATGTGGACATACGAACGGGCGAATACGTCGTTTCGTTATCAAGATTACTCTGCGATGAAGAAGGACAGCCGTTCGGCGTTATAGCCCTTGATGTGTTTATTTTCGTCATATCGAATTATATAAGCCATATTCAGTTCATGGACTCAGGTTACGGCATGCTTCTGGATTCTGACAGACATATCATTGAACATCCGCAGATGGACCTGTTCGGCGTCCGGCTGGAAGACGTCGCAGGAGGAAGCGGTTACGCGCAAATGGCGCAGCTTCTTGCAAACGGCCATGATGTTTCCGCATTCGATTTTATTTCCGTTACGGGCGAAAAGAATGTTGTATTCATAAAAAAACTTTTTAACGGATGGTATATCGGACTCGCGCTTCCAAGCGATGTTTATTATAACGACGTGGAAGGCATGCGCGTTATTTTGTTTGTGACGGGCATTATTTCCGCACTGCTTCTGTGCGGAGTGCTTACATTCATGCACATTGCGAAAAACCGGTCCGATTCTGCAAATCAGGTAAAATCTTCGTTTCTTGCGAACATGAGTCATGAAATCCGCACCCCGATGAACGCTGTTATCGGCATGACTGAACTGCTTCTGCATGATACGCTTTCAAAGCATCAGAGAGACTGCGTAAATGACATTAACGCTTCCGCTAATTCGCTTTTATCCATCATTAACGACATTCTTGATTTGTCAAAAATAGAATCAGGAAAATTGATGCTCAATCCTGTCAATTATGATTTCCTTGCAATGATTGACAATATCAATTCCATGTTCAGGTACATTACCCAGAAGAAGGGTCTTGAATTCAGGTTTGAAACTTCCGGAGCGCTGCCAAAAATCCTTTACGGCGATGATATACGCCTGAGGCAGGTGCTGACAAATCTCTGCGGAAACGCTGTCAAATACACCGAGAAAGGATATATAAGGCTCAAGGTCAGTTCGTTAAGCGACAAACTTATTTTTGAAATAAAAGACACCGGCATGGGAATTAAAAAAGAAACCCTTCCAAAATTATTCGACGCTTTTGAGCAGGACAGAACGGAAAAAAACCGGCATATAGTCGGGACAGGGCTCGGGCTTCCAATCAGCAAGGCATTTATCGAAATGATGGACGGCAGCATCATGCTTGACAGCGAGTATGAGCACGGAACTGTCATTACTGTGATAATACCTCTTGTTCCAGGAAGCGAAACAGATGTCAAACAGGAAAGAAAGAAAAAAACAGAAACGACCATAAACGCGCCTTCCGCAAATATCCTGGTGGTGGATGACAATGAATTTAATCTGAAGGTAGCTCACGGACTTTTAATGCTCCACGGCATTGACGCCAAAAAAGCCCTTTCCGGAAAAGAGGCCATTAACCTCGTTAAAGAAAACGATTTTGACATTGTATTCATGGATCACATGATGCCTGACATGGACGGCATAGAAGCAGCCGCGGAAATAAGAAAACTCGGAGACAAACAAAAAACCCTTCCCGTCATCGCATTGACAGCTAACGCGGTGCAGGGCGCAAAGGAGATGTTTCTGCTTAACGGTTTTAATGATTTTATATCAAAACCCATTGACATGGATAAATTAACATCACTTTTGCTGGAATGGCTTCCCGGTGAAAAAATACTTCAGATAACAAATATGGAAAACAGCGCGGATCATGAAAAAAGCGGTTTACAGGAAATTTTTCTGTCAATTGACGGTCTTAATGTTTCTGCAGGACTTTCGCATACAGGCGGTAATCAGGAAAATTATCTTAATATTTTGCGGTATTTCTCTGAAAACTGCAAAACCTATATTGGCGAATTAAATACAGCGCTAAAGGAAGAAAATTGGGAGAACTATTCGATTAAAGCTCATGCCTTAAAAGGCGTTCTTGCAAATCTGGGCGCGAAAAATCTGTCATTAATTGCCGCAAAGCTTGAAAAAGCGTCAAAAGAGAATAAAGACCACGCGTATAATTATTGCCGTAATGAAACGGGCGTTTTCAGCGAAGAGCTTTTAAATTTCCGGGAACAACTCGCCGCGGCATTAAATGCAAATTCAGATTCCCCCGCAGGAGAAAAAGGAGAAACAGGAACAGATGCGTTTCTTTTTGAACAAATAAAATTGTTAAATGAAGCCTGCGGAAATTATTCCTTTGTAGATACAAAAAAAATATTATCCTCTCTTGAGCAATACAGCTGGGATAATGATGCGGCGGAAAAATTAAACAGCATAAAAAATTTAATTTCCTCGTTTGATTATGAAAAAGCGCATGAATATACGCTTCAAATGCTGGAAAGCGGCTATAAAGGAGAAGCAAATGGCTGAAAAAAAAATAATACTGGCAGTAGACGACATGCCGGAAAATTTAATGCAGCTTGGCTCATTACTTGAAAATTATTTTGACGTAAGACTGGCCAAATCAGCGGAAATGGCGCTTAATGTCCTTAATAAGACAAAAGTTGATCTTATCCTTCTTGATATTGTAATGCCTGAAATGCTTGGATTTGACTTTATAAGTATTTTACGTTCAGGAAATTCCCTTAATAAAAAAACGCCGGTAATTTTTGTTACATCCCATGCTGATATTGACATTATCGGGCGCGCAATTAAAGCAGGAGCAAAGGATTATATCGTAAAGCCTGTCGTGGCGGAAACTCTTTATAAAAAAATTAACTCTGTAATAGGACTGCCTGAACACATTCCGGGCGTCATCGAAGGAAAACTGCAAAAACTCCATGACGCGGCAAATTCCGCAAATAAAGCTCAGACAGACGCTTTAATTAACGAGCTTCTCGGTCTTTCAAAGGATATACCCCATATTTACAATCCCTTAAAAGATATTGAAAAACTCAACAGCGAATTTGATTACAAAGAAGTAATGAATAAAGTAAATATATTAATTCATTTACTGGATTTGGAAAAAATACAATAATGTTGTAAACCGCCCATACTCACAGATATTTCCAATCCTGTTTTCTGCATTTTATTATAAAAATTTATTTTTATCTTTCACAAATAATAAATTTATGATATATAATAATATCAAACAAAAAAAGGAGTCAAATTATGCCAGCAGCAAAAAAGCCGGAGAAGAAAGCGACTGATAAAAAAGCCGCTCCGAAGAATGCTTCTTCAAAGAAAGCAAAACCAAAGAAATGATCGTTTGTAAAAAGCCCTTGAGAAATCGAGGGCTTTTTTTTTGAATTGTTTGATTACCTCATTTACTGAACAACTTCATTGGAATTTATTTAAAAAAATCCCCGCGCGAGACGACCATCCGGTAACCCGCTGTATTTACACGGAGATCAATACAGCTCCTGCATTCGGCAGCTTCTTCGCCTGTGCAAATTTTATTATCGTAGAGCGCGTATTGTTTTCTAACCTTTACAGGCGACAGATTCGGCATAACCACGTTAGCGCCCGCTTTTAAGCCAAGCTCGCGGCCGTCAGGCGATATTGTACCAAGAGCAGTAGTAGCCGGAAGCAGAACATTGGGGAACATTAACCGCAGAATTGCAAGAAGGCGCAGCGTCAGTTCCAAACTTCCGCTTTTTTGATCTTTAAACGGAGTATCGCTGTGCGTTAAAAACGGTCCTATGCCGATCATCTCCGGTTTCAGCTCCTGTAAAAATCTAATGTCTTTTATCAGGTGCTCAGTTTCCTGAAAAGGCGAGCCGACCATAAAACCAGAACCGACCTGGTATCCGATTTCTTTAAGGTTTCTCAGACACTCTTTACGGTACTGCAAACTCATGTTTTGGGGATGCAGTTTTTGGTAATGTTCGTCATCAGCTGTTTCATGACGTAAAAGATAACGATCAGCTCCCGCTCCAAAATACAATTTATAGCTTTTATATGATTTTTCTCCGATTGAAAGTGTAACGGCGCAATCGGGATATTTTGATTTAATTTCTGAAATAATTGCGCACAGCGTCTCATCATTAAAAAAATCATCTTCTCCGCCTTGGAGAACAAATGTGCGAAACCCCAGTTTGTATCCGGTTTCACAGCAATCCATTATCTCCTTTTGGCTCAGTCTGTAGCGCGGTAAAACGGTATTCCCGCATCTTATGCCGCAGTAATAGCAGTTGTTTTTACAATAATTGGTAAATTCTACCAGTCCCCGGACATATACATCAGTTCCGTATATGCTTTTTCGAATCCGGTCTGCTGATTCAAAAAGTAAACTGTCAAAAAAATCTGTTTCAAGGAGGGCGGATAACTCTTTGTCGGAGAGAGTTCTATCTTCTTCCAATCGGCTGACGATTTGGTTTTCAATATTCATATCAAATATTTTAGAACTCATGCAAAACTGAAGTTTTGCATGAGTAACCGCTGCTTATTCAACCTTAAACCTGTTCACTTCCTTGATTAATTTACTAATCGCATCTCTGTTTTTAACGCTGATTTCGTTAACCTGCGTTACAGCAATGTTGATTTGATCCGCTCCTGTCGCCATTTCGCTCATACCGGAAGAAATTTCCTGCGTTACTTTTTCAAGATTTACGCTTTCCTTAATAACTTCCTGTGAGCCGTCAAGCATCTCTGTTGTACCAGTGCTTACCTGCTGGGACAGATGATTTACATTGCTTATGCCTTCCAAAATCTGCTTGGAGCCTTCCCCTTGTTCTTCCATGGCATGCAGTATATTATCTTCCTGCTGCGCAACCGTCCTTACGTTCGAATCGATCGCTTCAAATTTGTTAAGCACGTTTTCGGTGGATTTGGAGATCTTGTCTATAGACTCTTTTATCTTCTTAAGCACTGTGCTGATTGTTTTTGACTGCATGCTGGAGTTTTCGGCAAGCTTCCTGATCTCGTCGGCGACAACGGCAAAGCCTTTGCCTGCTTCACCCGCGTGAGCCGCTTCAATTGCGGCGTTCATTGAGAGGAGGTTTGTCTGCGCCGCGATATTATTCATTACAGAGTTGATTTCAAGAAGACCTTCCGATTCGCGGGATATTTCTTGAATGTCAGCCGAGACTTCCTGTAAGCCTGTGCGTCCGTCTTCTGAAGCATTAGTCAGGTTCCTTACATTGGAGCTGTTTTTTTCCAGCGTGCTCGTTACAGAAGAAATATTGGCTACCATTTCTTCGATAGCGGCTGATGCCTTCGTTACATGCGTATTCTGCTCTTCAACATTTGTACTTAACTTTTTAATGTTGATTGTAACCTGTTCCATTGTGGCGTTGGTTTCGGTTACGCTGGCGCTCTGATTAATAACTCTGCTCTTGATGCTCTGAATATTTGCGGTTATTTCGTTCACAGCGGCGGCAGTTTCATTCATGTTGCTCGCAAGCTCATTTCCTATGCCGGATAATATATCAGCTTCCTTTTTGATTATTAAAATCAATGCTCTGATTTTTTCTATCGTCTGGTTGAAGTAACGGGAAAGTTCCGTAATTTCGTCTTTTCCTTTTTCCGCGATCTTAACCGTAAGATCGCCTTCGCCCTGCGCTATATCCTTTAATGTGTTGGCGACACTCACAACCGGCATCATTGTAAAATGAAGGACAAAGTATATTATAATTGCCACCGCTATGGCAATTATAACCGCGAGAAGAATAGTCAGTTTTGTCATATCGTTTACTTCGGATAAAATATAGTCTTCTCTTGCCGCGACCATGACAGACCAGAACACATCTGAATTGCCGATACGGGCGGGCGCAAAGAAAGTTTCCAAAGTTGTATGCATTGCAGGGGAATACGAAGAGCTGTGAAGAGTGCTTCCTTCAGCAACAGCCTTGATTGCGCCCGGTAGGTCTTCGCCCAAAAAACCTTCCGTATCTTTCATGTTTTTGCCGATACGGTCCTTGAATGTATGCGCCAGTACGGTTCCGTCGTTCGCGTAAATAGCCATCAGTGATATTTCGTCGTTGCCTTTGACGGTTTGTTCCAATACATCCTGCATTTGCTCAATATTCACGAGATATCCGACAGCTCCTACTATCTGCCTTGCAGTATCATCAACAATAGGTCTCATCATTCTAACCACATACCCCTCCTTCCCGAGAATTTGTCTTGGGATAGGAGGTTCTACCCTGTCTTTTATGTTGTTGATGCTGATACTGTTCAGATATGCATATGTGGCGTCTATATCAGTATTTACTCTATGACGTATATCGCCGGTTTCCCTTGTATAACTCATAGCGTATTGCCCTGTGGGACCGGAACCTGTCCTTCCGACCATCTGCGCGTCCATGCCGTCAAGGGCGTTGGGTTTCCAAACCGTATAAATCTGCAAATACTCAGGGTTGGCTTCCATGACCGCTAATATCATTTCGTCAAAACGGTCCCGCCGTTCTTCCGCTGCGAATCTCTGGTACTGAGAAAATATATTTTCCAGGGTGCCAAGCATTGTAAAACGGGCATTTTGCCTGCCTTCCCAAAACCCGGCCTGTTCGCTTGCTATTAAATGAATTACATCTCTATTCAGTTTAATTGCAATTTCTGACGAACTGGTAAGCAGAATAATCGAGATTGTCGCAACAACGACAATCAGTATGGCAATAACCATAATACTCAATCTAAATTTAAGTTTCATTTTACCTCTCTATATTTTATTATAAACTATTTTACCATAAAGTGTGTAATTTATCGAGTCTTATATCGGCAAAGTGCAAATTTTATTCAGGATACTTTAACAAAACAACACGAAGTACTTTTTATTCATTAGCTCTTTTACTTATTGTAATTCCTTATTCAATAAGGAATTACATAAAACTGCGGCCTAGAAGACTCGAACTTCCATACCTCTCGGCACTAGCACCTCAAGCCGTGTTTTCGGTAAATCACGATGTAACATACTGTAAAATAATGTAATGATGATATAACGTAATTCCTTATGACATAAGGAATTACAATCATTTTTCTGTAACATCCTATATCACAGTGATACATGCTGTCAAGCAAAAAAAACATCATTTTGAAAATATTAGGTACTATTTGAGGTACTACTTTATTGATTGTTTTATACAAAATTTTTAAATAACTATTTTACTGTTAAATCAGGCGGATAATGAAATTAAATTATTAGAGATCAAAAAAGCGTTTCTTGTTTTCCTACAGAAGGGTTAAATTCAACCCACCAAATACTACCCCGCTTCATTGATTTATAACAGGTCCGAAATAAGCGTTACATCATTCCTGCGCTTCCTGTTCACGTTCAGAATCAGCAGCCATTGCCTTATAACCGTCAGTTTCATTTTCATATTTATTTTGTGTTTTTTTTGTAAATATGCCACAAAATCAAACACTTCAACATAAATATTTAAGGGGAAGTTTGTCAATTTCTTTTATAAAAACAGCGCGTTCATTCATTGGCTTACCTTCTTAAGTTAAATCTAGCATGAAATAGTGGATTAAACAATAGACCTGTTTAATAACTATCAAAAATACCGTCAAAAAGAGTATAATTCGATTATAAAAATACGCAACAACCCTAAAATTGATAAAAAGGTTGTTTTTTAAGTCAGTATTGGGGTTATTGAACAGGTCTATTGACAATAATTACATGTTTTTGATTGATTGTTTTAGACGGCAGTTGACAATTACAAGTAATAAAACCTTTGAAGTTTTATTACTTGGGAAAGTGCTGTAGATATACAGAACTTTTAATTGTCAGATGCCGCGCCGGGGTGTCCAGAGGGGATTCCCCTTTGGCCGACAACTCTGGAACAACCTGAAAGGTTGTTTAAGAGTTATTAGTCGGTACTAACTCTTGCAGATTTTCTCTAAAGTACACACTGAACGAGACAATTTTTCAGGTTTTTCTATAACTTTATAAAAAATGACAAATTTATTTTTATCCTTTTAGGTTAATCAATAAGAATAAGGGTAGCTATTTTATTAAGGATTTTTCAGGTTTCCTGAACCGCAACATTTCCCAGTAGTTAATAAAATATTAATAAAACCGTTAGTATTTCATGTTTATGTAACGTTTAAAACTAACCTCTTTTGCTTCCCTTTGAGGGGAAAGTTTCCAATTTTTTTATTTTTTTCTACTTATCAAACTTAAAACCGTACTCCCGCATACTGTAATATCCTTTCCTGTTAAAGATGATATGGTCCAATATATGAAAACCCATTAATATTGACGCGTTAACCAGTCTGCCTGTTATTTCCTCATCTTCTTTGGACGCGCCTAACTGCCCGGACGGGTGATTGTGAGCAAAAACCAAAGCTGTCGCATTATCTTTTATCGCGTAAAAAAAGACCTCCCTTGGATGCACGATTGTTTTATCGGCAAGCCCGATTGACATAATGTGTATTGAGATTATTTTATGCGATCCGTCAAGCGTTATAACAAGAAAATGTTCCTGCCTTGATTTTGCGTACCTTTTTACCGTGCCAAATATATCAGCCGGTTTACTGAAAAATATTTCTTTTTTAAATTTCCTTGAAGAAATTATTTCAAAAGTCATTACAAATCCTTACAGAGCCATGTTTATCATGATGGTTTATTCCCGGCAGATTTCGGTTTTTTAAAGTGATTCGGATAGGCGTTATATAAAGCTTCTTCAACGCTCTGCTCCATAAAATGATAATCAATATTGAGCTGCCGGATACTTGTTAGTTCCGACAGGTTAAAATACCTCCATTCGGAGTTATTCAAATCGCCTCCCAAAACAGCGTAACCGAACATTCGGTCTTTCCCGTCATATTCGCAGATATAAATATCAGTCGAGCCGAAGAAGTAATGAAAAACAGCGGGGTGTTCCTCCATGCCGTCCGTTTTATATAGTTCAGGGCATTTTTGAAGCCAGTTTTTTAAATTTTCTATACCGTCCTGATATACAGGCAGGTTTGTTATTGTAATTCTCAATTGATCTTCCGGAATTAGAGCCGCCACTTCGGCAGGGATAGTTTTCATTTCTGAATCCTGATTTTTTTTATTTATCAAAATAATAACTCCCTGTTATTTAAAGCCAATTGTTTTATTTTCCTGTGAAAAACAATTATCAGTTTCATCCCTGCAAAGACTGTTGATATCATCAAAAGAAAAATTATTATTTATAACTTTCTTGATTTCCAGTTTTCTTGAAATATTTTCAATCTGCGCGCCTGTAAGCTCATAATTGTTTACAATAAATTCGCTTTCTTCTTCTTTAAGCTCTGGCAGCATATTATTGAGAATCTTCATTCTGGTGTTTTTATCAGGTTTATCAAAAACTATCCTATATAAAAACCGTCTTTCAAACGCGGCATCAAAATTGGATATAAGATTGGTGGTGGCGATCATTATTCCTTTAAAATTTTCAAGGGATTCCAGTAAAATGGATTGAGTCCTGTTTTCATCTAAACATGAAACTTGATTAACATTGCAGCTTAAATCCATCCTTCTTGAAAAAATTGAGTCAGCTTCATTAAGAAACAAGATAGGGTTGTTTTTTGAGTTTTTTACAACTTTTTCATAACTATCAAATATTTCATTTACTTTACCTGTAGCTATACCGATAAATCCCGAAGATATTTGCGTAGCGTCATATTTTACTATGTTCCTTTTACATAATTTAGCCAATTGCAGCACGGTTTCAGTTTTTCCTGTTCCCGCGCTCCCTGCCAGAATACAGATAAACCCCTGCCTCTGGCCCTTTTTATTAAAATGATCCATCAGTTTATCAAACGTGTTATGGGAAAATATCTTATAAAGCTCTTTTATTTCATTTTCATTTTTTGGTGTATAATACATGTTTTTCCGTTTTATTTCCCTGTGAAAAATAATTTCTATATTGTTTTTATTCCTTTCATAATCAGAATCCTTGTTAACTGAAGATGAAAAATCTACAGGTTTAAAAAGTTTTTTTAATCTGTCATCGTCATTATCTTTATATTGTAATTTTTCGATTACTTCTTCGTCAGGTGTACTGGTAGTGAAAAAAGGCTCTATTAATATTTCTTCTGACTGCATATATATTTCTTCAGGAATGTGAAACCACTTTTTACTGTTTTCTTTAAGTTTCAGCGTTCTTTTACATTCCTTTAGAAAATCATTTCTTGAAGACAATAAAGGTAAATTTATTTTATCTTCAAGATTAATATTTTCAGAAAAAATATATTTTCTATTATGATAAAAAAGACGAAACGGACTGGAAACCGTGTTTTTGAACCCGCTGACAAAGAATAAAACAGAATCCCTGTTAAAAACATTCTGACTGTAATATTTCTTTACTTTGTTCATTATAAAAACGACAACCATATCAATATAAGGTCTGTAAAAATCCAAACCGGATGAAGGTAATGTAATATACAGGGATTTTGACTTGTTCATAACAAAATCTTTAACGCAGAAATCGCTTTGAGAGCTTATATTACGAAGGTTGTAATTCTGAAAAATGTTTAATAATGACAATGCCCTGTGATAAATTATTTCATAAGTATTTTTATTCATATATATGAATCTTTTTGAATTTAAACGGACAATTTCATGTATTTCAGATGAGCAATGGCAACTGTTAATTATATTGTCAAAAATATTGGATATATCATTTTCGTCATTATTGTTTTCATAATAAGAAAAGCAGTTGAGACAGCCATATAAGGATTTATCCTTGAAATCAGAGCATTTAACATGCAGGATGAGCGTTATTAGAAAATCCCTTATACAATCTGAAATACCATTAGATTTATTTTCATTGGGAATATCGGAATTCTTTATCAGGATATTGGCGATTTCAAAAGCGTCGTTATATGCCGTGTTCTCGTCCATTTCCTCAAGGACATTAAACCGCAGGGATTCTTTATTTCCAAAAGCCAGTTTATATATATTAGAAAATTGTTTTCTATAACCAGAAGACAAATTATAGTATTTACCGTCAATATCCACAGAAACAATACTGTTTTTAAAATTGAAATAACCGGTATCCAGATACCCGTATTTGTCAGTTTTTAAGAAATTAAACTTGACAATGGAAGTATTGTTTTGTTCGACAAGGATATTTAAGTTTTTATTGTTTTCCATTTTAATCCTCATTTCCTGTCAGATTTTCATTATTTGTAATCCAGCCGTAATTCCTGATGTCAAGGCTCTCTTTATAAAGCCTGTCTTCCAATTCGCTGTCATGTTTAGCTTTCCTTTTCGCTTTTTCATGCTCGCCGCATAATGTCCAAACCCAGCCGTTTATTTTTATATTCTTGCCTCTGGCCCCGCAGAACTCGCAGATATGTTCGCTTTCTGCTTCAGCTTTGCAGATCATTTTTTGTAAATAATCTGGCATACTTGATAAATAAATCCTTAGACCTCCGAACTTTTCTTTAACCTGTGTGATTTTTATCATGTTGTCAGGGTTTTTCTTGTTATATAAACGCACTTCTTCAATAATGGGCAGGGTAAGCCCCATCCAGCCGTACCCGTGTTCAATTCCGAACAGCTCAAACGGATGTAACGGCTTATCGCTGTTTTCAATTTTTTCAATCGCTTTTATTACTCTTTCCGCCAGTTCCATTTTAATCTCCTTCTTCTTCTGATTTTTCATTTTCATCCGGCAATTCGGCGCGGGTTTCCCAAGGGTATGTTTTTTTATTTAGATATTTTCTGTATAAGCGGTCTTCTAACTTGCTGTCGCGGTTGGATTCTTTTTTAGCTTTTCTATGATCTTCGCAGACGGTATAAAACATTCCGCCGATTTTAACAGTTTTACCTTTAGCCCCGCATATTTCGCAAATACGCACGCTTTCGTATTCAGCTTTCTGTATCATTTTTTCTATGTAATCAGGTGCTCCTGTCAGGTATATTCTCAGGCATCCGAATTTTTCCTTTATTTGCCCAATATAAATATTCTTTCTCGGATGCTTGTTGTTGTATAACCGCACTTCTTCAATAATTGGCAATGTAAGGCCGAGCCACCCGTAACCGTGCTGTATCCCGGAAAGTGAAAACGGGTCTCTAGGGTTATTGCTGTCTTCCAGCTTTTCTATAATCCTGAGATATTTTTTATCAAAATCTGTTAATTCGTTATCCTTGTGTTTTTTCAGGTTTTCAGCGACTTTAACTATATCGCAGATCATTTCTTCATTGATTTGATAATCATTCCTGTCGTTTAACTCGTATAAAAGTTTTACCAGTTCCTCTGTATATTCCAGTTCCCCTTCCACAGCAGCGTCAATAATTACCTTTACGGTACTCATCACGTTTAACCCGATGTTTAAAGCGTACAGTATTGCTTTGTCATCGTCCGTTAAAAACCAGCAGTACGGTTTCTCAATCGCAAGATTAATTAAAGAAGTTGATTCTTCGCTTAAATCTTTTTTATTTACCATTTCTTTCTCCTTATCTTGAAATTCTTTCTTTATCAAATTCATTGAGGATTCTAATATCGTTTTCTTTTTTTTCGATTATTTTTGAAGTCCAATATAGATATTGATAACCGTGACTGGTTTTTTTACAATAATGATAAATATCTTCATGATAATGGCCTGCCCACCATTCGCGGAAATTTATCTTTTTATGTATCTCGTCATTGAGTTTTGCCACCTTGTCATTCATCTTGTCGGAAATGCCGCCTGTATGAAGCGGGTAATGCGGGTGAAACAGTTTTATGTTTATATGCAGAGGTCCGGTATGGGAAATTACATAATCGAAGGAATTATCGGTTTCAAGGAGTTTAAATAATTCATCTTTTTCTTCACTGCTCCAATATTCTTTCTTCCACCAAGATTTGTTCGGGGTACGGCGGTATTTATCAATTGATAACGCCCCGCCCAAAACCAGAAATTTTATGCCGTCAATAACGTAAGCTTTCCCGCGCTTTAGATATGCGGTAAAGGGATTATCGTTTATTTTCAGGACAGTTTCGCCAAGACCTATATCTTCTTCTTTTATTTTTCTTCTGCCATAAACAGGTTCATGATTGCCGTGGACTGCAAGTATAGGAAACGGGCGTTCGGCAAGTTCCTTATAATTTCTTTTATCCCTTTTTTCATTGTTTAGCCATCCGAAACCGCCGTCCCCTAGAATAACGTGGTATTTAACAGTGTCATAAATTTCATTGCCGTATTTATGCAGAAGTGATTCCTTTGTAACTACCTCAAGTTCGCCTCTTGCGTTGGCGTGAAAATCACCTGAAAATAATATTGACATGCATCTCCCCTTTCTAAGAAGCCTTTTTATTTGAAAACATTTCCCGTCCCGCGTACCCTCCGGGAATCATGTTTAACCCGTATTCAAATAAATATTTATAAGAACGCGCATTAACTTCCCTTTCTTCAATGTCGAGGGCTTCTTCTTCTGTTAACCCCGCTGTCTCGATGACCAGTTTTTTTTCGATTATTTTTCCAAAATCTCCGTTTAAAGCTTGTGATAATAGGCGTTGCGGGTTTTTTTTCATGTTTTGACAATGGGATGAGTATCTTTTTTGCCATGAATTTTTAGTTATGCCGATATACAGGTATTGATGTATGTCTTCCGAGACTTTCACGGTATTGTTAACAAGGTTTATTTTTGCGCTTTTGTCTATGTGCAATGCATAGGAATAGATATAGTGAGATTCATTTTTCAGAATTTCCTCGTTTCTATTATCAAGCAGGTATTTAAGCGGGACATAAAACGAATTAACCGTATCTCCTTGATTGAAAGATAAACCCAGTAAATTCGCGTTAGGGAAAGCGGACGGTTCATTGATATAATCAAGGCTTATATCAAAATCCATCGAGAATTGAAGTTTTTCTATATTCAAATCCGGCTGGTTATACCTGATCGTGATATTGAAGTTTTTTTGGTTTTCCCCTGTTATATCTAGAATTTTTTGGATATGTTTATAAACTTCTTTATTAATAGGGAAAAACAGCCTTTCAAAGATTATTGGGAAAAATGTCATGGTTTATCTCCAATAAGAATTATTATAACTCTGTATACAGAGTTAATAATATCAATATATCTCTGTATACAGAGTTTGTCAAGAATTTTTCACTTTTTTTAATAAATATTTCCGTTTACAAAGATCAAAGGTTATAATGAAATATGGCTTTTTCTGGGCAAAATTTAATAAATAGAATAAACCTTATCATGAATGAAAAAGGTTTACGAAGAGACCCTGATCTATATAACATAGTCCCTTCCGGTACATTATCTGCTTGGAAAAATAAAGGCCAAATACCAAAAGTAAATACAATCTGCAATATAGCTGATTTTCTAGGTGTCTCTATCGAATGGCTTATCACTGGTAAAGAAACAAGCGGACTGACCCATGAGGAACAAATACATTTATCAAAGTATAAAAACCTCTCAAAAGTTAATAAACGTAGTGTTCAGGCTTTGATTGATTCCATGCTTAATAGCTCTTATGATGAACAATAATGAATTAAATAAATGTCCATGACAGTATGTCTTGCGATACTGATGTAAGAAAACAACAGCCGTAGAAACATCATTCCGAATATTCCGTCCAGGTTTAAAAAGCTAAAAAATCTCGATTTTTAAGGTTTTAACAAATAAAGTCAGGGTTTGGATTAAAATTCGCTTTTTGCCAGTTTAAATATCACATAAAAATGTGGTTGAATTACTTAATTCCAAGGTTATAAGCAATTGAAAAAAATCGAGCAGATTACAATGGCGTTTTATTTGAGTTAAATAAAATACAACGGTCTTTTTTTCTTTCCTTCATAGATTAAAATTATTAAATTGGAAAAAGAAATTCTCTTTTTACTTTTCCAGTTTAAATTTGTCCCTGTTTTTCCTTAAAAGTTTTATAAAATCAAGAATAAGTTTTTGATCTTCCAGAAGCAATTCATCGAATAGCCTTAATAATGAGCGTTTTCCCGGACTGGAGAAAAAAGGAGCATTCGATTCATGACGGCTGTCCTGTCCTTTTAATAAATATTCCACAGTAACACCCAGTGCGTTTGCGATCCTGGCCGCTGTATCCGCAGGCGGCATGGAAGCCTGTTTGCCAAGATAGCTATCAATTGCGCCCTTGGCTACATCAGATTTAGCTGACAGTTCCTTAACAGTCAAACCTTGGTAATCAAGTTCCTCACGCAGAATTTGCTTAAAATTCTTCTCCATACTTAAAAAAATGATATGATATTTACCTGATTGATATTGACATAATATGGTAATTACTATATTATTATTACATAATATTAAGATTAATAGATTTAGGAAAAATCCAAAAATGGAAACTCAAGTACATGACACTAAATGCCGAAGCTGCGGAGCGCCAGCCGATATTGGGCAAACAAAATGCTGTTTTTGCAAACAGCCTGTTTTGATATCAACCTTTAACAGCGTATATTCCATGCCCATGCCGATGGTAAACCAATACGCCTCTGCCTACAGGGAAGCTTTGCAAAACGAACCTGAAGCCAGGGACTTAAACGGCTCAATCGCGATGTGTTATCTAAAACTTAAATTATACGATAAAGCCCTTGCTGCATTTGAAAAAGCGATAGAAGACAATTTTGATAATTCCGAAACCTTTTTTTATACCGCAATATGCACGCTTGGCGGAAAAAAAGCTTTTCTCGTTCAAAGACCGGAAATTGACAAAATAGAAAAATATATCAATGCAGCCATGATGATTGAACCAAGAGGAATTTATCATTATTTTTTGGCGTATATAAAATACGATTACTTCAGCCGTAAATCTTTCAACACATCTCCAACTTATCAGGAAGCATTGTCAAACGCAAACAGTGCGGGAGTTTCCTCGCATGATATAGAACAATTATACGGGATTTTAGGAGTTACACGTCCGGATGTCCTGTAGACAGAAATTCATTTGTATTCGCGCTGCTGGATAACAGCATCAGAATAATATTAAACTTAGGAGGAATAATTATGGGTTTAGGAGGAATGATTGCTGGTGCTGCTGTTGATGCAGCCGCAAAAAAAGTTGAAATGGCTCAGCGTTTGAAAGGTAGAACGCCTGAACAGCAAAAAGTCATCAAGTATTTTTATCAAGCTGGCGGTTGCTTAAGTAAATGCATAAATGACGAAGAATATGAGAGCATGATTATGACAAAAGCCAAAAGCATGGATTTTAAACAAAAAGCTCTTGATAAACATGGACTTGATGAATCTCAGGTAAAAGAGGTTGAGCCAATTCATCTGGAAAATTATATGTTCGATGATAAAAAAGCATATGCAAAAAGGGGAAAAGACGGTATTTGGCGCAGTTCTGCGTATCAGATTACATGGATATTCTCCAGTTCTACGCAAGTCTATGTGTATCAATATACATTTAATTTAGACGAAGATGGTAAAAAAGAAAGAACAGAAGAATATTTCTACAAGGATATAACTAATTTCTCAACTACTTCAGAATTAATTGAGAAAGAAGTTCCTGGAAAAACCAGCTGTACAGGTAAAACAGAATATATACGTACTACTGTTGACACAAACCTTTTCCAACTCGTTGTACCTGGTGATAAGTTTCTTGCCGCTATGCAGCAAAATGATTATACCGAGAAAGCAGTTCAGGCCATTAAAGCAAAACTCAGGGAGAAAAAAGGTTAACAAAAATTCATGCGTTTAAAAACATATGGAAACTGCGACAAAAAACCTACTGACTGGGAGCAGGATGTTGCAGAAATATATGTAAACTGCCGAATACTTGCAAGACCAACTACAAATATTAAAACAGCATTAATTTTCTTTTTATTATTTGTATTTGCTACAGTTTTTTTTACATGGGTAATATATTTTTTTTCATTAAACGGTATATATAAATTTATTCCATATAACGTGAAAATATTCCATGAAGAGCAAGGTTTTTTATCAATTTTCCTGCTTTGCTTAATTATAATTTTCATGGAATTAATATTTTGTATAAAGCATTTATTAATCAGCATGATCATGCTTTACCAGCATTACGCACCGGAAGAAATCAGGAGGCGATGCCTGTTTATGCCGACATGCTCAGAGTATGCGATTATGGCAATAAAAAAATATGGGGTAATAAGGGGATTATATAAAAGCTATTTCCGCCTGTTTTACCGCTGCAGGGGAAATATATATCAGATTGATTATCCATAAATTAAACGTTGTCATCCGGAAACTTCAATTTTTGAACAACAGCTTAAAAATTTATGTATATAAAGAAGAGAGGAATTATGATCTGAATATTTCAGCAGCAAATCTAGTTTTAATTCAGAATTTATGAAGTCAGTATGGGAAATGATTTAAATAAGGGAGAATAGGAATGGCGCTATTCGAAAAGAATCCAAATGAATCAGCTTATGTTGGAGGAAAAAAACATTGGGCGGATGTAATAAAAAACACAGGCTCAGGTAATTTATTAATTTGGCGGCAGCCGGAAGAGGATTTTAATACAAACTCAACGCTGATTGTTATGCCTGGTGAAGAAGCTGTTTTTTTAAAAGGCGGCATAATTGAACAAACATTTGATAACGGAACATATAAACTCTCAACAGAAAATTATCCTTTTATAAGCCGGCTGCGTAACGCCTTCACAGGAGGAATAAGCACTTTTAATTGCGTCGTATACTTTGTCCGCAAGGCGCACAGTATGGAAATTTTGTGGGGAACATCATCTCCCGTTCAGGTACGTGATAAATTACTCGGCATTGCGACAAAACTGCGGGCAAGAGGCGCGTACAGGATTCAGGTTGAAAATCCGCAGAAATTCCTGACTAAGCTTATCGGTAATAATATTAATATCATGGGGCAGCAGGAGCTTCTTGATGATTATTTTGCAAATGAATTTCAGGGAAAAATCAAGTCAAGCATTACAAGAGCGTTAAACGAAACCCAAACTGAACTTCTCGGAATTGAATCAAGGATAGATGAGTTCGCGGAAACAGTCGAGCCGTTTTTAAATGATATTTTCAGTGACTACGGATTAAAAATGGTAAAATTTTCCATTGCGGCTCTTGAAATGGAAAGCGATGAATTACGCCGCCGTTATGATGAAATCGGAATGGACGCTATTGCCAAGATGCGAAACGCTCAGGCAGACAAAGGAGTTATGGGCGTTCTCGGGGAAGATTGGGGCAGGCAGCAGGCTGCGGACATTTTAAAAATGACAGCGTCGAATCCCGGAGCAGGTGGAATTGCCGCCGCAGGAGCCGGTCTGGGGATGGGAATGGCTGCAGGCGGCGCATTTGGGAACATGGCTCAGCAAATGTTCAATCCAATGCAGCAAACCCCTGCTCAGCCTGCCGCCGATGATCCTGTCGCTTCTTTGAAAAAAATAAAAGAAATGCTGGAGCTTGGATTGATTGAACAGTCTGATTACGATGCAAAGAAAGCGGAAATCATAAAAAGGATGTAAAGGGAAAAATTATGTTAAAAATAAATAAATTATGTTTTATTCTTGATTTTATTTTACTGATCATTCTGGTAATTTTTAATGTGTTTTTCTTTTCATTGGGCGTATACAGTATGCCGGCATTGATATCATACGGTTTTATTCATTTTGCATTCTTCATGGTAATTATAACTCCGTTTTTAACAGGAAAAAGTGAAAAAGTTCATTTTTTTGGATTAACCCTCTATCTGGTTTTATCAGCAGTTTATTTTCTATTAACGCTTACCGCAGGAGTGATTTTTATTTTAGCTTCTCTACAGAGCGATAATGTAACGCTTATGGCTCAGTTGGTATTAAAATTTCTGCCTCCACATTATGCAACTGCCGGTTTATTGGCAGTTGCAATTCTAAAGAGCGTTACGGCTGCGCTGGTAATTCAGCTTTGCATTTCAGGATTATACGGAATATTATTGATCATAAATGTAGCTGCCGACAGATATACAACAGAGGTTTTGGAGAAAAGAAAGGAGCAAATTGATTATATAAAAATCGCTTCAGCAAAACTTAAATTATTATCAGACAAAATAAGCGATAAAGAAGTCAAAAGAAAAGTTGAAAGTGTTTATGATGCAGTCAGTTCAAGTCCTGTAAAATCGCATATGGATTTAATTGATATAGAAACACGTATATTAAAAAATATCAATGAACTAGATAATGAAATTCATGCCGAAAACAGAGAAAATATTATTTTCCAAGTAGACTCTTTATTATCTGCTGTTAGTGAAAGAAATACGAGGTTAAAGACATTAAATTAATACATTATATTTATTAGTTTAACTATACCGTTATGCGTAATTGGTTATTAAGAAAACCTGAATTCAAGAAGCAAGTGCAACGAAAACCTGATAAGGTGTTTTGAAGTGTAACAACTTCATATGTGAGGTTTATATAGATCGTTTCAATAAATTTTAGTATAACCAAGAAATGAAACAAGAGGAAAAACAACGGCTTGGATGGGTAAAATTATATGAACAAACACAAGACGCAGGATTTGTATGCAGAAGATGTGGAATATCAAGACCGACATTACGTAAATGGTGGAAAAGGTACAAAGAACAAGGTGAGTCAGGTTTATACAGCCGAAGCCACCGCCCGCATTCGTCTCCATTAAAAAAAGTAAACGAAGAAATCAAGATACTTATATTGTCTATGAGAAAAAAACGAAAGTTGGGACCAAAACGACTTCAAAGTGAACTGAAACGCCTCCATGATGTTTCCTTGTCAGTTGCAGTAATACATAAAGTTTTGAAGATGAACAAATGCAAGCTTCTGGTAAGACCACCGCGAAAGAAAAGCGAATATGTTCGCTACTCACGTCCAATCCCCGGTGATCGAGTGCAAATTGACACTTGCAAAATAGGACCTAATTTGTATCAATATACGGCTATAGACGACTGTACACGCTACAGGGTGCTTCAAATATATAAAAAACGTACTGCTGATAATACCCTTGATTTTCTGGATAAAGTGATTGAGGAAATGCCGTTTCCTGTACAACGGGTTCAGACTGATCGCGGTATGGAATTTTTCGCAGAAAAAGTACAACTGCGACTTATGGAATATAGTATAAAATTTCGTCCCAATAAACCTGGCAGCCCGCACTTAAACGGAAAAGTTGAACGTTCTCAAAAAACAGACTTGGAAGAATTTTATCCCACAGTTAATTTAAATTCAGATAATTTGGAAAATCTTTTAGCTGAGTGTCAGATTTTATCTTGACTAGTACATTTTAGACCGCATAGCGCGCTTGGCGGAAAGAGTCCTGATGACCGTCGTTTTGAGTTAAGTTCCATAACACCGTTCTGGGATGAAATTGAATTAAATTATCATCCTGAAACAGAACGGTTCCAACTGCAAAATTATTATGAAGATTTACAACTTAGAAAATTGAAACAATGTCTGTGAACCTCACACTTCATATGTCTATTATTAATGTAACGCGCTACTTTATTCAAGTCCGCAAATCTCATAAGGGAACTCTGTCCCCGTAAATGAGCGAAAACTGGTTTAACGCCTCTCCCCAATTTACAGGATTTGTAAATCATAAGATATTTGTCATCCCATTTCTTGCCGAAATTTTCAAACGCGTCTCTGGTGGCGGCTTCAGTGTTAGCTGAATAGACAGTTTTCAAATCGGCGCAGACTTTTTTCAGCTCTTTATACGAGATATACTTTGTAGAATTGCGAACCATGTGGACAATACACAGCTGAACTCTGGTGTTGGTAAATACAAAGCGCACCGCCTCGAGAAAACCCGAATGATTGTCCATAATACAAGCGATAATGATGTCCTGAACCTCTCGGTTTTTTATTTCGGTTAACACGCGCATTCAGAATTTTACGTCTTCATTCTGCGCTATCCACAGCCTTAAAACCTCTTTCTGACCTTCAAATAAACCTCTAAAGCCACATAAACGCTTTTCACGTAGCTTTTTCCATCTTCACGACCTTTAATCCATAACGCGTCTATCGTTGATCTTTACGATCACTTTTTCTATTAATTTCATTTTTATTTTTATTATCCTGTTCGGGTACTTCACGAATTCTTCTAATAATACCTTTCACAAAATTGGTTATTTCAGAAAAAAAAATTTTGTAAAATTTTCCACGTTCATTGCCAGTAACATTTTCTGAATTTAATATTCCCTTAACAGATACTGCAATTCGCTCATCTCCAGATAAATTTTCATTCATATTATTTATAGCTTTTTCCATACCTTTCAGAAAATTTTCTTTTCTTTTCACATCACTTTCTCTCTTTGATAATGATTCTGATATTTTATTATGCTCAATTTTTTGTTCGTTTAATTTTTGTATTTGCATAGTGTTAATATTTTCTGCTGCATGATTTGCTTTCTTAATAATTAATTGAGCTTCTTCATTAGTATTTTGTAAAATTAAATTTGCTTGTTTCTCAGCTCTAATAATTAAATTCGCTATTTCTCTTTTTGCTTCATCCTGAATCAATATTGATTTTTCTTTTGCTGCATTAATAATTTTATATTCCTTGTGACTTAAGCGTTTTTCCTGTAACTCTTTCGGACGATCTTTTTCCCATCCAAGTGGAAAACCTACTGCTTGATAGAGTTCTTCCTGCCAGTCTCCCATTCGCCATTTATAACGAATATCTGCGTCCCAATGATTTAATCCTTCTTTTTTTGCCTGCCATTTTGCATAAATTCCTGGATGATAGTCTCTAAAATTTTCATGTGGTTCTGGTACTACAAAGAAATGAATATGGAAATGAGTTTTTCCATGATATTTTCCTGTTTCGTCCATAAAAGGCTCATCTTCGTGCAATATAATGCAGCGTAATGATTTTCCGTATTTTTTCATTAGAAAAAATAAAATCACAGGAAATGTTTCTAAGAATTGTTTTTTTGTTGTTCCCGGAGGACTTGAAATGACTCCCGCTAAAATTTCTTTACCATCTTTTCGTAATTTATGACCTCGACTGTCTTTAAAATTTTCTCTGTAATTTTTTATTGCATTATTGATTTCTTCCCTTGAACCCAATAAAATTTCAGGTTCTTTTGGTTCTTTTACATGGGATGCCATTCCTTCATCTCTGAAAGCCTCTCCAAGAATATTTAAAGATGTTTTAGGATTTGGATTTCTTGTTGAGCCGCTTTGCGAATATGGTTCGATGCGTCCAAATTGGTAGGCCATTTTAACCTACCTTTACTACATTAGACCATGCACTTTTCTCTAATCCAACTAAATATGAAATAGGAATAAGAATTCTTGAACCAACTTTTACGTTAGGGATTTCACCTAACTTAATTTTTCGACTTATTGTCTGTCGGCTGACTTTTGTAGCAGTTACCAACTCAGCTATAGTCAGAAAATTTGGGAAGTTGGTTTTAAATAATTGGTTTTCCGCTGCTTCAACGGGATTGAGAAGATCGGACATATCGTGTCCTCCGTCAATTTTGCTGGAAATAAATTTCCAACGTCTTGCGGAGGACAACGCATGGATTCAGCCTACTGATCTCACGCTGCCCTCTCTTTGCCGTACAACCTGTAGAGCAAAGAGTTATTTGGTAATGTGGGACATTACCATATTTACGCTTTCCTTTAAAAAAAGGCTGGTCATTTTAACCAATAAGCGCTGCTGCTGGGAGGATGCAAGCCACCCCATGCAGTAAAATATTAATGATCTGTCTGTTAGACAGAAAAAAGCTAGTTTTTAAAAGGAACAGGTATACTATATTTTTTTAACTCTTTAACTCGTTCTTCTCTTTTTGTTCTACCCTTAGTATGGGTATCACCTTGAAAAATGTCAATAGGAATTAATTTATGAAATCTCTCAGGTATCTTTCTATCTCCACTTAAATACATGCGAGCAATACGAGGGCTGATCCCAAAAATTTCAGCGAGCTGTTCAGAATGCCAACCTGTCTTTTGCAAGTGTATAGTTGCTTTATCTTTGGATTTCAAAGTAAATTAAAACCTCATCAAATGTTTTAAAACACTAAATATTGCTGTCAAGTGTTTTTTATCATTCTAAAAAAATAAATTTTAACCAGCATTTTCAAGAACTTTCTCAAATTTTTCCCGAGCTGTAGTAAAGTCCAATATCTGTCCTGCATGTGTATAGTTATCCATCATTCGAGCGTCTTTATGACCTGCAAGTGCCTGTATTTCAATATCTGTAATACCTGCAATACGCCCTAAAGTAATATAAGTATGTCGTAATGAATGGAATGTCAAATTGCGCCGTTTTTGCTCATTCACATATCCTTCCGGCGCTTTATTTTTATTCCAGCGCGGCCATTCACCCGGAATACCGATTGCTGACAATTCTCTTTCTAAAGCATGGCGGAAAAATTGTTCACCTACCGGGATTTCAGAATTATCCAATTGTTCAAAGATGAAATTTTCAAGTGATGTATTTTTTGAAATATTACGAACAGCATCCAACATAATTTTTACCGATTCCGGGTAAAATACCGTTCTGGTACTTGCGCATTTTGGTGATTTTAAACCATCTCCATTAATGAAATTATGCTTGACATTGACAATACCATTTCCAATATCACCCCATAAAAGACCGCGAATCTCGCCTCTGCGCATCCCGCAAAGACAGCCTAATAAGACTGCAAGCCTCCAACGGGGATTAATAACATCATTTTGAATAAGAGAAGACACTTCCAAAGGGGTTAATACACCTTTTTCCCTTTTAATATGTGCAGCTTCTCCAATATTTAAAAACGGGTCAACAGGTATTTTTTCGTCCCGGTAAGCATTACGGACAGGCACCCGCATCGATTGAAGAACAATATTGATTTTACGTCCTGACAATCCCAGTTCAGCAGCCCAAAGCTTCCATGCTCTTACTTTTGCTCTTGTAAGTTCGCCGACATTAAGTCCTTTAAAATCAGGAAAAGACTCAACATGCAGTTTAATATTTCTTTGGTTACTCGTAATGTAAAACATGGATAATGGTTTTTTTTCTACCATTCGTTTTTCACGGATATACTCGCTGTCAGGTGTCCAAAAATCAAGTAAAAATTGAATAAGCGGTTTATTTACTACGTCAGATAATTTTCTTTTTTCGTTTAGATTAATAATTAACTCATGTGCTGCATCTTCAGCTTCCCGGCGGCGTTCACGCTTGCCTTCTACAGGAATACCGGTAGATTTTATTACACAATACTTACAACTAACGTTATCCCAAATTTTTACATACCATATTTTCCCTGAAGGCGTTTGTTTTTTGAATAAACAGTAAGATTCTGGATTTTTTTTCGGCATACATGCTCCTGACTGTCATTTTTCCTTTTTAAGGTACTATTTCAGGTACTATTCAGGATACTTTGACAAAACAGTATGTTATACCGTTGATACTTTAACTCTTTTACCTGCTGTAAATCCTTACTACATAAGGAATTACAAAAAACTGCGGCCTAGAAGACTCGAACTTCCATACCTCTCGGCACTAGCACCTCAAGCTAGCGTGTCTACCAGTTCCACCAAGGCCGCATACCTTGTATATACATATCATGGCATATCATAAGATTTAATGGTGGTTTTTAATGAAAAAACCGTCTAAAGCATCAGAAAATGCCATAACGTATCATAAGATACTATGGCATTTCAACAAAAAAGTGTCAAGCATTGTAAAAAGTATCAAATAGGAGTAAAAAGAGCGTCAATTTTGGGTTTTTATCATTTGAGATTTTTCCAAATCTTCAGTTTTTGGAAAAGCCTCCTTAGATATAAATGAAAAACTGTCTTTATAAGACGGTTTTTCTAAAGCCTTTTCCGAAACTAACCGAGTTTTGGAAAAGACCTATAATATTTGGATTAATATATCGTTTTTTACCAATGGTACTTACTAGACTCCTCTTTTTGGTACCAGTCATAAACCCTCTGTGAATTGCTTTCCTTATTCCCCATTCTTAATATGCCGATGATATAAGCATGAAAAAAGTATCAATTTGCCTTGTTTTATCAATTATTTTAACAATTTTTTGTCTTATAAGCTGTAAAAGCTCTCCCAAACCGCAGGAATTCGCGCCAGTTACAGCACCAAGAGGCGTTGATATTTGGTCTCTTCTTCAGCGCGGGGATGAACGGGCAAGAGGTTATTTTATGGGCGAGATTGATGTTAACGCAATTGATTCGCAGGGAAGAACTCCCCTTCATTATGCAGCTGAAAATATGGACGCTCAGCTTGCCGCCTTTTTTATTGCGCTGGGAGCCGATGTTAATGCGCTTGATAATTCAAAAATGAGTCCGCTGGGAATCAGCGTCGGAAAAAACGATTCAAAGACAGCAAGTATTCTCGTTAATGCAAAGGCGGATATTCATCAGGATCTTATAAATACCACTCCCGCAAAAATTTCATTATCTTCGGGCAATGACATATACAAAGCCATTCTTACCCCTGTTTCCATTGAATCCGCCGACAAAGACGGAAGAACAATTCTACAGCTTGCAAGCATTGCTGGTAATGTCCAGTGCGTTAATGAAATTCTTTCAACACTGCGTCCCGCTACTGTTTTGATTAACAGAAGAGATAATAACGGTATGAGTGCGCTTGATTATACGCTTCGCAGAGCTGATTCAAAAAAACATATGATTATATCAGAACAGCTCCTTCTGGCAGGAGGGAGTTCAGACAACCCGCTTTATCATTTTTTTTCACCGGCAGCAAGAAGCGCCAATTACGATATACGCAGGAACGAAGGCATAGCTTTAATCCATTATGCTGTGATCAATAATCTTTCAGGGCTTATATCATTTTTATTCGATAAAAAAATTGATGTTAACCTGAAAAGCAGTTCAGGAGCTACGGCTCTTCATGAAGCTGTGCGTACGGGTAATCTTGAATTAATTCAACTGCTTATCGCCAACGGAGCGGATGTGAATGCAAGGGACGCAAAGGGAAATACCGCACTTCATATCGGAACCCCCTCTAATGTTCACCTGGAAGCTGTAACTCTCCTTATCGGAAACGGAGCCGATCCAAATCTCCGTGATGAGCACGGAGAAACTCCCCTGCATATCGCCGTAATTTTAAACCGTTCCGCATCTGTAATTCAGGCGATACTAAACGGAGAAGCGGACGTTCAGATCAGGAATATCGAAGGTAAAACTCCCTTATATATCGCAGTTCAGGAAAAACGCGAATCAACTATTCCCCTTCTTCTCTCCCATAATTCTGATATATTCGCATCTGATAATTCCGGCGTTACTCCGTTTTCACTGGCTTTAACGGCAGGCGATGCCATTCTGGATCTTCTGATAACGTCAGAAACCGTAACGCAGAGAGACAGCGCAGGCAACACTCTGCTTCATATTGCTGTAAGAAACCATGCCAATATAAAACAAATAGAAAAAATATTTGACAATAGAGCGGCTATAAACGCAAGAAACAGAACCGGCGATACCGCCCTTCATATTGCGGTAAGAACAAATCAAAGTGAAACGGGCGAATTTTTAATCTCCCGCGGAGCTGATATTTTTTCAGCTAACGCAGCCGGTGAAAACCCTCTTTACTTCGCGCTTACTTCATCGCCTTTAAGAAACTGGATTATTAATAAAATCACTGTGCTTGCAAGAGATGGAATGGGCAACAGCATGCTTCATTATGCGGCGCAGTGGAAACTTAACGACGCCGTTCCCCTGATAATCAGGAACGGTATTTCAGTTAATGAACCGAATGCAACAGGAGAAACTCCACTTTTTATGGCGGTAAAGACTGACAGTCCCTCCACAATAAAGGTTTTAATTAACAATAAAGCTGACATTAACGCGCGCGATACACAGGGGAACTCTGTTCTTCACGCGTCCGTACGCTGGAATGCAATTAATTCTGTACCTGTTCTTTTATCAAACGGAATTGACATCAATGTTCATACATTAAGCGGAAATACACCTTTGCATGATTCTGTCACCCTTGAAATGACAGAAATTGAAACTATATTGATTAAAAACAGAGCTAATCTTGAAATCCGCAATATAGACGGCAATACTCCTTTTATGGAAGCGGTAAGGGGTGGTTTTACTTCATCCATGCAAAGGCTTGCGGCGGCTAAAGCAGACCCGCTAACGCGCAATACCAGAGGCGACACTCCCCTGCATCTTGCCGTAGGCATGGACAGGGCTGATATTGCGGAAATGCTTTTAAAAATGAACGTGTCAATTCATGCGCGTAACAACAGAAATATAACTCCATATCAATTATCCATAAGCATTTCACAGCAGCTTGTTTCGGCTCTTCTTACAAACGACAGGGTAAATGTGCCTGATGATTCTGGAAACTCGCCGCTCCATATTGCCTTACGGGAAAAAGCTTCACCGCAAATAATGAAAACAATTATTTCAAAAGGAGCCAGAATAAATTCTGTTGACAGCAACGGCAAAACTCCGTTAAGGCTTGCTGTTGATTTGAATCAATTTGAAAACATCAGTTCATTATCTGAAGCGGGAGCCGATCCGTTCCTGGTTGCCGCCGACAATAGAACGCCTGCGGATATTTCTTTTGAAAAAGGCGAAGAATGTATAAAGGCAATCTTTTCCGGCAGAGCCATTAATTCAAGAGACAGTATGGAAAACACCATTTTACATCTTGCCGCACGCTATGGAAATCCTGAAAGCATCAGCCTTTTACTCGGGTTTGGAGCCAACAAAACGTTCAGGAATATTTCTTCGGAAATACCTTATGATATCGCGCTAAGATGGAACAAACGTGATAACGCCGAAGCTTTAAAATAATTAAGTAGTGTCTGCCCATAAAGTTGGTTATTTTACGGACAGACCGCGGACTTTAGTCCGATGCATTATTCTCGCCTAACAGCTACGAAAATGCAGATTTTATAGTAGTCTGTTAATAATGTGTTCACATTATTAACAGACTCTAAGTAGTTTGGAAAATTCAGTTTTTACAACTTCCTTAAAATAATCCAATGTTCGCAATTAACTGAATTTTAATAATTAAGTTATTGCTTCATATTTTGCTTTTATAGTACAATTCGCTAACATGAAAAGAATAATAGCGGCTGTCTGCTCGTTTTTCATTATTTTTTTTGCTTCCTGTTCAGGCAAAGACATAAAAAACAATGAATTCCTCTTTGGTTTTGTTTCAGAACCTTCGACATTTGATCCAATAAGTCCCGCTAGCACTGCGGACGGCAGAAGCATTCTTTTTAATATATTTGAAGGTCTTGTAAAGCCTGATACAACAGGCGATCTCAAACCGTGTCTTGCGCAATCGTGGACGATTGATGAAGACTTGCTTGCATACAATTTTACTCTCAGGGAAGGTGTTCTTTTTCACGACGGCTCCCCGCTTGTTTCTGCTGATGTCAAATTCAGTTTTGATACTGCTGTCGCGTCAGGTTTCAGCGGTTTGGATAATATAAAAGAGGTTTTAACAGAAGGCAATAACCGGGTAAGGCTTGTTTTAAAAAACCCTGATCCTGAGTTTCTTCCTTACATCACATTGGGGATTGTTAAAAACGGAAATAATGACCGGGAAAAAAATATTTGCGGCACCGGTCCTTTTTCATTTGAAAGTTATACGACACAGCGAAGGCTTGTTCTTAAAAGGTTTGACAATTACTGGCATGAAAAAAAAGCATCCCTTGAAAAAGTTATAATTGTTTTTTTTGAAAATTATGACGCACTGATGACTGCTCTTCAAAGTGAAAGCATAAGCGGCTCCAGAGTTACAGGTTCAATGGCGGCTTTGCTTGATCAAAAACGTTTTGATTTTGTAAGCAGTTATTCGGCGTCTGTGCAGCTTCTTGCGCTTAATAACGCATTTCCGCCTCTTGACGATGTACGTGTAAGACGGGCAATCAACTACGGTATTGATATAAAAAACATTATAGATACCGCATTTTTCGGCGCAGGCGTTCCTTCCGGAAGTCCCATTATACCGGGGTTATCTCTTTATTACGATAATTCCCTGGTTTATGATTACAACCCTGATCTGGCACGCTCCCTTCTTAAGCAGGCGGGTTTTGACGGTGAAATTAATGATTTTTCGCTTGAAATTACAGTTCCGTCCAATTATGCCATGCATGTTGATACGGCACAGGTAATCGCAAATCAGCTTGAAAAAATCGGCGTTTCAGTAAATATCAGACTTGTTGATTGGAACACATGGCTCTCTGATACTTATCAGGGAAGAAATTATCAGTCTACAATAATTTCACTTGACAGTCCCAATGTATCCCCGCGAAGTTATCTTTCGCGTTATAATTCACAGAGAAGTAATAATTTTATTAACTTTAAAAATGATGAATTTGACAGGGTTTACAGTCTTGCTCTTGTTGAACCCGACGAAAAAAGACGCATAAATTATTACAAGAACGCCCAGCGTATCATTGCGGAAAGCGCGGCAAGCGTTTATATTCAGGATATTTTTTATTTTATGACTTTAAAAGCAGGTCAATACAGCGGTGTTTTGAATTACCCGTTATATGTCATTGATTTTGCATCGATACACAGGATAAATCAAAATTGAAATACATATTCGGAAAAATTGTAATAGCTCTTATTACAATGTTTCTGGTTTCGGTTTTTTGTTTTTTGTCATTTGGAGTAATCCGCGGAGATCCGGCGACTTTTCTTGCAGGCATTAACGCAACACCAGAATACCTTGAAAACCTTCGCAGGGAAATTGGACTTGACCGCAATATATTTATTCGTTACCTTGACTGGCTTGGCGGTTTTCTTTCGGGAAATCTGGGGGAATCTTTTCGTTTTCGCGGAGAGTCAATTTCCGCGATGATCAACGACCGCCTGCCTGTAAGTTTTACTCTCGCTTTGCTCTCGCTTTTTTTTATACTTGTTATCTCGGTGCCTGTATCTCTTTTAACAGTCAAGCGGGAAGGCAATATCCCTGATCGCATAACAAATTTTTTTACCGCAGGCGCTATCAGCATTCCGGGTTTTTTTTTGGGTCTTCTCTTCATTTGGACTTTCGGTTTTATTTTTCATTTATTTACACCTGGTCTATATATTGATTACAGAGAGAATTTTCCCGGATTCCTGCAATGCCTTTTTTTCCCCGCTCTTGCGATTGCAATTCCCAACAGCGCAATATTGATAAAATTTTTAAGAGGCTCTCTCTTTCAGGAATTGCAAAAGGATTATGTACGGACGGCAAAGAGCAAGGGAGCGGGCCGTCTTTATATTTTGCGCCGGCATGTTTTAAAAAACGCGCTCATCCCCGCTATTACAATTTTCGGTATGATCATAGCAGAAATATTTTCGGGCAGCATTATAATAGAACAGGTTTTCACTATCCCGGGAATTGGCAGACTTCTTGTAGCCGCTATAAATTCCAGGGATTATCCCCTTATTCAGGCTTTAATGGTCTACATTGCCTTTATTGTAGTGCTTGCAAACACGGCAGCCGACATTGTAATTATGTTTCTGGACCCCAGAATCAAAACTTCAAGGGAAGTGCAATGAGACATAACTTTGAATTAAAAACAGGAGCTGTAATCGGCGTTATAATTATTTTGATGTCGCTTGTAAGTTTTTTTTGGGTTCCGTATGATTACAATTCAATGAACCATGAGGATCGTCTTTCTCCTCCTGGAGCGCAGCATTTTCTTGGAACTGATAATTTCGGAAGGGATATATTTTCAAGGATAATGGCAGGCGGAAGAAATTCCCTGGTTGTCGCAGTTTGCACTGTTATCTGCTCAGCGGCGGCAGGATGCGTTCTAGGGCTTTTTGCAGGATTTCTTGGAGGAATAACCGAAACCGTTATTTTGCGCATAATTGATACAATAAGCTCTTTTCCGGGAATTGTTATGGCTCTTTTAATGATTGCACTTCTTGAAGGCGGGCAATTTTCCATGTTCATAGCCCTTTTCATACTTTTTATTCCAGGTTTTACGCGCGTTATGCGAACCGGCGCGATACAGCATAAAAACTCATCTTTCATACAGGCTGAATATATTATGGGAGCGGGATTATTTCGTATAACGTTTATTCATATCCTTCCCAATCTTGCTCCTTCCCTTCTTTCAGCTGCTGTCCTGGGGCTTTCAAACGCAATTCTGGCTGAAGCTGCGATGAGTTACCTTGGAATGGGAATACAGCCGCCGCATCCTTCGTGGGGAAGAATGCTTTACGAATCGCAGGCTTATTTTTTCAGCGCTCCGTGGTACGCTCTGTCTCCGGGAATTTTTATAATATTTACGGTAGTTGCCTTTCATCTTTTGGGAGAAGGACTGCGCCGCGCTTTTGGAGGACAGAGTGACTCCATTGCTTGAAGTGCGCGGACTCTGCACGTCTTTAATGAAAAACGGCAATGAATATAAAATTATTAATAATGTAAGTTTTAATATTGACAAAGGCGAAATAGTAGGACTTGCAGGAGAATCGGGCAGCGGCAAGAGCATGACTGCAATGTCAATTTTAAACCTCCTGCCTGACGGCATAAAAATATCGGGCGGCGAATTAATTTTTAACGATTTAAAATTATCATCTTTGAGCGATAAAGAAATGAACAGCATAAGAGGCGGTGATATTTCGATTGTTTTTCAGGATGTAAGGCAATCCCTCAATCCGCTTATGAAAGTGGGAAAACAAATTATTGAAACCCTTGAACTTTCCCAGAATTTAAAAAGTGCAAATTTGAAAAATACATACGATACGCAGAACAGGAAATCTGCTCTTGAAATGCTTTCATCGCTTGGCTTTAAAAAAGCGGAAAATATTTTTGACGCTTATCCTCATCAGCTTTCAGGCGGAATGTGCCAGAGGGTGTTAACTGCAATGGCTGTTATACGCAGACCGAAACTTCTTCTGGCTGACGAGCCGTCAAGCTCGCTTGATGAAGAAAGCCAGAACCTCTGTCTTTCGTTATTGACGGAAATGAACCGCAGCGAAAAAATGTCTCTGCTCGTTATTTCGCATGATCTTTCCGTTATACAAAATATTTGCAGCCGTTTTCTTGTTATGTATTCCGGCATAATTGTGGAAGAAGGTCCGGCTTCAGCTTTTTTTTCTCCGCTTCATCCGTATACTAAAGCATTGATTAACTCAATCCCAGATAAACAAAAACGCGGCAAAAAATTGGAAAATATACCGGGAAAAGTCAACACAATTTTTAATCCCGCAGACGGCTGTCCCTTTGCGCCGCGGTGCAAAAAAGCAAAAGATATCTGCCGCAGGGAGTTTCCCTCTCCCATTATTTCAGAAAACAGGCGTGTTTTTTGCTTTTTTCCCGAGGTGCAGAAATGAGCGAACCGCTGCTTTCTGTCAGAAATCTTTCCAATTCTTATATCAGCATAAAAAATTCACCTTTTGGAAAAGCGGAAAGAAAAAAAGTTTTGAATAACGTCAGTTTGGAAATGAAGGCAGGAGAAATTTTCGGTCTTACGGGAAAATCAGGATGCGGAAAGACAACGCTTGCCAATTGTATCCTGGGATTAACCGGTTTTGAAGGAGAGATTCTTCTGAACGGCAAAAAATGCAGGAGAGGACATGTTCAGATCGTTTTTCAGGATCCGGGGGGTTCACTTAATCCTGTTAAAAAAATAGGATTTCTTGTAGAAGAGCCCCTAATAATAAACAAAAAAGGCAATGCCGCTGAACGCAGGCAGGCTGTTGACAGAATGTTAATCCGCGTAGGACTCGATCCTTCCTTCAAAACGCGAAGGACGGGTGAACTGTCAGGAGGACAAAAACAGCGTGTCTGTATAGCGCGCGCTTTGATTATGCAGCCAAGACTTTTAATCGCAGATGAGGCAATAAGCTCGCTTGACGTATCCGCCGCGGCTCAAATATTAAATCTTTTTAACAAGCTGAATAAAAGCGCAGACCTTGGAATCATTTTCATTTCACATAACTTAAGCGCCCTGGAGTATTTGTGCAATAGAATCGCTGTTATGGAAAATGGCAGTATTGAAAGTTATCTGGAATAACTTTCAAGGGTTTCAATAACGCATTTTAGGGTTTTTTCTGTATCAAGGTATGCGTACTCTCCGCTAGCATCTCCGTATTTACCCTGCTGAACGCATTTAAATCCCTCTTTTTCGCAGGTTTCAATAACTTTTTTGGTGTCTTTTACCGAAAAGGCGATATGGTGAATCCCCTCTCCCTTTTCATCAAGAAAATCCTGCCATGTGCTTTTCTCTCCGTTTGGCTGTATCAATTCAAGCTGCATGTTCGGTCCTGCTTCAAAAAAAGCCATCTGGCATTTTGCCTTTGGCGCGTCATTCCCTTTGTATTTCGTCTGGGTTGTTTCATACTCTCCTGCCTGAACTGTGACAGGAACGGGAATCCCGAAAAAAGAAGCCCATTTCTTTTTTGTTTCTTCAATGTTTTTCACAATTATCCCAACCTGGATAATAGTGCTGTTTCCAAGTAACGCCGGCATGTTATTCTCCTTATTTTTTTTACAGTATAAACTCAATTTCTGAAACTGTGTATGGGAGCGGGTATTCTTCCGCCTCTATTTATAAAAACATCGCTCTTTGCGCTGTTAACCGCCATTATGGGTGAGCCTCCCAAAAGACCTCCAAATTGCGCCCAATCCCCTGCTTTTTTGCCCGGAACAGGGATAACGCGCACAGCAGTTGTTTTGTTGTTTACCATTCCTATCGCCATTTCATCAGCGATGATGGCTGAAATTGTCTGTGCGGATGTATCTCCCGGAATGGGAATCATATCCAAACCTACCGAACATACGCTTGTAAGAGCTTCGAGTTTATCCAAAGTTATGTTTCCGTTTTTAACGGAAGCAGCCATGCCCTCATCTTCAGATATTGGAATAAACGCACCGGAAAAACCGCCTACATGAGTTGACGCCATTATCCCGCCTTTTTTTACCATGTCTGTAAGCATTGCAAGAGCCGCCGTAGTGCCGTGAGTCCCGGCGGCTTCCAGTCCCATTTCTTCCAGAATACGCGCAACTGAATCTCCGACAGCAGGCGTCGGAGCGAGGGATAAATCGAGAATACCAAACGGAACGCCTATGCGTTTCGCTGCTTCCATTCCGACCAGCTGACCCATCCGCGTAATTTTAAAAGCGGTTTTTTTTATGGTATCAGCAAGTTCATCAAAGGTCTGGCTTGCGTAATTTTCCAGAGCCGCTTTGATTACGCCGGGACCTGAAACTCCCACATTAAGAGCGCTTTCAGCTTCTCCCGCTCCGTGAAAAGCTCCTGCCATAAAGGGGTTATCTTCAGGCGCGTTGCAAAAAACCACCAGCTTTGCGCAGCCTATTCCGTCTTTGTCAGAAGTTGCCTGCGCCGTCTCCTTAATTATTTTTCCCATTATTCTGACAGCGTCCATGTTTATCCCGCTCTTTGTCGAGGCTACATTAACGCTTGAGCACACTTTTTCCGTTACAGAGAGCGCTTTCGGGATTGAGTTTATTAGTTTTTCATCGCCTTTCGTAAATCCCTTGTGAACAAGCGCTGAAAATCCTCCGATAAAATCTATTCCAAGCTGGCGGGCGGTTTCGTCTAACGTTTGCGCATAGGGAGAAATATCGTCTTCATCACATGATGAAGCCAGAATTGAAATCGGAGTAACAGAGATGCGTTTATTGATAATCGGAATCCCGTATTCAGTCTCTATTTCGCATCCTGTTTTAACCAATTTTTGCGCAACATGCAGAAGTTTTTCTTTTATTTTTTTTCGCGTCGCTTCTCCTGTTGAACAAATGCAGTCAAGAAGTGAAACTCCCAGAGTTATCGCGCGTATGTCAAGCTTATAACGCATGAACATATCAACAGTTTCTTTTATTTCAAACGGGGTAAAAAGCATAGTTCACCAATAGAATAAAATCGTGGAGAAAAGCAGAGCTTTTCTCCTGCGTATTTAAATTACAAAGTAATTTTAAATACGATGCATCGCGGAGAAAACCTTTTCATGCATCAAACTAATTGATACATTCAGCGTATCGCCGAGAACTGTAAGTTCCCGCTTGATCTCTTCAAGCGCTTTTGAACTGGAAGAAAGATTTACCATCATCATCATTACAAAGTTCCCGCTTAAAACTGTCTGTGATATGTCTTCGATATTTATATCACGATCAGCCAAAAAAGCGGAAACTTTGGCAATTATTCCAACCTTGTCGCTGCCTACTACTGTTATAATGGCGTTCATAAATTCAGGAGTATCCTTTCTGCTTCCGCTTTCCCCGAATAACCTGGGTTGCGGCTTATCAGATCCTGCAAGTATCTTTTCGCTTCATTTGTCTGGCCAAGTGTGACGCATGTCATTCCAAGCTCAAACATCGCATCCCAATTATCAGGCGCAAGACGCAGCAAAGACTGATATGAAGTCAGCGCTTTTTCAAGGTCCCCCGCTCCGGCATAGGCGCGCGCGAGGTTAAATCTCACTGTTGGATCATTGGGTCTTGATGTTAAAGCTCTTTCATAATGAACGATACTGTATGTCCAGTTCTCTATCTTTGCGTAAACAGCGCCCAAATTGTTGTTTATTTCAAAATTCGCTGGTTCTGTTCTGTACGCTTCGCTTAAAACTTCAATCGCCTCGTTATAATTCCCGTTTGAAAGATAAATGCTTCCAAGGTTAATCTTCGGTCTCATATACTTTGGATCAATGGATGAAGCTCTTTTATATGCCGAAACGGCATGATCAGCAGCTCCCGCTTGCTCGCAGGCAAGACCCAATGTATAAATATAAACCGCATTCCCCGGATCGCCGTCAACGGCAACTCTTGCATGGTTAAGGGCTTCCGCGGATTTTTTCAGTTCAATTTTTACAATTGCCATATTGTAATTGGTATGGGGATCGTTTGCATTGATTGAAAGCGCTCTTGTAAATATATTCTCGGCTTCGGCAAGATGTCCCGCCTGACCGTGAGCCGCGCCAAGTTCGCATAATGTCGCGTAATCATTCGGGCTGTACTGAAGCGCTCTTGAGAAAGATGTAACCGCTCCTCTTGCGTCGCCTGAAACGAGAAGAAGCCTTCCAATCTCGCGGTGTGCAGCGGCATAATCGGCTTTTATGGCGACAGCCTGCCTGTAAGCGGAGAGAGCTTCGTCATTACGGTTTAACATGCGCAGAGTTCCGCCGAGGTTATACCATCCCGGTTCAAAATTGGGATTTAACCTGACGACATTCTGGAAGGCATCGCGCGCTTCCTGATAACGCCTTGCAAGAAATAAAGCGCGTCCCAAATCATGCGCGTAAAGATAATTATGGCTGTCAAGACGGGCAGCTTCCCTGAATTCACTGATCGCTTTATCGTTTTGTCCTGCGTCGCGCGCAATCCTTCCAAGCACATGATGAGGGAGCGCGGCATTCGGATCCTTGTTTACAGCTTCGTTTGCAAGCTCCGAGGCTCTTGATAAAGCTTCCTGAGCGCCGGCTGCGTTTGGATTATTTGCCCTGTAATTGTAATAGGCATCAGCCATATCGGCGAGTTTCTGCGCTTCAAAAACAGGCTGACCGGACGGCATTTCCCTTCTTGCTTCGGAAAAAAGCTGGCTCGCTCCTGGAAGATCTCCGGCGTTTAATCTTGCCTTTCCGTCGCTGACAAGGTTATTCACCTTCCTCATTATTTCCTGCATTTCACGCGACGCTTTTGCAAGTTCTTCTTCCTGCTCTTTCTTTCTCGCTTCTTCGGCTTCTGCGGCGGCCCTCCGCATCGCGGCGGCTTCTTCCTGGACGCTTGCAAGCGAATCCGTCGCCGATCTGTTGGCGGCGAATTGATTTGCAGATAACGCAGCGTTTTGTCTTCGCTGCTCTTCAAGAAACTGCCTTTGCGCTTCGATTAAGGCATCTGTGCCGCTTGAACGGTTCAATCTTAAAATGGCGTCCTGAAGCGCTTTAGCGTCTTCATCGTTGTGATTTTCAATTAGCAGGCTGTCAAGAAGATCAAGCGCTCTGTTATACTCGCCGGCTTCAGCATAACTTGTCGCAAGACGGATAATATTATCCCTTCTTGAGTTACTGCTGTTATCATCCCCATAAGCGACATTCCCTCCGGTAAAATCACCGCCTTCGGTTTTCCCTTTTTTTGAGAAAAGGATAATTCCCCCGACAATCAGAAGGATAGCCGCCGCACTGCAGGAAATAATAATGATTAGTTTTCGTCTGTCTATCAATTAATTACCTCCTCTGTCAATCAAGCTCAAATTCGCCGTCATAATTTTTAACGCTTTCTGCGCCTGATGATATTCCCTGACTGAAATCAGCGGCAGACTGAAGCGACGCCGACACCGAATCAAGAAGCCTCTGCCTCTCTTCGGCAATCCTTCTCTCTTCTTCAGCAGCCAAAATCCTTCTCATTTCTTCGGCAGCCGCTTCGGCTCGGATTAAACGAATCAGACTTTCTATATTGCTGCGCTGGGAAGAAAGAGGCTCTAAAGTAAGGTACTGTTCGTAATCGGAAACTGCATTATGTATGTTTCCGGCTTTCACCCTTGTGTTTGCCCTTCCCAGATAAGCCTTGGAAAATACCGCATCAAAACTAATCGCCTGTGAATAAAACCTTTCGGCTTCATCATTGTTCCCTCTTAAAAAATACACATTTCCTAGATTATTGGCAATATTTGCAGAATGGCTGCCTGCCAGGGGAAGAATCCTTCTGTAGAGAGCAATAGCTTCTTCAAACCTGCCGAGTTGTTCATAAACGATTCCAAGATACAGGTATGTAGTTATATTTGACGGGTTTTCAGAAACTGCGCTTTCCAGAAAGGGAGCGGCAAGGGAGGGCTGATTCAGCATCAGAAGTTCTTCTCCCCTGGAAAAACTTGTCTGTCCGTGGCAAGTAACTGTCAATACAAGAAAAATAAATACAATAACAGACTTATTCGGCAACTCGGTTAGTTGTCTCATACGTCTTGTGTTCTTTTTCATATTTTTTCCTTCCTAATATCAAAACAATCTGTTAAAATAAAGATTACCGGTGTTTTGCATATACCGTTTTTTCCATAAAACCTGATAAACATGCCTTTTATGTCCATATACTATATCGACAGATTAAAACATGTTCATCGAGCTATAAATAAAATTTATTTATGGCTATTACAAATATACGATTAAAATTAAAAGGCGTGTACTTGAAAATACTGTGTATTTCAGACCAAATTGACCCCCTTGTCTACACCTCTTCCATAAAAGAACGTTTCGCCGACATTGATTTTGTGTTATCTGCGGGGGATCTGCCCTTTGATTACCTCGATTTTATCATATCCAGCCTGAATAAACCGCTTTTTTTTGTATTTGGAAACCATTTTACCGATAAAATGAATCATTTCAAAAAAACGTGGAATACCGCGATAACGGAATTCAACGAAGAATATTACTGCTGCGGAGCCGTGCATCTTGGAACAAAAATTAAAGTTGAAAGAGACTTTATTATTGCAGGTCTTGGAGGCTGTATGCGTTACAACGATGGTTCCAACCAGTACACGGATTTTCAAATGTTTATGGAAGCGGTTAAACTTATTCCAAAACTTGTCTGGAACAGGTTGTTTCGCGGAAGGTTTCTTGATATTCTTCTCACTCATGCGCCTCCAAGGGGAATTCATGATAAAAAAGATTTATGCCACACAGGTTTTAAAACGTATTTGTGGTTTATGAAATATTTTAAACCGAGGTACCTTGTCCACGGTCACATTCATTTATATGATTTATCAGATGTGCGCTGTACAAAATGTGAAAACACGACTGTTATAAACGCGTACAGCCATTATGTAATAGATTTGGGAGAAGGAAATGGATATTGACAGCATAGCGCAGCAAGCCTCTTACGATTTCTCACGCGCAAGAGGCAAAGCGTTTCTTTCACAGATGCAGCATTTTTTAAATACTGATCGCAACAGGCTTCTTTCCTTTAACGACGTGAAGGATATCTTAAAGCCAAAAAATGAAGTTTACAGGGGAAGCCAGATAGTACCGATAAAAATGATTGTCGGAAGCGAAGGGCGGTACCATGATTTTAACAAATTTTTTCTTCCCAAAAAGGAACATCTGCGCCACCGCTGGCAAAGAGTGGACGAAGCCCATATTAAAGACATTATTCTTCCTCCCATTCAGCTTTATGAAATCGGAGGGATGTATTTTGTCCGTGACGGCAATCACCGCGTATCTGTCGCCAAGGCGCAGGCTGTTGAATTCATTGACGCTGTTGTTACAAGCCTTACGACAGAAGTGAATATTAAACCTTCACATACAATCGATGAACTGCGCGTTGCTCTTGTTGATTATGAAAAAAACATTTTTTACGAGAAAACAGATTTTAAAAAATTAACCGGTTATAATGAGTTGTATTTCAGTTCTCCTGGAAGGTACGATGTTATTTACAATCACATACTTGTGCACAAATATTACCTGAATGAAAACAGGGAAGATGAAATACCGTTCGAAGAAGCGCTTATTTCCTGGTTTAAAAATGTATACACTCCTGTAATTACGATTATAAGGGAACAGCTTTTTTTGGCGAATTTTCCCGGCAGAACCGAAGCCGATCTTTATGTCTGGATAATTAAACACTGGGATTTCCTGAAAAAAAAATATGGAACATATCCTCTTGCAAAGGCCGCAGGGGATTTTACAAAAAGATACGGACAGGAGAAAGGGAGCTTTTTCAGACAGTTGGCAATATCTGCGGAAAGAATAATAAATAAAGTCAGGGGAAAATAGTGGCAATCTTATCAATTCAATCCCATGTTGTTTACGGATACGCAGGTAATACAGCGGCAGTTTTTCCCATGCAGCGTCTTGGTAGGCAGGTATGGTCTGTCAACACTGTTGAATTTTCAAACCACACAGGTTATGGTTCATGGAGAGGAAAAATTCACAGCGCCGAGTATATAAAAGAGCTCATAACGGGGCTGGAAGAGAGAAATGCCTTTATTGATTGCGAAGCTGTATTATCAGGTTATCTTGGGGATGCAGCTTCAGGCAGGGTAATAGCGGAAACTGTAAAAAAAATAAAAAGTATAAATGAAAATGCGCTTTACTGCTGTGATCCTGTAATGGGAGACGCTGGCAGGGGCTTATATGTAAAACCTGATATTCCGTTAATATTTAAAAATGATCTTATATGTCTTGCCGATATTACCTGTCCAAACCAATTTGAGCTTGAAGAGCTTACAGGCATTAAAACGCCTGATATAGAAGCAGTTTTAACAGCAATAAAAACCCTGCATGAAATGGGACCTTCCGTTGTGCTTGTTACAAGTTTCCGTGAAAAAGAAGGAGAACTTTCCATGCTTGCCTCCTGTAAAAACGAGATTTATAAAATTACTACAGCCGAGATACCTCTTGGAACCGGCGTTGCTGGAACCGGCGATATGACTTCCGCTGTTTTTTTATCTCATTATTTAAAAAACAAAAATATTAAGGAAACACTGGAATTATGCACATCATCTGTTTACGGTATATTGAAAATGAGCTATAATGAATTTGTACGCAAGGGAGATAAAACTCCTGTTGAACTTAGGCTTATTGAGGCGCAGCAGGAATTTTGTTCTCCTTCTGAAATAATAAAATCTGTAAAAATTAAAGGGTAATATTTAATAATGAAAACAGAAGCATCAGGCAATGACTGGATAAAACAGAGTCCGTATGATCGTTTTAATTATTTTATTGCGATAAAAGTAGATCGTTATAAGACGCTTCTGGCAACAGTTGAAAAACTGAGGTTAAACTCCCTTGCTGTTTCAATTTCCGGAAACCGTCATTTTTTAATTTTCCCGCCTTCAAGAAAATTGCCGCGTCCTCTGGGAAGCGCTCTTCCTTTTGCAGGACAAAGCCCCTTTATGCTTGTGGCTCATTACGATCGTGTAGACGGAAGCCCTGGCGCCAATGACAACAGCATTGCGGTTTTTCATCTTTTAAAAGCGGCGAATATTCTTACACAAAGGGGCTTAAGCAACTGGATGATTGTCTTCACGGACAAGGAAGAACTTACATCCGGCGAAAATTTTGAATCGCAGGGGTCTTTTACCCTTGCGCAAAAATTAAGAGTATGGGGTCTTGAAAAGGCAAAAATCTTTAATTTTGACGCATGCGGAACAGGAGATACTTTAATTTTTTCGAATTTAACAGATTCTGTTTTAAACAACAACGACAGACCGAACATTCAAAAAATAAAAAGCGATGTTCAACAGCTTCGAAATCACGCTCTTAATACCGCTTCCCTCATGCATCTTGAAAAATTCCTGATCGCCCCCGCTCCCTTCTGTGACGACATGGGTTTTCTGCGCGCCGGATTTGCAGTGCAGACTGTAACAATGCTGCCGTCGGAAGAAGCGTCCGCTTTTGAAGAAATTTTGCGAAAATATCCTGAATTTACAAAGCTTCTCATCTCCGGTGAAATAAAAAAATCCAATGAAAGGCGCAATCTTCCGTCAACATGGAAAAATTTAAACACTGTCGCCGATACTCCAGACCGCCTTACTCCGCAAAACTTTAACACTATTGTAAATTTTGTTGTCGAGCTCTGCAGTAACTAGTGTTTGTCCATAAAGCCGGTTACTTTACGGACAAAGACCAAGCATCCTGCTGAAAGCTTTAAGAGCGCCGTCCCCGTAATCACCGGAAAGCACCTTTTTTGTAAGTTTTTTTCCAAGCTGCACTCCTTCCTGATCAAAGCTGTTAACATTCCAGATAAATCCCTGGAACATAACTTTATTCTCATAATGCGCAAGAAGGCTGCCAAGAGCCGCGGGGGTTAGTTTTTTCCCGAATATTAAGCTTGACGGACGTCCGCCCGGAAAATCCTTGTTTTTATCGGAATCATCCTGTCCTTTTGCAAAAGCGGCGATTTGCGCGGCAAGATTCGCGCAAAGTTTTTTTTGTGATACAGATCCGTCAACGCTGACATCATCGTTCTTTTGACTTTCGGTAAAACCGATAAACTGAAGCGGAATAACGCCTGTCCCCTGATGCAGTAACTGATAAAACGAATGCTGCCCGTTGGTTCCCGGTTCTCCGAAAATAACAGGACCTGTTTGGTAATTTAAAATTTCTCCGCTGCGGCTGACCCTCTTTCCGTTTGACTCCATGTCCATCTGCTGAAGATGAGCCGGAAAACGCGAGAGCGCCTGACTGTAGGGTAGAATGGCAGTATAGGGATAACCCTGAAAGTTTCTTTCCCACACTCCGACAAGAGCGTCCAAAAGAGCAGCGTTTTTTAATATGTCTTTTTCAAGAGCGAGTTTATCCGCTTCGCAGGCGCCACTAAGGAATTCCCTGAATACATCAGGACCGAATGCGAGAGAAAGAACGCATCCTCCGACCGCCGAGGATGACGAATAACGCCCTCCGATATAATCGTCAATATAAAAAGAATCGAGGTACGCGCTGTTACGCGCAAGAGGGCTTGTCTGGCTTGTAACGGCTATCATGTGTTTACTTGGATCCAAACCCGCTTTTACAAGCTTATCCTTGGCAAAAAGCTCATTGGCAAGTGTTTCCTGAGTCGTGCCGCTTTTTGAAACAAGAATAAAAAGGCTGCTTTCCAGCTTGCATGAAGCTGTCACGGCGGAAGCGTCGTCAGGGTCAACATTGGAAATGAATTTCGCCTCCATGCGCTTTTTGCCTTCCTTGACCGCCCAGTTGTCAAGAGCGATGTAAAGAGCGCGGGGACCAAGGTCTGAGCCTCCGATTCCTATTTGAACGACAGTGTTAAATTCTTTTCCGGTGCTTCCCCTGTATTTACCCGCATGAACGCAGGATGCAAATTCACAGAAGCGATCAAGCTCTTTCCTGTAAAAATCGCCGATGTTTTTTCCGTCTTTAACAACAGGATTCCCCTGCTCTCCCCTTAAAAGATGGTGAAGCACTTTGCGCTTTTCTCCCGTGTTCATCATCTCTCCGTCAAGAAGAGCCTTGTATTTTAAGATGAGCTGCTGTTCATCTGAAAGTTCCTGTAAAAGGGAGACGCAGGTATCATCAACAGCCTTTGCCGCCCATGAATATTTAAACCCCGCTCCCATCGGAACAACGCACTTCTCCACTCTTTTGGCGTCAAGTTTTTCCCTGAAGTTAAAACTGCCTGAAGCATGGCTTTTCAGTTTATTAAAAATATTAGTCTCGTCAAAATTTTTATACTGCATATTATCTCCTTACATTTTCATTATTGCATAAATTCTATATTGATAACAGCTATTTCGCTGTTTGTTCCGATTCGAAGGGGCGGTCCCCATAATCCCGCTCCGGAAGTTACAACTGCCTGCATGGTTTCTCCTTTCCAGTAGCCGTAATGGCTCGCTCCCGCTCTTTTAAATATTAAATATGTGAACAGTGAAGCGGGAAAAAGCTGACCTTTATGCGTGTGACCGCTTACAACAAGGCTGACTCCCGCTTTTTCCAGCTGCGGAAACTGAACCGGCTGATGATCCATCATTAAAATGGTTCCATTAATTCCCTCTGTCATTTCCGCGGAGGTTTTTCTTTCATTGCTAAGTCCGATAGGACGCGCGTCCCTTCTTCCGCCAAGATAAAGATTATCCCTTATAATTACAACTTCATCCTGGAGAAGTGTAATTCCCGCTTCCTTTAAAATACCTTCAATCCTTTTTGTTGTACCGCCGCGCAGAGCCTGCCTGTCAACATCGTGATTTCCGAGGCATGCGTATGCACCTAACGGTGCGTTAATGGAACCCAGATTTGTTATCACTCCCTGAAGATCCCTTATCACATCGATATTTCCGTCGAATATATCCCCGGCGATCAGCACAATGTCAGGTTTCTGCTTGTTTATTTTTTCCACCACTCTTCCTGTCCATGCTTCATTAACCAAAGAGCCGATATGCAAATCCGATAACAGAACTATACGGATACCGCCTCCGCTTCCCTGCATGGAGATATTGTAATCAACCGTTTTTATTGAACGCGCATGAAATATTCCGAAAAAAATGAAAAGAACGCACAGACAAAGAGCGGTTCCTGTTGTATATAAATTAATGTTAGCCGCTTTATTTCCTTTTAAAATGAAAATGAACCTTGCCGCTTCCGATAAAACAAGAAACATGAGCATGTAAAGAAAAAAAGCCATCCACAGCGATCCCAGTATCCGTAAAAAATTTATATTGTGATTTATGAAGCTGGTTAAAAACGGGGCGGTACAGAAAAAAACAAAAATAATCCAAAAAATAATTAATTTAGTATCAGGACAGAAAAAACGAAGCAGCCCTAAAAGTCTTATACCTATATAAAAACAAATTCCTGCATAAAATAAAAAAACTACAGGTGAAAAAAAAATCCAACGCATATTTTATAATAAACCTTTTTATAATAATGTTTCAATTGTGTAAGGTCTTCCCAAAACTTCAGCTTTGGGGAAAGCTGCCTTGGTTTTAAATGAAAAAATGGGCTTTAGACCGCTTTTTCAGGAGCTTTTTCAAAACAAACCGGGTTTTGTGAAAAGCTCATGTATTTACGTTTATACGCTAAATCAATTATAATTGGTTTAAAAGCGGTCGTTAGTATGATTCTTAATAAAATAAAAAAAATACCTCCATTAAAACTGGGAATATTCGCAGGTTTAACGCTTCTTTTTTTGCTGGTTCTAGTATCAGTGATACTCAGGAATAATTCAGGCGATGATGAATTCCTTGCTCCCGTCATTACAATAAAACCGGTTTACGGAAATCTTGAAAAAACCCTGCGCATCACAAGCCAGGTTGAAACAGGCCGCCTTATAACGCTTGTTCCTCGCGTTGCCGGCACTCTTGTCATGCTTGATGTAAAAGCGGGTGACGAAGTAGAAGTGGATCAGATAATCGCACAGGTGGATTCCGCTCCGTATGATCTCACCTTCCTGCAGGCAAGATCGCAGTATATGACCGCCCGCTCCACTTACGACAGAATTGGTCAGCTTTACAGCAGTCAGGGAGTATCGCGCCAGAATTACGATGAAGCGAGAATGGCTTCCGAAGTTGCAAGGGCGCAGTTTGAAATGGCGCAGTTAAACCTTGATTATACGAATATCCGCTCTCCAATGAATGCGACCGTTCTAATGCGTCATGGAACACAGGGCGCTCTTGTAGGAGCGGGAACGCCTCTTGTCACTCTTGGAGACCTCGGCGACTTGCGGATTAACGCGGCGATTCCTGAAATTCATTACAGGTTTTTCGCGGACAACTGGGAAAGAATGCCTGTACGCATTAACGCTCCCGCCCTTGGAGAGGCATCCTATGATCTTCAGCCTTTAAGCCTTGCGCCCTATGTTTCACCTGAAAATCGAAGTTTTATTGTCGAATATGAAATTCCTGACGGAGTGCAATATGGTCTTCGTCCGGGTATGTTTGTCAACGTAATTTTCACGCTGGAAAAAAGAGAAAGAATTTTTTTCCTGCCGTTTAAAACTCTGGCATCGGGAAACAGGCTGTGGTATGTCGCTGAAGAAGGAAAAGCGCAGTACATGGAATTAAATCCGGAATTTTTTAATAATGAATTTTTTCAAATTCCTTCGCTGTATGAAAACATGATTTTTATTCTGGAAGGTCAGCATTTTATCAATCAGGGTCAGCGCGTCAATATTCTTTCCGGTGATACGCCTCAATGAAAATATCGGATTTCGCGATAAAACATCCCAAAGTGATAATGATGCTGCTCATTATACTTTTTGTTTTTGGACTGATGTCGGTTTTCAGCCTCAGGCGGAGCCTGATTGCTGACATGAACATGCCTACTCTGGTTGTTATTACAACATGGCCTGGCGTAGGTCCTTCGGATATTGAAGTTGAAATTACAAATCCGCTTGAAGAATCGCTGGGCACTCTTTCCGGGCTTAAGCTGATGTCTTCAGTTTCAAGAAACTCTGTTTCCGTTATTGAACTTCAGCTGGGTTATAACGAAAAGGCTGAAGACAGGCTTTATGAAATAAGGGAAAAAATAAACAGCGCAATGCCGAATCTCCCAGATGATCTTCCCTCTCCTCCGAGGATACTCCAATACAGTACCGCTGAACTTCCAATCATGACAATTATCGCAAAAGGTGAAATCAGCCGCAGCGAATTGTCTTCGCTTTGCAATGACGAAATAATCCCCGCGCTGTCCAGAGTGACAGGCGTTGCAAATGTAAGCATTAACGGCGGCAGCAGGGATATAGCGGAAATTAATATCGATATTAACAGACTCAACGCGCTTCAGATTCCGCTTTTGGATATAACCCAGATTCTTGGAGCCGCGAATTTTTCCCTTCCCGGAGGAGCGGGCATTTATCAGGGATATAACTTAAATATACGAACGGACGGCCGTTATGCCTCTCTTGACGATTTTAAGGATCAGGTCCTTGCGTTTAAAGACGGACATTTTATCCGGCTTAAAGATATCGCTGACGTAGAAATAAGGGAAGATCGCAGAAGCAATTATGTCATTTCCAACGGAGAGGATTCTCTTGCCCTTTCTGTAAATAAACAGCAGGACGGAGACAGTATTTTAATAAGCCGCGAAATACGAACCATTCTTGATTCTTTTGAAAAAGAAAAGAGCGGGAAACTTTCTTTTTCATACATCAAGGATGACGCAGTAAACATATCGATGTCTGTAAATTCAGTTCTGCGTTCTGCGGTTTTCGGCGCAGCGCTTGCCGTTTTGGTCCTGTTTATATTTTTGCATAACACAAGCGCAACCTTCATGATCAGTTTTTCCATTCCGCTTTCAATTCTTTTTACGATGCTCGCCCTCTGGGTTAAAGGATCGAGTCTTGATCTTGTAACCCTTGGAGGCATGACAGCAGCAATAGGTATGATTATTGACGCTTCAATTGTCGTTCTTGAAATGATACAGAGGCATTTTAACAAGGGGCAGTTAAACGCATCAGATGCCGCTTCATTGGGAGTCCGCGAAACAGGACAGGCACTGATCGCTTCGATGACAACAACATTGGCCGCTTTTTTCCCGGTGCTTTTTTTAACAGGGCTTGCCGGCATTATCCTGAAAGACGTCGCATGGACAATAATTTTCGCGATATTTTTCTCTATACTGGCGGCTATCGTTGTTATTCCGTTTTTATGCTCCATTTTTCTGAAACCTGAAAAAGAAATGTTAAAGATCATTCATATTTTCAGGAAAAAGATTAACCTTGATTTTAGCGCGCGCATGGACAGATTTATGGAAAATCTGAACAACAAATACAAAAATCTTTTATTAAACGCGATAAAAAACAAATTTTCCTTTATTGCCGGAACTTTAATACTTTTTATTTTAAGTCTTTTGTCAATTCGTTTTCTTGGTTTTGAGTTCCTTGCTCAGACTGATATGGCTGAAATAGTAGTCAGCGTGGAAACGCCCGGCGGATATACTCTTGAAATGACTCGCGATAAAATAATTATTCTGGAAAAAACCGTCAGGGAAATAATCGGGAACGAGATGGAAACATCCTTTTATATCGCAGGTCAGGCAGGCGCTTTTGACATGGGAAACGAGCCGAACCGCTGTTACGGGACAATCAGGCTGAAACGCCCACAGGGCAGAAAACGTCACGTAACGGAAATTGTTAACGAACTGAACGAAAAAATAAAGCGGATGATCCCCGACGTACTGGCTGATTTCAGAAACGGCGGTCTTTCCAATCTGATGTCAATGGCTACAGGCGGCGAAGGACTTGTTGTCAATGTATACGGCGCAAACCTTGATGCGGTTGTCGCCGCATCTTCCCAGATAAGGCAGTATATGCTTCAGGATTCAAACGTAGTTAATACAGATATTGACATTCGTTTTAACCAGCGTGAAATGAACACGCGCCTTTTACATCAATATCTGGGTCTTCTAGGGCTTACCTCCTACGAAGCCGCTCTTGCAGGCAGAATTGCGTTTAACGGCATTTCCCTCGGCACTTTTTACGGTAAGGATAAAAATTATCCCATAGAACTGCGAACCTCTCTTGGAAGCGGTTCTGTCTCCGATGATGTTTTATACTCTCTTGGAATAAATACAAGACAGGGAAATCAGGTTTCTTACGCGAATTTCGCAGAACTTGAAATTGAAGAAACCATCTCCAGGATCAACCACAGAAATAAATCCCGTTCAATCACAGTTTCAGCTAATTTAAAGGATCCGAACGTGCGCGAAAGCACCCGCCGCCTTGAAAACCTCATTAATACACACGGCATTGTTCCCGGAGCAAGCTGGGAGCTTGGAGGAACCGCCGCCGAAATGCTTTCTTCTTTTCGGTCTTTAATTGTTGTGCTTGTCCTTGCAATATTTTTAATTTACTCGGTTATGGTAATTCAGTTTGAGCGTTTCACCCAGCCTCTTCTTGTTATGTCTTCAATACCTTTTACATTGATAGGAATAACAGGCGGTCTTTTGTTATTCCGCTCATCATTAAATCTTGTTTCAATCATGGGCATTATCACCCTGGCGGGGCTTGTTGTGAATAACGCCATTATCCTGATAAGTTATATCAACCTGTTAAGGGATAAATACGGACTTCCTCTGGAAGAAGCGGTCATTACAGGTTCCATTTCACGTTTAAAACCGATTTTGATGACGACAATAACAACGCTTTTCGGCATCATCCCCCTGTCCCTTGCAACAGGAGAAGGATCGGAAATTTACGCTCCGCTTGGGCAGAGCATATTCGGCGGTCTTTTCAGCTCCACATTTATAACGCTTTTCTTCATTCCGGTTGTTTATCTCATGCTGGAAAAAAGAAGGGAAAAATAAGATACTATTTTGATTTTGATTTTAATATATTATTAAATAATGTCATTATTTACACTTATAAAAAACATCCTTCCCTATGTCCGTCCTTACAGATGGCTCATTTTCCTTGCGTTGTCGCTGACTTTTATCGGAGCCCTGACAGCGCAGGTTAACGCTTACGTACTGCAGTATACCGTTAACAGCATCGCCTCCCTTGTCGAGCAGCAAAAAGCGTTAAGCGAAGGTTTACATATTGTCGCCATTATTTCAATAATTTTATTAAGCAAAGAACTCTTAAATATCGCCGTCTCTTTCGGGCAGAAATTTTTCGGCGAAAAAATCCGCATTATGATTTCCAAGGATTTCGCGCAAAGGATAATAGAAAAGGTTTTAACTTTCCGCATGGCGTTTTTCACCGCTGATGAAAGCGGTTCAGGCAAACTGCAGACCCGTATTGATCAGGGAGTATCAAGTTTAACCCGCATGGTACAGGTTTTTTTCATTGATATTTTTCCGCTTTTTACATCCGCCATTGTCGCTCTTATTGGAATGTTTAACGCGAACTTTTCCGTCGGCTTTGTCGCTCTGTGCATTGTACCTGTATATTTTTTAATCAGCAAAAGACAAGCGACCAAACTCAAAGGCTGGCGGCGCAATATCCGCAGTTTCCGCGAAAATAAATCAGGCGGAATTATTAATATTCTGGAATCCATAAGCGTAATAAAATCGTTTAACCGCGAAGACATTGAAGGTAAAAAACAGCTTGCCCTGCAGACAGCTCTTGCCGACACGCAGATGAAAACCCGTTCAACCAATTTTAAATTTGACGCTCTTAAAACATTTACCGAGCAGTTCGGCGTTGTAATAATAATTATACTAACCGCTTATCTGGTTTTAACAGGCCAAATGCTGATCGGCGCTATCATGCTTCACATAATGCTGTTCAATAATGTTACAGCTCCAATAAGACAGCTTCACCGTATTTACGATGAAGTGAACGACGCGCTTATTTATGCTGAAGGTTTTTTTGACATCATGAATTCAAATCACCAGATTGAGCAGTCAGGCGCTTACAAGCCGGAAAAGATCAGCGGAAAATTTGAACTTAAGAATGTAAACTTTTCCTATCCCAACGGAACAAAAGCCCTGTTCGCCGTGAACATGACAGTTCTTCCGAATAAAATCACAGCGCTTGTCGGGCTTTCCGGAGCGGGCAAAAGCACTGTTATAAATCTTCTTGATAAATTTTATGAGCCCTCAGAGGGTGAGATTTTACTTGACGGAGTGCCGTTACGCGAATACGACACAAAATTCCTGCGCGAAAACATTGGGTTGGTGCTGCAGAAAAACCATATTTTCAGCGGGAGCATAGCGGATAATATTTTTTACGGAAAACCCGGCGCATCCTACGAAGAAATGGTGGACGCCGCGAAGCAGGCTTACATTCATGAACAGATCGTAAATCTCCCAGACGGCTACGAATCCTCTGCGCTGTTACTGTCAGGCGGTCAGCAGCAGCGAATCGCCATCGCAAGGCTGTTTTTGAAGAAACCGCCCATTATCTTCCTTGACGAGCCGACGGCAAGCCTGGATGCGATTGCCACAGAGCAGATCAAAAACAGCCTTGATGCAATAAAAAAGGACCGGACTGTCATCATTATTTCGCACAGCGTCTCGCAGTTTATCGATTCTGACATGATCTATGTACTTAAACAGGGGCATGTACTGGAAAGCGGCACCCACGAAGAAGTTTATAAAAAGGAAGGCGCATACAAGGAAATATTTGACGCGGCAGCCCGAAGCCTCAATGTGGAAAGAATCAGCGGTACTTTTATGAAAATATAATGCAAAAACATACAAAAATAAAATATACTTTATATATGCTAAAAATTATTCCGGTGATTTCCTTTTCATTTGTTTGTCTGGTAATATCAGGATGTTTTCAAAAACCGGATGATACATCTGTTGACTTTTCCGCGATCCGGTCATTCCGCGATATTCCTGGGGTAACGACGCAGGAAATCACTGCTATAGAATCACTTCAAAAACAAAATGAATCTTTTATTTACGGAATGGCTCCGTCATCTGAAGCGTTTGTGGACGGAGACGGAGATCTCAACGGATACGCCGCGCTTTACTGCCAATGGCTCTCTGGACTTTTCGGCATTCAATTTAACCTCAGGATACTTGAATGGACTGAATTAACAGAAAAATTAAATACAGGTGAAATTGATTTCTCGGTACATTTTTTAACCGGCGATGAAAATATTGAAAATTATTATATAAGCGACCCCATTGCCGAACGGCAATTTATTATTACAAGGCTTGCCGAAAGCCGCAGTATCAGCCTCATAAGACGAGAACGTAAACCCCGGTATGCTTTTACATCAGGCGCTCCCACTGAAGCCGCCATTGCTTCTGTTATAGGAAGGGATTCGTATGAATGTGTTTGGGCAGGCAATTACAGCGAAGCGTACAGTATCCTTGAAAGAGGAGACGCCGACGCGCTTATAACATCAAAAGCCGCTGAAGCGAATTTCATTTTATACGATAATTTAATACATGAAGATTTTTTTCCGCTGATTTACAGTCCTGTTTCAATGATAACAATAAATCCATCACTTGAAACAATTATATCTGTTGTGAACAAGGCTTTGGAAAGCGGCGCTGTACCTTATCTGAACAGCCTGTACAATGCAGGTTATAACGAATACAAACGGCATAAATTCCTTATAAAGCTGAACGATGAAGAAAAAGCTTATTTAAGGAATACCGCCATTGTACCGGTTGCGGCGCAATATTTTAATTACCCGATGGTTTTTTATGATGAATATAAAAAGAGATGGGACGGCATTACTTTTGATATACTGCGCGAAGTAGAAGAGATTACCGGTATATCTTTCGAAGTTGTAAATAACAAAAATACCGAAATGTACGAATTGATACAAATGCTCGGCGACGGCAGGGCGCATATGTTTTCCGATCTTATTTTTTCGGCGGAGCGGGAACCTCACTATTTATGGGCGGATCATAAACTCATGCCCGATCAATACGCGCTTCTGTCAAAGATAAATTTCCCAAATATTAACCTGAATGAAATACCGCAGGTGCGGATTGCGCTTGTAAAAAACACCGCCCATATGGAAATGTTTAAAAGGTGGTTTCCAAACGCTGAAAATACAGTGGAGTACGATGTTGTTGACGATGCGTTTCATGCTTTGGAAAAGGACGATGTTGACATGGTTATGGCAGCAAAAAGCAAGCTGCTTTTTTATTCAAATTATTACGAATTTTCAGGTTATAAGGCAAATTATCTGTTCAACTATTTTTATGAGTCTGCTTTTGCTTTTAACAGGGAGCAGGCTGTTTTGCGCTCCGTTATGGATAAGGCGATGTCAACTATTGATACAAAAATCATCATAGAACAATGGCTTACAAGATCATACGATTACCGGATAAAAATGCTCAGAATGCAGATGCCCTTACTAATAGGTATAATTGTTCTTTCCCTGATTGTTCTTGCCCTGACATTAAGCATAATTTTCAGGAACAAAAAAAAATTAACCATGTTACAAAAGGAACACGAGCGTACAAGGATCATGCTGGACACTCTCCCCATCGCCTGTTTTACAGGAAGCATCGAAGGCAGGATATACGATTGTAATACCGAAGCGGTGCGTCTCTTTGAACTGGAAAGCAGGCATGATTTCATAAAACACTTTGAAAAAGATCTTTCGCCGAAATATCAGCCTGACGGACAGCTTTCGTATGAACTGCTGTTTAAATACGGGATACAAACGGCGGAAAAAGGAAAATGCGTTTTTAACTGGACGCATCAGCTGCTGGACGGAACGCCGATTCCGGCTATTGTCACCCTTGAAAGCGTTACCTACGGCGGTGAAAATCTCCTCATGGCGTATATCCGCGATATGCGCGAGCATGTGGAGATGACAAGCGCGATAAACAGACAGAATGAGCTTTTAAAAACAGCGAATAACATATCTTCAACCCTGCTCGAACCTGATATAGGCCACTTTGACGACACATTGCAAAAATCAATGGGCATAATGGCGGAGGTTACAGGCGTTGATCGCATCTGCATATGGAGAAACACAGGCTCCGCTCTGGGACAGCGTTTCTCTCTTCTATACCAGTGGGAAAGGGACAGTTTTAAATCACAGTCCATAGACGGAAATCTGGCTCCCGATCTTTTCTTTAATGATCATCCCGCATGGAACGAACAATTAACGCAGGGAAATTGCGTCAACACTTTGATACGCAATTTGCCTCCTGCTGAGCAGAAGGAACTTGCGCCGAGAAATATATTGTCCACCCTTATAGCGCCTGTATTTTTGCAGGATCATTTCTGGGGTTTTGTCTGCTTTGATCATTGTAAAATAGAACGGCTGTTCAAAGACAGCGAGATACTAATCCTGCGCTCGGCAAGCCGGATGATTGCAAACGCCGTTATCCGCAATGAAATGGCGGACGAACTGGTTTCCGCGAAAGAACAAGCCGAGCAAAGCAACCGCTCAAAGAGCATATTCCTCTCGCACATGAGCCACGAGATACGCACTCCGATGAACGCGATTTTGGGCATCACCGAAATCCAGATGAGGGATGATGAAAACCATTCACCCGGCACGATGGAAGCTTTCGGGAAAATTTATGAATCAGGCGATCTTCTGCTGAACATTATTAATGACATACTTGATTTGTCAAAAATAGAATCCGGTAAACTGGATATCACTCCCAATAAATATGATATTCCAAGCCTAATTAACGATACTGTGCAGTTAAACCGCCTTCGCTATGACTCCAAACCTATCGAATTTTTTCTTTTTGTTGATGAAAACACTCCTGTTGATTTATACGGAGACGAGCTTCGCATCAAACAGATTTTAAACAATATACTTTCAAACGCTTATAAATATACTGATAAAGGCAGGATAGATTTTAATGTATCCGCTGAATATCTGAATGATACCTCCGACGATGATGTGATTCTTGTATTCCGCATCAGCGATACCGGACAGGGGATGAGCGAAGATCAGCTGGAAAGGCTTTTCATTGAATATACACGTTTTAATCTCAGGGTAAACCGGACTACTGTCGGAGCCGGTCTTGGCATGAGTATTACAAAACGCCTTGTGGATTTAATGGACGGCACCATAGAAGTTACAAGCGAACCGGAAAAGGGATCTGTATTTACAGTCCGAATTCCGCAAATACGAATGAGCAAGAGCGTTTGCGGAAACGAACTATCCGGAAAACTTCAGAATTTCCATTTTCAAAACACTACCATCCTGAAAAAAACACGTTTTATACGCGAATATATGCCGTACGGCAGCGTTCTTGTAGTGGACGATGTTGAATCAAATAATTATGTCGCCAGGGGAATGCTTCTTCCCTACGGCTTAAAAATCGAGACTGTTAACAGTGGGTTTGATGCAATTAAAAAAATAAAAGAAGGGAATGTATACGACATTGTGTTTATGGATCATATGATGCCGAAAATGGACGGAATCGAAGCTGTTAAAATTTTGCGGGAAATGGGATATAAACATCCGATTATCGCGCTGACGGCGAATGCTCTTATCGGAAGAGCTGAGATGTTCATGAAAAACGGATTTGACGGTTTTATTTCAAAACCGATTGATTCCCGCGAATTAAATCTTTTCTTAAATGATTTTATACGAAACAGAAAACCGCCTGAAGTTGTAGAAGCGGCGCGCCGCGAACAAAATAACAATATTGATACTGCCGACCAGAAGTTTGACACGCAGGAGATTTCCAAATCATCCGAAATGTCAAGATTATTTATTCTTGACGCTGAAAACGCGATAAATACACTGGAAAAGTTTATTAAAAACACAGGCGAACCGGAAAAAGAAGAGCTGGACTTATACATTATCACCGTCCATGGAATGAAAAGCACTCTTGCCAATATGGGCGAGAAGGAATTATCAGGTATCGCATACAAACTGGAAAATGCCGGAGAAGAGCGCAACTTTGCTGAAATCGCAAACACAACTCCCTCGTTTATAAATTCTCTCCGATCCGTAATTGCGAAATATAAACCGGAAGTAAAAGAACCCTTAAACAAACCCGATATTGATCTTAATTATTTACGTGAAAAACTTCAAATTATTAAAACAGCATGCGAAGCGTTTGACAATAAAGCGGCAAAAGCGCAGCTACAGGAATTAAACCAAAAAGAATGGCCGGACAAAGTAAAAATTGTTCTTGATGAAATAGGAACTCATATTTTACACAGCGCATTTAAAAAAGCCGCAGGTCTTGCGGATGATTATTTGAAATAAATAAAAAAATGGAAAGAGGAAACCTAATCTGCGTATTTAACAGCTATGGCCGCAAATTCATCTTTTAACTTTTTAAAAGTCTCAATCAGCGTAGGATCAAAATGAGTGCCTGAGCCGTCCAAAATAATCCGGGCGGATTCTTCGGCGCTGTAGGATTTTTTATAGGGGCGTATGGAAATCAGCGCGTCATATACATCCGCAACTGCCATTATCCGTCCTTCCAGCGGTATATTTTCCCCGGCAAGCCTGTTGGGATAACCGCTGCCGTTCCATTTTTCATGATGCGTTCCTGCGAATAACTTAGCGTATTCAAGACAATCGGAAAACTTAGTGGAATGTTCGATTTTCTCAATTACTTCTACTCCTTTTTGCGAATGGGTTCTCATAATTACAGTCTCTTCCACCGTAAGTTTTCCGGGTTTATTTAAAATAGTATCGCTTATGGTAATTTTTCCAATGTCGTGAAGCTGGGAAGACAGCAATATAACATCCATATCCCATAAAAGCATTTCCTGCGCATAAACACCGTCTTCCATAAGCTGATCCATCAATTTTTTCAGATATTTCTGCGTACGGCTAATGTGCCTGCCTGTGACAATGTCGCGGAATTCCACTAGCTCAGCCATATTGCTAATAATGGCGTTTTGAAGCGAGAACAGCTGATGCGTTTTCCCTTTTACCATTTTTATAAGATTATTGTTGAAATCCTGTAAATTCGCTTTCTGCCTCTGGAGCAATAAATGGTTTTCAATCCGCTTCAGCAGTATCGGAGGAGCGAAAGGCTTTGTAATATAGTCAATTGCACCAAGATTTAAGCCTTCGTATTGGTCTGATTCCGAATTTTTCGCAGAAATAAATATAACAGGAATTTCCTGATACATCTTATCCGCCTTAAGAAGGGTTATAGTTTCATAACCATTCATGCCCGGCATGTCAATATCAAGAAGAATTAAATCAGGTATCACATGTTTTAAAAATTCAAATAATTTGTCTGCCGAAGGCAGAGCGAAGACATCATAGTATTCACTTAAAATACTTTTACCTATGGTTAAATTCGCTTTATTGTCGTCAACCAGCATTATTATATGCTTTTTCTTTTCAAGCATTATTCCCTCAATTTTTTTCCTAACACTTTTTGTTTTAATTTTACCGGGAAATCAGCATAATATCCACACCTTATTTTTACAGCCGTTTTTTAAAATCGCATAATACACCCTGATTTGTCCTTTTAAAGCGCATAAATCAACATAAAATTGCAGGCTGATTTAACATTAACATATTTTCTTTTAATTTGGATTGCCGGTTATATAAATATGTTTTAGAATGAAAAACGTATCATGTCATTTAAAAATTTTTATTATGATGAAACAGATTATTTGAACCGCAAACGCCTGCACGATTTACTTAAAAACGCAGTTGAATATCCGCTTGTCATAATATGCGCCGGTTCCGGTTACGGCAAAACACTCGCAGTGCATTCCTTTTTGAAAGAGAATAATATCAGCGCAAGCTGGCTTCAGATTTCACAGCGGGATAATATACCGGCGCGTTTTTGGGAGAGTTACTCAAATCAGGTATCGATTCTTCTGCCGAAAACCGGCGAACTTCTTAAGGAAATCGGTTTCCCCAAAACAGACGGAGCGTTTGCGAATTTCCTGGCGGCAAACAATGAAGTAATTCTGCAGCCGGGAAAGTATATAAAGGTCTTTGATGATTTCCATCTTCTTCAAAATCCCGAAATACTGCGTTTCTTTGAACGGATGGTCAGCTCATCTTCTTCAAACATGACGATAATAATTATTTCACGCACCATGCCTGAACTGAACATTATTAACATGATAATGCGTGAGCGCGTGTTTACGGTACAGGAAGATATGCTGCGCTTTACGGAAGATGAGATCGCGCAGTATTTCAGCCAGCTTAAACTTCCTGTAACAAGGGAAAATATAAAAAACATTAATGACGATACGCAGGGCTGGGCATTGGCATTAAATCTTATCGTACGTTCATTGGGTACAGAAAAAAAGTACGAAAGATACGCTCTTGAAGCCATGAAAAAGAACATTTTTCGTTTTTTAAAGGCTGAAATCTCCGGAACCATAACGGATCATCTTTGGCGTTTTCTTCTGCGCATTTCGCTTATTGAAAACCTTGCGGCGGACCTTGTAAAAATACTTGCAAAGGACGATGCGCTTATTAAGGAAATGGAACTGCTCAATGCCTATATTCGTTATGATTTCGGTCTGGATATATACCTTATTCATCATCCTTTTCTGGATTTTCTGCGGCAGAATCAAGGAGAAATACTGACAGATGTGGAGAGAAAAGAAACCTATAGGGAAGCGGGTTTGTGGTGTGACGCAAACGGTTATCACACTGATGCGCTTTATTATTACGAAAAGTCCTTTGAATTTAACATGGTTACGCACAAGATCGCTTCCCTTAATTTACAGATACCTCAGGATATGGCTCATTACGCGCTGGAAATGCTTGAAAGAATTCCTTCCGATATTAAATCGCAGGACCCTTTATTTCCGGCAATGTATATAAAATTAAAATTAATCCTTGTCAAATTCGATGAAGCGCATGTTTTCGCGCAGCGATATGCCGCCGATTATGAGGCCAGAAAGGAGACTCCCGAACGAAACCAGGCTCTTGCCGCCATATACACTTTCTGGGGACTTATACGGATGAAAATGTGCGCTTACACCGACGTATATGATTTTGATGAATATTATAAAAAGCTAAACGCATATTACAGTAAAAATTCATTTAATTTTATCGGCTCATACAAGGCAATAACAGCAGGAGACTGGGTTTCGAATGTTGGAACAAACCGCTCAGGTGCAATGGAGGAATATATCGCCGCAGTATCGCGCATGTCTTCGTATCTATCCGATGAATTTTTGGGATTTTACTGCGGTCTGGAAGAAATTTTACGCGGTGAATTGTGTTTTTACCAAAGACGCTTTAATGACGCCGAAAAGTACATGAAACAATCGATCGCAAAGGCGCGCGAATACGATCAATATGTTACCCAGAATAAAGCGTATGTTTACCTGATGCATATTTATTTTTCATGTGGAGACATTAAAAGCGCAAAAGAGCTTTTAAGGGAACTGGAAGCGCTGCTGGATGAGAAAGATTACACAGTCCGTTATACGATATACGATATCGCCTGCGGTTTTTACCATTTGACTCTCGATCAAACCGAACAGGTTCCCGAATGGCTTAAAAGTGAATTTTTTCCTTTTTCTCATTCATCCTTCATGGAAAATTACGCAAACAGAATAAGAATGCGTTATCATTATAAAACTCGTCAATACAGGGCTCTATTGACGTTTATAGAAAATTCAAAAGATTTTCCCTGCGTTTTGTTCTGTAAAATGGAACTAAAGGTGTTCCAGGCTTTGTCTTTGTACCGGCTTAAAAAAAGAAGCGAGGCAATCGCCGCGTTTACTGAAAGTTATAATCTGTCTGTTTCAAACAACATAAAAGCCTCTTTCACAGAGCACGCAAATGACATGCGCACTCTCGCTCAGGCCGCTCTAAAGGACAAAACCTGCCAAATACCGAAAAAGTGGCTTGAAGATATCAGAAGTATATCGGCGATCTATGCGAAACGAAAAGCCAGAATGATATCCGAATACACCCAGTCAAGTAATCATGAAAAAATAATAATACTGACAGAATTAGAAATCGCAGTTTTAAAGTATCTTTCCAGCGGACTTACCCGCACTGTTATTGCAGTTAACATAAACACTTCTGTAAAAGAGGTAAAAGCGATTATCGACGGAATAAATAAAAAAATGGGCGTATTCAGTCTGGGCGAAGCCATCCGCTCCGCGGCGGATTTAAAAATAATATAATCTTATGGCTAAAGAAAAAACAGGCAGAAATAAAACAGACAGTATTCACGGATATTATCTGGAACGTCCCCGTTTGCATGCTTTGCTGAAAAAAGCCATGAATTATCCGCTGGTTATTGTGTGCGCGGGTTCCGGTTACGGAAAAACGCATGCCGTGCATTCTTTTCTGGATAAATACGAAACGCAGGATTCACCTGATGAAAATAACCTTACCCACACTGCGTGGCTTCAAATTTCCGAACGGGATAATATCACTGCGCGTTTTTGGGAAAGTCTTTCGGGTATGTCGCCCATTAAATCACATGAAGCCGGTTTGCGAATTAAGGAAATCGAATTTCCGGGAACAGAGGAAGAATTTACCGCTTTCAATATATTAAGGCAGAAACTTTCCGAACAGCCCGGAAAACACATAAGGGTTCTCGATGATTTTCACTTCATCCATAATCAAACAATACTTCGCTTCTTTGAACGAATGATTATTTCATCTCCTCCAAACATGACAATAATAATGATTACCCGTAAAATGCCGGAGATTAATATCGGCATGATGATGCACGAGCACGTGTTTACAATACAGGAAGAAACTCTGCGTTTCACTGAAGACGAGATTGCCAGATATTTTTTTCGGAAAAAACTGCCTGTAACAAGCGAAGACATACATAATATTTATAATGACACGCAGGGTTGGGCATTTGCAATCAATCTGATCGCGCGCTCGCTTGCCAAAAACCGGAAATATGAACGTTATGCGCTTGGAGCCATGAAAAAAAATATTTTTCGCTTTATTGAAGCTGAAATACTGCTCTTTCTTTCAGAGCCTTTTTGGCGTTTCCTGCTGCGTATTTCGATGATTGACCGTCTTGCCGCAGACTTTTTAAAAACACTGGTAAAAGACGACGCGTTTTTAAAAGAACTTGAAATGCTAAGCGCCTATATACGTTACGATTTTTACCAGGATATGTACATTATCCAGCATCTTTTCCGCAGTTATCTGCTTCAAAAACAGGAGCAAATATTGACGGACGAAGAAAGAAGGGAAACCTGCGAAGCTGCAGCCGTTTGGTGCAACATAAAAGGTTATCACTCTGATGCGCTTTCCTATTATGAAAAAGCGGGAAATTATAACGCGATTATCGAAATAATTATTTCGCTTAACATACAAATACCATATAATCTGGCAAGGTACGCGCTGGAAATATTTAATCGTATGCCGGAAAATGTAAAACATCAAAATCCAATGTTTCCGTCGATGTATATTAAACTGAAACTTAACCTTGGACAGTTTGACGAGGCTGACGCTTTGGCGCGGCAATATGCGGCAGACTGCGAAAAACAGTTTGAAACTCCGCAGCGAAACCGCGCGCTCAGCGCCATATATTTTTCTTGGAGCGTGCTGCGAATGACAATGTGCACGTATACCGACATATATGATTTTGACATCTATGGCAAAAAAATGGCTGAATACTTTGATAAAAACCCTTTTAAACTCATAGGTACATATAAATCAATATTGATGACTTCCAGGGCTTCTCTGGTCGGAACAAACCGTCCCGGAGCGATGGAAGAATATATCGCAGCCGTATCCCGAATGGTTCCGTATTTTTCTCATGTGTTTAACGGATTTCATGAGGGTTTTGAGGAACTTGTAAACGGGGAACTGTGTTTTTACCGCATGGAATTTGATGAAGCGCAGAAATATTTAAATCAATCAATTGAAAAGGCGCAAAAAAACGATCAATATGTTACGCAAAACAGGGCAATGGTTTACCTTATGCACATTGATCTCTCCCGCATGGATATCGAAAGCGCGGGTGCAAGGCTCAGGGAAATGGAAGCGCTGCTCAGCGAAAAAGATTACAGCATCCGTTATACAATGTACGATATTGCGTATAGTTTCTATCAGCTTGCGCTTGGACAGCCTGAAAAAATACCTGAATGGCTTAAAAGTGATTTCACACTCTATAAACATCCGTCATTTCTGGAAAATTACGCAAACAGGATCAGAATAAGGTATCATTACCAGACAAAACATTATAATTCGCTTTTGGCGTTTATAGAAAACTCGATGGATCATATGACGATTCTGCTTGATAAAATAGAGTTGAAGATATTTCATGCGCTATCTTTATACCATTTCAAGCGTTACAACGAAGCAATCACTGTATTTACTGAAAGCTATAATCTTGCCAGGTCTAACAGATTCAATGCATTGTTTGTTCAATTTGCAAAAGAAATGCGTACGCTCAGCACGGCAGCCCTTAAACAGGGTGAAACCTGCCTGATCCCAAAGGATTGGCTGGAAAACATCAATCATAAATCATCTTCTCTTGCCAAAAAGAAAACAAAAATGATATCGAAATACCGGCTTGCCAATAATCTTGAAAATACAACCATGCTAACAGAGCGGGAAATCTCCATATTAAAGGATCTCTCCAGCGGGTTTTCTCGTTCGCAAATAGCATCCAGCAGAAATCTTTCTGTTAACACTATTAAAATGTCTGTTAACAAAATTTATGATAAATTGGGCGTATTCAGTCTGGGTGAAGCAATCCGCACTGCCGCAGACAGTAAAATTATATGAATGCCTAAAAATCTTCAGGCCAGTTACCGTCAGAAATCCGCGAGAAGCTCATTTCTTCTACCTGCTCATGCAGCCACGCAATAAGAACCTCTCCTTTTTCATATTCAAAGGCATCAAGTTTTTCCATGATCCTGTCAACTCTGCCCGCGTCAAACTGCGAACATGCTTCGCGTAATTCCTGTAAAATAGTTTCGTCAGGCGTTACAGCAACAGGTTTTTTATTTTTGATATTTATCGCCGCAAACGCGCTTTCGATCGAATTAATAAGTTTTTCAATTGATTCAATAAAAGCATCGTTTTCAGCCAATACCTGCTCGTGTTCAAAAGATTTTGCCAGATGTTCCAGTCGCTGCGCATTTGTTCCCGTACTCGTGGCTCCAATCCCAAAACTTGCGCTTTTTATTCCGTGTACCGTAACGGCATAGTCTGCAAAATTTCCCAGTTCCAGATATCCCCGCAATTTGCCGAGTAAAGGACGCGTGTTAACAGCATATGAACGCAGCACTTTTATATATACCTCATTACTCCCTGAAAAATACTCAAGAGCCTTGTCAGTATCAATGCCTTCAATCTTTATACCGTTTAAAAATTGTTTTGAATGAATTATGTTGTTTCCCGTTAAACCGGAAAATTCGTCATGAGCTTCATCTTCTTTTTTACCGACCCAGCGGCACAATATCGAATCCAGACGTATCATATCAATGGGTTTCGAAATAAACGCATGGAATCCATTATCCAAAAACATTTGTTCATTACCGGTGATGGCGTTGGCTGTAAGAGCGATTATCGGTACATTTTTGGCATAATCGCTTCCTGTCTCTTCGCGGATGATACGCACAGCTTCTATTCCGTCCATTTCAGGCATCATATGATCCATGAATACAACGTCATAACGGGGGTTTCCTTTTCGGATTATTTCTATTGCTTCCATTCCGCTTTTTGCGCAATCTACGGTTAACCCGTAAAGAACCAGCATGCCGCGGGCAACGTCAAGGTTTGTCTGCATGTCATCAACAACGAGAACTCTGGTATTGGAAAGATTTTCCCTTTTTAACTTCGCACTTTTTAAACGCCTGTTGTCCATAAATCGCGCGCTCATGAGGTTTTCAGCCGTTTCCCCGCCTATTGGAATGTTTGTTACAAATTGCTGACAAAGCCGTACAGAAAAAGTCATCCCATTACCGTATTCGCTTTCCGCAGTTATAGTCCCTTCCATCATTTCAACAAGACGTTTGGTAATGGAAAGTCCAAGACCTGTACTTTCGGTTTTACGGTTTTTTTTGGCGTTCACCTGACTGTAATCCCTAAACAGCTTTGGTAAATCCTCATTCCTGATTCCCATCCCGGTATCTTTTACTTCACAGACAAGCCAAATATTATTACATTCACGTTCGAAATTTACTTTCCATTCGACAGTTCCTTTATTTGTGAACTTGAACGCGTTGGAAAGAAGATTATTGAAAATTTGTTTTATCCGAAGATCATCTCCAAAAAGCTGCTCCGGCAGATTCTCATCTACAGTAAGTTTAAACTGTATGGGTTTTTCTCCAATCAGAACAATGTTAAGTGATATAATATCGTTTATAAGGCTGGCTGTATCGTATTTAACGGGATACAGTTCAAACCTGCCCGATTCTATTTTTGATATATCAAGAATATCATTAACTATACTAAGCAGCGTCATGCCTGAACTGTAAATTTTTGTTAATCTGTCCCTGACTTCTCCTTCTGTTTTTCCTGTATCAAGGACAAGTTCAGACAAGCCAATCACTGCGTTAAGAGGCGTTCGCATTTCATGGCTCATATTCGCAAGGAAACTGCTTTTCGCGCGGTTGGCTTCCTGGGCTTCCTCCAGCGCGGTTTTAAGTTCGCCCTGAAGCCTGTATGTTTCGGCCAGCATCAGATTACGTTCCTGAAAATCTTCCAGGATTTTTTCCGTCTGCGAATAATTTATTTTATATAATTCTTCCAGGCGGCGGTTCTGCTCGGTGATTTTATTATACGGTTTGGCGATATATACTGAACTAAGTACAGCGACAGCGACAGCGGCGGAAAAAAAGATGCTGTCCAAAACCAAAAGCCTGTTTTTCAGTTTATCAATAATAACTTCTATATCCCCAGGCAGAGAGAAATTCTCATTCAATGATATGTTCAGGACGCTGCGGGTTATAATCAAGCTGGAACTATAATTGGCGGCAGTGATAATAAAAGCAATTGCAATGATTATCAGTGCGGCCTTTAATTTCACTTTATCAAGCTCCTCTTTCCCCGCTTATATACTGGTTGTTTTATTTTGTAAATAAAACACCCCGGTATAGATAAATAAAATCGCAAAGAGTACCCTGTTTGCTTATTTAAAAAACTTTTAATAACTGGTCATTGTCCGGCGCACTTTCCTGTAATATAATGTATTAATGTGGCATCCAAAAACAGTTGAATTTGACGATCGCATAAAAAAACTTTTCGATGAAGTTGACGATTATATTGAAAGTCTTTACGGCGCAAGATATCCGCTTCATCCGGTGCGTCTGCCCAGGGGAGAGACTTCCAACCCTGAAATGGACGGTCTTTTTAATATAGGCGCGAATTTTACGCCCGGTTTCGGATCGGAGCTGGGAAGAGGCTATGTTATTGATGTTTCAATGTCTACTTTGGAAAAGATTGATGAAGATATACGCCGGGAAATTTACGAAACCGCCGCTCAAAAAGTAAAAGAACTTTTACCCGTTCACTTTCCGGAACGGGAACTGACAGTCTTGCGTGACAGAGATCAATATAAAATCCAGGGTGACTTCAGTTTGGGAGAAATTTAAAAAAAGGGCTGTTCGCAGGCAAGTCAACATGCCTGTACCGCAAACAGCTCCCATTAACCTTTCTTAAGGAAATATCAATCTACCTTAAAGCGCGCTACCTCTCTTAAAAGGGACGCGATTCCTTCACGGTTTTTAATCGTTATTTCATTGATACGATTCACCGCAACATTTATTTGTTCTGCGCCGGAAGCCATTTCATTCATGCCGGATGTAATTTCCTGCGTTGCCTTTCCAAGATTGGCGCTTTCCTGTATTACTTCCATGGCGCCGTCAAGCATTTCATTGGAGCCGCTTTTTACCTGCCGCGTTATCTCATTTACCTGCCCGATACCGTCAAGGATCTGCTTGCTGCCATGCCCCTGTTCTTCCATTGCGTTTCGGATATTTTCTTCCTGCTCCGCGACAGTTTCAACGCTTGTTCCTATGGCTTCAAATTTTGTCAATACATTGGAAGTCGATGTTGTTATTGCGTCAATTGAATTTTTTATTTTCTTCAGTACCGTTCCGATTGTTTTGGACTGCTCGCTTGACGATTCTGCAAGCTTTCGGATTTCGTCTGCGACAACGGCAAAGCCCTTCCCCGCCTCTCCGGCATGAGCCGCTTCTATCGCGGCATTCATTGAAAGAAGATTTGTCTGGCTTGCGATATTCGCCATTACAGAATTAATTTCCAAAAGACCTTCTGATTCGCAGGCGATATCATGAATTTCCTGCGCTACTTCCTGCAATCCGCCGCGTCCTACATCCGAAGATTCCCTTAACTGCTTTACATTGCCGGTATTCCTGACCAATGTGCCTGTTACGGTCTGAACATTGGCAACCATTTGTTCAATTGCAGCGGAAGCCTGGGAAACATAAATATTTTGATCTTCAATGTGACCGTTCAGCCTGTTAATGTTAACCGTAACCTGCTCCATAGTGGCATTGGTTTGGGTGACGCTGGCGCTCTGATTAACAATGCGTGTTTTTATGCTCTGAATGTTTGCGGTTATCTGGTTTACAGCGGAGGCTGTTTCATTCATGTTACTCGCAAGATCATTTCCGATATCTGACAGTGTTTGCGCTTCCTGTTTAATTTTTACAATCAAACTTTTTATCTTCGTTAAAGTTTGATTGAAATAATGGGATAGATCCGTAATTTCATCATTGCCTTTTTCTGGGATGCGGCAGGTTAAATCGCCTTCGCCCTGCGCGATATCCTTTAATGTCCGGGATACATTTACAACCGGTTTCATTGTAAAATTTAAAACAAAATATATTAATACGGCAACCCCGGCGATAATTATGGCGGCAAGAATGACTGTAAACCGGGTAATATCGCGCACTTCCGATAAAATATAAGCGTCTGTTGTCGCAACCATTACAGACCACGTTGTATCTGAGTTACCCAGTTTAAAAGGCGACATAAATATTTCTAATGTTATATCCATTACTTCTGAATATGAAGAACAATTGAACACCTCTCCTTTCGCGACAGCTTTTAACGCTTCTTCCATATGCTCGCCGTAAACAGTATCCGCTTCCCGCATATTTTTTCCAATACGATCGGGATACGCGTGAGCCAAAATAGTTCCGTCATTGGAGTAAATCGCCATTGCGGCGATTACATCGTTGGCTTTAATGGTTTCTGTGACAGTCGGCTGCATCATTTCGACATCCATCAGCATACCGACAGCTCCTACCACCTTGTTGGTATCAGAGCCTACAATTGGAGTAACCATGCTGACCATTAAAGTATTTTTACCCTGAATATTTCGAAAGAACGGATCCGGAACAGACTGCTGCCTTGAGTCGGGGCCGTCTAGCCATTCCATTGTTGAATCTAAAAGAGGACAAACGATAGCTTCTATCGAACCATTTTCTCTTGAATAAGATATCGCGTACTGCCCCGTAGGAGTAGAACCGAGACGCCCTATCATTTGCGAATCCATGCCGTCAACAGCGTCAGGCAGCCAAACGGTATAAATTTGTTGAATATTGGGCTGAGAAGTCAATGTACCCAGCAGCATTCGATCAAATGTATCACGTCTCTCCCTTTCAGGTATTCCTGAATAATCCGCCATTATATCAGCCAGAGTGCTAATCATCCGTAAATGACCGTCGCGCCTTCCCTTCCAGTATTCGGCCTGCTCCCCGGACAGAAATTTCATTACCTGCCTGTTCAGATCTATGCTGATGCCGGATGCCCGGTTCAATAAAAGTATTGAAACCCCCGCTACAACAACCGCCAGAATAGCAATTACCATAATGCTCAGTTTAAATTTCAGTTTCATGAGTTCTCCTCCTTATCTTTCCGTTTTGGTAAAAATGTTTGGTATACAACAATAAAAACTAGAAAATTATCAATGAGGAGGCAAGAAAATTCGTTTGAAAATCAGAAGTTCAGCGTCCTTTCTTTGCGGCGCGCCTGATTCTTCAATTCCAAAGTTGATTAATTAATTTCAATTACAGATGTTATTCAAAAACAGAAGTTTTTCCGAATAACTTTAAAATAAAAAGCCGCCCCGAAAGGCGGCAAAAACTCCCCCGCGCGGATTTGAACCACGGACCCAGTGGTTAACAGCCACTTGCTCTGCCAGCTGAGCTACAGGGGATACTTTCAACACAGTATTAAATTATATAAAAATTGTCAAGACTCAGATCAAAAAAAACCCGGAGAAAGGAGTAACTCCGGGAAAAGGAGAAATAGGAGGAACTGAAACCACATTAGTCTGCTGACTATACAACCATATACCGGTAAAAAGGTTACTAAAATTAGCGTTTTTCTATACTGACGTTTTCTGTCTTTATTTGAGAAATAAAACGTTCATAAGCGGCAATGGTGGCCGCTAAAATGATATCCTGCAGGGGTCCTCTGCCGTCATAATTGGCGCCGTCCATGATATAGAGATTTCTTAATGTTCCTTCAAGATCATCTGCGGTGCAGTCAGGATCGGATTCCATACGGCGGACAATTCCCCTCGTTTCATCATCAAAAACCTGCTGATATTTTACTGCCTGCCAGTCAACACTGTTACTCATTCTTTATTTTTCCTTAAATATTTATTAAATATTTCCTTTAACCCGGCAGGATGGAAAGCAAAAACAAAAGAAATGGGAAGAAACAGCATTTGATCAGTCAAATTTTTCTGGTAAATATCAGGAAGCATGTTTAATATCATGGAAATCAACACTCCCAAAACGGTTAAGAACCAAATAATCCTCAAAATAAAATTATAAAGAATAAATTTATCCTGATTTTTGGTAAAAGCATAATAAATACCAAGAGGAATTGCCGCAAGAAGCAAAGGAGTGGCAAAGATCATATTGAAGTTTTGATAAGTATAGTCATGATTGGTAAAAATATTTAAAAAATAAAGCAATAAAGCTGCAAAGCCAAAGATCAAACCTGAAATACCCATGCTGATGCCTGCCAATACCCTTCCTATATAATAATTTTTAGCCTGTAAAATAAAGAATGATAAAAAAACGGATGATAATAAAAAGCTGAATATCAGCTGCCTTGGCCATTGCAGGCGCGGAGTATCAAGAACCCCAGGGCGTCCGTGCGATTCTAAAATTATTTCCACCGATGCTACAAGTTTACGCCTGTTCCCCTCAGCGTCAATATAATAATAATCTTCGATGCATTTTCCCACTTCCGACGGAAGAAACATATCGTCCCATACAGTAATCGGAGTATCGATTACCTGTCCCATCCAGAAATTTAAAACCCAGTCCACCATCGGTGAAAACCAAGTATGGCGGCGTACATGATCCCGCAGTGTAAAACGGCTCACCGTATCGGCTGTTTGCCGCCTAAACTGCCCGTCTGTAATTAAATCAATAATATCCCGAATTCTTGTCGAACAATTATCCTTAAAGTGATGATAAAAATAGTCACGGTTTTCCGGAAGAACATTACGCTCGGCAAAATTCTTTATTTCCATTTTTTTTTCAGGCAGAATATCAAGAGTGTAAATTTTAATGCTGCGGTTTGTTGATTCGTAAACCCTTACATTTCTTTCTGTGGGAGAACTGCCGCAGCTGTATAACAATCTGCCAATGGCGAAATTGGTAAAGAAATTTTCATTATCAAAAGAAAAAAGCCCATAATCATAAAAACGGCTCTGTCCTGTTCCCGTATCTTCGATGATAAGCGCAATATGACCCCACCAGAAATAAAGTTCATCTCCGGGACCGATTACCGCAATTTTAAAAACAAGATTCTCACCCTGGGCATAAATTACCGCTGATAATAAAAAAAAAATAATTACAAGTAAAAATTTCCTGGACATGTCCTACTCTAAGTTACGGGCAATCCGGAAACCTATACTCATATTGCGGTAGGCGGGATAATAATGCTCCCTGAATGCGGAACGAAGACGTATGCTCGAACTAAACCAGTTGCCTCCGCGGAAAATCCTGTGACCGTCCGTATTGGCAAAACTTGTATCAAGTAACGTTGTTGTGGAATAATCATAATACCAGTCCCAACACCATTCAGAAACATTACCGTGCATATCATAAATACCCCAGCCGTTCGGCGGGTAACTGCCGACATTTCTTGTCCCTCTTCCAAGGTAATTCGCGTATCTTCTGTTTATATTATTCCCCATACTAAAAGCTGTAGTTGTTCCCGCTCTGCAGGAAAATTCCCACTCAGCTTCAGTCGGCAGGCGGTAACCTTTTGAATCACGATTCCAGACAACTACCCTGTTTTCATTATACTCCAGTATCGTATATGCGGGAGGAAGTCCGTCACGTATGCTTAAAGCGTTACAGTACTCAACAGCATCAAACCAGCTGACATTCTCAACAGGGAGATTCGCTCCTTTAAAATAGCTGGGATTATTTCCCATAACCTCATGATACTGCCTTTGCGTCACCTCAAATTTCGATATATAAAACGATCTGATAATCACTTTGTGAAGCTGTTCGTCTTCCTCATGCTCTATCTCTGTTTCGGGACTCCCCATTTCAAATGCGCCTCGCCTGACCAGCACCATATAATCCGGAACAGGAATGATAACAGGTTCCGGGACAGTAATTTCCCCTTCACGATTTGCCTGTGAAATATTATCTTCATCAGGGTTAAGTTTTAAAAAAACATCATCGGTTAAACTGGCAATACTGAGAAGCGGCATATTGGGGTTAATTTCAATTGACCCGGACTGGGAATATAAAAGAGTGGATTCAGACTGCCCTGTTTGCATGGAGTACTGTAATTCAATTTCCGCCTGAGACAAATTTAACACTCCTGTCTCTGACTGTTCTCCCCGTAAGAGATTTAACAGTTCAGTTTGAGAAAGATTCTGTAGTCCTGCTTGTGAAAGATTTTGTAATCCAGCTTGAGACAAATTCTGCAGTTCAGCTTGAGATAAATTCTGAAGTCCTGCCTGAGACAAATTTTGTAATTCAGCTTCTAAAGCATTCTGTAATTCGGTCCCAAAACGATTTTGCAGATCAGCATCTGAAAGAACGGCCAAACCTGACTGCTGCAATCCGCTGAAACCTCCGGAATTGATTGCGTCTAAATCAGCAGGATTCTGCGACAATCCTGATTTTTGCCTGAAAAACAGGAAAAAGAAGAGAATCAATAATATTAAAAGAAAGCCAATAGCTGTAGGAGCAACAATTTTTTTATTGATCTTCATTACTTTTCCCGCTTTTCCTTATTAAATATCGGAAAACATCGCTTCATACATTAATTATAATCAATTTCGCTGTGGTTTTCAATTAAAAAAGAATAACATTAACATATAATGTATATTATTTACAATGAAAAAAAATGAAATACTGGTCATCTACGGGAATGATATTGAGGCGATGGCGCACAGGCTTGCGCAGGAAGCCGATCTTGCCGCAATGATTGGGAAACGTGTTAAAAAAATCGGCTTAAAACCAAATCTTGTTTCAGCAAAACCTGCTTCAAGCGGTGCTACAACCCATCCGCAAATAGCCGCAGGGCTGATAAATTACCTGAAAAGCGAAGGTTTTAAGGATATAGCGATTATTGAAGGCGCTTGGGTAGGAGGTTCAACCCAGGAAGCCTTCAATGTATGCGGGTACAGGAAACTTGCCGCGGAAACAGGAGTTTCTCTCATTGACACCAAACAGGACAAGGCAAAATCATGCGACTGTAAAGGCATAAAAATTGATATTTGCGAAAGCGCCTTAAAACTGGATTTTATGATCAACCTTCCTGTAATGAAAGGTCATTGCCAAACAAAACTAACCTGCGCTCTGAAGAACGGCAAAGGGCTTATCCCCGACAGCGAAAAAAGACGCTTTCACACAATCGGGCTTACAAAACCGATTGCCCACTTAAATACTGTCATACGTAATGATTTTATAATTGTTGACGGTATCTGCGGCGATCTTGATTACGAAGAAGGCGGCAATCCGTTATACGCTTACCGCATGTATGCCGCATGCGATCCTGTTCTTTGCGACGCATGGACTGCAAAGCTTATGGGTTACAGTATCGATGAAATTCCCTACATCGGTCTTGCTGAAAAACTTGGAATAGGAAGCGCCGATCTCCGTTACGCTAAAATAAAGGAATTGAACAAAAGCAGCTGCGATACTGCGTATCAGCCTTCGCACAAGGTAAAGCAGCTTGCGCCTTTTATTTCAGAAAATAATGCGTGCAGTGCGTGTTACGCATCATTGATCCATGCTCTTTCGCGTCTTGATAAAAACATACTTAACCGTCTGAACGAAAAAATCTGCATTGGTCAGGGTTTTAAGGGAAAAAGCGGCGGCTTTGGAACAGGACAATGCTGCTCCGGTTTCAAATTATTCTGTCCCGGCTGCCCTCCCTCCGGCGCAGACATCATGGCGTTTTTAAGTAACAGTTAATTACATTTGATGTTTTTTCAAAACTTCAGTTTTATAAAACGCTCGCTTGACAATTCTATTTAAAATTTATATATTCGATTTGTTCATGTCTCCATCGTCTAGCGGTTAGGACACCGGGTTTTCATCCCGGCAACCGGGGTTCGATTCCCCGTGGAGATGAGGAAGCGCACCTGTCTCTACTTGACCTTTTTTTTTTACTCCTTCATAATTTCAGCATTATCAAACTGATACGGTGGCTATCCGTGTCACTTTAAAGGAGAATTAAGTGCCCTGCGGAAGAAAGCGCAAGCTTAGAAAAATCGCCACGCATAAACGCAAGAAAAAACTGCGAAAAAACAGACACAAGAACAAATAGATCCATGGAGTAATCATGAATATTTCCTCATTGCAAAAGGTCAGATACGCCTATAAACCGAAGTTGCCTGAGAACCTGTCCGGCTCAGTTGACGACATTGCGGTTGAGTTCGGCTCACCGACAGAGGCAATCTCGGATAAGGAAGAGATTCGCGGTATTTTTAAAAATACCTACGGCAAACCCCTGGCAACCTTTACAAAAGGGAAAAATAAAAAAATAAAACGCGAGTTAAAAGTAGGCGTTATCCTCTCCGGCGGTCAGGCTCCCGGTGGACACAATGTGATCGCCGGTTTATTTGACGGTCTTAAAAAAGGAAATTCTGAGTCTACCCTTTACGGTTTTTTGGGCGGTCCTGGCGGCTTAATCGACAATAAAACTATAATACTTACTCATGAAATTATTGATGAATACCGCAATACCGGCGGCTTTGACATAATAGGTTCGGGACGGACAAAAATTGAAACGCCGCAGCAGTTTGCGCTCTCTCTTAAAACAGCCAAAAATTTGAATCTTGACGCGATTGTGGTAATAGGCGGAGATGATTCAAACACAAACGCCGCGCTTCTTGCCGAATATTTTACCGCAAACGGCTCGACCATTCAGGTAATCGGCTGCCCCAAAACAATAGATGGAGATTTAAAAAACGAACATATCGAAACGTCTTTTGGTTTTGATACCGCCTGCAAGACATATTCTGAACTAATCGGCAACATTTGCCGTGATACAAACAGCGCGAAAAAATACTGGCACTTCATTAAATTGATGGGACGCGCAGCAAGCCACATCGCTTTGGAATGCGCGTTCCAGACCCAGCCCAATATCTGCCTTATATCCGAAGAAATCGAGGAAAAAAAATTATCTCTTGATCAGATCATCGATCAAATCTGCGACTCGATTGTTAAACGTTCTGAAAACGGCGACAATTTCGGCGTTGTACTAATTCCCGAAGGGCTTGTTGAATTTGTTCCTGAAATAAAAAAATTGATAAATGAACTTAACGACGCCATAGCTGCGGAAGAAAAATCATTCGCTCAAAATTCAAATTTTATTGATCAGCTTTATTGGCTGTCTACAAGACTTCCGGAAAGTTCATACAGAGCAATGCAAATGCTTCCGCCTGAAATTTCACATCAGTTTTTAATGGATCGCGATCCACACGGAAACGTTCAGGTTTCAAGAATAGATACGGAAAAACTTCTTGTCGGCATGGTGGAAAAAAAATTGGCTGAAATGAAAGAGAAGAAACATTACAACGGGAAATTTTCCGCTCTTACCCATTTCTTCGGTTATGAAGGCAGGTGCGCTTTTCCTTCCAACTTTGACGCCGATTATTGCTACTCGCTTGGTTTTGGGGCGTTTGTTCTGATCGCCTGCGGATTGACCGGCTATTTATCCAATGTAAAAAACCTTGTCTCTCCCGCGGAAAAATGGATCGCAGGAGGAGTGCCGCTTACCATGATGATGAATCTTGAGCAGAGGCACGGCTCAAAAAAACCCGTCATAAAAAAAGCGCTTGTCGATTTATACGATAAACCTTTTAAGGAATTTGAGAAAAAACGCACCGCCTGGGCGGTACAAACCTGCTTCCTTGTCCCCGGCGCGATTCAATACTTCGGTCCTCCGGAAGTCTGCGAAACCACAACCGTAACACTGAAGCTTGAGCATTGTTTATAATCAAGAACAGGTCATAATTTAAAGTTAATTTTTCATTAATTACGATGCAATTATTCCAAAAACTGTTATTTTGGAACAAGCTTATATATCAGATTTTAACCAGGAGAGCTTTATGAAAAAAATAACCGCTGTTTTGATTTTTTGTATAACTGTATCCTTACTTTGGGCGCAGCAAAATGAAAATATTCCGCTTAAAAAAGTTGTAATTCTTACGTCGGGACTTGCGTATTATGAACATTCAGGTTCAATTAACGGCGCTGTAAACATCAATCTTCCCTTCAGACTTGATGCTGTTAATGACGCGTTAAAAACTCTTGTTTTAAACGATCCTGCCACTGTAAATCCTTCTGTTACGTATCAGTCTGAAAACACTCTCTTTCAAACATTGCGCAGTCTGATGATCGATTTGTCAGATGATCCGGGAATGGCTGTCATTCTTGCAAGACTTAAGGGCGTCGAAGTTGAAATTTCCTCTCCATCGGTTTATAAAGGCAGAATTGTAGGTATTGAATACCGCCCGTCTTTTATTATCAACATGATGGAAAATGAACCCTGGCTGCTACTTTCCACTCAGGAAGGAATGAGACCTTTTAATTTAAAAGAAATCGGCTCGATTAAATTTACAAATCAGGCGATTGAGCAGGATTTGAACCGCGCCCTTGATTTAATAGCCGCGTCAAGAAATTCCTTTTCGCGGCAGCTTTCCGTGAACCTTCCAGGAACCGCCAGAAGAGACGTAACAATAAGTTATGTAATTCCCTCTCCGGTATGGAAAGCTTCCTACCGCCTTGATCTGGGCGCGTCAAAGCCGGTTTTTCAGGGATGGGCAATCGTAGATAACGACAGCGATACAGACTGGAACAATGTATCTCTTTCCCTTGTGGCCGGCCGCCCCACTTCGTTTATTCAGAACCTTTATCCGCCGTATTATGTATCGCGCCCTGTGCTTCCCCTTGCCATTGCGGGAGTTGCCGAAGCCGCAGTATATGACAGGGGATATGTTGTAACAGAGAAAGCTGAAGCTGAGCAGTCTGTCATGATGAGAATGGCAGCTCCTCAGGTAATGATGGATTCGGATTCTTCTTATCTATACGCAGCTCCTTCAGCGGCCGGTAATCTTACAGGCGGAACCATGCAGACAGCATCCGGAAGCGATGCGGGAGGCCAGTTTGAGTTTACAATAAAAAACCCTGTCAGCCTTGACCGCAGAATGAGCGCTATGTTCCCGCTTGTAGAATCTTCAATGGAAGCGCGCAAGCTCCTTATTTACAGCGGTTCAGGACGCTATCCCCGTCTTGGTGCGGAACTTACAAACTCAAGTAATATGAAACTTCCCGCAGGTCCGATCACTGTTTATGACGGAGGCGTATACGCAGGAGACGCCCTTATTGAATTCTGGAATGAAGGAGAGAAAAGACTTATTTCATTCGGAGATGACCTGTCAGTAACCGCAACTTCGGGGACTACAAGCGCAACCGCCGTCAATACAGTAAATATCTCAGGCGGAGTTATGAATATTACAAGACGCTTAACGTACTCAAAGACATATACTTTTGTAAACTCGGCTTCTGTTTCCAAACAGCTTGTTGTTGAACACAATAAAACCTCGTCAACTGAACTTGTATCTCCGAAAGCCGACGAGCAGACAGCTTCAGCGTACCGCTTTAATGTAACCCTTCCTGCCGGCAGGGAAACAACGCTGACTGTAAATGAACAGCGCCCGATCTCTGAGCGAATTACGCTCCTTCCGATGAGGATTGAAACTTTACTGAGTTATACGACAAATCAGGAAATTCCCGCCAATGTCCGCCGCGCTCTTGAACGCGCCGTTGAGCTTAAACGCGCAAGCGATGCGGCGGATCAGGCTGTAAAGGAAATCCAGGCACAGCGTACAAGCCTCATTTCTGATCAGGACAGAATACGCCGTAATCTTGAGGCTGCCGGAAACCAGACGCAGCAGGGACAGGAATATTTAAGACGGCTGGTCGCTCTTGACAATGAAATTGACGCAGCGTCAGCCAATCTGGAAAGAGCCAACGCGTATCTGAAAACAACCCAGGAAAATTATTCAAATTACCTCAGCGGCTTAAACCTGTAATGAATTTTTATTCGGCAACTAACCGAGTTGCCGAATAAATCTATTGAAACTTGACTGAATAATTTCATATAATGGGTTATGTTTAAAATTACAGTAACAGCGCGTTTTGGGGATCTTGACGCTCTTGGGCATATAAACAATATTGTCCCGGCGACATGGTTTGAGCTTGCAAGAACTCCGATTTTAAAAATTTTTGATCCTCACATGTCGATTGATAAAAAAGATTTCTGTCTTATTATGGCTCACACCGATTATGATTTTACCGATCAGCTCTACATAAAAGACGAAATTGAAATCAGAACATGGATTTCAAAGGTGGGCACAAAATCCTTTACAGTTTATCACGAAGCCTGGCAGCAGGGACGCCTTTGCGTCAAGGGAAGCGCGGTAATTGTTCATTATGATTTTAACATTGAAAAATCAACGCCTATCCCTGAGGATAAGAAAAAACTCCTGGAAGATCATTTTTTAGCTTAACCTCGGTAATATTTTAATCCCCAATTCGTCGAGTTGTTTTTGATCAACTTCCGACGGACAGTCGTCCATGGGGCTGACGGCAAAGGAGTTTTTCGGGAAAGCGATAACATCCTTTAGTGAAGTTAATCCCGCCATAATCATTACAAGCCGGTCAAGCCCCGGAGCGATACCTCCGTGCGGAGGAGCTCCGTATTTAAATGCTTCCGTAAGAAAACCGAATTTTTTTTCAGCCTGCTGTGGATCAATCCCGGCGATTTTAAAAACCCTTTTTTGCATCTGCGGATCGTGGATACGGATGGAACCTGATGCCAGTTCATAGCCGTTAAGCACAAGGTCGTAAAGGTCTCCTTTAACTGAGCCTGGATCGCTTTCCATCGTATCATGATATTTTTCCTGCGGCCATGTAAAAAGGTGGTGAGCCGCTTCCCATCTTTTTTCTTCCTCGTTGTATTCAAACATCGGAAAATCAACTATCCATACAAATTCGAATTTACGCGGATCGCATAACCCGAGGTCTTTTCCAAGTTTTGATCTGACGGCTCCAAGCGCTGTATTTGCAATATTTTTATTTGCATCGGCAATCATGAGAACAAGATCGCCTGATTTTGCGCCAACACCGCCTAAAATTTCACCGGCGTTATCTGCAAAGAATTTTGAGGCTCCGCCTTCTATCCCGTCTTTGGTAACCTTCATCCATGCCATGCCTTTGGCTTTGTAAATTTTGGCATGCGCCTCAAGTTCCTCAATCTGTTTGCGCGAATAGTCCGCTTTTCCTTCTACAACAAGCGCTTTTACAGTTCCGCCCTGCGCAATAGCGTCTTTAAATGCCTGAAATGCACTTTCGTTTATGTAATTTTCAATTTTTTGCAGTTTCATGCCAAAGCGAAGGTCAGGTTTATCGCTGCCGTAATTATCCATGGCTTCTTCCCAGGAGAGACGGTTAAATTTGGCGGGAAGTTCAATATTCAGGATTTTTTTAAACACATGAGACATCATCCCTTCTGTCACGGATAAAACGTCATCCCTTGAAACAAAGGACATCTCAATATCGATTTGGGTAAACTCAGGCTGCCTGTCGCCCCTTGAATCCTCGTCGCGGTAACAACGGGCTATCTGAAAATATTTGTCAAAACCGCCGACCATTAAAATTTGTTTGTAAAGCTGGGGCGACTGCGGAAGCGCGTAAAATTTTCCGGGGTAAAGCCTTGAAGGCACAAGATAATCGCGCGCTCCTTCTGGAGTTGACTTTATAAACGTAGGAGTTTCTATCTCGTAAAAACCGTTAGACGTCATCCATTCGCGCACTGCGAATGTAACCTCGCTCCGCCTTTTAATTGTCTTTTGCATGGCGGCGGAACGAAGATCCAGATAACGGTACTTAAGACGCAGCTCTTCATTTGCCTTGCTTTCTTCTTCTACCTGAAACGGCAAAACTTCGCTCTTGTTTAAAATTACTATTTTGGAAGCTGTAAGTTCTATCTCGCCTGTTTCCATGGAGGGATTAACCATGTCTCCGGGGCGGAGAGTTATTTTTCCTTCAGCGGCGAGAACATATTCATTGCGAAGCTCGCCGCAAATATCTCCCAGAAGCGGTTCTTTTTCAGTATCAACCGTTACCTGTGTAATTCCGTACCGATCCCGCAGATTAATAAAAAAAATCTTTCCGTGATTTCTCTTTCGGTGAACCCACCCGTTTAAAATTACAATCCTGCCCTCGTCTTTTTTCCCAAGCGATCCGCAGTCAGACGTTCTTTTCATTGCTTCCATAATAAAAAGTATTATATACTTTCAAAATTATTTAATCTATAATGGGTTTGTGCGCTTTGAACTTGATAATACGCTGACAAATGAGATTCTCTTTTACATGGAAAATAAAAACGGTGAATTTTTATTTGATACTGAAGAATGTCAGATAATCAATGCCGTTAACAATGATATTGCCGATGACGATCGCTTCATTTCCCTGCCCGGATGGTCAACGAATGACGGTTATCGTCTGATGGAAAAATTTACTTTTAATCTGAAAAATCCAGTTGTACGTGCGGAATTAACAACCGCTTTAAACGGAAATAAGAGCGTTTTCCGTGCGTTTAAGAATATCCTTGAACAGTATCCAGAAATTGAAAAAACATGGTTCAGATTTAAAGAACAAAAAATGAAAGATGAAGTTATCTCCTGGCACAACTGCCTGCGAGAAGAATGGGGATTAAAGCCCATCGGCGGCGAACCTGAAGATATAATATCTCTTGTTCTTGAAGATTTTGTTTTTCATCAGGAAGACAGCTTCAGTTTTTCAGCGGAGACTGCAAACGGAGAAGCGGCAGGGAAAATTAACTCTGTTTTAGATAACGGCGTTCTATTTGTACGTAGTCTGGAAGTTAAACCTGAGTACAGGGGTTTGGGTCTTGGCAAGACTTTGCTTTCAAAATTTCTGGAAAAAGCCGATGAAAAAAAACTTGACGTAACCATAGATGTCCCGACGCAAACAGATTTTTTTTCGCGCTCTCTTCTTCTTGAAAATTTCAAGCCCTGCATGCAAAGATTTATAAGGGAAAAGAATAAATAGCATTTTTATGATTGAAAAAACCTATGTCGCATACGGCGGCGCTGACATGGAGATAGGAAACGATGAACTTGAAGAACTATTCTCCCATGCGCTTTCAAACGCCCTGTCTGATAACAACATTTCAGGAAATATTATTATAATTCCTCCTGACTCTTCGCGCATTCATTCCCGCGCCGGTTTTTTGACAGAAATCGCGTCAAAAAGAATTTCAAACCGCCTCGGCGCTGTCCTTCCCGCTCTTGGAACTCATATGCCGATGAGCGGTCCGGAAATCACCGCGATGTTCGGCAGTACTCCGAAGGAGAAATTCATTGTTCATAATTGGCGGAAGAACGTTACCGAACTTGGACGGATAAATACTGATACAGTGGAAAGAATTACAGAAGGCGCTGTCAATTACAGCTGGCCTGTTCAGGTTAATAAAATCCTTGTAAGAAACAATCCGCAAAGCGGAAATTTTTCACTTGCCATTTCCATCGGGCAGGTGGTTCCCCATGAAGTTGCCGGCATGGCAAATCACGCAAAAAATTTGTTTATAGGAACAGGCGGAAAAGAAGCCATTGATAAAAGTCATTTCGCAGGCGCCGTTTACGGCATGGAAAAGATCATGGGACGCATTAACACACCTGTCCGCGCTCTTTTTGATGAAGGAATCAAACGTTTCAGCTCACAACTTCCCCAGATACTTTGGGTGCTGACAGTAGCTGACACAAATAAGGAAGGCTGCCTGGTTGTCCGCGGATTTTTTGCCGGTTTTGGAAGGGAATGTTTTGAATATGCCTGCTCCCTTGCCGGAAAAATTAACATTAAACTGCTAAATGAACCTGCTGACAAAGTTCTGGTTAATCTTGATTCCAGCGAGTACAAATCAACATGGCTGTGCAATAAAGCGATCTACAGAACCAGAATGTGTATTGCAGACGGAGGAGAACTCATTATTCTCGCTCCCGCTCTTGAAAAATTCGCAGAAGATAAAAAGATTGATAAAATTATCAGAAAATACGGCTACCGCGGCAAGGATGAAATAATATCATTAATGAAAAATAATCCCGGTCTTGCTGATAATTTATGCGCGGCAGCCCATCTCATTCATGGAAGCAGCGAAGGCCGCTTTACGATTCGTTATTGTCCCGGTGAAAAAATTTCCAGAAAAGAAATTGAAAGAGCCGGATTTGAATGGGGAGATTTAGGCGAAGCGTACAGGCATTATGATATAAACAGCCTTCATTCAGGCTGGAATAATCTTTCCGGCGGAGAAAATGTCTACTATGCGCAAAATCCTGCCCTCTGTCTATGGGCAGAGAACAAAAGATTTTTTATGTATTTATGATTTTTATTCGATAATGTATTAATGAAACACAAAATAATAAAAACATATTCGATTTTTTTTGTTCTCTTTACATTTGTTCAATGTTCAAATTTTAAACCTTCATTGACTGGTTCAACATTGCAGTCATCTGAAACTGAAAGCGACGACAGCCATCCGGAACTGGTAATCACATATTCCCAGGATATGAAAAACCTGCCTGTTACGCAGTTTCCGGAGATTTGGGCGTATGTAGTTACAGGCAGGGAATCCGCTCTTGCAAGGGGACTTCCAATTACCGACGTCGGCTACTTTGGATCGGAAGTTGACGCGTACGGAAAATTAATTGACGTTCCGCGGCGGCAGAATATAAATTTTCAGGGACGCGTCCATCTTGTTGCCGCCTGCTCCAGCCGTTCTCTTACGCATTTTGTGCTTCTAGAAGGAAGACCTGAACGAAAAGCCCTGATCGAAGATCTGATTGCCGCAACAAGACCTTACGACGGTTTACAGATAGATTTTGAATATGTACCCGCTCGTGACGGAGAGGCGTATCTCTCATTTCTGCGTGAATTGCGGGCAGGTCTTCAGGGAAAAATGCTTACAGTCGCTCTCGCCGCCCGTACAAGAAAAATTGCAGATGATGTTTACGATTATGAAAAAATTTTACCTGTTGTAGACAGAATACTTGTGATGGCTTACGACGAACACTGGTCAGGCTCCGATCCAGGCTCTGTCGCTTCAATTGACTGGTGCCGCCGCGTTGCGGAATACTCGTTACGCGTAATAGGACCTGAAAAACTTGTTATGGGAATGCCTTTTTATGGGCGTGCATGGGGAGACTACAGCCCTTCCCGCGCGCTTGTACATTCTACCATAGCAGGAATTATCAAAGACGAGAATGTTCAGAATGTCCGTTATGAAAACGGAATTCCGGCGTTTACATACAATAAAAACGTATCAATCAGAGTTTATTTTGAAGATGAATTTTCGCTTTCAAGACGCATGGAAATGTACAGATCGATGAATATCAGAGCGATAGGCTTCTGGCGGCTTGGTCAGGAAACTACAGAAATCTGGAGGTATCTAAAATTATCACAGTGAATTATTTTTTAGCTGCGCCATTCTTTGATATAAACCTTTTGCGCCTGCTCTGTCCGGTCTTAAAACTTCCGCTCCGTTGCGGTATACATGGCGGGGCATCCTGTTTTCATCAAGATAACAGTGAACTATGACCCTTACGATCCTCTCCACAGAACCGTCGCATTCAGGTTCCTGAACAGAAAAAAGGGAGAGTTCTCCTGCCCGTCCGCTCTTTCTGAGGGCAGTACAGGGATTAGCCGCAGTTAATTCACTTGTTACAGAAAAAATCACTGAAACTATTTCAGTTTCATCCAGTTTATTTACTGTTAAAAGCTCATCGTACATAGCAGCGATTTGATCGGTTATATCCTTAACGGTATTCTCGCATTGAGATGCTCCTCTGAGTGCATACAGTTTCTTCATGCGTTTCCTCCCGCAATTACTGATATGACTGTTTCCAGAAGAATAACGATAACCCCATAAAAAATAAAAACTACGTAAAGCAAGCCTTTCATGACACGTAAAAATGAAGGACGCCTGATTATATGATAGATGTTAACAAGCATTTTGTAAAATGAACAGATGCACAAAATGAATGATGAATATCTTATAATCGCAAGAAGAATAAATAATGACCTGTCGTTTAAATTAAAATCCAAAAGATAAATGACAAGCGCCAGTAATGAGACGCAAAGGCTGATGTAAAGTATTGTTAATTCAAATTGCTGAGTCTTTATGAATATTTTGTTTAGCAGTTTCACCGGGCAATCCTCAAAACCTTGTCAAAATCGCGGCATATGTATATTATAATACAGTATGAAGAAGTTTTTATTTACCCTTTTTATATTGCTGGCTCTTGGGGGTGTGGGTTTTTTCTTTGGATGGGTTCAGTTAAAAGTTCCCCCTGGTTCATTTGGCATAATTAATTCAAAAACCCATGGAGTAGATCCCATACCTGTCAGGTCAGGTGAATTCCGCTGGCTATGGTTAAAGCTTATCCCGACAAATGTGCAAATTTCTGTTTTCCGTCCTGAAACAATGAAATTCCCAATAGAATTCAACAGTTCGCTTCCTTCCGGAAACAGTTACGCATCATTTGCGGGGATGGGAACGTCGGATTTTTCATGGAAACTGGACGCGGAAATATCATTTTCAATATCTCCCGATATGCTTGTTCCCATTGTTTCCAAATATAATCTTACAGATCAGGAATCATTGGACGCTTATATGCAGGATATAGCGAGTAATATAAAAATTATCATCCTGCGGAATCTTTCTTCCGCAGAGACAGACGCATCACGCATTGAAAGAATTCTTTCAGGAGCGCAGGATACGGTAATGGAACAGGAAATAAAAAACAGATTCCCGGAGATTCGTGATTTTACATTTACGGTAACATCAGCGGCTTTTCCGGATTTTACTTTGTACAGGCAGGTCAGGTTATTGTACGAGGAATTTCTTTCCAAACAGCGGGAATATGTCTCAACCGCTTTCGGGAGAAGAGCGGAAGGTCACATAGAAATCCAGCTTCGTCTTATGGAACTTGAAGGATACGGAGAATTACTGTCAAAATACCCCATCCTTCTGGACTATCTGGCATTAGAGATGAAAAAGGATGAACAGTAACCACTCAGGCTCTCAGTTTGTTTTTGGTTAACATGAAATAGTTTTAAGAATTTCAATTCTTGAATCTTCAATATAAAAAAGGTATCTTTTATCAATAATGTTTGAGGAGTTGATATGCATAAAGCAGGGGTTTTCTTGCTTATTCTGCTAATGGGTTTCCCCATACTGCTTGCTGCCCAGGATGATGATGATTATGAATGGGATTATTATGATGATTTATATGCTATCGGAGATCAGACATTTATAATTACACTTGGTACGATTCTTCCAATGTTTATGCAGATTAACGGTGAAACAGCTCCGAATAAATATACTCCTCCTGTGGGAGGAGCTGGATCCCTTTGTTATAATTATTACCTTAATGCCAATATTTTTGCCGGGGCGGAAGTTTCCGCGATGTTTATAGGAACTCTTGGAAGCAATACCCTCTTTATGCTTCCGGTCGGCATAAGGGGGGGGTATCAATTTAACATATGGAAGATGGAAATCCCGATATCTATCGGCGTAGGCATGGTTTGGCATCGCTTTATTGATCAAGGTTATTACGGTATGTATCTGAAAGGCGGGGTGTCGGCTTTTTACAGAGCTACAACAACATGGTCATTTGGAATTAATTCAAACTGGTATTGGTTTCCGCAATGGGTTGAGGATAAAACCAAAAACGCATACGGAAATTTTTTGGATTTGACTATTTCCGCCCGTTATCATTTTTAAGTGAGATTTATTATGAAGAAATTATATTTTAATTTTTTACTGTTTTTTTTATTTATTTTATTTTCCTGCAACGACCCCATTTTTTACAATATTTCTCTTGAGGAAGAACTTCTTGAACCCATGATAAACGGTACTCCGACCAATTTTGCTGTTTTTAAAGAACAAATGTACGTCGCTTCAGGTGAAACTTTATTCAGATATAGCGGTCATTTCAGGGAAAATAACGGCGCTATCCGTACAGACAAAGGAAATTGGAATGACGGCGTAAAAATTAAAGAATCCGGCAAAAAAATCAGAATCCTCATGCTTGCCGCAACAGACAGTTATTTATTCGCGCTTTGCGAAGCGGAAGCGGAAACAAAAGACGGAAAAAGAGTTTCAGAACTTTTTTTAAAAAAATCCTCCAGTCCGGAGTCAGGAAATTTTAATTCTGTAATAACGCCGTTTATAATTCTTTCGATCCACAATGTAAATAACCAGCTTTTTATGGGAGCATTACTGGTAAGAAATACAGATACAGATACTGATGAAAGCGGAGTTACTATTAATGGTAAATATGGGTCGCTTTATATATTAACCGCCGGTCAGGACGGAGAGGATCCCATTCGGCTTATCAATACTAATGACAAACTGCTTAACGGCGCTGAATACAGTAACGGGGAATATTATTTTAGCGCCAGAAATTTAAAAGAGGAATCCGGTTGTATTTATAAAAGTGATTTAACGCTCGTAAATACTGAAGTTTATTTTAATGATATTCCTTTTGCGGGAATTATAAATCTTGGAGACAATAACAATACAATTGTCGCAATAAGCAATAAAGGTGTTCTTTACAATGTTTTAAATAAAACTGATACAAATAGAAACTTCGGTGATCATCTGGCGACAGGCGCTCTTGCAATTTTTGAGAAAAACGGCAATAAACTGCTTCTTGCCGGAAGACAAAATGAAATTAAGACATCCGCCAGCTCAGGGTATACATACGGCTATCTGGAACTGGAACTTGACAGTAATGGAATAAGCGGCAGCGCATTCAGAGAACCAGGCAACAATACCAATTCTTCAATGCCGTCCAATAACAGCTCAGGTGAAAACGGCAAGTATAAGTCTTCGGTAGGAAAAATTTCTTTAAATCATATTTTCCAGTATAATGGAAACGATGATAGAGAAAAAATATTATTTGTATCAACCCAGAAAAACGGCATCTGGTCATACCGGGAGCGAAAAGGAAGCGATGGCAAAAACTCCTGGCACTGGAACGCCGAACAGTAATTTCTTTAATGGACGAATTATTTTCCGAAAAAGATAAAAATAATAAAAACCCGCTTGCAGACAGAATGCGCCCTCAAACTCTGGAAGATATCATCGGGCAGGATCACATTGTTGGACAAGGGAGACTCCTTCGCCGCGCAATTCAGGCTGACAGGCTTTCCTCAATAATTCTCTACGGTCCGCCGGGAACAGGCAAAACTTCCCTTGCCGCTGTTATCGCCAATACTACAAGAGCCGCATTTGAAAACCTCAACGCCGTTCTTTCCGGTGTTAAGGATATCCGCGAAGTAATTGATCGCGCAGATGAAAGATCACGCCTTTACAGCCAGAGAACAATCCTCTTTGTAGACGAAGTTCACCGCTGGAACAAGGCGCAGCAGGACGCTCTTCTTCCCTGGGTTGAAAACGGAACAGTCATCCTTGTAGGAGCGACAACGGAAAATCCATTTTTTGAAGTAAACCGCGCCCTTGTAAGCCGCAGCCGTATTTTTCAGTTAAAACCGCTTGGCGGACTTGAATTAATGGAAACGGCGCAGCGTACTCTTGCCGACAAAGAGCGCGGGTACGGCAATTGGAAAGTTGAATTTGAAAAGGGAGCTTTGGAGCATCTTGTGGAAGTTGCAGGAGGCGATGCGCGAAGCCTTTTAAACGCCGTGGAGCTTGCCGTGGAAACAAGCGTCACTCCGTGGCCTCCGTCGTTAGGTGAAAATATCCGCATTTCTATGGATGCCGCGGAAGAAAGCATTCAACGCCGCGCTCTTTTATATGACCGAGATGGCGATTATCATTTTGACACCATAAGCGCTTTTATTAAAAGTATAAGGGGAAGCGATCCAGATGCCTCTCTTTACTGGCTTGCGAAAATGGTAAGAGCCGGAGAAGATCCAAAATTTATTTTCAGGCGAATGATAATCCTTGCAAGCGAAGATGTAGGACTAGCGGACCCTTTGGCGCTTTCTGTTGTCATTTCCTGCGCGCAGGCATTTGAACGTATCGGTTTTCCTGAAGGTAATTTTCCGCTCTCTCATGCCTGTCTTTACCTTGCAACAGCTCCCAAGTCGAATACCGCAATGTCCTACTTTGACGCTCTTAAAGAAGTTGAAAAAGAAGACGCAGAAGTTCCCAATCACCTGCGTGACGCAAGCCGCGACGGAGAAAGTTTCGGTCACGGAGAAGGATATATTTATCCGCATGCTTATCGCGATCATTGGGTTGCTCAGCAGTATCTGCCTTTAACATTACGTGGCAGGACTTTTTACATTCCCTCATCAGTCGGGTACGAAAGTAAAATACGCGATGAAGTATTGCACAAGAGAGAGTTGCAGGCGGCTATCATTTTAGGGGAAACGGGAAACGAACTTTTATCATGGTCAGCGGCGGCAAAAGGAAGGGAGGGATGGTTTAAACGCCTTGAATCAGGGCGAAGTTCGCTATTATTAAGCGACCGTAATATCATTTTTGAAACTGCGTCTCCGTCGCGTCAGGATCGCATTCTTGTTCCGATGGCAAATGACGGACTCCTGTTATGGGAGAGCCTGCGGCGCTGCCCTGAAGGACTTACAGCCGCTCTTGTAAACACAAGGGTGGCAAAGGATGCATTGCTTCATTACGCCGCTGTTTTGGATGAAACGGACAAGCCATTAATCGCCGTAACAGAAGAAATCCTTCCATCCGCAGAAGAAAGCGAAGAGTTTTTTTCCTGCTGTCAATTTGATCATATCCTTTTTAGATGTTCAAGGCTGACAGCCGATCCTTCACTGCTTGCAGAAAGGGTAAAACCCTTACTGGCGGAAAACGGCTCTTTCATACTCTTCTTCTCTCCGGTGCGTTTCGGGATGCGTCTTTCCCGAATAATTGCGGATGTATGCGGTAAATCTGAATTGGCTACTGTTCTTCAACGGGCAGAAGAGGCTTTTTTCCTTAACACTGCAGGCGCCGGTTTATGGGACTATGACGTAGTTGAAAGTGTTTTTAAAAATGAAGGTTTCTCTGTTAATATCCGGATCATTGACCAGAAAGAAGAAAGACTCATCACCAAAAAGGATATTTCATCATGGTTTGACACAAAACAATCGCGTTGGGGTTCTTATATGAGTCAAAATCTTGAGAAAAGCGACTTTTTAACAATAGAAGATGCTCTCAGTCAGCGAATCGCAAAAGGTCCTGTTTTTTGGTTTTGGAAAAGCATCTGCTTTACGGTAAAAAAATAATATTTTTATTCACTTATTTAACAAATTGTAGTAATATTATGAAATAATTGATACAGAAAGGGAGTAAACTTGTGAAAAAAGTCGATTCCAGTAAAAAAAATACAAAAAAAACCGTAAAAAAAATTACGCAAACATCAAAAACTGCGCCACAAAAGAAAAAAACTGCGCCTGTTAAAAGAACTGAAGCAAAGAAAAATACTGCTGTTAAAATAAATATTAAGAAAACACCTGTTAAAAAAACTATAAAACCGGCAGTTAAGCAAAAATTTCCTGAAAAAAAAGAGGAATCAATAAAAAAAAATACAGAAAAACCTGTTATTTTACCAAAATCTTCCCCTGTCCAAAACTTAAATCACAGTCTTCCTGAAGGCAGCGAGATTCAGGTAACAGGCCAGCGCCGCCCGTTAATTGTTTTCCCGAAATAAAGCCAACCTAATAACTCGGTTATTTTTAAGAAAATCTTAAGCATTAAAAAATTTTAAAAATAAAGCTAAAGTCTTTTCTTTTTCTGCCGATAATCAAAACGGTGAGTACTGTCTAAACGGAAATTCCGCGGTATTCGGGCAGAAAGTACGTACCAAGCGGGAGCAAGGATGTTCCCGTTCTACAAATCAAGGAGGATGATATGATCATCAATCACAACCTGAGCGCAATGTTTGCGGACAGGTCCCTCAAGGTAACCCAGGTTTACCTCACCAAAGACATGGAGAAACTCTCCTCGGGTCTTCGTATCAACCGTGCCGGAGATGATGCATCAGGGCTGGCAGTTTCCGAAAAATTACGGAGTCAGATACGGGGTCTTAACCAAGCTTCTGCCAACGCACAGAACGGCATCTCTTTTATCCAGACAGCGGAAGGTTTTTTGCAGGAATCACAGGATATACTGCAGCGTATCCGTGAACTGGCAGTTCAAGCAGCAAACGGTATCTACAACGAAGAAGACAGAATGTACATCCAGGTAGAAGTGTCGGCTCTTGTTGACGAAGTTGATCGCATAGCAAGTCATGCCCAATTTAACGGCATGAACATGCTTACAGGACGCTTCGCAAGAATGTCAGGGCAGAACGCTGTAACTGCTTCCATGTGGCTTCATATCGGAGCCAATATGGATCAGCGTAAACAGGTTTTTATCGGCACCATGACGTCAAAAGGGCTTGGAATCCGCCAGGCAGACGATTCTTTTATCACTTTGGAAGACCCGGCTAACGCGAACAAGGCAATCGGTACGCTTGATACTGCGCTTAAAATTATTAACAAACAAAGAGCAGACCTTGGCGCGTATCAGAACAGGCTGGAGCATGTTGTCCGCGGTCTTGATATTGGAGCTGAAAACATGCAGGCATCAGAATCCAGAATCAGGGATACGAACATGGCCAACCAGATGGTTGATTATGTGAAAAACCAAATTCTGAGTCAGGCAGGCGTTGCCATGCTCGCGCAGGCGAACCAAAGAACAGCTTCGGTATTGTCATTACTGCAATAATGTGGTAGAATTAGTATAGAGGGGGAATTTCCGGCCCCAATAAACCGGGAACTCCCTCCTCGTACTGCCTGACCACTAAATTATGGATTTAGTGGTCAGGTAAAAACGTTCTTTGACAACCACCCTCTTTTACTTCACAGGACAGAACAAAACGTTCGATTTAGCGATGTTTGGCATCTAACAATGCTGCCGCAAATCGATCGTTTCGTTCTGTATGCGGAAAATTGGACGGCAGCCTAGAAGAGTGTCCGCAAGGCATTTTTCCGGACAAGCGCGAAACCGTTTAAACAGCCCTGCAGAACGGCTCCGGCATGGATAGCTGGAGTTAAGTAAAACATGGAGGGTATAAAATGATTATTAATCACAACATGAGCGCCTTATATGCTGATCGTCAGCTTGGCGTGACTCAGGGCGAAATGACCAAAAACATGGAGAAATTAAGCTCCGGTTTGCAGATCAATCGTGCTGGTGATGATGCATCAGGACTTGCTGTCTCGGAAAAAATGAGAAGTCAGATTCGCGGGTTGCATCAGGCAGAACGCAATATTATGAACGGTGTTTCTTTTATTCAGGCTACTGAAGGTTATCTTCAGGGAACGCAGGATATTCTGCACCGTTTACGTGAATTGTCTGTACAGTCAGCCAACGGCATCTATTCAGAAGAGGACCGAATGCAGATTCAGGTCGAAGTTTCACAGCTTGTTGATGAGGTTAACCGCATAGCAAGTCATGCCCAATTTAACGGTATGAACATGCTCACAGGAGCTTTTTCCTATGAAGCGCCGACCGGAAGAGTCATGCAGCTGCATGTCGGAGCCAATATGGATCAGAGTGCAAGAATCTATATAGGCAGTATGACAGCAGGAGCGCTGGGTTTGATTGACACTCAGGGCAGCGAAGGAAAAATTTCCATCTCTGATCCTGAAGCGGCAAACGCGGCTATCGGCACAGTTGACGCAGCATTAAAGATCATCTCAAAACAGAGAGCTGATCTTGGCGCTTACCAGAATCGTTTTGAAATGGCCGCTCAGGGTGTAGCCATAGCAGCGGAAAATATTCAGGCTGCTGAATCCCGCATAAGGGATGCGAATATGGCTTCAAGAATGGTTGACTACACAAGGGATTCCATTTTGACCCAGACGGGAACAGCCATGTTGGCTCAGGCTAATATGCGCACTCAATCGGTATTGTCACTTCTTTCATAATTTGAAAGAAAACAATCCAAACGTAAAAAGAGACTCCTGGACGTTGTCTTTTTTAACGTAGTCCTGCGTTTAAGCGCGGGAAAAATCAGGATAATGAACAGTGAAGTTCGCGCCTTCACTGTTCATATTTCCATAATATATAAGGAGCGCTGAGGAGCGTTTTATGGGAGGGGTAACATTTCAGCCAGGGATTGGCGGAAATGAACAAGCTCGGCTCGAATAAAAAAGAGGATTATTCAAGCCGGACTTCTACACGGAGGTACAATATGTCCGTAGCAAATGTGGGAAATATCCCCGTCTCATCCATGACGCTTCCCGAAATGGTCAACGGGTTTAAGCATTTGGATTCTAATCATTCAGAAGCCAGAGTAAAACCCCATGTTATTAATTCTACAGCGGCGGAATTGGAACGCACCTTTAATAGAAAGCTGCAATTCGTGGTTGATCAAAACTCAAGAGAAGTGATTGTCAAGGTGATTGACAAGGAAACCGATAAGGTAATCAAGGAAATCCCTCCGGAAGAATTGCAGAGATTGCACAGAAACATTAAAGATGCAATCGGTCTTGTGTTTGATAAGATGGCATAATTAACCGTAATTAAAATTTGGGAGCAGCTTTATGTCCGACATTTATGTACCGGGAATAAGAAGCCGGTTTAATACTGATCAAATCGTAGAAGATTTGATGAGTCTTGAACGGATTCCCAGAGACAGGGTCGCAGGCAATGTAGAATCCCTGCAGACGGAAAAAGGTTATTGGCAGGAAGTCGGAAGACGCATAAAATCCCTGCGTGACAGCGCAACGTTTCTGCATTCCTTTCAAAATCCTTTTAATTCCAGAATTGCGCAGTCGGGCAATGATTATGTAATTACAGCTAACGCTACAAGAGAAGCGTCAGAGCAGTCCTACTCTTTTACGGTCAAACAAACTGCCCAGTCGGATCGTTTTCTCTCTCAGCCTCTTGATGAAAAAATGAGGATAGACGCCGGGCTATACATTTTTACTGTAGGCAATGATGAAATTACTGTTGATTTTCGGGGCGGAACCCTGCGCGATTTTGCAGACGCTGTAAACCGCAGGGGAAACAATAAAATTTCCGCAAGCCTCCTTGCGGTACAGAGCGGAACAAGATCCCTTATACTTGAATCAAAAATTACCGGAGCTGAAAACAGACTCGGCTTTTCCGGCAGTGCGACCGATTTAACCATGCGTATCGGAATGATGGAACAGGGAGACGATACCCGCAGTGAAATTTCCATTAACCAAAACACTGTACGGGCGGGAAGCCAGAACGCCGCGAACATAACAATAAACGACGGTGTTTTAAACGTACCGGCGCGGTCTTCAGCCGTCATTCCGTTTAATTTATCGTTAAGCGCAAATTCACCTGTCATGTTAAAACTTGAAACACTCACAAGAACGCAGTCAGGCGATACAATTACAGTTAACCAACCTCCGCCGGGTCCGTCGATTCAATCAGGCTCTGTTGCTTACGGCGGCATCACAATTGAAAATGAACCTTCAACCGCTCCTTTACCCGGGTACAAGCCGCCTGCTCCCATACAGCGCCATGACAGCATGGAAATTTTTAGCCTTGTTTTTTCCGACGGCTCTTCAGCGAAACTTTCCCCGATAACAGATTCAAACAGCTTTACAACAAGACAATATCTTCTCGCCGATATCGCGCAGGGAAGAACAATTACGTCCATTAATATTGATAATACAAATACCCATCGTGAAATTTCTATCGGCAATATCGAAATACTTGATCCGACTTCCCTTTCCGGAGGTTTAAGACCTTTAAACCCTGTTTCAACTGCGCGTGACGCAGTTATAACGATGGAAGGAATTGAAATAAAGAGAGCGACCAACAATATTGACGATCTCATTCCGGGTCTTACCTTAAATGTAAAGGGAGTTTCTGATAAACCTGTAGATATCGATGTTAAAACAGACACTGAAAGCATTAAAGATGCGATTATCTCTTTTGTCGGAAATTATAATCGTCTTTTGGCGGAAATAAATGTTCTTACAAGCACAAGAGGTTCCTCCAGCCCCGATATGCCCAAATCGTTAATACGCGGCGATGAAAGGATTATCGAGGAATTGACTTATTTGTCAAGAGACGAAGCCGAGGAAATGAGAAAAAGGCTTGGCGCATTTAACGCTGACGTCACATTAACTACATTAAAAAATAATCTTATGCGTACAGTATCAGCGCCCTACCCCACTGATCTTGAGCGGGATCTTTCTCTTCTTGCACAGATTGGGATAAGCACCAATGCAGGCAGGAACACGGGTTACGAAGTCTCCCGGCTTCGCGGTTATCTGGAGATTGACGAGGATGCGCTTAACGCCGCTCTTGAAATAAAAGTGCCGCAAATTAAACAGCTTTTTGCCAGCGATACAACCGGAGATCTTCTCATGGATACCGGGGTTGCTTATAACGTAGACACCCTTATGCGGCCGTTTTTAGAGACAGGCGGCATTATCGCTTTAAAAACAAATACAATAGATTCCAAAATCAGTCAGGATGAAAGACGTATGGTGACTCTGGATCGGCAGCTGGCGTCTAAAGAAGCGGAACTGCGTATTCAATACGCAAGAATGGAATCCGCTTATTCGAGAATGGAACAAATGTCCGCCTCTCTTGATAATTTCAGTCAGCAGAACCGTCCCAGGTAATTTATGGAACTTTTTATTAACGGTCATACAGCTGACATTACCATTGATAAGGAAAAAACCGTCGGAGATGTTATGGCAGGTCTTGAAGAATGGCTTGCAGGCATGGGTCATCGTTTATCGGGGCTTTCCATAGACGGACAAAATGCCAATACTTCGCTGCTTGATGATTTTTTTTCCAGAGAATTGAAAGACATAAAAAAAATAGATATAACCACGAGCACTATAGCCGACCTTTTCGCTGAAAGCCTTTTAAATCTTCTTTCGGATATTAAAGATTTTGAATTATTGGATTCAAATGATAAAAAAACATTTATTGATATCTGGAAAGAAAAAGCCCATGTTCTTTTTACATTTGAGCAAATGCCCGATCTATACAATATCATCATTAATTTATTCGCGGGCGCAGAGACAGATCCGGCTTCCGTTTATTCGATAACTGAAGAAAGACTCCGTGAAGTAAAAAATCCTGTTTTGGAATTCACAAATCTTTCGCAGCATATAACGCAGACCTGCGCGCTTCTGTGCGATCTTCCGCTTGATATTCAAACAGGAAAAGACGCAAAAGCGGCGCGGACAATTCAGTTTTTTTCAGGTATTTCAGAAAAAATAATCCGGAATTTAAAACAACTTGATTTACAGGGGTTTTTATTGCCTGCAAATGATACGGAAAATCAAATTAACAGTATTTTATCTGAATTCGGGAGTATTGTGAAAAATCTCCTGGAAGCATATGAAAAGTACGATACAGTTCTTGTAGGGGACATTGCCGAATACGAAGCTTCTCCCACCCTTCAAAAATTATATGATAAGATAACGGGTAATATCAGGTCAAAAAATGACTAGTTTGATGTTATATCCCCTGCAGGTTTCAGTTACTGATTTTCAAATGGATTCCTCTTTATCTCCAAGAGATATGATTATTTCCGGCTTGATAGCCGCTGTAATAATAGGCGTTCTTGTAATTATAAATAAAACGAAGAAACCTTCAACCGGAGGAAAAACCGGTTCGTCAGGCGGTGGCGGTCTTTTTGCAGGTTTTACATTGTACCGCCTTACAAAAGATATCGGTTTTAACCACGAACAAAAAAAAATGCTTGATTATGTTTTCAAAACGGACGGAGTGACAGAACCTGAAAAATCACTGAATACTCCCTTTCTCATGGATCGCCATTTCAGGAAAGCATACCGCACAATTGAACAAACAGGCGGGTCTGACGCAGAAACGCAGCGTAAACTTGCAATCCTTTTCTCCACAAGAAATTTGCTTGAAAACAGCACTTTCGGCGGTATAACCTCCACCCAGCAAATAAGGGATGACGCAACTTTTATATTTAATAACGGCAAAGACAAGATAAGTACAGCGGTTATATCCACAAGGGGCGATAATGTTGCCGTAGAAACGCCTAAAAACGTACTTGGAAGCCAGATAAAGATACCAAAAGGCGCGAAACTCAGCATTATGTTTTTTACCAAAAATAATAAAGGTTATTCTTTTGAAACCCGCGTAACAGGTTTTACTACAATGCACGGCCGTCATGCCATGCTGCTTGCCCATTCAAATCAAATAAAGTTTTTATCCCAGCGCCGTCACAGGAGAAGGCATGCGGTTATTGCGTGTTCTTTAAATTTAGTGTATGTTGAAGGCAGCGGAAAAAAAGCGCGGCTTATTGTTGATAAACGCAAGTTCAGCGCGAATATCGCGGATATTTCCATAGGCGGTTGTTCAATTAAAATAACAACTCCTGTTCAGGTGGGAGCAAGGTTCAAGGTGGAGTTTAATCAAAATGACAACAGTGTAGCGGCTCTTGGGCAGGTATTAAGGACCAATAAAAACGGAGTTAATACAATAATACATATTAAATTCCTGAGAGTCACCCAAAAATCGATGAATCTGATAAATGCTTTTGTTTATGAGTATACAAATGAATAACATACTGGTAAGGTGATTAATATGAAAGTAGTTACAATAAAAGACATGATTAGAAAAGACGTTCCTATTTATTACCGCAAGCTTTACACCGGCGTCGCTGTTATTGATATGAATAGAGGTCCTGAGAATTTCCGCATTGATTTTTCCATTGAATACAAGCCAACGGGGCAAAAGGATATAAGTTTATCTTTTATTGATAAAATTGATTACCCGCTTGTTCCTGTAACCAAGGTGCTTAAAGCGTATATAGATGAACTTGAAGCAGCAAGCGGACTCCCCGATTAGCGGTACTGCCGGGGGTGTTTTCAACGGAAGACAAGATAAAAAACTTACCGGCAAACTGCTTTCTAAATCTCCTGAAGACACTGTAGAAGTCGGCAGACAGATCGCTTCCCTTCTTGAAGCAGGCTCAATATTGGCTTTAAACGGAAACCTTGGCAGCGGGAAAACATGTCTGGCAAAAGGCATTGCAGACGGTCTTGGCATAAAAGAAAACATAACAAGCCCCACATATACAATTGTCAATGAATATCAAAATGCGGCATTTCCGTTTTACCATATTGACGCGTACAGACTGAACAATGAAAAAGAATTCGAAGACATCGGCGGAAAAGAAATTATGAATCAGGGCGGTATATGCGTTATTGAATGGAGCGGGAAAATACAAAAATCACTTCCTGAAAATATTATTAATGTTAATCTTGAAATAACAGGATCGCAGACAAGGCTTATTTTGATTGAAGGACTTGCGATTTAATGAACCTTCTTGCAATTGACACTTCTGCCTCCATCCTTAATGTAGCTTTACAAACCGGCGATGATCCGGTCCTTTCACAAACTGAAGACGGGATCAGACATTCAGAAATGGCAATGGAACTAATAGATTCGCTTATAAAAAAAGCAGAGTTAAATCCAGACGGTTTAAACGGAGTATTATGTATGAGCGGACCCGGCTCTTTTACAGGACTTCGCGTCGGATATTCTGTCGCAAAAGGACTCGCTCTTTCCCTTTCCATTCCTTTTGCGGCTATCCCCACTCTTGACTGTTTATCTTTTCCTCATCGGGAAAACGAATTGACTCTTACCGTTATTAAATCAGGCAAAAAAGCATGGTATTTCGCTTTTTACAGAAAGGGAAAAATTATTGATGAACCGAAGGAAGGCGAAAGCTCCGTTATAGCTGCAAAAATAGCGGAATTTAATAATGAGGATATAATTTTAACAGGGTCTGCCGCGGATTCGCTTTTTGATGCGTTTCCCGCGGAATTAAGGAAGAATCTTTCTCTTTCTTATGAAAAACGCGGATACGCAATAGAGCTTATTTTCATTGCAAAAAAGGAAAATTTACTGAATAATGAAAATAAAAAAGCGCTATACAGCGGTCCTGAGTATTTTAAAATGGCAGCCACGCAGCCAGGAAATTTGAATGAGTTATATAATTGACGGAGAAGCGGAACTTGAACCTCTTGGCGATCTTGAGAGTCTGACGGAAGAATGTATTTCCAAAACAGAAAAATCTTCCTACACGGTATCGTCTTCCTATAACCCTTTTAAAACAAGCATATTCCCTGTTTTAATAATGAACAGGGAATTTAAAATCATTCATACAAACGAAGCCTGTGAAAATATGTTTATGGGATTTAAACATCTTGCCGGAAAGTATTTTTTTGATGTTTTCGGCAAGGCGTTTGAAACAGATGACGCAAGAAAAATCCGCGAAACCATCAAAAACGGCGGAAACGGTTTTTCATGGAAAGGGACCGCTCAGTTAAAAGACCGTAATACGGTTACTGTGCAAATCAGGGTTTATATTTTTCCTCTGGAAATGGATCTTAAAGCGCCGGGTGATTTTGTCGTAATGTTTGACGACTTTACCGAGGAAAATAAAAAACTTCTACGCTCGGTCTTTTTATCCCTCCTTGAAGCATCTAAATTAAAAGACAATGATACAGGAAAACATATAATCCGCGTTAACAAATATTCTATGCGCCTTTCCCAGGAGCTTTTTAAATCAGGCAATGAGGCGTTCAAACGAATAGACGCCGATTTTATTGACAATATCGGATTTCTGGCGGCAATGCATGATGTTGGAAAGATCGGCACGCCTGATGACATCTTGAACAAGGAAGGACCTCTTTCTACATGGGAATGGGCTGTAATGCGCGAGCATACAAAAAACGGCGCGTTCATTCTTTCCACATATCCAAATCCCATGGCGAAGGAAATAGCCCTGTCTCATCATGAAAAATGGAACGGGACAGGTTACCCGTTCCAGCTTGAAGGAGAAATGATCCCCCTTGCTGCGCGAATAGTTTCCATCACCGACGTTTACGACGCGCTGCGGATGGAACGAAGCTACAAACCTGCGTTGAATCATGACGTATCAATCAGAAAAATCATTGAAGGAAGCGGCTCTCATTTTGATCCTGCGCTGATAGACGTGTTAAAAACGATAACAGACAACTTTGCAGAAATTTACAGCGAAAACGCAGATTAATTTTAATAATCACTGTGTTTTAGCTTTTTTCCAGTTCCAGAAATGCTTCAGATAAAAAACCGTTCAAAAAAAGCATTTTATTTTTTTCTTTCCAACGTAAAAGCGTTTCAGGAATGCAGTCTGCAATGGAGCAGCCGAAACGTTTTTTAAAAATTTCTTCATCGGGACCTTTTGCAAAACGGAAACCCATTAAAAGGCTTTCTTTTATCAAAGCTTCTCTGTCAAGTTCTTCATAATGAGCTGTATGAATTAACGGTTTTTTAATGTACGCATTAATGTCCGTAAAATAGGTATACCGCTGTGCGCTTCCTGTATCATTAATAATTGTACCTGAAGCGGCAGGACCTGCGCCAAGCCATCCTTCCATGCGCCAATACCTTATATTGTGCAGACACTCTTTGCCTTCCTTTGCGAAGTTCGACACTTCATACTGTTTAAAACCTTTATCTTCAAGGATATCTCTTGCCGTAAGCCAAAGAGAATCTTTTTTGTCATCGTCGGGAAGATTAATTTTTTTCCGGCGTTTGTAAAGTTCTGTTCCTTTTTCGACAGTAAAGCTGTAAAGCGAAATATGCGATGGATTAAAATTTGCAATCCTTTTAAGGTCATCGGTGATAACTTCCTCACTCTGATACGGAAGACCTGTGATAAGATCAACGTTAAGGGAATCTGAAAAAAAACGGGATGCAAGACTGAGTTTTTTTTCCAAAAGACTGACATCTCCGGTTCTTTTTACCGCCGCCCGTGATTTTTCATTAAAAGTCTGAACTCCGAGGCTGAGCCTGTTTACTCCATTTTCCCTGCAAATACTGAAGAATTCTTCGCTTGCCGATTCGGGGTTTGCTTCAACTGTAAATTCAACCGGCTTAAAGGAAGGATTTTTTTTTAACGCGTCAAGAAGGATGCCTATTTTTTTTCCCAGCACGGACGGAGTTCCGCCGCCGATATAGGCGCAGGGAATCTCATCAATTTTAAAAAAATCAAGCTGGTATTCTATATCAGAAATTACCGCGTTTAAGAATGATTCAAATCTTTCACTGTTATTTTCCGCAACTGAAAAAAAGTCGCAATAATCACAGAGGGATGCGCAAAAAGGAAAATGTATGTATAAGGACGCCTTGTGTCCGGACACTAGAAGCGCTCAATTTTATTCAAAGGCCAGAATCTTAAAACCGCTCTTGAAGTAATCAGCGACGGCGAAATTGCTCCCCATGTTCTTGAATCATTTGTATTGCCTCTGTCATCAGAAATTACAAAACACTCATCCGGTCCCAGAACTACAGACGCCATTTCAGGTGAAAAAGGAATTGAATCATTCCATACATCAAGCGTTTGCGGAATAACAGGTTGATACGGTCTATCGGATAATTCAAATTCTGTCAGGCTGTATGAACTGCCGGGAGTTTTTACCCTGAAGATATAATTTGTCATTGATATTTCATCTCCCGGAAGCGCTATGATCCTTTTAACATAATACTGTTCGCCCGAAGAAAAAATACTGATTTTCTGCATGGTAAAAAACCTTACGGCTCCGTCAGTAATGCGAAGCGGCAGTTTTCTGTCTTTGTTGCGGCCCATGTCGACAAGAACAATACTGCCGCGTTTTAAAAGAGGATTTTCAGCGTCTTTTTTAAAAATTAAAGGTGAAAAAGAAGTGAAAATAAGCCGGTCTCCGGCGGAAAGAGCGGTCTGCATGGTATTGTTATTCACAGTCCATACCGAAAGGAAAAACGCCGTAAACAGGTTATACACAACATAAAGAATGAAAAAAATAAAGATGCCTTTTATAATCCTGTGACGTTGATATTGCTGCGCTTTGTAGGAATAATGCGTCCATTTAGCCATTATTTTATACTTCCCATTCTCCAGTAAGGCCAGTAAATAATCATTCCCTTGCCAAGCACTCTTGATATTCTTACCGGTCCGAAATATCTTGCGTCCCTTGAATTATCGCGGCTGTCTCCAAGCGGGAAAATCCTTCCTTCCGGCACATAACAGCCAAGATCATGCCTTGCAAGAAGAGCGGTGTACCGGGTTTCTGCAGGAGCGGCTTTTCTTAGTGTTTCAAGCCTTGATTTTTCATGGGCGATAAAATCAGGAAAACGCAGTTCGCCTGCCGGAGAAGACTGAGAAATTAATTTTTCATTGGGGTATATCCCCCTGTCAGCCCATCCGGCGGCTTTTCCCGCCGCAACAAGCGCAGGATATTGCTCCTGCTTTATCAATCTGCTGATATTATGATTCCAGCCGCGCTTTGAGTTATACTCCTTCTCGTCAACCCATCGCGTCTCGCCTTTAAATTTTATCTTCATCTCGCCGTTTTCGATTAAAAAACGATCCCCTGCCTGTCCTGCCGCTCTTTTAATCAAAAAGTGCACCCTTGGCTCCCCCGATTCATCCCTGTCAATATCAACAAGCGAGATTGTCAGCATATAAATAAGCCTTTGGGCGATATCAAAGACAGGACCGCGTGAAATATATGTAGGGTTTTCGAAAATAATAATATCGTTTCTTTTTGGCTTGACGGGGCTTGGTACTTTCAAAATTCCGGGAAGAAGTTCAGGACCGTATACTATTTTATTTACAAGAACATGATCGCCGATACCGAGCGTATCTATCATTGAACCTGAAGGAATGCGGTATGCCTGAACAAGATATTGATTTATCAGTAAAACCATGCATGCGGCCCACAGAAAAGCTTCAATCCAATCCAGAACCGGATTTTTATTCTTTCGTTTTTCCTTTTTTATACTGCGTTTCTTTTTTCGCCGTGTTAGATAATTCTCTGTTGCCATTTGAACACGATCAAAGAAGTCCATTCTTTTTTCAGCATTGCCCATTTGCGGTATACTAGCATAAAACACAGGATAAATTCAATTCCGTTAAATAAGCGATGAAAGTTTTTCACGGATAAATTCACTTTTTTCCTTTAGACCGATACTACCTGTTGTCATGAGCAGCACATTCGGTTTCCTTGGATCAAGTTTTACCTTACCGGAAGACTGCTGCATAAGCCTAATAAGCCGATCAATGCTTATACGTGAAACTTTTGCAAACTCGATATGGAGCAGTCCTTTTCTCTCAATTAGCGAAGAAACTGCAAGCTGCCTGCAAATAATCCTTATTTCAGAGAGGGCAAGAAGCGATGCTGCTTCATCAGGAAGCGGACCGAATCTGTCGTTAAGCTCGGAGTATACCCTCTCCAGTTCATCCCTGTCTGTAATTGCGGCTATCATTTTATAGATTTCCATTTTTTCCTGCGGAAGATCAATGTAGGAGTCAGGAATAAATCCCGAATATTCAAGTTCAAGAAGCGTCTCGGTCTCCGCTTCATAATTTGAATCTTCCAGCCGCTTCACCGCTTCTTCAAGAAGCCTGACGTAAAGATCAAAGCCAACGGAATAAATATCGCCTGATTGCTCCCGCCCAAGCAGGTTGCCCGCTCCCCTGATCTCCATATCTTTCATCGCGATTTTAAAACCGCTGCCAAGCTCGGTAAAATCAGAGATTGTCGCAAGTCTTTTCATGGCAATCTCGGAAAGCGATTTATTCTTCGGATAAAAAAGGTAGGCGAAAGACGTGCGATCCGATCTTCCTACCCTGCCGCGAAGCTGATAAAGCTGAGATACTCCGTACATATCGGCGCGGTCGATTATTATTGTATTGACATTCGGAATATCGATTCCGTTTTCAATAATTGTCGTGGAAACAAGAACATGAAAACCTCCGTGAATAAAACGGCGCATAACGTCTTCAAGAACACGTGCATCCATCTGTCCGTGAGCGGTTTCTATGAGCATCTCAGGAAGCAGTTTTTCAAGCTTAAAGCGAATTTCCTTTAACGTTTCTATACGGTTGTGGAGAAAAAAAACCTGCCCTCCCCTTTCTACTTCATTCCGGACAGCCTGCGCAATCCGTCTTTCATTGTATTCTTCGACAAATGTTTCAATCGGAAGGCGTCCTGGCGGAGCGGACGCCAAGAGACTCATATCCCTGATTTTTACAAGACTCATGTGAAGAGTGCGCGGAATCGGCGTTGCGGAGAGGGTGAGACAGTCAACATTTGTCTTTAGCTCCTTGAGCCTCTCCTTGTCCTTTACGCCGAAACGCTGCTCCTCGTCAATTACAAGAAGACCCAGATTTTTAAATTGCACATCACGCTGTATTATCATGTGAGTGCCGACAAGAAGATCAATCTCGCCTTTTTTCATTTGCTCAAGAATAACGCGGATTTTTTTCTTTTCAACAAAACGGGAAAGCATCGCTATATTTACAGGAAAGCGGGAAAATCTTTCTTTAAAATTTTCGTAATGCTGCTCGACAAGAATCGTTGTAGGAGCGAGGAACGCCGCCTGCTTGCCTCCCATCACAGCCTTGAAACAGGCGCGAAGGGCAACCTCTGTTTTTCCGTAACCGACATCTCCGCAGACAAGCCTGTCCATCGGAGAAGAGCTTTCCATATCTTCCTTTATTTCCTGTACGCAGCGGATTTGATCCTCTGTTTCTTCAAAAGGAAAAGCCGCTTCGAACATTGTCTGCCATTCGGTATCTGCGGGAAAGGAAAAACCCGCGGCTTTCCTTCGTTTTGAATATAGCTCTATAAGTTTTTCAGCGATATCTTCAACCGATTTTTTAACTTTGTTTTTTCGGTTCTCCCAGCTTTTCGATCCAAGAATATCAAGACGCGGCGGAGAGCCTTCGCTGCCGATATAACGCTGAACAAGATTTACCTGCTCCACCGGAACAAAAACCTTTTCTTCATTGGCGTATTCAAGATGAATATAATCTCTCTCATATCCCAATGCTTTAAGTCTTTCTATTCCATTAAAAAGAGCTATGCCGTGATTTACATGAACAACATAATCGCCTGGATTTAACTCAATGAACGTATCAATAGGGCTTGATTTTACGGTTTTAAGCGAGCGCACAGGTCTTTTACGCCTGCCGAATATTTCATTTTCCTGAACAAGCATAAATTTGATGTCAGGAAGCGAAAATCCTGCTGAAAGAGGCATGGACATTATTGATAAATTTTTGTGCAGCTCAAGGATTTTTTCTATGCGCTGCGCCTGAACTTCCGATTCTGCGGCTACCGCGATTTGCCAGCCGTCTGTAAGAAGAGCGCCGAATTCTTCATTGAGATAATCCATATTGCCGAAAAAACTCCGTCCTGTTTCGCAGGGAAGCTCAATATTAAAAACATCGTTTTTGCTTTCGGATTTTATCGTTTTAAAGGAGACAATCTTTCTTTTTCTGTATTTGTCAATTAAACCGGAGTAATCAAGAAGAATCCTCTCGGGCAGGGGAAATTCGCGGTTTTCCCTTTTTGATCGCATATACAAGCCTTGATACTCGCGTTCAAGGCTTTCCTGGGCGTTCAAAAGTCTTTCGCTGTTAACAAGAATTAATGTTGATGATGAATCTCCATAATCCAATATGTTTCCGGTTTCCTCAAACGCGAGCGGATAAAAAAGCTCTTCGCCCTGCATTGCTCTTTTACCAATAAGTTCTTCGATAATTTTTTTCCCGCTGTCAGAAAATTCCTTTAACGAAGAAAGATTTTTTTCAAGTATTTCTATACGCTCATCTGTCCAGATAACTTCTTTCATGGGACGTATAACAAGGCGCGGGAATTTTTTATCTCCTGTATTCTGAAGGGCAGGATCAAATTGTTTAATCGATTCTATCCTGTTATAGTCAAAAAGGATTCTGTACGCAAAATCTTCTTCCGCTGAATAATCAGCTCCCATATAAATATCCAGAACTTCGCCACGAAGGGCAAATTCCCCCTGAACCTGCACTCTCGGCACACGTGTATAACCGAAGGAAACAAGAGTATTCACAAGACCTGAAACATCCTCATCCCTGCCTGGCGTCAGGGTTTTAAGAAGGCGTTTAACGTACTGGGCGGGAGGTAGAGGCGTTACAAACGTCCTTTGAGGGATAATCGTTATTCCCTCCTGTTCGTTTGCAAGGTCGGATATCACCTTTACCCTTTGGGAAAAAACAGCGGAAAGCGGGTTTAATTCCCGGTAAGGAATCGTTCCCCACCACGCAAGTTTTTGAGAAGGAATACCGGAAGACGCCAAATCAAGCGATAATTCATCAGCGTCGTTTTCCTGCGGAACAACAACAAAAAACCGCCCTCCCAAAACCGAATACAGATGCGCAATAGCAAGAGCAGTAAAAGCTCCCTCGCAGCCCTGAATATCAAGAGGAAATTTCCCTTCTTTTACTGCGCAAAACAGATCCCTCGCCGCTTTGGAGACGGCAGTCTTTTTTAAAAGAGCGGAAAAGGATAAAATATTCATACAAATATGCCGATAACTATAACATAGATGTGTGTTCATTTTGAACACTTAAAACCAGTCATTAAGGAAACATAATGAATAATATATGCAGATTTTCCTTTGCTTTACTCTTCGGAATATGCGCCCTTTCTTTTCTTTCCGCCTTTGAAACAGACATGCGCGGCGAAGTTGAATTCAACATTCGTTTCTACAACAGACAGGTTTATTATTCACAGTCAAGCCCTATTTTTATTCAAGTCACAATAACTAACAACAGCCCTTTACCGTACCGCTTTAAGCTGGCAGATGACAGGGTTTTTTCGATAGACTTTGATATCAGAACAATGCAGAATCGCCAGCTTCCCCAGGCTGACAACCTTATTCGCAAAAGAACCCAGTATAACCATGTATTTTTCCGTGAAATTTCAATTGAATCAGGCGAGTCTTTTTCATTTGTGGAAGACCTTCGTGATTATGTATATCTGTCTCAAAGCGGCTCGTACAGGGTTCAGGCCAGGGTGTATCCTGAACTCTACCGTTCATCAATTGCGTATATAATGGATTCCAATTATTTAAGCCTCTCCCTTCGTCCTGAATTAATTATTGATCAGAACGGCATTCCGCTGGAAATGGATGTCGCTACAGGCGCTGTTTTGGTGCGGCAGCGCCTTTCTCCGGATGAAGTTGTCTCCTATACGCTGACAGCCAGACAGCAGTCCCAGTGGGAAAGGTTTTTCCTCTACCTTGATCTTGAAGCGATGTTATCCCGCGATGCTCTGCAGAAACGCAAATGGACCAGCGAAAACGAAGAAGGCCGCAGACGGATGGTTGCCGATTACAGAATCAGCCTTCAGAACGCAACAGTTGACACAGATATCAGCGTAATCCCTGCTGAATTTGAAATCCTTAGAACCGTATACAACAATAATGAAGGATCCGTAACCGCTCTTTTAAAATTTAAAATGATAAATTATAATGAATTAAGGCGTTATACATATTATCTGGAAAAGAGAAATGATTATTGGATCATTGTAAATTATTCGGTCGATACGTCATGGACTGAAAGCCAATGATTGACACAATCTTGTAAAATTTAATAGGATATTTTTGTGAGCAAAAAGAAAGCGTTAATTATTACTGACGGATCAAAACCAATCAGGGCTATAGCGTTGTTTATCAAGGAAGCGCTTGATGAATATAAGGTGAAAATTTGCCCTGCAAAAAGGTTTATGGGGACTGATTTGCTTGCAGCCGATATTTTCTTCATCGGCAGCAAAAGACAAAAACCGAAATCTTTTTTATATCTAGAAGAGATGCTTTCACATATTAATCTTGCGTCCAGAAATTGCAGTGTATTTTCCATCAGTGAAAAAGGTTTTAATTACCTTTGCAATATTCTAAAAGACAGCGAAGCGGATTTAAAAGAGCCTCTTTTAATACCCGAAGATAAAATTGAAAAAGCCGCTTTAAAAAAATGGTTTAACAAGTTAAAATAAAATATGTCAGATTTAGTGCTTGATAATTACATAAGAAAAGTTCCTGACTTTCCCAGAAAAGGCATTCTTTTTTATGACATAACAAGCATTCTGGCTGCACCTGCCGCTTTTAAATTCTGCATCGGTAAAATGGTTGAAATTTATAAAAATAAAAAGATAGACGCTGTCGCCGCGATAGAAGCGCGCGGATTTCTATTCGCCGCTCCGTTTGCTTTTGAACTAAATATTCCCCTAATTCCAATCCGTAAAAAGGGAAAATTACCCGGCGTTACCCTTTCCAAGAAATACGATCTAGAATACGCCCAGGCAGAAATTGAGGTACATAGCGCCGATGTCCCAAAGGGTAAGCGGATTTTACTTACAGACGACTTACTTGCAACAGGCGGAACCTTAAACGCCGCCCGCAGTCTTCTAATCGAAGGCGGAGCGGAAGTTCCGGAAATTTTCGGGATAGTAGGACTTCCTTTTTTAAATTATCAAAAAGTACTCTCTCCAACGCCGGTCACAACGTTAATCGAATATGACTGCGAATGACATACCCCGCCGCCGCATGGCATCGGGGTATCGCCGTTTATTAAATTGAATCGTAACAAAGATTACCTTAATCTTGCCGCAACCTCTTTTGCTTTAGGAGATAATTCACGAAGATGTTTGATTCTGTTCTCGCTTGAAGGATGAGTGCTTAACCATTCAGGTCCGCTGCTGCCAAGAGCCGCCATTCTTTCCCAAAGCGGAGCGGCTTGATCCGGATCATAACCTGCTATAGCCATAAGATAGAGACCGTATTCATCGGCTTCGTTCTCATTATCGCGGCTGAAAGGAAGCATTCCCGCATAATTTGAGCCAATGCCGTATGCAGCCATTGCAAGAGCCTGGGTTGTCGGAGAAGAACCGCCTGTTAAAACAGCGATTCCTACCGCTCCTAGCTGCTGAAGCACGCTTGCGCTCATTCTCTGCTGACCGTGATTTAGAAGAGCATGCGCGATTTCATGTCCCATTACAATGGCGACCCCTGTTTCATCTCTTGTAATCGGTAGAATGCCTGTATAGAATACAATTTTACCTCCTGGCATACACCATGCGTTTATCTGATCATCCTGAACAAGATTATATTCCCACTTGTAATCATCAAGATAATGCGGCTGCCCTTCAGAAACAAGCCATTTCTGGGCGGCGTCAGCAAGCCTGATCCCTACCCTTTTTATCATTTCCGCATCTGCTGTGCCTGTAATTACCTTATTTTCATTTAAAAATGTACTATATTCGGAAAATGACATGGCAAAAAGTTCGTCGTTTCCGATAAATGCCATCGTATTTTTTCCGGACAATGGATTTGAAACGCACCCGGAAAAAATTAAGAATACGAAGAAAATCGCATACATTTTCCTAAAAATCTTCATAACCTGCCTCCGTTTGGATTATTTAAAGCTTCTACCAATAAAAGCCCAAGCCCTATAAAAATGTTACACTAACCCTGTCATATAGAACTCTAGCCCCTAGGAGAATCGAACTCCTCTTTTAAGATTGAGAATCTCATGTCCTGACCGATAGACGAAGGGGCCCCCTGTGAGGATAATTTAACAATGAGTTTTACATATTGTCAATAATGAGGTATATCAGCCAATATGATCCCTGATAATCGACATCAGGGAATTGTCGTTAATCCTGACAATATTTTTTTCGCGTTCATAATTTTCAGCGGAATCTGAAGCGTGCGCCGTGTTAACCATGATATTACTGCCGAACTCACGTCGTACAGTTCCGCCTTTGGCCTGCAGAGGATCTGTGGAACCCAATACATCGCGTATTTTGCTGACGGCGTTCTCTCCTTCATAAACGAGGATCATGCACTTTACGCTGCCGGGTTTTGTCATTTCTTCTTCGGCATGTCCATTCGGTCTTTTACCGCACATAAATTCAACAATCTGATGGAACTGGTTGGCTGCGCATTCATTGCCGAAATCAGCGGTAATCATTTTTAAAAGATTGTCGCTTAATTTTAAATTAAATTCTTTTTCCAGAAGTTCCTGCGCCTTTCTTCCATAACTGACAGCAAGTTTATTTTTAAGCACTGCTTCAACCGGACTGTAAAAATCCAGAGCCTGCGCAAGTGAAAAGCTGTGAACTTTCATGCCGATAATGCGAAGACCGGTACGGGAAAACATGTCAATAATCGCTCCGGGACGCGATGAATTATTCATCCAATTGTCAGGTTTTATAATGACAAGAGTCCTCTCTATTTTTGAAGGATCGGGATAGATTACATTTTTAACAATATTCTCTTTGCCGTCCAGAAAATCGGCAATTAAACGCAGGTCTTTGTTCGCTTCTTCCTGGTGCCTGGGAGTGAGAACAGCAGGTTCAAAATAACGCACCTCATCAGGATTATCAGCTGAAAAAATCAAATCAGAATATGTATCGCGTATTGTTTCTCCGGCAAGCGCATCAACTTCAACATGCTGAGTGTATAAGTGTCCGCAGGCATTGAGAAGCTGTTCGCACGGACTCTCTCCCTTAAAAAGCAGTAAAAGAGTTCTGTGAGACCTTCCTCCGGAAGGACCGAAATATTGTTTCACATAATCGGCTAAAAGAACAAGCTGGTTTGAAGGCGCTCTCTCCCTTAAAGAATTACTGTAATTATTCGCAAAATCATCATCAGGCGTAAATATCTGCGCGCCGGCCAGTTCTAAATCCGTACGTGAAAGAAGTCTTGAAAGAACGCCTCCTGTCCTGCTTTTCGCAACAGTATACGGAGTCACAAGAACGTATGATAACCCTTTACCCATACGGCATGTTATATTAACTGCAATTTATTTTCAACATGATAATTATCCGACCCGCTCATTGATAATTATTTTTTTTGTGTTTAAAATGGCATATGCTGTCCAAAATGCGGAATATCGGTATCATGGCTCATATTGATGCCGGAAAAACAACAACGACAGAAAGAATTCTTTTTTATACAGGTAAAAGCCACCGTATCGGCGAAGTTGACGATGGCGAAGCCATTATGGACTGGATGGAACAGGAACAACAGCGCGGCATAACAATACAGAGCGCGGCTACTACAACTTATTGGAAAGAACATCAGATAAATATCATTGATACTCCGGGGCATGTTGATTTTACAGCCGAGGTTGAACGTTCGCTTCGCGTTCTTGACGGAGCGATTGCCATTTTTGACGCAGTACGCGGAGTTGAACCTCAGACTGAAACTGTCTGGAGACAGGCTAATAGGTATCACGTTCCTTGCATTGGTTATGTGAACAAGATGGATCGCATGGGAGCTGATTTTTATTTTGTCGTTGAGGATATCGCCAAAAAATTAAAGATTACCGCAGCTGCTTTACAGATTCCAATCGGAAGAGAAAGTTCATTTGAAGGTGTTATTGATTTACTGGAAATGAAGGAAATCCGCTGGGAAAACAACGGCGAAAACATGGTAACATCTCCAATAGACGCGCAAAGACAATCCGCCGCGAAAGAATGGCGTGAAAAACTGATTGACGCATTATCGGGCGTTTCAGATTGCATTACAGAAAAATACCTTGCAGGCGGGGAACTTGAACCTTCGCTAATTCGCGCGGAACTTCGTAAAGCAGTCCTAAAACGGGAGATCCTACCGCTATTCGCGGGAGCTTCTAGGCGTAACATGGGGGTGCAGCCTGTTATTGACGCGATTGTCGATTATCTTCCCTCTCCTTTTGAAGCTGTGCATGCCACAGGTCATCATCAGAAAAAAGAAGAAGACATATCAATTCCCTGCGATCCGAAGGGGCAGCCTCTGGGTCTTGTTTTTAAAATTCAAAATGACAGGGAAGCGGGTTCTCTTTGTTATGTGAGAATGTATTCCGGCGTTTTAAAAAGCGGAAGCGCCGTCTTTAACAATACAAAGAAAAAACGCGAGAGGGCAAACAGAATTTTAAGAATGCACTCAAATAAATCAGAGCCTGTAGACTGTCTTGAAGCCGGCGACATTGGCGTTATTATCGGGATGAAACTCGCTCAGACAGGAGATACAATCGGAAGTGAAAACTGGCCTGTGCTTCTTGAAAAAATGCAGTTCCCCGAGCCTGTTATTTCAATTTCAATCGAATCAAAAACAGTTTCCGATCAGGATAAATTAAAGGAAATCCTTGCAATACTTTCAAGGGAAGATCCGACTTTTACAATCAGGGAAAACGATGAAACAGGACAGCTTATCATTTCCGGAATGGGAGAACTGCACCTTGACGTTCTTGTTACGCGCATATTAAGGGAATTCAAACTGGGAGCTAAAGTCGGAAATCCGCAGGTTACTTACCGTGAATCGATTAGCATTGCAAACGAGCATAGTGAAAATTTTTCGAGAATACTTGCAGGAAAAGAAAATTCAGCGGGTATTACATTAAAGGTAGAACCTGCAAAGCGCGGAAGCGGAAACAGATATGTGTACGCCGCAAAAAATACAGGAAAAAGCGAAGCGCCGCAGGAAATTCTTGAAGCAATCCAGCGCGGTATAAACGCAGCTTTTTCCTCCGGTATTGTTATGGGATATCCCTGCATTGATATTCTGGCTACTGTTACAGGCATCGTGTATTCCGAGCAGACAGGAACAGAATTCGCTTTTGAAGGCTGTGCAAATATGGCATTTGACGAAGCCTGCCGCAACGCTTCGCCGATTTTACTTGAGCCGATCATGGCTGTCGATCTTACTAGCCCCCATGAGTTTGTAGGAGAAGTTATGAGTCTTGTAACCCAAAGAGGTGGACAAATACTGAGCATGAATTCCAAAACCGATATTGATGAAGTTAAAGCGCAGGCGCCGATGGAAAAAATGTTCGGTTTTATGACAAGCCTGCGAAGCGTATCTCAGGGAAGAGCGAATTTCAGTTTAGAGTTCTCCCACTTTGAAAAAAAATCAGAACGTTAAAGAATTGAAAAATAAGGAAATAATCCCGCTTGGTTCGCGCATTATTTTTAAAAATTCCGGCTGCATTGTTGTCAACAAACTGAAAGGCGAAGCATCTGAAGGTGCAAAAAAAGGCATATTTGATTTAAGGGCATATCTGTCTGATTTTTTAGGGAGCGAGGCGCAGCTTGTCGAGGCAGTTAACCGCCTCGACGTACCTGTAACAGGTTGCGCTCTTTTTGCCCTGACAAAAGAATCTCTTGCTTATCTGAATAAGGCATTCGCGGAGAATAATCCCTCTATCGAAAAATATTACTGGGCTATTATAGAAAAACCACTCTTCTGCCTGCCTGAAAGCGGAGAGCGTACCCACTGGATTGAAACCAATTTACGCATAAATAAATCCTTCGCCTATGAAAAACAGAGAAAAGGATTAAAAAAAGCAGTCCTGCGGTATAAAATAATAAATAAAGGAGACAATTACCTTTTCCTAGAAATATCACTGCTTTCAGGCAGGCATCACCAGATAAGAGCTCAGCTTGCGTCAATGGGTTTGCATATAAAAGGGGATCTCAAATATGGCGCAAGACGCAGTGAAAAAGAAGGCGGCATACGCCTTCACGCAAGGTCTTTATCATTTCCTAATCCTTTAAAAAAGAATGGTTTTAATGTTGAGGTTGTTCAGAAACTGGAGTTTCCTGACAACTCCAATGAAAAAATAACTGTAACAGCCGATCCGCCTGATATAGACAACTTATGGAAGTTTTTTCTCCCATTGTAAAGACATCATGATTCAAGTATTATAAAACCATGTTGGGTCCCGCGGTAAATGCAGTTGTTGTTATAGTATGCGCTCTCATCGGTACATTCCTCATTAAGGGCATCCCTGAGCGTGTTGAAGAAATTATAAGAAAAGCAATCGGTTTGTCCATTGTATATGTCGGAATTAAAGGCGCATTTGACAATGAAAGAATGTTATTGCTTATTATGAGCATGGTATTCGGCGCTGTAATAGGCGAACTTATTAATATTGACAAATGGATGAACAAATTAGGTCTTTGGGCTGAAAGAAAACTTGTAAAAAACAGGGAAAAAGACACCAAACACAATTTCGCCAAAGGCTTTGTCTCAGCTACGATACTTTTTTGCACAGGATCAATGGCAATCATAGGTTCAATGCAGAGCGGGCTTTCAGGAAATCATCAAATCCTTTTTACAAAATCCGTTCTTGACGGTTCAATTTCTCTTGTTTTCGGGGCGGCGTTTGGAATAGGAACAGCGTTTTCCGCAATCCCTCTTTTTCTTTATCAGGGGGGGATTGCGCTCATTTCATTTCAGATAAGCGATTTAATTGATCCGGTTATAATACGCGAAATGGCTGCTGTAGGAAGCCTTATAATATCGGCAATAGGTTTTAATTTTCTTGGAGTAAAGGAAATCAAGGTTGCAAATTTAATTCCGGCGATGTTCATACCATGGGTTTATCTTGCAATAGCCGGTCTTTTCACCTAATGAAAACAGGAGAAACGATGTTAAAAGTAAAACTTGGAATAATCGGCATCGGAAATATCGGAAGTACGCATGTCAATATTATAACAGGCGGACAGGTTCCTGACATTGAACTTGCCGCAGTTGCGGATTTGGATCAAAAAAGAAGAGAATGGGCAAGGGAAACATTAGGTGAAAATTTTCCTGTTTATGAGAGCGGAAGCGAGCTTATTAAAAAAAGCGGCGTACAGGCCGTTTTAATATCGGTTCCGCATTACCAGCATCCACAGCTTTCCATTGAGGCTTTCAAGGCGGGGCTTCATGTGTTATGTGAAAAACCAGCCGGTGTTTACACCAAGGAAGTCCGCCTGATGAACGAAGCCGCCGAAAAAAGCGGCAGGGTTTTTGCAATGATGTTCAATCAAAGAACAAACTGCTGCTACAGGAAAATGCATGAACTTGTAAAAAGCGGAAGCCTCGGACAAATTATGCGCACAAGCTGGATTATCACCGACTGGTTCCGTTCGCAGGCGTATTACGATTCCGGCGTGTGGCGCGGAACATGGGACGGAGAAGGCGGAGGCGTTCTTTTAAATCAAAGCCCCCATCAGCTTGATCTCTTTCAGTGGATATGCGGCATGCCTTCCCGTGTCCGCGCTTTCTGCCATTACGGTAAATGGCATAACATCGATGTAGAAGATGATGTAACCGCCTATCTTGAATACAGCAATGGAGCGACAGGCACGTTTATCACAAGCACGGGAGAAACTCCGGGAACCAACAGGTTTGAAATAAACCTTGAGAAGGGAAAAATCATAAATGACGGCGGAGGCAGCGTTGTTCTTCATCGTATCGATACAAACCTGCGCGATTTCTGTAAAACGTCAAAAGACCCCTGGGCAGTTCCTCCGTGCGCAATAGAAAAGATTGATACCGGAAACGACAATCCGCAGCATGTAGGCGTGTTACGCGCATTTGCAGGACGGATACTGCGTGATGAAACCCTTATCGCAGAAGGAAAGGAAGGAATTAACGCTTTAACGCTTTCCAATGCAATGCACCTTTCAAGCTGGCTTGATAAAACAGTTGACTTGCCGTTTGATGAAGATCTTTTTCTTTCAGAGCTGAATAAAAGGAGATATAAATGAAAATCGGAGTCCAGACATATACAATCCGCGAATATTTGAAAACTCCTGCGGATATAAAATCTTCATTCAAAAGAATAAAGGACATGGGTTTTGATATGGTTCAGTTATCCGGTCTTGGACCGATAGATGCCGATGAACTTGCGGGTATTCTTAAAGACAACTGTATAAAGGCATGCGGTACCCATTCTCCGTGGAATCGCATTGTAAATGCAGATGAATTTGACAAATTAACAGGTGATCATAAAAAATGGGGATGCGAACAAATAGGAATCGGCATGAAACCTGATATTTTTCCTGACACCTACGAAGGTTATACGGAATTTTTCAAAAAGGTAAATGAAATCTGCGAGCAGGCGGGGAAAGCAGGACTTGGATTTGGCTATCATAATCATGAGCTTGAATTTATGAAATTTAACAATGTCTGCGCGATTGATCGCATGATCGAAGAATGTCCCAAATGCGAATTCACTCTTGATGTCTTCTGGGTACAGGCCGGCGGCAAAAATCCGTGCGAGTATATCGATAAACTTAAAAACAGAATTAGAATTTTGCATCTGAAGGATTTTCGCGTAACAGGACGGAAGAGGGAATACGCCGAGATCGGAATGGGAAACCTTGACTGGTCTGCAATATTTTCGTGCTGCAATAAAAACAATATTCCCTACGCTGTTATCGAACAGGATGATGATTTTTTAAACGATCCTTTTGACAGTCTGTCAATCAGCAGAAAATATCTTGTGGACAACGGGTATATGTAATGATTACGGATACAGGTAATGAATAAATTAAAAAAAACAATATCATTTGTTTTTTCATTTATGATAATATTTCCTGTTTTTACGCAAACGCATACATCTGTCTCTCTTGACAGCCAAATTTATTATATCCTGGAACAGGCTGAGTTAAGAGGTCTTTGCACCCCTCTTTCCGGTATCAAACCCTATACCAAAAACGTTATAATAAATGCGATTATTGAAATATTTAATTCACAAAACGCCTCTGACTTAAACGATGCTGAGAAGAAAGTCCTTGAAAATTATTTTGAACATTTTTCTGGTAATAAACATGGTTTTGATTTAAAAAACGGTGCATGGCTGGGAGAAACGGTAATTGGAAATAACATGCGGTTATCCCTAAATATCGGAATTAATATTGACACCGAACTATCAGGAGCGGCATATTCATTCAGCGATGAAGTATTTTCGGGAATCGAATCATGGATACACGGTTACGGTAGCGGTGACATTGGCAAAAATATTTCATGGGAATTGACCGCAGGAGCCGGACTTGTTAAATCTCCAAGAATTATGCTGGGTGAGTATAACACTTATTACGAAGGATTCAATGACCATGTTTCATTTTTTAACAGGCTGCTTCCTGTATACAGCCAGCCGCTGACATATTTTCCGTATACATACAAAAAAAGTTGGGATGGTTCTGTTCATTTCTTTGACAGTCTGGATTACCATGATACATGGCCCGGCGAACTTTCAATCGGCTATAAACTGCTGTCAGAAATTTCTTCTTCATTTTTTAACGATAAATTAATATTTAAAATGGGACGGTTATCCCGTGATTGGGGTGCGTCCCCTGCCGGCAGTAATTTATTTTTAAATCAGGCGGCAAGGCCTTTTTTTGGAATGGAAGCGCAGTTTTTTCCCGTTTCCTGGTTCGGCATTGCGACAATAACTGGTTTTCTTGAATATTATAACAGCGAAGGAATTAAAACATCGGCGTTTACTTTCCAGAATTTATATTCATCAACAATTTATCAATTCAGAATTAAGGAATATTTTTATCTGGATTTTGTCGACATCGTTGTATATCCAAAACGTCTTGAACTTGGTTATATTGTACCGATTATAAATAATTTTTTATATCAGAATAATATCGGCGATTTTGACAATATAGCATTAGCTGTAAATTTTAAAGCTCAATACCCAGGACTTGGTTTTTTATGGTTATCAGCCTTTATCGATGAAGTTAATTATTATGGGTTTTTTTCCGAACTTGATCGTCAAATGTTCGCGGTACAGGCGGGTGTAAATATAAAATTACCCTTTCTGTCTTTTTCATCTGTCAAATTCAGCTATACAAAAATAAATCCCTACTGTTATACACATAACAGAAATTTCAATCCCTGGTACGGAGATAACATGATGGAAACCGCCTATGTAAACAACGGCGTGAGTCTCGGCTATTATCTCCCGCCGAATTCGGATGAATTTCTTTTGAGTTTAAAGACAATGCCTTTTAAAACACTGACTGTTAATGTCCAGTACCAGTTAATCCGTCACGGCGCGGATTTTGGTTCAGGCGCAGTAGACGGAAGTTCATTTCTTTCGGAGCTTGATCCGATCGGCAGAGACGGCTCAATACCTGAATTAAGAAGGTTTTTCCTTCAGGACGGAGCATATCAGTGGAATCATATTTTTAAAGCAGGCATTGAATGGAAAATTCCGGCAATTCCTGTAACTCTTTTAATGGAAACTGGGATTAATCATTCATATTTTACAAATATTACCGGAAAAGCCAATTCGGGAAAGGCAAGCCAAAATTCAAAAATTGACACTGCGGAGTATCCTGACTATACATGTTTTATAATGAAAATGGGAGTAAAAATCTTCCCCAGATAGGTTCCAACATTTTTTACTTTTTGTTATAATCTCTTGTAACATGAACTTGTTGTTAGATTTCCTAATTACATCAGCATAAATAGCAGAGGAAAAGAATGATAAAAGGCACAGATATAGCAAAAGGCACATGTCTATTACAAAAAGGGCAGCCTTATCTTGTTGTAGACAGAGAGTTTCATAATCCTGGCAAAGGTACGTCTGTCGCAAGAATAAAAATGAAAAGCATAAAAGACGGTTCTGTATTAAGTCTCACAATTCCTACCCAGCAGGAAGTTGAAGATGCGCAGGTGGAGATTCGTACAAGTCAATATCAATATTGCGATCAGGATAATTTCCATTTTATGGACAGCGAATCCTTTGAACAATACGAAGTTTCCATCGGGGAAAATCAGGATAAAAAACTGTACCTTAAAGAAGGCGATTCTTATCAACTTACCATTTGGGAAGGCAGGATTATCGACATTCAGATTCCCTACAAGGTTGTTTTTACAGTGGCGGAAAGCGAGAACTACATAAAAGGCGATACAGCCACGGGCGCGACAAAACCTGTTGTTACAGAAACCGGTTTAACAGTGCGTGTCCCGCTTTTTATAAAACAAGGCGAAAAAATCCTTGTTAATACAGAAACCAATGAATATGTAGAGAGAGTAAATAATTAGCGCATTGTAAGAAATTTTTAATGAGCGGTGCATAATCATTATTTACTGTTCATTCCTGATTGTTGATTGAAAAAGGGGTTTGCGTATGTTAATTAAAATTTCGCTGCTTTTGATTTTTTTTACGGTTACTATTTTTATTGGGCTGTATTTCCGGAAAAGGGCGTCCAGCGTAAATGATTTCGTTCTTGGCGGACGCAATGTCGGTCCGTGGCTGTCGGCGTTTTCTTACGGAGCAACCTATTTTTCCGCCGTTGTTTTTGTAGGATACGCGGGGCAATTCGGCTGGAGATTCGGAACAGCGGCGGTATGGATTGGACTTGGCAATGCGTTTATCGGTTCACTTATGGCATGGTTCATACTCGGGAGGCGTACGCGCGTTATGACCAACCATATCAAAAGCGCGACAATGCCGGAATTTTTCGGTACGCGTTTTTCCTCGACCGCTTTAAAAATATGCGCTTCAATTATTGTTTTTATCTTTTTAATCCCGTACACCGCCTCGCTGTACAACGGGCTTTCACGTCTTTTTGAAATGGCGTTCGGAATACCGTTTGAGTATTGTATTTGGGCAATGGGAATTTTGACAGCAATATTTGTTGTCGCCGGAGGATATTTTGCGACAGCAGTCAATGATTTTATTCAGGGTTCAATTACCGTGATAGGCATAGTCGCAATAATTGCAGTAGCGCTGGGAAGCAATGGCGGATTTTTGCCGGCGCTGGATTCGCTTGCCCAGGTCAGCGACACTGCCGTATCCCGCGGAACAGTTCCGGGAATTTTTTCCTCGTTTTTAGGTCCTGACCCCATATCGCTTCTCGGCGTTTTGATACTTACGTCGCTAGGAACATGGGGGCTTCCTCAAATGGTCGCGCGTTTTTATTCAATAAAAAGCGAAAAGATGATCACCAAGGGTGCGATAGTATCTACATTCTTTGCCGTTTTTGTCGCCGGCGGCTGTTATTTTTTGGGCAGCTTCGGAAGAATTTTTGCAGCTCCTGCTGATGTAAAGGCAAAAGGCTTTGACTCTATCATCCCCGGTCTGCTTGAAAGACTGTTTGCAGGCAATGATGCAATGATGGGATTAATTATCGTCCTTGTTTTTGCCGCTTCCATATCCACTCTTTCATCACTTGTTATGTCTTCCTCTTCAACATTAACGCTGGATTTCTTAAGAGGCAATATAATAAAAAAAATGAGCGACAAAATGCAGTTGGTGATTATCCGCACATTGATAGTTGTGTTTATAATAATTTCATCCGTGATTGCAATCAGTGTATACAAGGGCGGAATTACCTTCATCGCCCAGTTAATGGGTGTTTCCTGGGGAGCCCTTGCAGGTTCATTTCTGGCTCCGTTCCTTTACGGTCTGTACTGGAAAAAAACAAGCAAAGCTGCAGTGTGGTGCAGTTTTATTTTCAGCACCGTTGTAATGATACTTAATGTCTTGTTCAGAAGTTCATTCCCGGCGATTTTACAATCTCCGATTAATGCAGGAGCTTTTTGCATGCTCTCCGGTCTTTTAATCGTGCCGCTTGTCAGCTCATTTACAAAAGCTCCGGAAAAGACGATTGTTGACCGTTGCTTCTCGTGTTACGAAGAAACAGTTACCGTTAAAGTAAAGGATGATCTTGGATAGGAGCGATTTATGAATAACAGTAAACTAGCCTTGCTCGGCGATGAAGCCGTTGCGTTAGGCGCAATCCATGCCGGTATCAGCGCGGCGTATAGTTATCCCGGTACTCCTTCTACAGAAATACTGCAGTATCTTATCAACGAAAGCGATAAAAACGGCTTTACCGCGCGCTGGTGTTCAAATGAAAAAACCGCCATGGAAGCGGCGTTGGGAGTTTCTTTTTCCGGCTGCCGTTCTTTAGTGGCAATGAAGCATGTGGGACTGAATGTCGCAGCCGATCCTTTTATAAACTCCGCACTTTTAAAAATAAAAGGCGGTCTTGTTGTTGTTGTAGCTGACGATCCGGGAATGCACAGTTCCCAGAACGAACAAGATTCCCGCTTTTACGCTGACTTCGCGATGATTCCCTGTCTTGAACCGCGCAGCCAGCAGGAAGCGTACAATATGGTTCGCGAAGCTTTTGACGTATCGGAATGTTTTAATATTCCTGTTCTTCTTCGTCTTGTTACGCGGCTTGCCCATGCCAGAGCCGCTGTGCTTCCAAGACAGTCAAAATCAAAAAATAAGACGGCAAAAACAACTGATATTAACAACTGGATGCTGCTTCCGGCTTTCGCCCGTAAAAATTACGAGTCTCTTCTTGACAAGCAAAAAATACTTGAAGAGTGGTCGTTCCAGCATCCTGTAAATAAAACAAGCGGAGAGAAGAACGATCTTGCAATTATTACATCCGGTCTTGGCGGAAATTACTACGAAGAAAATCTTGAAGACTTTTTGGCAATGCGCAAAAAACAGGGGAAAAAAGCGCCTCTTCACCTTCACATAGGAGCGTATCCGCTGCCCAAAAAGAAAATACGCAAACTTTTTGAAGAAGCGGCTGATTTTCTTGTTATCGAAGAAGGTCAACCTTTTATCGCGCAAAAGATATTTGGCATAACAGACGGTATTAAGGTAGAACCTGTTATAAAAACCGGTGAACTTGATCCTGACAACGTCCGTAAAGCTCTTGGACTGCCTCCTAAAAAATCGGTAACTGTTTTTACAGGAAATCTTGCGCCCAGACCTCCTGTTCTCTGTCACGGCTGCCCGCACATAGACAGTTATAATGCCCTTAATAAAGCTGTTGCGAAACTAGATCCGCGTCCAAACCATCCTGACGTCGGAATTACCTCTGATATCGGCTGTTATTCTCTCGGCGCTTCTCCTCCGTTTTCCGCAATTGAAAGCGTTGTCTGCATGGGAGCCTGCGTCGGTATGGCAAAGGGCGCCGCAGACGCCGGTCTTAAATACTCGGTTGCAGTAATAGGAGATTCAACTTTTGTCCATTCAGGGATAACGCCCCTTATTGACGCTGTTGATGCGAATACAAAAATGACCCTTGTTATCCTGGATAATTCCAGCGTCGCGATGACTGGCTGTCAGCCGACAATCATTCCGTCTGAAAAACTCAAAAACCTTATAACAGGCTGCGGTATAAACCCCGATCATATACTGGAACTTGAAGCAAAACCAAATCTTGTAGATGAAAATGCAGAAAAACTCAAGAAAGAGATCGAGCATGAAGGTCTTTCTGTTGTAATTTTCAGACGCGTCTGTCTTGAAGCTTTCAGAAAAAACAATAAAGTTAACTTCTAGAAAAGTAAACACGGAATATCTATGTATTGATAATATGTTAACCGTAATGTAATATATAGTTAACGTGAAGAGCAGTCTGCGTAACCGATATGTTTTTTCCGCTGTTTTTGCCGCAATGATTGCGGTTTCCGGTTTTTTTATTGTCCCTCTGCCTGGGGGAGTGCCGATTGTACTTAAAAATCTTTTTATTATTCTTTCCGGAACAGTTCTCGGCGGTTTTTACGGCAGTATTTCCGTTCTTGTCTTTATCGCAGCCGGTCTTGCCGGTATTCCTGTTTTTGTTATTCCGGGAGGTCCGGGAGTATTTTTTACGCCTCTCGGAGGGTTTATAATCGGTTATTTTTTTGCAAGTCTTATTGCCGGCATTATTTGCGGTATTCCAAAAGTCTGTGAAAAAAAAATAAGTTTAAATCTTATTTTAAGAATTTTTATTGCCTCTTTTTCAGGTTTTACTCTGATACTTGCCTGCGGCGTTTTTTACATGATGCGATTAAATTCAATTACGCTTTCTGCGGCGATAGCCGCAGGTGTTCTGCCTTTTCTTCCCGGTGATTTAATAAAACTTGTCATCGGTATTCCTCTCGCGCTTAAACTGCGCCCAATAGCGGCAAGGTATATCAATAATGAGGAATAACAAGTGACGAATGTTGTTGACTTAAAAAATATTGTTAAACGCTTCCCTGTTTATAATAATTTTTTGGGAAAAAACGAGCAGGAGAGAAGCGGTTTTTTTTATGCGCTTGATGACGTCTCTCTGTCCGTTAAAAGCGGCGAATGTGTAATAATAGCCGGAGCAAACGGCTCGGGGAAAAGCCTTTTAATGTCAATCATTGCAGGTCTTGAAGAGCCGACATCAGGTTCTGTTTTCACAAACACGAAAGCCGGTCTTGTCTTTCAGGAACCCGACGCGCAGATTCTCGGAGAAACGCCCAGAGAAGACATTGCCTTTGGACCGTGTAATCTGCGTCTTTCCAGGGAAGAAATCCGTCTGCGCGTTGAAGCAAGTCTTGCGCAAACCGGTTTGACGGAAAGAGCGGACTTCCCTTCCCGCAGTCTTTCAGGCGGAGAAAAACGCCGGCTTGCGGCGGCAGGCGTTCTGGCAATGGACGCGCAAATTATTATCTTTGACGAACCTTATGCCAATCTTGATTTTCCCGGAATAAAACAGGTAAATCTTTTACTGCAAAAATTAAACAAAGACGGAAAAACTGTTATCATATTGACACATGAACTTGAAAAATGCATGGCGCTTGCAGCGCGAATAATCATTTTATGCAAAGGGAAAAAAGTACTTGACAGCTCTGCGGAAGAAGCGCTTTCCTTCGATCTTGAAAGCTGCGGCATTCATCATCCGTTTAAGAAAACCGCTTCAAAGCCGGGAGATCTTTTATGGTAACGGGAAATGCGGTATTTAAATACAAAACAATAAAAGGACCCTTGCATATAATTCCTGCTGTCATTAAACTTGTTTTATTTTTACCTCTTTCCGTTTTCTGTTTGTTTTTATCTTCTTATTGGTTAGCCGCAGGAATAATAATAACCGCTGTTTTTTCTTTTTTCTGCGGTTTTTCATTACGCGAACAATTAACCGATTTAAAACCCGCGTTATTCTACATGATTTTTATGTATACTCTCTCTTTAATTAACAATATAATAAATCATTCGCAGATCTCTTCACATTTCCCACTCCTTTTTATATTTGCGCCTAACTCAGTGTTTTTGCAGACTGTCTTGAGACTATTTTTAATTATTCAGTTATCAGCTTTAATATTCCGCACGACAAGCTCACTGGAAATTCAAAATGTCATCAGAGTGGAAATAATTTCGCTCTTTATTGGATTTATCCCGGGAATTTTTACAACATGGGAGGCGGTTAATCTGGCATGGAGGGCGCGTGGAGGCGGAAACGGAATTAAAAGAATAAAATCACTCGTATTTATTTTAATATCAATCAGTTTTGAAAAAGCGTATTTAAAATCCAGGGCATTATCTGCAAGAAAACCATGAAATATTGGAGTATAAGATGACAAGCAAGGCGAAACTGCTTATTTTACTGCGTGAAAAACAGGGAACTCCGATCAGCGGACAGTTACTCGCAAAAGAGATCGGCATAACACGGGTCGCTGTCTGGAAAACTGTTCAATCGCTTTGTGAAGCGGGTTACGCTGTTGAAACAGGAGAAAGCGGTTATTCCCTTGATCCGGGAAGGGAAAAGGATTTTCTGTATCCGTGGGAATTCGGAGAAAAAGAAAATCTGTTTTTTCATTTTAAAAATACCGGCAGCACTATGGACAGGGCAAGAGAACTTGCTTTGCGCGGAACAGAAAACGCTGTTGTAACAGCGGAAAAACAAAGCGCCGGTAGAGGACGTAACGGCAGAACATGGATATCGCGCCAGGGCGGGCTTTTCTTTTCCGTTCTTGAACATCCCCGTCTAGTAATAGCGGATTATACGCTGTTCTCCCTTGTTCTTCAGATTGCGGTTGTTAAAAGCGTTTCTTTTATCTGCGGGAGACAGGCGTATCTTCGCTGGCCGAATGACATTTACATCAATAAACGAAAAATCGCAGGTATTACTACAGAGATTGCAGGAGAAGGCGATTTAATTTCATGGCTTACAGGCGGAATAGGAATTAATGTGAATAACGCTTCCCCATACGCCAAAGCCGCAAGCTGCGCCGAAATTCTGGGACATCATATTTCACGCAGGGAAGTTCTTGATAAAATATTGAGTGAATATGAAACAGCAAAAAAATTATTTGCTTCGGAAGCGGCATACTCGCAGGGAAACAGCGCTATTTCTTCAGAATGGAATTCTTTGGCTGACTGCATCGGAGCCAAAGCCGGAGTTTTCAAGCCGGAAAACAAGGATGATAATTATCTTGAAAAAAGCGGAAAAATACTGGCGCGCGGCATATTTTTCGGAATTGATCCTGCCGGCAGATGCATCTTAAAAACAGAGGACAGGACTCTTTATTTTAATCATGGCTCGGTTTCTCTTGCGTTTTTAAATCCAAATTAATTAATCACATAACTTCAAGAAACGGTATGCAAACAAGGTTAAAAGCGTCTTTTAAAACAAGCATCACAGCCCGGCTTAATTCAAGCCTTGCCGCAGAGAGCGCAGGATCACCGCAGTTTAAAACAGGACACTCATGATAAAAGCGGCTGAAAGCCTTTGAAAGCTCATAAAGGAAACCGGCAAGACAGGAAGGATCAAGGTTCGAAGCCGCATCGCTTACAGCCGCGGGATAGGAAGCCAATGTTTTTACAAGTTCCCATTCAGGATCACCTGTCAACAGGGAAAAATCCGCATCTTTACTGTCCTGTCCGGCGGCTTTCTTCAGCATGGATGATATTCTGGCTCCCATATACTGAAGATAAGGTCCCGTATTACCGTTAAATGAAAGGGATTCTTTCGGATCAAAAAGCATATCTTTTACAGGGTTAACCTGTAAAAGAAAATAATGCAAAGCTCCAAGCGCGATTTTTTCCGCTACTTCCTGCGGATTGCCTACATCCTCTTCCCTTCCCTTCCCGCGAATTTCTTCCATCGCAATATCGCGTAACGAATTGATTAAATCGTCGGCATCTACTACAGTGCCTTCGCGGCTTTTCATTTTTCCTTCCGGAAGGTTAACCATTCCGTAGGAAAGGTGGTACAGGTTCTTCGCCCACGGGTAACCCAGTTTATCAAGAAGTAAAAAAAGCACCTTAAAATGATATTGCTGTTCGCTTCCTACAACATAAATCATTCTGTCAAAGGACCAGTCTTTGTGCCTGTTTATTGCGGTTCCAAAATCCTGAGTAATATAAATTGACGTACCATCGCTTCTCAGAAGTATTTTTTTATCAAGTTTTTCTTCAGTTAGATCAACAGCTACAGATCCGTCTTCCTGTTTAAAAAAAATTCCCTTTTCAAGACCTTTAATTACTTCATCCTTTCCCAGCATATACGTCTGGCTTTCAAAATAATATTTATCGAAGGAGACGCCTGTACGCTCATATGTCTTTTTCATTCCTTCGATCGCCCAAATATTCATTTTCTTCCACAGTTCTGTAGTTTCGCTGTCACCCGCTTCCCATTTGCGCAGCATCTCCTGCGCTTTTTTCATGATCGGCGCCTGCGTCTCGGCTTCTTCCTTCTTTACTCCCTTCTTAACAAGAGCTTCTGCTTCTTCCCTTAAAGCCTTACTGAAACAAACATACCAGTCGCCGACAAAACGGTCGCTTTTTACGCCTTCCGATTCAGGAGTTTTTCCCTGTCCATTTTCGCTGTATGTGAGCATGGACTTGCAGATATGGATACCCCTGTCGTTAATGATGCAAACTTTTCTTACCTCTGCGCCACAGGCTGCAAGAATACGCGATATACTTTCACCCAAAACATCGTTTCGCAGATGACCAAGATGAAGGGGTTTGTTTGTATTCGGGCTTGAAAATTCTACCATTACTTTTTTACCGGCTGACGTACCGGGTCTGTAAAAGGAAGAATTGTTTTCTTTTTCACATAATATCCCGTTAATTACCGCCTTTACGGCTGAAGATCGATCAAGTTTTACATTAAGGTAAGGTCCCTGCGCCTGTACAACACCGGGCAGAACACGCTGTGAAAGTTTTTCCGCTGCTATTTGCGCTATCTCCGGCGGTCCTTTTTTTAGTATTTTTGAAAAACCAAACATGGGAAAACCAATGTCTCCCATTGTAGGATCGGGTGGAATTTCAGCGATTATTTTCTCCGCTTTAACACGATCTCCCTTACCTGCTTCAGCAAATATTTCATTGAATAGAGAGGCGATTATTTCTTTCCACGGTTCCTTAAAATCGTACATACCTTTTCTTAAACAATTTATACATTTTTAATTCCTTATTCAATAGAGCCTCTTGTGAAACTCGGCTGGTTTCGCAAGAGGCTATGTAGTTTCCCGCCATGCGGGCTTCAAAACATACTTTTTCGTTATTAGAAGAAATTGCAAAAACTGAAGTTTTGCAATTTTCTTATTAGAAAAAACGACCAGAAAATGATATATATCATGGTATGATATTGTTAATCCTGTTTTTGCTTTTTCAAAGCACACCGGCGTCATGTGAAACTCTGCCAGACTGGTTCATCCCCCTGAGAGACGCCGTTTATGAACAAAAACTTTCAACTGCGCAGATTGAACTTTTATACAGGGAAGTATCATCAAAAGCCAAAAGCGTTCTGTCCGGAGCCGAACAGCAAATAATGCTCTCCCGTTGCGAGTATTTTATGGGTAGGGCCTATTCATCTGAAGAAAAAAAAGCGGAAGCAATTAAACATTTTAATGAAGGGATAAAATACGCGGAAAACGCGATGAAGGTAAAAGAAAGCGCGCAGGCATGGGTTATGCAGGCAGAAAACATTTCCCAGTCATGTTTAGTACAGCCAACGTCATATGCCATCGCAAACGGTCTTAAAGTAGAAAAATACTCCAAAAACGCAATCGTTATTAACCCAAGATATGCCGCTGCGCAGATAATGGTAGCCGCACGCTGGGTTTTCGCTCCTTCGCCGCTGCATAATTACCCAAGAGCAATTCAAATGTTAACTGACATTATTAATAATTCCGATATGGAAAAAGATGATAAATTCAATGTATATATGGCAATGGGTTATGTGTACTTAAAGCAAAAAAACAATGTAAATGCGAACCTCTGGTTTGCAAAAGCGTCAGAAATATATCCAAGCAATAAATATTTACAGTCTTTAACTGAAGGGATATAATTGTCTGGATTGCGTGTATTTGCATTCATAAATAACATAATTTATTGATTTTACTGGACAAGATATTAATATTATTCTATAATCAATCCAAGAGGTAAAAATGGCTGAAGTTTTGTCCATAGTTTTGGGTGGCGGTAAGGGAACGCGTCTTGTTCCCCTGACCCAATTCCGTTCAAAACCTGCTGTTCCTTTCGGCGGGAAGTATCGGCTTGTAGATATTCCCATTTCAAACTGCATTAATGCCAATTTAAGGCAAATTTATATCGTTACACAGTTTAATTCCGCTTCTTTGCACCTTCATATAGGGCAAACTTACATTTTTGACTCGTTTACCAATGGTTTTGTTGAAATTCTCGCCGCTGAACAGACTTTTGAACACTCAAGCTGGTATGAAGGCACTGCAGACGCTGTCCGGAAAAATTTTGGTCATTTCAGGACGCAAAACCCTTCGTATTATATCGTTCTTTCAGGTGATCAACTTTATAGAATGGATCTGCAGGATTTCTTAAAAAAACACATAGATTCAGGAGCGTCCATTTCCATCGCCTGTACCGGGGTTACAAGGGATAGTGCCAGTTCTCTGGGAATACTTAAAGCCGACAAGAACAACCAGATTACCGAATTTACTGAAAAACCGGGTCCAAGTAAGGATATTACCGAATTTAAAGCGCCTGTGGAGCTGCGGACGGAGAAAAGCAAGGACGATTGTTATCTTGCATCGATGGGTATATATATTTTTAATGCCAAAACCATGGAAGACTGCCTTGCCAATGAATTAACAGATTTCGGCAAGGAGATTATTCCTGCCGCTATTAATAAATACAAGGTAAATGCCTATCCTTTTAACGGATACTGGGAAGATATCGGAACGATTAAAAACTTTTATGAAACAAATCTTGAATTAACCTCTGTTAAGCCGCGGTTTGACTTTTATGATGAAAGAAATCCCATTTTTACGCATATGCGTAATCTTCCGCCGTCCAAAATGAATTTTTCCAACATGAATCAGTCTATAGCCGCGGAAGGCTGCATCATAACGAATGCGAACATTACAAATTCAATTGTCGGCATACGCACAATTATTGAAACCGGTTCAAGCCTTAACGGCGTAGTATGTATGGGAGCGGACTATTATGAAACGGAAATTCAAAAGGCGCAGAACGCGGAAGCGAGAGTTCCCAATGTCGGAATTGGAAGGGGAGCGATTATAAAAGGTGCGATAATCGACAAGAATGTATGCATAGGCGAAGGCTGCCGCATCGGAGTGGATGACATCAAACGCAACGACGGAAATTACGGACATTTTTATATCGTAGACGGGATTATTGTAATTCCCAAAAATACCATTCTATATCCCGGAACTGTTATTTAACGTAATGTTGACTCAAATAACAGGGATTAAAAAAATAATTCCTTTTTTTATTACCTGCATATTTTTATTGTTTTTTTTTTCATGTACAAGAAAAATTCCGGTGAAAGATTTTAATATTCCAGAGACTGCGGAAATAATTACAACGCCTGTAAAGCCGGAATTTTATTCACTCATTGAAAATACAGTGAAAAATGCATGTCTGCCGCAAAGCATTCAGGAAGGAATTTTTGGCGTGTTAAACAATGACGATTTAAAAAACACCATTGAAAACATTTTAAAAGAAGATACATATCTTTGGATTCTTGTTGATAAGGAACATCCGCTTTCAGAAAATTATGAACCGGATGATCTTGTCGAGTTAAAAAACGCTTCATTCACGGTGAACAGAACAGGAATGTATCTGAGAAACTCCGCCGCTGTTTCTCTCGAAGAAATGGCTGCCGCCGCGGACGCTTATGGAATTACCCTGCTTGCTTCCTCAGCTTACCGCTCTTATGATTACCAGGCGCAGGTTTATAACAGAAATGTCACCCAGATGGGGCAGGAAGCGGCAGACAGGGAATCAGCGCGCCCTGGACACAGCCAGCACCAGTTGGGGCTCGTTGTTGATTTCGGTTCAATTACTGACGCTTTTGCCGAAACAGCGCAGGGTATCTGGCTTGCAGCTAACGCTTCCCGCTTCGGGTGGTCGCTTTCCTATCCTGACGGTTATGAAGAAATAACAGGCTACAGATGGGAGAGCTGGCATTACCGTTATACGGGCATTAAAATTGCAGAATTTATAGATACATATTTTGACGGGATACAGCAATATGCGCTTAAGTTTTTACGTGTGTATGATAATGAAAAACGGCTTATTAAGACAATTGAATAAGAACTTTGCGATCTTTGCAAGAAATATAATTTGTTAAAGCTTCAACATCTGCAGTTCACTAATTCGGAAGGAATAATATCCTCCTTTTTTATTTTGATCTGTCCATCTGTTTCGTAAAGCGTAAAGACAGTTCCGGCTTTCGGGGAATCCTCAAGTATGAGCTGCGACAACGGCGCTTCAATTTCTTTTTGAATGGTGCGCCGCAGCGGACGCCCTCCGAATTTGGGATCCCATCCTTTTTCTACAAGAATATTTTTTGCATCAGGATTTATTACAAGTGAATATTTCCGTTCTGAAAGACGCTGCGAAAGCTCCGCAAGCTCAATATCAAAAATCATGTCAATTTGTTTTTCATCAAGGGGGCTAAAGACCGCTATTTCGTCCACTCTGTTCAAAAATTCCGGATTAAAAATACGGCGCAATTCACTTTTGGCGGCCGACTCAATTTCAGTGGCACTCATAAGCCCTGAGCCTGCAGAAAATCCAAGTTGTGAGTCTTTTGAAATTTCGCGAACCCCTGCGTTACTCGTCATTATAATCACCGTATTTCTGAAGTTGACAGTATGACCTAGGCTGTCCCTGAGCTCCCCTTCTTCCAAAACCTGAAGGAGAATATTAAAAACATCGTGATGGGCTTTTTCGATTTCATCAAATAAAATTACACGGTAGGGATTCCGCCTTATTTTTTCAGTCAGCATCCCTCCCTCTTCATAACCGATATATCCAGGCGGCGCGCCGACAAGACGGGAAGCGTTGTGCTTCTCCATAAAATCAGACATATCTATCCTGATAAGGGCATCTTCGCTCGCAAAAAGATACTGTGAAAGTTTGCGCGCAAGGAGCGTTTTCCCGACACCCGTAGGACCAAGGAAAATAAAGGAACCCATGGGTCGGCGCGGCGAAGAAACTCCCGCTCTTGCTCTCCGAATGGCGCTGGCGATTTTCCTGATTGCTTCATCCTGCCCTATCACCGATTTTTTAAGTTCATCCTCAATTTGCAGGAGCCGCTTTGACTCATGTTCTTCAAGATGCATTACAGGAATTCCTGTAGCTTCTGTAACAACAAGACGAACGTCATCCTCGGTTACCATAGGCCAGTCATCCATTGAAGCCTTTTCCCATGCGCTGTGCGCTTCTTCAAGGCGTATTCTTAAAATACGGACTCTGTCTCTTACCTCCGCGGCATGTTCATAATCCTGAGCGCTGACATATTCGTTTTTTTCATCACATAACTTTATTATTTCAGCTTCAAGCCCTGCAATCTCCGGAGGCTGTTCGCGCATTTCCAGTTTGCGCATCGCTGCGGCTTCATCAAGAATGTCAATTGCCTTGTCCGGCATAAAACGTCCGGTTATATAACGCTGGGCGAGTTTTGCCGCAAGAGTAACTGCGTTATCGAAGTACCTGACCTGATGATGCTCTTCGTATTTTTTCTGAATACCTTTTAATATTTCGATGGTTTCATCAAATGCCGGCTCTTCAACAATAATAGATTGAAACCGTCTTTCAAGAGCGGCATCTTTTTCAAAATGTTTTCGATATTCAGATAAGGTTGTGGCTCCTATGCAGCGTATTTCTCCGCGGGAAAGACCTGGTTTTAAAAGATTGGAAGCGTCAAGAGTTCCCTCCGCTCCTCCGGCTCCGATTATGGAATGGATTTCATCAATAAAAAGAATTATATTTCCCGCCTGATTTACTTCGCGGATTATTTTTTTTATTCTCTCTTCAAATTCACCGCGATATTTTGTACCCGCGACTATAAGCCCCATATCAAGGGATAGAATACGCCTGCCGGAAAGAGCTTCAGGAACAGCTTCGCTTGTTAAAAGCTGAGCAAGCCCTTCTACAATCGCGGTCTTCCCCACTCCAGGTTCCCCTACCAGTATGGGATTATTTTTCGTCCTGCGCGCAAGAATACGGACAGCTCTGGAAATTTCCTTCTTTCTGCCAACAACGGGATCCATCTTACCCGCTCTTGCAAGCGCCGTAAGATCGCGTGAAAAATTATCAAGTGTTGGAGTAAGTACAGGATAGGTAGCGGGTTTTATGCGGGTCTGGAACCGTTCGGTTTCAACTCCTGTTTTGCTGTGTACCGTTCTTTCCCTGTGAAGGATATAGGGGTTATATTTTTCCGCGCCGACATACTCGCCGTCGTCTTTGTGGTTCGGCTTATTGAAGGTGGTTTGAATAATCACCCTCATCATATCAGTATCTACAGCTCTCTGGTTTAAATACACCTGTACGCTTGAATCCTGTTCCCGCATTGCCGCATAAAGAATATGCTCAGTGCCAAGATAATCACTGCCCATCGCTCTTGCTTCTTCCGTAGCGACATCAAGCATGTTTTTTGTGCGTTTCGACGGAGGCACTTCTCCACGGATTATCAGACCGGGAATGCGGGGAATTGAACCTTCAAGGATATGTTTAAATTCATTCAGGTCGATGCGCAGAAATATCAGAGCTTTACAGGCAGTTCCTCCGCCTTCTTTAAGCATCGCAATAATTATATGCTCAGGTAAAAGCTGATCGGAGTTAAAACGCCTTGCTTCTTCCTGGGCATTTGCCGAAAGAAGACGCTGCACCCGCTGAGTTAGACCTTTAAACACAAACGCACCTCATTCTATACAATAGTTTATTTATTAATGATTTTCAATTTATATTATTAATATTGACAAAATCTCCCGGATTAATTCCGGCGCGTGTAAACCATCCCTGCGGAACTTCAAGGGCGTAACGAACTGAACGGCTTGACCTAACCGAATTTTCATCATGCGGATGCATATCCTTAATATCAATAATTCTGCCGTCAGAAGCGATGAAGGCAATTGAAAGCGGAATATATGTATTTTTCATCCAGAAGGATAGAACCTGATCCCTTTCATAAATAAAAAACATCCCATCTCCGTCCGCTAATTCTTTTCGGTGCATTAATCCCTGACTTTTTTCTTCTTCGCTGCGCGCAATCTCCGCATTAACCATGGCGATTTGAACCCCGTCCCGCTCAATCGGCAGCTCCCTCGCGGGAAGTTTCTGCGAAGCGCAGGAGAATAAAGTAAAGAGCAATATTAAATAAATGTAAATTAATAATCTTAAAAATTTATCACACGGAAGCACAGAGTAATTTTTAGTGTTACATCTAGCCGCGCCGCTGCGCCGCCGCGTTGTTGTATAGTTATTACTGTTTTTTGCAGACTCAGAATTCATTGAGGAAATCCTGCCTTAGACGTACCTGAGCGGATTCACGGAGACCAGATTCACCTAAAATATCATCAAATACAATTTTATCAATGTATTTCACAGTTAAAGGACGTTCAATGGAAATTCTTGTGTTTTCTGTTTCCCAAACCGCAGCTCCTGGATTTAAATTTTTAGGCTGCCCGTATTTTTCCGTAAATTGCGTAAAAACAGAATAATGATCGATTATTTCCGTATTAAGCGAAAAAGACATGATAAAAACCTGTCCGTCCCGCAGCTGAAAAAAAGCGCGTTTTATAAAAAGAGGACCTGTCGTTTCTACAAGACTTTCTTCTCTTACAGGAAGAAAAGAAACGTCCCTATCTCCCCTGAAATTAAAATAATCGTCGCTTAAAAGGACCGCTTTTAATTCGTCTAGATTCATCCCCAAAGACAACTGACGGAACTGCCTTGGAAGATCGTCCTGCGCAAAAAGACCGACGGCGAGAAAGAAAAAAACTGATAAAAACAGGAATACCTGCCTGAAAAAACGATTCATACCTTTAATTATCGGTAATTTTGTGTTTTCCATTAAAAGAGCTTTAAAGGTGGTCTGTCAATAATGTGTCCACATTATAGACAGACTCTATTTGCTAAGAGCGCGTGTTCTTTCAAGCTGCTGCATTTTGCGGAAATATGTGAGCTGCCTGGGAATTTCCTTTAAATCTTTAACAAAAATTTTATCATTAATTATCTGGAATGTCTTGTTTTCCATCAATTTCTTGCCTACAAGCGTTCCCTCTCCCTGTGAAAAACCGACCATGTTGACAAGTTCTTTCAACCCGAAATCAAATGAATAATTTGTAACTGAATCGACATCTACTTTCTTCTTGTCAAGATGGATTTGAAGTATGTCATACATTCTGCCGAGCGGATTGGTTATCTGCGTATTTGCAAGTTGCCTGTAAATAAGCCAAAGACGCTCTGACAACAGGGTTGTAAGACGCGCGATAAGCTGCGGCTGGGTTTTTATCATCTGCTGGAAATTTTCGCGGTTAACAGCCATTAGCTGGCAGTCTTCATACGCTACAGCTCCGGCGGCTCTTGGCTTGGATTCAAGAAGCGCCATTTCACCGAATATATCTCCGCTTTTTAAAACCGCGAGTAAAATCTCGTTATCTTCGGTTATTTTTATGATTTTTACAGAGCCTTTTTGAATAATAAAAAGTTCATCACCAGATTCTCCCTCGCAAAAGACTATGGCATCTTTTGGATATGTCCGCGACATCTCACCGGATTTATACTCTTTGGGAGGCGTTTTTATATAGGGAGCTATTTTTTTTAATCGCTCAACAGCATTTTGAACATTTTCGCCTTTGGGGCAGCATTTTATGTATTTCTGATACACGCAAAACGCCTGATCGAATTTATTGTTTTTTGCGTAATATTCGGCAACGTGATAAATATGGCTTGGGTCTTCTCCAGCCGCGCTGTTTTTCAACGTCAGTCTGGTGAGTTCATCATCAAGATAACGCATCCTTTTGGAAAACTGTAAAATGATTTTCATCGCAACAGGAGCATTACCCTGAATCAATTGAGGAAATTGATCCCGGTGAACAGAAATCAGCGTCACATCTGTTCTGGCAACTGCCGTTTCAATATGACTGTGCCCGGACATTGTAGAAACTACGCCAAAGAAATCACCGGGCCCCAGAACATCGCCTTGTTCTTCTTCAACGATCTTCACTTCCTTTGAAAGACGCACTTTACCGGATCGAATAATAAAAAACCTGTCTGCGTTCCTTTTTCCTTCCACGATTATGTATGAGTCTTTGGAAAAATTTAAAAAAACCAGTTGTAAAGGCTCGCTCATTCATCCTCTGATTTATTTTTATCTTCATTTTCTACAGGTGTTATCCGGAAAACTGAAGTTTTCAAACTATATCATTATAGAAATCATATTGATATATTGTCAACAGCCCCTGACTGGCGAAAAACAACGCGATTTTTGACAGATCAACCGTATTTTTGTTATTTATTAGCCAATTTTACTGTATTAATTATTAATAACAAAATAGAATAAAACCGATAATGAACTAAAGCCATGAATAAAAAAATTAATTTTGAAGATACATTATTCATTATCAACGTCAGAATCAGAATGATTAAAGATCTCCTGCAGATTGATACTGATTCCGGTCTTTTTTACCGCCAAACAATGGCGGATATGGAATTTATAAGTTCTGTACTCGATATTATGACTGAAAAATTCCTGTCCAATATGCAATTTCTTGATCGTGAAACTGAAGCTGATAATCTTCTTGATACCGAATGGCAGTTCAGCCAGATATTGAATGAAGTTTCCGGCATATCAAGCCCCTATTCAAATACGTATTTTCCCGAAACACAGACATGGATCGACAAGCTGAGATCAGAATGCATTAAACGCAAGAAAAGAATAGAAGAAGCCTATGTACCGGTTGAGCTTTCCATGTCTGAACCTGTTGTAACGCACGCTGAGTTAAACGGGCTTTTGGGCAGCACTTAAAAAAAATGCGAATAACAGGCGGAACGCTTCGAGGCAGAAAAATAGAAGTTCCCGCCGGCATAATAAGACCGAGCATGGACAGAATGCGCGAGTCTGTTTTTGCAAGTCTTGGAAATCTTGATGGTTTTTCATTTCTGGACATTTTCACCGGCTCGGGGATCATCGCGCTTGAAGCGTCTTCCCGCGGCGCCTGTCCTGTTGAGGCAGTTGAACAGGATAAATTAAAACGTAAAACCCTTCTTGATAACGTTTCCATTTCGCCGTGCCGGATCAACTGCCGTTTTATGCCTGCCGAATTGTATGTAAGAAGAGCGATAAATTCATTTGATGTAATTTTTCTGGATCCTCCGTTTCCTTATCAGTATAAATGGGATTTAATCGCAGGCATCGTATCGTCAAATCTTGTTAAAAACGAAAGCAGAATTTTAATTCACCGGCCGCGCAATGACTATTTAAAAACTGATATCCGGTATCTTGAAAAAACAGATTCAAGGGAATATGGACGTTCCATTGTTGATTTTTTTATCATTAAGAAAAACGGTTAAAAATTTTTCTTGTTTTTTTGATAAAAAAGGCTGATAATAATACTGGAGACAGTTAATTATAAACAATTAATCAGTTAAAAATGGATTATAAAAAAACATTTGAAAAATTCGAAGGTCAAAACACATTCATAAGAGTTTCATCGCCTGTTCCTGTTGAAGGTCAGGAAAAGGCCGCATTAAACCGCAAAGGCAACCAGAAATACAATGAAGGCGATGTTGAGGGAGCAAAGAGAATTTTCCTTACCACAGGATATTCAGACGGTCTTTCAAGAGTTGGAGATTTTTATAAAACAAAGAACAGATCTCTTGAAGCTCTGCGGATGTACTGGCTTGCTCACGACAAAAAAAAAGCGGAACCGATTATTGAGCAAACAGCTTTCTTGCTACAGAATTTTTTAAATGATAATGATGACAAGGCAGACGGAATTGACGGAGACATTTGGGAATGATTCGGTGGATGATTTGAAATCAAATGAAGAAAACCAGAACATACCCAAAGAAAAGGGAGTTGCGGAAATATCAAAATCAGGTTACGCATTATTAAAAAAAAACAGAATTGATGACGCCATTGACTGCTTTTCTAAAATATTAATGCTTGATGAAAATAACAATTACGCTCTTGTCGGAATGGGAGACGCGTACCGTAAACTCGGTTCAATCAACGATGCCGTAAAATATTATCAAAGATGCCTTTCATCTCATCCGGGCAACAACTACGCCCTTTTTGGTCTTGCAGACTGTTATAAGACCATGAATCAATACAGAAAAGCCATAGAAATATGGGAACAGTATTTACTGTTTGATGACGGAAACATTACAGTATTAACGAGGATTGCGGACGCGTACAGAAAAGTACGTAATTTTATCAATTCAAAAAAAATTTACCAGCGCGTTCTAGAAATTGATGAAGATAACGCTTATGCGATCATCGGGCTTGGTCATCTGCATTACGATTTCAAGGAATACAGGGAAGCTCTTTTTTATCTTGAAAAAATGACCAAGAGCGGCAAAGAAAATCTTGATATACGCGTATTAACGTCAATCGGCAACTGTTACAGAAAATTAAAAATTTTCGACGAAGGCATTCCCTTTTTTGAAGCCGCGCTACGAAACGACGCGAATAATTTTTACGCCCTTCTGGGTCTTGCAGACTGTTACAGAGGTCTTAACCGCACCCAGAACGCCGTTAATTATTACAGTCTTATTCTCGAACATGATCCGGGAAACAAGATGATCCTGACGCGAATGGGAGACGCTTTCAGAAACATGAATGAATTTGAAAAATCAAAGGAATATTACAATAAAGCGTTAAATATTGAATTTGACACTTATGCCGTATTGGGGCTTGCGTTATTGTTAAAGCAGCAGGGTAAATTGGATGAAGCTGTAACTTCGCTGAAACAATTGATACAGCAGGATAATAAAAACTACCGTCTTTACACGGAGCTTTCTGACTGTTATCTCAAAATGGGAGAGCAGCGCAATGCCCATGAGACGCTTGAGAATTTTCACAAACGCAGCGTAAATAATAAAAAAATAAAAGAAATGCTTGAAAGCATATAGCATGAATGAACATTATATCCCTTACAGGCAAAAGCCTATGTGAACTGGAAGAAATACTTTCTCCGCTTGAACAATTAAGGATAAAACAAATATACAAGTGGCTGACGCGAGGCGTCAGCGATTTCAGTCAAATGACAGATATTCCCGCCTGTATCCGAGGAGATTTAAAAACGCGTTTTAAAACATTTTCAGGCAAGGCTGTTTCATGCCATGATGATCGTTATGCAAAAAAAATTATTGTTGCGCTTAACGACGGGGAAAAGACAGAGTGTGTTTTATTGAACGACGGCAAAAATCGGCTTACATCCTGTCTTTCCGTTCAGGCAGGATGTCCCATAGGATGTGTTTTTTGTAAAACAGGCAGCCTTGGTTTCAAACGAAACCTGGACGCACATGAAATTGCCGAGCAATTTTTCTTTTTACAGAACTCTCTGCCTGGAAAAGCGGAAAAAAAGGATGAAAAACTTATTGATAATATAGTCATTATGGGAATGGGTGAACCTCTTTTAAATCTTGAGCAGCTTCGGAAGACAATCAGTTTTTTTATGGATACTCGCGGAATGAATTATTCAAGGAGGAGAATAACTGCTTCAACCTGCGGTATCTGCGGCGGTCTTTTTGATCTTGCAAATAACGGACCTTATATCAAACTCGCTTTTTCATTGGTTACTGCCGATGAAAAACTGCGGCGCGATCTGATTCCCGCCGCTAAATCAAATCCCCTAAAAAAAATAAAGGAAGCCCTTGTTTTATTTCAAGACAAAGGCGGCGGACGCATAACTTTGGAAATTCCGCTGCTTGGAGGCGTTAATACCCGTGATAAGGACACGCAATTATTAGCGCAGTTTGCAGCCGGTCTTGATAATGTAATCAATGTAATTCCCTGGAATCCAGTACAGGGTTTTATGTTTGAAGGAAAACCATTGAATGAACCGGAAAAAAAGGAAACTTTTAATTTTATAAATAAACTTGAAAATAAAGGATTAAAGGTTACAATGCGGCTTCGAAAAGGCAGGAGCGTAATGGGCGCCTGCGGTCAGTTAGGTGAATAATTATTTTTTTGCAATATGTAAAATAATTGATAAAACAAGCGGAATCATAGTAACAGAAAAAAGCATAAATCCCCTGAATAACTGATGGGAAAAAAAAGCCCAGTAAGAGGAAGATGCCGCAAGCGGCAGAATCAGAATAAATAAAATTGAAAATATAACAATATACCAGCGGGGATTTTTTATAATCAGGCTGATAAAAAAGGCAATACCAACCGCCTGCGCAGTCCATAAAAGAGGGACAGCAATTAATAACAGAGGATCGTTAAACGAACTCCAGCTTAACGCCTGCATGGCTGCGACAGGAATAAGCCACAACAGCATAAAATTGGCATAATCAGCTTCCTCAGAGAACCACCGGAAAAGTAAAAATATTATACAGAATAAAAAGGGAAAAAGAACAGGAAGGCTGACAATTTCAATAAAGCCAAAAAGCCAGCGTGAAAACTCAAAACCTCCCGGGCTTACAATATTGCCCAGGAAGAATTGAATAACTGCGGTTATGCATCCAAAAAGCAGCGCCCAAACACCGCCTGAACCGTTCCCCCCAGTGATCGAACGCCTCAAAAGATAGAACAGGGGAATCCATAACAGGCAAAAAAAACTCACAAATGCACCTAAAACTTCGCAATAGGTACGAAGGTATCTGCCTTTAGCGAAGCTCCGCCGACAAGCGCTCCGTCAATATTTTCCATTGCCATAAGCTGCTTTGTATTTTCCGGTTTAACAGATCCGCCGTATTGAATGATGATCTTTTCTGCTGCGGAATCTGAATAAAGACGCGCCAACACTTTACGGACAAAAGCATGCACTTTCTCGGCATCCTGAGGCGTCGCCGTTTTTCCGGTCCCTATCGCCCATACAGGTTCATACGCAATAATGACATTCGAAAGATCAGACGCATTTACGCCTTCAAGCCCTTTAACAGTCTGCCTTTCGCATACTTCTTCAACTTTGCCGGCCTCGCGTTCTTCCAGTAGTTCGCCGACGCAAAGAATTACCTCAAAACCGTGTTTAAGAGCAAGTTTTACTTTTTTATTGATAATCTCATCGTTCTCTTTGTAAATATGGCGTCTTTCACTGTGTCCGAGGATGATTGTCTGCACTCCCAGATCTTTTAACTGGAGCACTGAAACTTCTCCTGTATGAGCGCCCTGCTCCTCCGGTGCGCAGTTCTGCGCGCCAAGACGGATATTTGTTCCTTCAACGATTGCAGAAACCGTTTCAAGAAGCGTAAAGGACGGAGCGACAAGATACTTGTGCGTTCCGTCTCCAAGCGCATTAACAAGCGACTGCGCAAGCTGCGCAGCTTCCGCCCGCGTCATGTGCATCTTCCAGTTACCTGCAATATAATAGTGCCTGCTCATATACTACCCCTGCATACTTCGATACCGGGAAGTTTCTTGCCCTCCAGAAGTTCAAGCGAAGCGCCGCCGCCTGTGCTGACATGGCTCATTTTATCGGCAAGACCAAATTTGTTTACAGCCGCGACCGAATCGCCGCCGCCGACAACAGTGATGCATCCCTTGCCTGTAGCTTCCGCAACAATCTTGGCAACCTCTTCCGTTCCCTTTGCGAAAGCGTCAAATTCAAAAACGCCGACAGGACCGTTCCACACAATTGTTTTCGCTCCTGCGATCACTTCCTTGTATTTGGCGATTGTTTTCGATCCTACATCCAGCCCGAGCAGGTTGTCGGGAAGATCAAGGCCGTCAACAGGAATAGGAACTGCTGTATTATCGAAACTGGTCGCGGCGACATGATCCAATGGAAGGATAATCTGCACATTCGCTTTCTTTGCGGCATCCAGTATTTTTTCGGCAGTTCCGATCTGATCGTCTTCAACAAGAGACTTTCCGATTTTATGCCCCTGCGCTTTTAAAAAGGTATACGCCATACCGCCGCCAATAACAAGAGCGCTGGAATTTTTAAGAAGGTTTTCAAGAACTGCGATTTTTGAAGATACTTTCGCTCCGCCGATAATTGCAACTAACGGTTTTTTCGGACTTGTAACAATCGGCTCAAGATAGTCAACTTCCTTTTCCATGAGAAAACCGGCGACAGAGACAGGAACAAATTTTGAGATAGACGCAGTGGATGCGTGATCGCGGTGAGCTGTACCAAATGCGTCGTTGACAAAAATTTCCCCGTAAGAGGCAAGCTCTTTGGCAAGCTTGTCAAGGGATGCCGCATCTGACGCAGTTTCTTCTTTGTGGAAACGGGTGTTTTCAAGCATGATAACGGAGCCGTCTTTTTGGCTTTCGATAAAACCTTTTTTTCCGTAGCAGCTGTCTTCGCCTGCGAAAATTACAGGTTTTCCAAGTTTTGATTCAAGATAGGCGGCGACAGGAGCCATCCTGTGTTTGCCTTTAATATATTTTTCTTCGTCAAATGTTTTTCCGTCTTTCTCGGCTTTTTCTTTCGCTTTTTTAGCGTCTTTAGAAGGATCTCCAAGATGCGACATCAGAGTAATGCTTTTCGCTCCTTTCTCCAGAATGTATTGAATGGTAGGAAGAGCCGCCATAATACGGGTGTCATCCTGCACTGCTCCATCCTTCATCGGAACATTAAAGTCAACGCGCATGATGATCCTTTTGCCTTTAAGATCAACGGATTTAACTGTTTTAATCATAATTTACCTCCCAAAAATTATTCATCAAATTTTCACACGGAGGCACAAAGAAAAATAATAAATTATTACTTTGCGCCTCTGCGTAAGATATTTCGAATTACTTCATTCCGCCGATGTGTTTTAACAGATCAACGATTTTGTTTGAATAACCCCATTCGTTATCATACCAGGATACAATCTTGAAGAATCTTTTTTCACCCGGGAGATTGTTCTGTAATGTAGCGAGGCTGTCGTAAATCGATGTGTAGGTGCTGTGGACGATATCAGTGGAAACAATTTCATCTTCCTGGAACTGCAAGATGCCTTTAAGGTATGAACCGGACGCTTTTTTAAAAGCGGCATTGATTTCTTCGATGGAAGTGTCTTTCGTTGTGCGGAAAACAAGGTCAACAACAGAGCCTGTCGGTGTCGGAACGCGGAAGCTCATGCCTGTAAGTTTTCCCTTTGTTTCCGGGAGTACTTCGCCGACCGCTTTTGCCGCTCCTGTTGTCGAAGGAATGATGTTGACAGCAGCGGCTCTTCCGCCTCTCCAGTCTTTTTTGGAAGGACCGTCAACTGTTTTCTGGGTCGCTGTGTAGGAGTGGATTGTTGTCATAAGACCGGTTTCAACTCCGAAACCCTCTTTGAGAAGGACATGAACCAGAGGAGCCAGACAGTTTGTTGTACAGCTTGCGTTTGAGATTACATGATCTTCTGCAGGATTATATTTTTCATGATTTACGCCCATTACAAAGGTTGGTATTTTCTTTTCTTTGCCTTTGGCGGGAGCGGAGATGATGACTTTTTTTGCTCCGGCTTCAATATGTCCGAATGCTTTGTCGTCAACAAAGAGACCTGTACATTCAATTACATATTCAACCCCAAGTTTCGCCCACGGCAGGTTTTTAAGTTCTCTTTCCGCCATTACGCATTGAATTTCATGACCGTTTACAACCAGAATATCGTCATCTTCGGCGCCGGCGCTCTTTTTTGTTTTGATATCAGCATTCATCTGACCCTGGGTCGAATCATATTTAAGCTGATAGGCGAAATATTTGGCGTCTGTGACGATATCAACAGCCGCTACTACGTCAATTTTGTCTTTTCCCAGTAAATTCTGGCCGACCAGAGACTGAAAAACCAGGCGTCCGATACGCCCAAAACCATTAATCGCAACTTTCATGAAAATCTCCTTTAATTGAACTGATTTATACAAGATTACTTTAAAACCGGGATTTAGTCAATGACGGAAATTAACATATCAAAGGCGTCTTATATTCCATCTTTCCTTCCTTGATACTTTTCCTGTTTTGTTTGATAATTCTCACATGAAGTTTGATGTAATTTTATCCGGCGTAGGAGGTCAGGGAGTTCTTTCTGTCGCTTCAATAATTGCCCACGCCGCTTTAAGCGAAGGTTTCAATGTGCGTCAGAGCGAAGTGCATGGAATGGCACAAAGAGGAGGGGCCGTCCTCTCCCATCTGCGCATCTCCGACGGTGAAATCGCATGCGACCTTGTTCCAAAAGGAAGCGCCGATCTTGTCATATCGATGGAACCTCTTGAAAGCCTGCGTTATATTTCGTATCTGAAACCGTCAGGCAGTCTTGTCACAAATACCGAACCTGTTAAAAATATTGATAACTATCCCGATATCGAAAAAATTACGTCAACAATAAAAAGTCTTCCTGCATGGCAGCTTGTTGATGCGGAAAATCTGGCAAAAGAAGCGGGAAACGCGAAAACCGTTAATACAGTGATGGTTGGAGCCGCCTCCCGCTTCCTTCCGGTAAAAGCAAAAACGCTGGAAAAAACAATCATCGGCGTCTTTTCAAAAAAAGACGCAAATATTATTGCAGCTAACGAAAAGGCATTCAAGCTCGGGCAGCATTCCTGTAAACACAATACCGCAAAGAAATGAACTTTCAATACTGGGATCCTGAAATTGAGAAACTGCCGAGAAATGAACTGGAATCCCTCCAGTTAAATAAACTTAAAACAGAAATAGAGATCTCCCTGCGCGCGCCGTTTTATAAAGAACGGCTTTCAAAAAACGGCATAAAAAGCGCGGACGATATCAGAACCCTTGAAGACCTTAACAGGATTCCTTTTACCACAAAAAACGATCTGCGGGACGGATTCCCGTACGGTTTTTTGGCTATTGCGCGCGACGAAGTTATTCGCCTTCATTCTTCAAGCGGAACGACAGGAACGCCCACTGTAATTTATTTCAGCCGGCAGGATATAAAAAACTGGGCAGGCTTTATGGCGCGCTGCATTTACGGAGCGGGATGCACAAAGACTGACGTATTTCAAAATATGATAACCTACGGTCTTTTTACAGGAGGACTTGGATTCCATCAGGGCGGCGAAGAAGTGGGAATGCTTGTAATCCCCGCAGGAGCCGGAAACACCACGCGCCAGTTTAAAATGATGCAGGATTACGGAACGACAGTGTTACACGCAACGCCGAGTTTCCTTCTTCACCTTGAAACAAAAATGAAGGAAGCGGGCGTGGAAAGAAGCAGTCTTTCCATTAAAAAAGCGTTTGGGGGAGCAGAGCCTTATTCTGAAGACACAAGAAAACGAATTGAAACTTTATTAAAAGTCGATGTTTATAATTCATATGGGTTATCTGAAATGAACGGACCGGGCGTTGCTTTTGAATGCCAGTGTAAGGACGGTCTTCACATCTGGGAAGACGGATACATCGCCGAAATTGTAAACCCCGATACCCTTGAACCTGTCAAGGATGGCGAAACAGGAGAGCTTATTCTTACAATCCTCTGCCGTGAAGCTACTCCAATTTTACGTTACCGCACAAGGGATCTCACTTCCTTTTATACTGAGCCTTGCGCCTGCGGAAGAACCCACCGGAAACTTCACCGCATAACAGGCAGAAGCGACGACATGCTCATAATTAACGGAGTCAATGTCTTCCCCAGCCAGATTGAAGAAGTTATCATGGCAATGAAAGAAGTTGGGAACAACTATCTGATCGTTGTAGAAAAAGACGGCGCTCTTGACAAGCTGACAGTTAAAACGGAAGTAAGCGCGGAAATTTTCATGGACGACTCCCGTCCGTTGAACGCGCTTAGGGAAAAAATCAAGGATACCTTACAGGCTTCGATATCAATCAACCCAAAAGTAGAACTCCATGAAAGCGGCTCGCTGCCAATCTCCGAAGGTAAAGCTGTCCGCGTAAAAGACAACAGACCCAGGGATGTTTGATAACACCGGATTATCCGCAAAACGCTTATTTGGTTAAAATTTTAGGTTGTTCAAAAATTTTAATTTTTGAAACAAACTTTATTACTTGAGGCTTTTCCAAAATTTCAGTTTTTGGAAAAGGCTCACTTGACAGATTATCTATACTATTGTATAGTATCTTTAAATGGGCGCGGTCGATCTACACGAAAAAATCTCCATACTCTCAGGAGCTGCAAAATATGACGCTTCCTGCGCGACATCAGGAAGTAGCGGGTTTAAAGGCGGGAAAATGGGCGCTACCCTTCCCTCCGGTGTTTGCCACAGTTGGACGCAGGACGGCAGATGCGTAAGCCTCTTAAAAGTGCTCTACTCCAATGCATGTAAATATGACTGCGCCTATTGTGTAAACCGCGCATCGGCTGATATTAAACGATCAAGTTTTACCGTAAAGGAACTTGCAGAGCTGACATGTGAATTTTACAAACGTAACTACATAGAAGGGCTTTTTTTATCATCGGGGATTTTTTCAGACCCCGATATCGTGATGGAAAAACTGACAGAAACTGCAAAAACGCTTCGCACGGAAATGGGTTTCGGTGGTTACATCCATTTAAAGCTTATTCCCGGCACTGGCGAAAAAATGATCCGCGAAGCCGGAAAATGGGCAGACAGGCTCAGCGTTAATATTGAACTTCCCTCCGAAAAAAGTTTAAACTGTCTTGCGCCGGAAAAATCAAAAAAAGATATTATCGGAGCCATGAATGATTTTTCAAATGTAAGATGCGAAACTGAAGAAGCGAAGAAAAAAAGCAGATTCCTTCCGCAGGGGAAAGTTTCATCCCCCTGGTTTTCTCCTGCGGGACAAAGCACCCAGCTTATTGTAGGGGCGACTGGTGAAGACGACAGGCGTATCATAAATTTAACCAGTTCGCTCTACAATAAGTTTTCGCTCAAGCGCGTTTATTATTCTGCATTTATTCATCCTGGAAATTTAACACACAGAACAACCAATACCAATTACGCAGATCCCCGCCTGCCTGAATCAATAAGCCCGCCGCTTGTCAGGGAGCACCGCCTGTATCAGGCTGACTGGCTTCTTCGTTTCTACCATTTCAGCGCGGATGAAATCCTGACTGATGATCAGCCTTTCCTCGACGTTCAACTGGATCCGAAAACAGTTTGGGCGCTTAACAATCTGGATTTTTTCCCGGTAGAAATAAACCGCGCCAATTATGAAACCCTTCTTCGTATTCCAGGCATTGGAGCAAAGACCGCAAGGCGGGTAATTGAGATGCGAAGGTCCCGCAGTTTAACGATTGAAAACCTTCATAAAATCGGAGCGGCGGTAAAACGCGCCCGTTATTTCATGACAGCGTCGGGGAACTATATCGAACGCCCTGATGATCCTGCGCGTATCCGCCGCCTGCTCTCTGATACTGACGGCGCGGGACTCCAACTGCCCCTCTTTGAGTTTTGATAAACATGAATTTGCGCGATTTTTTTTCAGCGTTATGTGATAATAAACCCTGCGGTAGCGGCGATGATTTTTTTAATTTGAATGACGATGTATCCTGCCGGTATGAAAGCACTGACATTGAATTTGTAACATCCTATTTTTCAAACGGGTTTAACCGCTGCCTTCTTGATGCCAGCATGAATGTGTTTTTTAATATTTCATTTAACGCCTTTGATATTTTGCTTCACGCATGGTTAAGCGAACTGCCCGTAGAAAAGGAAATACTGTCTTTCGGCGGAAAAATTTTTGACGCCTGCCGGAATCTTCCCAATCAGGAAGATAAGCAGCGCACGGCAAACAGAATAATCACTGACCGCACTGATTCTGATACCCGTATTGTGTTAAACGCCGCCGGAAAAACAGGACATGAAGTTCACAGGATGATGGGGCTACTTCGTTTTTCCCCTGATCAAAAAGGCGTATTTTCCGCTGAATGCGAACCCGATCATTTTATACTTCCCTGCCTTGGCATGTACTTTACTTCCCGTTTCGGCAAGAGCGCATGGTCTGTCACTGATAAAAAAAGAAGTTTGTCCCTTTCCCGTACTCCCGGAAAAAAAGCAAAAATTTCGATCCTGCATGCAAAAACTTTTTCATGCGAAGAAAATAAAACTGATGACTGGGAAGAACTCTGGAAACATTACCACAAGACGATCAACAATGAAGATCGGAACAATCCCGGCTTACAGCGCCAGTTAATGCCAAAACGCTATTGGAAATACCTACCGGAAAAATAAAATAATCGAGGCTTTCCCAAAACTTCAGCTTTTGGGAAAACTGCCTTAGATTAAAATCTTCATAATTTCGCTCTGTGTAACCATTATGACTGTAATAAATTTTCTATTTATGGTATATCTTTAATTTATGAGGTTAAATTTGCGCAAAAATTCAATTTTTCTTGCTTTTTTTTTGTTTTTTTGCGTTTCCTTATGCATTTTTGCACAGCGCAGCGAACTTACCCTTGAAGATGCCGTTTCACTAGCTTTAAAAAACAACCTTTCCCTTAAAAAAACAGAGATTGACCTTGCTTCAAGCGGTTATTCTGAAAGAAATCTCTGGTCGGAAATTTTCCCGTCCATAAATGCAAACGCCGGTATAGGTTACAGATGGTCTCCGTTCAGTGATCCGGTTCAGACAGCAGGCTACGGCTTTAATTACAGCATCGGTTTCGGCGTCAGTCTCGGTCTTAACGCAGGAATTTCATTTACAATTAAAAGTATACAGCTTGCCCATCAGGGAAATATCCTTAAGTACGAAGACGCGCGCAATCAATTATCAATCCAGATTATAAAAATATTTTTTTCGCTTGTCGCGGAAAAAAACAACCTCCTGTTTCTTGAAGAAGTTTTTTCTCTTGCGCAGAGGCAGTACTCAAGAAGCGAAACGCTTTTCAGAAACGGACTTGTCGGCGAACTTTCTTTCACTCAAAGCCGGCTTGCCCTTGAAAACGCGCGGTACAGTCTCAGCGCGGCAAGAATTGCGCATAACAATAATATGTCTGAATTCTGCGCCATGCTCGGCATCAGCGCAAATGATAATTTGGAGTTGTCCGGTGAAACCAGCCTTGTCAGAATTGAAGCTGACTCGTGCTCCCTCATCCAAAAGTACCTGCCTCTCCGCCCGGATATTATCCGCGGCAATCAGGAAATTGAAAGGCTTGCGATGGCTGAAAGGCAGACCTTCTGGCAAAACCGCGCTCCGTCCCTTAATTTGGGCATTGACTGGAGCAGCTCCAGTTTTGATCCGTTCGCTGATTCGTTAAGCGCAAGCGCACGTCTTTCCATTCCTGTTGATTCATGGATTCCCGGAACCTCAAGATACCAAAGTATAACAAGGGCGTCTGATACGCTTGAAAAAGCGAAGATTGATTTGACTATCGCAGAAAATTCCGCCAAAACGCAGATAAGCTCGCTTTCCGCCCTCCTTCACAATTCGTGGGACAGCATCCTCATTGCGCGCCTGAGTCTTGAAGCCGCGACGCGGAATTACCAGCTGACTGAACACGCGTTTAACAACGGATCAGTTGAATCGCTTGTCCTTGAAGATGCGCGTAACAACATGACAAATGCAAGAGGGCGCTTAATTCAAACGGAACTTTCCTACTTTAACATGATTCTGGATCTGTCCGCCGCGCTTAATATCGACTGGAAAAATCTTATAGATAATTACGGAGTCCAAGGTGAATAAACGAAAAATAATAACAATTGTAATTTTATTCCTTATTGCCGTATTCGCTGTTTTGATTTTTCTGAACATGTTTGTTCCGGAGAATAAGGAAAACAGCGGAATGCAGCAAAGACCCAGGGCATCGGCGACTACCGTTCGTGTTGCGCCTGTATCGCTGGGGACGATTGAAAAAAGCGTTATCATAAACGGAGAAATACTTGCACGTAACCAGGTGACGATTTTTCCTGCTGTCGGGGGAAGGCTCGCGGAGACAAGATTTGCAATCGGAGACAGGGTAAGCCGCGGCGATATTGTGGCGATGATCGATCCTTCAAGACCGGGTGAAGTTTATTCACAAAGTCCTGTTGTCAGCACAGTTTCAGGAACAGTAATAAACGTTCCTTTCAGCGCGGGTGACACTGTTTCAGCGCAGTCAGGAATTTACGCTGTCGGAGATCTTTCTTCCCTTGTCATCGAAACATTTGTACCGGAAAGATTTGCCTCCTCTGTAACAGGCGGTATGAGGGCTCTGGTCTCCCTTGAAGCCGCCGGCGGCGAAACATTTAACGCCGAAGTGTTTGAAGTAAGTCCTGTTTTGGATCCGGTAACAAGGACAATAAAAATACGGCTTCGTTTTATCAATTTGGATCCGCGCATCAAGGCAGGGATGTTTGCGACTATCAGCCTCATTACAAACAGAAAAGTTGATGTTCCTGTCATTCAGAGAACGTCCGTTATCAGCACATACGGTTCCTGGATTGTTTTTGTTGTCGATGAAGACAATATTGCAAGGCGGCGGGAGGTAACTCTCGGACTAGACAGCGAAGATTATGTTGAAATTCTGGGCGGTGTCAGCGTTGGAGAAAATGTTGTAAGCGCAGGACAGAATTTTCTCTCAGACGGCGATCCTGTTCGCATAGCTTTTTAGGCAGCCGGGCTGACTGACGGCCAAAGGAAGGTTTTTAATTTGTGAATATTATTGAATACTCAGTCAAGCGTCCTGTTACAATCGTTATTCTTTTTATACTGATAATAGGCATATCTTTTACTCTTCTTCAAAATCTCACAATGGATTTATATCCTTCCGTTGACAGACCGGTATTATCGGTCTGGACGCGTTTTCCAGGAGCGGGACCCGCCGATGTTGAGAGAAACGTAACAGAGCGCATTGAACGTTCCCTTTCTTCATCAAGGGGGCTTGTGAACATGACGAGTAACTCCCAATTTGAATCAAGTTCGATAAACCTTGAGTTCGCTTACGGCACAGATATGGACAAGGCTGTTAATGACGCGCAGGTTCTTTTAAACAGGCTTGTTAACTCCCTCCCCGAAGGAGTTCAGACTCCGATAGTGCGCCGTTTTGACATGAGCGCGATGCCGATTATGCGCCTTGTTGTCAGGGGAAATTATCCTCCCGATCAACTGCGTCTTTTCGCAGAAGACGAAATACAGTCGGCAATTGAAAGAATTGAAGGGGTCGCCGCCGCTGAAGTTACAGGCGGCACTACCCAGATAGTCAAGGTTGAAGTTTCTCTCAACAGACTTGCCGCTTTTAATCTTACATTGAGCGATATTTCCGCTTCGCTGAAAGGACAGAATGTTCTGTCCTCAGGCGGAAATCTAAGGCGCGGAACTCGCGAATACCAGATAATGACCCAGGAGGAACTTGTAAACATTGAACAGATCAAGCGACTTGCCGTAAGAACGATCAATACACCCAACACCACCCGTTATCAGGTAATCAGAATCGAAGATGTCGCCGATGTATCAATGGGTTACAATGACAACGCTTCCAGGGTTCATGTAAACGGACAAAGCGGAGTTTATATTCAGGTGACATGCGAAAGCGGAAGCAATCAGATCAGCGTATCGGACAGGATTCAGGCGGCTCTTGAAGAGATAAACGATTCCCTTCCGCAGGGAATTACCCTGCAGATTCTTTCAGATAACACGTCCATGATACGGGCTACGTTAAGCCAGGTATACGCAAATGCAATACAGGGCGCGGCGCTGGCAATGATTATACTGATGCTTTTCCTTCGTAATATCAAGGCAACCCTTATCATAGGACTTTCAATTCCGATTTCGATTCTCCTGACGCTTATGTCAATGTCTGTTTTCGGTTTTACCCTTAATCTGATGACATTGACAGGTCTTATCATGGGCATGTGCATGACGCTGGATGCAAGTATAGTAATACTTGAAAACGTACACAGCTACCGCGAAAGAGGCGCAAAAAGCAGCGTCGCCGCAATTCTAGGAAGCCGCGAGATGTTACGCGCAATAACAACATCGACAGTTACGACTCTCTGCGTTTTTATTCCGATAATCATTTACAGGTATGATCTTAAGGAAATGGGGCTTATGTTCAGCGACCTGATATTTACAGTAGTCATTTCATTGTCTGTTTCCCTTGTTGTCGCCGTAACGCTTGTTCCCAGTCTTTCAGGTTCCATCCTCAAATTAAACACAAGAAAACAAAAACCCCTGAAAAACAGAATCGCAAAATTTATTGACGATAAAATTGAATCTTTCCTCAGGCTTCTGGAAAATAAATACAAACAGGCTCTTGTTTACTGCCTTTCGCACAAGCTTGTAATTCTGTCCCTTGTCGTTTTAATTCTTGCGTATTCTCTTCTTCAGTTCGGCGGCATCGGCCTTAACATGTATGTCCGCATGCGCACAGACGATAATATTACACTTAACGTATCACTGCCCAGGGGAACCGCTATAGATGTAACGGAAAAAGTTTTATTTGACATTGAAGAGGTTGTTAAACACGAAGTGCAGGGTTATAATAACATAATTCTGACAGCCTCTCGCAGCGGAACAAACCAGGGGTCTATTCAGCTTACCCTTCCCCCTCCTTCCCGGCAGACAGATACGCCTGATGATATAATCAGAAAACTTACTCCCCTTCTTAACTCAATTCCCGGAACACGGATTAGCTTCAGGGCCGGGCGTGGAATGGGAAGTTCATCTCCTATTGTCGTAGCTGTCAGCTCAAAAAATTACAGCGCTTTAATGGCGACAGCCGTAGATATCCAGCACATAATGATGAATTATCTGCCGGAAATAGAAAATCCAACCGTAAATCTTGACGAAGGAGCGCCTCAACTGCTTATAGAAATTGATCGTGACCGCGCTTCCAGTTTCGGACTTTCCCTTTCCGCCATCGCCCAGGAAATACGCGCGGCAATAGACGGAGAGACAGCGACAACCATGAGTCACGGAAGCAGACTTTTGAATATACAGGTGCGTCTTAGGGAAGAAGACAGGCAGGGACTTCCCAATCTAGACGCAATTTCTGTCATCAGCCGCAACGGAACGCGCGTCCCGCTTTCCAATGTCGCCAACATTTCCGAAGGAAGGGCTCCATCTTCAATCCGCCGCGAAAAACAGGAACGCGTTCTTCGCGTAACAGGAGGGCTGGAGCCCGGAATTGCCGTCACTGATATGCAGCGCCGTCTTGAAGAAACAATAAGGGATCGCCATGTTCCGCACGAAGGGGTGACGATACGTTATTTGGGTGAAGCGTCGGAAATTCAATCCTATACAAATCTGTATTTAATAATTGTACTGACGGCGGTTTTCCTGATATTCGGCATAATGGCAAGCCAATTTGAATCATTTGTCGATCCGTTAATAATTATTTTTTCGATACCTCTCCTTTTCATAGGAGTAATATGGATATATAAATTTTCTGCGCAGGCCATGACAATGTTCTCTATAGTGGGGATCATTGCCTGTGTAGGAGTTGTAATAAATAACGGTATTGTGCTTGTTGATTACACAAATACCCTGTGTGCGCGGGGCATGACAGTTCTGGATGCCGTTACGGAAGCTGGCAGAAGGCGTCTGCGCCCGATTTTAATGACAAGCCTTACCACAATACTCGGCATGGCTCCCATCGCATTTTTCCCCGGAGAAGGAGCGGATACAATTCAGCCTATCGGAAAAACATTTGTCGGCGGACTGATGGTAAGCACGTTCATGACAATCTTTATTACGCCGATTATGTATTCAGTTTTTAATTCGTGGCGCAGCAAAAAAAACAAAATGAAACTGCCGTCAGGCGCGGAACAGGAATCTCCTGAAAATGCAGAAGATTAAAGCTGTCATTGCCGGGCTTGGACGCATAGCGTCGCTTCTTGAAGAAGATTCCCTTCGCGAAAAACCCTGTACACATGCCGGCGCAATTGCAGCTAACAGCGGTTGCATGCTCGCCGCGGGCTGCGACATTGACGGGGAGCGCCGAAGTCTTTTCTCTGAAAAATGGAATGTTCCTGTTTTTCAAAACGCTCAGGAAATGCTATTAAGCCAAAAACCAGATATTCTTGTAATAGCAACTCATCCGGACAGCCATTACTTTTACTGCAGGCTTGCTTCAGATATGCAGGTTCCTGTTGTTCTATGCGAAAAGCCTCTTGCAGATAACCTTAAGGATGCACGAAAGATTGCGTATCTTTCCCGGAAGGGAAAAACAAAAATCATCGTAAATCATGAGCGCCGTTATTCGCTTGATTATATCCGCGTTAAAAAAATTCTGGAAGAAGAAAAATATGGTTCCCTTGCCTCCGTCCGCGCGGTTCTGTACATGGGAAAAACAAGAAGGCTTATTGATCAATTTTGGCATGACGGAACTCATCTTGCGGACACAATTATGTTTCTAACTGGCGGCATACTTAAACACAGGCGAAGATGGGGAGCGAAACTTTCTTCGCATAACGGAACCGCCTGGCTGGAAGGTGAACTATATCCAAATTCGTTGCCGCCAGAGCGTAAAAACGCGGAAAAAATTAAACCTATTCCGGTTATTTTGGAAATTGGCTCAGGACGGGATCATTTGGTTTTTGAGATTGAATTTTCCTGCGAAAAAGGACGGCTTCGTATCGGGAACGGCGTTTTTGAAGTCTTCGAAAGCGTTCCAAGCCCTTACGCGGAAAAATTCCGTTCATTAAAAGACACAGGCGAAAAATTCAGCGGTCCTACAGGATATTTCGCCAACATGCTGGAAGACGCAGTCTCCTGTGTACGCAATTCGCAGCTTTCGCCTGTATCCGGAGCAATCGACGGACTGAGAGTAATAGAATACCTAAGCAGCGTTAAAAGGTGGCGGTAATTTCGGAGAGGGGGGATTTGAACCCCCGACATCCTGGTCCCAAACCAGGCGGAATAGCCACTATCCAACCCTCCGGTACGGAATAATGATATTGATTTTTACTTTTATAATCAATACAACAAAAAAAAATCCTGATTTATCCATGCCGGATTAATCAGGATATAGCGGCGATAGGACTCGAACCTGCGACCGAACGGATATGAGCCGTTTGCTCTACCACCTGAGCTACACCGCCATGTACCGCACAATATATAATAATTCCAAAAAAGTGTCAACATTACAGGATAAACCTGCACTCTTTTTACAAGTACTGCTTTTTTCCGTGTTTCTGTGTTAAATTTTTTTTGGAAAATTTTTTAAATCAGCTTGAATTCTTTTGCCGCAACGCTGAGCAGTTGATTCCATCGGGGACCGTTCAGGTATTGCCTGCGGGTTTCAATATCTTCTATGCGTCCTGCGCGCCGCTGAAGCCGCTTAAAAGCCATGCTGACCGCGGTGCTTAAATCAACCATATCCGCTCCTGTCTGTTCGAGGACCATGTACTTCGCAAAGAAATAAAAAGCGTCCCATGGATCAATTTCGCATAAATTTTCATCACGAATAATGTTTTGAATTCCCTGTATGGCGTCATCAATTCCTCCGGCAGAAACTTTGCATAATGCAAGCGAATAAAAAAGACAGATCATTCTGTTTTGTATTTCACCGTTCGTAAAATAAAGATACTCGCATTGCGCAAATCCGCTGCTCCAGTCCGCCTGCTCTGTGTAAAGAAAGTTTTTTTCAGCCGGCTGCCTGATTGAATTTGCAAGCTCCAAAACCTTTCTGTATTCGCCTGAAAAATAAGCCGCTTCTATTTCAAAAAAATCATTATCAAAACTTGAGCCTGCGGGTTTTGGAGTATCAGGATATCCGATATATACCTTGCTGCGGTATATCCACGCGCTTAATAAATCGTCTTTTTCCTTTGATCTTTTTCCAAATGGCGTATATTTAATAAATTCAAATATTTCAAGCGCGTTCTGATAATATCCAAGTTCAAACTTTATTCTTCCTTCAAGAAAATAACTTCTATCAGCCCATTCGCACCTTCCGGCTTCAAGCGATTTCTCAATCGCTTTCTGAATAAATTTTGACGCGCTGTAAATATTTCCGTAGAGAAATTGCGCTGCCGCCGCGTAATAATACGATATTGACAACTCATTGTAGTTTCCGATTTTCTCAGCATTTGAAAGTGCAAATCCGATATATTCAATTGTTTCCAGAGGTTTTTGCTGCAAAAGACATACAAGGGAAAACATACGGTACGCCTGCGGCAGGCAGAAGGCATTATTGTCCTGTCCTATTAAAACAGCTTCTTTTGCTTTTTTCAGCGCTTCGTTTCTTTCGTTCTTTCCGAGATACCATGAGCTGAAATTAATATATATCTGAGCTTTTAATACAGGACTTGATTCAAAATGTTTGTTTATATTATCGTCGGTGATTTTACAAAAAACCTTCGCAATGTCTTCGGCGCCGCCGGAATGCAGCGCCATTGAAGTATCAAAGATATATCTCATTACTGTTTCTTTTTCCTGAACAATCCCGGTGAATTGCCCGTTTGTCATTGACGTTTTAATTCCTGTAACAGTATTGTTGATAACATCCGATAAAAATGATTTTAAAAGAAGCGTTTCATCGACATTATTCAAACCATCAAGACCGGAAATTATCGATAAAAGACGAAAACAGGGATTTAAATTCTGCCGTTTTGCCCAGCTTAAGAGACGGCTGCAAACAAGCTCTTTTACCTTGCCTGCCCTCTGTTCCAGAACAGCCGCAGAATATTCATCCATGTGTCTGTTAATGATTTTTGGTTCGTAAATATTGTCAATTAATCTTAGGCTTACAAGAATCGAAAAAGCCCTGTTAATCATAACGGTATTTACATCGCTTTCCTCAAAAAGACGGGTGAATATTTCAGGAGAAAAATATTTTCCGAAATATGAAATCGAATAAATTATTTCCCATAATTCGGTTGAAAGCCTCGGAAATGCCATCCTCTGCCTGTTTTTATCGTCAATATTCAGTGTTTTTTTGAATAATGTTTCCCAGTTTCTGAGCTTGTCCTGCGAAATCTCATTATCCGCAATTCCAAAAACCGTAAACTCCCTGATATTTTCCTTTTTGATCACTTCCATGGTTTCAAGGATAATATCAGCGATTATCTTGCTTGCAAAATTCATGTTTTCCAAAACCAGAATCGGCGTGCGTTTTTTCCTTAAAGCGGCATAAAGATAGTTTCGCATAATAAGATACAGAAAACGCCTGATACAGCGGATTGTATATTCGCTGACCTCATCCCTGATTCGTTCACGGAACAGAAGTTCCCATAATCTGTCAATTTCTTCCAGTTCGGTATTTTGCCTCGCTTCCGTTTTTTTCGTTTTTTCCGCATCCAAAACTGTACGGATTTTAAGGGACCATGTGTCAACGATAGAGCCGATCCCTATACTGCCGAAACTTATCGACAGCACAGGAAAATCATTATTCAAGTATCTGCAGTAATTGTATAATCCCGATCTCGCCTGCGCGTATTCAAAAGCGATCATCATTATGTTTTTATCTTCGCTCTGTTCGAATAATCTGGTTATCTCATCCTGTAAATCCAAATCATCCTTTATCGTGCTGTTGAAATTTTTTAATTCATTAATCCGGTAGAAACTTCCGCTTGAATACTTATGCCTCTTCATTCCTTTCAGCCACTGTGAAGGTTTTTCAAATTTCGCATAAGGAACAAATTTTTTTGCAGATTTATCGTCAATAAAAACGCCGCTGTGATTTGCAAGGAAACGGCTTAAAAGTTCCGGAGAATTCGGGATTTTACTTGTGATAACAAGCGAATAACCGAAATATTCCCTGGAGTTTTCCATAATTTTTTTCAGGTTTTCAATCAGGATATAAATATCAAGCCAGAAACCAATCGATTCTTCATCAAAAATCGCTGAAATTACAAACCTGTCTCCCGTTATTTTACCGCCTGCGTCATTAATAGCGCGGATAAGGGTTTCATCAAGCTGCCTTATAATATCCGGTCTTGTCCGCTTTAATTGCGACTTGAATTTCAGGAAAAAGAACAAAAAAATCATATTATTACCTTATCGGCATTTTCCGTCTCTTTATATTGATGGAAATTTCTGTATATAATACCATAATGGACCTGAATCAAACGCACTCTTCTGACCGTGTTCAAATTGCCTTTTTCGGACGCCGGAATGCCGGTAAATCAAGCCTTGTTAATGCCGTAACAGCCCAAAAATTGGCAATTGTAAGCAGTATAAAGGGAACTACAACCGATCCTGTGTTAAAATCCATGGAACTTCTTCCCGTAGGTCCTGTTGTTATCATTGATACTCCTGGTTTTGATGATGAAGGGATGCTCGGAGAACAGCGCGTTAAAAAAGCAAGGCAGATTCTTAATAAAACCGATGTTGCGATCCTTGTCCTTGACGGTGAAATTCATTCCGATTTTGAGCCTGAAACACGGCTTATTGATCTTTTCAGAGAAAGAAATGTACCTTATTTGATTGCGCGAAATAAAACCGATATTTTCCCGGATGAAAGGAAGTTACCTGATTTTTTTACTGATGTGCTTTCGGTAAGCGCAAAAACAGGCGTCAACGTCAATTTATTAAAGGAAAGAATAGCGTCTCTTGCCGTTAAAGATGAATCTGATAAAAAACTTATAAGCGATCTTGTCAGTCCCAATGATTTTATCGTTCTTGTAATTCCTATTGATAAAGCCGCGCCGAAGGGACGTATTATTCTCGCGCAGCAGCAGGTGCTGCGGGACGCACTTGACTCAGGCTGCGTAGTAATCGCAGTAAGGGAAACTGAACTTGAAGAAACGCTTTCCGGACTCGGCAAAAAGCCGGCTCTGGTGATTACAGACAGTCAGGTATTCGGCAGGGTTTCGCAGATTGTTCCAGAGGATATGCCTCTTACTTCCTTCTCGATCATATTCGCGCGTTACAGGGGTTTCCTTAAAAGCGCGGTGAATGGCGTTGAAGCGATCGATGAACTAAAAGACGGCAGCAAAGTTCTTGTCTGCGAGGGGTGTACGCATCACAGACAATGCGACGATATAGGCACGGTTAAACTTCCCTGCTGGATAGAAGAACATATTTCAAGGAAGCCTGTTTTTGAATTTTGTTCGGGCGGCGATTTTCCTGAAGATGTTTCCAGGTACAGCATTATCATTCACTGCGGCGGATGCATGTTAAACCAGCGTGAAATGTCATACAGAAAATATCACGCGGAAAAAAACAATATTCCTTTTACCAATTACGGTATAACCATCGCGCATATAAAGGGAATCCTGAAGCGCAGTATTGAAGTGTTTAAAAAATAATGGAGTTGTCCGGAAACTTCAGTTTCTGAACGGCTTCCATACAAAAAATTATTTTTTGCAGCCTGAGTACCAAAGGTACTAAAGCGGGAAAATGCAAGACTTGCATGACAACTAACCGGGTTGCAGGACAAGTCCAGTGTGTGCGTAAGGAGAATACTGCATCATGGTTAAAAATCTCACAGTCGGCAATCCTTTAACTGTAATTCTTGTTTTTACCATTCCTCTTTTTTTCGGGAATTTATTTCAGCAGTCGTACAATATTTTTGATACTTACATCGTCGGACGGACAATCGGTCTTGGCGCTCTTGCATCGGTCGGCAGTACGGGAAGCATCAATTTTTTGATATTGGGCTTTATAAACGGTTTCGGAATAGGAGCCGCCGTCATCACTTCCCAGCGTTTCGGCGCCGGAGATATAAAAGGCGTAAAAAAAAGTTTCGCGGCAACGATTATAATAAGCATAGGGCTTGCTGTTGTTTTGACATTTATAAGCGTTCTATCAGCCCGTCCCTTGCTTGAGTTTCTGCAGACACCCGCAGAAATTATTGATAATGCGCATATTTACATCATTACAATCTTCTGGGGAATTCCGACAGCCATGTTTTTTAATCTTTTCGCCAATATTCTGCGCGCTGTAGGCGACAGCCGCACTCCTTTATATTTTCTTGGTATCGCCTGTATCCTGAATATTCTGCTTGATCTTTTTTTTATTCTTGTTTTAAAAAAAGGACTGCGCGCAGTCGCGCTTGCTACAGTTATATCACAATTTGCGGCAGGCTCTTTATGCCTTGTTTTCATCATAAAAAAAATGCCGATACTGCATATAACTTCCGCAGAATGGCGCATTGATTTAAAGGAAATAACCAGCCATCTCAAAATAGCGCTTCCTGTCGGATTTCAAATGAGCATAATCGCCATCGGATCAATAACCGTAACGTACGCGCTTAACCAGCTTGGCACATCGGCTGTAACCGCGTTTACCGCAGCCAACAGAATCGACGTTATCGCCTTCATGCTGCTAATGTCTTTCGGCGGAGCAATGACAACGTATACCGCCCAGAACTACGGCGCCCGTCAAATCGGCCGCATTCGTAAAGGCATAGCGCAGGTATCGATCATTGCCGTCATTTACTGCGTAACGATCGCGCTTGTTTTTTTATTCTCCGGTTATTTTTTTCCGGGCATTTTCCTTGGATGGGATTCCATCGAAATACTTTCAATGGCGCATACATATCTAATTATAAACAGCAGTTTTTATATTCTACTAGCCATGCTTTTTATTATCAGACAGTCGCTGCTTGGTCTTGGAGACAGCGTAACGCCGACAATCGCCGGTATTATGGAACTTGTAATGCGTATTTTCGCCGCCATTATTCTCGGCAGAGCGGTTGGTTTTACAGGCATATGCTGGGCAAATCCTCTTGCCTGGGCGGGCGCGTTGGTGCCTTTGGTCATCGCCTTTGTTATCCGTATGAAAAAACTGAATTTTTGAAAAGACCTCATACTGACAAACATTATTTACATCATTATAATTATCCGGATGGAACTGAATTTTATTAATCAAAAATATATTCTTGATCTTCTTGAAAACGCAAAAAATGCAAACGATGAAATAATCAGTAAAGCGCTTGATAAAGCGGACAGCGGAGAAACTCTTGCTCACAGCGAGATTGCCGCTCTATTAAAAACGGAAAATACGGAATTCATTGAACGGATTTATAAAACAGCCGGAAAAATAAAAAGGCGAATTTACGGAAACAGGATTGTCATGTTCGCGCCTGTTTATGTGAGCGATTATTGCGTAAACCGCTGCACGTACTGCAGTTTCAATCAATCACATGATTTTATACGCAGCAAACTCACAATGGAGCAGCTCCGCGAAGAAGTGAAAATTCTTGAAAAAATGGGACATAAACGTCTTGCGCTTGAAGCAGGCGAATCTGAAAAGGAGTGCTCCATTGATTATATTCTTGATTGCATAAAAACAATATATGAAATGAAATTTGAAAACGGAGAGATACGCCGCATCAATGTTAATATAGCGGCAACTACAGAAGAAAATTATAAAAAATTAAAAAACGCAGGCATTGGAACTTACATATTGTTTCAGGAGACATACAATGAAACTGTATATAATAAATTTCATGTTTCAGGACCGAAGAAGGATTTTAACTGGCATCTTAACGCCTTTGACCGTGCGCAGAACGCGGGAATTGACGATGTAGGAGGCGGCGTTCTTTTCGGTTTATCTGATCCTTATTTTGATGTCATGGGGCTTTTGCTTCATAACGAGCATCTTGAAAAAAAATACAATACCGGCTTTCACACGATCTCTGTTCCGCGTTTATGTCCTGCTTCGGGAATGAACATCAATGATTTTTCAAATCTTGTTGATGATGAAACCTTCGCGAAAATCACAGCAGTAATCCGTATTGCTGTTCCCTTTACAGGCATGATTCTTTCAACAAGAGAAAACCGCGATATGCGAAGAAAACTCCTGCAGCTTGGAATATCGCAGATAAGCGCAGGCTCCGCTACCGAGGTCGGCGGCTATCAAAAAAGACGGCGAAATGAAATAATAACCCCTCAATTTTTCGTTAACGATGAAAGAAGCGCCGTTTCGATCATAGGAGAACTTATTGACGACGGATACATTCCAAGTTTCTGCACAGCCTGTTACAGAAGCGGCAGAACGGGAGACAGATTTATGTCCCTTGCGAAATCAGGGCAAATCGGGAATGTATGTCTTCCGAACGCGCTTATGACTCTCTGCGAGTACTCCATTGATTACGGCGATGCTCATTTCAGGGAGAAAGCCGCCTCCATGATTAAAAATGAAATCCCCAATATATCAAATGAATCAGTCAGACGCAAAACGATAAAAAACTTAGAAAAAATAAGCACAGGTCAGCAGCGGGATTTTTTTGTATAGAAAAAATTGACAGACGCCGGATTCGAACCGGCCGCCTTCAGCTCCGGAGGCTGACGCTCTATCCAAATGAGCTAGTCTGTCTTAAGTGTTTTAAAATCTATATTAAATAACATTAATGGTCAATATTTAGTGTCTGCCCATAAAGTTGGTTACTTTACGGACAGACTCTATTTAAACTCTTTCTGTCGTGTCAAATACCGTGCTTCCAAGTTTATACTGCCCTGGATCAATATTGCTTCGGTATTTTTCAAGCGCTTTTTTTTCAGCGTCGACTTCGTTAAAAGAATAAAAAATCTCTCCTGTTTCGCTCTGTTCAACTTCGACATTTGATACAGCTGCGAATTCTTTTATCAGGCGATCCTGTGCGCCGCTGATATCTTTCGGGGAGAATTCATCAGAGGGGATTTTAATTTTACCGGTTTGAAAATTAAAAGGATTTGACCATATTTTATTAAACCCCAGTTTTTTATAATTGGAAAATTTTATGCTTTCATTTTCCTTTTTTAAGAGGCAGCTGCGCACAGCGGGAATTATCCAGAAAAGAAGGGAAAAAATAAACGGGACTATTCCCAAACCGATAAACATAACAAACGCAGGATACTGTGTGAATAATTCAAACAGCATATGGGTAAAAGCGTAAAGATAGGACGCACTTTCATACTGCGCCTGGGTTACAAGCATGCCTGTATTAAGCGAGTTGAATAAAAAATATGAACCGAAGACAAGATTTACAGCATTAATAATGATAAACCAGACATTCATCTTTTTACTGTTAAATGAAAATATTTTAAGATGTTTTACTATAGGCGATAATTCCGCGTAATTTTTTGAATCTGCGCGTAACAGAAGATCGTCAAAACGGTAGACGATAGTTCCTTCATCTGTCGGTTCAGGGCTGCCGCTGAAACGTGAACAGAACGAGAGCAGACCCTCTTGGGCTTCGAGACTGTTTTTGCCGGTGAAAATCATATACTCGGCAAGAGATATTACTCCCCTGTTTGCCTGAATATATGAAATAACGGCTTTGTCTTCATTTTCCTGCCAGTCCTTATCGGCATCCTCTTCACCGAATACAAAAGAAAAAATCGCTTTGTGCATGGCTCTTGTATTCTTTTTTTTGACATAAACCTGGGCATAACCGCGGGGTTTTGTCATCTCCTGTAAAAACCAAATCCTCCATATAAGCGTAAACAGGTCAAATCCAAAAAAGGATCCTCCTCTTCTGTTATCAGACGATTTTGACTGCGCGGCGATTGATATAAAGATACTTCCGAGAATAAGCGCTATAAACAGCAGAAAATACCCTATCAACATCATCATTATCCAGAATTTAAAAAGAAAAACCAAAACGGTTTTTGAAACTTTTTTAAAAACTGAAAACGCTTTTTTTATTTTTACGCCCGCTCCCCGGTAGCGGCTGGAAAAACCATTCGGAAAATTGTAAAGTATCTCTCCTGATTCCTTTACCTGAAGATGCGCTGAATATTCATCAGCAGCTTTTGGAAGCAGTTCGCGCACTGTTTCAAGAGGAAGAGCGGTATCTGCACATAAATCGGCGGCGGTTGTTCCTTTCTTCCTTTTTTTCAGGGTATTAACAATTTTCCCGTAATCGCCGTTCATGAACTGATTATAATGGATTTACCTATTGAAAAAAAAGGGATGTTTGTTTATTATTTCGAAAAAGGGAGGGTTAATGCCGCTTTTACCGGAGATTAAAGGACGATCCCTTATAGAACCTGAAGATTTTTCCCTTTTGGAAATGGAAAATCTTTTTTCTCTCGCGGAAAAAATTGAAAATAACAAAGATTACCTTCGCGAAAGCTGCCGAGGCAGACTTCTTGCCTCACTTTTTTTTGAACCGAGTACAAGAACCCGCCTGAGTTTTGAAGCGGCAATGCTGCGCCTTGGCGGAAGCTGTTTAGGTTTTGCCGATCCCGGCTCAAGTTCGGCGGCAAAGGGTGAAAGTCTTGCCGATACAATACGAATGGCGGCAAGTTATGCTGATGCCATTGTAATGAGAAGCCCCAAGGAAGGTGCCGCTCTTCTTGCTTCCCGTTATTCTGAAGCACCTGTCATAAACGCCGGAGACGGAGGTCATCATCATCCAACGCAAACCCTCACAGACCTTTTGACAGTAAGGCAGCTTCTGGGAAGGATTGAATCGTTTACAATCGGTTTTTGCGGAGACCTGAAATTCGGGAGAACAGTGCATTCCCTCGCAAAAGCCCTTGCGCGTTATAAAAATATCAAAATGATTTTTATATCTCCTTTGGAACTTGTAATTCCTGAATACATTAAGGGAATCCTTAAAAAAAATAATGTTGAATTTAATGAAACCGAAAGTCTTGAAAAATCAGTGGGTGAAATTGACGTCCTTTACATGACAAGGGTTCAAAGGGAAAGATTTTTCAATGAGGATGATTATATCAGGCTGAAAGATACATATGTTTTGAATACAGAAAAAATGTCAGCGGCAAAAGAAAAAATGATAATCCTTCATCCTCTTCCCAGAGTTAATGAAATTGCAGTTGAAATTGATACTGATCCAAGAGCGGCGTATTTTAAACAAGCGAAATACGGAATGTATGTCCGCATGGCTTTACTGGCTTCAATTCTGGGAGCGCTCTGATGTTAAACATTGATGAAATAAAAAACGGCATCGTAATCGATCACATTAAAGCGGGACTTGGCATTCGTATTTATAACTGGTTGAACCTCGACAAAACTCCGCACAATGTCGCATTTGTCGCAAACGCAGCCTCTTCAAGAAGCGGACGCAAGGATATTATTAAAATTGACAATACCATCTCCATAAACTTTGATGTTCTCGGACTGATCGATCCCAATATAACCGTTAACATTATCGAAAATGAAAAAATAAAGAAAAAAATCAAACTTCAGCTTCCGCAGAAAGTAGAAAACGTATTAATATGCAAAAATCCCCGCTGTATAAGCTCAACCGAAAAATATATTTCACATATCTTTCATCTTGAAAATCCTGTAAGCCGTACGTACCGCTGCGAGTACTGCGATGAAATAATTTTTGCCGGAGATTTTAAATGACGCCCGCCGTTGATCTGTTATATGAAGCTGTCGCAGAAAAAGGGCATGTATGTATCGGTCTTGATACCGCCGCTGATTATGTTCCCTCACGCGAAAGGCGCAGAGCGGCAAATGACGCCGAGGCTGTTCTTGCGTTTAACAAGGCGCTTATTGACACATCTGCGGAAGCAGCCGCATGTTTTAAGGTGCAGATTGCCTGTTACGAAGAAATGGGAGTCGCGGGACTCCGTGCCTACAGTGAGACCTTAAAATATATCCGCAGTAAAGGATGCCTTGTAATCGCCGACATTAAAAGGGGCGATATCGCCGATACCGCGCAACGTTACGCGAAAGCGCACTATTCCGGCGATTTTGAAGCGGATTTTGTCACTTTAAACCCCTATATGGGAATGGATTCAATTGAACCCTGGCTTAAGGAAGCGAAATCCAGGGGAAAAGGAGCTTTTGTAATAATGAGAACAAGCAATCCCGGCATGAAGGATTTTGAGTATCTTGATCTTGCAAATGGGAAACGTCTTTATCATACAGTCGGAGAGAAAATATCTGATCTTGCCGGAGAGCATAAAGGCGAAAACGGTTACGGCTTGTTCGGAATTGTCGTAGGCTGTACGCAAAGAGAGGAAGCTTCCTTTATAAGAAAGACATGCGGCAATCTTTTTTTTCTTGTTCCGGGTTACGGCGCCCAGGGAGGCGCAGCCGGAGACGCGGCGTTGCTTTTAAAAGACGGAAACGGCGGCGTTGTAAACGCTTCGCGTTCAATTATCACCTCCTGGCAAAAGGAAGAAAATCCGGATAATGCGGACAACGCTTTTGCCGCTTCCTGCGCGTACAAAGCTGCTGTAAAAATGCGCGATGAAATATTATCTGAAATAAACAATTGAAGCTGTTTCAAAACTTCATTTTTAGGGTTGGTTCAATTTCTTTATGATTTAATCCGGAGAATTATCTTGAAAAAAAGTTTGGATTGCATAGTTAAAAATAATATCCAGGTAAATGATGATTTTTTTATACTGGAAGCAGGCTGGGAAGGTGTTCCACCAAAAGCCGGGCAGTTTTTCATGTTAAAGCCGCAGCGCACTTCTGTTTTTCTTCCGCGCCCTGTCAGCGTCTTTGAGTATGACCCTTCCGGAAAAGTGATAAAATTCCTTATTGTAAAAGTCGGAACAGGAACAAGGGAAATGGCGCTTCTTGAAACAGGAGAAATATTAAAGCTGACAGGTCCTCTTGGAAATTCATGGGCTTCTTTTCTGCCTGATTCCAAAAAAAGCAGGATCGCTCTTGTCGGCGGAAGCGCGGGAATCGCTCCTCTTGCCGCATTAATCGCTGAAAATCAAAACATGGATTTTCATTTTTACGCCGGTTTTAAAAACGGTTTTACAAACAAGGAAAATGAAAACACTGTTCTCGGTTCCGCTTTAAAAGCGCAAAAACTTGTAATTACAGCTGAAGACGGAGTAAACGCAGTACAAGGACGGGTTATTGATTTTATTGACATCAAAGAAAATTACGATGCTTTATTGGCATGCGGATCAAGAGAGATGATAAAAGCAGCGGTGAAATTCTGCGAAACAGCGAATATTCCCTGTTATGTGTCAATTGACAGCAGGATGGCGTGCGGAGTCGGCGCCTGTCTTGGCTGCACGGTAAAAACCAAAAACGGAAACCGCAGCTGCTGCGCGGACGGTCCTGTTTTTCCGGCGGGAGATTTAATCCTTGATGAATGAAAATATTGACTTATCCGTAAACATATCTGGCGTTATTCTAAAAAACCCTGTAATCGCCGCCTCCGGAACCTTTGGCTATGGGCGTGAATATTCGGATATTTTTGACGTTTCCCGGCTTGGAGGCATCTGCACAAAGGCTCTTACCCTTTTTCCGCGTTCAGGAAACAGCGGGATGCGTATCTGGGAAACAACGGGCGGTATTCTGAATTCGATTGGGCTTGAAAATCCAGGCATTCCTACTTTCCTTGAAAAAGAACTGCCTTTCCTCACGGGTTTGGGACCGGCGGTAATCGCCAATCTTTCAGGTTCCGATGCTGACGAATATATAAAGGGCGCGTCTCTTTTAAATGAAACGTGCATTGACATGATCGAACTTAATATCTCCTGCCCCAATGTTAAAAAAGGAGGGATGGCTTTCGGTCTTGACGCGCAAACAGCCGGTTCTCTTGTTTCTGAAGTCCGACGCGCATGCGCCGATAAACCCCTTATTGTAAAACTTTCGCCTAACGCTCCCTTTCTGTCTTCTGTCGCTCTTGCCTGCGTTAACGCAGGAGCCGACGCTTTGTCTCTTGTTAATACGTTTAAGGCTATGGCAATAGATACCGGCAGCCGGAAACCTGTTTTTGACAATATAACAGCGGGGCTTTCAGGACCTGCCGTAAAACCTATTGCTCTTCGCATGGTTTGGGAGCTTTTCAGCGATTTAAAAAACGCAAACGCGCAGGTTCCCGTGATCGGTATCGGCGGAATTTCAAATTTCAACGACGCTCTTGAATTTCTTATGGCTGGAGCCTGCGCGGTTCAGACAGGTTCCGCTGTCTTTTCCAATCCTCATGCAATGATTGAAATAATTGATTGTCTACAGAATTACATGAAAAACAATAAAATAAAATCGTTAAGTGAAATATCAATAAGGAATTAGCATTTATGGAAAAAACAACGGAGTTACTGCGCGAAACAGGCGCCATGCTTGAAGGACATTTTCTTTTAAGTTCAGGAAGACACTCTGACAGGTATTTTCAATGCGCGAAACTTTTGCAATACCCTGAAAAAGCGCAGGCTGTATTTGAGGATGTCGTAATTAAAATAAAAGAAGATATAAAAAACGGAAAACTCAAAATTGATTTTGTAGCAGGACCTGCCATGGGCGGTATTATCGCCGCGTGGGAGATAGCCCGCCAGCTTTCCCTTCCTGCCATTTTTACGGAGAGGGATGAAAACGGAGTAATGTCAGTGAGGCGCGGATTTGAAGTAAAAAACGGTCAAAATGTTTTAATCGCCGAAGATGTTGTAACAACCGGAAAATCATCGCTTGAATGCGCCGCCGCTCTTGAAAAATCTGGGGCTGTAATATCTTCTCTTGCCTGCATTGTGGACAGAAGATCAGAAGAGGCATCCGATATTTTATGGCCGTTCTATCCTTCTGTCAGGCTTACAGCCGGTAACTGGGACGTATCCGAATGCGCATTATGCAAAAAGGGAATTCCAGCCGTTAAACCAGGCTCAAGAAAAATCTGAAATATCTTTTCGGAAGTCTTTCCGTAAAGTAACCGACATTATAAACAGAATCTATTTACTGGACTTGTTCGACAACCCGGTTGGTTGTCTACAAGTCCTGCATTTTTTCAGGCTAAAGCTTTACAAAAATGCATTTTTATAAAGAAGTTGTTCAATAACTGAAGTTATCGAACAACTTTATTGTTTTTTACCATTTGTTTTTTCAAACTGGACATATCTTTCGCAAGAGGTGCTGTAAATGTCTGACCTGAAGGTAAAGTGACTTCGTAAGCGTGAAGCCCAAGTCTTGATAATAAAGGTTTTTCATCGTAAGGATCGCCCCTGTATGAACGTTTGAACGACGACAGCTTAACAGGATTTTCTTTCCCGTATAAACCATCGCAAACAACAGGATGACCCAGTGCGGCGGCATGCACTCTTATCTGATGTATTCTTCCTGTTTCAGGAAAAACTTCCAGAATACTGTAATTTCCCGCGTTCGCAGTGCATAAAAAACGCGTTAACGATTTTTTCCCCCTGTACTTATCAATAATTGTCTGATGTTTTTTATTGCCGTCCGGAACAAGAGGTAAATCGCAGATTGTCTCTTTCCATGACGGTCTGCCGCGTACAATGGCAATATATTTTTTAATAACTTCCCTTTGCTCAAAGGCAAGCGAAAGTAATTTATGGTTTCCCCTGTCTTTTGCGAATATAATTAATCCCGATGTCTCTTTATCAATCCTGTGAACTGTAAAAACTTTTGTTATATTCAAGTCTTTTTCAATAAGTTTATCAAGCCTGTCTTTCGCTTCATCCCATCGATCCTGACCTACAGAAATTCCTGATGATTTATTTACCGCTATGATACGCGCATCTTCATAAACAATTTCATAAGGAGGCAGAGATTTCAATTTTTTTCCCGGGCTGATTTATTGCGGCTGTTTAACGTTCCCAAAATCAAGGTGCGGTATAACAGGAGTCGATTTGGAAGCGGCTTTATTTTCCATCATTATCGCGTCAAAAACTTCCTGTCTGAAAACTTTTACTTTTTTCGGAGCGTCAATGCCGATTCTGACCTGATCGCCGCGGATTTCAATAATTGATATTGAGATATCGTCTCCAATTACAACTTTTTCGTTTATTTTTCTGGAAAGTATCAGCATTTATTTCCCCGACTCTTTAAATTCAGCCATGATATCATGTTTGGTTTTCCATTTGTTGTCAGACAGAACTCCCTGCATGCCTTTCATTTTTTCCCTGTTAATCACAAGAGGTCCCTGAAGGTTAGCTGTCAATGAACTTCCGTCCTGGGGAATCGTTACAATTACAAATATCAGCGCTTTTTCAGGAGATGTAATTCCTATGTCCGCAAGATCTTCATTGCTGAGGTTAACTTCATAATCAGGACGGAAAAGAAAGGGGTTAATAAGGATAAAAGCTATTTCCTGATCATCAAGCGACTGAAGCCAGTAAAAAGGTTGATGTTCAGCGTCAAATAATATAAAATTTTTATAATCCTCAAATCCAAAAAGCCCCAGAGGAATTTCAAGTTTCTGTTTATCATCAAGTTCAATCCGGCCAAAGGCCTTGGTATTTACCGTCATTATCAACTCCGTATCAGTATTTTACAGCATTACCGCAAAAAATCCAGTAAGGTGGGAGGCAAAACTTTTGCCGCTGTCTGCAGTGTAGCCTGGTGCGCAAACTGTGCCATTTTAAGATTCATCGCCGTTGTTTCCATGTTAAGACCGGCTTCCCTCTGAAGCATGGCGGAAATATTCGGTATTTCCATATTAATCCTCTGCCACGCAAACTCGGCGCGTTCCTGTCTGCTTCCGACCTCCGCGCTTTTCTGGTTTATATTGTTAAGCGCAAGATCAATTCCTCCGATGCCGAGGCTCCCGATATAATCGCTGTCATTGCGCAGCATTGCGTCGCGCAGGCGGATAACCATGTCAAAAACAGAGCCGCCTGAAACCATCGCGGTATTGTTCCAGTTAGGTGCATTATTTACCATATTGCCGTTTATTATTCCCAAATCGCGAAGAACAGAAGAGCCGTTTACACTGTCTTCGGCGCGGATAAGATGGGCGGTTGTTCCTTCAAGAACAAGTCCCCTTGTCGCAGGATCGATTGACGCCTTTACAGGAGCGCCGGAATCATTTATTTTTGCAATAATGGCAGGCAGGGTGTCTCCAATCGCGGCTGTTATTTCAACTCCGTCAATATAAAAAGAACTTGCTTCCTGCACCCTGTAATTTGTAGCGTCTACTGTAGACATTATGCGCATTTTTTCCGCCCAGAAAGCCGTGTCACCTGCAAGATCAAGATCGACAAACATATTATCGCCGATTTCCGCCCTTCTTGTAGCGCCTGCGCCGCGGTATTCAACGCGGACAATCATTGTCTCACCGCCGCCTTCCGCCGTTCCTTCGACAATTCTGAAAGGCTCTGTAAAAACCTTGTCTCCGGCAAACGCCTGTTTCGTATCAGGACCTAAAGCGTTTGATATTGACACAAGTTCTTTTAAAAGTTCATTAATTTCAACTGCCATGATTTTTCGATCATCAGACGAATAAATTCCGTTAGCGCCTGTAACCGCAAGCTCCCTTACACGCTGGAGAATTGAATTTGATTCATCCAGGCGGGTATAGGTGTTGTCAAAATGCTCCATCGCGTACTGGGTATTTTTCTCAAATCTTTCCAGCCGGACAAGAAATGATTCGTATCTGACCGCGTGGGATGCGGCAATCGGATCGTCCCTTAAGTTTGCCAATCTGCTTTGCTTGCCGATCTGTTTTTGAATATTGGACAGCGCTTCTTCCTGCCTGCGCAGAAAAAAACTCATATCCGTTACCGGCATATCATTTGACACTCTTTTCATTTTAAGCCTCCGTTTTTTTTAGCCAGCAGGGTTGTCCTGCCGGCTAAACACCCATGCGGTTAATCAATGTATCAAGCATTGAATTGACAGTTGTTATAAATCTTGCTGACGCGTTATATCCGTGCTGATAGCGGATCATGTTTGAAAGTTCTTCATCTATGTTGACGCCGGAAATTGACTGCCTTCTGTCATACAGATCTTTCATCATAACATCCTGGGTTGCGCGGTTGATTCCCGACTGCTCGCCCAATAGCGCGATGCGTCCTGTAGAATCCGCAAAATAATCGTCGAAGGTGGCAAGACGCCCTACCATTACCTGGGTGTTTCTGATTGACGCAATGGCGGCGGCGGCATCTCCGTTTCCAGGATTTGCAGGATTCCCGTTATAGCCGAATCCTGCCGCAACTGATGTCGGATCTTTTAGAATCGAGGGATTTACCTCGATCCATCCTGACGGATGTGCAATCGGAGCCAGCGCATAATTTTCCGCGCCGCCTGCGAGAACAGCTACAGCGTCCGCCTGTGTCCATGAGTAAGCGCCTTCAGCGCCTGACTGCTGAAGAATTCCCGCGTATCCCGCCAAAAAGTACCCTGAGTCTTCAACATGACGTATAACAAAATCGGGGTTAACCCTTTGCCCTGCGACAAGATCCGCGGGCGTTCCCTTTAGCGAAAGACTGCCTTCCCTATTAAGACGGGCGACAACTTCCGCGCCTGAATTGTTAATGCGGGTAATGACATCCGTAACGGTGTCTGTTGAATAATAGGGAACCTGCACCTGCCTGTCGGAAGCGGAAAGCGTTATCACTCCGTCAAAGCCAATCTGCGCCTGGGGTTCAAGTTTATTGGTCCCGTTTATTCTGTAGATATAACTTGAATCAAATACTCCATCGCCGGAGCGATCATAATTTCCGTTTACATTGGTCACAAACGGATATTCTGAAAAGAAATTCAATCCTGTCATTCCGTTTGCGCCGTAAGCGCTGCGGTGAATCTCATTTACAAGATCGGTGAAGTTCATCGTCATATTGTCAAGATTCTGTATTTCAAATTCGATAGTTCCATCCCGAAGTTCCAGAAGCGCGCCGAGGCTGCCCTTCGCAAAAACAATTTCATTTCTTGTGTCTTTCCAGAAAATATGGGCGAAACCTTCGCTGTCAATATCTTTTCTCATTTCAAACTGGCGCCCTGTTTGTCCCTGAACAAGAATATGTCCTGATGTATGAACCATGTATTCGTCAGGGTCTTTTTGATTTATTGTTACGTCAATTATTGTTGACAGTTCATCAACCAATAAATCGCGCCTGTCCATTAAATCATTGGGATTGTCTCCCTGCGCTTTTATGCGCTGAATGTCGCCGTTAAGAGCGGCAATCTGGCGCGAAAGATCATTAACTCTTGATACGTTCATCTGAATATCAGAATCCACCTGATCCTGAAGACGGCGTAGTCCGCTAAAATGATTATGAATGCCGTCAACCAGCGTTTTTCCCCTTTCGATGACAGCCGTTCTGAATTCTGTGTCAGCGGCATGCTGCGAAAGTTCCTGCCATCCGTCCCAGAAACTGTCCATCTTGCTCTTGACAGAATTTAATCCCGGCACAAGATGAAGCTGCTCCATTTCGCTGATGTAACGATCGCGGGCTGTCCAATAGCCAAGCTCGGAAGCCTGCGCAATTATTCTCTTGTCAAGAAGCTGATCCCTTATCCGCTCAATACGTTCAACTACTACACCCTGCCCTATCTGACCCGGAGTTTCCGCACGGTTAAGCCCCGGAAGATAAATCGGCTCGAATGCGGAAAATTCGGCTCTTTGCCGGGAGTATCCCTTTGTCTCAAGATTGTTAAGGTTATGACCTGTTACCGCCTGCGCCTTTTGATGCGCCTGAATGCCCCTTTTGCCGATTTCCAATCCCATAAAAGTTGAAGTCATGTTTATCTCCTGTTAAAACTGGCTGTTTAAAACCATACTGCGCATATCATGCGAAAAATGCGTTCCATGATTTGTATATGTTTTTACCGCTCTGTCCGGAAAGGCAAGATCGAAAAAATCCTTAAGCGCGGTTTTCAATCCGTTCAGGTATGTCATAAGCGTATCGTTCGCCATACGCAATTTTATTGATTCCATTTTCAGGCTGCGGTAAATTGACGTCAGTTCATTTCTTTGATCTTCAGGCAGCGCAGAGACAAGTTTATAAAATCGTCCCTTCGCATCCAGGATTTGCGAAAAATTATTCTGATGAACCATTGCTTCATAAATGACAAATAACTGCTCCCGTTCTTTTTCAAGAGCTTCCATTTTTAATTCAATTTCATTCATCGCCGACAGTTGATCGTCAAAGACAGTCCAGTCCTTTCCTGTTACAGCCGTTCGGATTTTTTCGTGTATGACAGCCGCATTTTGAATCAGCTCACACTCCTGAAGCAGAATATCCCTGCATTTTTCGTACATCTTCATAACCTCAATTTAACACGCGTATTTAAAGGAATCTTGTGACAATTCCCCTCTCTATGTATCGGCTAATAAAAACGCTTGTTTAAGGAATTTGATGCGGTTTTATGTTCTGTTTTTCATTATTGTAAGGATATTTTTCCCGTCACGGCGGTCATATTCAACATTATCCATTATTTTTTTTACAAGAAAGACGCCTAAACCGCCGACATCGCGGTTAACAAGGGGTTTTTCAAGATCAGGCGGCGCCTGCTCAAGAGGGTTATAGGGTTTCCCTGAATCTTCAAATATTATCAAAATTTTATCAAACGTACTGACAGTTATGCATGCGTTTCCCGATTCAGGCTTGTACGCATAATTTGTAATGTTCATGAAAATTTCTTCTACGGCTATATCCATCTCGTTTATTTTTTCCGCTGTCATTCCTGCCAGTTTTAATTCGTTATTTATGAAATTCAATGCATCGTTTAAATTTTCAGGTTTTGCTTCAAGCTCAAGTTGTTTTTTTTCTTTTTGATCAGTTATCTTAAACACAAGCATTGTGATATCGTCCGCCTGCTCGGCTTCTCCCCTGAAAAGATCCAGTTCTTTTTTTACAGTGTCCAATAATCCTTTTACAGACGCATCCCTGTTTCTGTCAAGAACATCAACAAGCCTCTCTTCTGAAAACAGCTCCAGCCGCATGTTCATCGCTTCTGTAACGCCGTCTGTGTACATAAAAAGCGTATCTCCTGTTTCCAGAATTATTTCATCTTCAGTATATTTTGCGTTTTCCATCCACGCCAGAACAATGCACTGATCAGTCTTCAGGCATTTAAAAGAGCCGTCCCGTTTTTTTATAAGGGGCGGATTATGACCCGCGCTGGCGTATACGAACCTGCCGGTTGGAATATTGTAAATTCCCATAAAAGCCGTGACAAACATTTCCGCCTTGTTCTTCTGCATGAGTTTATTGTTTACTATCTCAAATACTTCCTTTGGACTTTTGGTGCTGCTGCAGGTTTCTATTAACGTTTTTGTAACAACCATGAAAAGAGCCGCCGGAATGCTCTTTCCCAGAACATCGGCAATAATAAGGGCAAGATTGTCCCTGTCTACAAAATAAAAATCATAAAAATCTCCGCCTACATGTTTTGCGGGGAACATGGAAGCGTAAAGATCAAATTCATCTCTGCCGGGAAACGGAGGGAAAACGCCGGGAAGCATGCTCTCCTGAATTTCCGTCGCTACGTTTAATTCAGCCTTAATGCGTTCATTTTCCGCATGTTCGCGTATATTATCTTCAACGAATATTTTTAACTGACCTGTAACTTTATTAAAAGCGCCGGCAAGCACTCCCAGTTCGTCTTTGGAAGTAAATTCAAGCTGTTTATCAAGATTGCCGAACACAAGCTGCGAAACTTCTGTTGTCAGCCGCTTTAACGGATTATTGATAAATTTTGATATCAGGAAAAACGCCAAAACAAGCATCATTATCGACGCAGCGCCTATAAAAACGGAAAAAATCCTGTTATCCCTTTCCATCTCGGCAAAAATTTCGTTTCCTGGAATTTGAATTGATAATAGCCAACCATTATCGATATATCTGCCGAAACGCATATATGAAATTCCTTCAAATTCGAAAGTATCTGCTGTTATATCCCAGGGTATGCTTTCTATTGAAGCCCCGGTCACGCTCCTTGTTCTTGTGCTTGAAATGACATAATCATCTTTTGGAGCGCATAACATAATAAAACTGTTTTCCGTGGGCTTAATTGCAGCTAACTCTTCCAATACTTTATCAATTTCCCAGTCTATGGTTGATATAGCGATTAGTTTTCCGTTTTCATCAAAAACTCCCGAACCGGCAGTAGTCATCAGGCTGAATGATCCTGAATCGTCTACATACGGCTTTGTCCAGACAACCCTGTTGGGCTGTAAATCCGCTTCTGTAAGTTCTTTATACCAATTTTTTTGGTGATAATCGTAATCATTAATAAAAAAGGAATCGTCTATCCTGTATTTTCCGAGCGTTTTGTCATAGAAAACATAAAACCCGGCGCGCACCATATCGTTATTACGGGAATAAGGTTCGAACCACAGACCGCATCCTACAGGAACCGGAAAACCTGAAAGAAAATCCTGTGAAAATTTTTCATAAACAGCGCTTGAGCCTTCTTCCTGCGATTGCGCGTAACTTAACATTCCGCCGATAGCGAAAAACACCGCTCCTTTTTCGATTTCCGATACTGTCTTGTTTAATTTTTCTGTTTCAAGCTCAACTGTTTTTTCAATGCTTTCCAGGCGAAGTATTTTATAATTTACCGACGTAACAATTGTGTATGCAAAAAAGGCGGAACCTTTCACCAAAATAAACGCAAATACTATAACAAGAATTCTGGTTCTCAGCGAATAAACCTGCGTCATTTATTGTCCATATTAATTGAAAAAGCGGGCTTCTGACCGCTTCTTCCAAAGTTTGCTCCTAAACCAACCGGGTTTTGGAACAAGCTCAATTATTCGGGTACAAGCATTTCCTTTAAGGCTACCATACCCAACACATTTCTGACTATATTTGACGGATGCTCTATATTAAATGATCCGCCTTCCTGCGTTACCTGTTTAAATATTTTTAAAATAACCCTTATTCCTATTGAACTTAAATATTCAATCTGCGACATGTCAAGAATAATGTTGTTATGATTTTCCTTAATGACATTCTCCAGTTTATAAAGAAGCAAATCCGCGCTGTTTGAATCTACGCGGCCTTTGGCATGAAGCCTGTATTTACCTTCGCTTTTATCTTCTGTTATTTCAAGAACGTCGCTTTTCATGAATATCTCCGGATTTTTATCAACTTGTGTCTATTTATAAAGTAACCGACTTTATGGACAAACACTAACTCATCAGTGGCTGTTCCAGGATTTAAATTTTTGGAACAAGCTCATTATATTAAAACATTTTATTTTATGCAAGAAAATATTACTGCGCCCGACACGACTCGAACGTGCTACCTACGGATTCGAAGTCCGTTACTCTATCCAGATGAGCTACAGGCGCTAAAGACACCGCCGCTGGTTTTTTGGGTGGATGACGGGTCTCGAACCCGCGACGACAAGATCCACAATCTTGTACTCTACCCCTGAGCTACATCCACCGCGTGTTAATTTTGAACAGTTCTAATATGTTAAAATAATCCGCCTTTGTCAAGCTGGCATGTGTTTTGGTATTTGCTATCTGACATGACGGATAAAAGCGTCGGTATAGCCGATACTTTTAAACCTTTGTAAAATAGCTGCGCTTTCTCCCTGATTCAAAGGTCCAAGTAAAATGCGGTACAAATTATCGGCGTCTTTAAAAACAACAGGCGCGTAACTGTTATCGATTCTTTTGATAGTATTTTCTATTAATTCGGGAGATGAAAAAGCAGCTAACTGAACGTAATACGATCCGCGCTCAAGCTCTTTTATTCCCGGAATGGAAAATATTGTTTCAGCAGCGGCAGGAACAGTTTTTTCCTGCGGAACGATTACTACAATTACAGGGGGTGCAGAAGGTATAGCTACCTGAGCCGCTGGAGTTACCGGAGTTGTGACTGCCGGAGCTGCTGGAGCTGGAGTTACTGGAGTTGCGACTGCCGGAGTTGTAATTCCAGGTATTGATATTCCGGGAATAATATCTTCAGGATTAATTCCGTACAATCCGCTTTCGGGAGGACGTTCTGCTGAGGGTACCAGTACATATTCTTTTTGCTCAGGCGTTTTTTCAGTAACATACTCCAGTTTTTTTTCAGGTTTGGCGATAGACTCTGGTTTTGGTTCAATATACTCAGGTTCAGGTTCAGCGATATACTCCGGCTCTGGTTCTATGTACTCGGGTTCAGCAATATAGACCGGTTCAGGTTCCACAAATTTAGGTTCTTCGATAATTTTAGGTTCAGATTTTGCTATGTATTCCGGTTCTGGTTTAATATACTCAGGTTCAGCGATATAGATCGGTCCAGGTTCTACATACTTCGATTCCTCGATAATTTCTGGTTTGGGTTCTGCTATATACTCCGGTTCTGGTTCTATGTACTCAGGCTCAGCGACATAGACCGGTTCAGGTTCCATATACTTCGATTCCTCAGTAATTTCTGGTTTAGGTTCGGTGATATATTCAGGTTCCGGTTCTATATACTCAGGCTCAGCGATATAAACCGGTTCAGGCTCATATATGTATTCAGGTTTGAGTTCGGCGATATATTCTGGCTCTGGTTCAATGTACTCAGGCTCAGCGGCGTAAACCGGTTCAGGTTCTACATACTTCGATTCCTTGATAATTTCAGGTTCTGGTTTAACAGGTTCAATTTCTTTAACTGCTTCCTGCACCGGTTTCGATGTTGAAGGCATCTCCTTTACATAAACCGGATAATCGACAATCTCCTTGCTTCTCCATTCAGGTTCAAGCGTATAACTCGGTCCTGTAAAAGCGCTTAATGCAGGCTCTGTTTTTTCCGCGGTAGCGGGAGGAATGTAAGTATCTTCACCGTAAATATCGGTAATGCTCGAATCTCCTGAATCAAATAAGGGGCTGCCTGAAGCGATTCCTTCGGTAAACCGCGCATACGCAATCGGCTCCGAAGGCTGCACCATTCTAATTCTGCTTACAACTCCGGATCTCATGCCGATTAATTCCGCCGCCTCGCGGGAAACAATCGCAAGAAGACCGGGACTGTCCAGACTGCCCGCTACAATAACACGGGTACCTTTATTGTTTTCAAGATTTGTAATATCAACTACTGTGTTTCTGGGGTACGAATTCGTCGAGACAAAAAAACCGGCGGCGGGAAGCTCTCCTTCAGGAGCAATGGAAGCCGCTCCTTCCCACGGCGAGGCGCTTTGAAATATCACAAGCGCCGCAAAGATAAAAATAGCAATATATTTTTTCATTTTAATTTCCCCTTACAGTCTGACAACAAACTTGGCCAATTCCTTTATGATTTTTTTTATATCGCTTACGGCGTCTTTTTCCGAACCGTATTTTTTCCCCTGAAAAGATCTTTCATAAATTATTTCATGCTGCTTCACCTTGAATACATAAAGCGACACTGCCTCCGGCGCCTCAATGGGAGATGAATAGTCAAGTTTTGCTATTAAAACAAGATCAACGCCCGCGTCCATTGCTTCAAAAACATCAAAACGGGCAATATCCTGAATGCCGCCTTCCTGTTTTGCATCAAACCGTATCATGGGATAATTGCTGACTATATATCCAGAATCAAAAAATACGTCCATAAAGGAATCTTCCCAAAGAAGCGAATGTTTATTAACTCCCATATTCTCCGGAAGCCCTGTTTCAACCACAAAAAAGGAGATTGAAGAAGCTTCAACTTTAAATATCAATATTATTCCAAGCAATAATGCCGCTGCAACGCTCTTTTTCATTAGTCCTCCGTCTCCATTATCGGCGCCCTTTTCACAATTTGTTATGATCTCTATAATCAAAACGATGAATTATTACGCCATTCAGGTAAAGACCCGCTCGGAAAATAAGTACATCAAACTGTTAAAATCACATCACCCTGACATCAATCTACCTGTATATTTCCCTCAAAGACGTCTTGATATCAGAAAACAGGGAAAGGTAAAACAATCGTTATCCGCTATTTTTCCCGGATACTTATTTATAGAAGCAGATAATGATGAAGAAGTAACAAAATATCGATGGGAATTCAGGCGTACGGAAGGATTCTGCCGTTTTCTAAAATCGAATCAGGAAATTACCCCTCTTTCGGATCATGATCTGGAAACAGTGATGCATTTTTTGAAAAATAACGGTCCCGTTGCTGGAATTTCCAGGGTATACTTTAATGAAAACGCCCGTATTGTTGTTGCTGAAGGTCCCTTAATGGGGCTTGAAGGAAAGATTGTAAAGGTTGACAGGAGAAAAGGCAGAGCGAAAATCAAGCTTGATTTATACAATGATTCATTTACAGTTGATCTGGCCTTTGAGGTAATTGAATCACTGGGAGCTCAAAACAGGAGATAGCTTACGGAAAAGTCAAAACGTTTATATATAATCGGAGCCGGATTTGCGGGGCAGACAATTGCCAGAGAGATACTGAAAAAACGTATTTTCGGACAGGTTGTCGCTTTTTTGGATGACGATCCTGTAAAAATAGGAAAAAAGAACGACGATATTCCCATTTTGGGTCCTATTAAGGACGCCTCTGTTTTACTGCAGACCAATCCGGCGGATGAAGCGATAATTGCCATTCCGAGCGCCGGCACGGAACTTTTAAAAGAGCTTTTTACAATCCTAAAAAACGCTAATTTCCAGAAAATCCGTATCCTGCCTGGAATTTCCCAAATTGTCGAAGGAGACGCGCACCTTATACAGATGCGCTCTATCGATTTGCAAGACTTGCTTGGCAGAAAACCGGTAACTATCAACCTGAAAGAAAGCCTTGCCTACCTTCGGGGAAAGCGCGTTCTTGTAACAGGAGCCGGCGGCTCTATCGGCAGTGAGTTGTGCCGCCAGCTTTTATCAGGCGGAGCGGCAAGACTTTACCTCTTCGGGCACGGTGAAAACTCAATTTACCAGATTAACAAGGAACTGCGCCTTTTACAGGAAGAGGGGGTCGGCGAAAAAGCAACTCTTGTTCCGATAATCGGCGAACTTAAAGACAGCGATTATGTTGATTATATTCTGAAACAGTTAAAAGCCGAAGCGATCTTCCACACTGCCGCCTACAAGCACGTACCAATGATGGAGGAAAATCCTGTTGCGGTTATCGAAAACAATGTTCTTGGAACTGAAAACCTTGTCAATGCCGCTGTTAAAAACGGCGTCAGGCGTTTTGTGCATATATCCACCGACAAGGCAGTACAACCGGTTTCAGTATACGGCACGTCAAAATATATCTGTGAACAAATTGTGCTTTCCGCTGGCGAAAGGGTAAAGGGGAATTCCTGCTTCACGGTTGTGCGTTTTGGAAATGTGCTTGGTTCGCGCGGTTCAATAGTTCCTCTTTTCCAGCAGCAGATTGAAAAAGGCGGCCCTGTTACAATTACCCATCCTGACATGAGCCGCTATTTTATGACAATCAGCGAAGCATGTTCCCTTGTTCTTAAAACAGGCGGCGTAGGTGAAAACGGCGGTCTTTATCTTTTGGATATGGGAGAGCCTGTAAAAATCCGCGACCTTGCGGAACAGCTGATTCGCTTTAACGGCTACGAACCCGAAACTGAAATAAAAATCGAGTATACAGGGCTTCGTCCCGGAGAACGCCTGGACGAATCCCTTTTATCAGGCGACGAAATGCCCTCCCTGACAGATTACAGCCGCATCCTTAAGATAAACAGAAAGACGCCTCTTGCGATTAACGTACAGGAGCTTCTGGATGAACTGCGTCCTGTCTGCCGTCTTGATCCTTCTCTCCCCCAGAACTACAGAAACGCCGCGCTTCTCAAGGACATACTGCATAAATACAAGGTTATATGCAAATAGACAGTTCAGTCTATCTGGAAGATATTTATCCGCAGAATCTTTTATACGGAGTTACAATAAGATCCCCTGTTGCAAAGGGTTATTTGAAATATCTGGTACTGCCAAAACTGCCGGATCACTACACTGTTGTCACGGCAAAGCATATTCCCGGTGAAAACAGATTCGAAGAAACAGCCATGCCTGTCCTTGCTGACGGAAAACTTTCCTACGCGGGAGAACCTGTTGCCGTTATTTTTGGTCCTGACAAAATAAAACTAGAAGAACTTGCGGCGATGATCAATGTTGCCGCCGATGAAGAAATTCCGTTTTTTTTGATTGACGGCGTCAGAGCAGATAATGCGAACGGAATCGTCAGGGAAATCAATATCGGAAACTGCGGTGAAAAAACAGGGGAAACATTTACATGCAGCTATGAAACGGGAATTCAGGATCAATGGTACGCTGAACCGTCTGGAGCGATAACGTGGTATTCCAAAACATCAGATAAAAAAAAACAGGCGGGTAAAACGCTTGTTGTAAAAACGGCGACCCAATGGCCGTATCATGTAAAACGTTCCGTGTCCCGCGTATTGGCTGTGGATCAATCCATGATTTCCATGGAACCTTCCGCTTTAAGCCTGCACATGGACGGAAAATTATGGTTTCCGTCGCTTATCGCATGTCATGCCGCGCTTGGAACATATCTTACAAAAAAACCTGTCCGACTCATTCTTAACAGGGTTGATGATTTTAAATATTCGCCGAAACGTTGCAAATCAAATATCGATATTACAAGCAATTTTGACAACAACGGGAATATTACAGGAGCGGAAATTTTGATTAACATCAACATGGGCGCTCATTCGGTTAATGATAATGAAATTCTTGATCTAATGTGCCTTGGCGTTATCGGAAATTACCGGATTGACAATTTAAAATTAGAAGCGCATGCCGTAAATTCAAATATCCCGCCGCAGGGACCGTTTTCCGGATTTGGGCTTTCGCAGGGATTCTTTGCGATTGAACGTCATGTATCGCAAATTGCAGATAAGATTAAACAAGATCCTGCGATATGGCGGAAAAATCACATAATTACGTGTAAAAACCAAATCGACACTAATAATTTGATCGATCTGACAGCTAAATCCGGTGATTATTACAGGAAATGGACATCATATGAGTTATTGCGTCAGAATTACAGGGAAAGAATTCCGGAAAAAGGAGAAAACCCGCGCGGAATTGGAATTGCCGTCGGGTTTCAGGGAAACGGAATGTTATATGACAGAAGCTCCTGTAATGTTGAAGCGACGCTGACAAAAGAAGGCGTTCTTGAAATAAGAACAAGCCTTTGCAGTTCAGAGGATTACGTAAAAATTTGGGAAAAAGCCGCTATGGAGATCATTCCAATGAAACAAGGCATGATTCGCCTGATTACTGAAAACTCTCCTGATTGCGGTCCTTCCTGCTCTTCACGTAACATAACGGCGGTAACAAAACTTGTAGAGAAATGCTGCCTTGCAATTAAAAAGCAGAAGGGAAAATCGCCTTTGCCTTTAACTGTTCGCCGCTGCAGCAAACCTTCAAGCGGCAGCCTTTTAAACGGCGTTATTGCATCCGCGTATATGGATACAGGCGTTTTTTTAAAACCGGGATATGCGTGCGCTGTTGTCGAAGTATCAATTGACATCGTAGAGTGCATTCCCAAAATACGCGGCGTATGGATGGGAATCGCAGGCGGAAGGATCATTTCAGCTAACAGGGCGAAGAGAAGTCTTACGCGAGGAGCGGCGCAGGCGCTAGGCTGGGCATATACCGAAAATATCGAATATATAAACGGAACGCTGCCGGAAAATCAATACTACAATTTTTCAATACCCTCCCCTGCCGACATTCCGCCGATACATATTGATTTTATTCCGGACGACAGCGGCGAAACAAGGGGAATAGGAGAACTTCCGTTTACATGTGTTCCTGCGGCTTTTATGCAGGCTGTCTCCCAGGCAATGGATTACAGTTTTATTTCAATCCCCTTAAAAAGAAAAGATATATGGGAAATGGTACGCCATAAAAGATCAGAAACCCAGGCGGGCGTTAAATGACAATTAATTTTATTTTAAACGGAGAAGATGTAGTTGTCCGCTGCGGCGCCGGCATAAGGCTTATCGATATCTTACGCGGACAATTCGGACTGTTAAACGCAAAAGCCGGCTGCCTGACAGGTCAATGCGGCTCCTGTTCGGTTTTATTTAACGGTATGGTAAGTCCCGCCTGCCTGATTCCCGCTTTTAAAATCAAGAACAGCGAAATAATCACAATAGAGGGTTTTTCACAGACAATCGAATATGAAGAAATAATGAACGGATTCATTAACGCGCATACAGGAAATTGCGGCTACTGCGAAGCTGGAAAAGTCCTGTGCACGGAAGCTCTTCTTTCGTATATCGGCGCTCCGTCAAAGGAAGAGATTTTAAAGGGATTTTCAGGGATTAAATGCCGGTGCACAAATTCAGAAAGACTCATAAAAGCCGTAAATATAATTGCCGATCTCAGGCAGAAGAGGCTGTGTGGACACGCTTCCTGACCAGATTTTTTACCCAGAGTCGTTCAATGAACTGTTCTCCGTATGGAACCATTTTCCGAAAGCAGTCCCATTTGCCGGAGGAAGCGATCTAATCAGGAAACAGGGAAACAATATCATCAATCTTCCCGGAGTAGTCCTTTGCCTTGATAATCTTGAAGAGCTAAACAGGATAACAAGAACGGAACATTATCTTGAAATCGGCGCGATGGTAAAAATAAACAGGATTTTAAGACTTGGAAAAATAGTCCCTGAAATTTTACGCACCTGCGCGGATAATATCGCAGGCGTTCAGGTCAGAAATATTGCGACTGTCGGCGGAAATCTGTGTTCCACTTCCCATATGTACGATTTACCCGCTCCTCTGACTGCGCTTGACGCCCAATATGAACTGCGGAACACTCATAATACCAGGTGGGTATCGGCTTCACGCTTTCATTCCGCAGATGAGCATACTGATCTTCAAAATCAGGAATTATTGACCCGAATCAGGCTGCCTTTGCATCATTGGGACTATTCAATATACAAAAAATTCTACAGAAATGATATTTTTAGCAGTGAAGTGCTGGTTTTTCTGGCAAAAGCGCAAAAAAACGTATTAACTGACATCAGAATTGTGTATAAAACCGCTAAAATCCTGCGAAACAGGAACGGAGAAGACATATTAAACGGTAAAATACTTCCATTACACAGAAAAACGGCTCATGATTTTATTGAAAACTGGAAAACATTTCTGGAAAACAAGACTGATATAAGCGAATTCTCAAAAAACGCCCTCATAAATAACATTGAGGAAAATGTTTTTCTCCTGTCTGAATAAAATTCCAGTCTACTCTTGAATAAGATGCCTAAAAATACTAAATTAATGAAATAAAACGATATATTCATGGAGCGTGTTACGGCCGCCTTTGAATATAACGTCCGTCTGACAGTTTATGAAGGTCAGACAGGTTCAAAATACCTCGCTTTTTTTCCGGTTTTTCCTCCGGAAAGGTTGATTTTTGCCTGATGGATTAAATTATTGAAAGTATTTGCCTTTCTTCCTGTGTTTTTCGTTTTGTTGATCCATTTTGCTTTTTCACAGGAAGAAACGGAAGATGCTGTTGATTCTCCTGAATATACGGATTCCGTCCATGTTTTATACGATGAAAACTCGGTTTTTTTTATCAATTCCGTTGATTTTCACATAACGGGAATTACGCGTCAGTTTGCGCTTCTGGACAAGGGAGAAATTAACAGGGGAGATGAGATAACAGGTTATCATAACCTTGTTAAATATGTTCAGGATAAACAGCAGCTTCTTTATAACCAGAGAGCCCTGCAAAGCGCCGGTATTGAATTTACCGTAGGCGAAATAAACACAGACGGAAAATATCCTGTTGATCTTGCGGTTACCGCAAAAGACTCATGGAACATTCTTGCCCTTCCCCGTCCGCATTTTAACACAAATTCGGGGGTTAGGGTTACGCTTAACGTAAGGGACTATAATTTTTTCGGCACGTTGATGCCGCTGCGTTTTGATATAGGTTACAGACGTGATTTACAGGGAAGAAACTATTATTCATTCATGCTTGATACAGACACTCCTTTCAGGTTTCTCGATCTGGGCTGGAATTTTGTCTTCAGTAATAATGTTGAATATAAACCTCATTTTGACGAACAATGGTATTATAAAAATACCGCCGGTTTATCTGTTAATCTGCCTTTAGGAAAGACTACCGTTGTCGCGGGTTTCCGCGAATCGCTTTTTGTTAATCAGGAATATGATGACGCGGATAAAGAGCATTACGGTGATACGCATCGAGGATTATATTTATCCAGCAATCCTTCTGTAGACTGGATAATACCTACAGGCGTGGAAGCGGGCAGGTACGGGCAGATTCATTATGTCCCGTATATCAACGCGTCAATTCCGCATTCACTGTCTCCATGGCCGCTGACAACTGAGTGTGAAACAGGGCATGTACATGATCTAAAGGCATTCCCGATATTGTATTTTGGACACTCTCTTGGATTCGGCAGAATAGACTGGAAGGACGATTTTAAAAACGGACTATCTGTAAATATCAGGAATGCATACGCCTATTATTTCAGGGAAAAACATTACAAAACCAATCCATGGCATACCAATATCCAGCTAAACATGACAGGTCATTTTATTTTTGCAGATGCTTTTATTGGCTTATCCTGCCGATTTCTGTACCGCCACTGGTTGTTCTCTGACATTCATACCGAAGCTGGAGATGTAATGCGCGGCATTCCCGACAGCAATGTTAATGCAAATTTCATGATTTCATTTAACATGGATTTCCCTGTAAAGGTATTAAAAGCGAAACCTGCGGAATGGTTCGGCGTGGAGTTTTTCAGATATTTTAATTTTGATCTTCATTTAAGTCCTGTTTTTGACATTGCCGTTTTTCATCATCCTGTCCATCAGACATCCCTAAGCCTGAACAATTTTCTTGTTTCCGGCGGTCTTGAGGCGATCTTTTTTCCGCATTTAGTCCGTTCACTGCATCTGCGGATAGGCGCATATCTTAATTTAACAAACAAGGAACAATCAGCTAACGCCGTGCAGGGTGGATATAACCGTTCTACAGCGGGAAAATACGAAATATATATCGGAACCGATTTTCATTTTTAGGATTTCTTTTGAACATAAAATTATTTAACGAGATATACGCCTACAGGGAAATGATAGCAAGCCTTGTGAGAAAGGATTTACGGGGGCGTTATAAAGGCTCGGTATTGGGTTTTCTATGGACATTTTTAAATCCGCTTCTTCAGCTTCTTGTATACACGCTGGTTTTTTCAGTCATCATGCGTGCGAATATAGAAAAATTTTATCTCTTCCTTTTTGTCGCCCTGGTGCCATGGCTCTTTTTCGCGTCGTGCCTGTCCGCCGGAGCCGGAGTTATAGTCAATGAAAAAAATCTTATCGTTAAAATACATTTTCCGCGGGAAGTAATACCGATTTATTTTGTTACAAGCAGTTTTATAAACATGTTATACTGCTTTGTTGTAGTAATAGCCGTTGTTCTTGTTTCCGGCATTCAATTAAACATTGTTGCGTTTTTCTATTTACCTGTTATCATGGCAGTGGAATACATTATGGCGCTGGGAGTATGTTTTATGGTTTCCGCCGTAACCGTATATTTCCGCGATCTGCAGCACATTATGGGAATTCTTACAATGGCATGGCAGTTTTTAACTCCGATATTGTATCCGATTACCCTTGTTCCCGATGAATTAATGCCAATTTTTATGCTTAACCCCATGACCCCGGTTATTAACGCTTACCGTGACATTTTGTATTACGGGAAAGTACCCCAGATGTTTACGATGATTCACGCAGCAATATTCGGAATTGTAATATTAATTTTCGGTATTTTAATTTTCGGCAGATTAAAAAGACGTTTTGCAGAGGTGCTGTAGTGGCTGTGATAACAGCGGAAAATGTCGCGAAAAAATTCAAGATTTATTATGACAGAACCTACAGTTTAAAAGAAAAAATACTTTTTAAAAACCGCAGCCATTATGAAGACAGATGGGTGTTAAATGACATCAGCTTTGAAGTAGAAAAAGGCGAAGCAATCGGGATAATCGGACAAAACGGCTGCGGAAAAAGCACGTTATTGAAACTGATGACGCAGATAATGTATCCCGATAAAGGCAGTATAGAAATAAAAGGGCGGATATCAAGCCTTATAGAGCTTGGCGCGGGTTTTCACCCCGACATGAGCGGCAAGGAAAATATTTATATTAACGCTTCCATCTTTGGTTTAACGCGCAGGGAAATAGACAGGCGCGTTGAGCAGATAATTGATTTTTCGGAAATCCGCGAGTTTATTGACAATCCTGTACGCACATATTCATCCGGGATGTATACGCGGCTTGCGTTTTCTGTCGCCATCCATGTTGACGCCGATGTTCTGCTTGTTGATGAAATCCTCGCGGTAGGAGACGCCGGCTTTCAAATTAAGTGCTTTAATAAAATGCGTGATATTAAAGAAAGCGGAATAACAATCGTAATAGTTTCGCACAGCCTTGAACAAATAGAAAAATTATGCGAAAGAAGCATATGGATAGACGGAGGATTTGTCCGTAAACACGGCTCTCCTTCTGATGTTCACAGCGAATACCTTGATTATATAAACAAAAGAGCTTTGGTGAACGCATGAAAACAGTAATCCTTGCAGGCGGTCTTGGCACTCGTCTTTCTGAAGAAACAAATTTACTTCCAAAGCCAATGGTAGAGATCGGCGGAAGACCCATTTTATGGCACATAATGAAAATTTATTCGTATTGGGGTTTTAATGAATTTGTCATTCTGACAGGATATAAATCACATATAATAAAAGAATATTTTATAAATTATTATACCCGTTATTCTGACATTACAGTTGATATGTCCAATAACTCTGTTGAAATTCACAACCATCGCACCGAGCCGTGGAAAGTAACAATGCTTTATACAGGGCAGGACACAATGACAGGCGGGCGTCTTTTAAAGGCAAAAGCCATCATCGGCAATGAACGTTTCATGCTTACATACGGAGACGGCGTAAGCGATATTAATATCCCAAAACTGATAAGTTCCCATGAAAAATCGCGGAAACTTGTAACATTAACCTCTGTCCAGCCGACAGGGCGTTTCGGTTCAATTGAAATTGACAATGACGGAAAGGTAAGCTCGTTTACCGAAAAACCTGCCGGGGACGGTTCTTGGATAAACGGGGGGTTTTTTATAATGGAAGCCAGCTTTTTTAATTATATAAGCGAAGGCAATCCCACTATTCTTGAAAAAAAACCTCTTGAATCAGTTGCAGAGGCGGGACAACTGAACGCTTACAAACATACCGGCTTCTGGCGTTCAATGGACACATTACGCGATAAAAATGAATTAACCGACATGTGGGTAAACGGATACGCACCCTGGGCTCTTTGGCAGAAATGACGCTTAACATCGGAGTTTTCGGTCTTGGATTTGTAGGTCTTACAACGGCTTTGGGATTTGCGGAAAAAGGTTTTTTAACAAGAGGATTTGATGTAAACGAATCCAGACTTAAAAATATTTCAAACGGGAAATTACCGTTTCTTGAACCAGGACTTGATGAAGCGCTAACGCGCAATTTAAATAAAAACTTCATTCCGGCTACTACCGCGGCTGAAGCCGCAAAAGAAAGCGATGTATTATTTTTATGCGTGGGCACCCCGCGCAGTGAAAACGGTTCTTCCGATCTTTCATTTGTTTTTTCCGTTTTGGACAGTATTATTCCTGTTCTTTCTGATAATCGTTACCGCGTTCTGGTAATAAAATCAACTGTGCCGCCTGGAACGGCGCAGAATGAAATACTGCCTTACCTGCATGTAAAGAAAATTTCCGGCAATTTTTCCCTTGCAAATAACCCTGAATTTCTGCGCGAAGGAAAATGCTGGGATGATTTTATTAAACCGGACAGAATTGTCTGCGGATCAAATGATGAACGCGCCGGCAGGATATTAAAAATAATATATCAGCCGTTTAACGCGCCGCTGCATATTGTTTCCCTGAATACCGCGGAGTTTATCAAGTATTTGTCGAATACCATGCTTGCCGCCATGATAAGTTTTTCCAATGAGATGTCAATGATAAGCGACAAAATCGGAAACATTGATACGGGACATGCGTTTAGAATTTTACATGAAGATAAACGGTTAAAAAATTCCGGCATCGCAGATTATATTTATCCGGGATGCGGTTACGGCGGATACTGCCTGCCCAAAGATACATTAGCCATGGCGGAAAAAGCAAAGCAGTACGGCTTTACTCCGCAAATACTTGAAAAAGTGATTGAAGTAAACGAGGGGATGCCCTCCTTCTTTGCCGATAAAATAAAATCGTCGGCGGATAAAAATGAAAAAATCGGCATTTTAGGCTTGTCTTTCAAACCTGAATCTGATGATGTAAGGGACAGCGCTTCGGCAAAGATAATCGCCTTGTTAAAAAAAGACGGTTATAAAAATATAAACGTTCATGATCCGGCTGCAAATAAAACATTTAACGATCTATACCATTTTGAAAACATAAAATATTTTACAGATAAAAATAGTCTTTGCAGTGAGAGCGACATTATTGTCCTTGTAACTGCATGGGAAGAATACAGGCGCCTGCGTTCTGAATTCCCGCGTAAAAAATGGATCGACTGCAGATATTTTCTGGGATGAAAAACACAGGCGGAATGGGTAACATAAATTGACAGTAACGCAGCTTGAAACTGATATTTCCCATACCTTTTCCGCCCTTTCATCCGGCGAAAGAGGCAGGTTAAGGGACGCTGTAATCCTAATAACAGGCGCATGCGGATTTCTTGGATATTACCTAATGCACTTTCTCAGGCAAACCGCTTCCGACTTGGGAATTAAGAAAGTTATCGCACTTGACAATTTTATGCTTGGAAAACCCGCATGGCTTGAAAAATTCACAGGTAATCCTTTTTTTGTCATCGAACAATTTGATATTATTTCCGGCAATATCGGAGAAGTCCAATTTGCAGATAACGCAAATTACATCATTCATATGGCATCAATTGCCTCTCCTGTTTTTTACAGGAAATACCCGATTGAAACGCTTGATGCCAATATTTGGGGGCTTAGGAAACTGCTTGATTTTTACAGGGAAAAAAGCATAAAAGGATTTCTTTTCTTTTCTTCCAGTGAAATTTACGGCGACCCTGACAGCAAAAACATTCCAACGCCGGAAGAATACTTCGGATATGTGTCAATAACAGGACCCAGAGCCTGTTATGATGAATCAAAGCGCTTCGGCGAAACAATGTGCATGTTATTCGCTCAGCAGTACAATATGCCGGTTAGCGTTGCGCGCCCTTTTAACAATTACGGACCTGGCATGAAACTCAATGATAAACGCGTACCCGCCGATTTCGCTCTGGCTGTTTTTGAAGGACATGACATTGATATTCTGTCAAACGGATCCCCTACAAGAACATTCTGCCATATTGCCGATTCCGCAGGCGGATACCTGAAAATTCTTCTGCACGGAAAGTATGATTATTTTAATATAGGAATCGAAAAACCGGAAATTACCGTTAATGATCTTGCGCAAATCTATGTAAAGGCGGGAAAGGAAATTTTTAACTATAAAGGTCAGGTTAAATACACAGTATCATCTGACAATCATTATTTAACAAATAATCCGCAGCGCCGCTGTCCTGATATAACAAAAGCAAAGAGTGTTTTGGGATATAACCCGGTTATTTACGCTGAAGAAGGCATACAAAGATTTTTAAAATATTTAAAAGAGAATGATAAAAATGAATTTTTTTGGTAGAGCGGGGTTTTAAGCAATGTTTGAAAACATGAGCGAACAACAGGCAAGGGAACATATCCTCAAATTGGCTGCAGAATATGCTGATATCTTTCATAAACAAAAACCTTGTTCGGCTGAACAGCGTATTCCCTACGCTTCCCGCGTTTTTGACAAGGCAGAAATTGTAAACCTTATAGACAGCTCGCTTGATTTCTGGCTGACAGCCGGAAGATATACAGAACAGTTTGAAACTGTCTTTCCGGAAAAAATAAACAGTAATTACTGTTCTCTTGTAAATTCAGGCTCATCGGCAAATCTGCTTGCATTCATGGCGCTGACCTCTCCTCTTCTGGAAGATCGCGCAATAAAACCAGGGGATGAGGTCATTACTGTCGCAGCCGCTTTTCCGACTACAGTTTCTCCAATCGTGCAGTACGGCGCTATTCCCGTTTTTATCGATATTACAATACCTCAGTATAATATCGATCCTGAATTACTTGAAAATGCACTCAGTAAAAAAACAAAAGCTGTCTTTCTTGCGCACTCGCTTGGAAATCCTTTTGATTTAAACGCGGTTAAAGAATTCTGCAATAAAAATAAATTATGGCTGATCGAAGACAACTGCGATTCGCTTGGCGCGTCATATACCATTAACGGAAAGGAAAAATATACAGGGACAATCGGCGATATAGGAACATCCAGTTTTTATCCGGCCCATCACATAACAATGGGTGAAGGCGGAGCCGTATATACAGGCAACTCGCTTCTTCATAAAATAATCAGATCAATGAGGGACTGGGGGCGCGACTGCGTGTGTCCCGGCGGAAAAGACAATATGTGCGGCAGCCGTTTTGACAAACAATACGGCGAACTGCCTTCAGGATATGATCATAAATACGTTTACAGTCATTTTGGATATAATTTAAAAGTGACTGACTTACAGGCTGCTATAGGCTGCGCGCAGCTTGAAAAACTTTCTTCATTTGTCGAACGAAGGCGCTATAACTGGCAGCGTCTTTATAACGGATTAAAGGATTTATCGGAAAAATTAATTCTTCCGCTGCCCTGCCCCAATTCAAAACCAAGCTGGTTTGGATTTATGCTTACCTGTAATCCGGAAGGGAGCAACTCCAAAACAAGAAATAAATTAACAAGGTACATTGAGGATAATAAAATTCAGACAAGAACGCTTTTTGCAGGTAACATTGTCAAGCACCCGTGTTTTGATGAAATGCGAAAAAATGGAACAGGTTACAGAATATCAGGTACACTGGAAAATACCGACCGCGTGCTGAATAATTCATTCTGGGTCGGCGTATACCCCGGCATGACGGATGAAATGACTGACCGCATTATTGAAGTTATACATGATTTTTTTTCACGCAATATTTAATAAATTAACAGACGGCTGAAATATTGCGGTTGAAAGGAACCTTGTTTTGGATAAAGAATATATATTAAAACATAAAAATGTTCCTGTGCTGTTGTTTAAATTGAATGAGGATTATGAATTATCCGAGTTTGGCGCTGTATTTGACGAAAAAAGACTGCCTTTCGGCGTTAAATATTCAGGAAAAAAAGAAGCTCAGTTTAAACAATTGGCAGACTGGATAGAAAACAGGGGATTGCCGAGGGGAAGATCGGATTTAACAAATATACAACAGGATATGGATGTAAAAAGTTCCGTTGAATTGTCTTTTGGTTCATACGCCCTTAATTTATCAGATCAATATTGGGTTCATAAATCTGACGCTGATATAATTTGGAATGACATCAATTTTTTTGTTAATGATTTCAAGGAAGTTGTAAATTTTGATTTTTCCGGAGTATATGAGAATATAAAAGATATAGTTATTGCTCCGGATTTGACTGTAGACGGAAGTTTAAGAAAAAAATGGATAATTAATGAAAATGAAAGATATTTAATTAAAGGAAGCAGGTATGATGAAATGCAGGAACCCTTCAATGAATATATTGCTTCAAATCTAATGGACTTGTCAGGCATTGAACATGTAGAATACGGGCTGATAAGAAATAAAAGCAATAATATTCCGCTAAGTATATGTAAATGTATGGCGGACAAGAATACAGATTTTATTACCGCTCAAACGGTTCTTGATATGGAATTAAAAGAAAACAGAAATGAATACGACAGATTTATACAAATATGCAAAAAATACGAAATTAATGACGCCAAAGACAGAATTGACGAGATGATTATTTTGGATTATTTAATTGGAAATACAGATCGTCATACCGGAAATTTCGGCATTATTCGAAATGCGGATAATCTTGAATGGATAAAAATTGTCCCAATATTTGATAATGGAAACAGTTTTTGTCATAATATAAATTATATTGATGATATAAATAAAAACATTAACAGTTTATGCATGTGGATGGGCGGCGGTAATTATGAAAAGTTAAATTTAATAGATTACCCGCAATGGTATTCAAAAGAAAAAGGAAATGAATTCATTGACATAGTAAAAAATGGATTGGACAAGAATGAAAAAATAACAGAAAAAAAGAAAGAGAACTTAAATGACATATTCAGTATCAGAATTAAGGAATTGGAAAAAATATTAAATAAAGTCCGTTTATAATTGAGTTATACCGGAGAATTTTCATAATGACAGATATAGAGTTTAAAGCAACGCTGCAAATGGTAATTCAGATTATTAAAGTAATAGTTATTGGCTGTCAATCAGCAGATTTTTGTGAATAAAATGAATTCAAATGAATTATCAGATATTATAAGAGGCGGCGAATCCAGCACAGTTCAGTTAAAGGAACGACTGCCGCATCAGGACAGCTTTGCAAATGAGTTAATCGCGTTTTCCAATTCCAAGGGCGGAATAATTATAATAGGCGTTAATGATAAAACAGGTGAATTAAACGGGCTGTCCTTCAGTGAAATACAGCAGACAAATCAGCAAATTGTGAATATCGCCTCGCAAAAGGTATATCCTCCGGTTTTTTTAACAACAGAAACAGTAACAATAGACAATAATCAGCTTATCATTGTAAATGTAGACGAAGGCTTGTCCAAGCCGTATAAAGATTCAAACGGAACTATTTATTTAAAAAACGGCGCTGATAAACGAAAAGTTACTTCCAATGATGAAATAGCGCGTTTATTGAGGGAAAGCAGGGCACTGTTTGCCGAAGAAATGCTTATAAAGGGAAGTTCAATTAATGATATTGATGCAGATGAATTGGATTTATTCTTATATAGAAAATATAAAAAGAAATCAAATGAATTTATTGATGATGGCATTTCCATTGAACAAATACTTGAAAATTTGAATTTGGCGCAAAATGGAGCTTTTCTTTTAGCCGGATTATTATTATTTTCCAGCAGAAGACATTTCTATCTTCCGCAATTTTCCATTCAATGCGTTTCTGTTGACGGTTCCATTATTGAAAATACATTCAAGGATAATGAAGCGGCATTTGAAGGGACAATTTCTCATGTTTATAAATGCACCATTGATTTTATTAAAAGAAATATGAAAAAAATTCCGGAAACAAACGGATTTAATAGTCTGACTAAATGGGAAATCCCTTATGAAGTTTTTGAAGAATTATTGGTAAATGCATTAGTTCATAGAGATTATTTTATTTCCTCTACCATAAAAGTATTAATATTCACAGACAGAGTAGAAATTATAAGCCCTGGTAAATTACCTAATTCTCTATCAATTGAAAATATTAAAAACGGCGTCTCTGTTATAAGAAATAATATTCTTTTATCTTCTTTACAGTATATTTTACCGTACAAAGGGTTAGGTACAGGGATCAGGCGTTCTTATTCATTATATCCTGACATAATAATGGAAAATAAAATAAAGGAAAACCAATTTCAGGTTATTATAAAAAGACCTTTATTATAGCGATATTAATCCCGTGAGCATAACCAAAGCCTGCAAGTTTCTTGACGCTCAAATCGCTGATAAAACAACCGGCTTACCGGACGAAATATCCTACTTTACGAGCCGCGCTACCCCATTGGTCAATGTAAACCTGCTGATTTTAGTTTTACTGTGAAATAATACTCCCACAGTTTAATAACAAGGCACTTTTTTCTTTTTTATATGAATGTTTCACAAAATGTGATTATATTATTGACAATAAATGTTAAAAAGCAGATAATGCTGATTATCTTGAATATTATAATGTATGTCTTGATAGTTAAATATCCTTGCATAAACCATATAGTAGATTTGTTAATTTCTTTATAATAGGGATGAACAACATGTTAAACGTAAAAAAAACCGGGAATATCGTACAAGAACTACCTTTAGTATCAATAAAAATCCCAAGTTATAATTATGGAAGGTATCTTGGTAACTGCCTTGACAGCATTTTAAACCAAACATATCCCAATATTGAGGTTTTATTCAGGGATAATGATTCAAATGATGATTCTTATGAAATTGCCTTATCTTACAGGAAAAAATTCGCTGAAAAAGGATATTATTATGAAGTTTCAAAAAATAAAAGAAATATAGGCAGTGACAATAATACTGGAAGGCTTTCTATTTTTGCCGACGGTAAATATCAATATGTTTTAGGCTGCGATGATGCAATATCACCGAATTTCATTGAAACCTGCATTAATTTATTTTTAAAATACCCTAAATTAAGCACAGTTATAACTCACAGGGAAGAAATAGATGAAAATGATAATAAACGTCTTACACCTCCGTTTTATAATAAAAATTGCATTATAGAGGGTAAAAAACAGGCAGCAGTTTATATGATGGCAGGAATTGCAGTTCCTGTACAGCGAATGTTTGATGTCAAAAAATTAACTTCTTCTGTCGGCTCATATTACAGAAATTATTTTGTAGCCGGAGACTGGGCATGGAATTTTTTATATTCGTTTGTCGGCGATGTCGCATATATAAAAAAACCGCTTTGCCAATACCGTACCCATTTTGGAAATGAAACAAATGAGTCTGAATTGAATTTACTTGGAATTTTTGAGCATTTTACATTGATACATGAATTTTATAATGTTGGTAAGGCCTTTAATGTTCAGGAAGTTATTGAACGTAAAGACATTGCTGTAGAAAAACTTGGCAGTATGTGCATGCGTTATGCGACTAAAATGTTTTATAATAATTTACATGATATTGCCAATAAATACCTTTTGCTTGCTCCTATATATAAACCTGATATTGTAAGTGAAGAAATTTACAGAGAATTAAATGATTGCCTTATTTTGAAAAACGATAAATTAATTGAACGTTTAGGTATGATTGAAAAGACCTATACTGTGAACAGAACAGCTTCTTATGATCCGCCGGAAGGCAGTTTAGAAATTTAGATAGAAGGAGATTAAATAAATTGGAAATAGATAATATCTACGAATTTGATGAAAATGGTATGTCTATACATTTTAAAAGACCTTTTAATTACCAAATTGGTAACACAGATCTTTTGAAATTTTTTAAAAAAGTGGAAAATGGTGATAATATTGATGAATATGAACTTTTGCATAATTTAAGTAATTTTAAAAACATAATTATTTGGGGTTGCTCAGCTCTTGGCGCTTCCATATATGAGTACTTGACTCAAAAAAAAATAAAAATATCGTACCTTTGGGATATTCGCGCGGATGAAATTAAAAATATTAATGGAAAAAAGGTTTCTCTTCCATTTTCTGACGATGAAAATGACAAAGAAAATACAATAATCATTATTTGTATTTCAAATAATGTTATACAGAAAAATATAAGATTGCAGTTAAAAAGTAAAGGGTATTATAATGTTTTTTTGGGCGGACATTTATATATGGGTTTAATTTGTCCTTCCAGTAAAGATACAGGAATAAATAATATTTTTTGTCTAAAGGAATCTCCCTGCCTAAAGATATTCTGTCCAAGACAAGTTAATTTAATGAGTTATAAATATCCGCCAAAAAACAGGGAATATCCTTTAAACATGAACAGCGTTACCCTTATTGTTAACCAAAAATGCAATTTATCCTGTAAATACTGTACATCGTATATGAGCCAATATAATCCGCAGGATAAGAAAAATTTCCCCGTAGAAAATATTATTAGGGATATTGACAACTTTTTTTCTACGGTGGATTCTGTTTCTTCCATAACTGTAATGGGCGGCGAGCCGTTTTTACACCCTGATATATCATTAATCATAAAAGCTTTGTTAAAATATGAAAAATTTGGATTTATTTCCATTGCTACAAATGGCGTATGTCCCATTAAACCTGAACAACTTGAAGGATTAAGTGATACCAGAATTTGCGTTTCTTTTAATAATTATCTCAAGGCTTTACCTGAAAACTTTACAGAAATATTTAAAAAAAATATTGAACTGGTTAAAAACCACAATGTGTACTATGCAGAAGGTTCTTATATGAATGAATGGGCTATTCCATCCACTTTGTATGATACTAATGTCAACGAATCTTCTTTAATTAAAAAAATATTTGAATGTACTCAAGCAATATCTTATACACGCTGTCATCAGTTAAAAGACGGTAAAATATTCCCCTGTGATTTTGCGAATTCCGTACATTTTTTAGGCGTTGCGGATTATTCAGATGAATATATCGACTTAACCATAAAGGATAATTTACGTGAAAGGCTATACAAGTACATTCATGCGCCTTTTTATAAAGTATGCGGTCATTGCCGTTTTCAGATAGGATCAACTAAAGGAGCCGCCGAACAGGGCAAGCTTGATTTTATAAATTTACCCGCTGGAACTGATAAGTTTGCTTATGTACCAGGGAAAATTTAATAAAAAAATAAAATTTAGAGGTTTTAAATATGTTTAATAATACAACTGATGAAGTTAATACCGTACGAAATTATTTTTCAGACACAAGAAGTTTAGCGTTATTTGATGTTTTAACTGATAAAGAATTACGTTGGGACAAAGGAAAAAGAATTAAAGGGTATGAAAATCTGAGACAGTTCTGTCCAAGACTGCTCGAAACCTTTTCTCTATTTGCAGAATCAACCAAAATAAGAAAGATATTTGTTTGGGGTGGGGGGGTAGACTTAAAGAAATATTGAATTCAGGAGACATGGAATTTATAAAATTCAATTTTCCAAAATTCAACGGTTTTGCCGGTATTATAGACAATAATATAGTTTTAAATGAAAAATACGGTTTACCGGTTATGTCATATGATGGTTTTAAAAGTCAATTCCCAAATGATATTGTAATAATTTCCATATATGATTATATTACAGCGGATTCTATAAGGCGGACACTTCTAAACGATAATATCCCCTGCGTTATTTTCAGGGATTTAATTGATATAACCAAGCGGCAGTATTTTGATTTTTTTTATGACGAAGGATTGTTTATTGATGATGAAGTTTTTGTACATGCAGGTTGCTGGGACGGTTATACGCAAAAATGGTTTACTGAATATGTCGGAAACAAATATAAAAAAATGATAACATTTGAACCTTCATCTGCTTATGAAAATTGTAAGATCGCATTGTCAGGTTTACGTGACGTTAATGTAATTAACGCCGGCTTAGGGGATAAAAATAAAAGTCTTGCTTTTACAGAAAAAGTAGATTTTTTAGTCAGCGCGCATTTTTCAGAATCCGGTGAAAGATCGGTTAATATAGTTACACTTGATGATTTTTTAAAAAATGAGAAAGTAACGTTTATTGCGCTTGATGTTGAAGGATTTGAGATGGCAGTATTACGCGGGGCTTACCGGATTATTACAAAACAAAGGCCAAAGCTGGCTATTTCTGTTTACCACAAATTGGAAGATATAATTGAAATTCCAAAATATATAAAAAAATTAAATCAGGAATATAAACTAGCATTAAGGAGTTATGGTGTTAACACGTTTTGTGATACTATTTGTTATGCTTGGTAATAATTGAAAGCTAACACCGAATTTTTATTCTATCAAAAATAAAAAATAAATATAGATATAATGAATATTAATGATAATAAACCAATAATTATTTACGGCGCAGGTAATCAAGGCAGGGCTGCACGTAATATTCTTGAAAGTCAAGGATTCTGCCTTACCTCGTTTGTTGATAAAAATGAAGCGAAAGTCGCTGCAGGCGAGTGGGAGGGAGCTAAGATAATCTCCATTAATGAATTAAAGGTATTGGATAAAGATACACCTGTAATAATCGGCATAGGCGCTGGACGTTTGGATTTGCTCAAAGAAATTGACAATATGCTGACAGGCATAGGTTTCAAAAATATTTTTTGGAGCGCAACTGAAATGATTCAAGATATCTACCCAAACCATGAATGGGGAAATATATATTGCAATCATAAATTAGATGTAACGACAGTTGTTGGCTGCCCTATTACTTGCCGCGCTTGTCCGCAGGATTTGTTTCTTAATGCTTATAAAAAACGTTCAAACGAAATAATTATGTCTTTTAATACATTCAAAACTTGCATTAATAAGCTGCCCGCTAAAATGGAAATATCATTTGCAGGATTTTCGGAACCTTTTGTGAATCCTGAATGTGCTGACTTTATAATTTATGCGTATAACAAAGGACATAAAATTACATTAAATACTACGCTCATCGGTATTACAGATAAAACACTTGAAGATTTAAAAAGTATAACATTTGCTGATATAATACTTCACTTACCTGATAAATCACGTAATTCAAATATTGACGTAACGAGTGATTATTTGGATATTTTAAAGAAATTCTGTAAAGATCATTGGTGGAATGTTAAAGATATTAAGGAATGTAGAAATTTCTCGGTACACGGGGGTGATGTTGATGATACAGTTAAAAAGGTTCTTTTAGAGGCAGGAATAAATACAGATAATGTAATAAACAGACATCAATTATTACACAGAAGGGGCGGTAATATTAAAATTGATTTTGCTCCTCTTGATCAAATTTCAACAGGTAATTCTAAAGCTATTTTTTGCAATTATCGTACTTCCAGCCGATATAACTTTATCAATAATAAAGATGACGAGAGGCATATATACGATTTTAAATTTTTTATTTTGCTGCCTAATGGCGATATTGTGTTATGTTCCAGGGATATGGGGCTACGCCATGTATTGGGCAACTTGTTAGAAACCGATTACACTTTGTTGTATACTAATAATCCGGAGTACGATAAAATAATATCGGCAAGGATAAACAACGGCGATTGCATATGCTGGAATTGTGAGTTGGCTGAAGGGACGGAAAAATTAACAATAATTAAGCGGGAAAATCAGCTTAATTAGGAGAATTAGAAATGAATAATAATGAAATAATAATCTACGGTGCCGGAAATCAGGGCAGAGCCGCTCGTAATGTTCTTGAAAGCCAGGGCTTATATTTAACCGCCTTTGCCGATAAAGACGAGAGAAAAGTCGCATTTGGCGCATGGGAAGGAACAAAGGTAATTTCACTTGATAATCTGCGCGCAATGGATAAGGAAACACCTATAATAATTGGCATAGGTGCCGCGCGAGTAGATTTGCTCAGAGAGATTGACAATATGCTGACAAGCTGGGGATTTACTAATATTTTCTGGAGTGCAGTAGAGTTTATGGAAAAAGCATATCCCGGCAAAGAGCTAAATAAGACATATTATGGGATTGGTATCTCAACAAATGTAGGGTGTTCAATCGCCTGTAAATGGTGCGCTCAAAAGTTGCATGTTTCCAAGTATAAGGAAAGATTAAGTAAACAAGCACCAGATTTACCAAAAGATTATATGATGACCTTTGAAACTTTTAAAAAATGTATTGATAAAGTTCCAAAAAATGCTTCCGTCAACTTTTGTGGTTTTTCAGAGCCCTTTCTTAACCCGCAGACAACGGATATGATTCTTTATACAGCAGAAAAGGGACATGAAATTGCTTTGCTTACGACTTTGGTAGGCTTAAGCGAGAAAAATTTTGAGCGATTAAAAAATGTCGAGTTTGATTTCATTACACCCCATCTTCCTGACAAAGACGGAAACGCCACAATACCTGTAACCGATGATTATCTGAAGCTGCTTATAAAATTTTTTAAGACTTTTGAATATGCAATAGGTAGCAGCGGTAAACAAAGAGGGCTATTAGTTTCTTTTCACGGAGAAATCAATCCTAAAGTTTTTGAAACACTTAAAAATGCCGGTATTGATCTGTCGCTATATCGAAATGCATCAGAAAAAGCTAGACCAATTGCAGGGCATGTTATTCCAGATTATTCTAAAATGATACCTCTTCCGCATAATAATTTTCCCTTGTATTGCGGTTCTCCGTTATATAGCCAAATGAAGGATTGTAATAAAGACGATATAAAATTCCTTGATGAGACTTTGCAAATTACTCCATTTGTTTTTCCAAATGGTGATGTAACTATCTGTGATCATGATTATGGTCTTGATTTGATACTCGGTAATTTATTTCAATCTGAATTTATCTATTTTTTTAAAGATAATATTCTCTATAATAAAATTAGAATTGCACAATCTGATCCTACTGCGGATATTTTATGCCGTAAATGCGAATTTGCTGTCAATGCAAATCAAATAAATATGATAACTAGAAATAGTCATCTTAATTAGTTAAGGTACAATAATATGTCATCAATTATTTTTTATGGCGCAGGAGGCAATGCTGAAAATAATTTTGAAAAATGGATAGATCAAGGTATTTTTCCAGTTTGTTTTTGTGATTCTGATGAAAGCAAGCACCATGTTAAATTTATTACAAAAAAAGGAGAGTATGATATACTTCCTTTAAAAAAAGCTATTGAGCGTTATCCAGATTATATAATCTATCCTACTCAGCATCAATCAAAAATAAAAAATATAATCAGTTATTTAATTAATAATGGAATAGCAGAATCTAAGATAAAAATATTTTCAAGGCATTGTAATTATCTGAATAAATATATGTATTTTCAATCAATAATTTTAAATAATTCGGAATATAATTTTTGCTGTTTTAATAAAAATACATATAAAAGCAGCGGCGATATAGAAACTGATTTTAATACATTACAGAAAAAAGCTGTTCAAATGATTGATGATCTTGATAATGGCAAAATATGTTCCTGTTCGTATTGTAATAATCTTAAAGAAGGAAAAATGCCTGATTTTCCACCGCGATTTGAATTTAATTTATCAACAGGGATAAATGGCGGTACAAATTGTAATTTAAAATGTTCTTATTGCTTTTTCTCAAAAATCTTAAATAATTCAAATACATTTGGTTATAATATTCTAGATATTCTATATTTTATTCAAAATAAATTTAATAAAAAAAATATTTTCCTTGATTATAACTGTGGAGAAATAACAGTATCGCCACATTATAATAAAATTATGGATATTTGGAAAAAAAATAATTGGAAAGGCAGAATAAGTACAAATGCTGTTATATATAGTGAAGGTATCGCTGAATTAATGCGTCTTGGTTTAATTAAGATTAATGTAAGTCTTGATGCTGGTACAGCTGAAACATATTCAAAAATTAAAGGAAAAAATTACTTCAATAAAACATTGGAAACCTTAAAATATTATTCAGATATACTAGGAAATATTGAACTGAAATATTTATTTGTAAAAGATAGTAATGATAATGAAAATGATATCATTAATTTTTTAAAAATAGCAAAAAAGTTAAATGTTTGCGTTGTTATTATTTCAAGAAATAGTACAGAGTCTCTAATACCTTTATCTGAACATGAGAAATATTTATTGAAATATTTCATATACACAGCTAAAAATTATGGATTAAAGGTTATTAATTATTTTAATCTCTATATTAAAAATATTAAAGATATAGATTATATTAATTCACTTATATGAAATATAAAAATTTCGGGCAAACCGATAAAAATGTTTCAGTGATAGGCTTGGGCGGTACATTCCCAGAAAATTTATTTTTTAATAATGATGATATTGACAAGGCTGTTAAGTTAGTTATGTCTGCAAGTGAAATGGGTATAAATTATTTTGACACTGCGCCTGATTATGCAAAAGGCAAAAGCGAATTTGTTTTTGGGCTGGCTTTTAAGCAGATGAAGAAAGAATTTTTTGTTTCAACAAAATCAAATTATTATTCCGATCCTACATCGGATTTGCTTAGACGAAGATTGGATAACTCGCTTAAAATATTAGGTTTGGAAAAAATAAACTTTTATCATATTTGGTCAATTATGAATCTTGAGGAATATAATAATATCAAAAAACATGGAGGACCATTATGGGGCGCGCTGAAAGCAAAAGAAGAAGGATTAATTGAGCATTTGTGTTTTTCAACTCATTGTAAAGCTGAAGAAACTGAAATAATTATTAACGAAGGCTACTTTGAAGGTGTAACAATTACATATAATGTATTAAATGCTAACTACTTTGAGCGCGGACTAATAGCTGCATATAATAAAGGTCTTGGTATTGCAATTATGAATCCCCTTGGCGGAGGTTTAATACCAAGAAATCCTGAAACTTTTGCTTATTTGAAGGAATTTCATGATGATACGGTGTCTATAGCCGCGTTACGTTATCTAATAAATAAAAAAGAAATAACTCTCACATTGACAAGTGCAGAAAATGTGGATCAATTAAATGAAAATATAAAGGCTTCTGATGATGACAGGATTCTTGATGAAAAATATTATGAAAGAATTAAATATAATACTTCTGATAAATATTCTTCTTTCTGCACTTCTTGCCTTTATTGTCATGGATGTCCTGCAAAATTGGATATCCGTGTACTAATGATGGAGTATGATCAGTTTATATTATTTAATAAAAATCCTGATCTTCTCTACTCAAATGTAAATATTTACTGGGCTTATTCTTATAAAAAACAACCTAAGTGTATAGAATGCGGCATTTGTGAAAAAAAATGTACTCAACATCTGCCTATCATAAAAAGAATCAAGGAAATATATAAAATAAATGAAAAACTAATTGATTTTCTAAAGCAAATTACTCCTGATGTCGGTATTTATGGCACAGGCTCTTATACAAAAGAAATCTTTGACAGATATGAAAATGAATTAGGAAAAATCGATTTTAACATATTTTTATTTGATTCAAATCCTGAAAAATGGGGTTTGACTTATCGTGACAAATTTAGGATTTATTCGCCTGACGACATTTTAAAGTTAGGAATAAAAAAAATAATTATTGCTACTAAAACATATTACAATGAAATATATGAAAAATTAAAATATCTGGAAAAAGAAGACATAATTTTTATATTGCCAAATTAAGGAGAAAATCTTGTCATCTATTATATTTTTTGGTGCAGGCGGTAATGCCATTAATAATTTTGAAAAATGGATAGATCAAGGTATTATTCCAGTTTGTTTTTGTGATTCAGATAAAAGCAAGCACTATACAAAATTTATAACGAAGGGGGGGGGGTATGATATACTTCCTTTAAACGAAGCAATTAGACTTTATCCAGATTATATAATATACCCAACACAGAATCCTTCTCATTTGAAAAGTATAATTATTTATTTATTAAATATTGGAATACATGAGAATCGTATAAAAATATTCCCAAGATATTGTAATAATATTATTAATAATATGAATATATTCTCATTTGAAAAATACTTAACAAATTATACATTTTGTTTTAATCAACAAATAAGACCGTTATATAAAAGTAGCGGTAATTTGAAAGATGATTATGATATGATACAGAAATATGGAGAACGGATGATCAATGATTTAAAACTTGGCAAAATATGTTCTTGTTCTTATTGTAGTAATTTAAAAGAAGGAAATATTTCAAATTTTTCAACAAAATTTTTTTTTAATATTGGGTCAGGAATAAAAGGAAGTGAATATTGTAATATGAAATGTATTTATTGTAGTTTTTTGAATATAAATAATAAAAATGATATATTTAATTATAGCCTTATGGATATTTTTAATTTTTTATCTTTCAATTTTAATTCAGATGATTTATTCATAACTTATGGTTGTGGTGAAATTACAGTGTCTCCATATTATAAATACATAATGAATATTTGGGAGAAAAAAAATTGGTGTGGTAGGTTAATAACAAATGCTTTAATTTTTAAAGATGAAATTTCAAAATTATTAAAACAAAAAAGAATAAGTTTGAATGTAAGTTTAGACGCCGGAACAGAGGATACATATTTTAAAATAAAAGGTGTTAATTATTTTAGTAAAAATATAAAAACATTAAAAAAATATTCAGAGATGGATGGAAATATTGAGTTGAAATATATATTATTAAATAATTTAAATGATAATGAAACAGATATATTTGAATTCCTAAATATTGCAAAACAATTGAATTCTTCAAGTGTTATAATATCAAGACCTTTTAATAAATATTTCATACCTCTTTCAAATCATGAAAAATCATTAATAAAATATTTTATTAGTATTTCAAAAGACTTTAATCTTAAAATAGAGAATTACCTTTGTTATTACATTAATAATATAAATGATATTAATTTTGTGGAGGCTCTTCTATGAAATACATATTAGACAGATCAGGAAAGGTTGGGGCTGGAATTTATATTGCAGTTGTATTCGATCATGACAGCTTTAAGCAAGTAAGAAACCGCTTTTATTCGCAAAAAATATCATATAATTATCCGGCAATGATAGTTGTCAATGATAAAATGCGTTTTCTCGGTATATTTACTGAAAAAGATATAATTTCTATTGAAAAAAGAAATGATATTGATTTAAGTTCAATACATGCGATTGATGTATGTAATATATATTCTAAATATATTTCATTGACTGAGCTGGAAGTCCATAAAAAAAATAATACAGACCCATTTGAAGGATTACCACCTTCTATAAGTTTTATGCCAGTTGTTGACGATAATAAATGTTTTATTAATTTTGTGTATAATATAAATTTTTATAACGATAACAGCATTTTTTTTTGTTTGGATATAAATGATTCTTGTCAGTTACAATGCCCTTATTGTCCTCGCGGTACAAAAGAGATAAAAAATACGAAAAAAGAAATGGATTTAACAACATTTAAAGAAGTAATTAAAAAATCCAAAGAATACAAAGTTACTAATATAGATATTGGTAATTGGACAGAACCTTTCCTTAAAAAAGATTTATATAAGTATATGGAAATATTACGTGATTATGATATTCCTGTGAGAGGAGTAACCAGTAATCTTTCATTCCCAAAAATCTATAATTTTGAACAATTTCTTGAATCGGGTTTTACAAAGCTGACCGTCTCAGTCTCCGGAAATACTCAAAAAATATATGAGAAATATCACAAAGGTGGAAATATAGAATATGTAAAGCGTAATTTAGATTATGCTTCAAATTATATATATAAGAATAATATAGACGGCAATATATTTATTAGATTTCTAGATTTTGGATACAACAGAAATGAAATTAATATTTTTGAAGAATATGCCTATAAATCAGGATTTTTATTTGAGCATTTTGGAGGATTGAAAGATTTTTTTACTGATAAATCCTTTAATAATATTAACAGAATATACGGTTCATTTAATGTATGTTTCCTTTTCAGATTCTTCGCTTTAGATTGTTCTTCTAATGTATATTTATGTATATGCAGGAAAATTAATGAGCTACATAAAGTAGGTAACTTTCTTGAAGATAGTTATGAAGATTTAATGCTTAATAAATTTATGAATCCTGTATGCCAATTTTGCAATTGGGATAAAACATTTCCACTGCCAGAAAAGGTTAAAAGAGATTTTATCAAAAGAATTAATGAGCAGACTGTTTTTGATGAAAAATAAAAAATTAGGATTTATTACATTCCATTATAATCACAACTATGGCACAGCTCTGCAAACATATGCTTTACAATATGTTATTAATCATTTTGATAATATAACTGCGGAAATAATTAATTTTTATTATCCATGGAATAGAGGATTTTCCGATGTTAGTTCTCATTTATTATATAAACCTTCTTCTGTAGATGTTCCATCACAATTGAATGATAATGAAGTCAGAATCATTTACAAAAATCAAATAGAAAATAGATTTAACCTTTTTGAATCATTTTATAAAAAATATTACGCTCTATCAAAGCCATATAACTCATGGAACAAAATATTTTCTGATCCACCATTATATGATATTTATATTTCCGGCGGCGATCAAATTTGGAATACCGTTCTTTTTCTTTATGATTCTGTACAATTTCCGTATTTTTTAGGCTTTACAACAAATCCAAATAAAATATCATATGGCACTGGAATGTATCCTGGACAAAATAGAGATAATAAAAAAATAAATCTGGAATTTAAAACTATTGTTTTATTACAACAATTTAAAAATATAATGGTTCGTGATAAAAATGGAGCTGATATTTTAAAAAAATATTTAAATCAACCTGTTGATGTTGTCCTTGACCCTACTCTATTACTTGTTATTAGTGATTATTTTCCATTAATGAATGAACCTGTTATTAAAATAAATGAACCTTTCATTTTTATTTATTCTATTTCTTCAAATCATGAGAACGTAAATGAAAATACTTTAATAAGAATATCTCAAAAATATAATAAAAAAATAGTGCTGATAAATAGCAATTTACCTGTAAATAATGAATATGTTATCACTCTTATAGAAACTGGTCCATCTGAATGGCTATGGCTTTGCTTTAATGCTTGGGCGGTTATTACCAACTCATTTCATGGCTTGGCTTTTTCTATTTTATTTAACAAACCATTTGTTTGTATTGGAAGTGATGAAAGGAAAATTACATTGCTAGATACCTTAGAGTTAACAGAATATATAGTTAATTCTTACAATGAAATGTTTGAAAAATTCAATAATTTTAATATTGATTTTACACATGCAAATGAGTTATTGGAAAAAGAAAGAAAAAGATGTAAAACACTTCTTAAAGAAGCAATTGAAATGTGTAAATAGAAATATATGGAAAATAACAGCTACATATTTGGTTTGTTTGGAAGTAATACTTCAAAATATATATTTACTACTCCTGCCGCAAAGGCTTTTAATTTTCACTTAAACTATTTTTCAAAATCTTCAATGGAAACATTTTTTCTCTTTAATAATTTTAATGATTTTGAATATCTATGTATTGATTTTCTTGATGATACATATGATTATAATGAAATATGGGAAGAAAATTGCTTAAAATTCATTGATTTTCTGAAAAAACAATTATTTCCAGAAAATATTTTTCTTTTAAATATTATATTAACAGAACGATACGAAGAAGCCGGAAATCCTTTCTGGAATTCTGATTTGTTTAATATAAGAAAAAAAAATTACATTACACAGGATAAATATTCATTTTTCATAGAACATTTTGAAAATATCAATGTTCTAAAATTGAGTCCTATTCTTTCATATACCGATAAATATCACGAAGATGGCTGCTTACCAGAACATTTTAATATTTCAGCTTATCAAAATATAGCAGAAACAATTTATAAAAATTTATTAAACTCATCAAATATTCCAATCAAAAAAAATATTATATTGAATAATGATCTTATTATGAAATCTGAAAAGAAAGATGATCATTACCGTATTGACGCATATAAAAACAGTTGTAAATACAAAACTCTAAGGGATTGGATGTATAAAAAATCAATTTCCAGAACTCTTGATAAATATTTAAAAGAAAAAGGTATTTTAAAAATTGCAATATACGGTATGGCAGAAATCGGACAATTATTTCTTTGGGAAATGCAGAGCTTAGGTATAAATGTTGAATATTCTATAGACGGAAATGCGGACATGCTGTTTGCAGAAATACCCATATTAAAACCTGATGATATATTACCTGATATAGATGCGATTATAGTCTGCGTTCCTTTTTCTTTTGAACAGATTAAATACACGCTTATGCAAAAAAGCAAAGCGGAAATTATATCAATAGATGAATTGGTATATGAAGCCTGATTAATATTTATTAAAACTTAAATGAATGACCTTGAAAATTATAGAAATATAGTAGAGAATATTTTTTCTCAGGAATTTAAAATACCCGTTAGCGATAATACAAACAATTGTATCGGAGCGCTTAATCATTATGACTCTTTTCATGTTTTTAGGGAAAACTTCATTGAAAGATTAAAGAGATTATATGTTTACTATGAAAAAAAACCTGAAGTAATAGATGAAATATTAACGACCTTGAAAAATATTGGTATAAAAAAAGGATATAAATGGTCCGGCGGATATTCTGAACTTGTAGCATTGGATTATTGGATACAATATAACAATCTTTTAAATATTGATTTTCAAATTAAAGATAAAAAAGATTTGTATGATCATAGTATTGCAAAGCTTATAGGGCAAAGGGAACTTGATTTGGACATGGCGCTGGATTTTTCTTCATTCAGGGTATATATGGATGTCAAATCATTTTTACCTACGCATGTTGAACTATCTGACAGAATATTTGAAATATTAAAAAGTAAAACAAACCGTAATAATTTTTTAATTAATGTAGATGAAATATACGATGTAGACTACCTTGAATTGAACTCTGGTCTAAAACAGGAAATAAAATCAGGATATTTGGTAAATGAACTTGTAAAATGTATTGATTCAAATGAGACATACTTTAATTACAAATTAAAATCAGGAAGGGATTTAAAAATCAGAATTGCTTATTCCGGAAAAGGAAAAGGAGCAATGCTGTCCACTACGCGGATAATAGATCCTTACCGGCTTGCCATGGATTATAAATATAAGGTTTTAGACTATTATAATAAATTTATTTTTAATGATGCGTTTTTTTTGGTTTTTGTAATTAATCCCTGGTTTAATAATGAAATAACTGAATTTTATAATAACAATGAAACATTTTACCGTTCGCTTGCACGCAGGGTCTTTATTGAACTGGTAAATGACAATCAAAATATGGATAAATTTAATGATGAATTTACCGGAAAATCCATAAGGGTTTGTGATATTGTTTCATTAATTTCTGGAATAGTTTTTATAGAAGATAAATCAATAACATTAAAAGGTAATGATGTATATAAAGTCTATTTTTATACCAATCCAAATGCAAAAAACAAAAGAGTCAAAAGATTCGATTTTGATATATTAAGGTGGTCTCATTTAGCAAAGCAGCCTTCAATAGTGGAAGATTTTGAATTTGATAATTATTAGGAACAAAAATGATTAAAGAATGCCGTATTTTTGACTGTACTCTGAGGGAAGTAGGATACCAGACAGGCTGGTATTTTGACGCGGATTTTGTAAGAGATCTTTATAAATTCGCACAGGGTAAGGGAATTGACTATATCGAATTGGGTTTTTTCCATAATGAGGAAGCCGATCCGGGTAAAGGTCACTTCAGATATTGCAGTGTCCGCAATGAAAATATTAATGAAATTTTCAGGCATACAAAAAACATCACAAAAATATCATCCATGCGTGATATTCAAAGACCCCTTTCTCCGCTGCTTCCGCAGAATCAAACTGTAATTGATACAATCCGTATTTTAACCCGCTCCCATGAAACTGATTTTTCTGTCCTTGACAGGCACATTGATGAAATGTTCTCTCTCGGCTATGAAGTTTTTATTAATTTTACAAGCGCGGGTTTTAATTCACTGGAACTTAACAAAAAATTTGTTGAATATGCGGAAAAAAAAGACGTAAAAGCAGTTGAGTTTGCGGATACCGAAAGCGTTATGACTGTTGATTATGTAATCAATACAATAAAAATATGCCATGACGCCGGACTAAAATGCGGCGTTCATCTTCATGACAAAAACGGAACAGCGGATTTGCTTGCGGATACCGCGTTGGAACATAAAGCCGATTATATGGATGTAACCCATCTTGGTCTTGGCGGTAAATGGCGGGACGGCAATGTCACAATGGAATATCTTTTCCGCAAACTTGATGTCAACGGCGGTTTTGAATCTACAATAATAAAAAATAAATTGATAGAACAGCTTATAAAATACAGGGAATTCAACGCGGCTGAATAATTTATGATTAAACTTTCAGATTATATAATTCAATATCTTGAACAGTTGAATGTAAATCATGTTTTTATGATTCCGGGTGGCGGAGCAATGCATTTAAACGATTCGCTTGGTAAAAGCAAAAAGATTGAATACGTTTGCTGCCTTCATGAGCAGGCATGCGCTATTGCCGCTGAAGCTTATGCAAGGGTTACCAATAATATCGGTCTTTTGATGGTAACAACAGGACCGGGAGGAACCAATGCCTTAACAGGAATTACCGCAGCGTATATTGAATCTACTCCTGTTCTTGCGGTATCAGGTCAGGTAAAAATTCAGGATCAGATCAGGGATCAGAATATCCGTCAGCAGGGAATGCAGGAAGTTGATATTGTTTCTATAGTAAAGCCTGTAACAAAATATGCGGCAATGGTAACGGATCCGAATTCCATAAAGTACCATCTTGATAAAGCGTTATACGAAGCAAAGAACGGCAGACCGGGTCCTGTGTGGCTTGATATTCCGCTTGATGTACAGGCTGCATTAATTGATGAAGACAACCTGTTTGGTTTTAAACCTGATATTGAAGTTACAGAGGACATTTCCGCTGTTGTCTCCAATATTATTAATATTTTAAATAAAAGCGAACGCCCTGCAATTCTTGCAGGCAACGGAATTCGTTTAGGCGGCGCAATTGACGGGTTTCAAAACCTTATTGATTTACTGAATATTCCTGTTTTAACAACATGGAACGGCATTGATTTAATATGGGAGGATCATCCCCTTTATTACGGACGTCCCGGCGCTCTTGGGCACCGTTATGCCAATTTTATCCAGCAAAACTCCGATTTTTTTCTGTCAATCGGCGCGCGTTTAAATCTTCTGCAGACAGGCTATAATTTTGACGGTTTCGCCAGGTGCGCAAAGAAAATCATGGTTGATATTGATCAGTATGAGCTTAAGAAAATCAATGTCCGCCCTGATATTCCTGTCTGCTGTGACGCTAAACTCTTTATTAATGAATTTATCCGGCAAAAAAATTTGATTGTCCAAAAAAACAGGAAAACATGGTTTAGTTATTGCGGCGGAGTGAAACAGTCCTACCCTCTTATAACGGAAAATATGCGAAATCAGAATGAATACGTTAATTCCTATCTTTTGATTGAAGCTTTATCCGGAAAAATGACTGCGGATGATATTTATGTTTCCGGAAGTTCGGGCACCTGTATCGATATTTCCATGCAGGGATTTAAGGTAAAAAAAGGACAGCGTGTTTTTTGCACAAAAGGGCTTGCTTCAATGGGTTACGGACTTCCCTCTGCTATCGGCGCTTCTCTCGCGTCAGGAGGTAAACGCACTGTCTGTGTAAACGGAGACGGCGGTTTTCAAATGAATATTCAGGAACTGGAAACCCTTCGCCGGCTTAAAGCGCCTGTAAAAATATTTGTATTAAATAACGGCGGATATGCCGCGATTAAAGGCACGCAGAAAAATTTATTTAACGGCAATTTTGTAGGCTGCACTCTGGATTCCAGGCTGAGCATGCCAAATATTATAGATGTAGCAAAAGCGTATAAGCTCCGCACCGTAGAAATAAATGACAACTCTGAACTTTCAGAAAAAGTTTCTGAAGTCCTGGAAGGAGATGATCCTGTAATTTGCGATGTTAAAGTTTCCATTGATTTGGCTGTTATGCCAAGACAGATCTCATATAAAAGAAAAGACGGTCAGATGGAATCGCTTCCTTTGGAATATTTGAACCCTCCTCTTGAAGAAGAAGAATTCAAAAAGAACATGTTAATTCCGCTTTACGAATTTAAATAAATTGATTAATTTAATCTGGGATTTGGACGGTACGCTTGTTGATTCCCAAAAAGAAATACTTAATACCCTTGAACTGGCTTTTCTGGATTCTTCCTTAAACATTTCACAGACAATAAATCCAATCAGAATCGGTCCGCCTCTTGATGTAATGATCAAAAAATCATTTCCGGAAGAGATCATAACAGATGAAAAATTATCAGAAATTTTATCGCACTTCAGAAGACGTTATAACAGCGGCGGTTTTAAAATGACATGCGCGTTTCCCGGAATTGATTTAATTATCCGTGATACAGATAAATTTGCTCATCATATTGTAACAAATAAACCCCATGAAACATCCGTTCAACTGATTAAAAAACTTGGCTGGCAGCGTAGTATCTCATCTTTAAAGGCTCCTTTGTTGAATAAAACTTCCAAAAAAACAAAAACCCAATATTTTTCGGAGATTATCGGCGAATATGGAAATGATAATTCGGTATTTATCGGAATAGGCGACATGATAACAGATTGTACCGCAGCAAGGGAGAATAATATTGTATCCGCCGGGGTTTTATGGGGTTCCGGAACAAGGGAAGAATTATCGCGCTGCTGTGATTATTTATTTGATAATGTAAAAAAATTAAATAATTTTCTTGGTAATTTCAGTTAAAATCTTAAAATGAAAAAAATAGCTGTAACAGGCGCAACCGGAATGATTGGCAGTGCGCTTGTAAGGTGCGCAGCGGAAAACGGGATAGAAGTCCTTTGTATTGTCAGAAAGGAATCGGGGCGTCTTGAAAATCTTCCTAAATCGCAGCTTGTAAAAACCGTTTTATGCGGCATAAATGAATATCCGGAACTTGAAGTCCACGATAATTATGATGTATTTTTTCATCTTGCCTGGGAAAAAACCTTCGTCGCGTTACGCGACGATACAGAAACCCAGAGCGGAAATATAAAGTACACCCTCGACGCAGCGCGTCTTGCAAAACGCCTTGGCTGCAGGAAATTCGTCGGTGCAGGATCACAGGCTGAATACGGTATTGTAGCTGAACCGTTAAAGCCGGAAACTCCTGTAAATCCGCAAAGCGGTTACGGCATTGCCAAATACGCGGCGGGAAAATTGAGCCGCCTTCTATGTTCTCAACTTGAAATGGAGTTTAACTGGGTCAGGATTTTAAGCGCATACGGTCCGTTTGACGGAGATAAAACCCTTATCATGTACGCTGTAAACGAGTTAAGATCAGGGCGTTCTCCCGAGTTTACAAAATGCGAACAAATATGGGATTATATTTACTGTGATGATGCGGCAAAGGCTCTGCTGTCAATTGCAGAGGGAGGAAAAAACGGGAAAACATATCCTTTGGGCTCCGGGAAAAAAAAGAGACTTTCCGAATACCTTGAAATTATCAGGGATATTACGGCTCCGGATATTCAGCTTCAATTCGGGAAAAAGGAATATTACCCTCATCAGCCGATGTACCTTTGCGCCGACATAACAGAATTATCTGAAGATACCGGATGGAAACCGTCTGTTTCTTTTGAAGAAGGAATCAAATTATTATTAAATACAATCTGACGGTCGCGATAGCGACTTACAACCGTCCTCATTTTTTGGTAAAAACACTGGACTCTGTTCAGGCGCAGACTTACAGGGATTTTCACGCTGTTATCTGCGATAACGGCTCATCAGACAACACTTCAGAAATGATAAAACCGTATTTATGCGATGAGCGTTTTACCTATTACAAGGAAGAATATAACACTCCTGAAATGTTCAATAATATTTTCAGGAATTGCAAAACTGATTATTTATTAATTGTTCATGACGATGATGTATTGCTTCCTTCCATGCTTGAGAAAGAAATAGCCGTTCTTGAAACTGATAAAAGCGTCTGTTTGGTGTCTGTTAATATAAATTATATTGATGCTGATGACAATATAATTAAATCCGGTGTCTATTATAATAATTTGATTAATAAGGATATTCTGGTTAAAAGCAGGGAGTATTTAAACTATTACACAAGCGGGAATCAATTAATCGCCTGCCCTACCGCCATGTTCAGGATGTCTGTAATACGTGATAATGATCTGTTTTTCAAATATAAAACCGTAGGCGACGCATGTGATTTATTTCTATGGTTTGAATTAAACCAGCTTCCTTTCAATTTTTATTTTCTGATTGAAACTCTTTATAATTACAGATTACATTCTTCACAGGTAAGCCTTTATACAATTGCTCTATTACCGCAGCTTAAATTACCTGTTTATGATTTATTGTTAAACAATAACTATTCAAAAAGAAAAATCGATTCCTGGCTTGGTTACATCAACAATTATGTTATTGATATACTGTTGAACGCGGAAGAACCTGTCAATTCCATGGAAATAATCAAGGATTATATATACATACCCGAAAGACCTGAAAAATTATTCGGGATGAAACTGAACATGATCCTTAAAAGAAAATCAAAATTTATTTTAATGAGAAAAATGAAAAAGATGCCAAAAATTATTCTTAAAACAATATTCAAAAAACTAAAATGGATAAAATAAATCTCTTTACCAAAAAGTTTATAAAATTTTGGCTCCCGCCTGGTATGTTAATATTATACCGAAAATATAAATATAATACATAACAATAAGTTTCTGGACTAGAATCCTAAAACTTATTGAAATATGTAAGTTTATGGATTAGAATCCGTAAATATGACTAGAATTCACAGGCAGGAATACTTAAATTCTCTGATAAGATCAAAAGACAAGCAGATAATAAAGGTTGTTTCCGGCATACGCAGATGCGGTAAATCGACCCTAATGGAAATATACCGTGACTGGCTGCTGGAAAACGGCGTTGATTCGCGCAGAATAATATCGATAAATTTTGAAGAGATTGACTTTGAACATCTCAATAATTACCGTTTGCTGTATGATTATATAGCTCCTCTTTTGCTTCCTGACGGTGTTAATTACATTTTTTTAGATGAGATTCAACATGTATCGCAATTTGAAAAAACCGTAGACAGTCTGTTTATCAAAAAAAATGTAGACTTATATATAACAGGTTCAAATGCATGGTTTATGTCCGGTGAGTTGTCTACATTATTAACCGGACGGTACATAGAAATAAAAATGCTGCCGTTGTCTTTTTCTGAATACTGTGAAGGACTTGCCATCTTCGCACCTGATAAAAATATGACAAAGATGGAAAAATATGCCTCATATCTTAATGTCAGTTCATTTCCTTATGCGTTACAGCTGAATGAAGATCAAAAGGATATTCGTATTTATCTGGAGGGTTTGTATAATTCAATAATATTAAAGGATATTGTGGCAAGGCTAAAAATATCTGATGTAATGATGCTGGAAAGCGTAGTGCGTTTTTTGTTTTCCAATATCGGTAATTTGCTTTCAACCAGTAAAATTGCCAATACAATGACTTCTGAAGGCAGAAAAATTGATCAAAAAACAGTGGAAAGATACTTAAAAGGTCTAACAGACAGCCTTATGGTATATCAGGTAAACAGATACAATATCAAAGGGAAACAGCATCTTGCGACTTTGGAGAAATATTATCTTGCGGATTTGGGACTAAGGCAGTTTCTGCTTGGAACGGGAAATGTTGATTATGGCTGTATTTTAGAGAATATAGTTTATCTTGAACTGCTTCGCCGGGGCAATAAAGTATATGTCGGGCATCTTTCTGAGGGTGAAGTGGATTTTATCGCGCAAAATACAGACGGCGTCGTATATTATCAGGTAGCTGCAACCGTCCTTGATCCAAACACCATGCGGCGCGAACTTGCTTCTTTGGAAAAAATTAATGATCATTATCCGAAAATTCTTCTTACATTGGATGAAGCAGGCGTTGGCGTAAAAGATAATGGCGTTGTCCAAAAAAATGTTCTTGACTGGCTTTTATCTTTAAATTAAATTCTAAAAATGAAATCAAAAACAAAATCATAAAACATTTATTGTAAATTTTATTCAACAAGCAATTACCGGTAATACCAGCCAGCAGCAAACTCAAAGAAATCAAACGGTTGCTCAAAGTATAATTAATAAAGCCGGTTTTTAATAATATAGTTATCATGCATCCTGATGTTTCAGTTATTGTACCAATATACAGAATAGAAAAATACCTTCACAGATGTCTGGACAGCATTCTTACCCAGACTTACAGCGATTTTGAATGTATTCTTGTCGATGACGCTTCTCCTGATGATTGTCCCCTTATTTGCGATGAATACACAAAAAAAGACAATAGATTTAAAGTTATTCATAAACAAAAAAACGAAGGGCTTCCTCAGGCGCGTAAAACAGGATTATCTGAATCCTCAGGGAATTATATACTTTTTGCGGACGGAGATGACTGGATTGAACCTGATACGATAGAAAGAATGTATAAAAAGGCAATTGAAACGAATTCTGATATGGTTGTCTCTGACATGTTTATTAATACTGAAAATACACAAAGAAAGGATAATTTACCTGAAATATACAATAAAATTGATATTTATAAACACATTATTTCCAACGGACTTTTTGGGACATCAGTATGCAATAAATTATTAAGGCGGAATATTTATTTAAAAGCTGTATTTCCGTTCCATAATTTTATTGAAGACAGGGTTATAACAATTCAAACAATTTACTACGCGGAAAAAATTGAGTTTATAAGCGATGCATTTTACCATTATTGCAGGAATTATGATTCCATTTGCAGCGCAGATAACGAAAACAGCAGGCTCGTTGATGAATATTACAATTTTTTATTGATTATTGATTTTCTTGCGGATAAGGGATTAATAACACACCTTGAAAATGTTTTAATTTACCGCATTAATTCATTAAAATTGTCCCTTTTAAGAAACAGTGAATTAAGGTACTTATATGAAAAATCATTAACTGAATTATACCCAAAATCTACAAAGCATATCCGCGGAATAATGAATTTTATCTTTTTATCGCTTGGTAAATTTAAAAGTAAAATAACTTATAGAATAATTGATTTTTTAATTCATACAGAAAATGTTATTAAATATATGTATAGAATGATTATACCAAAAAATATCCGCAGCCTTATCTGGAAATTCCGTAATAAAAACAAATAATGCCGTCTCCTGTTTTTTCAGTAATTACTCCTGTATATAATGACGAAAACAATCTTTTGCGCTGTATCGAGAGCGTTCTCTCCCAAACCTGTAAAGATTTTGAATATATCCTTATAAATGACGGTTCAACTGACTCTTCCGGTTCCGTATGCATTGAATATGCCGCAAAAGACAGCCGTATCCGCGTTTTTCATAAAGAAAATGAGGGGATAAGCAAAACACGCCGGTTTGGAATTGATAATGCTGCCGGTGAATATATTTATTTTGTTGACAGCGATGACTGGATAAATGATAATTTCCTTGGAAAAATTAATAATTTATTCGCTTCAGGAAAGCCTGATTTTATTTTCATGGATTTTTTTCAGGAATTAAATACCGGAAAAGAACATTATATCATTCAGAAACCTGATACAGATGATATTATTCGTCCGGTTCTTGAAGGAAAAATATACAGCTGCCTGTGGAATGTAATTTTCAGGAAAGATTTTTGCGATAAATACAATATTAATTTTCCGGATGGAATTAATTACGGAGAAGATACATTATTTATTATTGAATTACTGTTAAACAAACCTGAAATACTGTATTTTAATAACGCGTTTTATCATCATACTTTTAATAAAAGATCCTACACCAACATAAACAAAAAACAGAAACTGCTTGAGCGCGTCAAGTTTCACAAGCCGCTGGAATTGTTGTTAACAGAATATAACCGCAGTGATTTGTTAAAACATAACTTTTTTCCTTTTATTGATAAATACGAAATTTTATACAGCGGATTTTTTGAAAAAAAAGAATATCATTCCATATTCAAACTGTCATTTACCTGGTATTTTTTCAGAAAATTTCCGTTTAAAAATTTTTTAATGCTGTGTCTTTCAGAAACATTTCTGTTTCCATTGGTCAAAACAAGTATACTTATAAATGAAAATATAAAAAAAATCTTTTAATGAATAAAAAAAAAGCAAAAATCCTTATAAACGGTGATTTTTTATGCCGCAGGCTCACCGGTATAGAGCGTTATGCTTCCGAAATAACCATCCGTTTGGACAAGCTGATTTCTCCAGGTGAAGCTGCAATAATTATTCCATCATTTTTAAAAAACATTCCTGAATATAAAAATCTTGAAATCTTAAGAATTAAGAAAATAAGCAAATCAAACCTGCTCTATCAATTCGTTACACTCCAATTTTTCCTTCTTTTTCACAGGCAGTATACAATCATGGATTTCGGCAATACCTGCCTTCCTCTGGCGCCAGGAATTGTTTTTCTGCACGACATATATTGTGAATTTTTTCCAAAGGATTTTATAACAGCACGTGATAAATTCATACGTCTTTACAGCAGAATACAGTACCGCTTAACCATATTTTTTGCAAGAAAAATAATTACTGTTTCGGAATACAGTAAAAATGAAATAAGCAGAATCTTTAAGATCGATCCTTTAAAAATTGACGTAATTTACAACAGCGCGGATCACATGCGTTCAATAAACGCGGATTTTTCGGTATTTGATGATTTTCCGGTTCTGAATGAGAAGCCTTTCTTTTTCTCCCTTGGAAGCCTTTCCAGACGCAAGAATATTAAATGGATTATTGAATACGCAGAAAAAAATCCAGAGCGGATATTTGCCGTTTCCGGTGTAAGTCTTTCTGTACTAAAACCCGATGAACTTGAAGGAGAGCTTCCCGGTAATATAATTTTTGCAGGTTACCTTAATGATTCAAAAATAAAGGCTCTTATGATCAAATGCAGGGCTTTTATCATGCCATCTTATTATGAAGGCTTCGGTCTTACTCCGCTTGAAGCTCTTTCCTGCGGCGCAAAAATAATCGTATCAAAAGCGGCAAGTCTGCCTGAAATTTACGGTAATACCGCCTGTTATATCGATCCCTTTGACACGAATACCGACCTCGACGAACTTTTAAAACAGCCGGTTGATTCCCCTGATGAAATTCTTAAAAAATATTCCTATGATACAGCTGTTCAAGAAGTATATAATATAATCAGTGGAAAATGATATTTTACCATGACTGTCACTGTAGACTGCCGTATGATCGATGCAAGCGGCGTTGGAACATACTTAAGGGGAATCCTTCCTTTTTTCCTTCAGTCGGGAAATAATTTTCTCCTTTTGGGAGACGCCAGACGTTTAAGCTGTTACACGCAATACAAAAACGCGGAAATCATTCATTATAATAAAAAATCTTTCTCCCTGAATGAGCTTTTCTTTTTCCCTTCAGAATTAAAAAAAACAATAAACAGGGCAGACCTTTTCTTTTCTCCTTTTTTTAATATTCCCGCTGGAATAGATATTCCTGTCTTTACCACCATCCATGACATTATTTTTCCCGATATGCCGCAGCTTTACTCAAAAGCAGGACTCGCGGTTCGGATGCGGTTTCTGGGAAGAGCGCATAAAAAATCCAAAAAAATATTTACTGTATCCGAATTTTCCAAATCCAGAATAGAATATCATCTTGGAAAGTCAAAACCTGTAATTGTCGCGCATCCGGCAGTACAGCCATCTTTTCTGGAGTACATGGCAAAAACAATAAATATCAAAAAAAAGAAGACTGTCGTTTTTTTAGGCAACATTAAAAAAAACAAGGGACTTGCCTGCCTTCTTGACGCATTCGCGCTTGCAAAAAAGGAAGGTCTTGGACACAGACTGATAATAATCGGCGAAAAAGAAAAATTCCGTTCTTCCGACAGCTCTTTATTAAAAGAAATCAATTTCCTTGACGATGATGCATTTACTTTCACAGGTCATGTTTCCAGCGAAAAGCTGATGGAATATCTCAGTGAAGCGTCTCTTCTTGTCCAGCCTTCACTTTATGAAGGGTTCGGACTGCCTCCCCTGGAAGCGATGGTTTTGGGTACAGGCGCTTTAATCTCAGATATTCCCGTTTTCAGGGAAATATACGGCGGATATCCCGTTACTTTTTTCCGCTGCGGCGATTGCGCCGAATTAAAAGAAAAAATGTTAAGTTTGCTCTCCGGAGAACCTCCTGTAATTAATCTGCCGGACGATCTGTTGTCAAAATATACGTTTGAAAAAACCGCTTCTGTAATAATGAGGGAATTAAATTGAAAACCGCCGTTGTTCATTATTGGCTTGTAAATATGCGCGGCGGAGAAAAAGTAATCGAGGCTCTGCTTGAAATTTTTCCTGACGCTGATATTTACACTCATGTGCATGACCGGAAAGCAATATCTTCTCTTATAAACAGCCGAAAAATTTACAAATCATTTATCAGCTGCCTTCCTTTCGCCAAAAAACTCTACAAGCTCTATTTGCCGCTAATGCCTGCCGCTTTAAAAAAATTTAACCTGAAGAAATACGATCTTGTAATTTCAAGTGAAGCGGGACCTGCCAAGGGCGTGATCTGCAGCCCGCAGGCATTCCATATCTGTTACTGCCACAGCCCAATGCGTTACATCTGGGATATGTACCATGAGTATTACAAAGCTGCGGACTCTGTTACCCGCTTTTTTATGAAAGTATTCACGCCGTCCCTCCGTAAATGGGATGTAACATCCGCTGGTTTGGTTGACCGTTTTATTACAAATTCCGATAACATTGCAAAACGCATCAGGCGTATTTATAACCGTGAATCGGAAGTTGTTTATGTCCCTGTAGATATTGAAAAATTTACAAATAATGAAAGAAATCCCGCCGATTTTTACCTTCTTTTCGGACAGATAACGGTTTACAAGAGGGCGGATATCGCCATTGAAGCCTGCATAAAATTAAAAAGAAAACTCGTAGTCGCCGGCTCCGGTATGAAAAAAAGTGAAAAAATAAAATATGAAAAATCAGGGTTTATCCGCTTTACAGGAAACGTTTCGGACGGGGAAGCCGTTTCTCTTTTTTCACAGGCAAGAGCGCTGCTCTACCCCGGGATTGAAGATCTGGGAATTATTCCCATTGAAGCTCAGGCGGCAGGCTGCCCGGTAATCGCTTACCGTGGCGGCGGAGCGCTTGAAACCGTAAAGGAAAACGAAACCGGCATGTTTTTTGACGAACAAACAAGCGATTCTCTTATAAAGACAATGGTAATTTTTGAGCAAAATGCGCTTAACTTTAGCAGCCGCCGGTTGTTTACAAGTCATGTACAGCAATTCTCCAAAATCGCATTCAGAGAAAAAATCTTGCGGGTTATTGATAAAAAAGAGCGATTATAATAGCTTAATAGGCATATGACCCTTTCCCAGTTTGACATCTGGTACCGAAAAAGATACCGCCGCACCACGTCCGCAATAACTTCTACATTATTTATCCTCTCCGACCTAACAGCCATTATACTGACTTTTGCCTGGGGTTTTTTCCTGGTCAGAATCTATGGCTTTATTAATGATTACGGCAGCATCAACGCAAAATCATTTATAACCTACTGGCCATACCTTCCTGTTTTTATCCTGATATTCCATTTCTTTCGCATGTATCCCGGAGTTTCACTTGCTCCTTCCGAGGAACTTCGCCGGTTCAGCATCGGATCAATTATGACTTACGGCGGAATTATCCTTTCCCGTTACGTCGAAAATAACCTTTGGGACTCTGTTAATACCGCTTTTATTATCAGCAGCATTTTTTCAACATTTTTCCTGCTAACGATAAGAAGCATCGCAAACTGGCTGCTCCACTCTACAAAGATGGGCGGAATTCCTACCGTAATATACGGTTCAGGCGGCACAGGGAGGCTGGTTGTAAAATGCCTTAAATCCAGCAGAAAATCAGATTATCATCCTGTTCTCATCCTTGATGATGATCCAACGAGTGAAGATGAGTGTATGGGAATTCCTGTTATACATGATACAGGTATAGGTCCGGAAATTGTTAAACGCTATAAAATAAGAACGGCAATTGTGGCAATGCCGAAACTTGACATCCAGAAACTAAAGCATCTTATCAATACTTCGGTGTCAGCGTTCCGTTATAATGTAATCATTCCGAACTATTTTAATATTTCTACAATCTGGATGTCCGTACGGGATTTTAACGGAGTGCTTGGGATAGATACCAGCAATAAACTCAGATTCGGACTTAATTTAAAAATAAAACGGTTTCTTGGTCTTGTATTGGTAATTTTCGGCGGCATTCTTGTTCTGCCCTTTATCCTGTTCATAATAATTATGATTAAAATAAGTTCACCGGGTCCTGTGTTATACAAACATAAAAGACTCGGCAAAGACGGTAAATATTTTTATGCGTATAAATTCCGTTCAATGGTAATGGATGCGGAAAACCAGCTTGAAAAAATAATAGAAAAATATCCGGAATTAAAAACAGAATGGGAAAATAATCATAAACTTCAGAATGATCCAAGAATAACCGGTATCGGCAGATTTTTACGGCGAACCAGCATAGACGAACTACCTCAGCTTTTAAATATTCTGAAAGGAGAAATGTACCTCGTCGGACCCCGTCCCATTGTTGATGACGAAGTTGTCAAGTACGGCGAAGATTTTAACCGTGTTTTTTCAATAAAACCGGGACTTACAGGTCTTTGGCAGGTTTCGGGGAGATCGCACGCTGATTATCATGACAGAATAGCGTATGACACATATTATATTCAGAACTGGTCTGTATGGCTGGATCTCTGGATTATATATAAAACCATTGGTGTTGTATTATTCAGAAAGGGCGCATATTGAATAAAAAAACGATAATTTTAATTATTAATTTTTTCTGTCTCTTCAGTTTATATGCCCAGCTTCGTTCCTTTAACGAGGTATTCCCCAATGCCTCAACTGAATTAAGAAATTCCGCTTTGGGAGAATCCGGTTTTTTCAAATCGGCAAACAGGGCAGGCGGAAATACACTGACAGGATATAATTCAGCCATCGATCCTCAAATCATCAATACAGTATTGGCAAGAAATCCGCTTTATCTGGTTGAATCAATTTCGGTTATCACCGAAACACAGGAAAATGTCAGCCTCCTTGATGTTTATAATGCGCTTGGAAAAATTAAAGACTTGAAAGGAAGAACGTACAACTCGCATACAAAGAAAATGGAAACCCCCCTTTTTGAAGACGCTACCCGCATACAAAGCGATAAAAAAACCACTCCTGTTTCGGATCCCGTTCCTGCAAGATCAATTCCCCTGACAGAAACGATTTATATCAGGCTTAAAGATGTAAATTTCGGAAATACATTTTATCGCGCAGATATGGCTGTGGTGCAGAACGGACTTCGTTATACCCTGTCAAATTTCAGGAACATCACTTATTTGCTGATCCCTGTTATCAGGGAAGAAAAATTCATCGCACAGCTTTATATTGAACCCATTAGTGAGGGAGTTTTAATTTACAGCATTGCAGGAACCGATATTTCCGAATTTATAGCCTCAAGAATCAGCGTAGACACCGCCATCTTCAAACGGCTTTCTGTTATTACTTCCTGGGCAGCAGACGGAATTATCTCAAAATAAAAAATAGCAAGTTTGTCAGACACATACCTGCTTTGTATTTCAGATACATGGCAGACCTATTGACTATACCACCGATTTGTGCCAATATCTCTTAAAATACCTTACTTTTGTAGGAAATTTGTCAGGGGAGTTTCCCGAGTGGTCAAAGGGAGCAGACTGTAAATCTGTTGGCTCAGCCTTCGAAGGTTCAAATCCTCCACTCCCCAGTATAGTAATAACATGAAGGTATAAATGCAAAAGGTGTATCTTAATACAGGTTCCTTGTCTGTTAAAAATCTTCAGGCAAGACCTGTTCGTACTTTTTGTCTCATGTTGGTCGTCGCAGTTCTTTCTTTTACCCTTTTTTCAGGCTCAATTATTATTTTTAATTTGAGGCAGGGTCTTGCCACCATCACAAAACGTTTTGGGGCGGATCTGATGGTTGTCCCCGAAGGCTCTTATGAAAGAGCGGAAACCCTGCTGCTTCGCGGAGAACCGGATTTTTTTTATTTTGACGCCGGTATTATCGAAACGGTAAACCGCACCGACGGAGTAATTCAGGTTTCTCCCCAATTTTACCTTATCTCCCTTGCCGATTCCGATTGTTGTGACGCGGAAATGCAGCTAATCGCTTACGATCCTGCCACGGATTTTGTTGTTCAGCCGTGGATTGCAGAAAAATACAGCGAAAAAATCAACGACGGGCAGATCGTAACAGGAAGCCGAATCTCAATAAGGTATAACGGAACTGTCCAGCTTTTTAATCATGAATTTCCCGTCGCGGCGCAGCTTTCCCGCAGTGCGAGCGGTTTTGATACTTCGATCTTTATGACGATGAATACAATGCGTCAGCTTATAGGTTACGCCAAGACTGTGGATAATGATTTTCCTTCTGAAAGTTTTGATGAAGGAGTAATTTCATCCATCCTTGTAAAAACTGATTCGTCCGCCAATCCTTCCTATGTAGCATGGGAAATTGAAAATCAGAATGACGGCGTAGAAGTCGTTGTCGCCCAGGGCGTATTCGGACAGATAGCGTCGGCGTTATCCGGTTTTGTGAAGTACATCCAGTTTTTTTTAATAGCGCTTTGGGTTCTCGCCATTTTTGTGCTTGCCGCTGTTTTTTCAGGAATTATTCACGAGCGCAAAAAAGAATTCGCCCTTCTGCGCATAGTCGGCTCTACAAGAAAAAAGCTTGTCGGCATAGTGTTATGCGAATCGTCTCTGGCGGGATTTGCAGGCGGCATAGCGGGCATTGCTTTGGCAAGTCTTGTAATTTTTCCTTTTGCAGGCTACATCAGCGCACGGCTCGATCTTCCCTACATTGATTCTCCCTTGCTTGTTATTTTAATGATTGCGCTTACCTGTCTCTTTGTTTCAGTTCTCACAGGTCCTCTTGCCTCTCTGTATACAGCATTGCGGATCAGCAAAGCGGAAACATATTTCACCATGAGGGAGGGCGAATAGTGCTTGAACTCAAAGAACTGACAAAAGAGTATAAAAGAGGGGGACGCGCCTTTAACGCTGTTGACCGTGCCAGCCTTTCTGTAAAACAGGGAGATTTTATAAGCATTATCGGAAGAAGCGGCAGCGGAAAAAGCACTCTTCTTAACATGAGCGCAGGGCTTATAAAACCTTCGGAGGGGAATGTTTTTTTTAATAATACTGATATTTACACATTGAATGACAGGGAGATTTCCCTTTTCCGGAATGAAAAAATCGGCTATGTGCTGCAGGGGCAAAGTCTTCTCTCAAATTTTACGGTTTTGGAAAATGTCTGCATACCGTGGTTTTTATACAAACGGGAAGGCGATCCGGCTGATCGTGCGCTTGCTTTACTGGAAAAAACCGGTATAGGAAACCTTGCCCTCTCCTATCCCAGAGAACTGTCCGGCGGAGAGATGCGCAGGGTAGCGATCGCCCGCTCTCTTATAAATAAGCCGTCCCTGCTCATCGCCGATGAGCCGACAAACGATCTGGATCCGGAAACTACAGAAGAAATAATGAAGCTTCTGCGCTCCATTACAGAAGACGGAACGGCGATACTGGTCGTCACTCATGAGCTTGATACTCTTTCTTACGGAAACAAGACATACACGATGAATAACGGAAATTTATCACCGCACAAATGAATTGTAAATACTAATCTCTTGTAAGAACAAATTCCTTAAATGTAATTGTTGCCTTCCCTTTTTTACCGCCGTTTTTAAAATTCTTCTTTCCTTCGCCGTTTGTAAAAAACGCCAAAGAATTTGCATCCCTGGAAATGCCTGTCGCTCTTCTGGTGGTTGTGAATTTTAGTGTCGCGGTATAATCCTGTCCCGCTTTAATGGGACCTGTTATAAGTGAATCTCCATTAACGGCGGATAATTCAATCCACAGATTTTCTGTTAAATTGCTGCTGGCATTGCTGCATCCTGTATTACAATTTTCCTCCCGCTGTTTGTTGCGGGTATTGTCAACAAACAAGACCCGTAATTCATCTTCAAGATCACGGCTTACGCTAAAGGTGATATTCAGGGTGTAATTTTCATTTGCCGCAATTCTATGACCTTTCATCAGATTTCTAACAGATAGTATCCCTTCATATGTAGTTCCGTATTCAAACCTGTCGATAAGATCAAGTTTTTGGCCGCTTAAAACAGTAGTATAGGATTGAGCGAAAACCGCCGGAACCGTGAGGGTGCATAAACATGCAATTATAATTAGTGTCTTCTTCATAAAAACCTCCTAATCATGGCAATCAGGAATTTCCGGACAGCCTTATTATATAATATACTAAAAAAAGTAAATTTATCAAGAAAATTTAATTTGTTTCAGAACTTCAGTTTTTGGAACAACTACCTTGGATTTAACTGATGAAAACAACGAGTATGGAAACCATGATCTTGAAGAATTAGGGGGCAAGGAAAAGCTTACCAGTAAGGAGGTGAAGAAACCTTACTTATAAAGAAACAAGAAAACCGATTCCATGTACCCGATAGAAACTGAAAATTATAAATGAGAATCGTGCAGATACTGCCGCAAGAAAAAACAGTGCGCCAATATTTATTTTTTTTCTCTTATTTTTGACGCCAATTTTGCGTATGTGGATTTAAAAATAACAATAATGGGAAGAATCAATACAGTGATAAAACTGCCGGCAAAACCGTTATTGTATAGGTTAAGTCCGCCGTTAATATCCCCAATGAAAACGGCAATTGAAACATGGAGAAAACCTGTAATAATTCCCCAATGCCAGCCGTATTTTCCTGAAATTGGAGCAAGTCCGGTTGAAAAAAGGATAGCAAGCGTATTTACAGGCGCGCTGAACTGGAGGTGATTAAAGTAAACAGCGATTATGCTTCCTGCGATAATCGGGATTGCGTTTCTTAAATGTTTGCCGCAGGCGGCGAAACCTGATACTGTAAAAATGCCTCCAAGAACGGGACCATTTACAGGAATCCCCAGCAGAAGAATTATGCTTGTTGATAAAGTGCACATAATACCAATATTCATATAACACGTATTGTGATATTTAACCAAATAATCGCAGTCATACGGATCATGTTCCTTTAACAATTCTTTAAATTTTTTAAACGCAAGCAGTCCTTTTTCAGTCGCTATTCCGTATGTTATAAGCGAAAAAGCGATAATATACGCAATGATCGCAAGAAGTCCTGTATGCTCTGTGTCCCATAAAGATTCAGGTATTATTTCTATTCCGATTCCGCGCAGAAATCCGGCAAACATTGTCGCGATAAAACCTCCGGCGATTCCTCCGTTATAAAGGCAGTAGTAGTTGTGCATCCCCTGAACAAAATCAGCAATAACAGGAAAAATAAATCCGACAAATACGCCGATGCCGTATGCTGTAACAACTCTCGGCAAATGAAAGGATGAGTCAAGAAAAGCAACTTCGCTTACAATGGGTGAAATTGTCGTACTAATCATGGCGAAAAGGATCATTTCCCTGAATTTTTTACCCGATACTCTTCCGTGCAGCCATACACCCGCCATAACAGGAAGGGTGTTAAACATGTTTTTACCGAATAGGGAAAATCCGATTGTCAAAAACAGCGCTGCCATTATTTTTCCGTCAGGATCGCGTTTGTTGATTATCAAGAGAAATAAATTAAAAAAAAGAAGCGCCGCGGAATTGACAAGAGCCGCGCCGACGCCTGCAAGTGCGATATAATCAGTAATTAAAACGCTGCGGGAAATATGGATTTTTATATATCCTTCCAGAATTTGAGAAGGCGTACTTACAATAAACGCGATTATTACAAGTAATATACAGATACTAAACATGATGTAATAATCAACAGGAATCCTGTACTTCTGCGGCATAACCTCCTCCTGTCCAGCGTTTTTCAACCATGTCCATAAAATGCCTGTTTTATTGACAGACACTAAGTATGAGGGCTATTCATGCGTTTAGCAAGGAAAATTCTTTATCACTACCGCATAATCAGCATCTTTACAGAAATGCGTTCTAATTACACAGCTTGCAATTTTACGCGGATAATCCTCATGGCGTTAAGTACAGCAAGAAGGGAAACTCCCACATCAGCAAAAACTGCTTCCCACATACCAGCGATACCGAAAGCGCCCAGACATAGAAAAACCGTTTTTACTCCAAGAGCAAAAATAATATTTTGCCGGATTATTTTTTTTGTATACTGCGCAATATCTACAGCTTCCGCCAGCTTTATAGGCTCGTCTGTCATGAGAACAACATCGGCTGCTTCAATGGCGGCATCGCTTCCAAGCCCTCCCATCGCGATGCCGATATCCGCCATCGCAAGAGAAGGCGCGTCATTTATTCCGTCTCCGATAAACGCCAGTTTTCCTTTTGGATTTTTCTGTGTTTTTAATATTTCCAGTTTTTCCGCTTTTTCATGCGGCAGCAATCCGCCGTAAACTTCAAAAATGCCCAGTTCACCGGCAACTGTCTTTGCGATCTGCGGATCGTCGCCTGTAAGCATCACTGTTTTTTGAACGCCCCTTTCCCTGAGAGCGGCAATGGCGCGGAAACTGTCAACTTTAATTTCATCAGAAATAATTATACAGCCGGCATATACTCCGTCCGCCGCGACATATACTTTTGTTCCGCTGTTATGCGATAATTCATCAAACTCAATCCCGTTATCTTCCATTAGTCTTTGATTTCCGGATAAAATAAGTTTTTCGTTTAATTTAACGCTCACACCGCGTCCTGCGATCTCGGTATATCCGCTTGTCCTTGACTGTTCATTATTAAATTTTTGATTTCCGCTCCGCCGGCTGTACTCTTTCATGACAGATAACGCGATTGGGTGATTAGAGCAGCTTTCAGCATACGCGGCATACTCAAGCAGCTCGCTGCCGCTGAAACCATTCGCGCTTTTTATTTCAGTAACCTTAAAAACTCCCTTTGTTAACGTGCCTGTCTTGTCAAAAACAACAGTTTCCAGACTGTTAAACGCTTCAAGGTAATTGCCGCCTTTGACAAGAATACCGCTCTTTGCCGCCCTGCCAATCCCTGCGAAAAATCCCATGGGAATGGAGAGAACAAGCGCGCACGGACATGAGATAACAAGCAGAATGAGAGCGCGTCTGATACATTCCATCCATTCGCTGCCGAAAAAAAGAGGCGGCAAAACAGCGAGAAGAGCAGCAAGAGCGACAACTACAGGCGTGTAGTACCGCGCAAAGGTTGTAATAAATTTTTCAGTCTTTGCTTTTCTGCCTGAAGCGTTCTCAACAAGATCAATAATTTTTGAGGCAGCGGATTCGCCGAATGTTTTTGTCACCCTAATTATTAAAAGCCCTGTTTGATTGACACAGCCGGAAAAAACAGAAGCAGAAAATTCGGCTTTTCTCGGAATTGATTCTCCTGTAAGTGCGGATGTATCAAGCATGGAAACACCTTCTATAACAATGCCGTCAAGAGGAATTTTTTCTCCGGGCTTGACAATAATCAAATCCCCGGGACATACAGTATCAGGTGAAACTTTTATGATTTCATCGTCTTTTTTAATATTTGCATAATCAGGACGAATGTCCATCAAATCCGATATTGATTTTTTTGAATTTTCAACCGCTCTGTCCTGAAAATATTCACCGATTTGATAAAACAGCATAACGCCTACAGCTTCTGTAGTTTCACCGATTAAAAAAGCGCCGATTGTGGCTATGCTCATTAGAAAATTTTCATTAAACAATTGTCCTTTTACAGCATATCTGGCTGCCTGTTTAATGACATCTCCGCCAAGTATAAAAAAAGCGAGTATATAAATGAGCAGTGTAATGTTGAGATTTCCTGTCCAAAAATTTTGCATCATAATTGCAGCAGCAAAAACAGCCGCTCCTGCAATGATTTTTTTCAAATTATCGCTGATTTTTAGCATGACTTACTCCTATTCCTTATCAACACAGTTGAATAATTGCTCAACTATAATAATAAAAGAAACATGGAGGCTTGTCAAGGAAAAAACCGGTCTCTTGACAAATTTTGTTTGATTTGGCATATTAAAGAACATTGAATCGCGCCACCTTAGCTCAGTTGGTAGAGCAGCAGACTGAAAATCTGCGTGTCTGGAGTTCAATTCTCCGAGGTGGCAATTTTCTAATTCCTTATGTTATAAGGAATTAGCGAAATTTAATGAGATCACTTCCACCACCATAAAGGCGTGATTCCTCCTACTATAAAAGCAAATTTACCAAAAATTTGCCAAAAAAACGGAGGATTTATGCGCCAGAGTTTTTTTAAGACAAAAAAAATCAGGATTGTTTTCGGTTATATTTATTGATCCGCATACAGAAAAACATACCGAACGCTCTACAGGGACTAAAGATGAGAAAAAAGCGAATGCTATTGCTCAAGGCTGGTTGGTTAACTGTTTACCTGATAATCCGTCAATAAATAAAATCGCCAAGACAACAAGCTTCTGTGATTTTCTTTATATGTTCTGGGATTTTGAGACTTCTGAATATTTCAGGGAACAAGAAACAATGGAGAAAGAGCCACAGCCTGAACATACATTGGAGATGCATTTTTATTTACTGTTCTCAAAGCTTAATAGAAAGTCAGCTTTTAGGAAATAATAAAATTAATGATATATCTGACTCATTAGCTCCTAAAATATGGTTTGACTTTTTTAAAAACGGGTAATACAGAAAGATTAAAGGAATTATATTTCGAATTATAAGTGAATGGAATTCACTTCAGTTTTCCATAATGTTTATTAGGTAAAAATATAAACTAATGCAATAGTTGTAACATATTTGAGAAAGAGTTAATGCATTTCCTTCTGTATGGTAAAATTAACGTAAAATTCTTGCAAAGTTTGATGTTGATAGGAATTTTATTTAATTCCGAAATTGCATAATTTTCAAGACTATCAATATCGGTATTCATGAAATCAAGTTTATGATCACCGAAAAACATCATTTCTTTATTCATTTTTTAACCGCTTTATTTTCTTAATATAAAATATTATTAAAATTGAACATACGAAAAGAAGTTTTATTGATATTTGAATTTAAAATGTCTTTTAAACAAGATAACCCTTGATAAAAAATGTAAATTTTTGATATTCTGTTATAAAAGGGGTATATATGGATATTGAAAAAATTAAGAAAACCATTGAAACTACCAAAACTGTAGAAAAATTATGGAAGATTGGAGAAAAATTATTTGGAAAAAACGATGATGCTGTTTGCGCTGTTACATTTCTTATTGAACAAGCTTATTTCTTAGGGAAGCAAGATAAGAGTAAGAATAAAGAAAATAAATAATATGGAAATTGAAAGCGTATTACAACTGTTACGGGAAAACACCTATTTAAAAATGCTATCCTGTTTCATTTTTGGAATTTAGACCTTTCTCCTTCCACCATATAGTCGGAAGAACCTTATTTCTGTATTTAATTATAGTAAATACTCAATACAACACGGCGGTTTCTGTTCCTGAAATCCCACACTTCTGTCTCATTTACCCTGCCGCCAAAGGCAGCGATTTCCATTTGCTTTGCCGGAACTCCCCTGTCCCTAAGTTGCCTTGCAACCATATTGGACCTTGTTACACTGAGCTGCATCAATTCATCTTCTTCGCTGACGCTGTATGTTAACGGATTGGCATGACCTTCTATTCTGACATTGCAGTCGGGGTTATTAATGAGGAATTGAGCGGTGTAATTAAGAACCATTTCATTTAACTGCTGGGCATCGCGATCTATTCCGATATTGTATTCCCCGATGTCAGGACCGAATAAAATAAAATCAGTTGAAGGGATTTTAACTATGCTTGCTGTCTGCGCAGGAGGCTGAGTAGAATCGTCTGCGGGTTTGTCAACGTATACAACTCTGTCAACATATTCAATTTTATCTACATACTCAATCTTGTCGACATATTCGACTCTGTCAACATAAACAATTCTCTCGGGGGTTTCGCTTTCGTTTGTTAATTCATTGCTGTCAGCACTTTGAATTCTATCAACATATTGAATTCTGTCTACATACTCGATTTGTGGAATATATTCAACTCTGTCAACATAAACAATTTTCTCGGGAATTTCGCTTTCGTTTGTTAATTCGCTGCTGTCGGCATATTGAATTCTATCAACATATTGAATTTTGTCTACATACTCGATTTGAGGAACATATTCGACCCTATCTACATATTCGATTTGTGGAACATATTCAACTCTGTCAACATAAACAATTCTCTCGGAGGTTTCGCTTTCGTTTGTTAATTCACTGCTGTCGGTATATTGAATTCTATCAACATACTGAATTCTGTCTACATATTCAATTTGGGAAACATATTCGACTCTGTCTATGTATTCGATTTTATCCACATATTCTATTTGAGGAACATATTGAACCCTGTCTACATATTCAACCTTGTCAACATACTCTATCCTGTCAACATATACGATCTCAGACGCCGCGCTTCCATCCGTTAGTTCGCTTCTTCCGGCACTGTCATTTCTGTCTATATACTCCGTTACATATTGAATGATAGGCGCAGTCTCTGTTTTGACTTCTTTTATTTTGGTTCTTTCCGGAAGCGGGAATTTGTAACCTGCGGTAATATCAATTCCCCAGATATGCGGATAACCTCCGCGCACTGATGGTTCAATATGCCATCTTCTGGTTACTGGAATTGTCGCGCCAATGGCAATGTCAGCAAGGAGCGAACCTCTTGTTAATGTTACATCATCAAAGGGATGTTCATTTCCCCTGTAAGCCGCCAAAAGACCAAGACCTGCCTGAGTAAAGAATTTAACCTGTTTATCTTCGGAAAAAAAGCGTAAACGCAGAAAATTCCAGCGGAAATACGCCTGTGCTTCAAATGTGAATATATTACTTAAATGATTTGTTTCCGATTTGTCTTCAAAACTGTAGCTGAAGCCGAACTTGGTTCCGACCATGAACATGCGTGAAATCCAAAGACGCGGTTCAATTAAAAACTGCGGAGATCTTCCCAGGACAAGAACATCGCCAAGACCGATTCCGGTATTCAACGACCAGTAGTGTCCCAGGGGAAATCCATATTCATCTTCGGTATTTTCATCCTGAGCATATTGTTCCTGAATGTTTTCATTATTGTTATCTTCATTTTGCGCATTCAACCCGCAAACAGGAACTAAAAGGGTTAAAAGGAAAAATACTAATCTCTTTATAATCGTCATAATATTTACCAGCCTTAAAATTAGAGTCTGTGTATAATGTGTCCGCATATAGACAGACCTAAAATAAACAAATTTTTCGTTAATATAGACAGTTTTTATGCAAAAATATACTAATCAATAAAAATTATAGTGCAGCATAATTCATTGTCAAGCAAATAATCGGTTAATTGCGAATTTAATGTTACAATAATGTAAAAACAATAAATAGCCACGGAAATCAATTTTCAATATATCTCCACAAAATGATATAATACGACATGGGAGAGATCACAAGAATCAAGGAGTATTTTAACGAGGTAGAAACCACCAAGGAACACAACGGTTATTTTTGCAGCGTAGGGGAGGCGCTGACAGTCGTGATACTCGGAACTTTGTGCGGTTTAAAGAATGTGAGCCAGATCAGCCAATGGTCGGAAGAAGAAAGCGTGAGAGGCTTATTAACGAAGCATTTGGGCATCGAAAGAATACCCTGTTATTACTGGCTGCTGTGTCTGCTGAAGCTAATTGACCTAAAGTCGCTAAATCAATGATGGGCGCAATCGCTCATCCCTGACGGGAAACGCCCAATGACTATTTCGTTTGACGGTAAGACAATACGCTCTACCGGAAAGATGGAGAAGTACTCAAGCCCCCTGCATATAGTCAGCGCACACATTACTGCAGTGAACACGAAAATAAAACTTCTCATATAAATTATTCCAAATGTTTCTAATTTACGGTCTGATTGTCTCAATCCGGAAGAGTATCATCTCAACCCGGCGGTTAAGCCCCGCATAAGAAGTACTGCCTTCGACAAGGTTTCTTTCACCGCCGTAGCCGCTGGTAGTTACCCGATTCGACGGGTATACACCGCCCGCGCCCTCGGGAAGCTTTTTGTATTCTTCATTAAGCATTTTGGCGACGCTCACTGCCCGCTTGTTGCTTATATTTATCAGCTCTTCCTTTTCTTCTTCGGTGCCGGTGACCGGATTGGCATTACCGTGCAAAATCAGCATAAAATTGGGATTACTGACAAGGGCCTGCGCTATGACCATGACATTTCCCATGTTGGAATTCTTTTCCTGGGGTGTCAGCGCGGTAGCACCTCTTGGGCCGGGAGGGCCGTTAAACTCGATTGATTCCCCGGCAAAGATGATGTATTCAATGACGATGATCGAAATGTTCTGAAGAATGATCTCCGGCGGCTGCTGGCTTATGATGTACTTGATCTGTTCGTCGGTGAGATATTCGTAAATTACCTCTGGAGGAAGATACTTGATGATCTCCTTGAGAATCTCATGATTCTCAACAAGGATTTCTATGATCACCTCAGGGTTTTCTTTTATGAATACCAAAATCTCCTCTGGGCTGGGATTCAGGATTATCTCCTTTTCTATAATAACTTCTGTGACAATCTCAATTATCTTTTCAACGATCACCTCTTTCTCGATTGTCTCGTAAATTATCTCGTAGATAATTTCAGGAGGGAGATTGACATATTCGACTATTGTCTCAGGGGGAAGATTCACAAAAATTATCTTCGGTACTTTTTCGACTATTGTCTCGTAGATAAAATGCGGAACAAGCTTTATGATCGGAACATATTCTATTTCCGGGTTTTGTCCTTCTTCCCACCACTTTCTGATAATGTTGTTTTCACATGCTGTAAAGCCGACACAAACAAGAACCAGCAGCACAAAAACAATCAACGCGGTTCCTTTTTTCATTTTTTTCCTTCCTTAGTTTGCATATGTTTGATTATATAAGAGGAACCGTTTTTTTCAAGTCTACCTTAATCATTTAGCATGGAAATCAATTTTCAATATATCTCCACAAAATGAAATACGCTCTACCGGAAAGATGGAGAAGTACTCAAGCCCCCTGCATATAGTCAGCGCACACATTGCGGAACTGGGAATAACGCTGGTAGGACAGAAAGTGGACGACAAGAGCAATGAAATACCCGCCGTCCGTGACTTGATAGGCTTGCTTGAGGTAGAAGCCTGTATGATCGTGGCTGATGCGATGCATTGCCAGAAAGAAACGGCTTCACTTGTCGCCGAAAAGAAGGCGGATTATCTTTTTAACGTCAAAGACAACCAAAGCACGATGAAAAAAGACATAGAAGACTATGTTAAAGATGATTACTTGCGTAAAACCATGGACACCTTCAGGACTTTCGAGAAAAACGGCGGCAGGCTTGAGGAGCGCACCGGGTTTGTAACTCATGATATAGAAGATGAAGATGTCCAGCAGGTCTTAAATGCGGTGCGTAAAATTGCTTTGAACTGCGTTAAGACTCATAAGCAAAAAACCAATTCAAAATTTCCCTTGTCCAGAATTATGCTTGGCTGTCTTCTGGATTACCGAAAGTTGATCCCTGTGTTGCTTTCTTGTGAAAATTGATTTCCGTGAATAAATGGACTTGTTCGGTAATTCAATTAGTTGTTTCACAAAAAAAAATTTATTATAAAATCTTCTGTCAGCGGGGAAAAATCCGCCTGATTTTATTAAAATAACTTTTTTAAGACTGATGAATCCTGTCAATTTTTGCATCGCTTCCGGCTGTTTCGTAAATAATTTGAAGAGTACGTTCAACGCAGCGATCCCATGAAAAGGTTTTTGCTCTTTCTAAGCCAAGGCGGCGGCATTCATTATAAATTTCAGAATTTGTGCTGAGCGCCACCATTCTGTCAGCCATATCTTCTGCATCCTCAGGTTCAAAATATAAAGCCGAATGATCCGCCGTTTCAGGGAGAGCGGCTGCGCGTGCGCAAATCACAGGCACGCCGCATGCCATCGCTTCAAGCACGCTCATTCCAAAACCGTCGCACATTGAAGGAGCGGCGACGAAATCGGCGCCGGCGTAAAGTTCAGGAAGGCTTTTTGCGGGGAAATGACCGGTAAAGAAAATGTCATTGCGCCACGGAGATGCGGCTGCGGCTTTTTTAACAATACCTGCGTTATTGCTGTCGCTTCCTGCAAGAACCAGACGATGGGGATATTTTGTTATTTCCTTGAAAATTCCAAACGCTTTTATCAGCCTGATATGATTTTTTACTGGATGATCAATGCGTGAAACACATAACACATACGGACGGCGGAAACTAAACGGCTGTATTAAAAGCACGCTCTCTTCATTGCGCTGCCTTGGATAAAAAGATGAATGGTTTATTCCCTTTGGAATTACTTCTATTCTGTTTTCCTTTAAATTTGCCCTTTCTATCAATTCATTCTTTACCCATTGACTTACCGCAATAATTCTGTCAAGACGGCGCAGTGAATTCGGCAATACCATTCGCAGAGGCCAGCCAAGATGAACTCTTGTTTTTATATTACCCCAATATGCCGCCATATCGTGAACCACGCCGATCGTCGGACACGGAGACTCAAACGGAAGATGGCTGTGAGCCGACGGAAAAAAGCATGCATCAAACTGACGCAGTTCCGCGTATTTCGGATATTTAAATATATGCCACATTGAGTTCGCTGTTTTTCCGTGAAATTTACATTGAGGAATAAACTCAAAATTGGGCGCAACATCATTATATGTATATCTGTCGAATTCCCATCCAAAAAGTTCAAACAGGGCTTCTGAAGGCGTGATGCATTTCAGCAAATGGGATAAATACATGCCTACTCCGGATTTGCCTCCGTCACAGGCAAAAGCATCCAGCCCTATTTTCATTATTCCTCCAAATGCCTCTTGAATTACATCAGCAGCCCGAATTATACCATAAATGTAAAGCAGTGTCAGTTAAAGAAAAACCGTGCGGAAAGACGCCTTCCCGCACGGTTAAAAGAAATCCCCCTCCCTATTGTGAAAAAAGCCTATCCCTTTCCTCCCAAAAACAGATCAGCGCACCTCAAGGAATTATTGCTTTTCAACGCCGACTTTTTTTATCTCTTCAATGAACTCATCCAAATCCTTAAATTTTTTATAAACCGATGCGAACCGTATATACGCAACCTTGTCAAGTTTTTCAAGTCTCTGCAGAACCAGATCCCCGATAACCGAACTTATAATTTCGCCGCTTCCCTTGCTTAAAATCGCGGTTTCATCTTCGATTTCATTAACAATGTTTTCAATCTCCATGTGCGAAAAGGGGCGTTTCTCAAGCGCGCGCACGACTCCGCGTTCAAGTTTGACATGGTCAAACGGTTCCCGCCTGCCGTCATTTTTAACCACCATGAACTGTCTTTCATCGATCCGCTCATAGCTTGTAAATCTGTAACTGCAGTTTATACACTCTCTTCGGCGGCGCACGGCATCCCCGTTGGCAAGGGTTCTTGATTCAACCACTTTATCTTCAACAGTGCCGCAGTGAGGGCATCGCATATTGTGTTACCTTCTTGTTTGTACCGCTATATATAGTACCCTATATGTGTACCAACTTTATACATATAGTACCTCATATATAGCGTACAAGTCAATAGGATACACCATATTTTGTGTATTTATTTTTTAATCAAATTTTTATTTGTATATTCCAGTGTTTCTGTATGAATTTCTCAGGAAAACACCTTTACTTATAACCAAACATAAGGTTGAATTAGATGATGACTTTGACAGATAAACAGAAATTTGCGCGTTTTCTTGATATAACAAATGATTTTCTTGACTGCGGGTATCGTAAATCGCCAAAAGAAGATAAATATGACGATAATCCCCGTTTAAATTCAGATGATTTCGATACAATTGAGAAGATCGCCGCAGAAATCAGAGCTTGCAGCAATTGTTCTCTTTCCGAAAAAAGACAAAACGCCGCCCCCGGCGAAGGTTGTCTTTCACCGCTTGTTATGGTAATCGGCGAAGGTCCCGGTCAGGAAGAAGACGCGCAGGGACGTCCCTTTGTCGGCAGAGCCGGTCAGCTTTTGGATAAAATGCTCTTGTCCATAAACCTTTCGCGCAATGAAAACTGTTTTATTGCAAATGTCGTTAAATGCAGACCTCCCGGTAACCGCGATCCTCACCCTGAAGAAACCGCCGCTTGTGCGCATTTTCTTGAACGTCAGATTACGCTGTTAAAGCCGAAATTCATTCTGGCTGCGGGAAGAGTCGCGGCGCAAACCCTTCTTGGAACTTCAGAACCGATAGGAAAACTGCGCGGGAAATTCACATTCCTTGATATAGCAGGATCAAGTTTCCCTTTTCTTGTAACGTACCATCCTGCGGCGCTTTTACGTAGCGAAGACCTTAAACGTCCGGCTTGGGAAGATTTAAAACTTTTACGACTAAAAATTGACAGCTCCCGGAATGAGGAATTATAATTGGCGCCTTATTTCGAGCTGGTTTTTAATATTCCTTCAGATCGGAGTTTCACTTATCAAATTGATGATAAAAGCGAGGCCGCCATCGGGAAACGCGCGATGGTTCCCTTTGGAAAAAGAGACTGTCTCGGCTACATCATCGCGCAGCGTGATGATCTTCCCGAAGGCGTAACTGTTGATTCAGTAAAAAAAATCCGGCGCGTTGTGGATAAAGAAGGGTTTTTATTCGGCGACAGCGACATACAGACAGCCCGCTGGATGGCGGGTTTTTATCTATGCAGCGCAGGACAAGCGTTAGCTGCAATGATTCCGTCAGGCAGGAAAATTATAACGCCTTCGCTGCCGCAAAGCGATGAAGAAAACGCAAACGCCCTTTCCCTATCCGATGAGCAGGCAGTTGCGTTAAACGCCATTAATTCCGGAATATCAGCCGCCGGTACGGGAAAAAGCGCTGGGATGTTCTACCTTTTCGGAATAACCGGTTCGGGAAAAACAGAAGTATTCCTGCGCGCTTCCCAGTTTGCGCTTAACGCCGGCAGGTCAGTTATCTATCTTGTTCCTGAAATTTCACTAACCCGCCAGACAGCGAAAATGATCGAAGAGCGTTTCGGCTCTCTTGCCGCCACCCTTCATTCAGGGATGAGTCCCTCTTCCCGCCTCGCCGAATGGATGAGGATAAGAGCGGGAAAAGCGCCGATTGTAATCGGACCGCGAAGCGCGGTATTCGCGCCTGTTCCGAATCTTGGGCTTGTAATCATTGATGAAGAACACGACGGCTCCTATAAATCGGGCAGCACTCCGCGCTATCACGCAAGGCAGGTCGCTCTCAGGCGCTGCTCTCAGGAAGGAGCTGTTATTGTGATGGGTTCAGCCACTCCTTCGGTGGAGGCGTGGAAACTGATGTCCGAAGGCGGTATCAAACGTCTTGACCTAACGCGCCGTCTTTCCGGCGGAAGAATGCCGCAAATTATACCTGTCAGTCTTGTAAAGACGCAGGGATGCCTTACCAAGGAATTAAAAGATGAAATTCTCTCTACAGCCCGAATGGGAAAACAGTCAATTTTATTTTTAAACCGGAGAGGTTTTGCTCATTTTTACCAGTGTCCTGACTGCGGATGGGAACAGCTCTGCCGCCGCTGTTCAGTATCACTCACATGGCATAAGAGCCGCTCATCCTGTATCTGTCATTACTGCGGTTACTCGGAACCGCCGCCTGCTTCCTGTCCCAAATGCGGTTCTGTTCAGGCAGGTTACCGCGGTTTCGGCACGGAAATGATCGAAGAGGAAGTGCGGCAGAGTTTCCCGGATTTACGTCTTTGCCGCGTTGACGCTGATACTGCCGGAAAAAATAAAAAATCTCCGTCTGGAAATCTTGAAGAAACGCTGACGCAATTTAAGGCAGGAATGATTGACATACTGCTTGGAACGCAGATGGTCGCTAAAGGATTGAACTTTCCGGGAGTCCGTTTAGTGGGAGTAATTTTTGCGGATACCGGGCTTAATATGCCTGATTTCCGCGCGGCGGAGAGGACATTTTCACTGATTGTTCAGGTAGCAGGACGGGCGGGACGCTACTTTCCTGACAGCAAGGTTATTGTTCAGACTCTGCGAATGGAAGACCCGGTTATTAAAAAATCCTGCGCAATGGATGTTTCAGGCTTTTATAATGCGGAACTCGCTCAAAGGAGAGCTTTAAATTTTCCGCCGTTTTCAAGGATAATCCGTTTTACAGTCAGAGCAAGAGAGGAAAAACGCGCATCTGAAGCGATTAACCGCCTTGCCTCACTTGCGGAAAAAATTCTTCCCAAAGGCGCCGATATGCTCGGTCCGGCGGAGTGTCCTATCGGCGTAATAAATAATAATCACAGAAAGCATATTATCCTAAGAAGCGCTGATATGGGTTCTTTGCACGCGGCAGTCCGCCGGCTTCTTGAAAATTATGAAAAAGGAAGGGACGCAAAAACATACCTTGAAGCTGATGTTGATCCGGTCAGTATGCTGTAAAATATTATCATGGATGAACTTCTTCTTCATTGCTGCTGCGCTCCCTGCTTAGCAGGATGTTTAACTTCCCTTCGCGCTGAAGGCATCCAGCCGCGTCTTTTTTTGTATAATCCGAATATCCATCCGTTTACAGAATACAAATCCCGAAGGGAATCCCTCAGCCTTTTTGCAGCTAACGAAAAACTTGAATATGATACTGATGGTGATTACGGACTTGTCCATTTTTTAAAAACCATATCCCCGTGCATGGATGAAAAACCAGAACGGTGCGAAAGATGCTACAGAATGCGTTTACAGAGAACAGCTTCCTTTGCTGCCCAAAAAGGTTATCCCTCTTTTTCTACAACCCTTTTGATCAGCCCGTATCAGGATCATGAAAAAATACGGCGTATCGGCGAAGAAGAGGGAAAAAAATACGGAGTAGAATTTTTATACAGGGATTTCCGACCGTTCTTCCGCGAAGGGCAGGCAAGAGCCAGAGCTGGAAATTTTTACATGCAGAAATACTGCGGCTGTATTTTCAGTGAAAAAGAAAGATACTCGGATAAACTTACCCAAAAACGCAAAGACGAAGCTAATAAAAATACCGAACAGCAGCTCCGCACCTGTATGTCTCTTCGCGATATGTTCTCCAGACTCATTCTTTTAACAGGAGAAGAAGGATTGGAAAAACTATCGCATAAGAGCGTGCTGATTTTTGGATTGGGAGGAGTAGGAAGCTGGGCAGCGGAAGCGCTTGTTCGTTCAGGCATCGGGAAAATCGGAATCATTGATCATGATACTGTCTGCTCTTCAAACATCAACAGGCAGATAGAAGCTACTTCCCTAACAATTGGAATTCCAAAAGCAGAAGTTTTGAAAAAACGTTTACTTGAAATAAACCCTGATTGTAAAATAACCGCGTATGACAAACTTTTTTGCCGCGAAAATGCAAAAACATTCGGCATTGAAGAAGCTGATTATGTGATAGACGCAATTGATACCGTTACGCATAAACTTGATTTGCTGGAAACAGTCTGCGATTCCAAAGCTGTCCTTTTTTCATCAATGGGCATGGCTTTTAAAATGGATCCTTCGCGCATTAAAACTGCGTCAATCTGGAAAACAAATGTCTGCCCGTTAGCCAGAGTTGTGAGGCAGGGATTAAAGAAACGCGGCTTCAAAGGCGATTTTACGGTTGTTTACTCGGACGAAGAACCTGTAAAAAAAAGAGAGTCTGTATCTCCGGACAAAAAACCCGTTAACGGCAGCATCGTCACAGTAACGGCGAGTGCGGGTTTTTTATTGGCAAGCCTTGTTTTGCAGGATGTGTTTGGAAAAGAAAACTAACACTTCATTCTGAAAATTATACCGCTTAAACTGAAGTTTCCAAACAGCTTTTTTATATTGCTATTTGCCGTTGGTTACTTTAAAATGGCTTTATGAGTGCATTACCCAAAGAAGACGAATTCTACACATACACTGATTACAAGAGATGGGAGCTTGCTGAGGGGGAGCGTTTTGAGGTTATCTACGGCGAAGCATACGCAATGTCAGCGCCGAATTCACAGCATCAGGAAATTCTTGGCTCAATTTTTAACCAGTTCTATAACTATTTAAGAGGAAAACCATGCAGGGTATATCCTGCTCCCTTTGATGTCCGTCTTTTTTACAGGGAAGATGAGAGGGATGACACTGTAGTTCAGCCTGATATTACCGTTATCTGCGATGAAAAAAAGCGGGGTTTCGAAGGCTGCCGCGGCGCTCCTGACCTTGTAATTGAAGTGCTCTCTCCTTCCAATACCGCCATTGAAATGCAGAGAAAGCTAAGACTTTATCAAGACGCGGGCGTCCGCGAATACTGGATTGTAGACCCCGAAAACAAAGGACTTACAGCTTACCGCTTTCAGGAAGGAGCGATTTTAACTTTCCTGTACAAAAAAGACGCAGACGTTCCTGTCGGTATTTTTACAGACCTTTATATATCCCTTGAACAGGTATTCGAAGAATAAAAAACGCCTCTTATGAAAAGGTTTTTCCGTAAAACAAACGCATGCGAAACAGTGAAGAAGCTCGTTACCAGAGCAGTTATGGAACGTTCCCTCATCTGTGAAGGAGACCGTGTGCTTGTCGCAGTTTCGGGAGGAAAGGATTCAAGCGTACTCTCATGGGCGTTATCTGCAATAAAACCTGCGCTCAAGTTGAACTGCGAACTTTCCGCCCTGCACATAAGCACTGATTTTTGCGCCTGCTGTAAAAAGGGCGCATTGTCGGAAAAGCTTGATGAATGGGGAGTGCCGTTTACAGACCTTTTTGTGCCTGTCATCGGCAGGCTCAAGGAAGGCAAAAAAATGAACTGCTACTGGTGCTCTACCCAGAGGAGAACAGAGCTTTTAAAATACGCGGTAGAAAACGGTTTTAATAAAATCGCGCTTGGGCATCATCTTGACGACATTATCGAAACTTTTTTTATGAATCTCTGTTCAAAAGGAACACTTCTTGCAATGCCAATTCTTTTAAAATACAAAAAATATCCTGTAAGCTTAATTCGTCCGCTTGCGCTTCTTGAAGAAAAACAGATTATCGCCTGCGCCGCGGAAAATAATATTCTGAAAAACGCATGCACCTGTCCCTACGGACAGAATTCCAAACGGCACGAGATGAGAAGGCGGCTCGCGGAATTTACCGGCGTAGACGCAGGCGATATAAAAAGAAGAATTTTAAAAGCGTTAGCTGAAGGAAAGAACGACTACCTAACCGAGTAATTCATCTAATATCGCAAGCCCCTGCTCTATCTCCTCATCGTTAATAACATAGGGGGGCAAAAGGCGCAGGGTATTGGTTCCGGCCATCAGCAGAAGAAGACCGCATTCAGCACGCGCCGCCGCTCTTTCAAGAACAGACCATGCTTCCCCTTCGATATCCATCGCTATCATCAAACCTTTTCCCCTAACTTCTTTCACTTTGGAAAGTTTTTTAATCTTCGATATAAAAACTTCACCCTTTCTTTTTATTTCTGATAAAAAAGCGTTTGTGTTGATTGTCTGAAGCACAACAAGCCCCGCGGCGGCGGCGGCAGGGTTGCCTCCAAAAGTGCTTCCGTGATCTCCGATTGTAAATACATCGCAGGTTTTTTCTCCTGCAAGAACCGCTCCTGCGGGAATTCCCCCTGCAAGACCTTTGGCAAGAGTTACAATATCCGCTTTTAAAGGATTTCCGTCACCGTCCCTGTATTGTTCAAACGCAAAAAAAGTTCCGGTTCTTCCAAGACCGCACTGGATTTCATCAAACATTAAAAGTATATCCCTCTGCGCACAAATTTTTGCCGCAGCGGCAATAAATTCTTCAGACTGCGGAACAATGCCGCTTTCACCCTGTACCGCTTCAATTAAAAGCCCCGCAACCGTTTTACCGTCAAGCGCTTTATCAAGGGTTTCAATATCACCGCCGGATATATGGACAAAACCTTCTGTAAACGGACCGAAATCCCTGTGGAATCTTTCCTGTCCTGTCGCCGCAAGAGTGGTAATTGTCCTTCCGTGGAAACTTCCTTTCAGCGTAACGATTGTATGCCTTCCCTCTCCATATTTTAGAAGAGAATATTTCCTTGCAAGTTTGCACGCGCCTTCATTCGCTTCCGCTCCTGAATTGGAAAGGAATACCTTTTTAATTCCCGCAGGAGCGGCAGCCTCGACAAGTTTTTCCGCGAAAGATGCGCTTGTATCGCTTTGATAGTAATTGCACACATGAAAAAATTTAGCAGCCTGTTCAGCTACTGCTTTTACAAGCGGCGGGTAATTATGCCCCAAAAGATTTACAGCAATTCCGGAACTGAAATCAAGGTATTTTTTCCCGGATGTATCGAAAAGCCAGCACCCTTCACCCCTTGTAAAGGTAACAGGAAGTCTGTGGTATGTATTCATGAAAATATCATTCATTATTGTCCTCTGTCGTCTGATTCATCCTCTGATCTATCTGCGCGGTTTCAAAGTCATTTCCTATTGCTTCATAGATCGCTCTTGCGCGGCTGTAAGCTTCCAGCGCTTCTTTCTCTCTTCCTGCCTTGCGGCTAACATCCCCTACAGCACGCCAGCTTGCGGCAAGCCCCCATGAATTCTCAATGCGGCGGTCTATCAATATAGCTGAACTTAAAGCCGTAAGCGCCCCTTGCGTATTTCCGGCCAAAGAACGAATGGACGCCAATGTATACCAGTCGTAGGAAGCATTTTCAAGATACATATCTTTCTCATGAATTTCAAGACTGTTCCTGATGGAATTTTCCGCGTCAGAGTACGCACCCAAGGCGCGCTGGGCAAGGGCTTTCACCTGCCAGGAAAAGGCGATATAAAGCCTGTCCGTTTTTATATATCCCTGATTCCGGTTTACTTCTTCCAATACTGACGCTGCCGGAGTTCTGCCTGAAAAAAGCCTGCCTCTTGCAAGAAAAATTCTTGTAACGGACAATAGTTCTGTATTCTTTGAATTTTCCGCTTCTGCGACTGCTTTTTCCCATTCAATAAACGCTTCATCAACCCTTCCAAGCGAGTACAGATTATTTGCAAGCGATAAACTGCACCTGATAATCGCCGACGGATCATCGGATAAAACCGCGTTTCTTTTGGATTCCAGAAATATTGCATGAGCGTTCTCATAATTACCCCTGCTGGCTTCCCTGTTGCCCAATGCCAGCATGTTTTCCGCGCGGTTCCGCAGAGCGAAAATTTCGCCTTTGTTTTTGGGCTTACTTGAACAGCCGCATAAAATAAAAATCACCAGCGCAGAAAATATCACGCACCTGATTAAAACCCGTAAATATTTCATTTAACGTACTCCCGTGTAAAAACACCTTTAAAATTCCAAATCCCTTGAATTGGCTCCGCCGGGACTTGATTCCCTGTGTTCCGGCACCCCTCTTCTCAGAAGCGGATTGTTTGTCAGGGCGACAAGCACATCCTGCAATGTCGCCAAAGCGGCATTTAAATCCGCCATAAGGGCGGGAACATTGGAAGGCATAAAATCGCTTGTTTTTTCAAGATTTCCAAGAATTCCGTTTATTGAATTAAGCGAAGTTGAAAGCTCCGAATAAATTGCCGGATTTGATATTTTTCCTGTGGCAGAATCCAGATTGTTCAGGATTGGATTAAGCTGAATGTTAATTGTATTGACAAGTTCATTGATTCCGCCGAGAATTTGTCCCAAAGTCGGCTCTGAAGGATTTGTCCCTGCGATGGAAAGATTAATTGTTTCAAGAAGTGCGTTAGCCTGATTAATGATATTGCTGATTCCGTCATTGGTAACGACAGCGGAGGCTAGCCCTGTATCAATAAGGAATCTGGCTTCCAATGAATTAATTTCAGGTATCAGACTGCCCGCTTCAAGCTGTTCAGTCCCGTTGCCGGGATGGAAAATAAACGAATTTCCCAAACCTATGGGGCTTGCCAAAATCTCTACCATCGAACCGACTCTGACCCTCAGGCTGTGCTCATCAAAGATGGAAAAAATTACTTCTACCCTGTCATCAGAAGTAAGCATGATTTTTTTTACATGACCGATCGTAAATCCCTTGTATAGAACAGCCATATTCATACTGACGCCGGAAGCGGAGTTTAAAAATGTTTTATATTCACTGTCCTGAATAAACCATCTCTGGCTTCTTCCAATCATCAATATTACAAAAATTAAAATGACAAGCGCAAGCACGACAAGAAAGCCGACTATCTTGTCTGCAAAACGTATCGAAAATTTCATGCCAACCCCAATATACTGCACCTGTACGGCTGCAAATTTATACCAGATATGAAACGAAGTATCATGACGCAATTCCTATGGTAAATGAATCATTGAGTAAAAGATCTCCCAACACATGATCTTTCGCCGCCTTTACCGACATCTTTCCGTCGGTAACAACTACTACATAATCGGCAAGCTCCATGATTAAACGTATATCATGGCTCACAAAAAGAACCGTAGAACCTTCTTTTTTCTTCGCCCGGATGACCCTTATGAGCCATTCTGCGGTATTGTCATCAAGCGATTCTGTCCATTCGTCCAGAAAAAAAAGCGAAGGATTGCAGATAATTGCCCTTGCAAAGGCGATTAGTTTCTGTTCACCCATGGAAAGCCTGGCAGGTCTTATATAAAGATCCTTGAAATACCCTACGGTTTCCGCGACATTCAATATTTTTTCAAACCGTTCTTCCTTTGACATACCAGGAAAATGAATTCTAAGGGGAAGTTCCAGTATCTGGAATAAATTCTGGTTTGCCCATAACGCTGAATCCTGAAAAACAAACGCCGATTTACTGCGGAACTGAAGATTCTCCTGCCGGTTCATCTGTGAAATATTTTTCCCTTTATAATTAACTTCACCCTGGGAAGGAACCAAAAGACCTGCAGCAAGTTTAAGCATTGTGCTTTTTCCGCAGCCCGAAGGTCCTACTATGGCGGTTGTCTTTGATTCCTCAAACTCTACAGACGCATCAGAAATGATTACCCCTTCCTGAGTCGTGAAACTGACGTTTTTTAACTCAATAATTCCCGCCATTACACCAGCGCCAGATAATATAAAACCGATAAAATTACATTAACCACTATGCAAAAAGCAAAAGATTGGCTAACCGCTTTTAGCCCTGCAACAGGAACTTCAGTGCTTGCCCTTTCAACGGCAAACCCCTGAATGACGGCGCAAATGGAAATAATCGCGCCGAAAAAAATGCTTTTAACAACAGAAAGCGCAATATCAATTAATTTTAGCTGCTGAAGAAGGCTGGAAAAATAATGTTCTGCCGACATCGAATTAAAAAAATATGCGACAATATACGAACCGGCAAAGCCAAAAACAGAAAAATAAATATTTAATAGAACAAGCGAAATAGTAACGCCTAAAAACCTCGGGACTGCCAGATGTTCAATCGGATCCGCTCCCACAGAGATATAAGCTTCAACTTCATGGGATATAACCATGCCGGCAATCTCTGTTGCGATTGCAGTTGCCGAACGCGCAATAACAATGAAAGCGGTTAATAGAGGACCAAGCTCTCTTGTTATGATGGTAATTAAAATCATGTAGATCAGCTGTTCCTGCGACAACATAGTCAGGAAAGGCATACCTATAAAATTTACAGCTCCGCCGATTGCAAGCGCAAGAAGGGTGGAAATTCCAAGCGCATAAACAAAGGTAAACAGTATCTGCATGACAAGAATTCGAAAAGAAGCCTTCGAATGACGGATAAAATACCCGACTCCCCTGAGAGTTCTGGCAAAAAATCCCAAGTAATAGAAAATATCGTTAACTTTTCCGGCCGGACTCCACATAATCGCCAATTATATACACATTTTTACAATATTGATAGTTACATGCTCTTGACATTTAATGTAAATTCTGCAATAAAAGTGAAAAAGGGTCATTAGCTCAGTTGGTTAGAGCAGGAGACTCATAATCTCTTGGTCCGAGGTTCAAGTCCTTGATGGCCCAATCGCTTAATTCCTTGCGTTGTATGGAATTAAGCTGATTTTTTGAATATGCTACCACCACTATAAAGGCGCATATTCTCCAATTTATGTCGAGTTGACAAAATTTGACAAAATTTTGGGGGATTATATGCGCCATTATTATTTGTGCCAGAGAACTAAGAGTGGTAAATGGTATGCCATTATTATGAATACCATTACCAAGAAACAGGATTTAACCCGCTGTATTGGGACATATGAAGAAAAACTAGCTCATTCTATTACTCATGAATGGCTTTTAAACGGTCCGCCAGATTCAAAAAGAGTTCCAAAAGATAAAGCCAGATTTATATATATGGTCTTCTGTGATTTTATTTTTAACTTTTGGGATTTTGACACTTCAGAATATTTTAAAGAAAAAATAACAGAGGGAAAACAATTAAATAAAAGCCACCCATTAAAAATGCAGGCTTCAGTTGATTTATATTATCTACCATATTTTAAACAAACTCTTCTTTGCGAAATAACAGAAGAAAAATTAACGGAATTCCTTGTTTTTTTTAGAACAGAGAAATGTAGAGAAAAGAAATCATATTCGAAAAATACAAAAGGCTTATCTGCTTCTACAGTAAAATTAGCCAGAAACGCTGCTATTATCCCACTTCGATATGCAAAACGAAAGAAAATTATAAAATCCTTTGATTTTGATGCGATCATCAGACCCAACGGAGACTATGTTGAAAGAGGAATATTAAGCCGTGAACAAACAGAAGCCTTATTTAAATTAAAATGGCGTGATCCTAGAGCATATTTAATATGTAAAATTGCTTCTCAAACAGCAGCCAGAATAGGAGAAATACGTGCTTTAAGGGTCTGTAATATTTTAGAAGACCGGATTTATATCCAACATAGCTGGAGTGATAATGACGGCGGATTAAAAAGTACAAAAAACCGAGAAAACAGAATAATTCCTATATTACCTGAATTACATCAAGAAATATTTTATTATATGAAGCAAACCAATGTAAACGGTAACATTAATAATCTTCTTTTCCCCGGTAAAATTGTCGGAAAACCTTATTGCCATAAACAGATTAATAAAGAATTTTATTTTATGTTAGAAAAAATTGGTATTACTGAAATTGATCGCAGAAATTATAATATTGTTTTTCACTCATGGAGGCATTATGGAGCGAAAAATCTAGCTGAAGTGACAAATCGAAATATCGGAATAGCTGTTTTAGGTCATAAGACAGCTCGACTATTTGACCATTATGCCAACCATATTGACGATGAGACTTTTAAGGGGATGGAAAAAACAATTAGAGAAGGGTTATGCCGAAAAACAGCGGATAAGAACAAGCCAATTCCAAACTCAATGGCGAGCTGATTTAAGACAGTTTATCTTTGGCTAACGGAATAGAATCCATGAATGTCTGCATAGGCGTTTTCCCGTAACAATATTTGCCGCTGTGGGTACGTTCTTGGTTATATTGCTGTATCCATTCATCCAAGTCAAGCTGTATTTCGTTAATATTACGATAAACTTTTTTCCGAAACGCAACCGAGTAAAACTCGTCTTTGCACATTTTATTAAAACGTTCGCAGATGCCGTTGGTCTAAGGAGACCTTGCCTTTGTTTTTGAATGCTCAATGTTTTCAAGATCGAGATACAACGCATATTCATGATGCTCGCGATTCCCGCAATACTCGCTGCCGCGATCTGTAAGAATTCGCAACAGCGGTAGTCCCTGTTTGTCAAAAAACGGGATAACAGTATCATTTAACATATCCGCCGCACACATTAACACGAATGTGTGTTATCCAACATGCGGATGTTACAAATACTGCCGCTTTTGCTTGGGTAAGTACGAAAAACAACGACGGCGGCATATGGCTACGTCAAATACAGTTGTGTAACTGCATCCGCAAAGCGGACGAGCTATAACCACTTGTTATTATTTCTGCCATCCAGTCGCCGACGGGGTTTTGTGCACACACCTATTCAGAAATTGGGAATATAATAATGGCGTCTGATACCGCTGTTTTTGCTTGGGCGGGTGCGAAAAAAACGACGGCGACATATGGCTGTGGAGAATTTTCACACTGCAGCGTAGCGGTACGGAGGCGCAATTAATAATGTTTTTTATTTGTGACTAACTCCGCGCCGCTGTGCCGCTGTGTGAGATAATTTCGAAAAAGCTGTTAAGGATTAGCTTTTACCGCAGCCGTTGTTTTATTTCTTCCAAAGAAAGACCTTGTTCAAGGAGGGTGAGGACTTTTTCTTGTCCTTCTTCACGTCCTTGTTGTATACCTTGCTGTATGCCCTGTTGTAATCCTCGAATTTCACCTCTTTCTTCGGCGGTGAGCAGATCAGAGATCCTGTCAGTCTCTGCCATCCGGCGGCTTCTCAAGATAGCTCTTTCCCGTTCGTCCTGACTTACTTCCTGTAATAATTGAGCTGCCATGTCAATCTCCTCCCTCTTAACTATTATATCATTGATTAGATTTCTATGCACGGGATCAGATGCGTAACCGAAAAATACAGCCCACATTTCAAACGCTGTTAATTTCCCTGCTGGTTTTTTTAAAGTATCACCTAACTTGCTTAGCTCGATTATTACCATGTTGATTTGATCGCTGAGCTGCCTGCCGTCCCTTGTCCTCAGCGAGAATCTGCTGACATAATCAACTTGAGCCGGGAAAACTGTATTCGTACAGAAAGTGACCTGATATGTACGTACCAATTTTGAGTATTTAATACCCTTTGATTTCTGGGACGAATGTAAGTCCGTCAGGTAATAAATATACTTGTTAATAAAATTTGAATATTTTTCTCCTGCTTCTTCTATTTTTGAGCAGTGCATTTCAACATCAACCTGATCGCCGTTATCAATAGCGCAGTTAACGTCAAAACGCTCTGATTTTTCACCAGTGTCCATTACAGGTATTTCAATGTTTCGTACATGAGCGTCTGTAACAGTCTGATCAATCACAGTTGATACTACGTCAATTAAAACCTGTTTTGCGTCCGGGTGTGTCAGAAGCGTTTTAAAAATACGGTCGTCAGAAGGCGAAAGGATATCCGCGTCCATTGGAAATTTACTCATCTGTTTGTCTCCTTGGGGTTTTTTTCTTTCAACATGCTGAATGTTTTTCATACCCTATATGGGTGCGGACTTACGGTTTTGCTTTACATAAAGAGGAATTAATCTGAGATTTTTCACATGACGGCTCAGCGGTACTGAGGCGGCAATTTAATAATGTTTTTTTATTCGTGACTAACTCCGCGCCTCTGTGCCGCTGTGTGAGATATTTTGGGAAATAATGGTTCCTGGCACCGCTGTTTTTGCGTGTTAAAGCGGTTGGGGTACTGGCGAAAGTAATTGACGGCTATGAATTAACTTTTTAAGTTGTTTGGAAAACTTGACGGATTTAATTCAATTGTTGTAAAATTCATTTACATGCAGGTATAATATTAGTTCAATGCTTGATTCTTTTATTCCGATTTTCTCTTCAATTGTGGCAATAATAGCAATTATATGTTCATATAAACAAACTAAACGCCATGATCGAGTTACAATAGTTTCAAATGCATTATTGGAAAAGTATAATAGAATGCGGGATAATATTTCACTGTTTTTAGCATTGATGGATACCTATGAATATACCAAATTGATTGAGCAATATTACAAAATAAAACTGGAACTTGATATGTCAAAAGAATATAGTAATCTGTTAAGTGCCAAATTAGACATTATATTTCGTATCTTGGATCATTCAAAAAACCAAAATGATATTTTTTTTCAAGCCTTGAAATTGGATACTGAACTTACCCCAAATTTCAAAGAGACATTGGATAAATTCAATGTAATATTTCAATCAGAAGATAAATATAAAAAAAATGAAGATGATATCAATAGGGAATTTAAAAATTTTAATAATTTAGTAGAAATATATCAAAGTATTTATAATAATTCAAAAGATAGAATTGAAACCCAAACTGGCATTGATGAACAATTTAATGAAAATTTCAATAACTATATAAACGAAGTAAACCAAAAATTGGTGACGTTTAAAGGTAAAAAATATTTATTTTTAAATTCTCCATTCCCGCTTAAGGGTAATGATATTATTCGAGATTATTTCTGTAAAGAAATTAAAATAAATATTGACCTTTCATTTACGGAATATTTAAGCTTTCTTTGGGATGATATAAAAAAGAGTATATAATATCAAATCATAAAACGTCGCATAAAAAACAGTAATTGCCCGAATAGGGCGGCGAGCTGTTACCGTTTGTTATGTGCATTTTGCGCTGGCGTGATCGATTAATATAAGAAAAAATTGAAAATAATGTGTATAAAAAAGCGCAAACTGCACATAACGTTCTAGGCAACTTCTGCGGGCGCTGTTCGCGTCCTGGGTTACCTGGAACGTTAAACGAAGTGTGGATTGCTTTATTGACTCAATCCAACATTCATATTACATCCAAATAAATCCAGTTTGACAGTATGATAGCCGCCTGAAAAACTAATCCAGTCATAATAAATTGTTACAACAACTATCCTATTTTCATAGGGGCTTTTATAATATCCAAGTATTTTTCTTCCTTTTATGTTGTGCATGTCTCTGTAAAGCTCATATTCTCCTTCGCTGATTATTTTCTGAATATTCTCGTTGCCGATTATTAACGTCCATTTATTAATATCTTTTTCAGTTTCAAAATCATCGAACCAACAATTATAATCATTAATGGGAAATTCTATTAAATTATTTATAAAATCGTCAGCAATTGAACTATTAACCTCTCCAGTAATTTTGTAGTTTCTAAGTATTGTATTCCATTTAGCTGTATACTCTTTGGTTAAATCGCTGGATATTTCTTCCGGTAATAATATCGCGTCCAGATATTTTGCAACATCTTGAAAATATTCATCGTTTTCAGTATCACCAATTATAAATGACTCTCTCTCAATTATTTCATCAGTAATAGTATTAATCACTATCAATGAATAAATCCAGCCGCCCCACATACCGCTATCATGTAAATGCTTAGTTCTATATGCAAATAAACCATTATTTGACCATCCTGTCATTTCAATTGCAGTATAAGGGTTTGTATCCAATTTCAGTATTTCCATTTCTGTTTTTCCATAACCTTCAATATCAGTATTTGAACGAATAAAGTATTGCCGTTTTCCGGTTGAAATAAATACCCGGCTGACAATAGTTTCATTTTCGTAAATTTCTGTTTTTTCACCTTTTGTTGAGTTTAATTTTAAACCCATATTTTCACTAACATTATTTACTTCCTTTTTATTACAGGATGTAATCAAAAAGGCTAAAACAAGAACATACAAAAGAAATAACCGAAAAATTCTTATACCAAACATAATCTCTCCTTTAAATTATTCATTATTAGTATATTACATTTTACTTTTCATTTCAACTATTCCAAATTTAATACCAAGCACCTATTTCTCTTAACGTTTTACTGCGGTATCAGCAGGATATTTACAAGCCTGTGTACGCATAAGCTTCTACGGGAACACTCGGCGGGGGAATAATGGTGCCTGACACCGCTATTTTTACTTAGATGGGTACGAAAAACAACGACGGCGGTATATGAAATCAAAGTACGGGAAAAGTTAAGAGAATATAGTCCACGGAAAATAGAATGGAGATATAAATATGAACAGAAAAAATAAAATTTATACACAGGCTCCTAAAAATGTTTCAAAAACGGTCATGGAAGGCGAAATCATTGCGGTTTTTTTACCTTCTCCTGAAAAGTTAATTAAGGAAGGAACCAAAGATTAAAATAATAATAACATTAAATAGAGTCTGTCTATAATGTGGACACATTATAGACAGACCACCTTAAAAAACGCATTTTCGCAGCCTATAGGCGAGAATAATGCATCGGACTAAAGTCCGAGGTCTGTCCGCAAAGTAACCAACTTTGTGGACAGATACTAAATAGCGGTAGTATTGACTTTTTCTTAGAAAACATGCTAAAAAAACAATGATAAATGAAGTCTTAGATAAGTATGTTCAAAAATATTGAGGAGAGGCGAAAGTGTAAATATCCATGCTGCTGGAATAGTAATTGAAACGAGCTATTGAAACAATTAATAAAATTAATTATAGCTGAGTCTGTTCCAGAATTTCAATTTTTGGAGTAAGCTCATTTGTGTGATCTTTAAATTAAATATCTGGTAATAAAGCAATTTATTACAATAGGAGTACAACATGAAAAAATATCTTTTTATTCTGTTATTTTTTAGTATTTCTTTATCTGTTTTCTCGCTGGAACAGATAAGTGAAAGACTGGCATTCAACGCAACTGATGGAAGAATAGAAATTTCCGATGTTTATGATGACATATATTTAATATTTTGGTTTGAAAAAGATGCGAATAATAAATTTCATATTACCTGTTTGGGAACCAATGTTTTCGCTGAAAAATTGGGAGAAGCGGATATATATTTGGTTGGTTTTACATCATATATCGCGCAGTATATTACCAAATGGAGCATAAAAAATAACGGAAATGAAGAATGGAGACAATATGCAGCGCTTATTGCAGATAAAACCACTAATTATTTAAGAGGTCTGAATATTAAATCGGATCGGAAACCATGTAATACCCCACAGCAGGTTATACCGCCTCAGACATTGGGAAATATTCAAAAAACTGACAGTTCGCAGACAGGTATGTATTATATACAAATCGGATCGTACTCTAAAAATGAAACAGCCTTATCAGAAATTGCCAAAATTAATAAAAATTACTCTGCCGCCATTATGGAAGCAACAGCCAGGATTAACGGTATTGAAAAAGCTGTATTCAGGGTATTAATTGGACCACTAAATTATACAGACAGCATTTCCTGTTTACAACAACTTAAATCTAAATATCATGACGCATTCATTAGGGCTGGAATGTAGCTGATCGGAATATGACAGAAATTTACTTGATTTGCCAAATGTTATAAACAGAGGCTCTTGTAAACTAGCCGAGTAGTCTAACAAGTATGCACAACTCTCCAACGTAGCCCATGGAAAATGTTTGCTATCGCTGGTTTTTTTATGCTGATTGATACCGGCAGTAGAATTTTATTTGTCAAAATAACACACCATACGAATCCACGAAGTAACGAAGAAAAAACAGCGGTAATAATTACATTTTAAAAATATTCCAAGGGAGCGGTTTTTCCCAGTCTTCAGGCGTTGAAACGAACGGCGCTTTTTCAAATAAGGTTCTTAAGTATAAAAGCGGTTCAATATTATTCTGCTTTGCTGTCTCAATAGGTGAGTAAATGCCACAGGAACTTTCAGCACCTTCCGGGCTCTTGGAAAACAGCTAGTTTTTTCTGCCAAGCACAAAAGGACGTATGGCGTTTTCGCTGGCGTTGTTATCATGTTGGACGAAGTAAATCGCTTTTATATCTTTTTAGATCAATATTATTTTTATTTCCTAACGATTCACCCGAATATGGATTTTCTTCTAAATCTTTAAATTTATCATCAACTTTTTTTAGACTTCCGTCTAAATTCTTATATTTTTTTTGAGCTTCAAGAATTAATTATATATCTATAATTATTATTCTTCCTTTATTGTTACTGTATGTTTTTATATATATAAGCGGTTTATTTCACATAATTTTCCAGGCAACCCGAACCACCCAATCAGGACGGCAAAGCAGCTGCCGTTTATTATGTGAAGTACGGGTGCGTACGCCATTTTTTAAATCAATGAAATAATAAAAGGAGTAATCACATGCAAAACAATATCTGCTGAAAAATGCGCTATAATTGCAGATTCCAGTCCTTTTTTCCAATAAAGCCATCCGAAAATAACGCCGCCAATTCCGTTTAAAACAACAGCACGAGTAATAACTATTACGGTTAATTTTGCGATTTGAGCAGTTGCGGGTAAATGTCCAATACCAAATAATATAGCCACCAAAATAATTGATAACCATATGCCAAATATTGTGGGATTTCCGTCTTTTGATTTTTTTATTTTAAAGGTAATCCACACCAGTAAAGAAACGATAAACAGCCTTAATAGAACTTCTTCGGCAATCCCGCCGTAAAATGACGCAAGAAAACCTTTCCAGACAGGCGCGAGGACTTCCATGTTTTGAAACTCAGGTATTAATCGGTTGAAAGGAATACTAAGCGCAATTATCAAAATACCTGCAAAAACACCTAACCCAATGGACAGTGGAAGCATTAATTTAAATTCTTTTGTTTTATTCACCTTTTGTAAAATACCCTCCAATATCGGCATTCCCATTCCAATTTTTTTGGAAAAAAACAACCCGAAAAATACTGCTACTGCAAATATTATAAGACTGTTTAAAATTGCCGAAAGAACCACAAGCAATGGAGAAACTTTAATTTGAATTGATGTAATTGCCAGCTGATAAGGTATAACCAGAACTGATGCCATTACACTCAAAGCAAGCAGAATAAAAAATAACTTCCAATTTATTAGTTTTTTCATATATTTCAGCCTTCCTTAAAAACAATTAGGGTTGTTCGGCAGCTAACCGAATTATCAAACAAGTCCATTATACCAAATACCGTAATAATTGTAATTACAAAATTATCATTTTTGTCCATTTTTCATATATTTTTATAGTAAATTATTTTATACACTATTGATTACAGCTCTATTTCGCCTAACATGCTGACCGACGTCGATTAATGAATAATGAAAACAACATAACGCGGCAACCGCCCGCTGACTATACATCTTCTGTTATTATGTGTATAACTGGAAATATGCCTGATTTGCATACTGTAGAAAAATATGATTTAGGTGCGGCAATTAATAACTCTGCATTTAAAACTGTATTAAATAATGAACATTTTAATAATTTGTGCGAAAACAAAGATTTTTTAACAGAACAAATAATTACGTATATGGGGAATAAACGCTCTCTTTTGGATTTTATTACAAAAGGCGTCAAAATTGTGCAAAAACGTCTTAACAGGGAAAAATTGGATATTTTTGACGTCTTTACAGGCTCAGGCATTGTAGCCCGCCATTGCAAGCAGTTTTCCAATACGCTTCTGGTAAATGATTTGGAACAATATGCCGCCGTTACCGGTGAATGTTATATGTCAAATAAAAATCAGTTGGATATAAGGACATTAAATGATATATTTAACGGACTTCATGCAGCCATTGAAAATAATCCGCTGGAAGAAGGAATAATTACAAAACTATATTCACCGGAAAACGATAATGACATTAAAAAAGATGAACGGGTTTTTTATACACGCAGGAATGCAATGTATATTGATACCATGCGCGTTTATATCGAATCTGTTCCATCGCAGTACCAAAAATATTTCCTTGCTCCCTTAATCGCAAAAGCGTCCGTTCATGCAAATACTTCAGGGGTTTTTAAGGGATTCCATAAGAACAAAAAAACAGGGATGGGGCAATTCGGCGGAAGCAACAGTGATGCGCTTTTTCGCATTAAGGGAAATATTTCTTTGCCGTTTCCCGTATTCAGTAATTTTAGCTGCGATTATACCGTATACAATGGCGATTCAAATCAGATTGTAAAAGAAGCACCTGAAGTGGATTTGGCATACTTGGATCCGCCCTATAATCAACACCCTTACGGTTCAAATTATTTTATGCTTAATTTGATATTGGAAAACAGGCGTCCTGAAAATATAAGCAATGTTTCAGGAATACCGGATAACTGGAACCGCTCTGTTTACAATAAAAGGCAGCATGCCTGTTCTGCGTTATCCGAACTGGTAAAAAATATTAAGGCAAAATATGTTCTTGTTTCTTTTAATTCAGAAGGATTTATTTCCCATGATGAAATGAAATGTATGTTAAAGGAAACCGGAAAGGTACAGGTGATGGAAACATCGTATAATACATTCCGCGGCTGCCGTAATCTAGCAAACCTTGCTGAAAAAGGCGATCGCAGCATCCACGTTACAGAATATTTGTACTTACTGGAGAAATAAAACAGACAGCGAATAAAAGGCTAAACAGGAGCTTCGCAGTATTCGCAGGAAACTCCTGTTTAAAAAGATCAGCGCAGCTGGTTTTACTTATTTGAAAACCTTGCTTGCGGCGTTTATGCTTGAAGAACGCATTGTAATTTTTTTGATGGGTATTCTGTCTTTAAGAAGCGCATTAAAAAGTTCGCAAAGGTTTTCGCAGGTTGAAACTTTTTTTGTAACAATTATCCGGTATTCAGGGTATGACCAGGCAAGGGGATTGTCTATTTTTTTAAGAGGAACGCAATTATCAGGATCATTGTTAATTCCTTCTTTCCTGTATACGGCAAGGACCGCATCAAGAAGCGGGTCTCCTTCCTGAAATAATGTCGCATGATGGAAGTGGTCAACAATTTCCCATGCTTTTTTAAAACCTTCCTTACAGGCATGCGCATAACCGGTAACGGGGTCTACCTTGTCTTCCAGTTCAATTTCCAAAAGACCCGAATGCCCGTGAAGATGTTTGGCTTCCCTCGGCCAGTTCATAAATCGATGGGCGTATTGAAAATCCAGTCTGACGATAGACGTATATAAATCATCCATGATTATCTCCTTTTCATTTGTATTTTGGGAAAAATTCCCCAATGGGGCATTGTACCATAATAAACGTAATTTTAAAACTTAAAAAACAAAAAGCTACCTTAAATTTATGGAAAAATCGGCTTTGATGACGATTTTTCCAAAGCTTTTTTCGAAACTAGCCGAGTTTTGAAAAAAGCTCAGTTGTTAATGCCTTTAAGCATATTTTCGGGTTATATCTGCCTGAATATCCCTAACGTTTTGCACATAACGGAACTGCGGAAACTGTCTGCGGAATTCTTTTTTTTGACAATTACTTTTTTCCATTATACAATGAAGGGTTCTTTGGCAAGGATTAAAAAAAGGATTATCAAATGAAAACACTGTCAGAAGCGAACGTGCAAAACGAAAAATTTAAGGTTAAAATTTATACCAAACTTATGGAGAATTACAATGTTTTTCCTGATTGGGCGGTAACCATGAACGCGCAACGAAAAATCAACGATGTTTGCGCTTGTTTAGACTGCCGTGATACTCCGGTAATCATCGGAAGCTGCAGCGATGGAACAATGCTACAGTTTACTTTAGACCAGGACGAAGAAGCGGGGTTTATTCCAAAAGGGTTGGGTCTGACAGGAAAAAATCCGGCATTGGGATTGGCCTCTGACAAGAAAAGTTACTTGTTTGCAATAAAAGACAGAAAAGTATGGTATGCGTTTGAAGATAAACCCGGCAGTAATAAATTTGGGTATTCAAATTCTCTGGAAATTCCAGGTCATCTTTCTTCATGTGAACCTGTCAGGATTTTTTGCCGGAATATAAGGGGAAAACTGTATGTAGGTGTTGTTGTAAGCGATTCAGGTGGTTATTCGCTTGCCTATTGCGGCGATTTTAAATCAGGAAGCCATCTTATTGCATTAAGTGATACCCGCGCCAATTTAGATACTTATGACTTCATGTTCATGGAAGAACAAATCTATACCATAAGCGTAACAGGCAACCAGTTAAGAATGCGTTCGCTTCAGGGCGCCGCTGAATATTACACGCTTCCGATAACAGGGGAGTTTACCGGTTTACGCTGGGTTACATGGCTTAATAATACAGGAAGAATCATTGTTATAGTTAAACAAGATGGCAGATATTTTTTCGGGGAAATCAAATTATCCGGAAATGTATCTGCGTTCACAAGGTATCATGAATTGCCGGAAAATTGCGATCTGACTGTGTGTTCCGTTATTAGAACGGATTCAGCGACAGTCCATATGCTTTTTAACGGCAGCAAAATATATCATGCTTTTTTAAAGGACGATGTAGCCTGTAACCCTATACCTATTGAATCAGGCGGCGGAAAAGCGGCGTTTCTGGAAACCAATCATGACCGCGCGGAATTTTATATTGCTGATTCCGTTGAAGACAGAATTGTACAGTTGTGTCAGAACAATTCCGGAAATTACATCAGCCGGTTTCTTAATATACCGTGGAACAAAGACGAAAGTGTGATTACTACGCCTTGTTATTCAACCGAACTGCATATAACAGACAATAATGACGCTCCGCTCATAAATCAGGCTTTTTCAATATGGGCGCAGGATGATGTTTACGTCCAAACTGAACGGGGAACTCATCGTTTAGGACCGAGGAACGACCTGACTTTATATACAAACGCAAGAGGCGTTGCCATTTTTATTCAGCAGACGGATAATATCGCAAGCACAATTTTATGTCTGCGTGTCGGCGAATATATGAAAAAAGACGAGGTTATATATCTAAGGCAGCATGACATCGTTTCCAATAACCTTAAAAATTTGCCGCTGCAGAAATTTATACACGCTAAAACAGGTAACGGCGAATATCTTCTTCCCGAAAAATACCGGAATGAAACAGAGGCTGACAAAATCCTTAAAAGTATAAAATCAATCCTCAGCCGAACACCCGGCGAATCAAATGCGCCTGACGCTGTCGGAGCTTATCATGCAAATACCGCAGATGAAAATTATATCAGCCGTATTAGCCCGTCTGAATCGAGTTTTACGTTTTCAATAGCAGATAACGGCAGTTTATCGTATTCATGCCTTGATACAGAAGCATTTAACAAAATGACAAGCGCAGGTTCCAAAGCCGGTTACACGCCCATATTGACAAACCTCGGGGATTTATGCCGCGGTATCAGCAATGATCTGGTAAAAATGGATTCTCTGTCTCTTGACTCTACCAGGATTTATATGGAACTTACCATAAACAATGAAAAATATTCCTACAGCGGCACAATTCCCAACGGGCAGGGTGCTCTGGACGCTGTTTCTTCCGTGTTTGGTTCAATAGGCGTTAAATTTAAAAAATTTTTCTCGTGGCTGGGTTTTTTGTTTGACTGGAATGATTTTATCCGAATGAAGAAACTTTGTGATTATTTATCACAAAAGACGCTGACATATATAAAAAACAGAAGCGATTATTACAGGGAAACATTTGACAGAGAACTGACTAATATGCAGTCCATGTGCGGGGATTGTCTGGATAAATTAAAAAACGAGACCGGCTCTAACTCAATTTTCTCAAGAGGCAAGGCAAAATATCCGGAGGATCCTGAGCTTACCCTCGAAACCTCAAATAATTTTCTGCTTGAAAAAACCGCGCAGTATATGGACAAAGCAAGTGTTACAATTCCTGTAAACCTTATGAATGAAATAATGGGTGATGTTGGGGTCATATCCAATGAATTAAAAGAATACAGCAACGGTATAAGAAAATCTAATGAATATGGAGGTATTGACAGCTTCCTCAAAAACAAATATACGTCCAGCTCGAATTTATACAATGTGGCTTTTTCCGCTCTTATCGATTTATTAAAATCCCTCAGTAATATTGTTTTTGATGGTTTAAAAAATCTGAATACCCTGATTTTCAGAGTAATAGGAGAAATTATAGACGCTGTTCTTGCCGCTTTAAAAAGTCCGTTTTATATACCTTATGTATCAAAAGTGTATAAAAAATTTACAGGAACAGACCTTACTATTTCAGACATCTGCTCATTCCTTGCAGCGGTTACGGCAACGATTGTATACAAATTTATCAAAAATGAACCGCCGATCGCTTCTGATGCCGCGCTGGAAACATTAAAAAGAAGTATAGATTCGGCTTTAACCGCAAGAGATCACGATTTTACGCCTCAGAAAGATTTAAGTGTTGTTTTGAAATATATCGGGTTAGGGGCTTCGGTTATAAGTAATATTTTTGATCTTTGCGTAGATGCGCTAAAAGATCTTAAAACTGAAAACAATAACAAGAAAAATGATGTTGATTTTCCGGCTGTTTTTATTTGGGGGTTGGACGCTATTTCGCTTGTATGTTATTTTCCCAAGTTTCACGGTGAAAGTGACTGGGAATGGATTTGGATTTATGACCTTGTTGTTCTTGGTTTTGATGGGGTTTCCATAACATACGAAAATAAATATATTACCCAGTTAGACTGGGGGGTAGGTGTTACTGCAGTAATTGGATTTATTCGGGTAATAATCAACTCCATCGGCATTGGTACCGGTATGGAAAAGTACGACTGGATTGCGGGTATTGTTCAGGGAATACAGGAGATATTCAAAATTCTATTAATTGCTAAAAATAGAAATATAACAGTAATTGTTGTATTTGCTGACATAATAAATATGGCGGTTCAGGTAATAGCGGCAGTATTTGATATTCTGGAAAAAAATGACGGAACGTCCGCAGGAGCGTTATAATTTTTTCGATAAAAAAATCCAGGAGGAATAATAATGGCAAATATCAACACATTTCTTCTCAGAGATACGCTTGATGATAACGGAGGAACCGGACATACATTGTTTAGCAAGTCGCCAGATTTAATCTGTCATCCGCAGGTTTTAAATCCTGCGGAATTTTTTAAGGAGAACTATACCAGGGATGTTACGCAGACTGTCGATACCAGTAGTAAGACCAATGCTTTGTATGTCCGTGGAAAAAATATGTCATCTACCGGTTTCAGCGGAAAGATACAGGTTTACCGCTCTGATATGTCACTTTTTTTGAAACCCAGCCTGTGGAAGAATAATAAACTTAAAACAGCGCCAAAGGACGGCGAAAATCCGTTGGATTATATAGATATTTCCGCTGAAGCAAACGGGATTAGCGTGGGTAAAACGCCGTTTGTTCTTGACGGAACCATTGGAAATTTTTGCCTTGTAGGCATGGCAAGCGACATGAACGGACCGGTAATACCTGCAGACTTTACCACATATGACAGCTTTATCAAATGGGTTACTTCCAATCAGGGAGTGTGCGTGCGGAATCAAAATTATTATTCGTTAAGCCAAAAACCCAATTTGGAAATAGCGGCGGAGATTTCCAATCCTGAAACGGAATCAAAACTATGCACGCTGGAAGTAATGGTAGAAGGCGTTCCCGTGGGAGTAACATTCGGCGCGAAGAATACCGCCCTTAGTTATGATAAGGAAATGGTCAGTACGCAAAGCACAGATCAATTTGCCTCCGCACTTTATATTCCGTCAGGGTTTGACGGCTTCTTTACAGGAACAGTCCGTTATTCAGGCGCTCTTCCGGCGGGCGCACAGCTTTCATTGACCATATATTACGGATCGAAAGCAGGAAGCGAGGTTTACCATCTTGGTTATGTACCGGAAACAATTTTAAAATATGACGCCAACAATAAAACAGCCGGAGAACTTTTAAATGGTCAGTACAGGCTTGTAAGGCTTGGAAGATGTTCTGTAAGGGCAGTCTGATTATTATATGTTAAAATAACTCCATTCTTTTTTAGACTCATTTGACACTCAAACTGTCAAAATAGGCGGCAGTAAAAATCGCGGGAGAATTCCAATAAATGGCGTTTTCGTTAGCTGAAGCTGTCCATGTATGATCGATATAGGATTTGGCAGGCGGAGTTTCCGGCGGCAAAAGTTTTCTGCAAACAGGGTCCGGAAATTTCTTGTTTGGACCGCCGGATACAAGACCGGGAACAGGATCGTCCACACCGTCGGCGTATGATGGTCTGTGGTGCGGGAAACGGAATGCGTTTTCACCGAAACCTGTTACAAAGCTGTACCCTGTTGCGTTCATTCCAAGCAAATAATCAAACTGCGCCTGCGCCGCATTCTGGTACTTCTCTTCGCCTGTCAGTAATTTAGCGCATATCAGTATAATTGCGTTATTCAAAATGATCATTGTTGAACCCCACATGTACTTGTCCGCGTCTAATGCGGTTCCGTAACCGCTTTTTTGATGTTTTTCAAGACTTTTATCGGCAGCGGAGAGAAAACGTCCGCTAATATTATCAAAAAAAACTTTTTCAGGATTTTTTAAGGCAAAAAGGCAGCATAACGCGCCCAGTCCGCCCACATCACGCCACCCCAATTTTGAAACATCAACTTTATCAGCCAGCAGACACATGGAATTCCGGTAGCGATCTTCATTTGTTGCGCAGAACAGTTCGCAGGAAGCCCAGAAAATCTCATCATCGCAGTTATCATCGCCGTAGGGACCGGAACTTGTATTCGGCGGATTTACAAATGGCTCAAAAACAGGATTTTTTTCCAGCCATTCCCATGCGCGTACAGACGCCGCCAGCATCCTGTCCGAGAACATTTTGTCAAACGGTTTATACACGCGGTAAGCCTGCGCTAGAGACGCTGCGAAAGCCGCTGTCGATGTATGTGTTACGCGAAATAAAAGCAAGTCTTCGCGGTCGTCTTCAGGCATTACAAACGGCGCGAAAAAACGGGTTGCCGCCTTGTGATAAAGAGCGCCGTCTTCCCTTCTCTGCATTTTCATCATCCACTCAATTTCGTACCGGCACTCGTTTAAAATGTCAGGCACGCCGTTTCCGCTCTCCGGAATGTTCAGCTGATCCTCAAAAGCCTTCGGGAAAAGTTCATAAGCGTAAAGCATGTGCGAAACAGTGACCGCCGCCGGAACAACGTATCTTCCGTAATCGCCGGCATCATGCCATCCGCCCGTTACGTCAATAACAACGCTGTTATCGTGTTCCAGCGCCGCTTTACCTGTATGACATATGCTGCGGTGGTAAACTCCCGCATGTTTTTCTTCAAGCGCGCAGCCGCATCTTTGGTAATACATACCTTTCAACAGCGCGCTTGAAAGGCTGCGGTAAGGACGCCTGCTGATTAAAAATCTTTTACTTAAACCGTCGGCAAACAGGAAATACACACCTGTCTTTTTAATATCGGAAAAATCAACAACGCGCACAGTATCCCCTGAAGCTTCGTCAAAAAAAGGCTCTGTCATCCTGGGTTCAAAAACAATATCATTATCAGACGAAACAATAAAACAACATTCGCCTTTTCCGGTGATTATTGCCTTTTTGGGCATATCTTCGCAATAACCTGTTTGATTTAAATGAATCACTTTTTCTCCATGATTTTGACAACAAATCCGGCTGTCAAACAAGACTATTATATCTTGAGGATGTCAGTTCATCTACCTGATTCATTTCATAATTTAAATATTCCCTGCGGTACTCCGTTTGCTTTTTTTCTTTTAATTTTTCAAAGACTTTCAGATTCTTTTGAGCTTCAAGATAAAGCGCGCGTTTTTCTTCAACGACGATTTCCGCTTGCGCCGCTTTTTGCGCCAGTCTTTCGCCTTCCTGATCAAGCCTTAAAACAAAATTGTCCCATAAAAACATTTCCTGCGGATTATTAAAGCGCTGTGAAGCCGCATTGTGGCGTTTCAATGCGGTTAATTTTATATCGTTTTCTATTTTGTTCAGGAGACTGACAGCCTGACCAAGGGCAAGCTTGCATTCCTCTTCCCTGAATTTACGAAGCTGAAGTATTTTTTCCAGGTTGAATTTAAATTTTCTCATGATCAGCCCGCGTCAAATAAACTTGATGTCGGAAGCGATGAGAAAAGGGAAGCGACGCTGCCGATATCGCTGCTGACAGGAGGAATAAATCCTGTCTTCATGCCTGCTGTCTTTTCCTTTCGTTTAACGTTCCCGGCTGCCGCGAGCAGTTTTTCATTGTTATCTGTCATTTCTTCGGGCGGAATTTCAATTCCTGTAATTTCCGCCATCCTTGAAAGCGTATCTTCAAGCGGCGAAGGTTCGTCAATATCCTGGATAAGAAAATCTTCTATCGGACCGTGTTTGCCGATCGCCTCGTCTATTTCGGGATTTGATCCGTGGGGATATGCGCCGACATTTATAAAATCCTCCGCTTTGGCGTAGGAAGCCATGTTTCTCCGGATAAAACCAGCGGCTTTTTTGCTGTATTCTCCCGATACGCTTGGCGCAAGGCGGGAAACGCTCTGTAAAACGTCAATCGCAGGGTAATGAAAGCTTTGCGCAAGGTCGCGCGAAAGAACAATATGTCCGTCCAGTATTCCGCGCACAGTATCGGCGACAGGCTCATCCATATCGTCTCCGTCAACAAGAACTGTATAAAAACCTGTAATGCTTCCGGTGTCGGAAGTGCCTGATCTTTCAAGAAGCTTCGGCATGGAGTCAAACATGCTTGGCGGAAAACCCCTTTGAGCGGGAGGCTCGCCGGAGGCAAGGCCGATTTCCCTCATCGCGCGCGCAAAACGCGTAACAGAATCAAACAGAAGCATTACGTCCTTTCCCTGATCGCGGAAATATTCAGCTACGGCGGTCGCTACATACGCGCCACGCAAACGCGCAAGCGGCGGTGAATTGGAAGGAGTTACAATCAGAACGCTACGGGCAAGTCCTTCCTCGCCCAGATCGTTTTCAAGAAAATCGTTCACTTCCCTTCCGCGCTCGCCGATGAGCGCAATCACATTGACGTCGGCTGTAGTGTTACGCGCAATCATTCCAAGCAGCGTTGATTTGCCGACGCCCGAACCGGAAAAAATGCCAAGACGCTGTCCCTTGCCGACAGCCAAAAGCCCGTCAATCGCACGGACTCCGGTTGTTATGCGCTGCGTTACGCGCTTTCTTTTAAGCGGATCGGGAGGGTTTGCAAGCGCCGGATACATGCACGATGATGAAATGTCACCTTTTCCGTCAATGGGATTTCCAAGAGCGTCGAGTACGCGTCCCAGTAATTTAGCGGATACAGGCACTTCAAGACGGCTGCCCAGCGCGATAACCCGGTCTCCTATTTCAATGCCTTCCGTTTCATCAAAAACCATAAGCTGGACAGTATCATTTTTTAATCCGACAACTTCAGCTCTGATATTTCCCCTGCCCTTCGGGGCTACTATTCTGCATATTTCGCCGATTATTGCCTGAGGTCCATGGCTTTCTACCAGTAAACCCTGTACCTTTGATACTTTGCCGACATATTTGATCGGATCGGTGCGTTCTGTGGATTCCAGATATTTATTAAAATTAAAAGTATCAGTCTTTTCCGCCGTTTCAATTGTATCAGTCAGCATGAAGCCCTCCTCTTCATGTCAATCAGTAACTTAAATTTTTAAGTTTCCTCGTTATTTAATGAATCGCTTTTTCTTTTTCTCGCTCCTAAACCGATTTGTTCAAGTTTTTCCTTTATCTTTTTATCAGATTCCCTTTTTCCCTTTGTCGCAATGGTCGCAAGAGCCGCCATTGCAGCCGACGCGGTCAGAGCGGCGTTAACCCCTGCTGATAATTCCTCTTCGACTTCAGCCTCTACAAGGTCTGGCACCTGTTCAGAAGAACTCTTGGCTGGAACCGGTTCAGGCGGACGCACTGCGGGAATTGGAGCGAGAGTGGGAACAGAAGCACTTAATAAACCTGCCGAAGCCATCAAGTCGGCATTGAGATTTGCCGTTCTTACAATTGGAACAGGCGTATTATCCTTTACATTCGACCTAATCGGTGATATTTCGAGTATCTTGCTCTCCATCTCGGCAAGCTGGCTTGAAATACGGGCGTCAATTTCCCCGAAGTCCGTTTCAATAATACAGCCGCCTTTATCGACTGTGCTGTCTTCAGCGATATGTACCGCTCTTGCGCCTTCCATCAAATTGATAAAATCCTGTTTGTGCTCTGTTGCAAGCTGCAAGTCCGCAAGATTCACTCTGATTATTATATCTCCCTTTGATTTCACTTTACGAAGCGCTTCAATCACATTTGTAATAATCACTTCGCGCTGATTTTCTGAAATTAACTTGACGACCTTGCGCACAATAAGAAGGACAAGATCGACAACTTCTTTTTCTGTCTCGCTTAAAATGTCTCCTCTTTTCTGCTGAGCGCGTTCAAGAACAACATGGGTTCTTTCGATCAGACGGTCAACTTCCGCTTTGCCTTCCGCATAACCTTCCTTTTTGCCTTCATCCAAACCCTGTGCCCTTGAATCTTTCCGCTCGGTTTCCAGCGTCAGTCTTCCGGTGTTCAGGATTTCATCGGCTTTGGAATTCGCTTCAGTTATAATTCGCTGCGCTTCGTATTCAGCCTGCTTTTTAATCGCCTGCCCTTCGTCATTTTTTCGCGTAACTTCCGCAAGAGCCGACTGCTGCGCGTCGGAAACGATGCTTTCAGCCTGCGCTCTCGCGTTTGCGATCATTCTTATTTTTTCTTCTTCCCATTGAATTTTAAAATGTTCAGCTTCGCGGCGAAGATCATCTGCTGTAGGGCCTTTGTACTCTTCAACTTCGTTAAGTTCTTCCGCAACTTCTTCAACAGGAGCAAAATGTGCAAGCTCGGCAAATGAAGTCGGAGAATCAATAACTATTTTTTCAGTGATGGGTACAATTTCATTTGGTCTAAAAACAGCCTTTGGCATAAATCCTCTTTGGTGCCAGATTGAAGTTTGGCACCGCGTTTAAAATACTTAAACAACCAGTTCGTCTTCACCTGCGCGGGCGACAACAATTTCACCTGTGTCTTCAAGATGCCTGATAATGGAAACGATCTTCTGCTGCGCTTCTTCTACGTCTTTTAAGCGTACAGGACCCATATACTCCATGTCTTCTTTGAGCATGCTCGCGGCGCGCTTTGACATGTTCTTGAATATCTTGTCCTGAACTTCGGAGTCGACAGACTTTAGAGCTTTTGCAAGTTCCTGTGAATCGACTTCGCGCATAACTTTCTGAATGGCGCGGTCGTCGAGCATAACAATGTCCTCGAATACGAACATTCTCTTTTTGATTTCTTCTGCAAGCTCGGGGTCTTCGTCTTCCAGAGCTTCGATGATCTGCTTTTCAGAAGCGCGGTCAACAAGGTTTAGGATTTCAACGATGCTTTCAACGCCGCCGGCAGCCGTGTAGTCTTCGCTTGACAGCGAGGAAAGTTTCTTTTCAAGAACCCTTTCAACTTCGCGAAGAACTTCAGGCGAAGTTCTGTCCATTGTCGCGATACGCCGCGCTACATCGCTTTGCACTTCATGCGGCAGGTTTTGCAGAATAATGGAAGCTTTGTTGGGTTCCAGATAAGCGAGGATAAGCGCGATTGTCTGCGGATGTTCCTGCTGAATAAAGTTTAAAAGGTGCGCGGGGTCTGTTCTTCTGATAAAATCGAAAGGACGAACCTGAAGACTCGATGTTAGACGGTTTATAATATCAATGGCTTTTTGGCTACCCAGTGATTTTTCCAGGAGCTCTCTTGCGTAATCAATTCCGCCTGTTGAAATAAATTGGCTTGCCTGCATGAGTTCCTGGAACTCCTGCAGGATAGCGTCTTTCTGCTCCGCGTCAATTGTCTCAAGACGCGCGATTTCAAAGGTAAGAGTTTCTATTTCATCTTCGCGGAGATACTTGAAAATTTCCGCTGAAATTTCAGATCCTATAGTAACCAGAAAAATGGCTGCCTTCTGGCGTCCTGTAAATTCTTTTACTCCCTTTTTCTTGGAACCGCTTGCGGCAGCTCCTGGGGCTAATGCTGTTTTAGACATGGTTAATTATTCCTCCAATAGCCAGGTTCTGATAAGCTGCGCAGCATCTTCAGGATGCTCCTTGGCTAGATTAATGGCTGCTTCCATTAATTCCATCTTGGTGCGTTCTTCAAGGGAAATGGAAACATCCATTCCGTCCTGACCCGCTTCCGCCATCGCGCTTTCACGCAGCATCTGTTCACGACGCGCACGCTCTTCTTCAGCAAGCCTTCTCCTGCGTTCCATTTCGCGGGAAACCATTCTGAATACAATAAAACCGAATAACAACAATATTAAACCTGAAAGGAAAATTATGATAGTTGTTTGTACCTGTTTTTTCCTGAAGTACTCTGCGTCTTCCAGTGCAAACTCCGCGGTGCGGTCGAAAGGAATATCCTGTACCGTAACGGAGTCTCCTCTTGCTGAACTATAGCCGATGGCGTCACGCACAAGGGCTTCCGCCTTTCGCAGATCTTCAGGAGGAACACTGATGTATTCCCGCTCTATTGAACCATCAGGCAGAATATTGGGATTGCCTTTTTTGTCGTATGTCATTTTCCATCTGCCGTCAATGTTGACAGACACTGTTATGCGATCAATAACCGGGCTTTTTTCTTCCTGGATTTGTCGGCGGTTGATCTCTTCGTTATGCGTTCTTGTTGTCTGTTCCATCTTGCCGTAGAGATTGCTCATGTCCCTGAACGCAGGCGGCGTCTGCCCTTCAACGCCGGGAGGACCTTCAGGATTGTACCCTGTTCCGGTCCATGTTGTTTCAGAAACCGTTTCAGAAACAAGGATAGATTCTTTTAGTATTGAATCGTCATACGGAAGACCGGGAGTTCTAGGCTTGATCGTTACAGGAAAATGTTCGGTTGTATCGACTGTCTTTTTTGACATATCCATATCAATTTTTATATTGAGATCCCTTACGCGATCGCTTGAAAAAATTCCCTGAAGGGAATTAAGCACCAGGGCTCTATAATGAGTCTCCTGCACCCTTATGAATTTATTTTCCCGTTCAATCAGGTTTAATCTGTCCATGGCCGCCATACCTTCAAAGTCGTTAAGCACAAGTCCCCTGTAATCGGTAATAACAACATTTTCGCTTTGAAGCCCTTCAATGGCAAACTGCAGAAGTTTTTGAACGCCTTCAATCTTCATGCGGTTTTCCGTTATATCGCTTCCCGGCTTGGGAGTAATTATAACGCTTGCGCTCACGGGGTTCTGATCTGCACGGAAAAGTTCGCGCGCCGGCCAGACAATGGTAACATTGGCGTCGTCAATATCTTCGATTGACCTTATGTGATCGGTAATCATCCTTGTAAGCGCGCGCTGCAGATTAACGTTCCGCTCCATGTCGGTTATCGTCCATCGTTCCCTGTCAAATACCTGCCAAGGATCAAGTCCTGAAGGAATTAAATCCTCCCTGATGAGAAGCGCTCTCATTTGGCGCGCTGTCGGTTCATCCGCTACCTGCACAAGACCGTTAGGCGTAACAGTCACCTTTACGTTTTCCTGATTGAGCCGCAGTACAATCCTGTCAAGCGCGGCCTCGTCCCTGATCGGAGCGTCAATAACGGATGTCAGCACCGGCGTTGACGAAACCCGAAAAAGGGCGGCGGTACCGCCAAGCAGCACAAGGATGACAACACCGCAGATAATTCTCTGCTGCATTGACCACCCCGCCCACAAAGCGGTAACTTTTGTAAAAAATTTTTTGAAAAATTCGTTCATGTCCCCTCCCGAAAACATAAATTGCAGTTACGCGGTCATCCGCGATAAAATTTTATCTTGTATTAATCAAATCTCTCCAGCCCTGAACGAGCCTGCTTAAAATATTGCGCGTAATGTCAAACGATAAATTCGCCTGAGCCTGCGCCATGGAAATATCATGAATATCAACAGAAGCGGGATTGATAATCGCTTCCCTTGAAAGATCGCTTGCAAAGTGCTGTACGCCCGACACCTTATCAAGAGCCTGAAGCATTGCATCTTCAAAAGTCCCCGCTCCTGTAACGCCGTTCGCGCCGATTGTATCCCTGAGGTGCAGAATATTTTTTCCGCTTCCAGAATACGGACTGTCAGGCGGCAGCATGTGCCTTTGATGCGTTCGAACCATTTCCGCTGCGTAATTTTTTGCGGCGGCTGCGGAAATAAAAGCGTCGTTATTAAAAATTTTCATAACCCCTCCCCTCTGTTAAATCCTGATTATCTTGCGCCTATGTCCAGAGCGCGCTGGAACATCTGCTTGGATCCTTCAATTATCGCGGCGTTCGCCTCATAAGAGCGCGAAGCTGAAATCAAATCCGTCATTTCCGTAACAACATCAACATTCGGCATTTCTACATAACCTTCCCATCTGCCTGTCAGAATTGCGTCAGGATGAGTCGGGTCGTAAATATAGCGCGGTTCTGTTGATCTGTCTTTTTGCACTTCAACAACGCGCACACCCTTGCCAATTCCGTTATCCATTGATTCGGGGAGAAAAGGAGATCTCCAGTAAGGACCTTCAACTCTCGGGCGCATGATGACGCGGCTGCGTTTATATGGACCGCCTTCCGCTGTTCTTGTCGTATTTACATTCGCCATGTTATCTGCAATTACGTCCATCCTCACCCTGTTCGCGCTTAACCCGGTGGCTGCTGTATTCATCGAACTGAAAATACCCATACTTTTCTCCTTAATTAAAAGTTATCCGCTAATTTCTTAAAACCCTGTTAAGCTGGCTGAATTCAAAATTGGCTGCCTGTGCAAACATCATATAAGACATTTGATTTTCAACCGCAAGGATGGCTTCCTGCTCAGGATCAACATTATTCCCGTTATTATTGTAGGTGCTGGTATAATCCAAAACCCGTCTTATCTGAACATCTCTGTAGTCCCTTTCTTTGTAATTTGGTATGTGTTTTTCATGTGTCAGCTTCAGTTCCAGCGCCGGTTTCTGGCTCCCGGTATCCAAAGCCCGTTTCAGCTCGCTTTCAAAATTGACCGTAGATCGTTTGAAATCGGGAACATTGGCATTTGCCATATTATTGGCAATTACCTGCCTGCGGACTGTGGTCACATCCATGGCTCTATGCAATAAATCAACTGTTTTGGCAAAATTATTCATCAAAACCTTCCTATATCTTCAAATTTCGGTGATTTCAAAGCAATACTGTAGTTTAACTCTCTTCCTATTCCTCTCATTAAAGAATGTACCTTCCCAAATCCTGATCTTTTACGATATCGGAGAGTTTTTCATTGACATAATCCACGGTAATATCAATATTTGCAGGAGATATATCGGACGCTTCAAACGAGAGTTCTTCTAAAAGCGCTTCCATTATTGTATGCAGGCGGCGCGCTCCGATATTTTCAAGTTTGGAGTTTACATCCGCAGCGAGACCTGCAAGATGTTCTATAGCTTCGGGTTTAAAGCTCAATTTAATATCTTCTGTTCCAAGCAATTCAGTGTATTGTTTTATAAGCGCGTTTTTCGGCTCTGTGAGAATTCTTAAAAAATCATCCTTGCCAAGAGAATCAAGTTCCACACGAAGGGGAAAACGTCCCTGCAACTCCGGAATAAGGTCCGAGGGCTTGCTTACATTAAAAGCGCCTGCCGCGATAAACAGGATGTGATCGGTATTTACAGGCCCCCACTTTGTGTTGACCGTAGCTCCCTCGACAATCGGAAGGATGTCGCGCTGGACTCCTTCGCGGCTTACATCAGGACCCCCTCCCCTGTCTCCCTTGACCGCTATTTTATCTATCTCGTCAATGAAGACGATTCCTGTTTCTTCCACCCTCTGGCGGGCTTCATCGCTTACCCTGTCGCGGTCGACAAGCTTTTCAGCTTCTTCGGCTTTTAAAATTTCTCTTGCGCGGGCGACAGTCACAACTTTTTTCTTTTTGTTTCCGCCGAAAAATCCGGCAATTCCCGAAAGGCTTGATTCAAGGTCTTCCATGCTTGATCCCATCATTTCTATCGCCGGAAACTGGGGATTTTGATTTACCAAAAGTTCGACAGTCCTTTCTTCGAGCTTTCCTTCATGAAGCATTACGCGAAGTTTTTCCCTTGTCTTTCTGAACTTGTCATCTTCTTCCTTGTTGACTTCACCTGCATTATCATCATTTTCATCCTGTTCAGTATTTTCATCATTTACCCGCCCGTTGTTTTTTTTATTGAAAACAGGAATGCCGACCTGAAGAGTTGTCCCGATAATGCTGCCGTTTGAATTTTCAGGATTTATTGAAAAAGAACCCATTGGTCTTACCACAGGCTTTGGATTTTTATTTTTTGATTTCTTGCTGTTTCCCGGGAGCAGAAGATCAAGCAGGGCTTCTTCAGCGCGTTTTTCCGCTTCCGCGGTGACTGATTCCTGCATCTCCTGTTTTACCATCTGGAAACCTGCCGCCATAAGGTCGCGGATCATCGATTCAACATCCCGTCCCACATAACCTACTTCCGTGTATTTTGTAGCTTCAACTTTCAGAAAAGGAGAACCTGCAAGCTTTGCGAGGCGGCGCGCGATTTCCGTCTTGCCTACGCCTGTCGGTCCTATCATGAGAATATTCTTGGGAGCGATATCTTCGCGCAGCTCAGGCTCCAGTTTGAGTCTTCTTATGCGGTTTCTAAGGGCGACAGCGACCGCTCTTTTTGCCTTTTTTTGTCCGACAATGTATTTGTCAAGCTCGCAGACAATCTCTCTCGGAGTAAGCTGGCATCCGGACGGTTTACCTGTTTTTTCGCCAATCTGTTTGTTATCTGTCATTGCAGCTCCTCCAGTGTTATTTGCATATTTGTATAAATGCAGATGTTACCTGCAATTTCAAGACTCTTCTGCGCTATCTGCGCCGCCGTGAATTCGCTTCCTTCAAGAAACGCAAGAGCCGCCGCGTAAGCGTAGTTGCCTCCCGATCCGATGGCAAGCGCGTTCTCCGCAGGTTCTATCACGTCTCCGGTTCCCGATATGAGAAGGGTTTTTGAACTGTCGGCGACAAGAAGCAGCGCTTCAAGCCGTCTTAAGCTGCGGTCAAGGCGCCAGTCTTTTGCAAGCTCCACCGCCGCCCTTAAAAGATCGCCGGAATATTCCTTTAACTTTGTTTCAAAACGATCAAAGAGGGTGAAGGCGTCCGCTGTAGCGCCGGCAAAACCGCATAAAACTTTTCCGTCCATCAAACGGCGTACCTTGCGCGCATTGTTTTTCATCACGGTATTTCCCATGGTTACCTGCCCGTCTCCTGCCATCGCGACCCTGCCGTCCTTTCTGACAGCAATCACAGTCGTTGACTTTATTTCTTCCTTCATTCTCCACTCCTCATAAAATTAAGCGTGCGGATGCGCTTTTGCGTATACCTTTTTCAGATTTTCCAGTTTTACATGCGTGTAACGCTGCGTAGTGGACAGACTGGCATGCCCAAGCATTTCCTGAACAATGCGTACATCGCATCCTGAGTTTACAAGATGGGTCGCAAAACTGTGGCGCAGCGTATGCGGATGTATGTTTTTTCCTGTTAGTGAAAGCTGCGTATAACAGGAAATGATCCACCGGATTCCGGAAACAGAAAGAGGTTTTCCTTTTCTGCTTATAAATAAAGCGCCTTTTCTATCCGCGTTTCCGCTCATCTTCAGGCGCGAACTTCTGCAGGGCAGATATTCAGCGATTGCGTTTTTTGCTTCTTCGGAAAAAAACACATAACGCTGCTTGTTTCCCTTTCCGGTAATTTTGGCGTCGTCAAGAGAAGCGGAAATATTTTCTATGCAAAGGGATGCCGCTTCTGATATACGCATGCCGGCTGAGTACATTGATAAAATCAGGGCTTTGTCCCTCTGCGGCCAGAGAACGCCGGATTTGTCAGGCAGAGAGATAAAATCCGCCATTTCATCTTCCCACAGCACAGACGGCAGTTTCTGCGGAGTCTTCACGTTTTTCAGCAGTGAGCATGGATTATCGGCTCTCTTCTGAAAACGATTCATCCATCTGTAAAAGCCGCGTATTGAAGAAAGGCAGCGGTTTATTGAAACAGACGCCATTTCTTCCGCGCTTAAATCCGCAATGAATTTCTGCACCTCATACGGAGAAGCTTTCTCAGGAATAATATTCTGGTTTGCGCAGTAATTTTCAAATTTAAGAAGATCATTTGAGTAGGCTTCCGCAGTCTTCTGCGAGCATCCCCGCACAGACCGGATATATTCAAGGTATTGCCGCACAAGACCTGTGTTTTCAGTCATTAAAATTTTCTCCGGTTTTTTTTGCGTGTCTGCGGAATTAATATTTGAATGTTTCATCAGTCTTCCTCCGCAGAATGAAGATAATCACACTCTGTATTTATGCAAACCTTGTGCGAACCGTTTTTCTTGTCGTATTTTTCCACCATAAAAAATCCGCATTTGGGGCAATTTTGATTTACCGGTTTAAAATGGCTGATAAAATCACATTCAGGATAATTGGTGCATCCGTAAAATTCCTTTCCCCTGCCCTTGGTTTTCCGCGCCACAATATCGCCTGTACATTTCGGACATTTGGCAAGAGGGATCGATTTTGTATTGCGGCATTCGGGAAACGCTGAACAGGCGAGAAAAAAACCGAAACGCCCGAGTTTTTTTAACAGCGGCTGTCCACATTTTTCACATAACAGATCCGTCTTTTCATCCAGAGTACCTTTATACGATTCAATTGTTCTGCTTACGTCATCTACTGTTGTCTTGAACGGATCCCAGAATTCCCTTATCATCTGCGGCCAGCTTATTTTATTATCTTCGACCGCGTCCAGTTTTGTTTCCATGGAGGCGGTAAAATCAGCGTTTACATATGCCGGAAAATGTTCAACAAGAACGTCATTTATCAATTTGCCCAGTACTGTCGGTACAAGCTGCTTGTTTGATCGCGTAACATAATAGCGGTCAAGAAGGACGGAGATAATCGAAGCGTATGTTGACGGGCGGCCGATTCCTTTTTCCTCAAGAGTGCGCACTATGGAAGCGTCCGAATAGCGGGCGGGACCCTGCGTGAAATGCTGTTCATTGCGGAATTTATCCACAGTAACTTTATCGCCCTGTTTAAGCGACGGACATGAGCCGGCACTCTCTTCTTTTGACGACAGAAGTTTCAACACTCTGTAAAAACCCTTATCCATCAATTTGGTTCCGCTTACCCTGAATATCCCTTCTTCTTCTCCCGCCGTAACCTTGATGTCAACGCTTACCGTTCTGCTTTTTGCATTATTCATCTGGCTTGAAACAAACCTTTCCCAGATTATCGAATACAGCCTGAATTGATCTTTTGACAGACTCTCCTTGATTGATTCGGGAGTATATTCTGTATAAGTCGGCCTGATTGCCTCGTGGGCGTCCTGCGCGTTTTTTCCTACGGTATATTCAATTCCTTTTTCGGGCAGCTCATTCGGATAATTTTTTCCAAGCCATGCGCGTACGTCTTCAAGCGCGGTGTTTGAGATTCGAACGCTGTCTGTACGCATGTAGGTAATTAACCCTACTCTTGAAGAACCTATACTGACGCCTTCATAAAGCTGCTGCGCCACCTGCATCGTTTTGCGTGAAGTGAAACCGAGCTTGTTGGCTGCTGTCTGCTGCAGCTGCGAAGTTGTAAAGGGAGCTTTGGGTCTTATGGTTTTATCGGTTTCCCTTACATCGCAGACTTTAAATTCATTATTTTTTATTTTATCAATGATTTTTTTGACTTCTGTTTCATTTTTTAATACAGGTTTGTTATTATTCCATAAAACCATCTGAGCTGAATAAACAGACTTGCCGGATTTAAAATCCGCTTCCAGTGTCCAGTATTCCTCCGGAATAAAACTCTCTACTTCTCTTTCCCTTTCGCAGATAAGACGCAGGGCGACAGACTGAACGCGCCCGGCGGACAATCCATTCTTTACTTTTTTCCAAAGCAGGGGAGAGAGATTATACCCGACAAGCCTGTCAAGAACCCGGCGCGCTTTCTGGGCGGACACCTTTGCTTCATCAATGGTGCGCGGATTAACAACAGCATCCCTGATTGCCTGCGGAGTAATCTCATTGAAACTGATGCGTTCAATCGGCACTGCTTCTGTTTTTGCGGTAATGGCATTGCGCAAATGCCATGCAATAGCTTCTCCTTCGCGGTCATTATCGCATGCCAGCAGCACCTTGCCGGATTTTTTTGCGTCTCCCTGCAGTTCCTTTAAAATTTTCGCTCTTCCCCGGACCGTTATATACTCAGGTTCAAAATTATGATCAACATCGATTGCCGTTCTTGATTTCGGAAGATCGATTAAATGTCCCATGGACGCTTTAACGTTATATGAAGAGCCAAGATATTTTTCGATTGTCTTTACCTTCCCCGGAGATTCCACTATCACAAGGATTTGTTTTTCCGCAGGCTTTTTTTTCTTGCTTTGCTTTTTTTCTTTTGTTTTGGCTGCCATATTATGTCCTTAAATTTCGATTTCAAGAATATTCGCCGTTGAAGCTGCAATTCTTCTTGATGCCGGCTCATCAGTGAAACCTGCCGTATTTTCTTTTTTTTCGCCGGCAGTAATGTTCCATTTTTCAAAAATATCCTGCGCTAAATTTATTATTTCAGCGCCGTCATCTGCGAGTTTTATCGTTCCGCTCCTGTCGTAATATACGCTTTGTTGAATACCTGACGAAGCGACCCAAAGATCCCTGCCCTGTTCGAGCGCAAAAGAAGCCGTTATAAGCGCTCCGGATTTTTCCGGCGCTTCCACAATCAAAACGCTTCTGGACATCGCTGAAATTATCCTGTTCCTAGCCGGAAATGTCCACTTCCCAGGAAGTACGCCCGGAGAATATTCAGAAATTACGGCTCCGCCGGAATCAAGAATTCTTTTTGCAAGCAGCCTGTTGGACGACGGATAAATCTGATCGATGCCGCTTCCAAGAACTGCATAACCTGGCGCGCAGCCGATAAGATTTCCTCTGTGGGACATTGTATCAATGCCGATTGCAAGCCCGGATATAACTGAAACTCCGCTGCGCCCAGCGCCGAAAGAAAGTTTATACGCATGAGAAGCCGCCTGCGGGCTTGGTTTGCGCGTACCAACCATTCCAAGAAGGGATTTTTCCGGATTTGGAAGATGCCCGATATAATAAATAACAGGCGGCGGATCGTAAATTTCCCTTAAAAGGGGCGGGTAGGATGCGTCTGTCCATGAAACCCAGTTAATCGATCTTTTTCTGCATATTGTGTCAATTTTATCAGCCCTGTCCCGTATATCATTTATTTCCCAGTATTTTTTTAAGGCGCGTTCAAGAAGCGCTTCTGTCTGTCTTTGTGTGCATATAAGCAGTTCATCTTCATTGTTAAAGTTATCTGACATTTTTATCTTTTCCGCTGCGGATAATCCGGGTAAAAGAGAAATGATTAAATCCAAAAGTCCGCGGTTATTCATATAACATCCCCATTATAAAATCCCTGTTGGCAAGCGCTTCTTCCTTTAATTTACTGTCTCTTGTGCGCGAAATAATTCTGTCATATATTTCAACAGCCTGCCTGTAATTTTCCAGCATAAAATACCCTCTCGCCAGAACAAAAAGCGCCGAAATATCAGAGGACTGTATTTGCAGATAACGCTCAAGCTGGTTAATTCCCTCCTGCGGCCGATCCAGTTCAAATATGTATAAAACTGCAAGTCCGTACATCGCTCTTGTGTATGTAATTTCAAGATCAAGCGCGCGTAAATATGCGTTTTCAGACAGTCTGTAATAATTATCCCTTTCCATTTCGGAATTAACTGAAAACCCGACTGTTGATTTTGCAGCCACGCCCGCGGAAACGCCTGTAAGGTAATAAAGAACCGGATCTTCTGCGTTAAAGTAGACCGCTCTTTCAAGAGCCGCAAGCGCATCCTGATGCATATTTCTGTCTGCAAGCCTTGTTGCGAGTATCTTCCAGTAAACGCCTGTTTGCGCGCCTTCCCTTACGTTTCGTTCAATCTGATCTTCGTAAACGGCTATCGCCTGTCTTAAACCTTCTATTGTTTCAGGAGGTCCGCCGCGGGGGCTAATCTCCGCTATACGCTTTGCAAGCTCCCTGTTTGTTTTTGTACTTCCCCTCTGGTACATGAAATAAACAAAAGATCCTACCGCCGCGATAAGAAGAATTGCCGCTACAAACTCCTTGAATTTCTTCATTGCATTACCTTTGCGCAGTATTTAATTCAGGCAAAAAACGGCGGTGATTATCCCTGAGGATACCGACATCAACATGGGTGTAAATCTGCGTCGTCGATAAATCCGCATGTCCCAAAAGTTCCTGAACTGTTCTTAAATCAGCTCCCCCTTCAAGAAGGGATGTCGCAAAACTGTGCCGCAGCGTATGCAGGTGCGATGAAGTCCCTGCGTAAGACGCCCATTTCGCGTAATTTTTCCAGATGCCTTTTCTGGAAAGACGTTTACCATTCCTTCCGATAAAAAGAGCGTCGGTTTTATTAACCTTTCCTGCAAGTTTCCCCCGTCCTTCCTTTAGATATTGTTTTAATTTATCGCTTGCTTTTTTCCCGAACAGCACAAAACGTTCTTTATTTCCCTTTCCTTTTACCCTGGCAAAACCTTCTTCCAGATTAACATCCCTGATGTTAAGCGAAACCGCTTCTGATACCCGCAAACCGGCTGAATAAATCATTTCGTATAACGCCCTGTCCCGTATTCCAAGCGGGGTTTTTACATCAACTGTTTCAAGCAGGGCTTCCACTGTTTCCCTGTCCATTACTTCGGGAAGAGTCGCCGCTCTTTTCGGACATTCAATTATGCAGGCGGGATTGTCCCTGACAAGACCTTCGTCCATTGCGAACCTGAAAAATGATCGGAGCGCGGAGATTGCTTTGGCGGCTGATCCGGAATTAATATTGTCAGTACCGCGCCTCTCTGTTATATAAGAGGTTAAAACGGCTGTATCCGCGTTCTGTAAAGCCGTATTATTATCATCCAGATAATCAAGGAAACGCCTGATCTCCAGACGATAGCTCTCTTTTGTAAGTACAGCGCATCTTTCCACTGCGATAAGGCGGCAGCAGTATCTTGACAATAGTTCACCCTTTTCCAATTATATTCTCCCCGCTGTTTCAACCTGTTTATCCGCAGTCTGATAATTGTAATTTCGTATAACAGACGGAACGTCCAAATCATCCTGATATTCCCTCTGGGGCAGGTATGAAAGATATTCAGGTTTTTTTGTTCTTTCCACCATCCTTACATATTCATCGTAATCAATAAAATCAGAATCCTGCGTCTTTGCCGCGGAAGCAGGTTTCGCCTCGGAGTATTTTACCGAAGGAAAACCTGTTGCGACTATTGTTATCTGAATATTATTATCAAGCCCGTTGTCGATGTGCAGTCCGTGAATTAAATGAACCTCAGGATCGCATTTTTCCTTGATGGTTTTAATTATGTTCTGTATTTCAACCATGGTAATATTTTCCGGACCTGCGATATTAAGCAAAACGCCTGTGGCTCCGTCAATGCTCGTATCTTCAAGAAGAGGATTGTCAATTGCGTTTACGACCGCATCCATTGCGCGGTTTTCGCCCGTTCCGCAGCCAATCCCCATCAAAGCGTCTCCCTTGTTTCTCATTACGGTATCAACATCGGCGAAATCGATATTAATAAGTCCTGTTTTGATAATAAGCTCGGATATTCCCTGCACTCCGTGGCACAACACCTCGTCAGCCAGCAAATACGCATTGTTGTATGAAGTGGTATTGTCAATCATTTTAAACAGATACTGGTTAGGAATAACTATCAGCGTATCAACTTCCTGACGCAGTTTTGCGATTCCTTCTTCTGCAAGGCGCATCTTATATCTGCCTTCGAACTCAAAAGGAGTTGTAACAACAGCCACAGTTAACGCTCCCTGCTCTCTTGCAATCCTTGCTATAACGGGAGCGGAACCTGTTCCTGTTCCTCCGCCCATACCGGCGGTTATGAACACCATGTCCGCGCCTTTCAGGGCATCGGCGATAACATCCATATCTTCAATGGCCGCCTTTTCTCCCTTGCCGGGTATGCCTCCCGCTCCGCGTCCTCCTGTCACTCTCGCACCTATCTGCAGTTTCATATCTGCTTTGCTTTTATTAAAAAGATCCTGAACATCGGTATTTACGGAAATAAACTCCACTCCGCCGAGGTTTGTATCAATCATGCGGTTTAATGCATTCGCGCCGCCGCCGCCTGCGGAGATTACCTTGATAACAGCCGGCACCTGACTGTCAAAAGTGTGACTGAATTGCTGCTGGAAATTATCCTGCCGGACTGTTTTTTCCTGCGGTTTAAATTGGATGACATGAGCCTGTGGCTCGCTTGTTTGTGGATTTTCACGCACCGCTAAAATATTCATATTGTTCCTCCCAAAACAAAAATAATTTATTTGCATGTCTGATTGCTTTGCCTTCAGATTGTCAAAAAAATTCTTCCTTTAACCAGGTCTTCAGCTTGCTGATTAACGCAGTGTTTTTTTTGTCTGTCTGCCGGAAATCAGGATTATACTCCGCTCCGTATGAAGCGATTCTTTTATCACCTTCAATCGCAAGTCCGATAACGGTAGCGTAGGAAGGATTTCTGAATTCTTCAATAATGCCCGCCAAATCCTGCGTAGGGATGGGGCTTCCAAGTCTTGCCGGCAGTTTTAAAAGATAATTTGCAAGCTCGACAGCGCCGCTTAACTGCGAGCCGCCGCCTGTAAGCACAACGCCTCCGCCAAGGGGCCGCGGAAGATTTATCGTATCAAGATGCTGTTTGATCATCTTAAATATCTCTTCCATTCTGGGTTTAATTATCGCAAGTATCTGCGAGCGAGGAATTGACATCGGCGGTCTTCCCCCGACTCCCGGCACAATTACAGTTTCATCTTCATCAAGAAGCGCATCCCAGCAGCAGCCTGCGTCGATCTTAATCTTTTCAGCGTTGTCAAATGAAATATTTTTAATTATTGAAATATCGTTTGTAACCTGGGTTCCGCCGGCAGGAATTGTATAGGTCGAATACGGAGTCCCTTCAACATAAACAAGAACATCAGTGGTTCCGCCTCCAAGATCGACTAACACAACGCCGAGATCCATTTCTTCCTGAGTCAGAACCGTGCGGCTTGCGGCGAGCGTCTGCAGTATAAGTTCATTTACCCTGAAGCCCGCCCGGTTTACGCACTTGATAAGATTTTGCGCGCCTGTAACCGTACATGTTATGATATGCACATCACATTCAAGGCGCACTCCAATCATGTCAATCGGATTTCTGATTCCCTTTTGATCGTCTACTTTATAATTCTGGGGGATTACTTCAAGTATCTGCCTGTCGGTGGGAATTACCACGGCTTTTGCCGCTTCAATTACGCGATCAATATCATCCTGTCCGATTTCCCGCTCTCTTGCGTCCCGTTTTTTCCCGGAGATTCCGACAACTCCGCGCGAGTTCAATCCGTTTATGTGGTTTCCGCCGATTCCTGTCCAGCAATCAGTTACTTCAAGCCCGCTCATCATTTCAGCATCTTCAATCGCGGAAGCGACGCTGCGGAGAGTCGCTTCAATATTTACAACCACTCCCTTTCTTAATCCGGTGGATGGACGGTTTCCTTCTCCCAATATGCGGAGAACTCCGTCATCATCGCGTTCGCAGACAATGCAGCGTACGCATGTTGAACCGATATCAAGTGAAGTTACAATTCTGTTGTTCATTAGGATTGTTCCTTTACTCTGTACGATCCTATTCCGGATCTAAAATCAATTTCTTCAGGTCTCTGTTCATTGTCCTTAAAAACATTCAGCATTAAAAGCATGTATCTTAAAACATCTTCTGTAAGGTTGTTTTCCAGCCGCACCTTGATCGAACTGTGAACCGGAAACAGTACAAGATCGTAGCCTTCCCACGCCTTTTGCTCAATCCGTATTTCAGAAATTGCAGATAACAGCTGGGGCGACGAAGAGGCAATTAAAGACAGGCTTTCGGGGAGCGAAACAAGAGTAGCCGGAAGACGCATATTAAGCTGGGGATTCTCAAATCCTGATATTACAGGATACTCCGTCATGCCGTGCGTCTGCGGATCTCCGTACCTGAAGAATACTCCGTATCTGTCGATTAAAATCGGAACCTGCTGTGAGCCGAAATTCGCAAGCGCTACCGCTGCGGGGCGGCGAGGATAAAGATAAATTGATAATTTATCGGGGAAACGTTTTATAACAGCGGCGGATTCCACCAAAAGATTGCTTTCAATTTTATTCTTTACATCGGCGGCGCTGGTTGAAAAAAATGAAGAACCGTCATCAAGACCTGCGGTGAGAAGCACTTCCGATCTCTGAAGACCTGCAAATGTCTGAATTTCTATGGTTGAAAACGGAACAAAAGGTGTTACGCCAAACAGCCAAATCATCTGGGCGGCGAAAATAACGGCTGTAAAAATAACGAGTTTTTTAATTGTGCTTTCAAATCCGCCTGAAGACTTTGATTTCACCGGGAAATCGTCAGAAGCTGTATACATATAATCAGACGCCATTTATGTCCTCCGTCCTGTTTATTTCGCCGCCGGGGTTTTTCGCGACATTCGCTATCAAACCGGCGCAGATAAGGGTTGTTACAAGCGACGAGCCTCCGGCTGAGAAAAACGGAAGCGGTATTCCCGTAGCGGGAAGAGCCCCGGAAACAACTGCGATATTTAAAAGAGACTGCGATAAAATCATTGTTGTAAAACCTGCGGCAACAAGTTTACCGAAAGTGTTTTCGCATTTTATCGCGGCTTTATATCCCAAAAATCCCAATACCGCAAAGAGCGCGATAAATAAAATAATTCCGATGAAACCTGTTTCCTCAACATACGCGCTGAAAATAAAATCCGAATGAATTTCGGGGATGCTGGCTATCTTGCGCGTTCCTTCTCCAATGCCTTTTCCGAAAAAACCGCCTGAAGCAATAGCGTCCCTGCTTGCGTTTACCTGAAATCCGGCTCCCATCGGGTCCCACTGAGGCTGCAGGAAACTGACAAGGCGCCTTACCCTGTGTTCTTTTGTAAAAATCAGAAGAATAGAAACCGGAATTATCATCGCGGCGGCCGCCAGAAAATACCTGTAACGCATTCCAGCGAGAAAAAATATAATCATCGCGTTAAACACAATAAATACAGCGGTGGAGAAATTATTTTGTATGTATATCAAAAAAAAGAACAGGGAAGTAATCACAACGGGGATTAAAATGCCTGAATAAAAATTGCTGAGATTTCCTTCCTTTTTTCCCAGAAGGTGGGCAAGATATAAGGGAAAGGCGATTTTTACCATTTCGGAAGGCTGATAGGAAAACGTGCCTATTTCTATCCAGCGGGAAGCGCCGTAACGTTCAATGCCGACACCGGGAACCAGCGTTAATCCGCACAAAATTGCTGCGAAAACCGCAAACGGCATAATAAATTTTCTGTTTTTCTCAAGATTTATCCTGGAAGCTATAACAAATAAAAATACGCCTGCGGCGCTGTATCCAAGCTGTTTTATCACAAAATAATTGCCGTCCCTGAAAAATCTCTGCGCAAATGCATAGGACGCAGAATAAAGCGTTACAAGCCCTGTTCCCAAAAGCAGGATTACGCATATATAAAAGAGATGAACTGTTTTTTGATTCAGCGCTTTTTCAGCGTCAAAATGATACATCAGTTTCTTCCTATTGAATCTTTAATGTTGACAGGGCGATAATCGCAAAGAGTCCGCCTAAAATCCAGAAACGAATCACCGTTTTATTTTCAGATAATCCCGTTAATTCATAATGATGATGAAGCGGCGCCATTTTAAAGACCCGTTTCTTCCGCAACTTGTACGATGCAACCTGAATAATTACAGACGCAATCTCAAGAACAAAAACGCCTCCGATGATGAGAATTAAAATTTCTTTTTTGGTAATCAGTGAAATAACCGCTATCACTCCGCCGAGGGAAAGGCTTCCTACATCACCCATGAAAACTTCCGCAGGATGCGCGTTAAACCACAGGAATCCAACGCATGCGCCGGCGGCAGCCAGACAGAACACTGTAAGTTCTCCCGCTTCAGGAATATAAGGAATACCCAGATACTCAGAAAAATCTATGCGTCCTGTAATGTATGTAAGGACAGCGAGTGTCAGAAAAACTATTATTAAAAGCCCTGCCAAAAGACCGTCAAGCCCGTCGGAAAAATTAACGGCATTTGATTCGCCTACGACAAGCAAAACCGCAAAAGGTATCCAGAGCCAGCCCATATCAAGAACAGGATCCCTTAAAAAGGGGATATAAAGAGCGGTTATTTTTTCGCCGCCTGTAAAGTAAATGACCATTACAGCGGCAGTCGCCACTGCAAACTGCCCAGCAAGTTTTACCCATGCAGGAAGACCGTCTGAATTATGGCGCGTAACTTTTAAATAATCGTCAATAAAACCGATTGCGCCGAAGGCGAGAAAAGCGCCCATCGTTATCCAAATTGCCGTATTCTGGAGATCACCCCAAAACAGCATGGCGATTAAAACTGAAATAATTATAAAAAAGCCGCCCATGGTGGGGGTTCCTGTTTTTACAAGGTGAGTCGCAGGACCGTCTGATCTTACCGACTGACCGACTTTCAGCTTTGCCAGAAACTCAATTATTTTACCGCCAAAGATAAAACAGATTAAAAGCGTAGTAAGCGCGGCAAAAGCGCTCCTGAATGTCAGGTAGCCCAGTACGCGGAAAGGAGTAAAATAACTGAATAATAAATCAAAAAACTCAAGAAACATTATTTCCCTCCGTCAACATGCCGGTAAGCCTTTCCAGAGCGCAGCCGCGTGAACCTTTCAGAAGAACCATGTCTCCCGTTTTTACATAACCGTCAAGGGCTGCGGATAATTTATCTATATCATCGGTAAAAAAGAAGGGTTTGCGCTTTGATTCCAGGAAGGAGGCGGCTGCTTTTACCTCGCTGCCGAAAAGGAATAAGCCGTCCGCTTTGGAAGCGTAAAGCTGTTTCCCAAGCTCTGAATGAGCATTGCAGGAAGTTTCACCCAGCTCAAGCATATCGCCGATAACATAGACTTTTCCGCCTTCATACTCAACAGAATCGCAGAATTCAATGCTCTTCGCGGTTGATTCAGGACTTGCATTATAACAATCGCGGATAACTGTAGTCCTTCCCTTTAATATTTCAAGCCTCCCGAAAAGCGGTTTTACCGATTCAAGCCCTTTTTTAACCGCGCTGCCGCCTACACGGACTTCTCTCGCTATCGCTATTGCAGCTAACGCGTCTTCAAGACTGTGTTTTCCGGGAAGGGAAAAATTGATCTTTTCTCCTGCCCATGTAATTTCCGTACCGTCAAGTCCAAGACTGCGAGTATTTTCAAGTTCATCAAATGAATCCTGACCGTAAAATACAACCCTGGCGTTCACGCCCTGCGCGAGCGTGCAGGCGTATTCATCGTCTTTCGGGATAAGAGCCGTATCGGTTTTCGTCAAATATTTAAAAATACATTTTTTCTCTTTAAGGATTTCCTCTCTTGTGCCGAAAAATTCGATATGGGCATTCCCGATGTTTGTAATCAAAGCGATGTTTGGTTTTAAGACTTCGGCAATTTCCAGAATCTCTCCCCTTCTGTTCATGCCCAGCTCAAAAACGCAGACTTCGTGATTTGAACGAACTTCAAAGACAGAGAGCGGAAGCCCGGTTTCAGAATTAAGATTTCCCTTATTCATTACTGTGTTTTTTTCATTTGAAATAATGGCGGACGCTATTTCTTTTGTGGTAGTTTTTCCGCAGGAACCGGTAATCCCTATTTTTAAAAGCGCGGGAAATTTTTCAAGGTAAACCCTCGCTGAATCCTGCAGTCCCTTTAAAGTATCATCAACAACAATCAAATCTTTTTTATTTTTTTTCGCAATTTCCGCAAGGTTGAAAACGTCAAGTTTTGACACGTCAACTACTGCCGCCGCCGCGCCTGCCTTGAAAGCATCCTCAACAAATTCATGTCCGTCGTTTGTTTTGCCTGTAAGCGCAAAATAGAGGCTGCCTTCGCCTGTTTTCCGCGAATCGATCGAAACAGAAGAAAAACCAGAGGCTGATGAATGGGAAATACAGCGCGCTCCGATGGAACCGGACAGTTCGTTAAAGCTCATAAGATCAGCGTCCATTCCCCTTCCCCTCTGTAATAATTACCTGAAGCATATTCTCCGGATGAATCTTCTGCAGACCAAGCTGTACCAAAGCCGTTTGTTCTATTCTTTCCGGAGTTGAATTTATAATGATGCCTGCAATGAGTCTTTTATTGCTTTCAACCCATTCTTCCTGCCATTGCTCCAGACGAAACAACTCCTTATTCAGGTTTTGATACCTGTTGGATTGCCAGACCAAAAGACCGAGAAATACCGGTATTGTTATAGCCAGCAGATATGGAAGAAAGTACCGTTTCATTCTCCGTCCTCGTCCAAAACTTTTTCCGCTACCCGCAGTCTTGCGCTGCGTGAAGAAGGGTTGCGCTCAATCTCTTCCTTACAGGGTGCAATTCCCTTTTTGGTCAGTAAATTGACTGAGCGGCGTCCCTCACATCTACATATCGGCGCATGTTGCGGACAGGTACAGTTCTTATTGCTTGTTCTGAAAAAATTTTTGACAATCCTGTCTTCCAGTGAATGAAAACTGATTACCCCGAGCCTCCCCCCCGGCTCAAGGACCCGCAGCGCCCCCTCAAGGAGTGCGGAAAGTTTCGACAACTCTCCGTTAACCGCGATTCTCAGAGCCTGGAATGTTCTGGTCGCGGGATGTATCGGCCTGTGCCGGTAAGAAGCCGGCACGGCTCTTTCTACCAAAGCGGCAAGCGCCGATGTGGTAGTTATTGTGCTTTTATTTCGTTCATTTACAATTCTGGACGCAATACGGCGGGAATAACGTTCACCTGCATTGTTATAAATCAGGTCTGCAAGCTCTTTTTCAGGAAGTTTTGCTATAAGATCCGCTGCGGTTATTCCGGCTTCCTTGTCAATGCGCATATCAAGGTATTCGTCTTTTTCAAAGCTGAAACCCCTGCCGCTTTCCCTGTAATGATAGAGACTCACGCCAAGATCAAACAAAATGGTATCAGGTCTTTTTAATTCCGAAGGATATTCGGCGAAAAAATCATGAGACCAGCCGGAATAAAAATGAACCCGCTCTGTAAACGGCTCGAGCCTCTTTTCAGCTATGGCAAGGACAGAGCTGTCCGCGTCAATACATACCATTTTCAGCCGTGGAAACCTTGAAAGGAAGTTAAAACTGTGTCCGCCCTCGCCTGTATTGGCGTCTATCATTAAATCGTTATCGCTTCTTGGAAAGAGAAGCTTAAGCGATTCTTCAGGTAAAACAGGGATGTGTATGTATTCCATCAGACGTTAATTCCCCTTTTTTTCATCAGCATGACGCTAAGCTCCTCAGAAGCTGTTTCATATTCATCCGCGCTTTCATCAATATACTCGCGGTAACGCTCTTCAGCCCAAATTTCAATGTAATCCACCTGCCCGATTACTTTGCAGTCTTTTGAAAGTCCGGCATATTCCCTCAGGCTGACCGCTACAGGTATCCTGCCGGCATTATCGACTGTAACCTCCTGGGAAGGTCCGATTATTTGGCGACGTAGATTAAGAAACCTGTTTGAAAAAATATTTGTATTTTCCATTATCGTATCTTTCAAAATATTCCACTCACTGGCTGTGTAAAGCCAAAGACATTTTCCTCTTCCCTGGGTTAAAAAAAGTTTTGTTTCATCAAGGTTTTTCCGCAGAGGCGCAGGCAGACTTATACGTCCTTTATCATCAAGAGTAACAGGAAATGAACCAGTTAAATCTCCCACTTTTTCCTACCTTTTCCCACTAATTCCCATTAGACTCATTATATTACAACAGATTTTATGCTGGTCAAGCTAAAAATAAAAAAATATATATAAATATGTTAAAATTTATGTCTATTTTTCTATACGCATGTTAAGTAAAATAGCCAAAAAAAGACAAAGTGTATGAAAAATGATACAATTTTCAAATGTTACAAAAAATAATACACCATGAAATGATTGTGAATAATGTGATCCTCGTGTATTATTTTTTATAATGTTTATCAGCGAATATTTTATTGTTTTCCCGGAAGGCGATGTACAGGAGATAAGCGGACGGCTTGCGTTTAACACCCTTGTGGATATGAACGGTAATTTACTTTCACTTCCTCTTCCGACAAATAAAATGATTGTTTTCAAGGTTGCGGGAATTAAAACCGATGAAAAAAAAGGATCAAGCGAAACATATCATTTTCTTGAACTGTTAAGTGCGGAGGAACTGCTTGAATATACGCGGTAATTCAAAAATTTCCCGAGTAAAAAAAAACGCAGGCAATGGAATTAAGGTAAAATCACTTTTAGCTGAAGCGCAAAGATTCAAAAAATCAATAGGAACGAAAAAAGAAAGCTCACTTCACCGTACGTTAAAATTCCGTTACACAGGATCAGGCGGAAAAAGCGAGGTTGAAACCGGCGGGTTTATCGCCGACGGAATACGGAAAGACGGCGAATATATCGAAGTTCAGACAGGCAGTTTTGGTCCGTTAGTGAAAAAGGTAAAAGAATTTGCTTCCCGCGGAAAAGTGAGAATCATTCATCCCATCATTATAAAAAAATATATTGAAGTTTACGATACTGACGGTAAACTCGTTCACAAACGGAAAAGCCCCGTAAATGGAACCCTCTGGGATCTTTTCAACGCGTTAATTCACGCTCCCAGACTCGCTGTTTCAAAAGGCGTTACAATAGAAGCGGCTCTTGTTGATGTAACAGAAAAACGAATAAAAGACGGTAAAGGTTCATGGCGGCGCAGGGGTATCAGCATTCATGACAAGGAATTGGCGGTATTCCATGAAAGTATTGTCTTTGCCAAAAAAAACGATTACCTGCGTTTTATCCCCTTTAAAAAAGGTGAAGAGTTCACTAGTTTAACATATATGCAGCAAACCGGCGTTGATAAAGGGACAGCCTGCAAGGTCTTATATGTTTTGAATAAAATAAAGGCTGTCGAAAGAAAAGGCAGAAAAGGAAATTCATGGATATATGCAAGAAGGTAATTGTTTTTATTGAAATTCACGGAAAATACTTGATTTTTGCGTTTTCTGCGCTATAATCTTAAAAAGCGGAAGATAAACCATATATGCTTAAAAAAAAGGAAATACCAGCGTCCATCGAATCAATTATTCAGGGGATTCCTGAAGAAGAACCGGTTAAAATTAAAACTGAAGTAAAAATAAAACAGCCTGTAAAAACAGAACCTAGGGTGAAAGATGAGCTTGCAAAAGAGCTTATTGGCATTTTACCAAGACTTGATGAAGAGGGGCTTGCGTTCCTAATCAAGCAGGCAAGGGTTCATCTTTACAATATGAAAGTGGATGAACTCAATATTGCTGCAGAGGACGCCCACAAAGCGTCTGTTCGTTCGGGGAAAATTACAAATCAAAAAAAAGCGAAAAAAAGCGATGTTTTTAAATTTGATTCAACAGGATCAGGGTATTACCTGCGTTATCAGAATAACGGAGCCATGTTTTCAAAAAAAGAAATGGTTACGCTTGTAAAGATTGTCAACGGGACCGGAACGGATATTACCGGGCGGCTTTATAACTGGTTTGTAAATGAAAGATCTGATGTTTTCAGGGTTATCCCGATTAAAGATAAAAATGACAATCATTTAAAAACACTGGCGGGGCTGATCAAAAAAAATTTTAACTTGAAGCAAAAATCTCTTTAATCTCCGAAGCGGTCGCGCACCCCAGCACTTTTCCGGCGATTTCTTCGCATTTTTCCAGGGAGACAGAGGAGATCGCTTTTTTTACAGATGCGACAGTAGCGTACCCCATGCTGAATTTACGAAACCCAAGACCGATAAGCGCAGGAACGGCTTTTTCATCGCAGCCAAGCTCGCCGCAGATAGAAACCGGTTTCCCGGCTTTCGAAAAAGACGAAACAATCCCGGAAAGAAGACTGAACATCGCAGGGTGATAACTTTGATAATAGTCTTCTACCGTACTGTTCATCCTGTCGGCAGCGCAAAGGTACTGGCAGAGATCATTGGATCCGATACTGGCAAAATCTACTTCAAAAGCCGCCTTGTCTGCAATGAGCGCAATGGAGGGAACTTCAATCATTATGCCGATTTTGATTTCTCCAAAAGGCGCTTTCTTTTTTTTCAGGTCTTTTCTCGCTTCATCAATAAATATTTTGGCTTTTTTAATATCTTCCAGTGAAGTTACCATCGGAAACATGAGCCAGAGATTCCCGTAAACAGATGCGCGCAGTGCGGCTCTTATTTGAGTTCTAAAAATATCAGGATGACCAAAACAAAAACGCAAAGCGCGGTTTCCCAAAAAAGGATTTTCTTCCTGTTCAAATTCAAGACTGGAAAGTTTCTTGTCTCCTCCGATATCAAGCGTTCGCAACATTACAGGGCGGCCGTCAAAACATTCCAGAACCTTGCGGTAAACGTCAAATTGTTCATCTTCCTCCGGCAGGTCGTTTCGTCCCATAAAAAGGAATTCAGTTCTGAAAAGCCCTGCATAATCGGCGAAATCCGCAGCTTCCAGTTCTGCGTCAGTATTGGCGATATTTAAACCAATATCGATTTTGACACCGCAGGATGTCTGCCCTTTTTTATACAGCCATTTTTCATTTTCTTTTCTATTTTTGAGGAAAATCTCCTGCTTTTTATTGTACTCCACCGTTGTATCAACATCAGGATCAAGGATCACCTTTCCTTCATCAGCGTCAACTATTGCAAATTGCCCCTGTTTTACGATATCTAAAAGTCCTTCTACTCCAAAAACAGCAGGAATCCCGAAACTTTTGGCAATAATCGCAGTATGAGAGGTAATCCCGCCCTTCTCTGTGATAACCGCCAACACCTTGTTCTTGTCCATATTTGCCGTATCTGTAGGTAAAAGCTCACCAGCAGCAATAATGACACTCTCCTGCAAGGACGAAAGCCCTTCATTTTTTTTACCGTTCCACAAACGAAGAAGCATAGCGCGCACATCATCAAAGTCAACGGCGCGTTCAGCGATATGCGAATCGGATGTTTTCCTTAAAGCGGCAAGGAAGGTATCGTAAACATGATAAATCGCCCAGTCCCCCGATAGATGTTCCTTCATTATTTTTGAGGGGATTTCTTCGTTAATGATTATGTCATCAACAATTTCTTTATGAGCGATAAATATGAGCGCTTTGTCGGGATCTTCTTTTTGTATATTGGCAATAATTCTGTCAAGCTCCTGCTGAGCTTCCTCTTTAACAGATAAGTAACGGTCCAGATGAGACTGTTCTTCTCCCACACCGGTAAAATGCTCGACGGGAATCAGAAAATTGATATTGTGCACATATATTCTGCCGGTTGCAACTCCGCCGGCAGCTTTTTTTCCGGATAATATCATACCACAAAAAAAAACTGACCATCCGACCGCTTTAAGGCGATCAGACGGTCAGGTTTACTTCTTACCAGCCGTCGACCATATCGTCCGGATCACGGTGATACTCTGCAAATAGATCCGTAACCGCGCGCAAATCGTCAAGATAAACATAATAACTTCCGTAGGCTTCCAGCGGATCGCAGTCAATCCTGAATCCCATCACTTTAAGACCCATATGATTATTGTAATGGTAGTTTCTTTGAACAACTCCGCTTAAGCCGTCGTCAGACTGCGGAGGAATAGTAGCCGTCATTTTCTTCCAGCCCATGAAATTAAGTTTTCCCATGTAAAATTCATAATTCCTGCCGAAGAAATCCTGCACAAGGAGAATAAGATCGTGATTATAGTTACGCCCCGCTACCCATACAGAAATAGTTTTGGTTATTCCCTCAATCGGAATTGGACGTGTCGGATAAATTTTGAAGTGATTATGACCTCTGCGAAGAAAATCCACTCTTGTGCCAAATACATATAAATCCGGAATATCCATCCCTTCTTCATCGGGGATTGGCTCTTTTGCTGCAGGACTTCCCGCAAATAACCTTGAAGTTGTGTAGCCTTCGTCAGTTGACATCGTTGAACGCCAGAAACCGTCGTGCTCAAATCTGTCAACCGATACTTCCTTTAACATCTGCTGGGCGGATTCAATCCCAAGCCTTGTCGGATCCGGGTTGCCTATTCCCTGCTGGGCAAAAACAAAACTGCCCAAAAAAAGAATAGACGTAACAATTATTAATTTCTTCATTTTTTTTCTCCTTAGTTTGCCCAGATTCTTTGAACATTTTCTGGATCAGCCAGATCGTTGCCATCAAACAAACCTTCAAACGTATCTGTAAGAACTTTTAACTGCTTAAAGTATATGTAAAAATTATCAACTCTTTCGGCAGGCTGCGTCCAAATCCTGAATTTAACAAATTTTAAACCTGCATAGGAAGGTAGAATTCTTCTTGCCTGAGGAATATTGGTAGGAACATTTACTTTCAGGTTTCTCCAGCCGGTATAGGCAATATCTCCAAATCTGATAGCGTGAATAACGCCGCGGTAATCGCGCAAAAAAACCTCAATGTAATAATTCAGATTGGAACCCCATACCCACATGTCAATATTTTCCACTCTACCGGGGATTGATATTTCATACGGTTTTTCATCCAAATCGTCAGCAAGAACAGGATACAAATCGATCCAGTTATACCCCTGACGGCTGAATCTACCATTTATACCAAAACTCCTTAAAGGCTGGGCATTGGCGCCTCTGTTATTGCCGAAAGCAGCTATGGGCCATGCTTCCACGTAGGTGAGTAAAGGATAACTGACATCGTCTGCTCTGGTTATAAACCTGCTTGCATCATATTTCCAGGTATATGGCGCATCAGCATCCCCGTTAAAACTCTCCAGTATTACTGATTCATAATTTTTTGTTAACTCATCACTAAAACCGGAAAAAACCGTTATACATGCCCAGATAATCAGGCAGATAATTTTGAAACTACCTTGTTTCATCCCTAACTCCTTAAAAATTCCTCTATTTTCAATTATATTTATTTACAATGCCTTTGTCAAATCGCAAAAAGACAATTCAGATATATTTTACACCTATTTTTTTAATTTACGCAATGTACTTCTGTCAATTTTTGATTTATTAACCATCTTCAGCATCGACTTGATTTTACCGTTTGTAATACCGGCGGATACCATTTTGACAGCCTGGACAGTCTGCGCCCAGGGGGAATCGTTAAAAACCACTGCTACATTTCCGGGAAGCAGTAAAGGATCAACCCACGTAAAGAGAATTACCGGGGTTTTTGTTTTTATATCAAGTATTCCGGCTCCGGTTCCGGCAATGACAACACATGAAATATCAGGATATCCCTCATCTGCTATAAAAGCGGTAAAAAAGGAAATATCCTGCGTACCTGCAGCATCCAAAAAAGAATTTTTTGCCTTTAATTGCAGCCAGGATTCCATGAAAATAGCAATTTGACCTGTATTTCCCGTGTTCAGCGCGGATGCAGCCATACCTGCAAGGTTAAAGTCATATTCAATGTCAGTCTGATAGACATGGTAGTTGCTAATTTCGCTTTCCGGTACAGAAACGGTACTGTCATTACTGTGCATCCCTTCCAGAATTACAACAGGAATCTGCGGAAACTGTTCATGATATAGTCTTGCGGCTGCGGAAAACCGGAACGGAAAAATCACGCAATAGGGACGCCGAGAAATATCGGAGACAGCCATCTGTACAATCTCATCAGCCGCATCGTCGGCGATACCTACAGTCTTAACCCTGCGAAATAAAAAAAATGATGAACGCAGCGATTCTGATTTAATCCGTTTTTCGCCGTAAAACGGAATAAAACCCAGATCGGTTACGATGAGAACAGGAGCCCGCGAGAGGTAAATAATGAAAAGGAGAAACAGTACAATTACGGGAGAAGCAGATATAATTGCTGTTTGTTTTAACTGCGGTTTCTTCATGAAAACTTCCCTGCATCATAACACTTCCAGCCGGGAATGTGGAGAGAGAAAAATACAGAAAGGCGCATGGACCGCTATTTAAAGTGGGGTCTGTCTATAATGTGTCCACATTATAAACAGACTCTATTTATTTTTTATCCAGAAAAATCTCATTGAATCCCTTATCTCCCAAACCGAAAGAGATAGGTTCCGGAAAAATAATTTTCATTTTATTTCCCTGCTCGTCAATTTGCAGTGAATTATTAATAAAAAATTCATTTGCCGGAAGGGACATATTGTAAAGCAAATTGAAATTTTTACCTACAGTTATACCTTTTTTCCCTGATCTGAACTGATCTGCAATCGATTTCCACAAATCATTTTTTTTCAAACCCCGTCTTCTTACCTCGTTGACATTCGCCCAGTCAGTCAGAAATTTATCTACATCAACATTCATAATAAAAAAAACATCTGAGGAATCTTTTGTATAATCAAGGGAAAAAATACACTTAATTGACGATGCGGGTATATAGGCTGACGTGTCCCTTGGAATGGGAATATTTAAATCACCTTCCCAATTACCGGGTAAATTTTGGATGGAAGCGGTTTCCCATTGTTGTCCCCAAACAATTCCCTGTGACAGAAAAAAAACAACAAATATGAAAATTGTGTAAATTCTGCCGTTAAGTAAAGAATAATTTTTTCTCATTTTATTAACTCTCCTGTGTGCGCATTATGCCGTATTTTATTTAAAAAAACAACTTAATTTCATCAGGTTACAGCCTCCTGATTGACCAAATAACCAAAAAACCTATAACATTAAGAAAATAAAACAAGGAGTGAATATGACAAGTTATAAAGAAATAGGTCTTGTAAATACCAAAGACCTTTTTAAAAAAGCTATATCCGGCGGGTATGCGATCCCTGCATATAATTTTAATAATATGGAACAAATGCAGGCAATTATACAGGCATGCGTAGAAACAAAATCCCCAGTAATACTGCAGGTTTCCGCAGGCGCGCGCAAATACGCAAACCAGAACATCCTGCGCAATATGGCCAAAGGCGCTGTTGAATACGCGCATGAGCTGGGTCATGATATTCCCGTCGTACTTCACCTTGATCATGGTGATTCGTTTGAAATCTGCAAGGATTGTATTGAAACAGGTTTTTCATCTGTAATGATCGACGGCTCGCACTTTTCGTATGACGAAAACGTCGCGCTCACAAAAAAAGTCTGCGACTTTGCACACTCACAAAAGGACTATGTAACAGTAGAAGGAGAACTTGGAGTTCTGGCAGGCGTGGAAGACGATGTAAGTTCCGAGCACAGCCACTACACACAGCCTTCGGAGGTCGTGGATTTTGTCAGCAAGACAAAGGTTGACTCTCTTGCCATCTCAATCGGCACAAGCCATGGCAGGGCAAAGTTCAAACCGGAACAGTGCACAAGGGATGCAAACGGAATCCTCATTCCTCCTCCGCTGCGCTTCGATATTCTTGAAGAAATTGAAAAACAAATACCCGGTTTCCCGATTGTTCTGCACGGCTCCTCATCGGTGCCCGTTGAATATGTGCACCTGATTGAAAAATTCGGCGGCAAGCTCACAGACTCGGTAGGCATCCCTGAAGAGCAGCTGCGCAAAGCGGCGAAGAGCGCTGTGTGCAAGATCAATATTGATTCTGACGGACGCCTTGCGATGACAGCTTTAATCCGCAAAGTCTTTTTTGAAAAACCGGATGAATTTGATCCGCGTAAATATTTGGGACCTGCGCGCGATGAACTGAAAAAACTCTACGCGCATAAAAACATAAACGTACTTGGCTCGGCAAACCAGATGTAAATTTTTCGCAGAAAGAGTAAAAGCGAACAATATTTAATCTCAGTATTTTTATACATAAGGACACCATGGATCAAATAGTCTGGCTTTGGAACTGCATGAAAGGAAAAAGAGCTGCCTTTTCCTTCGGATTGATCCTTACAGCCGTCACCGCGGGCATTCGCATTGTAAACCCCATGCTGGGACAGCGGATTATCGATGAAGTAATTGTGTTAGGCGACACGCAGCCTCTTGTTCCGCTGTTGATTATCATGCTGGTAGTTCAGCTTGTACGCCTGAGTCTTCGTTATTTAATGATAATAATGATGGAAATAGCCTCAACAAGCGTTATGACAACAATAAGACGCGATATGTACAAAACAGTGCAATGGCAGGACTTCCGTTTTCTGGGACGATTTCCTACAGGAAATCTTATGACCCGAATGACGCAGGATTTGGATATGGTTCGCCACACTGCGGCATGGATTTCGTATAACATCGTTGAATCCATCGTGCTTTTTCTGTCAACATTTATTTTTTTAATTTATATCAACTGGCGTCTTGCGCTTTGCCTTGTGGCTGTAACTCCCTTCATTCTTATAATCAGCAGCAACTTTGTAAAGAAAATCCGTCCCCGCTTCCGCCTGCTGCGCCAGAAACTGACAGACCTTGGAACGTCAGTAACTGAAAACATCGACGGCAACCGCGTCGTAAAAGCGTTTGCGCGCGAAGAACACGAAACGAAGCGTTTTGAAAAATATAACGCCGAGTACCGCGATACGAGCTGCGAAAACGCGCTCATTGTTGCCAGATACCATCCTCTTCTTGAAGTTATAAGCCAGTCCCTCATGGTGATAATGCTGGCGGTCGGCGGCGTTTTTCTCATCAATGAATGGATAACGGCAGGAGAATACATGGCGTTCTCCTCGATGACATGGGCTTTATCTGTTCCAATGTGGATGCTGGGTCCCCTTTTGGCGGATCTTGAGCGTTTCTCTACTGCCGGTAAAATGATCCAGGAAGTAGTTGAAGCGCCGAAGGGAATCGGCGATATGTCAGGCGCAATTGAACTTAATGAAAAACCTTCAGGCAAAATCGAGTTCAGGGATGTAAAACTGTCGATAAACGGCTCTCCGATTCTGGAAGATATTAATTTTATAATTGAAGCCGGTTCCACTGTCGGAATATTGGGAAGCACCGGAGCGGGGAAAACTTCGCTTATCAATATTCTTGCCCGCTTTTATGAACCTGACTGGGGCGCTGTTCTTCTTGACGGCGAAGATATCAGGCGTTATACGCTATCTTCCCTGAGACAGCATATAGGCCTTGCCATGCAGGATGTGTTTCTTTTTTCCGATTCAGTAAAAGGGAATATCTCTTATGGCAGACCGGAAACAGACGATGAAAATATTAAAAAATTCGCCGTTCAGTCGGACGCCGACAACTTTATAAGAGAAATGAGCGAAGGTTATGACACCCTTGTAGGAGAGCGCGGAGTCGGCATATCAGGCGGTCAAAGGCAGAGAATCGCTTTGGCCCGCGCTCTGGCGGTAAGACCTTCAATTTTAATATTGGATGACACAACATCAGCAGTTGACAGCGAAACGGAACAATATATACAGGATCAACTTAAAAACCTTGATTTCCCCTGCACCAAAATCATAATAGCGCAGAGAATTTCTTCCTTCAGGGGAGCGGATCAGATACTTGTAATGGATAACGGACGTATAATCGAAAAGGGAACGCACTCTCAGCTAATCGCGGCGAAAGGTTTTTATTATAATATCTGGAAATTGCAATACAACGCAGGTCTTGACGCGATCAGCGGCCTTCAGAACACGGAGGCGGAAAAATGATCGGGAAGAAAAAAAGAGCCGAGCAGAAAACAGGCAAGGAACGCAACCGCTACGATGTCGATGAATACCTTGATGAAAAAGTAAGCCTTTTTAACATAAGGCGCGTTGTCGGCTACCTTATTAAAGCGCAGGGACCTTTAAAGTTATCCTTATTGTTCAGCATTTTGGCTTCTCTTTCATCGCTTGTAGGTCCGTTATTTATAAAAAGGGCGCTTGACGAAGCGGTTCCGAACAAGGATTTGAATCTCCTTTTTACAATGGCGCTGTTCCTTACAGCTTCAATAATCGCAAGCATCACGTTAGGCGCAATCAGAAACATACTGGTTGCGAGGGCCGGAGCCGGCATTATACATGACATCCGCTACGATTTGTTTTCGCATCTTCAAAAACTGTCGTTCAGTTTTTTTGACTCAAGGCCTCACGGGAAAATATTTGTCAGGGTTGTTCCCTATGTAAACAGCGTATCTGATGCGCTTTCAAACGGAATAATAAATTTCATCATAGAAGTTCTAAATATTCTTTTTATAATATTTTTTATGTATCAGGTAAGCCCGCAGCTTGCAACCATTACCGTTTTGGGTCTTCCCGTATTCGCATTATTTATCATGATAATAAAACCCGCCCAAAGAAAAGCATGGCAGGACGTGTCAAACAAGGGCGCCAATCTTAACGCCTATGTTCAGGAATCAATAGACGGCGTTAAGGTAACCCAGATTTTTGACAGGCAGGAGAAAAACATGGGCATCATGGATAATCTTACAAACGCCCGCAACAAATCGTGGATGAAAGCCATATATATCTCAAATACCGTGTGGTTTTCCACTGAAATGATCAGCCAGATAGTTTTTTCATTTGTATATATCATGGGTGTTTTCTGGATGAATCCGATGGCTAGTTTTGGAATGCTTCTTGTTATGGGAAACTATACATGGCGTTTCTGGCAGCCGATTATAAACCTTGCAAACATTTACAATACCTTTATTACCGCGATGGCGTACCTTGACAGGATATTTGACACAATAGCCGAACCTGTAACAATACAGGATATTCCGAACGCTGTTGAGTTTCCGTTTGTACGCGGGCATGTTGAGTTTAAAAACGTAAGTTTCAGTTATGACGGAGTTCGCAGGGTGTTGAATAACATAAATTTTGCAAGTCATCCGGGGCAGAGCATCGCGATTGTAGGACCTACAGGAGCCGGAAAAACAACAATCGTAAATCTTCTTTCCCGCTTTTATAACATAGAAGAAGGACAGGTCTTAATTGACGGACAGGACATTATGAAAGTTACCCTGCACTCCCTCCGCAGCCAGATGGGCATTATGCTGCAGGACAGTTTTTTATTTACAGGCTCGATTGCAGACAACATCCGTTACGGGAAACTCGACGCTGCAGACGAGGAGATCCGCGCAGCCGCTCAGCTTATCGGCGCGCACCACTTCATTGAAAAACTGCCGCAGGGTTACGACACTCCGATAACAGAACGGGGCGGCGGCATCTCCGCGGGCGAAAGGCAGTTATTGGCGTTTTCGCGCACTCTTATTTCCAACCCAAGGATTTTAATCCTGGATGAAGCGACAAGCAGTATTGACACCGGCACTGAGCAGCTTGTGCAGGAAGGCATTCAAACGCTTATGAAAGGACGCACTTCGTTTATAATCGCGCATCGTCTTTCCACAATAAGAAACTGCACGCGCATAATGTTTATAAGCGACGGGGAGATTATTGAAAGCGGCACGCACGAAGAGCTTATGGCGCAGAAAGGCCGCTACTATGAACTTTGTCTGGCGCAATACTCGCATTAAATTTTTAGATAGTCTGTCTATGTATACGCATTATAAACAGACTCCAATTATCTGAAAAAATGGCTGAACAATGACTGAAACAATCCTATCAAAAAACCAAGAATGCCGCCGAAAATTTCCACCCATTTGAATTGATCGCTCATTACGTCAAGGATTATCCGCTCAACGCGCAGCATATCAAGAGAATCGATTCTGTCTGAAACAAGCGCTTTAATATTTATCGAGGAAAGAATGCTTTCAATCTGGCTGTCCGCCGCGCTCATCAGTTTGTCAAATAAAAAATTATCAAGCTGCTGTTTGCTGTCCGCGCTGATATTAAGTAATTCGGACATTTTTTTGCTTTGTCCGTCCGCCAGCCTGATAAAAGAAGCGCAAACCGCTGTTAAAAGTTTTTCTTTTACATACGCATTATTTATGGTATCTTCTGCCGTTTTTATAAGCTCATCGATAATTTCAGGCATTTTTTCCTGCAATGTCATATCGTACTGTCCTGCCGACAAAAAAAAGCGCTGGAATGTATTTAACTTCAGGAGAATGTTCCGCAGTAAAATCCGTCCTTTCGATTCAAGTTCACGCTTTATTTCGTCGCGGCGAAGAAAATCAAGAATAAAGGAAGCAAGCGAAGGATATAATTTACAGGCGGCGTCTGTTATCCTTGATGAAAGAACGCCGCTTTTTCCTTCAACAAGTTCACTCGGCGTTTTATCAAAAAGTTTTTCCGTAAAAAGGGAAAGGGCTTCCTTTACCTTTTCACGCACATCTTCTCGGGCAAGGCGTTCACGGATTATTTCAGGCGTTAGAAGCTCGCGCTCCACCATGGAACCTATGCTTACAGCTAATTTTGCGCGCTGGCTTGGAAGAATTCCGGGTGTAAAAGGCAGCCTGATTCCGAAGATTCGCTTTTCATAAAGCGGACGGAAAAGCATTCTGATTGCAAGAACATTGGTGCTGTAACCGATAAATGCGCCCATTAAAGGCGGAACAAGAAAAAAAACAGCAGGGTTCACCTTGACAGTAACTCCGATGCGGTTTTCGCCTGACTTTCACTGTTATAAATATCCATTACTTCTTCCTTGAGCCAGCCGCCTCCGCTGTTCTCAGTTTCAAGCTGAACCCATGAAATAAAGTTTTTGCCGGAGGATTGCCTCTTTATGATGCGGACTACAGAGCCGCGCCGCAGGTAGCCAAGCGAAGGACTGTCCTCTGACGGTTCTCCTGTGATGTGCGTAAACGAAGCTGTTATAACTCCATACCCTATGTAATTTCTGGAAAGAGGAGATGTTACAGGAGGTGAAACTGTCATTTCTTCTTTTTTCATGAAGCACGATGAAAAGACAACAAGAATAAATGCCAATAACAATTGACCAAGACGATATTTAAACATTATTCTCATACTGATGAAGAATATAGCTCCTTTATGGATTTTAGTCATCATGGCCGGCGTATATTCTCATGCACAAGAATCCAGTTACAGGTTTTCTTTGGGAACGCAGTTCGGTTTTTTGTACGGTCATATCTCTGAACTTGTTTATTCTGTGCCTGATGATACAAAAAACGAACTGTTAAGCGAACTTATTTGGGATGTAAAACCCCTTTATTATTTCGGGCTGCATTTTGATCTTTGCCGCAGGGATGTAATGAAAGACAGCGGATTTTTTTTATCGCTTTTTTTAAAGGCGGGTATTCCGCTGGAATCCGGAAAAATGGAAAACCGCGACTGGATGTCAGTTGAAAACGCGGAGCTGACGCATTTTTCCGCTCACACCAATAAAAACAATCATCTGTTTTTAGCGGAAGTATCTGTCGGCGCTACTTTGCCTGTGAAGAATTTTTTTTATGTAAAACCTTTCTTAACCGGCTGCTGGTCGTATTTTTCATTTACCGGAAAGGACGGTTACGGCGAATATGCAAGAAGTAAAGGCGGCGGAGCGTATTATCCAATTTCCGATAATCCAAATACAGAATCTTTTTACGGACAGGATGTCATTCAATATAATCAGAACTGGATAAAAATATCTCCCGGAATTTCCGCCGGTCTAAATTTTCTTTCCGGTTTTGCAGTTGATTTTTCCCTGAAGATCAGCATGTTTACGTATTGCAAAGCCAGAGACGATCATCTGTCAGTGCAAATTTCCAACGGATCAAATACTACTCCCCGCACATACATGGATTTTACATTCGGCGGTTTGTTCCTTGAACCTGCTTTTAATTTTATGTTTTCAATAAAGAATCTGGATTTTGTTTTTAATATCGCTTACAGACAGATCGGAAACGCTAACGGGTTTTCATACATCAGCATTGATAACAGCGATTACTACTTTTCTGCAGCAAAAGCCGGAGCGGGTTTGAAGATGCTGGATTCCGGATTCCTTGTCAGAATGCGCTTCTGACATTAGAGTTCTTCGATAACTTTAATAATTGGACAACTTCATTAAAATTCTATAAAAATAACGCTGCCGGAAAAAGGAAATGCAGAATAGCCGTAAAGAAAAGCCCGATTCCAATAGGCTTATTGTATTTTAAAAGACTCACCGCAAGAGCGTCCAGCGAACCTTTAGTAACAAGATCGGAAGAATTATTTTTACGGTATATCCCGAAAATAAGCATAAATCCCGATACAATGCCGGCAGTCGCAGGCACCAGATCGCCAATAATCGGGAAACCGCCGATTGAAGGAGAAAGAATTTTGAGGATACCGGTAGCAATGCTTACAATTCCCAATATAAGCTGAAAAGTAGGATTATTGATCGATATTTTAACTTTATCATCAACAATACCATTATCGTCGGCAAATAAAATATATCCTGCCAAAGTGTTGCATATAATGGACAAAAAATACAGTTGTATCATATTAAAAAAATATCCTAGAATTCAGATTTAGTCAACTTTCAGGGAAACATTAAGCGTACTTTTCTCTGTCTGTAAAACCATGGCAAGCTGAGGTAATGCAAAAGGTACAACAAATCTGTATTCTTCATCAGATTCTATGGTAAAAAAAATACGGTGATAGAATACGGGAAAATCCCCATCTTCGCCGCTTTGCGCAGCTCCGGATACCGCTATATCAACAGCCCCTGAATAGGGGTTTTTATTGCTGGTAGTTTTTTTGATAACAATGATAACAGTCTCTTCGTAACCTGTTCCCTTAATCACAAGTTTGTTTCCGTCAAGTAAATGATCTCTGTCCAGAAAACCCAAATAAGAAACCGCAATTATTATCACGCATAGAATAATGATTGAAGCAAAGAGCATTGCTCTTGGTTTGTCGGCAATTAATGGTTTTAAAAGATTGAATTTACTGTCGTTTTTATCTTCCTTGTAGAGATCCTTTACAGCCTGCGGCGCGCTGGCAAGTCTGTGCTCACGGCTGTAGTGATATACAATTGTTTCGTCGCTGTTTTCATTGTAGGGTTTACTGAGTTTGTAGTTTGTATTTGGTCTTTCTATATTTTCATTCTCATCTGTCACGGCAGATCTCCCATAAATCTGTCGGTCCGCCACCAGACAAACTTGACATTGTAGACGTCAGCAAGCATGGCTGACAAAATTCCTTCGGTAGACAGGAAAAAGTCATTGTACCTGATTTCTTCATGAGAAAAACCAATGTCACCGCGGCGCTGTTCACGGGAGAACGTATCGACATAAAGAAGCGTATATCCGGTTTCAACAGGGAAATAAAGAAGCGCTCTTCCGGCGCCTGTTATACCCAGCATGGAATAAAATACCTCAGCGATTGCCGTGCGCCCGTTTTCCATCACTTCATATAACGGGATTTCAACCGAACTTGTGTAGTTTCCGTCTTCAACATTAAGCGTCCATAAAAGCGAGTGGATCGGCTCGCTTCCGGTACGGGTGTTCGTAGACTGATCGAATGTATCGCGGCTGTAGTCTACTTTCACAAAAAGTCTTCTTGAGTCAGGAGAGGCGGCAATGTGATCAACTGCCGCAAGAGCTTCCGGCCAGTCAGGCAGCGAAGGAATTGTGGCGGATGAAAATTTAACAAGATAAAGAAGCATCCCCTGTGAATTAAACCAGTATATATCCCAGCCGTCGGGAAGCCGGCAAATAACAGCCAGTTCATCCCTTATTGACGTAGTAAGACCGATAATTCTGGGGAAAGGACTGCCTCCAATCCCCTCTTTGCCTAGATAGTTAATAAAACGGCCGTTATGATCAAAATGAAGAATTATCCCGTCCAGAAGAGCTTTGGTTTCAGGATCGGTGCGATGGGCATGCGCAGGAAGCCTGTCCTCAACAAAAATATGCTTGCGCGAATCAACCGCTATCCATCCGGGCTGTTCAAGAGGATATGAATATGCCCAGCGGGTTGCCTGCTCTTCGCCGGTTATGTTTGTTATAAGGTTTACAGGATGCGGATTAGTCTCCTCATTGTAAATCATAAACAGCAAATCGCCGTAGGAATTAAAGCGGACAACCTTGCCGCTGTTTCCATCGGCAACATAAAAAAAACCATCGCGCATGGTAAAACCCATTCTCCTTATACCTCTCGTCCCGTCAAGGTTATAAAGGGCAATTTGATCTTCCATGGGACCGATTTCAACTGAAAAAAGGTCCTCTCTTTCAACAGAACCGGTTTGATTATCAATACATGAACCAAAAAGAAAAAGCGATACTGCAAGAATAATATACATCATTCATCTACAAAATCGCTTTTTTTCGGCTGTTTGTCAACTGCGCATAAATTTTTAACGCTGTTGTCACTGTAATTAAATACCAATATACTGAATTTATGGAAAAAGTAATTTTAAAAGCAGCGGAGCTTGACGGATACTTATTACCGGAAGACAAGGAAAATATTTTAACTCTTGATAAATTATTTGAAAGAGCGCTTTGCATATTTCCGCGTCTGCAAAACGGTGAAACAGGCTGTGAAGAAACACTCATAAGCCTGTACAATGAAATGGGAAATGTAATGCAGGAGATGTGCCGGAAAACAAGCGGCATCCATGTTTATTCGTTTATTACCCCGCAGGAAGATCATTCCGAAGCGTCGCGCGTTATCGCGAAACTGCGGGACATAAAAACCGATAACGGGGAGTTTCTGTATTACATTCAGCGCGCTTATGAAATGCTTTTTAAATTTGCATGGGGAAGCAGCCCGGGCTCATTAAAAAATTATCTTATAATAAAAACTCCTGTAACTTCTCCCGCGCAGAACTTCGCGGTTCATAAAATTACAAATATTGACAATCAGATCGGGAATACTGTTATGTGCGTAATGCTACGCGGCGCGCTGCTTCCGTCAATTATCATGAGCAAGGAAATAGAAGAATATTCTTCCCGCGGATATGTAACTCCTTTTGCGCTTTTCAGGATAAACCGGAATGACACAAAACAGGAAGACAATATGGAATACATTCTAGATTTGGAAAAATCATTTTTTAATCCTGAGGCGCTGCATGGAAAGGATCTGGTTTTTGCAGACCCGATGAACGCTACAGGCGGGAGCCTTGTTACAGTAATTAAATACCTGAAAAAAATTGGAGTAAAACCCCGTTCAATCATGTTTTTCAATGTTATATCGGCGCTGAAGGGGGTTCTGCGGGTCGTCAGGGCTCTCGAAAATTGCGACGTATATACGCTGTGGCTGGACGGAGTATTAAACAGGGACGCTTATATAATGCCCGGTCTTGGAGACGCGGGAGACCGCCTGAACGGCAAGGATAGTGAAGCGAATAACCGCAATATTATTCAACTTCTTGCCGATTACGGTGCCGGTATTGCAAATCTTTACAGGTCTCAATTCCGGGAAATTGAAAACACAGTGCTGGGCAGAAAATAATGAAGAATTTTCTCAGATTGATGTTTCTGCTCCTTCCTGTTCTGGTGATAACAGGCTGTACAAGCGCGGCGATATCAGCTGAAGAATATTATTCCATCGGCATGGCGTATTTTGAGCTTGGAAAATACGAAGAAGCCGAGAGATGGCTGAGCCGCGCAAAATCTACCAACAGAACAATGATCGCGTCGCAGTATAATCTGGGCAGGCTTGCATTTGAAAGGCAGCGTTACAACGAAGCGGCAGGATATTTTGAAGATATTCTTAAAAGAGATCATAACAACATTCTGGCATTAAGAGCTGCAGCCTATACAAGAATAAAAACCGGTGAAATTGATATTGCGCAGAAGCATTATCAGAAACTTCTTGAGCTTGTTCCCGAAAACGCCGACGACGGCTATAATCATGCGCTTGTGTTATACGCAATGGGACGTTACAGCGGCGCCGAAGAAATTCTGGAAAAATACCGTACTTCGCTTCTTGAAAAAAGCGAAGTACGGCTCCTTTACGCAAGGGTGCAGGACGCTCAAAACAAGACAGAGGCAATCAACAGTTACTCGCTTTGGCTTAGCGGCAACACTGACGCGAAAGTCCGTTATGAATACGGCCAGGCGCTGGAACGCAATGAATATTACGCAAGAGCGGCGGCGGAGTACCGTAAAGCCCTCACTGAAACATCAAACAGGGAATTAACCGGTATAATACGTTTTGCTCTGGGCGCGGTATTGTTGGTTGCGGACAGAAACAGCAGTGAAGGAATTACAGAAGTGCGGGAAGCCGTTAACGGCGGTTTTAATGATCTTGAAGCGGCGGAGAAATTATTGACAAGACAGGGAATAAGCCCTGCAAATATCGAAATTATCAGGGGTATCATAAACGACATGAAACTTGCGGCGGAGACGGATAATTAGAAAAAATTATTTTTAGAACGGTAATTAATGATTGTTTCAATGATAAAAATAATTTTTGAAATTCCCAATGCCGGCAGCATTAAAGAAAAAAGGCGTGTCATAAAATCCGTCATTGATAAACTGTACAGAAATTTTCGTATGAGCGCAGCCGAAGTCGATCTTATGGATTCTCTTTCATTCGCGCAAATCGGAGGAGCGCTTGTTTCCAATTCAAAAGTTCACGGCGAGACAGTGCTGCAAAAAGCGTATAATATGATAGAGAAAGAAACCCCTGTCCGTATTCAGGACATGAGCATTCATTCGGAGGAATATTGATGAACAAACGCCTGACAGGAAAAATCCTTGCCGTTCTGTCTTTGTTATTTATTTTTATGTTAACCTCATGCATCGGCATATCCATGGATATTGTATTGCACAAGGATGGCTCTGCCAGAGTCAGCATGGTATACCGCGTATCCGGCATGGCGGAAATGATAGGGAAACTTGACGGCAATGAAAACAGACCTATTATTCCGGCAGGCCGCGAGGATTTTGAAAGAACGGCTGCGCGAATCACCGGGATGAAGATTGTTTTATTTTCAACAAGCGTAAAAAACAGGGATTCAATTACCAATGTGGTGCTGGACTTTGACAATCCGCAGGCTTTATTGAAATTTCTTGATCCCAAAGGAGAAACAGCGTCAATTAACAATGACAATTTCAAAATTATTTTAAATAAACCTACGGCAGCTGAAATCAACAAAGACCTTCTTGATCTTATGCGTGAAAATTCAGAAGGATATAATTTTGAGTTTAATTTTACAGCTGACGGAAAAACTTCTTCCATGTTCATAACAGACGGAACAGGAAAACAGATAAACCCGCCCGATTTTGCAAATACGGTTCTTTCAGGAAAGAAAGTCTCGCTTTCCATGCCTGTCGTTCCGCTTTACAGTTTAAGGGACGGGTTTGGAGTAAGCGTAGCATGGCAGTGAACTATTCGCTCTTTTTAATGGCTTCCAGAAGCCCTGAAAGATAGCATAATCCCAAAGCCCTGTCGTAAAGCCCGTAGCCGGGCATGGAAGTCTCTCCCCAGATAGTCCTTCCGTGATCAGGGCGAAGAGGACCTTCAAAACCGGTGTCGTATAACGCTTTCATTATGCTGTACATGTCAAGAGAGCCGTCGCTTGATAAATGCGCGGATTCTTCAAAATCACCGGGACCGTTATGTTTAACATTCCGCACATGCGCAAAATGAATGCGGTCTTTCAGGCTGCGGATAATACCGGGAATATCGTTTTGCGGATTGCTTCCAAGACTTCCGGTGCAAAGCGTAACGCCGTTGCATGGATTATTTACCGCGTTTATTATCCGCAGCAGGTTTTCTTTGCACCTAACAATGCGCGGCAGCCCGAAAACAGGCCATGCCGGATCGTCAGGATGAATCGCCATTTTAATTCCGTATTTTGAACAGACAGGCATGATTGCTTTTAAAAAATATTCAAGATTGGAAAAAAGTTTTTCTTCATCAATGTCCCTGTACATTTCAAACAGCTCTTTAACTTTTGCCATTCTTTCAGGTTCCCATCCTGGCAGCACATAACCGTCAGCTTTAGAATTAATAACGTCAAACATATTTTCCGGTTGTATTTTATCAATGAGTTTTTGATCATAGGACAGTACAGTCGCTCCGTCGGCTCTCTTCTTTGCCAAATCCGTGCGCGTCCAGTCAAATACCGGCATAAAATTGTAACAAACAAGATCGATGCCGGCTTCTCCAAGCGTTTTTAAGGTTGCAATATAATTTTCGATATATTTATCGCGGGTTTTATCGCCTGTCTTAATTGAGTCGTGGATGTTTACGCTTTCAATTCCTGCAATTACAAGTCCTGCATCTTCCACAGTTTTTTTTATCTGCAGAATGTCGCTTTTTTTCCATTCATCCCCAGGAGACGCTCCGTACAAAGTTGTAATCACTCCGAAAATACCGGGAACCTGCCTGATTTTATCAAGAGTGACAGGATCGTAGCCCGGTCCAAACCAGCGCATTGTCATTTTCATGGGCGTATTATCCTGACAGAATCAAAAAAGATACGGCAGCCCTTTAAATCCATATGTTCAGCGGCGAATTCCAGCCTTTCAATATTCGCCCATGAAAATCCGCCGCGGGGATTAAGCCAGCTTTGGTCTGCGCTGACCCACGCCCCCTGTTCGCGCATTTCAGCTAACGGAATGCGGATTCTATGCCATTTGCCGTCCGGCGGAAGCGATTTTTCGTCAATCGTGTAACTGCTGCGCCATGGAATTGAAGAAGCGTTTTCTGGATTTAAAAAACGGACGTCAAAACGCACAGGCTGCTCGCTACGCGCGTAAAACTCAAGCTGGCAGCCGTTAGCTGCAAGAAAGTTGAAATCGCCGTTATCAGGAAAGGCAAACCAGAAGGCGTTGTACCTGCCTGCGTTACTCCAGCGGATTGAAAACGATCCCTGCGCAGTATTGGTTTCAAAAAAACTGAAATCCGCATCTTCATCTCCCCAAAAACCTGCGTAAATTTCCTGTGGCGTATAATCGTCGAATATTACAAAGCCTGTTTCCCGCGGCTGTATAACGCGCCTGTTTTGCTGCGGCGCATTAAAGCCCATGGCGTGTACAATACCTTCGTTCACGTCAAATTTAAAACTGTTTTTCCCTTCCTTGTTAAATATGCCAAAGCCGCCGTAATAATCCCAGCTTGCCCGCGGTATATTGCGGTTATCCAGCGCTTTTGTCACAAAGTCATACCAGACAATACGGTCTTCAGGAGGGCTTTCCTTCATGAATACCCCGTATTCCCCGCAAAAAACAGGGACATTTTTCTCTTTGGAAAAAGCTACAATTTTATCAAGGGTTTGAAGCATCTTCGCAGGATCGCCTTCCCTTATGTAGCTGTTAAGCGAACCTTCAACCCATGTACCCCTTAAACGCGAAGGAAGACGCGGCATTCTGCCGCGATCCGGCGGGAAAGGCACTCCGGATAAATATTCCAAAGGAGGCGACCATGAAGCTCCCTGATGCGTAAATAAAAAAGGATCATAAAAATGAAAAGTATAAATTAATTTTGTGTCATTATAAAAAGGTACAGCGGATAATTTATTATATGAATTATATTCGCTGCCTCCGATTATAATCCATCGGTTTTTATCGAATTTTCGGATCGATTCAATAGCCTTTCCCTGTATATCGCCCCAGAGTTTATCAGAAATTCCATGAGGCTCGTTCAGTATTTCATAAACAATATATTCGCTCCGACCGCTGTAACGCTGCGCGATCTGCGACCAGACAGGAATGAGAACTTTATCAACATCATCCGGTGTAGCGTTAACAGGATGAAAAGAATGATTGTCAATAATCAGATAAATCTGATATTTTTCCGCCCAGCTTACAGCGAAATCAAGCAGCCTGAAAAGAAGCGGATCAAGAATATAATCAGGATCTCCGCTTGTCATATCGTTAAATCTTACGGGAAGGCGGATAACATCCGCGCCGAGGCTTTTAACATCGATGAAATCCTGCTCGGTATACTGGGTAAACGGAATCCTGTCAGCCTTTGTAACTTCAAACCAGCCTGAGAAATTTACTCCCTTTGAAAAAGGAGCCTGATTTTGAACAGCGCCTGCAGAAACAGGATCTGCCAATTTGTCACTCTGGTTCGGCGCCTGAGTGCTGTTACAGGCTGATAAAAAAAATATTAACAGAAAACCGGGCAGGTTAAATGTTTTTTTCAATTTTTATTTCTCCGCTTGTTTCTTCAGCATTAAAACTATACCATGATATAACATGGAAAGGGAATGATATGTTTGACGCAGAAAAAACAAAAAACGAAATTATTAAATGGATAAGGGATTATTTTGATGAAAACGGTAGGGATTGCAATGCTGTTGTCGGCGTAAGCGGTGGCAAGGACAGTTCCGTTGTCGCCACCCTTTGCGCCGGAGCGCTTGGAAAAGACAGGGTAATCGGCGTCCTGCTTCCGCAGGGAGATCAACATGACATCAATTTTTCTAGGGAGCTTGTCTCTCATCTTGGCATTAAACATTTTATTATAAACATAAAAGACAGCGTAGCTTCGCTGTTGATTTCCATGAAAAACGGAAATCTTTCAGCTAACAGGCAGGCGATAATCAATATCCCGGCAAGAATCAGGATGACAGCTCTTTATGCCGTCTCGGCAACTTTTAACGGCCGGGTAGCCAATACATGTAATTACAGCGAAGATTGGGTCGGTTACTCGACAAAGTACGGAGACAGCGCAGGTGATTTCAGTCCTGTTTCCGGTCTGACAGTGACCGAAGTAAAAGCGGTCGGAAGAGCTCTTGGACTGCCGCAGAAATTTATCGAAAAAGTTCCTGAAGACGGGCTTTCAGGTTTTAGCGATGAGGATAATCTCGGTTTTACTTACGACGTGCTGGACAGGTACATAAGGGAAGGCATCTGCGAAGATGCCGTTGTTAAAGAAAAAATCGATAGGCTTCATGAAATTAATCTTCATAAACTTCAACTAATGCCGTGCTTTAAAATCTCATGGAACCAATAATCCTCGCTTCCGGCTCGCCAAGACGGCAGGAATATTTTAAATTAATGGGTTTGCCTTACAGTATTCTGCCGGCGCGGATTGACGAGAGTCTGGTGTCAGCCGGGGGGAACCCTGTAAAATTAACAGCGGAATTGGCTGTAAAAAAAGTTGAAAAAGTGATTGAGGTTATGCATTACCGTATGCCCAGGTGGATCTGCGGCGCGGACACAGTCGTTGCAGCAGGCGGTAAAATTTTCGGAAAACCGGCATCCCGGCAGGAAGCGGGCGATATGCTGAAAAAACTTTCGGGAAAGCGGCATAAGGTAGTTACGTCAGTTGCTCTTTACAGCGGAAAAGAGAAAAAAACCGATTGCAGGAGCAGCGTTTGCACCGTCGCCTTTTCGGGTGTTACTGAAAAAGAAATTGAATGGTATCTCAATACAAATGAATGGCAGGGTGTTGCAGGCGCATACCGGATACAGGGACTTGCCGCTTGTTTTATATCAGAAATTAAGGGTTCTCCATGTACGGTGGCAGGCTTGCCATTAAATGAGTTTTATGCCATGCTGAGGGACAACGGCTACCCATATGGCGCACAATGACACACGCATGGCGTGTGGATAAACAGTTTAGCACGATACACAAGGTAGACGAATTTCCGTAGGGTAAGTTTTTTACTTCACTCTAGCGAGATATAGTGACGGGGGGTTTCCAAACTCGTGGATTCCCAATATTAGGAGGAAATTTTGGCTGTAGTAACTATGAAGAATCTCCTTGAATCAGGAGTGCATTTCGGTCATCAGGTAAAACGCTGGGATCCGAAAATGAAAAAGTACATCTTTGCCGAGCGTAATGGCATTCACATCATCGATCTGCAAAAAACGATCCAATCAATTAAAGACGCCTATGAAGCGGTGCGCAAAACCGTAGCTGCCGGAAAAACCGTTCTTTTTGTAGGCACAAAAAAGCAGGCGCAGCAGGCTGTCCAGAAAGAAGCCGAAAGATGTGGGATGTTCTTTATTAACAACCGCTGGCTGGGCGGAATGCTTACCAATTTCGTAACAATCAAGAAATCGCTTTTACGGCTTAAAAAACTTGAAAAAATGGAAGTTGACGGAACTTTCGAAAACCTCACCAAAAAGGAAATCGCCTCTCTTGGCAAGGAAAGAATAAAGCTTCAGAAAAATCTCGGCGGCATCAAGGAAATGAAAGATCTTCCCGGAATTCTTTTTATCATTGACACAAGAAAAGAGGCGATCGCGGTCGCCGAAGCGCAGCGCATGCGCATCCCCATCGTCGCGGTTGTGGACACAAACTGCAATCCCGAAGGCATCGACTTCCCGATTCCCGGCAATGACGATGCGATCAGGGCGATTACCCTCTTTACCCAAATCATCGCAAACGCCGTCGTGGAAGCGGATAACGAAGTCGGACTTAAGATTATCGAAACGCTCGGCGATGAAGATGAAGACATGGAAGGTCTGTTAAACGACGCTTCGATAAAGGAAGAAGACAGGGAAATCGACATAGAAAAGTATACAACGGAAGAAGCGTACAGAGCCGCCAAGGAAGACGAAAAAGTCGATGAAGACGACGATGATGGAGCGCAGATTCATGTTGATGTTGACAAGGTTTATAATGATCAATAATAAGTTTTTAAAGACAAAGTAAGGAGAAAATAATGGCTGAAATTACTGCAGCAGATGTAAAAAAACTCCGTGATAAGACCGGAGCAGGACCGATGGAATGTAAGAACGCTCTTGTATCAACAGGCGGCGATTTTGCGGCAGCGGAAAAAATATTGAAGGAAAAAGGGCTTGCCGCTCTGGAAAAACGCACAGGACGCGCCATCAACGAAGGAAAGATTTTTGTAAAAATAAAAAGCGACTTGTCCATGGCTGTCCTTGTCGAACTTAATGCTGAAACCGATTTTGTCGCAAGAAACCCCGATTTTGTCACCCTTGGCGGTGTCATCGCGGATAAAGCTCTGGAAAAACAATTGAGCGAACCGGATGACGAGCTTAGAGGTATGGTACAGGATTTAGCGACAAAGATCAGGGAAAATATGGGGTTAAAGAGGCTCTGCCTTGTAAAAGCTTCTTCAAACGAGTATCTCACTCATTATATTCACGGAGACGGCAACATCGGCATTGTAGTAAAATGCGAATCTGACAAACCTGAAGTTTTTAAAAACGAAGACGTTAAATCATTTATATTTACGCTCGCGCTTCACATAGCAGCCTTTAATCCTGCGGCAATCGATCGCAGCAAGGTTGATCAAAATTGGCTTAAGGAGCAGGAAGAAATTTTTAAAGTGCAGATGGAAAAAGACGAAAAACTTAAAGGCAAGCCTGATAATGTACTGGCTGGAATCCTTCAGGGTAAAGTTAACAAGTATCTCTCGGAAATCTGCCTTATGGAACAGGGATATGTAAAAGACGAGAAACTCACAGTCGCAAAAGCCATTGAAGAGTGCGGCAAAAAAGCAGGTGCGAAACTTTCGGTTGTCGATTATGTTTATTACAAGGTCGGCGTAGAAGCCTGAGAAGAATGAGGTAGTTATGCAGGATGTAATTTCGTCTAACGAAGATCGCATGAAAAAAACAGTGGCAAACCTGAAAGAAGGATTTGCCGCCCTTAGAACGGGGAGAGCGACAGCCGCTCTTTTTGACAGAATAAGAGTTGACGCCTACGGAGAAAAATCTCCCTTAAATCAGGTGGCAAATATCTCCATTCCGGAAGCCCGTCTTGTCGTTATACAGCCTTGGGATAAAAACCTTATTACAGAAATTGAAAAAGCAATCCGCTCTTCGGAGCTGTCTTTAAATCCGTCAAATGACGGCAAGGTTATCCGCATTTCAATCCCGCCTCTTACAGAAGAGCGGCGCAAAGAGCTTGTCAAACTTGCAAAAAACCAGGCTGAACAGTCAAGGGTAGCAGTCCGCAACATACGAAGGGACGGAAACGAAGAGCTTAAAAAATCCCTGAAGGATTCGAAGATAACGGAAGATGACGAGAGCAAGGGATCGGCAGAACTCCAGAAATTAACAGACAGTTATATCAATCAGGTAAATCAGGTTCTGGAAGAAAAAGAAAAAGAAATTATGGAAGTCTGATGGAACTGCCGCGGCATATCGGTATAATAATGGACGGGAACGGCCGCTGGGCGCAACAGCGATCCCTTGTCCGCACTCAGGGTCACCTTGAGGGATTAAAAGCCGCGAAACGCATTACAAAAGCGGCAAGTGACATTGGAATTAAGTATCTGACGCTTTATGCGTTTTCAACGGAAAACTGGAAACGCGCATCCGATGAAGTGAATTTTATTATGGGTCTTGTAAAGCAGTTCCTTCGTTCGGAAATGGACTTTAGCGTAAAAAATAAAATCCGTGTCCGCCACGCAGGCGATTTTTCCGGTCTTCCGCATGATATTCAAAAGGAAATTTCGCAAACGATGGAAGACACTTCCGGTTTTGACGGAATGCAGGTAATACTTGCCATTAACTACGGCGGAAGGGATGAAATTATACGCGCTGTGCGCAGATATATTTCCGGCGGAAATATATCTGACATAAGTGAGAAGGAACTGTCAAGTTATATGGATAATCCCGACATACCTGATCCGGATTTAATTATCCGCAGCGCGGGCGAGTGCAGAACCAGTAATTTTCTTTTATGGGAAGGAGCGTATTCGGAGATATTTGTTTCAAAGAAATTATGGCCGGACTGGGACAGGGAAGATTTGGAAGACGCGCTTGAAAATTATAAAAAGAGGGAACGCCGTTTCGGCGGTATTGCAAATGTTGCTTGATAAGGGAAAAAAAATGAAAAAAATTATAGAACGTTTATTGATTTTCTTTGTCGGAATTCCGGTATTATTCGCACTGGTTTTTCTGCTTCCCCATTGCCGTCATCTTGCATTTAACGTTGCTGTGGTTCTTTTTTCCGCCGTCGGCGCCTTGGAATTAAGCAATATGTTCAGGAAGAAAAATATCGGTATCTGTAAAGCCGAAGCTGTTATTCTCGGCTCTCTTGCTCCTTTAACCGCTGTTTTTCAGGTATGTTTTAATTTTCCAGGCTGGATAATTCCACTTGTGATCATGGCAGGGGTAAGCTGGATACTGCTGTCATTAAGTTTTACATCTTTAAAGAACATGGATAATGTCTTTAACAGTACAGCCGGCCGTTTTACGGTAATGATCTACCCGTCTTTTCTCCTTTTCTGGATAGTAAAAATGAGCGTATGGGAATTGTCAGGCGCAATATTTTTATTCCTGCTTATTGTTTTTTTTAATGACGGATCAGCGTGGTTCTTTGGAAATCTATTCGGAAAGAATAACCGGGGATTAATTCCTGCAAGCCCGAATAAAAGCATGGCCGGTTTTATAGGCGGATTTATTGCTTCAATAACGATTCCGGTAACTGCCGCTGTTTTTTTCCCTTCGGTTTTTTACGCCAATAATGGGGAAACGGTTTTTTCTTCTCCCGTTTATGCCGCAGTCATACTGGGTCTTTTTACAGGAATTTTCGCAACCCTCGGAGACCTTGCAGAATCGGCAATTAAAAGAAGCTGCGATGTAAAAAATTCAGGCAGAATTTTTATGGAGCGCGGCGGAATACTCGACTCTGTTGATTCTATCGGAGCGGCAGCTCCGGTATTTTTCCTTATTTATAATCTGCTGTTCTTCTGATGAAAAAACGCGTCGCTGTTTTGGGAGCGACAGGTTCAATCGGTAAAAGTTCACTGGATGTGATTTCTCGCAATACTGAAAATTTTGAAATTGTCCTGCTTTGCGCTTACTCCAACAGTCAAGCTCTTGATCTGTTGAAAAACAAATACCCCCGCGCCGCCTGCGTTCTTTGCAAAGATGATAAAAATATGCTCACTGAAGCAATAAAAAATATACAGCCCGATATAACAATTAATGGAATCTCCGGCAGCGCAGGTCTTGAACCTTCTCTGGCGGCAATAGAATCCGGTTCAACGCTTGCGCTTGCAAACAAGGAAACCATCGTTATGGCAGGCAGTTTTATCCTTAACAAGGCAAAAGAAAAGAAAGTAAATATAATCCCTGTCGATTCTGAACATTCTGCGGTTTTTCATTTATTAAAAGCGCACTCAAATGATGTCATAAACGAAATTATTTTAACAGCGTCAGGAGGACCTTTCAGAAAACTCAAACCTGAAGAAATGAAAAACGTAACGGCAAAAGACGCCCTTGTCCACCCTACATGGAACATGGGGCAAAAGATTACGATCGATTCAGCTTCAATGGCGAATAAAGGTCTGGAGATTATCGAAGCCTGCTGTCTTTTTAATTTGCCGCCTGACAAAATAAAGGTGGCAATACATCCGCAAAGCGTTGTCCATTCCATGATCCGACTCTCTAACGGCGTAATTTACGCGCAGCTTTCAAAACCTGACATGCGCCACCCCATTGCCGACGCTCTTTACTGGCCGGAAACTGCGCCTTTAAACCCTGACCTGCTGAATTTCGATTTTCTTACCCTGGAATTTGAAAAACCCGATGTGAATAAATTCCCCATGCTCCCGCTGGCTGTGTTAGCTGCAAATAACGGCGGTCTCTATCCTTGTGCATATAACGCGGCGAATGAAACTGCAGCCGTTTTATTTCTGGAACAAAAAATCAAATTTACCGATATTCCGCGGATTACAGAGCGCGTTCTTGAAGCAGACTGGGCTGCAAACAACCCCGATCTTATAACAATACTTGAAGCTGACGCCAAAGCCCGGGCAATGGCGAAAAAAGCAGCTTGATATATTGAACAATAAAAATTTGCAAACGATCCGGTAAATTCGATTTACTGCTTAACGTGCAAAAACCACCTGCAGCCGGAATCAATTATTACATTTTCGGCTACATAGTACGTTCCGTCCCATTCAGATGAAAACGCATTCCATCCCGCCTTCAGGGAAACATTATTAAACTGCATAATCCCGTATGAATCAACGCCATGAATTGTTACATCATTATCAACATAAATAAAACTTACCGGCTTATAATCCTTCTCCAGATTAATACTGGAACCGGCATTATTGAAAAAACTGTGAATAATTAATCCACTTGCCTTATTGTCACCTACAGGATAATTCAGGTTCAGCGTTTCAAGAGCAGCGGATTTATCAATGTCAATAGTAAGTTTTCCGCCAGAGATTCTGCATACAGTTCTCCTGAAACCTTTAAGATTATTAACATAATTTCCGTTATTACCTCCTCCGGTTACACGATTATCGCTAAATGCAAAATAAACCTGAGCACCGGAAACTTTTATCGAATCTTTTGCTAATATTACCGGAAGATCTTCTGCAAAAACGGCTGTACTAAAAAAAAACAGAAGCATTACAGTAACGGCGGCTCTTATCACTGATATTCTTTTCATTTGATACTCCCTAATTTAATACATACTGCCTGACTACAGGCATATCATTCTTGTAATAAAATGTCAATATGAACAACAATAAACAGATAGGTTGTCTGTTTTCAGTTAACTTTCCTTCCCTGTTTTTTCCTGTAATCGCAAACCTTCCTTAATCCAGTTCATTAATACGGTGACCCGGTTGTTTATATTTGAAGTAAGATTCATTCTCTTTGCAATAAAGTCCGGTAAATAAATTCCAGACATGCTGTAGATAAGTATGCCTTCTTTAACCGGCTCAATGTAAATATTAATTGAAACTCTCTGCGCTTTCATAACCGGAAAAAGAGCAAAACTAATATCCCGAAAGTTGGTCATACAATAGGTTATTCCGTAACGGTTTATGGACATATCACCCTGAAGATAAAGATTGCCAATATACGTATCTGTAAAACGAAGATACATTGTTTCAGAGAAGGGAAGCATTTTCGCGGGAGAAGGATCATAAATTGCCCTTCTTCTCTGGGCGCTTTCAAGTCTCGTGGTTTCCTTAAAAATCGCAAATGAAGTGCCGTCCCTTGCCGGAAGCGTTTGGTCCTTAATATTTTGGATTCTACCCAGCGCATTGTAAATATCCAGCATATCAAGCTCTCTTCCGTCATACGGAACCAATAAAAGCGCTTCAATAAGATGAGAAGGATTCTTCTGCATGACATTGTTCAATAGATCAATCCCCGAATTCGGATTGGGAATCAGCAAAGGAAAGCCGTCCCTTTCAAAGGATGATCGCAGCCCTGAGCTGCTCATAACGATTCTTTTATGGCTATTTAAAAGACTGGGAAACAATTCATCAAAAGAACGCTGCTCAAATTGAGGAACTTCAATGATAAGATCAGGAGCTTCAAAAAGAAAATAATCGTTAAATTCTTCATCGGACAATAAGGAATTTTCATTATTAATCGGAGCTTCCGGAGGCTGAAGTTCTCCGCCCATAAAAATATCCTCACCTAAAATGAAATAATCATCGGAGTCAGGATATTCCAAAAAAAGAGGGTCTTCGCCGAAGAGGAGCTCTTCAAACAAGAGAATATCCTCATCGGAGAAATCCGCTTCCTGTAAAAAATTGTTTTCTTCATCAACGTATAGAAATTCTTCAACGGGAAGCGCTTCTTCTTCATCTGCGCTCAGAGAAAATATCAATACAAATATAAAAAGAAAAAACAGATAAAAAAGTTTTTGCCTCAATTTAAACATCTCTCCTTTTTACGCTTATATACTACCAATAAAAAAATCCTGCAAACGAAAAAGTTACGGGATATGCCTATCGCCAAAAAAACAATAAAATGTCATAATTAAAACATGTTAATTATAAAAATTATACTTGGGCTTATTGGTCTTGGAATAGTGGTATTTGTACACGAGTTGGGACATTTCTTGGCAGCTCGTCTTGTAAAGATTGATGTAGACGCGTTTTCCATCGGGTGGGGAAACCCGATTTTAAAGAAAAAAATCGGAAATGTGGAATACCGGCTTGGGATGTTCCCTGTCGGGGGATACTGTAAAATGAAGGGAGACAGCGATTACAATAACGAAGCTTACGAGAAACTGGCAAAAGGCATATTGCCGGAGAAAGGCTCCTATCTTGCAGCAAGCCCTCTGGCAAGAATCCTTGTTTCTTTCAGCGGACCGTTTTTCAATCTTGTTTTTGCTGTCTTTTTACTCTCCATTTTATGGGGAATTGGCTTTAATATTCAAACGCTTGAAAACAGGATAATACTCGCTTCTGATATAACGCAGGGAGAAACATTCCCCGCTGATATAGCAGGGCTTAAGACCGGAGATCGTATTATTGAAATATCGGGAAAGGAAATCAACTATTACCATGAGGTGCATGAAAATATCGTGTTAAACCCAGAAAAAAAACTTCCGCTTCTTGTTGAACGCGATGGAAAGGTTCTCGAACTTGCGGTTACCCCTTCTCTGGACAAATCCAGCGGCGCCGGAAAAATCGGCGTCTACTTCTGGACAGACCCTGTAATTGCAAGCGTAGAAGAAGGAAGTCCTGCGCAAAGATCGGGTCTTTTGCCGCATGATAAAATCATAAGCGCGAACAGTATCGCCGTAAGCAACACTATGGATCTTGTAAAAGCGCTGGAGCAAAATCCGGAACTATTGGTTCTTGAATATAACAGGGACGGCAGACAGGGACACGCGGAATTTACAAGAAATGAGTATGAAAACGGTATCGGTCTGTCGTGGGCTGTTATTAATTACCGTACCCCGAATTTATCAATTCCGGCGGCAATCGCAAAAGGTGTCGGTGAAAGCTGGAAAACATTAATAATTTCGGTGAAAAGTCTTGGGCTTCTTTTTAAAGGGATTGATCTGACTCAGGCGGTCTCAGGACCTGTGCGCATAACATACATGATCGGCGAAATGGCGGCGCAGGGTTTCGGGCAGGGAATTGGCATGGGTTTCCGTTCAATTGCGGAATTTCTTGCGTTAATTTCCATCGCTCTTTGCATAATGAATCTTCTTCCTCTGCCCATTCTTGACGGCGGCATGATTATTTTATTCCTTTTTGAATTTATCAGAAGAAAACCAGCCCATCCGAAAGCGATAGCTGTTTTTCAGTCATGCGGAATGGTTATTATTTTTGGTTTGATGATTTTTGCGCTATTTGGGGATATAATGTTCTTTGTCCGTAATTAAAGTTGAGAGGCTGCGATGAAACATGATTTAAGCTGTCAATGCGGAAAAATTTTTCAGGTGGTTATTGAAGAAGAAGTTAATCTGGATGAAAATCCAACATCCCTGAACAGCATTCTTGACGGATCTTTTATGAGTTTTATCTGTCCTGCATGCAAAAAAAAACACAAGCCTGAATTCAGAATTTTACTGATCTGGAAATCAAAGAATCTTAAACTTGAAGTTCTTCCGGAAATGGATCGGGGAGAATTTTACCGCAGAAAAAAAGAAGACATTCCTTATGAAACAGTAATAGGTTTCCCTGAAATGTCTGATCGTATTTCAGTTTTAAAAGACGATCTTGAACCTGTAATAATAGAAGCCTTAAAATCCTGCCTTCTTGCAAAAGCAGAAGAAAATTACCCGAGCAGGGAAACAAACATCTGGTACCGGGGAAAAGGACCTGCGGGCATAGAATTTCACCTTGACGGAATCAGAGCCGGCGAGGTAGCCGTAATGAGGGTGCCGGATGATTTATATAAGAAAATGTCCAACAACTATATAAAACATCCTAAAAGCGAACCTTTTTCCCTTCTGCGCGTTCGATCATATATGTCCGTTCAGAACATTCTACGTCCGGATGCGTTAAAATGAAAAACTGTTTTTCCCGCCTGTTTCTGTTTTTTTTATTTTTTTGCTTTATGCCGTTATACGCTCTGGAAATTAACGGAGGACACAGAGGCGGTATTACGGCATTTGCCAAAACAATGGATAAATTCATAAGCGCAGGAGATGACGGTTTTATTCTGATATGGGATATTGACGGAAAAACCGAACCCCAGCGTTTTCAGCTGACAACCTGCAGAATAGAGGCAATTATTCCCCATCCTCTCAATAAAGAGATATGCATTATAGAATCTGGAAGCCCCGGAGATTACAGAATTTCTGCGTGGAATTATGAGCAAAAACAAAAATTATTTTCCGTTTTTTCTTCGGAACCGTTTTCCTTTATAAATTATTCAGGAAGCGGGAATTTCATTATTACATCGGGTTTTGAAGAATCAAAACTGACATTATTTAATTCGCGGACAGGAGAAAAAATTAACAGTGTCGGCAATCCTGCTGAAAACCACGCGTTATTTGCAGCTACAGGCAGAGCCGAGAGGAACATGCTGCTTTACCAGAGCAGCGGAGAAATTTATTACATTGACATTCAGTCAAATTCCGTTACGAGCAATATCCGGGCACCCGAAGAATTATCAAATTTGGTAATTTTTTCAAACAATCGCTATCTGGCTGGCACAAACTCAAAAGGGCTGCATCTTTTTGATGCTGTCACAGGCGAGACGCTTGATGTAATTGAAAACACGGAAAGAAATACGCTGTTATGCTCTTCGGGCGAAGAGTTCTACGCATTAGCCGGAAATTTTACATTGAACCGTTTTTCTGTGGGCAGAAACAACTCTCTTGTAAAACAGCAGGAACTTAAACTTTCATTTAACGCAAACCATTTTCAAACACGCATAACAGAATTCGCCGCGGGACAGGAAAACATCGCTTTAATTACCGAAAATAACGATATATGCATTATTCCGCTTGATTACAGTCTCCTTGTGAACGGTAAGCCTGTAATTATAAAGAAAAAAAACGAATACACTCATTTAACGCCTGTCCTGCATGACAATAAGGAAAAATTTATTTTATGGCAGCAGGTAAACAGCAGGATTACGCCGCAAATTGTCCATATAAAAGATAATGACATAGACAGCCTCGCTCTTAACATTATTACCGGACGTTTTCCTCTTCGATCAATTTCATCGAAAAATCACAGCCTTCTGGTTTTGGATACCGCAGGCAATTTATCGGTTTATAATCTATTGGATTTAAAAGCCAGACCAGACTTTGCTTTTATTTCGGCGGGAACTTCCGATGCTGCTTTCATTAATGATGAAAATATTATTTTATGCAGAAACTCTGTGAACAATAACAGTTTATTTCTTTCTGTTAATTTAAAAACAACAGAGACCTTGCCGCTGCATTACAATGCGCAGGCTGCATTGACTCTGTATTCCGGGAAGACCGGAAAAATATACGCAGAAACAGTCGAACTTGAAAACAACAGATTTAAGACAACAGTAATTGATCTGTCTTCAGCATCTCCTTCAATGATATATGAATATCCCGCCGAGGCGATAAATTTATCAATAGCGGAATCATCAGGGCGGCTTGCAATTGCCTGCGGAAGCGAAGGCGCTTTTATTTTTCCGGATAGACCCGTGCTGGAAAGCAAAGCAGTAAATTTCGAGAGAACCGCAGGTCTCCCTGTTAAATTAGCCGGATGCGACAATTATTTTCTCAACATGGACAGTGAAGGAAACATCGCGTGGCACGATAATAAAAGCGGAAAAATCCTTGCCGTTTTTTCTGTCAGGGGCGAAAATTGGATATTAAAACACGGTGAGAATTATTCCGGCGGAATTATTCGGTTTTAATCGTGAGCCGGGTTTTTTTTCACCTTTTTTATCGCCACTGCCACCGCCTTTTTAACGGTTTCCGCGTAAATCTGCTCGGACATAGCCTGAGATGCGTATAAAGTGCCCAATAGGGAAAAACGATACAGAGGCTTAACCGAATTAAGCGAAATTGCGGCAATATCAACAATACATTCGTTACAGCGGCACATTTCTGACTCGGATGCCAACTGCTGCTCCATCTCAGCGATTACAAGATTTTCAGCTTCATTTTTAAGAAGATTAAAATCATATTCATCAACAAAGGCCATACTCTCCCTCCCAGTTAATAATATACTAAAATTCCAAAATTTATCAAGTATTTCTGATGTTTAAAAACTACTGAATTTATTTAATTATATTATGAAATCTAAGGTAACTTTCCCTAAAACTGAAGTTTTAGAAAAGCCACTTATGTTAATTTGTTTTTTCTTCCTTCATCATTGGAGTAAACTTCGCGAATTTGGTTACCAAGTCAAGCTTAACAACGCCGGTCGGACCGTTTCTCTGCTTTGCAATAATCAAATCAGTAGGGATAATATCGCTTGGCGCCTGCGGTTTTTCTTCCTTGTCCTTGGCTGATTTTTTGGGCTGTTCCCTGTTTAAAAACAACACAAGATCGGCGTCCTGTTCAATGGAACCTGAATCCCTTAAGTTGGCAAGAGTAGGGGTTTCCCACTGCGCGTCACGGTTAAGCTGGCAAAGAACAATCACAGGTATATGCAGTTCACGTGCAAGGCTTTTTAAGGATCGCGAAATTTCAGAAATCTGCTCGTAACGCGGGAGCGAATTATTTTCATGTCCTATTAAACCCAGATAATCTATAAAAATAATTTCAACCTGCTGCTGAGCCCTCATTTTTCTTGCCTGCGCGCGAAGATCAAGAAGCTTCATATTGGGCATATCCACAATATGAAAAGGAGCTTCGTATATTACGCTCATTGCGTTTACAATATTCTTGTAATCGCCGGTGCTTAAAAAACCGCTTCTGATATTCTGTGACTGCACATTCGCTTCGCTGCTTATAAGACGTTGAACGAGTGCTACATTTGACATTTCAAGAGAGAAAAACGCGGCTGGCTTTTTCTGGTGAAACGCGATATTTGACGCCATATTCAGGGCAAGCGCAGTTTTCCCGACTGAAGGACGCGCTCCGATAATAATAAATTCCTCACGCTGAAAACCGGAAGTAAATTGATCAAGTTTGTCAAAACCGGAAGAAATCCCTGTTATGGGGTTTTTTGATTTCATCACATAATCAATTTGTTCTATCGTTTCCTTAAGGACTTCGCCGATTTTCCTGTATGAAAAAACCTGTCTGTCGTCGCTTAATTCAAAAATATTTTGCTGTACTTCTTCAAGAACTTCCCTCGCTTCCATTGATTCATCATGCGCGTTAACGGCGATCTGGGAAGCTACTTTTAAAAGCGATCTTTTTAATGAATAATTTTTAACCGACTGCGTATAATAATTGATATTGGCGCTGGAAGGAATAACGGTGGTAAGCCCTGAAACATATGAAGCGCCGCCCGCTTCATCAAGTTTGCCCATCTGTTTCAATTCCTGAACAACAGTTTGAATATCGGCGCGGAGACCTTTGGCATCAAGGCTCAGGATAGCTTCAAATATCCTTTGATTCGAACGCGTATAAAAATCGTCAGGGCGCAGATGAAGCTGTATAGCGGTAGTTAAAGCGTCAGTGTCTGACAGCAGGCTGCCCAGAGCCGCCTGTTCCAGATCATCATCATGCGGAGGGATATTATCTTTTATTCTTTCCGCCATACGCTTACAGAAAGCTATTGCTTACGGTGTCTGCGCTGCTGAAGAATCAGGGGATTTTACTTCAGAGGAATTTTCTTCACCGGCTTCCTGACGGTTTTCTCCCCTTCTGCTTCTGCGCTGCGCAGGTTTTGCGGCAGGCGCTTCTGTTTTTATTTCCTGTGCGATGATCGTAATAACTATTTCCGCAGACTGGTTTTCGTAAAGTTTAACCGCCGCTTTGTACTTGCCGACATTTTTTATGCCGCTTCCCGCAAGTTCAATGCGCTTGCGTTCAATTACAAATCCCCGTTTTGCAAGTTCATCTGCGATTGTTTGACTTGTTACCGCTCCGTAAAGTTTTCCGTTTGCTCCGGCAGGCATGGTAATCGAAAGTTCAAGTGCATCCAGTTTTTCCCTGAGTCCCCTTGCGTCAAGACGTTTCTGTTCCTTCTTCGCATTTATTTCCTCCCTGCGCGCCTCAATCTTTTTAATCATTCCCGGCGTAAAGGGGAGAGCTATTCCTCTTGGAAAAAGGAAATTGCGGGCATAACCTTTCGCAACTTCCTTTACATCGCCTTCTTCACCGAGAGTTGCAAGGTCTTTATTTAAAATAACTTTCATGTTTAACTCCTTTTACTCAGCTACGTAAGGAAGAAGCGCGATGCTTCTCGCCTGTTTAATAGCCAAAGCTAATGCTCTCTGGTGTTTGGCACAGGTGCCTGTAATGCGGCGCGGAAGAATTTTTCCCCTCTCGGTTATAAACCTGCGGAGAGTATCCGCTTCTTTGTAATCAATTTTCATTTTTTGCGCGCAGAATTTACAGACTTTCTTCTTGAAGAAAACCTTCGCGCCTTTGCGCCCGGAACGATCGTCTCCGTCCCTGTCGTCCATCTGCATGTCCATTCCCCTGGAAGGGTGTTCATTATCGTAATATTTATCGTCTGACATAAAAACTCCTGTATGTTAATGTTCATTATTAAAACGGAATATCGTCGGTAAAACCGTCGTCTTTTGATGAGCTGTAAGAGTGCGGCTCCTGCATCGAAGAATTATTGTTCTGGTAATTCTGGCGATCTCCCGCTGACGGTCCGCCCCCCAAAAGCTGAAGGTAATTTGTAACAATCTCAACCTTTGATCTGTTCTGCCCGTCCTGCTGCCACCGATCCTGACGGAGTTCTCCGTCAACACCTACCATTTTCCCTTTTACAAGATACGGATGAAGCGATTCACCCTGCCTTCCCCAAACAACTATATCGAAGAAATTCGCCTCGTCTTCCCATTGATCGCCGTTTTTCTTGCGGCGGTTAACAGCGATTGAAAACTTGCAGACCGCCTGTCCGCCGGAAGTGTATTTCAATTCCGCGTCTCTTGTGAGCCTTCCGATTAGAGTAACATGATTTAAATCAGCCATACCTTTCTCCTGTTACTCGTCAATGCGTACAAAGAGGAATTTGAGAAGGTTTGCATTCAGCTTGAAGATTCTGTCAAGAATAATAATTTTTGACGGATCGGATTTGATCGTAAAAAGAACGTATTTTCCTTTCTTTCTCTTTTTGATTTCATAAGCGAGATCGCGTTCCCCGACTTCATCGGTTTTTTCAATCTCGACTCCGTTGGCGGAAAGATCGGATAACAAGTGATCCCGTCCTGCCCTGTTCTGGTCTTCTTCCATGGGAAAGATAACCGTGAGTTCATACCGGCGCATAGTTCCTCCTTATGGCCATATGTCTGACCGCTTAATTTTATTTAAATGATCAGAAAAGAGGTTTGGCTTAAAAAGCCGTATGTAAAACTAACAAAAATATAAAAAAGCGTCAATAGAGTTATACAAAAACATCGGTTATTATTTTAATATTTTTCCCATTCCCCGGCAAAAATTATTTCGTTTTCCATTTGAAAACCTGCAGCGTTTTTCACTTTTTCGGCAATTTCATCCATAAGGGAACGTATGTCAAACGCAGACGCGCCTCCTGTATTTATTATTATATTGCCGTGAAAAGGAGCTATTTGAGCGCCGCCTTTTTTATAACCTTTTAAGCCAAGCTCATCAATAATTTTTCCTGCGGGTTTTCCAAAATCACGGTTATTTTTAAAAATAGAGCCGGCGCATGGAAAAAGATAATGCCCTTTATTCGTTCGATCCTGAATATTTTCATTCATATTACCGATGATTTCATTTTTATCGCCGCGTTTTAAATTAAAACACGCGTTTAAAATAAGGCAGTCCATTTTTTGAAAAGGACTATGTTTATATTCAAAATCATCCTGATTAGTTGTAATTTTTTTAATTTCAAAATCTTTAAAATCAATTATTTCAGTCCACGCAAGCACGTCCGATATTTCGTATCCATAACAGCGCGCGTTCATGAAAACAGCGCCGCCTATTGTTCCCGGCATTCCGGCGAGAAACTCTATCCCGCTTAAATTTCGGGCGGCGGCGGTCATGGCTGCCGCATCCATTGTTGTACCGCTTTTAAAAACGAGAGTTTTTTTTTCCTTCTCCCTCATGGAAAAGTTTTCTCCTTTCCATTCGCCTGTATCAAGAACAATTCCCCGTATACCCCTGTCGGAAACTAAAATGTTTGCGCCGCCGCCGAGAATAAAAAACGGGATTTTTTTCTGCTGCACGTTTTTTAGCAAAGATGCGCAGAAGTACGGAAAGTTTTCCCCTTTTGGCTGAAGCCAGCAATCGGCTTTGCCTCCGGTTTTAAAGGCGGAATGCCCGCTCATCGGCTCATCATAGCGGACATCTGCTTCGCAGGAAAATTCTCTTAAACAATTTTCGATTATTTGAGCTATTTCATTTTTAAACATTTTTCCCTGCGCTGCGCATTAATATATTATTCATTGGCTGCGGCAATTCCAAGCTTTTCGGCAGTTCTATGAGCTTTACGCGCGATGCTTTCATTCCTGTCTTTTGTAACAGCGGTTATTTCCTCTGAAAGTCCCGCGAAATTATTGTTTGCCGCCATATCAAGCCCGTAGGATTTTTCAATAATTGTACCGCTTCGTAAAAATCTTCGGGTTAAATCTTCCATTAAATTTTTATCACCCTTAATTACAGTTTCGCCTGCAACTTTCAGTAATCCGTTGTAAAGAATTGTCTGATTTTTCGTTTTTGCTTCGTCAAGCTCGGCAATGAGTTTTCCCAAATTTTCATCTGCGGCTGTTTTCATAAGCATTTCTGCAGAAAGCATGCGGATTCGATCTGGGTTCTTGCGCTCTGTGAAAAGATTTCCAAGAATGTCAGTCGCTTCCTGATTGGCGATTTGTCCCAAAGCGCGGATTGCCTCGTCCCTGACATTCGGAACTTCATCGCGTTCAGCGCGGTATTGAAGGTAAGGAACAGCCGCTTCAAATTTACGTTCCCGGCTTGCCTGCGCCGCCGCTATGCGCGTGCGGTAATATGAATCCCTAAATGCGTCAAGAATTGCCCTGTCAACAGCTTCTCCCGAAAAAGGACCGAGCGCAGAAACCGCGGCTGAACGTACATTCGGATCGTTTGTACTGATGCAGTCAAGAACCGTGGCAAGACCTTCCTCATCGCCTATTTTGGCAATGGCGTCAAGAGCGGCGATGCGAAGGGGAATGCGTTCATTGGTGTTTGACGCAATATCAGCAAGAAGGGGAATCCCCTTTGACGAACCTGCCGCGCCTATCGCTGTTATCACTTCCCTTCTGTTATCATCGCCCGGATCGCGCAGTTCATAATAATTTACAAGATACTCTGAAGCTTCTTCAGCAAGCGCACTGTCGGCAGAACTTGCGCGTCCCAGAGCGCGGAAAGCGGTATTCAGGAAACGCCTCTCTTCGGTATCCAGAAGTTTTATAATTACAGGAACCGCTTCGGCATATTTTATCCTTCCCAGATACTCAATGGCAGATAACACTGTTTCATTCGCTTCGTCATCACGTTCGGTAATCGCTTTTATTGCCCTCTGTTCAAGTCCGTCTTTTTCACGCTCGCCGAAAAAACCGAAAATGCCTGATAAAATTTTCTGGTTTCGCGTACCGTCAACAAGCGTAACAAGTTCCTTGTCAAGATAATCATTTTTTTCGGTTGTGAGCGCCTGTATTAAAGAAACAATTTCCGTATCTGTTCCGAACCTAATCGTTGCCCTTCTGGACGCTTCGATATCCTGCTGCGCATAAATAAAGGAACCGGTAAAAAAAAACAAAAAGAAGAAAATAAAAAATGAACGAATAATTATATTTAAATTCCCATCAGCCGGCATTCGTGTAATTTGCTGAAAATTTTTACTTTTCATTTTCTTCTCCTCCCCTGTAACGAGATAAAAACTGTTTCTTGTATTCTAAAAACCTTTTTTCATTTATTGCGTTACGGCAGCCGGTCAATAATTCGTTAATAAAATATAGATTATGGTAACTTGCCAGCATGGAATATAATATTTCCTTTGTTTTAAAAAGATGGCGCAAATAAGCGCGGGAGTACTCTTTGCATACCTTACAGGCGCACTCCTTATCTATCGGCGAAAAATCAGAGGCATTTTCCGTTTTTTTCAGCGCAAAAGGTCCCTTATGAGTGTATACCCTGCCGTTTCGCGCTTCCCTTGTAAGCGAAACGCAGTCAAACATGTCAATACCATGTTCAATCGCGTTTAAGATATAATCAGGCGTGCCGATTCCCATTACATAACGGGGTTTTTCCATGGGAAGCATGGCAGCGGCGGCGGCAAGCGTTTCATAATACAATTGCTGCGGCTCTCCTACGGATAAACCTCCGATTGCTATTCCCGGAGTGCCAGATTCTACGCAAATATTCGCGCTTTTTTCACGTAAATCAGGGAAAAAATTACCCTGAACAATGCTGAAAAGATCGCCGTTGTAACCTTCATTCAAAGCCTTTTCCCATGTAAATTTTGTTCTTCTCAGCCAGTTTGACGTGATATCAAGAGCAATTTCTGCTTCCCTGCGGGAAGCGCCCCATGGAGAGCAGTAATCAAGCTGCATTTGAATATCACTGCCAAGAGCTGTCTGAATTGCGACAGTTTTTTCAGGACTTAAAAAATGTCTTGATCCGTCAATATGAGATTGAAACACCGCTCCGTCAATATTAATTTTTCGCAGCGCTGAAAGCGAATAAATCTGAAACCCTCCGGAATCTGTTAGTATATTCCGATCCCAGTTAATAAATTTATGAAGACCGCCTGATTTTTTTACGATCTCTTCTCCGGGTCTTAAATAAAGATGATATGTGTTGGATAGAATTATTTCAAAGCCGATTTCTTTTAAATCGCCGGTTGTAAGGGCTTTTACGGTTCCGTTTGTCCCGACAGGCATAAATACCGGAGTATTTACTTCTCCGTGGGCAAGCTGCAATATTCCGGTTCTCGCTTCCCCGTCACGGCACGTTATACTAAAGCGCATGCCTTATGTTTTCGCACTCCGCAGCAATACAAGCCCGATAAAAACAAAAATAACAACGGGAAACCATGCGCCGACAATGGGATGTATAATATTCAGACCCGCCATTGTCATGCAGAGCATTTCAGTAATGTAATAAATTACCGCAACAGAAAGACTTGTAAAAAGACTCATCAGAAGAATGTTCTTCCGGAATCTTCCTCCCATGGAAATTGAAAGAAACATAACGATAAAGGACGTTGCGGCAAATGAGTAACGGTGATAATAATTTGCCTGCACCTGATAATACGGAAGCCCCGACAAACGCAGATCGTTAATTAAAAGCCCCACTTCTTTGGCAGGAAGCTCCTCGACTTCCACCGCGTTTCTGTTAAAGGTATCAGGATGTTCATTGTAATCCGTATTTGCGTGAAGCGGATTTATTTTCAACAGCAAGCCTTCAAACTGGTAGATTGACGCGTTTCTGAATTCCCAGTAACTGTCGATCCATGAAGCTGATCGCGCGCGGATGTACGATACAAATTTTCCGCTCTCGTCCGTTTCGATAATGCCGACGCCGTTCAAAACAAGTTTTTCATTGTCAAAAAAATCAACTGAATAAATAAGCCTGCCGTTTCTGGCTTTTATTACAATATCTGAATGTCCTCCGAAATGATGCTGCCTTAGAGCGCGTCTTGAAAGTTCGTTTTTCACTTTCAAAGTGGGAATTACCACTACATCATCCAGATAAAATAAAAAGACAGAAGCCGCAAAACCTACAATTAATAGTGAAAAACTGAATCTCCAGAACGGAATACCTGAAGAAAATATTGTTGTAAGTTCATTTTTTGCATAAAGCTCTCCAATGGTATAGGCTGCCGCAAAAAGAAGCGATATCGGCAGTGCGTAGGAAAGGCTTCTGGGAATGAAATAAAAACTGATTTTTAGTATAGTCATCACAGGCACTTCAAAATTCAGATAACGGACAAGATTCGAAAAAAGATCGATTAACAAAAGCAAAAACACAAACATTGAAACAGCGACCAGAAATATCGGAAAAAACTGACGAAGTAAATATCTGTCAAGAAGCATTATATTCGGTTTTTTTGCACCTTGTAAAATCAATTCCATGAAATTCTTTATTGCGCCGGTGTATTTATCAAAAATCATTTTATGACCTTTTTTACCGCAAGCATTATACCGATACCCAAAGATAGAAAATTCGGAAACCACATTGACCAGAAAGGATGTGTACCAATTCGCAGACCCATTGTTTGTCCAATAAAAAGCATAGACCAGTATATTACAGAAATGATGGTTCCAAAAATGAAACCTACAGTCTGACCGCTTTTCTTTGCCATTAATCCAAGGGAAACAGCAAGAAAAACAAAACAAAAAGCCCCGAAAGGAACTGCAAATTTTCTGTACAACTCAATAAGATAAATAGATAATGTCCGATCAGTTATTATTGAGTTAACCGATCTCAGCTCGCGCATATAGCCGGAGAATCCGGACGCTCTTGAATTCCAGCCGGCTCCCTGCGGTCCTTCCCTTAAGGCATTTTCCAAAGCGCCTGCCTGTACTAAAAGCTTTGTTTTTCTTGCATCTATCCTTTCGTTAATGGAAGCTCTTCTTTCAGTTACAGACGTATAAACGTCCCTTGAACTCATTTCTCTGGGACTGATGCTTATAACAGCCTGGATAATATCTTCATTGGATACCCTGTATTGCAGAAGATCAGCCTGTGCATAGTCGTAATTATCCCAGGTAATTTCCTTTGACGAATGTATAAAAGCTTCTTCCAGTTCAAGACTCAATCCTTCATTTCCGGCGTCAATCAATTCTGCGGTTCCAGCCATTATAATACGGCGTTCTCCGTCGATTGTTCTGTCAAGAATGAGAACATTTTCAATGGCGTTTCCCGTAACGCCGCCTGTAACAATAATGGTATCCTTAAACCTTTTAACGGAATTTGCTTCAAGTTCAAGCGCTGGAGTAGAAACAAGAATCTTCCTCCATAATTTATTGAATTGAAGGGTACCTGCGGGAAGCAGAACGTCGTTCACAAAAAATGATATCAGCGAAATTATTATTCCCAGGGTTATTGCCGGAAAAAAAACCGTCTTGTATGAAAGCCCGGAAGAAAGCATTACAAGAATTTCATTATCTGATGTCAGACGCCCCACGGTCATGAGAGTTCCGACAAGACAGGCAAACGGCGCTGATTGCGCGATAATTGTAGGGAGAGCAAAAAGAATTAAAAGCGCAACCTGACCGAACGGAACGCGTTTAACAAGAACTTCCTGCGCCATTAAAAGAATTTGATTAACAAAAAAAATAAAAAAGAAAAAGAAAAAGGAAACCATGAACGAAAAAAGCATTTCCCTGAATATGCAGGAAAAAAGGGTAACGGATATATTACGCTTGCCTCCTGCAAAAATACTTAACATCCCAGTCTCCGCATTTTAAATAGTGTTTATCTATAAAGTCGGTTACTTTATGGACAAACCTTGCACTTTCCCGTCTGCAAACCTTGAAAATGCATTTTTTAAAGCAGTTTATCTGTAATGTGTCCGCATTATAGACAGACACTAAATAGAACCTGTTGATCCAAAGCCGCCGCTTCCGCGGGAGGTTTCATCAAGCGCATCAACATGAAAAATACCGGCGCGGTAGACAGGCGCAATTACCAACTGGGCAATCCGCTGCCTGTCTTTAATTATAACCTCTTCCCTGCTTAAATTAACAAGAATTACTTCAAGGTTTCCGCGGAAATCAGAATCAATTGTACCCGGCGAATTTAATAATGTAAGACCGAAGTTAATCGCAAGACCTGATCTCGGACGCAATTGTGCTTCGAAACCGGGAGGAAGCTGTACCCTTAAACCGGTGGGGATTTTTGCTCTTCCCAATGATGGAATAACCGCATCGGAATCAAGAAACGCCCGTATGTCCATCCCTGCCGCGCCTTCGCTCTCATACTGCGGAAGCTCGACGCGTGAATGGATCTTCTGTATTTTTATGGAAATTTCCATTATGCTCGGATAATTTCGCTACCGGCGCTGTCCATTCCTCTGTTTCCCGTTGTTGTCAGGCGCGCCGTCAGGATCAATTGCGTCAATATATGAAAGATTTATTCTACCCATTTTATCAACTTCGATCAATTTTACGGGGATCTGCTGCCCTTCTTTCAGCACGTCGGTAACCTGCGCGATGCGCTGCCGGGAAAGTTTGCTGATATGAACAAGCCCTTCCTTGCCGGGGAGAATTTCGACAAACGCGCCGAAGTCCATTATGCGCTTGACAGTGCCTTCGTATATTTTTCCAAGTTCGGGATCGGAAGCAATTCCCATAACGGCGGTTCTTGCGTCCTCTGCGTCTTTTTTATTCTTGCCGAAGATGGTAACAGTGCCGTCGTCTTCGGTATTTATTTTTACAGAATACTGCTCGCAGAGGGCTTTGATGTTTTTTCCGCCCGGCCCGATAAGAGTGCCGATTTTATCAATATCGATTCTAAGGGTTACGATCTTGGGAGCATAATCGCTTATTTCTTCCACAGGTTTGTCGATACATTGATTCATGACAGAAAGTATGTGCATCCTTCCGCGTTTTGCTTGATCGAGGGCTTTGCGCATGATGTCCCTGCTTACACTGGAAATTTTTATATCCATCTGGAAACCGGTTATTCCGTCTTTGGTCCCTGCTACCTTAAAGTCCATGTCCCCAAGGTGATCCTCTTCTCCGAGAATGTCAGATAACACTGCGAACTTGCCGCCTTTTTCATCGGTGATAAGACCCATGGCGATACCGGCGACAGGTTTTTTCATGGGAACGCCTGCGTGCAGCATTGAAAGAGTGCCGCCGCAGACCGACGCCATGGAAGAAGAACCGTTCGATTCCATGATTTCTGAAACCACCCGGATTGTATACGGAAAATCTTCTTTGGAAGGAACCATAGCTTTTAAGGAGCGGAGGGCTAGATTCCCGTGGCCTATTTCGCGCCGTCCTGTGCCTGTTCTGCCTACATCTCCGACAGAATACGGAGGGAAGTTGTAATGGAGCATGAAATTTTCCCGCTTGTCTCCGTCTATGTCATCGTAAACCTGCTCGTCAAAAACGGTTCCGAGAGTTGTTACAACCAACGCCTGCGTTTCACCCCTTGTAAACAGAGCCGAGCCGTGGGTGCGCTGTAATATGTTTACTTCGCATGTAATATTGCGGATATCATCAAGACCCCTGCCGTCTACACGTTTTCCTTTTTCCAAAATGGAAGAACGCAAGATTTCATACTGCATATCTTCAAATAATGTGTTAAAAAGTTTTTTCTGTTTTTCATCTTCAAGCTGCGCTGCATGCTGCGCGGCAAATTCAAGCATGACCTTTTTGATTCCCTCATGCCTTTCATGCTTCGTCGAGAGAAAACACGCTGTTTGAAGTTTAGGATAGGCTGCGGCGCGGATTGCATCAGCGTTTTCAAGGAAATATGACGGCGGAACCAAAGGCAGTTTTATTTTTCCGGCCATTTCGCGTAACTTTTCCTGAAGCGCGCAGAATTCGCAGATCATGACGTGCGCTTTATCAAGGGCTTCGATCATTAGCTCTTCGCTTACTTCCTTTGCGCCGCCTTCCACCATTGTAATTCCGCCTTTGGTTCCGGCTACTACTATTTCCATGGTGGATTTTTCTATCTGCTCGTAGGTGGGATTTACAACAAGCTCTCCGTTAACCTGACATACGCGCACCCCGGCTATCGGACCGTTAAACGGAATGTCAGAAATGTGAACAGCAGCCGAAGACGCAATAATGGCGAGCATGTCTGGGGGATTAACCTGATCTGTTGAGAGCGTTGTGGGGATTAATTGTATCTCGCGTCCGAAACTCTTGTCGAAAAGGGGCCTCATCGGTCTGTCTATAAGGCGGGATACAAGTATCTCCTTGTCTTTGGGACGGCTTTCCCTTTTAATAAAACCGCCCGGGATCTTCCCTGCGGCGTAATATTTTTCGTTATAATCGACTGTAAGCGGCACATAATCAAGACCTTCAAGAGGTTCCTTTGAAGAACATACTGTGGCTATTACAGCGGATCCGGCGTATTGAGCGAAAACAGAGCCGTTGGCCTGCTTTGCGATTCTTCCGGTTTCAAGGATCAGATCCTTGCCGGCAATTTGGAGTGTTACTTTTTGCATCATAATTATTTACGCAGTCCCAGTTCTTTAATCAGCTTGCGGTATCCGTCAAGGTTGGTGCGCTGAATATATTTGAGCATCCTGCGGCGTTTGCCTACAAGAATTAAAAGCCCCCTCTGTCCTGATTTGTCTTTCTTGAATTGCTTGCAGTGTTCTGTAAGCTGGTTGATTCGCTGCGTAAGAAGCGCTATCTGAACTTCCGTTGCGCCTGTATCTTTTTCGTTTTTCCCGAATTTAGCAACGATCTGACTTGCGCTTTCTTTGGTTAAAGCCATATTTTTCTCCTGTTTTACCCCAATTTTTTGTGATACTGGCATAAAAAAGGAAAAATGTCAAGATATTTATGGATTTATAGAAACACGCACCCGTATTTCCATTTACCGCCGGTATTTTCAACAACGGCGGCAAGCTTGTCTTTACAAAAAACAGCCGCTGATTGCCCGCATGAAGAACTCTCACACAGGCACGAAGGCACAGAGAAATCAAGAGTTTTATTTTCCATTAATACTTCAAGTGGCTTTCCGTGAAAAATATTTTGCGCTTCCTGCTCCGTTACGTCAAAATACGGCATTCCCAATAAACTAATAATATTTTTGTCAATCGGTTCAGCAAATTTTTTTTCTTCTCCGTGCCTTTGCGCCTCTGCGCCGCCGTGTGATATTGAAAAGGCATTTTCAAGTTTAAAACCTCCAACCTGCGTCCGCGACAATTCGCAAAGATGCGCTCTGCTGCCACAGGCAAGAGCTATATCGCGCGCAAGGCTGCGGATGTATGTGCCGCTTGAACAGTGAACAAAAATTTCAGCAAATGGAGGCTGCCAGTCTTTGAGTTCCAGTTTAAAAATTGTCACTTCCCTTTTTTTCATAACAGGGGTTTTTCCAAAACGGGCAAGATCGCTTGCGCGTTTTCCGTCGACATGAATTGCAGAGTAAGCAGGCGGCTCCTGCAGGATAGCGCCTGTAAAAAGCGGGAGAACTTTCTGTACTTCTTCGCGCGAAGGCGGCTCTGCCTGCGCTGTTTGATTTCCTTCTGGGTCTAAAGTGTCTGTTTCAATTCCAAAGCGAATTTTACCTGTATATTGTTTATCAAGGTGCGTAAACCATCTGCTTAATTTTAAACATCTGCCTGCAAGAACAATTAAAAGCCCCTGCGCGAATTTATCCAGCGTGCCTGTATGCCCGACTTTCGGCGTACCTAAAATGCGCTTTATATCGCGTAATGCGTCAAAGGATGTAATGCCGGGCGATTTATTTAACAATAATAAACCCAAAAACACCTCTGTCAGCCGGAAGCATTAAGTTCATCTATTTTTTGAATAAGATCAAAGCCGTCGCTGATGCTTGTATCAGCGTGGAAACGAAGGCGGGGAATTTTCCTTACGCGCATGGAAGAGCCAAGCTGAGATTGAATAAAACCTGCGGCGCTTTTTAGTCCTTCAACTTCATTCTCATTGATCTTTCCCCTTATATCGGAAACATAAACGTCCGCATAGGAAAGATCGCCTGATACATCGACTTTTGTTATTGATATAAAATTATTTACCCTGTTATCCTTGATTCTTCCTTCTAGAATGAGAGCGCTGATCTTTTCCTGAATTATCTGCCCAAGCCGTTGCGTCCTGAATGTCTGCATAATCTGTAAATCAGGAACTGAGTTTTCTTGCGATTTGGACAGTTTCGATCACTTCAAGGTTGTCGCCTATTTTGATATCGTCAAAACCTTCCAAACCGATGCCGCATTCATAGCCTGCGGCAACTTCACGCGCATCGTCCTTGAAACGTTTTAAGGACGCGATTTTTCCCGAATGAATAACGATTTGATCCCTGATCACATTGACAGTACAGCTTCGCTTGACATTTCCTGTTAGCACATAACAGCCGGCGATGGTGCCGATCTTTGGCACCTTGAAGGTTTCCCTCACTTCCACTGTTGCGATTACTTCATCTTTTGTATCGGGAGTTAACATTCCCTCCATTGCCTGTTTAATTTCTTCGACAGCCTTGTAGATAATGTTGTATTTTCTGATGTCAACCTTTTCCTGTTCGGCAAGCGTTTTCGCCTTGGGAAGCGGACGCACGTTAAAGCTGATGATAATGGCGTTGGACGCAATCGCAAGATCAACGTCGCCTTCATTGACAGGACCGGGAAGCGCCTGTATGACATGAAGCCGTATTTCCTTTGTAGAAAGTTTTTCAAGGCTTGATTTTAAAGCTTCGGCGGAACCCTGAACGTCGGCTTTAATGATTACTTTTAATTCCTGAATCGCTCCGTCGCTTATCATGTCATGAATATTTTCCATGGTGATTTTTTTGATCGTTTTCGCATCTTCAAAACGCTTTAGCTCCTGCCTCTTGGAGGAAAATTCACGCGCTTTTTTCTCGTCGGAAACAACCTGCAGCGGATCGCCTGCATTGGGGATGCCTTCAAAACCAAGAACTTCAACCGGCATTGAAGGAGTCGCCTTGTTAATTTTTTCTCCCTTGTCATTGAAAATGGCGCGAACTTTGCCCGGCCAGATGCCGGCGACAAATGAATCGCTTACCGCAAGAGTTCCTCTTTCTATCATAACGGTGGCGACAATGCCTCTTCCGTGATCGACTTTAGATTCTAAAATTTTGCCTTCTGCGCCGCACTGGAAATTCGATTTTAAATCCAGAATTTCCGCCTGAAGCAGTATCGATTCAATTAATTTATCAATGCCGGTTTTTTTTAAAGCGGACAATTCAACAAACATTGTCTGCCCTCCCCAGTCTTCAGGCATCAGCCCCAGATCGGAAAGCTGGCTTTTCACTTTATCGGGATTTGCTTCAGGTTTATCGATTTTATTGACAGCGACAATAATGGGAACATTCGCGTCCTTCGCGTGATTGATCGCCTCAATTGTCTGCGGCATAACGCCGTCGTCCGCGGCGACAACAAGCACCACGATATCGGTTATCTGCGCTCCGCGCGCCCTCATCCGTGTGAACGCTTCGTGACCCGGGGTGTCAAGGAAAGTAATGCTGCCTGTCGGCGTTTCCACCATGTACGCGCCGATGTGCTGGGTAATGCCGCCGAACTCTCCCGATACAACATCGGACAGCCTGATCGCATCGAGAAGTTTCGTTTTTCCGTGATCGACATGTCCCATAACAGTAACGACAGGAGGGCGAGGCAGCAGCAAAGCGTTGTCATCTGAAACTGTTTCGATGACAGTTTCGTCATAGAGACTTATAATCCTGACATCCGCTCCGAACTCCGCTGCAAGGATGGTTGCCGTATCGGCGTCAATCTGCTGATTGATGGTAACCATCTGCCCCATATGCATCAATTTTTGAATTAAATCCGACGCTTTTAAATTCATCTTGCGCGCGAGTTCGGAAACCGAGATTACTTCCATTATATCGATTGATTTCGGCACCGGGTTTGCGACATGGGTAATTTTCTTTTTTGTCTGGAGAAGTTTTTCCTCCATCTCCAGTTCTTTTTCCTTGCGGTTATAAACCGGTTTTTTCGTTATAAATTTACGTTTTGCGGGTCCTTTTCCCTCGGTAAGGGTTTCAGCCGGAACGGTTCCCATCCTGTTTGCCGGAGGACGGTTAAAACCTCCAAATCCGGGTTTGCCGCCGGGACCGCTTTTCGGAGAAAAACCGCTTTTTTGACCTTGACCTGCGGGACGCTGATTGAAATTACTTTTATGAGCGCCTTCTCCCGGTTTGTTTCCGCGAAGAGGGGGACGCGGAGGACGCTGTTGTGAATGCGGACTGCCGACAAGCTTTCCTCCGACCTTGCCGGCGACCGCCGCCGGACGCTGCGACGCAGGCATTGAACTTACGCGTGAATTATCCTTTTCAGGTTTTTTAACCTGATCATTTCTGACTGTATTGTCGCTTTGTTCGTTTTTCTTGACCTGACCTGTTTTAACTGATGGAGTGCTGACAACAACTTTAGGTTGACTTTTTTTGACTGCTGCAGCAGGTTTTTTCATAACAACCTTAACCTTGCGCCTTTCGCCTTCGCCGGGTTTAACAACGGGACTTTCCTCATTCGGTGAATGTTTAATCAGTTGAGCTTTTGGTTTTTTCTTATTGTCAGATTCTTCGGCCATAATAATCCTTTTTTTATTCCTCTTCCTCGTATTCAAAACTCAAGCCAATGCCGCAGCTTGGGCAAGTAGCCATATCTACCGTTATTTTCGCTCCGCACTCAGGACATTCATATTCCTCAGCTTCCGTACTGTCTTCTGCGTCTTCTTCATCAGGTTTTTCTCCTGCTTCGTTATCATACTCTTCTTCTTCTTCAACAATCTCAACATATTCCTCTATTAATTTGCGCAGAGCGTCGAGTTCAGAAGGAGATATTCTCTTTGCTTCAAGTTCTTCCTGACTTAAAGCAAGGAAGTCTTCGATAAAGTCTATGCCGTTATCAAGCAGGGTTTTGGCAATCCGCGCGTCTACGCCGGGAAGTTCGCTGATGCGTGATATTTCATCGTCGAAGGAATCCGTATCGCCAAAGAGCTGCGAAACAGCGCGGCGTGATTCGGCTGCAATGTCCATCTCTGAAAACTGGGTTTCTGTTTTTACATCGATATTCCAGTCTACAAGCCTGTTTGCAAGGCGCACATTCAATCCCTGTTTACCGATGGCAAGCGAAAGCATATTGTCGTTTACAACAGCCAAAGCCTGATGCTTTCCTTCATCAAGGATTATCACATCACGCACTTCCGCCGGAGACAGGGCGTTTTTAATAAAACGCCTTGGATCGGGATCATATTTAAGAATATCGATCTTTTCTCCTTCGAGCTCCTTGATGACAGCCTGAATGCGCACACCCTTAAGACCGACGCATGCGCCGACAGGATCAACATCCTCGCGGTTTGAATATACCGCAAGTTTTGTGCGAAATCCGGGTTCACGGACAATTTTATGAATCTCGACTGTTTTGTCGTATATCTCCGGAACTTCAAGTTCAAAAATAGCGCGGACAAACTCAGTATGCGTTCTGGAAAGAACAATATGCAGCCCCGATGAATCTTTTTTAACTTCGGCGATAAGCGCTTTTATTCTGTCATTTACATGATATATTTCCCGCGGAGACTGGTTTTTCTTTGGAAGGATGCCTTCAATTTTCCCAAGGTCTACATAAATGTTGCCGCTTCTTTCGCGCTGGTAATAACCTATTATAATTTCTCCCACTTTATCCTTGAAATCCGAATAAAGACTGTCTTTTTGAATATCCCTGATAGTCTCATGGGCTTTTTGTTTTGCGCTCTGAACGGCCATGCGATCAAACTGTTTTGGATCAACCTCCACAAGTATTTCATCTCCGATATCGGCGTCGGGATTTAATTCCCTGGCTTCATCCAAATCAATTTCGGTTACAGGATCGTAAACCCCGTCCTGTTCAACAACTTTTTTTCTGCCAAAAATCGATACTTCCAGATTTTCTTCATCGAACTGTACTACTGCGTTATCTGCACTCCCAAAACGTTTTCTGTATGCGGCAATAAGAGTATCTTCAATGGTCCGCAGTATCAATTCTTCAGGAATGCCCTTGTCCTGATTTAATTGACGCATTGCCTGCGAAATATCCGTTCCCAAATTATACCTCCTGTGAGGAATCAAGTTTGGCTTTGGCTATTATGTCAAAATCAAGCCTTATGATCCCATCTGTTGTCTTAATATTAATTCCCTTTTCGTCAGCAGTTTCCAGAATACCGGCTGTCCATTCCGTTATGTCGGTACGGTAACACCGTATTCCCCTGCCCTTGTAATGAATAAATTCAGAACTGTCTTTAATCAGCCTGTCAATTCCCGGAGAAGATACCTCAAGATTAATATCGCTCCCGGTAAAGACCAGTTCCAGCCGCGGAGTTACAGCGCGGTGAACCCTTGTACAATCATCCGTACTGATACTGCAGCCTGCCTTGTAAATCACCGCCTTTATTTGTGCGCTGCCGCGGTGTCTGGCAACGGTTAGTTCAACAAGGCTGAAACCAAGACCTTTTACCACCTCTTCCAATGACTGATGCAGGGAAAAATCCTGATTTTCTTGCCTCATTTTTCCCTTTACCCTCAGCATGAATAAAAAAAAGAGCCTCTCTGAAGCTCCTTTCCAAATGAAATGCTAAACTACAAACCAACATATCTTTTTTAAATATTTTTGTCAATAGAGCTTTTTTTATTTGGAGAGAGCCGCGGCTTCATCAAACTCGCTGTGGAGCAAATGTTCGGTAATTGCACTGAGCTTGTCCCTTGTGGATCTGGACCATGTCCTCTGTTTAAGCTCATTTAGGGCGTCTTTAGCGGTTTTTTTATCAAATAGCGCGCATGCTTTCTGTATAACAGCCAGTTTCTCATTTAAAAACGGAACATCTTCCGTACCTGAGTCTTCATTATCAGCGGGTTTAAGTTTATTTATAACTTCGTGCATTGATTTTAAAAAGTCAGGAAGAACGGACAATACCAGATCGACATTGTGCTCGCGTCCTGCCTGCTCCAGATGCGAAGCCTCTTCGGACAGCTCGCTTTCGCCTACATTCGCAAGAGCGCTTTTCATCGAATGAATATTAATAATCAAAATAGGCATGTCATCCACTCTGCGGCACTTATTTTTGCAGATGGCGTCCAGCACCTTGACGGCTTTTTCCGCGTCACGGATAAAAAATTCCGATAACTGCGCATCTACCGCTATATGGTGTTTCCCCGAAGCGTAAAGGATATTCCTCTGCCGCCGCGCTTCGTCCAGAACCTCCTGCGGCTGTTTGTCCCGGATTAACTTATTCAAAACACTATTTAACTGGCGGATATCGATTGGTTTGGAAATAAAATCATCAAAGCCGTTTGCCAAAAACATTTCCGCCTGCCCTGAAAGAGCGTTGGCGGTTAGCGCGACGACCGGCTGCGTGTAACCGAGACTGCGGACTAATTTTGTCGATTCAATTCCGTCCATTCTCGGCATCATGTGATCCATAAAAATTATATCGTATGTAAAGCCGTCCCTGATTTTGTCAACAGCTTCAAACCCGCTTAAAACGGTATCAATAGAAAGCCCGTAAGGAGAAAGAAGCCCGCGCGCAACATAAAGATTTGTCTCTACATCATCTACAACCAAAACCCGGCCGTATGGCATAAAGTCCTGCTTCACCTGCATATTTCTGACTCTGGCTGTATTTACCAGATTAAGCTTCATGAGGTTTTCAGCAAGTTCGCTGCCGATTGGGTTTGAATCAGTGCACCCCTGCAGCAGGCGGACAGTAAAGGTTGAACCCATTCCCGGAGTGCTTTCAATATTGATTTCCCCGCTCATCAGCTGAATTAAATTGCGCGTAATGTTCATGCCAAGACCGGTGCCTTCGGTCATTCTGTTTGTTTCCAGATTGAAACGGGAGAATTTCTCTCCGAGTTTTTTCAGCTGGTCAGATGTCATACCCTGCCCTGTATCGCTGACGTTGAAAACAAGGGTAACATTATTCTCATCTTCTCCCTTTTCTGTGTTAAACGCAAGCTCAATCTGACCTTCATTCGTATATTTAAACGCGTTTGACAGAAGATTATTCAATACCTGTTTTATGCGCAGTTCATCCCCGATAAGCAGCGTAGGCACGTTTTCATTTATCTTCAGTTTGAACTCAATAGGCTTGCTTTCGTACCGTATTATATTCAGCTTAACAATGTCATGAATTAAACTTGTAATATCGTACTGCGTACTCACAAGTTCGAGTTTTCCGGCTTCTATTTTTGAAAGATCAAGTATATCGTTGATAATGCCAAGCAGCAAATCTCCTGAATTGTAAATTCTTTCAAGCGCTTCCCTGTACGCAAGCGGAAGCGTATTGTCCTGAAGCTGGATTTCAGTTATTCCCAGAATCGCATTCATCGGCGTTCGAATCTCATGACTCATTTTCGCAAGGAAATCGCTTTTTGCCTTGCTGCTTTCTTCAGCGACTTCAGCTCTGCGCATCTCCGCTATCATCGCCTTAATTTCCCTTAAATCCCTTATGTAAGCGGCAACCGCGTATACTCCCTTGTATTTAACGCGAACCAGCGATACTTCTGTCGGGATTTGCTCTCCGTCAATATTCCGGTTCGTCCATTCAAAATTGCACTGCCCTTCTTCAAAAGCGTTAAATAAATATTTTTTAAAGAGTTCGCCTGAAACATCTCCGGAAGGTTGGGACTCGGGAGAAAAATCGAAAAATCTTTCAAAAATGGGTTTTTTGTCAGACAAACCGAATAATCTGACTATTTCATTGTTGCATTCCAGAACTTTATTTGTATTGTCAATCATTAAACAGCTAAGGGGAGTAGCGTCAAATAAAACCTGCGTACACTCATCGGCTTCACGCATTTTTGAGATCATGGATTTCATTTCGCGAAGATCGCGGGTATATGCGCATAACGTATCTTCATTCCTGTATTTAACCTTGACAAGCGTAATTTCGCACGGTATAAGTTCGCCGTTCAGTTTCCTGTGCAGCCATTCAAAACGGTGAAGACCGTCTTTGAACGCCTTTTTGACATTCTCCGCGATTTTTTCACTTGACAGTCTTCCGTCAAGCTGATATTCAGGAGAGAGATTGCTGAATTTTTCAAGATATTCATTTTTAGTTGATATGCCAAACAATTTTAACGCTTCGTTATTACAGTCAATGTTTTTGAAGCTGCTGTCCAAAAAATTAGCACATAACGGCATTGAATCCAGCAGTATTCGGGTTCGCTCTTCAGCCCTCTTTTTCCCGGCTACAATGCTTAACAGTATCAGGATAAGAACGAGCGCGAGCGTTAAACCCAATATCGAAAGAATGCTTCCAATATCCCTTAGGCTTTTGTAATATTTTTCCGAATATGCGATTATACTGAAGTACCAGCCGTTATCAAACTGCTGAAAAAAACCGACGCATTCATTCCGGTTGTAATCCCATACTTTCCTCTCGGAGATGTTATTGCCCTGCTGTAATGCCGCAACAATCGCTTCGCCGTCATTCATCTGCCTTAAATTTCTGCCCAGAAACCTGTCGGGGACAGGATGGGCAAGCACATTAAAATTTTTGTCAAAAAGTATTCCGTAACTGTCTTCCGTAACATGTGTATTTATGGCAAATTTTTGAATTTCATCAAGTTTGATGTCAAGACAGATAACGGCAAGCAGACTGCCGTAATTGTCAAAAATACAGCGTGAAAACGTAATAATAAGGATACCTGTCTTTATATCAATATACGGTTCGGTCATCCCGACTTTCCCGCCGGCGTCAATCGCAGTTTCATGCCATGGACGATCTTCCGCTTTATAATCATCCGGAGGTATCCAGCCGGAACTGGAAATATAATCCTCGTCAAAACCGATAAAATAACCGTAATAATCTATGGCATTTGAAATACCCTGTTTATTTTCAATAACATAATCCGAGATATGAAGCAGGTAATCGCCTACTTCATCCCGATCTGCGCCGCGTAGAATCATTGTGCGGATATTCTCGGAAATAATGCCCAGCGCGGTAGAAGGTTCCTTAAGACTTGAAAGAATTTTTTCCTGCGTACCCGAAATTACACTGTTTACATTGTCCAATAAATGCATGCGCTCAATGCCGCTCATATAATTGTAGCTTAAAAAAACCATGAGAGCGAACGCAAGAAATACAGAAAAAACCTGTACATGAGTGATTAAACCCAATAGCTTTTTAATAACGGAACGCATTAAAAACCTGCCTTGACAGCTTTAAAAAGATCCCTCACATCATAAAAAACATCAGTAATATTCGGATCGTAAAAAGATCCCGCTTTTTCCATTATTATCTGAACAGCTTCTTCATCAGTAAACGCGTTTTTATACGGTCTCTCTGAAACAAGCGCGTCGTATACATCCACAATCGCCATTATGCGTCCCTGAAGCGGAATTTCAACTCCCTTAAGTCCGCGCGGATAACCCGTTCCATCCCAGTGTTCATGATGAGTGCCAGCAAAGAGCCTTGCGTTCCTCAAAAACTCACCTTCGCCTGTTCTGGAAATTATTTTGTCAATTATCCTCTCTCCTTCAAGCGCGTGCGTTTTCATCTTTTCATATTCTTCTTCATTTAATTTTCCGGGTTTATTTACGATCAAATCTGTTATGGATATTTTTCCCAAATCATGCATCCGCGCGGATGAAATAACTTTTTCTTCATCCCATTCCAAAAGCTCATTTGCATATACATTATGCGCCTTCATCTCGTCTATAAGTATTTTTATATACATTGACGTACGTTCAATATGACCGCCTGTTCCCTTGTCGCGGTTTTCAACCATATCAGCCAGCACAGAAACAATATTATTCTGCATCCTGTTAAGCTGAGAAGTCCGATCGCGGATTATTTCATCAATGTTAAGATGTGTTTTAATTCTATTGAGAAGAACAGGCGCAGAAAACGGTTTTGTAATAAAATCCACAACTCCCATTTCAAAGCCGTGCACTTCTACGGTGGGATCATTGCGTCCGGTAAGAAAAATAACGGGAATCTCGGTAAATCTGGCATTGGCTTTAAGTTTGGAAAGCGCTTCAAAGCCATCCATTTCCGGCATTTCAATATCAAGAAGAATTAAATCAGGAACTATTTTTTCCAGAAGTGAAAACATTTTTGCCGCCGACGGCATTGTCATAACAGTGTATTGATCTTCAAGTACAGTTTCCGCCATTGAAAGATTGGTATCGCTGTCATCTACAATAAATATGGTCTTCATTAAATTTGAAGGACTCCTGTCAATCAAATCTAATACAAATTAATGAAAACATCAAGAAAGTATATTAACGTAAGTATCATGATAATAAAAATCATATTATTGCTTATTGTTAATAAACAGGAAAAATGGTAAAAATTATACATGCCGATAAAAATCCCGAAAGAACTGCCGGCTTATGAAGCTCTATCCCGGGAAAGGGTTTTTGTAATAACGGAAGATCGCGCAAAGGCGCAGGATATAAGACCGTTGCGGGTTGGAATAATTAACCTGATGCCGACAACAATAGATACGGAGACACAGCTTCTGCGGCTTCTTGGCAACAGTCCGCTGCAGGTTGATATAACATTCCTTAACATGAGCAGTCATATGTCAAAAAACGCGCCGCCGGGGCATCTTGAAAAATTTTATATAAGCTCCGAAGAAATTATCAGCATGAAAGTGCGCTTTGACGGTCTCATTATTACAGGCGCTCCTGTAGAAACCCTGCCGTTTGAAGAAGTTGATTATTGGGATGAACTAACGCGCATTGTAGATTATTCGGAAAAAAATGTTTTCTCAGTATTGCATATTTGCTGGGGAGCCCAGGCAGGACTTTACCGCCGCTACAATATTCCCAAAAAACCGCTTAAAAAAAAGCTTTTCGGAATTTTTCCTCACGCGGTGAATGAACAGTATCACAGTCTCTTCCGCGGGTTTGACGATGAATTTCTTGCTCCCCAGTCGAGGCACACGGAACTTGATCGGGACGCTGTCGCCGCTGACAGCCGTCTTACGATTCAATCGGAAACCGATCAAACAGGAATCTTTATTGTTACCGCACGGGAAGGAAGGGAAATCTATGTTTCAGGTCATCTTGAATATGATCCGCTCACCCTTGACCGCGAATACCGGCGCGACATATCCAGAGGCTTACAAATTGACGTACCGGTGAATTATTATCCTGATGATGATCCATCAAAAAAACCGGTCGTCCGCTGGCGCGCTCATGCAAACCTTTTTTTCGACAACTGGCTTAATTATGTTTACCAGGAAACGCCGTATAATTTGGATGAGTTAATTTAATTAAGCAGGGAGTGTTTTAATTAGAGTCTGTCTATAATGTATCCACATTATAGACAGACTCTAATCAATTATGAAAGAATAAAGTTGTTCAAAAACTTCAATTTTAAACAACTTCTTTATAAAAAAATATTGGAGGCGCATATGTTATACAGGGAATACGGGCAGACAGGGAAAAAAGTTTCCATTCTTGGATTTGGAGGCATGCGTTTTAAAAACGTCGATGATCATGACGAATGCGTCCGCATGATGATAACAGCGGCGCAGAGCGGAGTTAATTATTTTGACACCGCTCCCGGATATTTTGAGACAAGAAGCGAAACAGTATTCGGCAAAGGTTTTACTCAAATGCGGAAACTGGGGCTTCCATATTACAGCGCGACAAAAACTTTTCAGTCAACAGAAAGCGGAATACGAAGTGAAATTGAAGCGCAGTTAAAACGCATGGATATTCCGGTAATTGATTTTTATCATATCTGGTGCATAACGAACCTGAACAACTGGGCAGGCAGAAAAAAGGACGGCATCCTGCAGACATTCAGAAAACTTAAAGACGAAGGGCTTATCCGCCATATCTGCATATCAAGCCATTTAATTAAAAATGAAATCAAGGAACTTTTGATGGAAGGCGTTTTTGAAGGCGTGCTGTTCGGTTATTCGGCTTATAATTTCAACACCAGACAGGAAGCGTTTGATGCGATTATTGAGAAAAAACTAGGCGCTGTTGTGATGAACCCTCTTGGCGGCGGGGTTATCCCCGATCATCCCGAACTATTCAGCTTTATCCGCCGTGAAGGCGAGAGCATCACTGAAGCGGCGCTGCGGGTTCTCTGGGATCATCCGCAGATAACAAATACCCTCGTCGGCTTTGATACAATTGAGCATGTGAATGAAGCGCTACAGGCAATTGAAGGCTACAAAAGCCGCAGCGCCGCCGAGCTTGAAGAAATTAAGTCAAAAGCGTCCTCTTCGTTTGAAGGAATATGCACAGGCTGCGCATATTGTAATAGCTGCCCGCAGGAGATTCCAATCCCGCAGTATATGGACGCTTACAACCAGAAGCTTTTAATCAAAAATCAGGGCGATCATATAGGAGACCGCCTGAAATGGCACTGGAACCTTGAAAGAAGCGGCGCGGGAAAATGCACCGAATGCGGTCAATGCGAAGAAACCTGCACCCAGCATATCGATATTATTAAACGTCTTAAGGAAATAGCCGGATAAAACCGGAAATTGTTTTTAATATGCCCGCATTTATAAAAGAAGACAGGCTGCTTTTGGCAGCCGTAAAATACTCGATTCCTGTGCTGTTGGGATATCCTGCTATCGGTTTTGCGTTTGGTCTGCTTATGACCGAAGCCGGATATCCCTGGTGGCTGACATTATTTATGAGCGTGGTGATGTATGCCGGAGCGGGACAGTTCATTTCTATCGGACTTTTTGCCGCAGGAGTAGGTCTCTGGGAAGCGGCTCTTGTGCAGCTTGTGGTCAATGCCCGCCACATAGCATACGGGCTTTCAATGATAAAACGGATGACATTTTCCGGTTTCCGTAAATTGTATTGCATCTTCGGCATGACCGATGAAACATTCGCTCTGCTCTCCTCGCTGCCGTCAAGTGAAGAAGATGAAATCTGTGTTCCCGGTCTGAAAGAACCCATTCCTGCCGGTGGCAGAAGCAAATTCATGTTTCTTATAACGTTCCTCAATCAAATCTACTGGGTATCAGGTTCGCTCATCGGCGCTTTTACAGGAACGTTAATTCCCTTCAGTATTGAAGGCATAGGTTTTGCGCTGACTGCCCTATTTATAGTACTTATGCTTGAACAGATGTTCAGAATTCGAAAGAGCGGCATATTTTTTATTTCTGCATTGCCGGCAGTACTGGCGGTTATTTTCCTGCCTTCGCGCATGTCGCTTCTGGCGGCAATTGCCATTGCATTGGCAGTAAGTTCCATATTGTACAGAAAAGAGAGAATGCGGTGAAAACAGATACAGGCGAAGCTGCGCTTCTTGCCGTGATCATGGCGCTGGTAATATTTTTTTGCCGTGCATGCCCTTTTCTTTTTTTCCGCGGAAAAAAGCAGAATAACGGAACATCCAGCCGGACAGAGTCTTTTATTGCCTTTGTCGAAAAAATTGTGCCGCCGCTCGCCATGACTGTTCTGACATTTAACGCCATAAGCGCCTCTGTACTGGAAAGCGTAAAACAAGGCAGCCCCGGGCAGGCGGGGTCTGTACTTATTGCGGCGGCATTTACAGTCATTGTTCATATATGGCGGAAAAATCCCCTGCTCAGCATCTTCGGCGGTACAGCTATGTATTTGGTTATGGAAAGATTAATTTTTTTATAATATTCTGTTAATAATGTGTCCTCATTATTGACAGACTCTAATTAATTTTAAACTTTACTTGCTGACCGGTGCAAGTTCCCATGTATAATTCAACTCGGCTGCTGAAAAACCCGCAATATCTTCAAAATATCCCGGATCAAAAAATATCAAGCTGTTTTCTTCCAGATTTTCGATTTGCACCTTGCCGAAATGCTCCCAGTTATCATGCGAAAAATCAAACTCTTCTTTTTTTTCATCATGCCATCTCCATTGGGACAAACTGTTTGCCTTCCCGTCAGGCGTTGTAAAAAAATAAGTTCCGCTGTTTGAAATCATTAAAACATAGCCGTTGTAATCAGGGACAGTGCAATTAACAACAACCCATGTTCTGCAGAATAAATCCGCTTCAGGAGATGCAGCCACTTGCTCTGCTTTTTGTCCGTCAAGATTAACAGACTTCCCCGATCCGTCCGCCGGTGAAAACGACAAATTAACCTGCTGTTCTTCATTTTTGGCAAATTTAATGACGCCGAGATTCTCCAGATTTATGGTATCCTCCGAAGGCATCGTGTATTCGCCGAAATGCACAAGCTTCTTTGATTCCTCTCCTGAATCACTATTTTCCACCGCTATAAAATTATTATCTTTATTAAATTCAAAAGAAGAAAAATTGCTTCCCGGCGTTGTAATTTCCCACTTTTCTGACAATGAATTACCTGATTTTTCATCAGCAGCGGAATTATCATTCAATGCGGAAACGGAAGAAGTCGCCGCTACTGTTGTTTCCGGTATTTCATAGGGTATTCTTTCTTCCCGGATTATTACTTCATCAAATCCCGCTTTCTTAATTAATGCCAGATAATTTCTTATCTGGTTTGCCTGAAGACCTGATACCATAACTCTTGTAAGATCATTATATTTCTCATAAACAGGGTTAACGCCTTCTTTTCTTAAACGCGATGCCGCGTTATCCGCGTTTTGTAAAACCTTAAAGGCGCCTACCTGAATTAAATAAAGTTTAGCGCTGTTTAAATCCGGAATCCTGCCGATTATTTTTGAAGGAATATTTTGCTGAGCATAACAAAAACCTGCCAATAAAAGCAAATTCAGGGTAATAAAAATCCTATACTTCATAACCCGATCTCCTTATTATTTTGAAAAAGCTTCCATGAACATATTCCTTGCTTCTTCTTTTACCTGCGTAACCGCTGTCTCATAATTACCCTTTAAAGCGTTCATGTGCTGGTTATAAAACGCAACAAATTCAGCGTCCTGAAACGGATCTATCCGCACCTCCCTGCCAAGGCGGCGCGAAAGCTCCTCTTCTTTTTGACGAAGTTTGGGAGCGTACTGCTGCTTTATCGCCTGATCATATTGGGTGGTTTCCCGGGAAAACTGGCTTATAACCTGCGTTAATTGCTGGAACAGCTTGCTGAACTGTTTGTTGTTAATAATAACTGAAAGACCGTTACCGGCCGATTCAATACGTTTTTCATCATCTTTGTTATCTGAACTTACGGAAGGAAGGGATATCTGGCTGATTAAAACCTCAAAAATCCCCTGTTTCAGACTGTCTCTCTGATCGTCAGGTGTTTCTTTTATCTCCCTGGATAAATCAGCCTCTCCTGCCATAAAAAAACCGGCAACTTTTTTGCCTCTTTGCTTTGCGTTATACTGATCGATGCTGGATTTATCGCTTTTTACGCCGTTTGTTTTTTCCAGAGCGATTTCCAGAGCAGTTTTAATTACTCCCATTGTACTATTTTCCTCTTTAATATAAAATATAAGTGAAGTTGAATTTAATCAAGTTGCCTATGGAGATGTTTTAACAGATATGAGTAATGGAACTGATTTTAAAAAATTGGTACAAATGGACTCTGAATTAAATCAAATTCACGATTTTGACATTCTGTTAGAACGAATACTTTTTGAAGCCAGAAAAGTGGTAAACGCAGACGCAGGCTCGATTTATGTCAGGGTTCCGCCGGAAGAAGACAAGGACGGGCTTGAAAGAATAGCGATAAAATATTCCCAGAACGATACAATTCAGAAAACCATTCCGCCTGGGCAGAAAATGGTCTATTCGGTTTTTACTCTTCCAATCAATGAAAAATCAATATCAGGTTATTGCGCTTTAAAAAGAGCATTGATAAATATTCCTGACATGTACAATATCCCCCCCGATGCGCCGTATACTTTTCATTCAACCTTCGACATGATGACAGGTTATAAAACAACCTCCACCATGACAATCCCTCTTGTCTCTGATACAAAATTGATGGGGGTCATTCAGGTAATAAACGCCAAAGATGAAAACGAACAAGTCATTACATTTTCTCCGGACGACGAACTCATTCTGACGCATTTTGCAAATAACGCAAGCATGGTTTTACAGAGATCCTATATAACAAGAATGATGATTCTGCGAATGATAAAAATGTCGGAGCTTCGCGATCCAAAAGAGACGGGAACTCATGTAAACCGCGTAGCCGGTTATGCGACTGACATTTACGATCGATACGCATATCATAAAAATGTTCCGCGGGCGGAAAAGGAAAAATTCCGCGACATTTTTAAAATCAGCACAATGCTGCATGATGTCGGCAAGGTGGCCATTTCAGACACCATTTTGAAAAAACCCGCTCGTTTTACTCCCGATGAATATAGAATAATGCAGAATCATACAATCTACGGAGCAAGCCTTTTTAACGATCTAAGCTCTTCCCTTGATGTCGTATCAAAAGAAATAGCGCTTACCCACCATGAAAACTGGGACGGTACAGGATATCCGGGCTGGGTAGATCCTGTTACCAGCAAGATAGAAAGAGCCGATGAAAACGGCAATGCGCTCGGCAGAAGGGGCGAGGAAATTCCCTTATCAGGACGTATTGTCGCTGTTGCCGATGTTTATGACGCGCTGTGTTCAAAGCGCGTTTACAAAGACCCTTGGACAGATGACGACGTACTTTCAGAGATGCATAAGCTATCGGGGACAAAATTTGATCCTGATTTGATCGATGTTTTCTTTGAAATACTTCCGAGCATAAAGCAGACAAAAGAGCAGTATCCCGAAGGAGTTATCTAGTGTCCTGTCTTATTTGGTTTCAAAAATAACAAAATGCGTTAATTCTTTATTACATAAAGAATTAACTTAACATTTTATTCCGTTATTTGTGTAAGACAGGACACTGGAAATTTTTACCGTCATTACGGACAAAATCCTGTCAAGGCTGTCAGCGAACTTTTTGAATTCCTTTTTACCGTAATTGGCTGTTCTCTCAAAATCAAGACCGTTTTCCGCGAGCCCTACCGTAAAGTTTCTGATCGAAAGCAGTTCGTTTATATTATCCCTTGTAAATACCCGTCCGCGGTCATCAAGTACCGTGATTTCTTTTTCAACAAGTCTTTTGGCGAGAGGAATATCCCTTGTAATGACAAGATCGTTTTTATCCGCAAGCTCTACAATGCGATCGTCGGCGGAATTTTCCCTGTTCGGGCAAATATCCATCTGTACATTTGCGGTCTCTTCCGCTCCGGGAATGGGGTGGTTAGCTGTAAATATGAGACGCACCTTCAATTTTTCCGCTCTGCGCATAACAAGATCCCTTGCCGCTCTCGGGCAGGAATCTGCATCAATTAAAATTTTCACGCAGTTCCGGCGGCAGCGGCAAAGAGCGTGTAATCTCCGCTAAAGAAAATACCCGGCGTGTCTTTCGGGATAAAGAACGACTCACCTCTTTTAAACGTCATTTCGTCAATATGCAGACAACCTTCCGTTACAATGCAGACGGTGTGTCCTCTTTCAAGAAACTCAGCATCGCCGCCGCGCATCCTTATAAGTGAAAATTCACTGCACGGCGCTCTGTAATAATAACGATTATCGGATAAAGAATCGGGAGTATAAATCTCCGGTTTATACGGTTCGAATTTTAAAATACTCATAAGTTCGGGTATATCGATGTATTTCGGGGTTAAGCCTCCGCGAAGGACATTATCAGAATTTGTCATAAGCTCAACTCCAAAACCGCTGATATAACAGTGCATGATGCCCGCAGGAATAAAAACTGCCTGTCCCGGCTGTAGGGTAAAAAGATTGAGAAAAAGGGGCGATAAAATGGCAGCTTCCCTCGGATTTGAAACGGCGAATTTTTTCATCAGTTCCCATTGAAGAGACGATATTGTTTCTCCTTCTGTCCGCGTTTCTCCGATAAAGTTTGTAATACATTCAAGTTCCAAACCTGATAAATTATAGAGAATTCTTGTAAAAACCTGGAATAAATTCGCTTTTAAAGCCTGATACAGCGGAGAAAGAATTTCCCTTAACTGGGGAATCGATAATGTCAAGTTATCAAACGATTCGATGATTTCTTCGGGTTTTTTAAAACCCGCCATCAGGATAAAGGGAGTGAGAGCGCAAAGAATTTCAGGTTTATGATTTGAATCCCTGTAATTCCTTATAGGAGCGTTTAAATCAAGCATTGCCTCTTCTTCGCGCCTGAAACCGTATTCTGCCTGCTTCTTATCAGGGTGGGCCTGAATTGAAAGAGGCTTTTCTACGGCAAGCAATTTGAAAAGAAAAGGAAGATCGCCGCAGATTTCCCTTAATGGGATATTTTTATCACAAGCCTCAGACGGAGCGCCCTTGTTTGTTCCCATCCATAATTCCGCGTACGGAAGCCTTTTCTTGTTTTCAAAACCCATAAATCCCGGAAGTAAATCCTGAGATCCCCATTCGTAGTTTTTGATTTGATTTTTAAGCCTAATTACCTTTGTCATTGCCAAGCACCTTGTCTAGTTTGGATATTAGTGTCATCGTTCTTCTGTTAACTTCCGTTGATTCATTTTCAAGCTGCTGCTTTATTCGGTTAATCTCATCGCATAACAGATAGCCTGTCAGGACTGCGATATTTAAAGGTTCATTTATTCCGGAAATAGCCTGGGTATTTTCTATTGCGCAACAGTACTGCGAAAGGACTTTCTGCAGATATTCCTTGTCTTCATCTACTGTTATGGAAAATGAAGTTCCCAGAATGTCCAGAACCAGTTCATTTGCCATCAGAAGATATCCAGCTCTCTTTCCAAAGATAAATCTTCATCAGGAAGCAGTTCTTCCTTTTCCTGCACGTCTTCTTTTGGTATCTCAAAAAAAACTGTTTTGGGAGCAGCATCAGCCGCTCTCTCTCGCGTCTTTACAGGCGTTTTCTTTACTGCAGTTTTTTCCTTCAGGCTGCTTTCAAATGCTTCTTCAAACTGGCTTAACCTGTCCAAAGCGGCAATTATTCCGTCTTCTATGCGCCCCTGCTCTTCCTTAAAGCGCATAACGTGCACTTCAAGCTCATCTATGCGTCTTTGATTCGCTTCCAGCTTTTTTTGAAGATTTTCTTTTTCCGATATAAGGGCTGCGTTCTCAAGGCTTTTCTGCTGAACAAACTCAATCGCCTTGGTGACTTTTGCTTCCAAAAGCTGGACTTGCTCAAGGCTGATCATATTCTGGCTCCTTATTGATTACCGATAACAGCTTTGACTTTTTCAACAACTGCCAGGAAAGCGGCATTATCCGTTGCTGCCAGATGCGCCAGAGCCTTGCGGTTAATGATTATATTCGCTTTTCCAAGCCCCGCTATAAAACGCGAATAAGAAATACCCTGCTGCCTGCATGCTGCGTTTATCCTGATTATCCAAAGCCGGCGGAAATCGCCCTTTTTGTCTTTCCGATCGCGGTAAGCGTAAGACAGCGACTTAGCAAGCGCATCCTTGGCGGTTTTATAATTGGTTCCCCTCCGTCCCCAGTAACCTTTGGTCTGTTTTAAAATTTTTTTCCGGTGTTCCCTTCGTTTCGATCCGTCTATTGCTCTTGACATATCTACCTCTTAATTTGATGCTGTTATTTTCTCACCCGTATGGCATGAGCTGTTTCCTGATTACCGGTACATTATCTTCAGACAGTATACCTGAATGGCGCAAGCCTCTTTTGCGTTTGGATGATTTCTTCGTCAGAATATGGCGCAGATTCTGTTTTTTATACTTTACCTTACCGGTACCTGTAAAAGAAAAACGCTTTGCCGCGCTTTTTTTTGTTTTCATTTTAGGCATTTGCTTCCTCTTGTTTTTTATTTCCTTGGTTTTGGACTCAAGACCATGGACATAAACCTGCCTTCCATCGACGGCGGCTTATCCATAACAAACTCTCCCTCAATGCGGGAGAGTACGTCTTTCATCACGTCATAACCCAATTCCGTATGGGCAAGCTCACGTCCGCGGAACCGGATCGTGACTTTTACCTTGTTCCCATCAGATAAAAATTCTTTTATATGCTTCGATTTGAAATCAAGATCATGATCGTCAATCTTGGGCTGCATGCGGATTTCCTTGAGTTTAAGCAGCTTCTGCTTCTTCTTGGAATCACGCAGTCTCTTTTCATTTTCAAATCTGAACTTTCCGTAATCCAGGATCTTAACGACCGGTGGAACAGCCTGCGGCGCGACTTCAACAAGATCAAAACCCGTTTCTCTGGCTATTTCCAGCGCTTCTGCAACCGACATTATTCCCTGATGTTCACCTTCCTCCCTGATCAAACGGACTTCACGCGCCCGGATTTGTTCATTAACACGTAAATCTTTCTCTGCCAACTGGCCTCCTAATACTTCACTGCCTGAAAACATTCTATCAAATTCATGAATTGTTTGTCTAGTGTCATGTTGTATTAATGGTATGTAATATTCAGTGCTGTAAATTCACTATTCATTCCTGATTATTTCCGTACCGATTCCTTCATTGGTAAAAAGCTCTACAAGAAGAGCATGCGGAAGTCTTCCGTCAATAATATGCGCTTTCTCCACTCCGCCGTTCAGAGCCATAATACAGCAGTCGGATTTGGGAATCATACCCTTGCAAAGAACGCCTTCTTTCTTGAGGGTTTCAAGCTGCGAAACGCTGGCGGATTTTATCAGGGATGATTCATCTTTCAAATCACGGAGTATGCCGCGGACATCAGTCATAAGAACGAGTTTTTCAGCGCTCAGAACAGCGGCAATTTTTGCCGCGGCAATATCAGCATTAATATTGAGAGCCTTCCCTTCCGCTTCTCCGATGCCGTAAGCCACCGATGAGATAACGGGAATAATGCCTGTTTCAAGGATGGAGTCCAGTATTGTTATGTCAATCTGTTCTATCTCACCGACAAGACCGAGATCATCTTCTCCCTTCATAAGGCGGGCTTTTAACATTCCCCCGTCAATACCGCAAATACCGATTGCTTTGCCGCCTTTTTTTTCGATAAGAGCGGTAATTTCCTTGTTAATTTTTCCGCAGAGAACCATTTGTACGATATCCATTGTCTCTTCATCGGTGTAACGCAGCCCGTTTATAAAACGGCTCTCCTTGCCTGTTTTTTTCAGCATGGCTTCAATTTCAGGACCCCCGCCGTGAACAAGCACTGTGCGTATCCCGACGCACGCCATCAGAATCACATCGTCAATTACGGCATTTTTCAGCTCATCGCTCTGCATGGCGTTTCCGCCGTATTTAACAACAATTGTTTTATTCCTGAATTTCTGAATGTACGGAAGAGCGTGAACCAAAAGCCTGGCTCTTGCATCTGGCTGCATTCCTTCGTCACCTGAATTATTCATGACCGGTAATCTCCGTTTATTTTTACATAATCATAGGTAAGGTCGCATCCCCAAACCGAGGCTTCGCCTTTACCGTCTTTTAGGCTGATCAATATTTCAATTTCATCACAAGAAAGAATTTTTTTTGCGGTCTCTTCGCTAAAGGATACGGGCTGTCCGTTTTTACAAACCTGTATTTCGCCCTGTCTGCTTTTAAAACTTACATCTGTTTTTTCAGGGGTGAAATCCGCTTTCGCGTACCCAAGAGCGCATAACACCCTGCCCCAGTTCGCATCAGCTCCGAAACATGCTGTTTTTACAAGGTTTGATGAAGCGGCGGACTTTGCCAGAGTTTCGGCAGACTGCTCGTCCGCGGCTCCTGTAACTGTTACGGTAACGAGTTTTGTCGCTCCTTCGCCGTCACGCGCCATCATGCGCGCCAAAGCGATGCAAACATATTCAAGAGCGTCTGAAAAAATTTTAAAGTCACTTCCCTCTTCATTGCTCTTTATGCTCCTGTTTCCCGCTTCGCTGTTTGCCATAATGACAACCATGTCGTTGGTGGAAGTGTCTCCGTCTACGGTGAGGCGGTTAAAAGATTTTTTAACGGCGCGCCGGAGTATCGAGTCAAGAACGCCGGCTTCAATTGCCGCGTCGGTTGTGATGAAACAGAGCATTGTCGCCATATTCGGATGGATCATCCCCGATCCTTTCGCCATTGCTCCGATTCGCACAGGTTTACCGTCAATTGAAATTTCCACGGCAATTTCTTTCTTTCGTGTATCGGTTGTCATAATGGCAGAGAGGGCGTCTGAGTGTCCCTGCCCGTCACTGCGCAGGCTGTCTTTCAGGACGCCGATATTGTTCTCAATTTTTGTTATCGGAAACGCAACTCCGATTACGCCTGTTGATGCGACTGCCACTTCTTTGGGATCAAGCGATAAAGCGTCTGCGGCAAGATGCGCCATACGCCGCGCCGCCTTCATTCCATCGTCTCCCGTGCAGGCATTGGCGTTTCCTGAATTGGCAATAACAGCGCGGATTTTTCCGCCGGCGATATTTTCCTGTGTCAACGTAACGCATGCAGCTTTCACTTTATTCTGAGTAAACATCGCGGCGGCGGCGCACGGTTTTTGCGAATAAACAAGCGCTAAATCGTTTTTGGGGGAACTTTCCTTTATGCCGCACCGGATGCCGCCTGCCAAAAAACCCTTCGGCGCGCACACGCCGCCGGATATTTCCTTCATGTTAACCTTCCTAAAACAGCATTGGGATTGCATCAAGACCGGTTTTTTCATCGTATCCGAAAATAATATTCATATTCTGTATTGCCTGCCCGGCGGCTCCCTTCACCATGTTATCAATTGCTGAAATGACAATTAACGTACTTCCGTTGATGTCAAGATGAACGGAAATGTCACAGTAATTGGACTGCCTAACGCGGTTTGTCGAAGCTGTAAGTCCGGCAGGCAAAACACGCACAAAAGGTTCGTCCCCGTAAAAATTGATGAAAAGTTCATTGATTGCTTCCGCTTCTTTTGGCGCATGCGAAACAAGGGGAACATAAATCGTGCTTAAAATCCCCCTGTTCATAGGAGCCAGATGCGGCGTGAAAATAGAATGCGGCGCGGCGTATCCTGCTCTTTGCGCCATCACAGAAAGATTACGCGCAATTTCCGGTGAATGTCTGTGGGAAGCAACCTTGTACGGAGCTACGGAGTCAGCGCATTCGCTGTAATGAAAAGAGCGTGACAATTCCCTGCCGCCGCCTGAAGCGCCTGAAACTGAATTTACAATGATCGGCTGATCCTGCCGAACAAACCCTTTTGAGAGAACCGGAAAAATGCCAAGAGACGCTCCTGTCGGATAACAACCCGGATTCCCGACAATAACAGGCTTAACCGCTTCTTTAATTTTTTGTCTGTTTAATTCAGGAAGACCGTATATTGATTTTTTATGTAATTCAGGAAACTGGTATGTTTTTCCGTACCATGTATTGTAAGTTTCTTCGTCATCATCAAAGCGGAAATCAGCGGAAAGATCGATGTAGTTGATCTTTTTTTCCATACACGCTGCGGCATAAGGCTCTCCCACCGCATGAGGTAAAGCTGCAAAAACCACATCCGAAGCGGAAATTACATCTTCGGCTTTGAGAAGAGAAGCGGATATCCTTCCCAGAAAACCGGGATAAATATCTTCTATACGCCCGCCTTCAAAACTGACGGAGGAAAGCGCGAGCTTATCGATTTTCGGATGCCCTGAAAGAAGCCTTGTCAATTCGGCGCCGGCATAACCTGTCGCGCCGATAATACCCGCGATCATGGTTTATTATGCAATATTGTACAATATAAGGTCAATCAACAGCGCTTCTTTACTGTAACCTACAGCTTTACCAAGCATTAAAATTGTGATAATAATTTTTTAATGGACAAAAACAATATCAGGCTGCTGATAACAGCGCTTGTGATTATATTGATATTCTCCGCCTGCAAGACTGCTGATGTGGTTATAAGCGATGATTTATCTCCGGCTGAATTGGTGCAGAGGGCGCAGGAAGCGACAGACAGAAACCGTTATAATGTCGCTCTGCAGTATTACAAGGCGCTTCATGACAGAAACCGGAATAACATAGATTTGATAATAACCGCCGAATATGAAATTGCGTTTATTCATTACAAGCAGAAAAATTACCAGCAGGCGCGCAGTGAATTCAACTCTCTTCTTGAATATTATAACTCTCCTGATGCGGAACTTCTTCCCCAGCAGTTCAAGGTTCTGGCAAACATCGTTCTCCAGCGCATGGAAGAAAAAGAAAACAGGCGCGGATTTTTATTTTTCAAATAAAACTGAAGTAGTCTATTTATATCCGCATTATAAACAGACCCTAAATAATCATGGATACTTTTTCTTGAAGCCTGTAACCCTTGCCGACGGAGTAATGTCAAGAGGGGATCTCTCTCCTCTTGCGAGATATTGGTAACCTATGCCCGCTATCATCGCGCCGTTGTCTCCGCAGAGGGAAAGAGGCGGGAATATGCAGCGAAGATGTTTCTGACCGGCAAGGCGGGAACGAAGCAGGCTGTTAGCTGCAACTCCTCCGCCTGCGACAATTGTGGAAAGACCCGTATCTTCTGCGGCGTTTAAAAGCGCACGCAGGAGAATTTCAACCGCTGTTTTCTGGAAAGAAGCGGCGATGTCTTCGTTTTTAATCACGCCTTTCTTTACCTTAAACATCTCAAGCTGATTGACAACGGCGGTTTTTAATCCGGAATACGACACGTCATAACGGTGCAGATGGAAGCTTCGCCCGTCCATGTCCGCCGTAAATCCTCCTTTATGAAGAGACGGAAGCGGAAAGCGGAAAGCTTCGCTGTCTCCGTTACGCGACAATTTATCTATCGCTTCTCCGCCGGGATAGCCGAAACCGTAAAATTTTGAAACTTTGTCAAACGCCTCTCCTGCTGCATCGTCAATGGTGGTTCCCATCACCGTGATGTTGTCAAAGTCATCGGCACGGCAGATAATCGTATGCCCTCCTGAAACAAGAAGCCCCAAAAACGGATACTCAGGCTTTTGCGTTTCAGAAAGGCGCGGAGCATAAAGATGGGCAAGCATGTGATCTACAGCGATAAACGGAATGTTACGCGCCCAGGCAAACGCTTTTGCGAAGGAGAGTCCGACAAGAAGAGAGCCGAAAAGACCGGGGCGGTTTGTTGCGGCGACCGCGTCTATGTCTTTTACTCCAAGTTCCGCTTTAACAATGGCTTCTTCCGCAACAGTGTAAATCCATTCAACATGTTTACGGCTTGCGATTTCGGGAACTACTCCATTCCACTGTGCATGAAAAGGAATTTGGGTCATTATTACATTTGATAAAATTTTTTCTCCGTCTTCCACAACGGAAGCGGAACATTCATCGCATGAGGTTTCAATGCCAAGCACTTTCATTTTTATTTTATTATATCAGATGCCGCTTTAATGGTATAACCCTGATTTTTTAAAAGCGGAAATTGTTCGGCAAGAAGCGGCGCTAAATCAGGCGACCATGCATGGCCGATCATTACAGCGCTGCCGTTTATCTGCGCTTTCTCAAGACCGCCTTTAATGCTTTTCAGCATCGAATTTTTATTCTGTTCGTTATCAATAAAAACATCTCTCTGGGCGATTTTTATTCCAAGATCATGCGCAGCAGCCGGAGCGGCAGTCTCGGCGGTTGTTCTTGAATCAAGAAAATAAATATTATTCTCTCTGCAAAAGGCAATTATTGTTTTCATCGCTTCCGTGTCTATAGTTATTTTTGAACCCTGATGATTATTAACGCCGGCGACAGGTCCGACCTCAGCGAGATTTTCCGCAAGGATTTCCCTGATCTCATCTTTATTCATGTTTGAATAAATGGCGCCCGGACCCGGATTTTGCGCGCCGAGAGCTTCCATCGGCTGATGAAGGATCACCTCTTTTCCCGCCGCTCTTATTCGTCTTGCGGCTTCAGATGAATTGGGAAGTCCGGGAAGAACAGCGATCGTTAAAGGAAAGGGAATGCGAAGGAAGGGATCCAGTTCATGCAGATTATTTCCGGCATCATCAATGACAAATACAAGCGTCCCCTTACTTTCCGCAGGTTTTACAATTGCCGTTGTATTTAAAACATTTGTTTTTTGTGACGATGATGAACCGCGGGGATTTTGTACAGAAACAGAAGTACCGGTTTTAAAAAGTTCGGTGTTATTGTTATCAGAAGGAATGTTTTCAGCTTCAATTTCATTATTGCCATCATCTGAAGTAACATTTATATTGTCATGCACTTCAGGCATAAATTTATTCCAGTTCGAATTAATAAAATAAACCGCCAATAAAAAACAGGCAGAAAAAGATATAAAAATTACGATAAATCTGAAAGCTCTCATATTATTATGTTTAACAGAGCGTATTCCATATCGTTTTAGTGTTGTTTTCTTCCTTTGCTCCGTTTTTTTCATGTTTTTAATTATCGGCGAAAATACCTGTAAAAGGGAAAATTATCCGCCGTATTGCGTAAAATCCCAAATTTTTGGATAATAACGGAAATACTTGAAACAAGGAGCATATCAATAATGAAAAAGAAAATTATACTGGCGTATTCAGGAGGACTTGATACTACAGTAATTATTCCATGGCTTAAAGAAAATCAGGATTGCGATGTAATTGCTGTTTGCGTCGATGTCGGTCAGGTTTCTGACTGGAAGACGATTCAAAAGAGAGCTGTTTCTACAGGAGCTTCGGCGTGCTATATCGCCGATGTGAAAAAGGAATTTGTTGAAGAATATATCTGGCCTACCCTTAAAGCCGGAGCTGTCTACGAAGAAAAATATCTTTTGGGAACTTCCACAGCCCGCCCCCTTATCGCAAAAGTTCTTGTCGATTATGCGCGAAAGGAAAAAGCAGCGGCAATCGCTCACGGAGCGACAGGCAAGGGGAATGATCAGGTTCGGTTTGATCTTGCGATAATGGCTCTTGCTCCGGATATTGAGATAATAGCTCCGTGGCGGACATGGAAACTGAAAAGCCGCGAAGATGAAATGAGATATCTTGCAAGAAGGAAAATAGCGGTTCCCTTTAAAAAGAAAAATTCATACAGCGAAGACGACAACCTCTGGCATATTTCACACGAAGGGCTTGAGCTTGAAGACCCGTCAAATGAACCCCAGTATAAAAAAATACTTTTCAAAACTGTAACGCCGGAAAAAGCGCCCAACAAGGCTGAATATATTGAAATTGAATTTGAAAAAGGCATTCCTGTTGCGCTTAATGGCAAAAAAACGGAAGGGGTCGCTCTTATCGGTGCGCTTAATAAAATCGGCGGCGCAAACGGCATCGGCATTTCCGACATGATTGAAAACCGCGTTATCGGAATGAAAGTACGCGGCGTTTACGAAACTCCCGGCGGCACAATTCTTTATTATGCGCATAACGAACTTGAACGCCTGTGTCTTGACAGACAGACCTATTCGTTCAAGCAGCAGTTATCCCTGAAAATGAGCGAACTTGTTTACGGCGGGTTGTGGTTTACTCCGCTGCGCGAAGCGATTTCCGCCTTCGTGGATAAAACGCAGGAAGCTGTCAACGGCAAGGTAAAGCTTAAACTTTACAAGGGATCAATTAATTCAGCAGGCATTTCCTCTCCGACTTCGCTTTACAACCCAAGCCTTGCAAGCTTTACGACAGGAGAATTATTTAATCACGCGGACGCAAAAGGCTTTGTAAAAATTTACGGGCTTCCTGTTCTGGTAAAGGCTCTTATGGAACAGGAGAAAAAAGGCGGCTCAAGAGCGGTATCCGCTTCCGGAAAGAAAGCTGCGCCTAAATCCGGCATAAAAAAAGTCGCGAAGAAATAAAAAGATTTAATGGCAAAGGGAAATAAGCAAAATACAAAGAATTCTTCTTCAAAAAACATTGAACCCGCTCAGCCGTTATGGGCGGGTCGTCTCTCTGAAAAACCTGACGCACAGGCTTTTGTTTTTCAATCTTCGATAAATATTGACAAGCGTCTTGTCTTTGACGATATTCAGGGAAGCAGGGCGCATGTAACAATGCTTGGCAGACAGGGAATAATTCCAAGAGAAAGCGCCGTAAAAATCGTCCGTGAACTTCAGACAATATCCGCAGAATTAAAAGAAGGTAAATTGGTCATTGATGCTTCGTACGAAGACGTTCACTCCTTTCTGGAAGCGGTTCTTACGCAGCGTCTTGGCGATACAGGAAAGATGGTTCATGCAGGGCGCAGCCGAAACGATCAAGTGGCTCTCGATTTCCGCCTGTACCTTAAACGCTCAGTTCCCCTGATTCAGCTTGAAATATCAAAACTCCTTGGCATACTTCTTGACACGGCCCAGTTGCATGTAACAAGCATTATGCCCGGATACACTCATCTTCAAAGGGCGCAGTGCGTAACTCTTGGATTTCATTTAACAGCATGGAGCGCCGCTTTATCGCGCGATTATTCGCGTTTTGATGACGCGCTGAAGCGGCTCGATGAATGTCCCCTTGGAAGCGGAGCTCTTGCCGGTTCTTCCCTGCCCCTTGATCGTAAAGCGGTTTCTGACGCTTTAGGTTTCAGCCGTATTTCCTTAAATGCGATGGACTCCGTCGCTGATCGCGATTTTGCTCTGGAGTTGTCGTCCGCATGCGCAATCACCATGGTGCACCTTTCCCGTTTCTGCGAAGACATTATTTTATGGGCAAGCGAAGAGTTTAAATTTATTGAACTTGCAGAGAGCTGGAGCACCGGCTCTTCTATAATGCCGCAGAAAAAAAATCCTGACTTTGCAGAACTTATCCGCGGAAAAAGCGGACGAACTATAGGAAATGCAGTAACGCTTTTCACGCTTTTAAAGGGATTGCCATACGCCTACAACAAGGATTTGCAGGAAGACAAGGAAGCGTTATTCGACAGTATCGACACGCTGAGGGACTGCCTTGGCATGTTCGCAGGAATGATAAAAACCGCCAAATTTAACCTGAAACGCATGAAAGCAGCCTGTACAGGAGGTTTTCTTGAAGCAACCGATACGGCTGAATACCTTGTCCGTAAGGGGCTTCCTTTCCGCGCCGCCCATGAAACCGCCTCTTCCATTGTCCGCGAATGTATTGAAAAAGGGCATAGGCACATAAGCGGTCTTAACCTAGACGAACTTAAAAAACACTCTGAACTTTTTGAAGAAGATATTTTTAAAACGATAACTCCTGCTGCCTGTATTAAAGCGCGCGATCTTCCCGGCGGTCCATGTCCAAAAGAAGTCAGACGCCAAATTAGGGTTCTAAGAAAAAAAAATCAGATAATTTTTTAATATGAACGATACAGAGAAATTTATTAATATCATTGAAAAATTCATAAATCTTGCGGCAGTGCGTTTGAGCGATGATGTTATGTGCAAACTCGGCGAACTGCGCGCTGCCGAGGATTCGCCTGTACAAAAGGCAGTCTACGACAGCTATTTTGAAAATTTTAAAATGGCAATTGATAAAAATTGTCCCTGCTGTCAGGACACAGGGATGCTTCAGTTTTACATAAAAAGCGGAACCGCGTTCCCTCATATTGATATAACAGAAGATATTTTAACACAGGCGGTACGCCGCGCAACCTCAAGCGTTCCGTTAAGACCAAACGCCGTGAACATTTTCGATGAAAAAAACACGGGCGATAACACAGGAGAGCGCTGCCCGTGGATTAGCTGGGAGATAGTCCCCGGCTGTTCAGAAATGGAAATAACCCTTTATTTCTCGGGAGCAGGGTGCAGCCTTCCCGGGCAAGCAAAAGTTTTTAAGCCCTCTGACGGGCTTGAAGCGATCATTCCTTATGTATGCGAAATTATTACCGGTCCAGGCGTCAACGCCTGCCCTCCACTACTTGTCGGTATCGGACTTGGGCATAATATCGAAAACGCCGCGCTTTTGTCAAAAAAAGCGTTATTAAGACGCATGGGAACAGAACATCCACATCCAAAAGGAGCCGCGCTTGAAAAGCGCATAACGGAAAAACTTAACAGCCTTGGTATGGGCGCTCAGGGGCTTCGCGGGAACAGGGCGGTGATGGGAGTTCATATTGAGTCTTCCGCAAGGCACACGGCGACAATAGCCTGCGCGGTAAATGTTTCCTGTTATGCGCTTCGCCGCGGAATAATCCGTTTGAAAGGCGATCTGTCTTATGAGCTTGTCGGTTACAAGGGAGCGTCTTTATGAAAATAATAGAGCTTCCGTGTAAAGACCAAGATATCCGCAGTTTACGCGCAGGCGATATATTCAGTTTATCAGGCTTGCTTGTAACAGGTAGGGATGAAGTTTATCACCGTGTTGTCGAAGAGCGCATAACGCCGCCTGTGGATTTAAAAGGAATGGCGATCTGTCATGCGGGACCGATTGTAAAGGAAAAACCGGACGGCGGATACGAAATTGTTGCCATAGGACCGACTTCTTCCATCCGCATGGAAAAATGGGCTTCTGACTTTATAAAAAAAACCGGCGTAAAGATAATGATCGGCAAAGGCGCGATGGGAGAAAAAACCGCCACCGCCTGTAAAACCTACGGGGCAATTCACTGCGTATATCCCGGAGGATGCGCAGTGTTAGGTGCAAGCCAGATAGAAAAAATTGAAGACTGCATATGGAAAGAATTTGGAATGGCAGAAAGCATGTGGGTAATGAGAACGCAAAGCTTCGGTCCTCTGATCGTCAGCATTGATACTCAGGGAAATAATCTATTCATGGAAAATTCCCTGCATTACAACAGGGAAGTCGTTCAGAAACTGAAAAATTAAATTAGCCGCTATTGGACTTGCTCGATAACCCGGTTGGCTGTCTCACAAGTCCTTTTTCTTTTTTGGCATGAAAATCCTGTTCAGCGCAAGCGTAAAAAGCGCGATGAAGCCGCAGCATAAAAAAAGCCCAAGCATACCTTTCCACATTATGTGCAATGACGCGATTAAATCAGCTGTATTTATTTCCATGGTTTTCTCCTTATCCTGCAAGATATCCAAGCACAAGGCTTAACACAAGACCGCTTGCCGCAACTGAAGCGACCTGTCCCGATACATTGGAGCTTACGGCATGCATCAATAAAATGTTTTCGGGGTCTTCCTTGAGCGCCATCCGCTGAATTACGCGCGCCGACATCGGGAAGGCTGAAATTCCTGTCGCTCCTATCATCGGGTTAATCTTTGTTTTAAGAAAAATATTCAGGAATTTTCCGAATAAAACGCCGCCTGCTGTATTTATGATAAAGGCAATAAGACCCAAACCCAGAATCATAAGGGTTTCAAGCTGAATGAATTTTTCCGCTTGCAGAGTAAAGGCAACTGTAATGCCCAATAAAAGAGTAATCAAATTCGCAAGAGCGTTTTGAGCTGTTTCAGAAAGAGCGCGTAACACCGTGCATTCCCTGATTAAATTACCGAACATTAAAAAGCCGATAAGCGAAACTGCGGCGGGAGAAATAATCCCGACAATGAATGTAACCGCGATGGGGAAAATAATCCTTACAACTCTGGGGATTTCCTTGTCTTCGACAGGAGCCATGCGGATCATGCGCTCTTTTTTTGTTGTGAGCAGTTTTATAACTGAGGGCTGAATAATCGGCACAAGAGCCATATACGAGAATGCCGTAACAAGTATGGGTCCGATATATTTGGACTTTAACAAATTGGCGACCAGGATTGTAGTAGGTCCGTCCGCCGCGCCTATAATCCCGATAGCAGCCGCATCGTTCATGCTGAATCCCAAAAGTATTGAAACAGTGATCGCGGCAAAAATGCCGAAGTGAGCGGCAGCGCCGAAAAAGAAGTAATAGGGGCGCGAAAGAAGAGGTCCAAAATCGATCATGGCACCGATGCCTATAAAGAGCAACAGGGGCAATATTTCAGAAGATGCAATGCCGGTGTTATAGAGCCATTGTATCGGCCCGTGAACCAACTCGTAAGTTCCGCCCATATTCATCATCTGATCAACCGCGCCGCTTAACGGCAGATTGACAAGGATCGCTCCAAAACCCATAGGCAGAAGAAGAGCCGGTTCATACTCTTTTTTAATCGCCAAAAATATCAATATAATGCCGACAGCGTACATTACAATATCTTTCCATGTAATATACGACAGGTTTACTAAAATAAATTCCATGTTGTCCTCTTTATAACGTATCGTAATATATTTTTGATTATATGTCAAAATACCGATAATAAATATACTTTGCCATGATAAAACATCATTTAATAATTTTTCTTTTGATCGCGGTAAGTATGCCGCTGTTTGCGCAGGATTTATCCGTTGAAAGCAGGGATTTAAGGCTTGAATTAAGAGCGGACGGCGGTTTCCATCTATTTATCAGAAAAAAACCCGATATTTCCTCGGTGCTTATTACTGAATCAACCAGAGACCCGCTGATGAGGGAAAACAATTACGCTTACCGTGCAGGAGAATGGAACGTAATAAACGGCGATGAAATACGTATTTTAAACGGTGCACCGATTTCCAGGGAAAGCAGGATTTATTCACTTATTTCTTCTACTGTTGTAAACCATCCAATTCTGGGACCGTCTTTTCATATTTATTTGCCGTACATTCTTTATTTTGGATATGAGGGAGGCCGCCATGGAGAGGTTTATCTGACCGACGGCGCTTTTTTAAATATTCGCGCCTTCAGTCTTCCTTACGCCGACTACCGCGGAACCTTCAGGGATAATCCTTTTATTCTTGAAGCAAGGCAGGAGAGCGCTCCCGCCGCGGGCACATACATGAATGAAACGCTTTCTGCGTTCACAGAAATCGCCAAATCCGGCAGCGGAGATATTATTTATTCAAGAAACCCTGACGATATAACTGAACTGATCAGAAACGCTCTTTTACGGGAAAGAGGCAAATCTCTTGATATTGTTATTTGTCTTGACACGACCAACAGCATGAAAAAATATATTGATTCTGTACGGGAAAAACTTGTTCCGATGTTAAGTGAAATGCTGACAGGTTTTCCTTCTTTCAGAATTGGAATGGTTTTATTCAAGGATTATTATGACAGTTATCTGACAAAAATAATTCCTTTCACAGACGATTTTATCAAATTTCAGGACGAATTAAACTCAATTCGCGTAACAGGAGGAGGCGACATTCCCGAAGCTGTCTACGAAGCCCTGTATGACGGAGCTCTTAAATTTGACTGGAACGCGCAATCCAGAATAATGTTTTTAATCGGAGATGCTCCTCCTCATCCAAAACCAAGAGGGAAAATAACAAAAGGGATGGTTGATAAGGCGGTTGAAGAAAAAGAGATAAAGGTTCACGCAATGATACTTCCCCAATAAATACACACGGAGATAATTTAATGAACATTTTAAACGCTGTAATTCTGGGAATCGTTCAGGGGCTTACAGAATTTTTACCTGTAAGCAGTTCAGGACATCTTGTTATTTTACAGAAGTTATTTGATATAAACGAACCTGGGTTGTTTCTGGATACCATGCTTCACTTCGGAACATTACTGGCGGTCTTTGCTGTGTTATGGAAAGATATTCTTGATCTGTTAAAAAAACCGTTTCAGATGCTGACTTTATATCTAATAATAGCGACAATACCCGCAGTAATCGCGGCTCTTCTTTTTAAAGATTCCATAGAAGAAATTTTTAAATCGGCTCAATTTTTGGGATGGTGTTTTTTAATAACAACAGCTCTATTAATCACCGCCGAATTACTATCAAGGCGCGCTGTTTCAGCCAATAACCAGAAACCAAAAAAAAGCATGAACTGGATTGACGCTCTTGTAATCGGCATCATGCAGGCAATCGCGATTCCTCCGGGGATTTCGCGGTCAGGAGCGACAATAAGCGGCGCGCTCTTTCGAAGACTTGATCGTGATTTCGCCGCGCGTTTTTCATTTCTGCTTTCAATCCCCGCGATACTGGGCGCTTTGGTTCTGCAGGTAAAAGATATTTTTGATTCAGGCGCGTCGGAAATAGCGGATTTAAACATCGCGGCTATAATAACAGGAACAGCGTGCGCCGCTTTAGTCGGTTTTTTTGCAGTTAAATTTATGTTAAAAATAATCAGGGAAAAATCGCTCTTTGGGTTTGCAATTTATACAGGTATCCTTGGCATACTGATAATTTTTGATCAAATGGTGACGCATATCGCTTTTTAAAGAATTAATTCTTCTTCATCCTCGTTTTTTTCCAGGGTAGTTTCGCAAAGACCAAAACCTTCGTTTTCAAGGTTTCCTGCAGGTTCAACGTGGACCATGATATCGTAAACATTGTGAATGCGCGACTTAATCGCTTCTTCAACTTTATAGGCGATCCAGTGCGCTTCTATCACAGTTTTGTTAGGTGCAACTTCAATATCAACGTCGATGTCCCAGAGCCCTGCTATCCGGCGCATCCGCACCCTGTGCGGTCTGCCGGCTTCTTCAACGGAATTAACAGCGTCAAATAAAAGCCGGTAGTAGGCTTTGTCTGAACCTCCGTCCATAAGCTCGGTATTCGTTTCCAGAAAAATCTCAATAGCCGACTTTATCACCCATATTCCGACAAGCAAAGCAGCCCAGGAATCGATAAGTCCAACATTAAAGATCATCGAAAGACCAAGACCCGCAAGCACTCCGACAGAAAGAAGTACGTCAGCTGACATATTTTTGGCGTTTGCCTTTAACATCGCAGAGTCGGCTTTTTTACCGAACAAAAAGAGCGACCATGCAAGAAAAAGTTTTCCCGCGATCGAAACAAGAGTCACTACAAGAGCCGGCAAAGAAGGCACTTCTCTCTCCACTCCGAAAATAATGTCTTTTGCCGAACTGAAAATAAGCTGCGCTCCGGCAAAGAAAAGCAAAAACGAAAGAATTGCCGTCGCTATCGTTTCCGCTCTTCCGTGTCCCCACGGGTGGGTTTCATCGGCGGGACGGGAGATTATTTTTGCCACAACCAAAGACATTACCGCAATGAATACGTCAACAGAGGAATCGATACCGTCGCCGATCACAGCAAGGCTTCCTGCGTTAATGCCTGCTGTTATTTTAACAGCGGCAAGAGCGGTGTTTCCGAACAGAGCTGTCAGCGAAGCGATTTTTATAATATGCGCTTTTTTTTGGTTTATATCAGCCGGTTCTTTGCTCATCACTTTATTGTGAAGCTATTGTGTATAAAAGTAAAGAATACAAGTTATTTTTTCTTTTATTTTTGACGCCAATTTTACGTATGTGGATTTAAAAAAAAACAATAGGCGGTGGAGCAAGCCGTTATCATCTTGTAATAATGACAAAACTATTCGTCTACAGGCACATGACAGAAGCGTGTTCAAGCTAGTGTCCTGTTTTTTTCAAATGACAGGACACTAGATGACCGCAAAAACGTCGCGTGAAAACGTATTGTTCATACGGCTTGCAAAAGGACAAAAACCGAATTTCAGAACACTGGACGAATTTAGTATGGAAGCGAAGAAAATTACAGTTACCTTGAAAACAAAGGGATTGCGGCGGTTATTTACCGGTTTGATTTTCCCTTTAACAGAAATATATTAAGTACAGACAAAGCAAGTATAAGGCAGCTCATCATTATTAAAAACGGACGGTATACCTCAACGCAAAGCATTACCGAAAGGCAAAATCCGGTCATCTTTAAGGGAATCAGGAGGTGCAGACAGCCAAGTAAAATAACCGAATAGTTCAGACCTTTAAGAAGTTCCCTTGATTTGCCGAAGAACAGCATCAATACGCCTGTTATACTGATTGTTCCCGCTACGCCAAGCAGGGTCTTCATTGTCCAGTAGCAGCGCATTGGTCTGTTATTCATCCTCATCATTTCAGTGCATGGGTAAAAAGAGTTAAGGGTTCCATAAATTGCAAGCGTTCCAAGAACAGCGAATAAAACACCCATAATGCTCTGCTTCCTTGTTATTTTTTCGTGGCTGATTAAAAACAATAGAAGACCAACGGCAATTACGCCTGCGGCAATGTGGGATAAAAACCTTGCTGTTCCCAAATACATCATTGTTTCACCTGCGCGCCAGTCTCCTTCTATTTTTCCGTCTGCTCCGTAAGTATAATATTGGAAAAACACCGCTATAATAAAAAGAGCGAAAATTCCAAGCGCTGTAATAATTAACGCCGATAAATTTACTTTCTTCTGATTCAACATAAAAATACCTCCAAACATATATAACAAATATTATTTATGAGTACCGGAAATTAGTCCATAGAATTTTAATATCTCTTCCAGTTCCTGCTTTTTAACAATGTTCCGTTAATACGTCCGCGAGAGATTCTTTTCACATTCTTCGCGTGTAATCACACCGCTATTGCAGCGCGCCATAATCCCGACATCCTGCGTTTTCAGTTTATAACGCAACCAGATAATTATTGCCAATATGCTGCCAATTCCGGGCATTAAAGCGTAAACTGTCCAAAGCCCGCTTAGCGCAGAAGCGCTTTGCGTAATGCCGAGAGCAGCAAGTTCCGCGAAGCTTGACGCGGCAACGCTTTTCCAGCCAAACCAGCCGAGAATGGCAAGCCCGAGTGAAGCGGATACAGCGCTCACCAGTTTCATGGTAAAAGTCTGGATTGCAAAGGTTATGCCTTTTGCCTCGATTCCTGTTTTATATTGCCCGTATTCAGCGCAGTCGGGAGTGAACATGAACTGCAGCACAAGTACGCCGCCAAGCGCAATTCCGCGAAATACACATAGTATCAGGTGCGGAACAAGAACAGGACCAATTAACCATATAACGACGGATAAAACCGAGTATACTGCGGCAAAGAAAATAAACATCCTGTATTTATCGATTTTCTTAAGAAGAGACGGCATGAAAAGGGAAATAATAACCGCAGGCAAAAAAGATGTCATCGCGACGACTGAAGCAATCATGGCGCTGTTAAACAGGTAAAAACAGGCGAATTGTAAAACGCTTGTGGCAGTGTTAAACCCAGAAAACAAAAGCAGTCCGCCGTAATAAATGAAAAGATATTTATTACCGGCGAAATATCGGAACATTTCCCTGATGGTATAGGAATTCCCGGCAGACTCGCTTTTAAGCGCGCCTTCCCTGCCGTTTATACAAAGCCAAATCATCGTAACAGCGGCGATTCCGGCAACTATATATGAAATTGATGTGAATGAAAGCCCCACCTGTTCAGCCGGGAGAACATAACCAAGACCCATCGCAAAAAGCACTCCAAGATACGCGGTTATGCGGCTCTTTGTCATTAGGTCTGTACGCTCTGCCTGGGCATTTGTCATGGTGGTTACAAGTCCGTAAACCGGCACATCGCAAAGCGTGTACGCAGTATCCCAAAGTATATAAGAAACTGTAAACCATATAAGCTTTGCGCTCACTCCAAGACTCTGCGGAATGCTGAACAGAAGCAATGTTGATATGATTATAGCCGGCAGTGAAATACGTATCCATGGAATGAACTTGCCGCCTTTCCTGAACTTAAGTTTATCCATCAGGCTGCCAAAAATACAGTCATTCACCGCGTCCCATATTTTAACAACGATAAGCACACCCGCAACAGAAGCGGCATCAAGCTCGCATAACAACAGGTAGGAAGTAAGGAACATAAAGACGTATGTGTATACTGTGTTTTGTCCCGAAAAATATATTAAATAGCTGCGGCGTTCTTTCGCAGTCGTAAGCCAGCCGGCGCTGTCCTGCAGCTTTTCATTCATATTTGTATTTTAGCACGCGATTTCCTGAACAACAATTAAAACAGGTTTTTATATTGATATATTGCGTTGACAGATTTATAAAAAGGTATTAAATTTTAACAAATTGAGGAAATTGCTAAACTTCAGTTTTTACAGTTTCTTCCAATGAAAAGGCACGTTTCGCGGTCTGCAGGGCGAGAAACTGCATAGCCTCTTACAAAACTAATCAGGTTTTACAAAAGGTTTAATCTATTTCCCTACAAAGGAGTTTTTATGAAAATACTTTTTAAATCCATTTTGATAATAATCGCTGTATCTGTCTTATTTTCATTTACAGCATGCAATGAGAGTAAAACAAGTACCAAAAACCCCACAAATTTTAAAACACTGGCATTCAAGGATGAACAGATTTATCTGCCAAATGACGGCGCGACAAAAATAAGCAAACTATTTGAAAAATTTACCGGTGACAGCATTTTAGAGGTTACTGTTGGTATATTAGGTATTGGCTATAAGCCTGTCGGCACCGGAGATGTAAAAAAAGGACTCTTAAGTTTTAATGCCGGTGAGCTGCTTCAAAGTGATTTAATTGACAGCGGTACCCTGTTTCATGCGTATTTCTCCGGAGAAAGCAATGTCGGCGGATGGTATGACGACGGAAATAATGTCAGAATGAATCCTGCTGATGCAAAATCCAATATTGTTACGCTTATAGCAGGACGTGATGAAAACGGGACTCCCAACAAAGGTGTAATCAAGGAAGGTTTTAACGGTAATCAAAATTCGCTCAGCGGTGAATATATTTATTATATTTATACTGACAGAGACTGCACAATATCCGCCATGAGAAAAGAGTATAATGACATATCCCATGTGTATGTTAATTTTTCATTAAACCTGAAAAAAGGCTGGAATACATTATGCAAAACAGAAACATATACGACAAATGGAATATCAACCTATACAATGGAATTGAAAAATCCTGATCTCAGATGGTTAATACTCGATTTATGAGGCAACCATGTTGGTAGTTTCGCAAGTCTTCATGTTGGCATTACTTATTTCTTTTCTTCCGGATCAACATAGTAGATTGTCTAATATTTGATATAATTTACCGCCGTTACCTTGGATTTAGTGGAAGAATTGATTTTGATGACGATTTTTCCAAAGGGTTTTTTAAACTAACCGAGTTTTGAAAAAAGCTCATTTGTGTAATTTTATTCATTGATCTATTCGCTGGTGTATTAAATTCTGTTCAAAAACTATTATTCACAGCGCGACATTTTCAAACGGAGGAGCTTCTTCCAGCACTCTTGATATTATGCGAGTGTCTTCCAGTAAAAGATCAGGATCGCTTTCCAGAATGGAAAACGCATCTTCGCGGGCGCGCTGGAGTTCTTCCATGTCAAGAATTGGGTTTGCGATTCCAAGAACAAGAAAACCTGACTGCTGCGTCCCGGCTATGATGCCGGGACCGCGCAGTTTTAAATCTTCTTCTGCAATGACAAAACCGTCGTTATTTTCAAGCATAACTTTCAGCCGGGCCTTTCCGTCTTCGGAAAGTTCATCGGAGTAAACAAGAAAGCAATATGACTGTTCACTTCCCCTTCCTACGCGCCCACGAAGCTGATGGAGCGCAGAAAGACCGAAACGTTCAGCGTGTTCGATCACCATGCATGTTGCGTTAGCAACATCAACGCCTACTTCCACTACGCTTGTAGCGGCAAGAATTTGAATTTTATTATTTCTAAAATCGTCCATTGTCTGTCTTTTTTCAACTTCTGTCAATTTTGAGTGAATAAGAGAAGTTCTAAATTGAGGAAAAACTTTTTTTGAAAGATTTTCAGCCATACTCACAGCGTCTTTAATTTCATCTCCGCTTTCGATTAAAGGATAAACAAAATAAGCCTGCCTTCCCAGCTCCAGTTCTTTTCTTACATAATCGTAAACTTTTTTAACGTTTGTCTCTTTAGCAAGATGAGTTTTAACAGGTTTTCTTCCTGGAGGCATGTCTTTAATTACAGACACGTCCATGTCGCCGAAAACAGTCAGCGCAAGCGTTCTTGGAATGGGAGTAGCGCTCATCATTAAAAGATCGGGGTTTTCCGCCTTTGTCATGATAAGCGCTCTCTGCGTTACGCCAAAACGGTGCTGCTCGTCTATCACTACAAGCTTCAGGTTTTTATATTCAACATCAGAAGAAAAAAGAGCGTGAGTTCCTGCAATAATATCGATCATTCCCGCTTTAAGGTTTTTTAACAGCTCCTTTCTTCCTGCGGATTTTATATTCCCGGTAAGAAAGGCAACGCGAATACCGGCAGGTTCCAGAAGACGCGCCGCGTTTTCAGCGTGCTGGCGTGCAAGAAGTTCAGTGGGAGCCATTATCACAGCTTGTGCTCCTTCTTCAACAGCCTTAAGCGCGGCAAGAAAACAAACGAGTGTTTTTCCCGATCCGACATCACCCTGTAAAAGCCGCGCCATAGGAACGTTAGAAGACATATCGCGGTTTATATCCGATATCGATTCAGTTTGTCCCGCTGTCAGCGAAAATGGAAGCCTTTCAATCAGTTTTTTTTGAAGAGCGGTAATCTCCGCGCTTTTTTTATTGGTTTCATTAATATTAATGCAGGAACGTCTCTTTACCGAACGTTTTCCCACCATTATTTCAAGATAGAATAGTTCTTCATATTTTAATGTTTTTTTTGCGTTTTCAAGTTCATTCATTGATGATGGAAAATGAATCGCTTTTATCGCTTCGTTTTTCGCAGTCAATTTATATTTTTCCATTAAGGCGGACGGAAGCTCATTTTCAATTTTATCCGCATATAACCTGATCGTATTGTAAATAAAACGGCGAAGCATAATTTGCGTAACGCCGGAAGTAAGCGGGTAAACCGGCAGTATCCTGTCAAAAGAATTTTCGCAGTCAATATTTTCAACTTCAAAAGAGCTTGACTGTAATTCTCCGTATTTAACGTAAAAACGCCCCCATAATCTGTACTGCCCTCCTTCCAGAAGCTGTTTTTCAAGCCATGGTCTGTTAAAACATAAAAGAGCCGCCTGCGCGCTGTCATCCTCAATGTAAACTTTTAACGTCCTCATTTTTCCGTAACCAATCCATTCGCGCGAGAGAACTCTTATCTGAGTGCAGATTTTCCCTTTGTTATATCCGCTCAGTAAATTAACTTCGCTCCGATCTTCCCAGCCGCGCGGATAATAAAGAAGAAGGTCTGACGCTCTGTAAATCCCAAGACGCGCAAGTTTCGGAATTGCTGCAGAGCCGATTCCATTTATTTTATTAAGCGGGACGGAAAGATTTCGGATGAACATTATACCGGCAGCCCGGATAAATAGCCTGCTGCCATTCGTACAACAAAACCTCCGGCGATCAATAAGGCAATCAGCAGAAGCAGGGATATTATAATGCCGTTTAAAAATCCGCCAATTCTCTTTCCGAAGACAATTCTGTTAAGCCTGTACAATATGGGCTGTGAAATCGAGTTAACAATGCTCCAGAATGAATTATAAATATCCATGTTTGTAAGATAGGCAATCAGCCTGAGAATTATGACCAGAATGCAGAAAAAAATGATAAATGAAATAACATTCCAGACTGCCGAAAGTACAATAGCAAGAATAATTCCGGCTGTTATCCTTGCGGAACCGTAAAGAATAAAAAATACACTCTGTACAACAGAAAGAAACGCAATTGCTGCTACAACGGAGAAATCCAGAGCGCCGATCCGGATATTTAAGGTTTTTCTCCACCAGCCAAGATACGGATCTGTAAAACGCGATAATATCTCAACCGGTTTTTCATTTGAAATATTTCCAAACCATGAAAGAATTATCCGTATAAATATCAACAACGAATAAATGCCTGCAGCGGATGCCAGAATGCCGAATATTATCCGCATTATTTACTCCACACTTCAGCGATGCCTTTTATTTTTTTTAATTCGTCAATTACTCCTGAATTGCCCGAAACATTAATCCCGGAAAAAATACGGATTGTCTTTACTTCCTGCCCGACAGGAACATGAATAAACACAGGACAGGAACCTGTATTCTCCGCAAGATAATCACGTAACGGAAACAGGCTTTCTTCATTTTCCGCTGTGTCTGCTTCAAGTTTTACATGCACTTCTTCAGCGGAAATTTCATTGTCCGCGTCCTGTTTGCTCATAATGCTGTCAACAATAAAGGAATATTTATCCTTGTCCTGCTGATAATCAATCTTTCCTTTTAATATGAAAACTTTTTCAGCTTCTATTTCATTTTGATATTTTTCCCAGGCGGCGGTAAAAAAGATCAGATCAATTTCTCCGTTGTAATCGGCAAGCGTCGCAAAAGCCATCTTGCTTCCCTTTGCTGTGGTTATCGGTTTTATATTTTTAATAATTCCGACAAGAACGCATGTTCCGGCTCTTAATGTTTCAGTATTGCTTAAATCGAAATTAACTGCCTTTTGCCATATCTCCCTGTATTCATCCATCGGATGACCTGAAAAATAAAAACCGATAAGCTGTTTTTCAAGATTTAATCTGTCCATTCTGCTTATCGGCGGATATTCTGTAAATTCAAAATCCGAAAACTCTTTAACGCCGGCGTCTTCAAAAAGGCTTGTCTGTCCGATTCCCCTGTCTTCTTTTCTTTTAAGCGCGTAATCCACCGCTTTTTCAAGGTTTTTCTCAAGCGTTTCGCGCGTCTGTGAAAAATCGTCAAACGCTCCTGTTTGAATTAAAAGTTCAATCACTTTTTTCCCGACTGTTTTGATATCAACCTTTTCAAGAAAATCCATAAAATTTTTGTATGGCTCTTCTTTTCTTCCCTTTATAATTTCCGCGGCTGAAATTTCTCCGAGTCCTTTAATTCCCAAAAACCCGTATACAATCCTGCCGTCCACAACAGAAAAGAGGCTGTCAGAATGATTAACGTTCGGCGGATCAACTTTAATGCCCATTCTCCTCGCTTCTTCAATACAGGCGGAAAGCCTGTTTTTATCAGCGCTGTGTATGTCGTTTGTCAGGTTAGCCGCCATAAATTCCGCGCTGTAATTCGCTTTAAGATAAGCGGTATGATAGGCAAGCACTGAATAAGCGGCTGCATGGCTTTTATTAAAACCATACCCGGCGAAAGGAACAAGCATGTCATAGATAGAGCCTGCTTTTGCCGCTGAAAATCCCTGTTTTTTCGCGCCCTCTATAAAGGGAATTTTTTCTTCGTCGATTATCTCTTTTTTCTTTTTTCCCATGGCTCGCCGAAGGAGATCCGCTTTTGCCATGCTGTAACCGGCGATAATTCTTGCAACTTCCATTACCTGTTCCTGATATACAATGACCCCGTATGTTTCTTTTAAAATTCCTTCAAGACCCGGATCTGGATAGGTGATTTTCTGTTTTCCGTTTTTGGAAGCGACAAACCGCGGAATATTGTCCATGGGTCCCGGACGGTACATGGCGTTTAACGCTGTCAGATCGTCAATCGAAGAAGGTTTTGTCTGTTTTAAAATATTCTGCATTCCGTCAGATTCAAACTGAAACACTCCGTAACTGTTTCCTTCTCCCAGCATTTTAAATGCTTTTTTATCATCTTCCGGAACGTCTTTAACTGAAAATTCAGAAAATTTTCCCCCGCGAAGACGGATGAGTTTTTCCGTATAATGGATTACGTCAAGCGTTTTAAGCCCGAGAAAGTCCATTTTAACTATACCGCACGGCTCCAGATAATCCATGCTGTACTGCGTTGCGACAGCTCCGCTCTTTCCTGTTTTTGCATCATCGCGTTCCTGATAAAGCGGAACTAAATCTATAAGCTCGGATTTCCCTATTACAACTCCTGCGGCATGAATCGACGAATGCCTGTTAAGCCCTTCAAGCTTGCGGGCAAGAGCAAAGAGTTCAGTGTAGCGGTTATCTTTTTCAAGCTGTTTAAGTTTCGGCTCGTTCTTAATTGAATTTTCCAGCGTTACATCAGGACCTGAAGGAATCAATTTTGTGATCATGTCCGATTCCGGAATTGAAATTCCCAAAGTGCGCGCCACGTCCTTGATTACCTGCTTCGCTCCCAAGGTTCCAAAGGTGATAATCTTTCCTACGCGTTCTTTTCCGTATTTCTCCGTTACATAATTTCTGACCTCGTCCCTTCCGAAATTCGCGAAATCAATATCAAAATCCGGCATTGAAATACGTTCAGGATTAAGGAATCTCTCAAAAAGAAGGTTGTACTTTAACGGATCGATATCTGTTATGTGAAGCGAGTACGCAACAATTGATCCCGCTCCGGAACCGCGTCCCGGACCCACAGGAATGCCGTGTTCGTTTGCGTATTTGATAAAATCCGCGACAATCAGAAAGTATCCTGTAAATCCCATGCTTATTATTGTTTCAAGTTCATATAAAGAGCGTTTTTTTATTTCGTCCCGCTTCGCTCCGCCGGATGCCATTTCTTTCGCGTAACGTTTTTCAAGACCTTCTTCCGCAAGGTGGCGAAGATACACGTCAGCGTTTTCAAAACCTTCAGGAATTTTAAAATCAGGCAGGTATCGCGGCAGATCCTTCACGTCGATTTTCGGAACATCAGCGGCGCATCTGTCTGCGATCCGCGCCGTATTTTTTACCGCTTCAAGGCATGAGCTGAATAGGGCAGCCATCTCATCGCCTGTTTTAAAATAGAATTGATCTCCGTAATATTTTTTTCTTTTTTCTTCTGTTCTGGTTTTCGCCGTTCCTATGCAAAGCAGAATATCGTGTGCAATATAATCATCCTTTTCAAGATAGTGCACATCATTTGTCGCGGTTAAAGGAATGCCCGTTATCTTTGAAATATTAATAATATGAGCGTTAATTTCTTTTTGCGACAGCTCGGTTCCCTTTAAATATCCTGAAGGGATTCCATGATCCTGTATTTCAAGATAAAAGCAGGGTTCTCCTTTTTCGTCATTCCCGAAAAGATCGCGGTAATATTCCGCTTTTTTCCGGGCTTCATCAATTTTACCTGATTGAATTAAGCGCGGAATCTCTCCTGAAACGCAGGCGGAAAGCGCTATCAGTCCGCCGTGGTAATTTTTTAAAAGTTCGTCATCTATCCGCGGACGGTAATAAAAACCTTCTGTATAGGCAAGCGAACAGAGTTTTACAAGATTAAAATAACCCTGCCTGTTTGCCGCTAAAAGAACCATGTGATGATATTTATTTTCGCTTTCGGTTCCGCTTTTTATCTTTCGGGAATCAGGAGAAACATAAACCTCGCAGCCGATGATCGGTTTTACCCTGTTTTTGTGTTTTTCGCATACGGCAAGAAACTCCATCACGCCGAACATGTTGCCGTGATCAGTAAGCGCCATATGACTCATGCCGAGTTCTTCCGCTTTTTGAACAAGATCGTTTATGGAAACACAGGCATCTGTGAGCGAATAGTCCGAATGAACATGGAGATGGACGAACTCATTCATGTGAAAGCATTCTAGCCTGATGTATCAAAATTTTCAAGAACTGATTATAAACGGAATTATTATTCCCGGCCTTCGGGGTAAAGAACAACCTTCAAATGTCCTGAAGACATCATCCTGCGGCACAGTTCCTGTACGTCCTGCATCGTAACATCCCTTATTACATCCGGACGGTTATTAAGCCTTGATAAGGGCGTGTTGTAAAGCACCGATGAGTTAACATAACTCTGCGCAATATGAAGATTCCTCTGCATTGAATTTTCATGCTGCATGAAAAGAGCTTCCCTCGATTTATTAAACGTATCCTGATTAAGCGCCGTGTCAGCGATTTCCGTTATGCAATTTTTTACCGCCGCTATTAATTCTTCCGCACGGACGGGATTACACATAAAATAAACGCTCAGTTGATATTCGCCTTTTGGGATTACATTGACCGATGCTCCCGCGGAAATTGAATAAACGCCTCCCAATTTCTCGCGGATTTCATTGGTCAGAACAATATCAAGGTATTCTGACAGAATCGCGGCTGTTTGATTTGTTTTTTCGTTAAAATTGTCTTCCGCTTGCGTCAGCCATGAAAGATAAACCATACACCTTTCATCCTGTCCTTTATAGAGAATTTTCTCGCCTTCTGAAGGACGGATCACTCCCGGGTCTTGCCATTCATTCATCGGAATAAAATTCGGAATGGAAGCCAGATATTTTTCAAGATAACCTTTCATCTCTTCCATATTGATGTTTCCGGTAAACACAAAAGTGTAATCAGACGGGTTAATGCATTTTGTCAGATAATTTTTTGCAATGTCGATTGAAACCTTATCAAGGTCTTCCGCTTCAAGAGGTTTATAAAGGGGATGGCTATTATTTATAAACTTTGTCAGTTCACGTGAGAAAAAACCCTGAGGATCATCATCCTGGTGCGCGAGGTTTGTCCTGTACTGATCCATCATGGCATCCACTGCCCTTTCTTCAAGACCCGGCATCCCGAAGAAAAGATGGATCATTTCAAAAAATGTTTTTAAATCGCCTGCGGTTGATGAACCCTGAAAACCGCGGTAAAAATTCGTATTCCAGAATGAAAAGGAAACCTGTTTTCCCGCAAGCTTGTTGGCCATTTCCGTCCGCGAATAGGGACCAAGACCGGATACATTTAACATTTCCGGAACAAGATTAATTGACGGAAAATGCTCCTGCGCCGAATTGGCGGTTCCCCCCTTTGCCATTGCGTATAAAATTATCTCGTTATTTCTGTTAGCGGTTTCCTTTAATATTACTTTTGTTCCGTTGCTCAGAACAAAAAGACTGGCGCCTGTCTCTTCGTCAGTTTCCTGTGAAATAATTTCCCCCGCAAAGGGTTCGCTGTACAGCAGATCTGCGGAGACCGATGTTTCAGCTCTGGGGGTAATAACCGCCATTTCTGTTTCCGAAAATATTTCCTTAATGCGATCGGCACCGGGAAGGGACGCCGCTTCCGCCGCGGGAGCGGTTATAAAAACAATATAATCGTTAGCTGAAAGATAACCATTTACCGCTTTTGATATATTCTGTATTCCGATATCTTCAAGCATTGAATTAACAGCGTTTACTTCCCATTCAATATCAGCCAAATCCTCGCCGTACAGGAAATGGTTTGTAAACCCCCTGATAAAAGTGCGCGATTCGCGTCTGTCTTTCTCGGACAGTTGCCTCTCCATATATGAAACAAGCATCAATTTTGCAATATAAAGTTCGCTTTCTGTAAACCCATACCTGCGGACTCTTTCTTTTTCCAGAAGAAGCTCCTTTAACGCTTCTTCCGCGCTTCCTGTTTTAGGAGAAGCTCCTATAGCGTAAAAACGCGAATTATTGGACCACATCCAGGGACTTGCCCAGTACTCAATTGCGCTTGCCGCGGGGTTTGATATTATCTCTTCAAAACGCAGACCAAGCATGACAGCGATTAAATAATCAACAACCGATTCGCGGTAATAGGCAACGGTTCCCCTTTCAGGACCCTTTTCCTGTTTTAAATAAATCATGATATCAGCGGAAGTAAGCTCCGGATCCGTAATAAACTCGACATGAAAATTCCCGCTGACAGGCGGAGGAAGTTCAAATACCGGGCGATTTACAGGCTGTGATGATTTCGGCATGCTGAAATGCCGGGAAAGTTCCGCTTCCAGTTTTTTGCCGTCAAAATCACCGACAAAAATCAAGGCCATATTATCGCTTGTGTACCATCTGTCATAAAACGCCTTTAACTTCTGCGACGTTGCGTTTTCAATAATTTCAGCAAGTCCTATTACATGACGATCTTCATACTGCGAACCTGCAAAAATAATCGGCAGGGTAATTTTCTGCACCCTGTCTGACGCGCCTAATCTTGAACGCATTTCTTCAAGAACAACCTGTTTTTCGCTTTCAACATCTTCAGGTTTAAAACTTACCGCATATGTCCAGTCGTCAAGAATCGCAAGCGCTTTATCAGGAATTCGCTTTATGCCGTCCTGAATTTCAACAGGAACGTCAAAATGATAAACTGTTTCATCATATGAAGTATAAGCGTTGGCGTCCGCTCCGAAACGCATTCCAAGGGAACGAAGATATTCAATCAGTTCGTGTTTTGGAAAACGAGCAGTGTCGTTAAAAGCCAGATGTTCTACAAAATGCGCAAAACCCCTCTGATCATCGGTTTCAAGAACAGAACCTGCGTTTACAGCGAGAGCAAGATGAGCGCGGTTTTCAGGAAGGGTATTTTCCAGTATAAAATATGTCAACCCGTTGGGAAGCGTGCCTGTTAACGCGAGGTTTGTAAGGGGAACCTTTTCATCTGTAAAACCGGCGGCGTTAACCAGAAAAACAAGAATAATTAAGACAGTAATAATTTTTTTCACTTTTTCTACCTTCCTAATAACAAACCATCAGGATATAAAAACAGTTACCCTGAATTTGAGTGTTTTTACCAAATTAAAGTTAAAATATAACAAAAAAATAAATTTTTATAAAGGAGGTTTTTCAATGGAGAAGTGACTGTCACCAGACAGTGACAGTCACTTTTGATTAGATCTTTTTGATTGCGGATTTTGCTGCTTTTTTCGTCTCGGTTTTGGCTTTTGCTGTTGTTTTTTTTGCTGCGGTTTTAGTCGCGGTTTTGGCTTTTTTTGCCGTACCTTTAACTTCTTTTTTAACCGCTTTTTTTTCAGCCGCCGCTTTCTTTACAACTTTCTTTTCTGTTTTTTTTACCTCTTTGCCAGCCTTGCTTTTGACTGAAGCAATTTCTTTTTTCAGCATAATTTATCTCCTTTATGCATATTATACATTATAAATCGGCATAATTAATAATTTTCAAAAGAAATTTTTAATATTCGCTTTTTTCTTTTCAGAGGAGTTAGTTGATTTTTTTTTATTACTTAGGACGACTAACCGGATTGACTCACAAGCGCATTATTTCCTGTTTAAAAGACCGAACTTGTAACCAACTCCAATGCCGATTGAAAAACGGTTGTAATGGATTTCATCTGGCTTAACAACTCCCAGAACCGGTTCTGCTGCGAAAGGATTATATGTAATAACTTCGCCTAAATTTCCCACAGGCAGAGGAAATATATAATTAACATCTACAAAGAAAGCTCCGCTTTTTCCGCCTTTCACGCAAACCTGTACGCCGCCGCCAAGCAAAAACATCGGGAATTTTTTAAATTCGCTTGATTTTGCAATAGGGTAAACAAAAGCCCCGTAAGGTTCAATCATAAAATTCCCGAAAAGTTTAAACGGAAATTTTAATTGTGCACCGGCTGACATATTTAATTCAGTAAACCGCGTTTTGGTGGTATCCCCAAGACCAAGCTGGAAATTAACTTCCAAACTCACAAATGAAAGAAATTGAACTTCAACGCCGGCTGTAAGTCCCGGAAGAGCGTTGATCTTATGATCAAGTATGTTAACCCATGCTGGATTTCTTATATCGCCTGAATAAACCGCTACGCCATCATACAATCCGTCGCCTTTCAGTACGTTAAATACAATGGGGTAATCAAATGACGCGCGGAAATACAGCCATTTGTCCCTCCATGTATTGTCTTCCATCACCAGACCGGTAAAATCATCCTCGCTGATACCGGGGATTAATACAACCGCCCTGAAAAACACATACTGGTTATATTCATACATGTCGTCAAGCTCTGCGTAAGGCCAGCCAAAAGAGAGAAGTTCCCTTTCTCCTTCATTTAAAATCAGGGATATCAAAATAATGAACTTGATCGACGGATCCCAGTCATCGTCATAACTTTGATCTGCAAACCGGAAGGTGTATGCCGCTTCTTCCTTGTCCTCGACAACCGTAAAACCAAGCGCGGAAGCTTCCATTTTAAAATTACCCATGAAAAAAGCCTGATGAGCCGCAATTTCTGCTGTTCCTTCGATATATAAATTTCTGTTTGGGAATTTAAAGTCTTCAGCAAGGATTGAGACCGTTAAAACAGGGAAAATCAGTAAAAACAGCGCTTTTTTCATTATGTTATTTGAAATTTTAGTGTATTACCGCGATTAATTCAACTTTTAACATAAAAATCAAACGCCTGTTATATTAACCGGCGTCTTCAATCAGATTTTTCATTATATATTCACGTCTTTCAGGGGTGTTCTTTCCCATGTAAAAGTTCAAGACCTGCGGAACCTGCTTTAAGGTGTTTACCGACACAGGCACAAGCCGTATATCATCGCCGATGAACTGTCCGAATTCTTTAGGGCTTATCTCGCCAAGACCCTTAAAGCGCGTTATTTCGCTCTGGGAGCCAAGCGCCGCTGAAGCTTCGTCTCTTTCCTTTTCGGAGTAACAGTAGCGGGTTTCCTTCTTTGTGCGGACGCGGAACAGCGGCGTTTCAAGAATGAAAACATGACCGGCTGTAACAAGTTCTTCAAAATAGGAGAGAAAGAACGTTAAAAGAAGATTTCGGATGTGGAAGCCGTCAAAATCAGCGTCTGTAGCGATTACAATTTTTGAATAGCGAAGATTTTCAATATTGTTGTCGATGCCAAGCGCCATCATCATGTTGAAAAGCTCTACATTTTTATAAATGGCGGCGCGTTTTTTGCCGTAAACGTTCTCTACCTTGCCGCGAAGGGCATATATCGCCTGTGTCATAACATCACGGCTTGAAACAATTGAGCCCGCGGCGGAATCCCCTTCTGTAATGAAAATGGTGGACTCCTCCCCTTCTTCGCCGTCTTCAAGATGGTACTTGCAGTCTTTTAATTTAGGGATATTAAGGGCTATTTTCCTCGCCGCTTCCCTTGCTTCTTTTTTAACGGCATTAAGTTCGGTGCGAAGCGATTCATTTGCGATTATCTTTTGTTCCAGTTTTTTGCTCGCTTCCGGATTTTTATGAAGCCAGTCTTCTACGGCATTCCGGATTTCCTGCACTACCCATGCGCGAATGTCGGAATTGCCGAGTTTGTTCTTTGTCTGGCTTTCAAATACCGGATTTTTTAATTTGACGGCGACAGCGGCGGTCGTGCCTTCGCGCACATCTTCAGAGCGGTAGTCTTTTTTAAAATATGTCTGAATGCCTTTTAAAAATCCTTCCTTAAAAGCGGAAAGATGCGTTCCTCCGTCTGAAGTGAATTGTCCGTTTACAAAGGAAAAATACTCTTCGCCGTAATTATTTGTATGCGTAAAGGCTATCTCAAGCTGACCGTTTGCCGAATGTTCACCCTTGTAATAACCAAGCGGATAAAGGCAGTCATCGCCTGTTTCTTCCTGCAAAAGATCGTAAAGTCCGCGCTTTGAGACAAAGTGTTTGCCGTTAAACGCAAGCGTCAGTCCCGCGTTCAAATAGGCGTAATTCTGTATACGTTTTTCGATGAACTCATTGTTAAAGACATAATCCCTGAATATTTCAGGATCGGGAGTAAATTCCACAAGCGTTCCGTCTCTTGCCTTTTCCTTAAGGGTCCCCTTGCGGTCGCTTTTGAGTTTTCCCCTTTCAAAGATCGCTTCCGCAAACTCGCCGTTTCGTACAGCGGCAACCCGGAAGTAAACGGAAAGCGCGTTTACCGCCTTTGTTCCGACGCCGTTTAAACCGACAGAAAACTGAAATACATCGTCATTGTATTTCGCACCCGTATTAATTACTGAAACGCACTCGACAAGCTTTCCAAGCGGGATTCCGCGCCCGAAATCCCGAACCTTTACGGTGGCTCTTCCCGTTTTATCAATATCTTTTACGGAAATATCGATAAGTTTTCCGTTACCCATGATAAACTCATCAACGCCGTTATCAATAATTTCTTTTAACAGAACATAAATGCCGTCGTCAGGGTTTGAACCGTCTCCCAGACGTCCGATATACATCCCTGTACGCAGCCTTATGTGTTCAAGCGAAGAGAGCGTTTTTATTTTTGATTCGTCATAAACAACGGCTTTCGAAGCGGCAGTTTTAACTGCTGGTTTGCCTGAAGCGGCTGCTTTTGTTTTTGCAGCAGGTTTTGATTTTGCCGCAGGTTTTGTTTTGGGAGAGGTTTTTGTTTTATGCGCGGTTTTCGTTTTTGGAGCAGTTTTCTTCGAAGCTGTTTTTTTCCCGCTGGATTTTTTAACTGTTTTTTTTACAGGCATAAAACCACTCACCTAAATTTAAATTAATTTCCGGTAAATCTGCATTAGTCACTAATCACAACTGTTTTTCGAGATCCTGGATGTGTTTTTCGCTTTCCGTGACTGTATCTTCAAGATCCCTGATATCGTTTTCAAGATCGGTAATTTTGACCTTTTTATCCTCTATCTGCTTTTTAAATTTTTCGATTTTGTTTTTTTCTTCGTCAATCGCAAGGGAGGCTTTTAATTTGGCGATAGCGGCGTCATTATCCTTGATGGACTGGTTTAACTTTACAGCCCTGCCGATTGCTTCTCCGTCTTCGGCGGTTACGATAGTATCAATAAAATACTTACGTTCAGGTTTTATATTCTCGTCAATCCCGGCTGCCTGTGAACCGAAATTCCTGTAAAGCTGCCGAAGTTCTTCCCTCACCTGTATTATGTGATTTTTTATATTCTGGATTTGCTTCTGTGGATTGCCGTCAATACCGAATGAAGCGCTTATTACGCGTTTTTCATCCTTTAAAACTGAAAGCGCATTCATCGCCGAACGCGACACATTTCGGAAGCTTTCAATCTCGGTCAGTATTATGGCTACTTCGTCATCGCGCGAAACCGATTCCCGGTTGCTGAAACGCTCGCCCACATTATAATAAAGCTGTTCCTGATTTTCCTGCGCTTTTGAATGGAATGAACGCAGCACAAGTCCCTGCGCGCTTTTTCCTATCCATGAAAAAACATTGCCGCCTTCCTTGCTGTCAAGCTCTCCGATGCGGGTTTCAAGCGATTCAAGCTTGGCTTTCAGAGCGTCAGCCTGCTCTCTGAAAAACGACGTATAATCGTCATAGGTTTTGTTCTCAAGCAGGGTCTTCCCCAGCCTGCGGTAGATCACGGCAAGCTCTTTTTCTCTTTCTTTTTCTTCCTGTTCCTTATTTTCGATTGCTTCTTCAAGTTCTTTAAAACGCCGGTTCTTTTCTTCTATTTTGCCGATGGTGCTGTTGGAATCTGATATATCCTGAAGACAGGCGTTAAACTGTATAATATCATCAAAATCCGCCTGTGTGTTCTTTGTACGGGAATACAGGTTTTCTCCGAAATTTTCAAGAAGCGTATCAAGCGATGAGCGAGCTTCTTGATTATTCCTGAGGAGGTCGTCTATACGTTTTTTTCTATCATCCATAACAATAATAATAAGTCATTTTTAACCAATAGTGAATAGGTTTCTTTATGTTAAATAGCCTGTACAAAGGCCGTTTCCTGTAACCAGACCTCGACAATTTATGAAAAATGATGTATAAAGAAACACCAAGTAAATCGAGAAAAACAGGAGTAAAAATGAAATTAAATGAGCTTAAACATGCAAAATTAAAAGGCTGGGTTGAAGATGCTGTTGCGCTTATGACCCCGGATTCGGTTGAAATCTGCGACGGCAGTAAGGCTGAATATGACAGAATGATAAAAACCATGGTAGATGCGGGTCTCGGCGTGGCGTTAAATCCCGATAAAAGACCGGGCTGCTACTGGTTCTGCTCCGATCCTTCCGATGTCGCAAGAGCGGAAAGCCGCACTTTTATCGCAAGCAGGAAAAAAGAAGACGCAGGTCCGACCAACAACTGGACAGACCCCGATGAGCTTAAAGCGACAATGAAAGGTCAATACAAGGGCTGCATGAAGGGCAGAACCATGTATGTAATCCCCTTCTCCATGGGACCTGTAGGTTCTGACATAGCAAAGATCGGCGTTGAAATCACAGACAGCCCTTATGTAGTTTTTAATATGCACATAATGACAAGGGTCGGCGTAAAGGTGCTTGATGTTCTTGGCAAGGACGGTTTTTTTGTCCCGTGTCTTCATTCGATAGCAAAACCGCTCGGTCCCGGCGAAAAAGATACGGTATGGCCGTGCGAACCGGATGTAAGTAAAAAATTTATAAGCCACTTTCCGGATTCAACAGGTGATTTTAAATACGAAATCTGGTCATACGGTTCCGGCTACGGCGGAAACGCGCTGCTCGGCAAAAAGTGTCTCGCTCTCCGCATAGCCTCGGTTCTGGCGCGCGACGAAGGCTGGCTTGCAGAGCACATGCTCATCTTAAAGCTCACCAATCCGCAGGGAAATGTAAAATACGTTGCCGGCGCTCTGCCTTCCGCCTGCGGAAAAACAAATCTTGCCATGCTGATCCCGACTCTTCCCGGCTGGAAAGTAGAGACAATCGGCGATGATATTGCTTGGATGAAGTTCGGCAAGGACGGTCACCTTTACGCGATAAACCCGGAAGCTGGTTTCTTCGGCGTAGCGCCGGGCACAAGCGATCATTCCAACAAAAGCGCGATGGATTCAATCAAGAAAAATACGATCTTTACAAACACAGGTTTAACAGAAGACGGCGATATCTGGTGGGAACAAATTGGATACCCCGCTCCTGGTAAAACAATCACAACATGGAAAGGTGAGAAGGTACCTTCACCGAAAACCGATAAAGCCGTAGCAGGTCAGGAAATCGCCCACCCTAATTCGCGTTTTACTGTTCCCGCCTCGCAATGCCATGTAATCGCAAAAGAATGGGAAGACCCCAAAGGCGTGCCGATTTCAGCGTTCCTTTTCGGAGGCAGGCGCGCAACTACAATTCCATTGGTAAATCAAAGCAAGAGCTGGGTGCACGGCGTTTTCATGGGTTCAATCACGGGTTCTGAAATTACTGCAGCCGCCCTTGATATAAAAGCCGGCACAGTTCGTCGCGACCCGTTTGCGATGCTGCCTTTCTGCGGATACCACATGGGCGACTATTTCGCTCACTGGCTCAAGCTTGGCAAAAAAGCGCAGGACGAAGGCAATGGCGACAAACTGCCCAAGATTTTCTTTGTAAACTGGTTCCGCAAAGACAAAGACGGCAAATTTATGTGGCCGGGGTACGGTGAAAACAGCCGCGTTCTTGCATGGATGTTTGACCGCTGCGATAACAAAGATAACTGCCTTGAAACGCCTATCGGTTTCCTTCCCAAACCGGGCAGCATTGAAGCGCCCGCCGGAACAAGCGCGGAAACGCTTGCTGAACTTACAAAAGTCGATATTGACGGCTGGAAAAAAGAAATCGCGGATATCAAGGATAAACATTACAGTCAATTCGGCGACAAGCTTCCGAAAGAACTGTACGACCTTCTTGACGTACTGGAAAAAGAACTGCACGCCTAATTTGTTATGCGCATTTAAAAAGGGATCGGCGCCGCTGATCCCTTTTTTTTTACTGAATTGTTTCCCTGTAAATCTCGCGGTTGAGCATCGCAAGAACGAGGACGGAGCCTGCCGGCAGCCTATAGGGAACCGTAAATTCTCCGCCTGAATAATTCACTGTTAACAGCCGTATCCGCTCGCCGGTCAGAAGCAGGGCTTCAAGGCGGACTTCCAGCGGATAAGGATTAGGCGGCACTGTATAGTGAAAAATACCGAAGATTTCATTTTCTGAAAGATTATCAGGTTGCGTAATTGTAAGCTCCACCGGCGAGTTCTCCGGGGTAACCGTTTCAGCGGGAGGTCTTTGATAAACAATGGTTTCGCCCTTCTCATCTCCTCTTTTTTCCCTTTCTAAAAAACGGAAATTGATGCCGCTGTCAGCAATGACTTCCAGCGCTCTTGTTATTCCCAGCCCCGTCAATTGAGGAACGGTAACCGTCGCATTCTCCCTTCCCCTGCTGACTATTAATTCAATAACTACAGGTCCTGAAATATCGGTTCCCGCTTCAGGTTTCTGCGCCAGAATCGTGCCTGGATTTTCAGATGAATATTCATACATCAATGGTTCTTTCAGTGAAACCAGGGGAGAGCTGCCTGACGAATTATAAACGGTTTGTAAATCCATTTTTACCTCGTCAATGTTACGGCCGATAAAATTATCAATTTTATTTATCAGAACCCCCTGGCTTACAACGATACGTATACGCCTTCCTGCTTTTACAATGGTTCCCGGGCTTGGTTCCTGTTCCAAAATCAAACCTCTGTCGGCGGAAGTTTGCGAGTAACGCAGCTGCAGCCGCGGATAGAGTTCTTTAACCTGCAGTTCAAGAAGGGCGGCTGTCAGTTCCTTGCCTCTGATATCGGGAACCATCACCTGCTCGGCGCCGCGCACCGCTATAAAAAAAACAGAAAGAGCCGCAATGCCGACAACAATGACAAGAGCCGCAACTGACAAAATAAAGAGCCTTAGGTGATTTGATACATAGCCTTCGATTGAACCTAAATTAAAATTTATTCCCATTAATGCTTCTCCTGATACCCTAATATCGAACCTGTAAAATCCCGCGCGCCGTTTAAAAACTCCTGCCAGAAAAGCGCTTTCTTTGCCTGATACTGAAGACAGGTAACAGCAAGCGCTCCTTTCCCTGTCTGCACCAGTATACCGCTCTTTTTATCTATTCCCAGAACGAGCCCGCATTGCGGACAATCGCTGCCACCGCTGTAAATATCAGACTCCAATATAAATAATTCCCTGCCGTTATGAATAGTCCTGCAAAGCGGCCACGGATTAAAAGCGCGCACTTTAGCTTCTATCTCCGCAGCGCTTTTTTTCCAGTCAATAAAACCGTCCTCTTTTTTAACAAGACAGCAGTAACTCGCCTTTTTGTGATCCTGCGGCGTTCCCTTTGTATTTCCGGCAAGAATTTCACGCAGTACAGCAGGGAGCATTAAGGCCGCTTCCAGGGAAACTGTCCGGCTTAATGAGCCGGCTGTTTCCCTGCCTGTTAGCTGCAATTGCCTTGCGGCTAGTATGTTTCCGCTGTCAACTTCCTGTTCGATAGTCTGCACCGTAATGCCTGTAACAGAATCTCGGTTCAGTATAGAAGCCTGTACAGGAGAAGGTCCCCTGTATTCAGGAAGAAGGCTTGGATGTATATTTATCCCGCCGAGCGGGAATAGCGCCATAAATTTAGGACCGAAAATATGTCCGTAGGCAAAGGAAATTAAAAGATCAGGTTTTAGACTTTTTATTTGCTCTCTTAAAACTTCATCCAGTTTTGCAGGTTTAAGGATTGGGAATGTACTTCCGCCCTGCTCTTCAAATTGCCGGTTTAGTTCTACAGCGGCTTCTCCAACATCGGTAGGGACAGGATTCCCGTGTCTGCCCTTTGGACTGTCAGGGTTTGTCAGAACCCCTGCAATTTCAAAGCCTTCCTTCATGCCGCCAAGCGTTTCCAGAGAGGGAACAGAAATAGCGGGACTTCCGGCAAATAAAAGCCTCACCCTTCCCCCCTTAACATAATAACAATCATGATTCTTTTTGCGGAGAACTGCCGTTTTTTTTACCGTACTTTTCGATAAGTTTTTTCCGCTTGCCTTCCGGAATTCTGTCCAGGAACACAACACCTTCAAGATGATCATATTCATGAAGGATCACCCGCGCAAGAATCCCTTTTGCTTCAAGGGTAAAAGGACGGTTTTTTTCATTCCATGCCTGTATTTTTATTGATTCGCTCCGTACAACATTCGCGTAAATACCCGGTATGGAGAGACAGCCTTCCTCAAACTTATAGGTTTTAACCGATGTTTCCAGAATTGAAGGATTGATAAAAACCCTTTCAATATCATCCTGGACATGTACAACAAAAATCCGCTTCATAACTCCGATTTGCGGACCTGCAAGACCAACTCCCTTGTCTCTTGCAAGAATTTCAAGCATTTGCTTTGCAAGAAAAACTGTTTCGCTGTTGATTTTCTCAATTTTCTCCGCTTTTTGCTTTAAAAGCTCGTTTCCAAGGGTGAGAATCTGCATTTTTTTATTTTACATAAAAAGGAGTTTATCATCAACAGGGATACTGTCAGCATGCCTGCTTTATATTGACGAATTTTGTTTTTTTTCATATATTAAATTCATGGGCGTTTTATTAAGCCAAAAAATTTCAGTTTATTATGAACAATTTAAAAATATAGAAGTAACCTTTACAAAAGAAATGATTCAGGTTACGGGATTGTTAACTCAGCAGATTCATCTTAAATGCGGCAACGATTTCTGGCCGTGCGTTATATATTCAGCTTCATTTGAAAGCGCCAAAGTTGTGGCGAATATTAAAACCGGTCTTCTTGCGAAAATGCAGTCAACCAATAATTTTGTTAACCTGCGTCTCTGCTTCAAGATAGCCGGGGAAACAAACGCAGTAACATTTTTTGTCGCAGGGCGCGTCCTTGCAACCGTTCCTTACGGGAATTCGCAAGACGCAAACATGTTTACGCTTCAATTTACCAACAGACCGCCAGATGATTTTATCGAAATAATGGGACGCGTTCTTGACGCGAATGTTAATTCAACAAAACGCAAAGATGTCAGAATTCCCCTTAACCCTGATAACATGCGCAAGCTGAACATCATGTCAACGGAAAGCGCCGTTTTTATCGACAGAATTCCAAGACGCTGCATATTAAGGGATATTTCCTTTTCAGGGTCAAAGATAATTATGATGGGAGTGATAAAATTCCTGATGGAAAAGGAAGCCGTTATACGCATTGATTTTGACGACCCGCGCGAATCTTTCATGATAAAGGGAAAATTCATACGCGCCGAAAATGTCGAAGGAAAAAAAGAAATGGTTGCGCTGGGATTAAGCTTTCATGAAGCTGAAGTACCGATGGGTTTTAAAATCCGTCTTAATGAAATGCTCTCATCGCAGCGGGCTGATTTCCGCGGCGCTCTTGACGAAGAAATCTCAAAAACATAGAACGCCTGTCGCCATTAATCCGGGAGTGCGAGGGATAAAACTTCCTCGAAGCGTACGACAGGATGAAACTCGATTCCTTTTCTTACATGCTCGGGGATTTCGTCCAAATCGCGTTCATTCTGTTTCGGATAAATGATGTGTTTCGCCTTGTTTCGCTGCGCTGCAATTGTCTTTTCCTTGAGACCGCCGATTGGAAGTACAAGACCTGTAAGAGAAAGTTCTCCCGTCATCACAAGTTTTTGCGTAACAGTTTTTTCTCTGACAAGAGACAAAAGAGCGGTAGCCATTGTAATGCCCGCCGAAGGTCCGTCCTTGGGCGTCGCGCCTTCGGGAATATGCAGATGAATGTGATTTTTGTCAAACCAGTCCTTTGAAACGCCGTAGCGTTCAACCGCCAATTTCTGTGCGACGGTCATTGCGATTGCGGCGCTTTCTTTCATTGTATCGCCCATTTTCCCCGTAAGGGTCAGCCCCTCCTTGCCGGGAAGGGAGGTCGCTTCTATTACAAGCGTATCGCCGCCCATGCTTGTCCAAGCAAGACCCACTGACATTCCCGGTCTGTCAGCCGCTTTAATTTCCCCTTCCGGAAAAATAGGCTTACCCAGGTGTTTTTCTATTGTTTTTTTGTCGATGGAAAAACACTCCCTGTCGGGTTTCGGTTTTTTTTCTGCGGCTTCCTTCGTTTGTTTTTCTGCGGTGTTTTCCCGGGCATCAACAATTTGTTTTGCAAGTTTACGGTGAATCTTGTCGAGGTTTTTTTCAAAGTTTCGTACACCGGCTTCGCGGGCATACGATCCCGCTATGTATAAGAGACTGTCTTTTGTATATTTGACATTATTTTTCTTAAGACCGTTTTTTTCAAGGCTTTTGGGAAGAAGATAGCGTTTCGCGATTTCCAGTTTTTCAGCGTCTATGTATCCGGGAAGCTGAATAATTTCCATGCGATCCAGAAGAGGAAGGGGAATTGTATCCAACGTGTTGGCTGTAACAATGAAAAAAACATGGGAGATATCAAAAGGAAGATCCAGATAGTGATCGCGGAACGCGTAATTCTGCTCCGGATCCAGCACTTCAAGAAGCGCGCTTGCTGGATCACCCTGGAAGCTGGCTCCCATTTTGTCGATTTCATCGATCATGAATACAGGATCTTTGGCTTTAACAATTTTTAATCCCTGAATGATCTTTCCCGGCATGGCTCCGATGTAAGTGCGCCTGTGGCCTTTTATTTCGGCTTCATCCCTCATGCCGCCGACAGAAAAGCGGAAAAATTGTTTGCCTAACGCGCGCGCGATTGATTTTCCGACAGAGGTTTTACCCACTCCAGGCGGACCGACAAGACAAATAATGGAACCCTTTGTGTCCCTGCGCAGTTTCCTGACGGCAAGATATTCAACAATCCGCGTCTTTACATCCTTAAGACCGTAATGATCCTCTTCAAGAACAGCCTGCGCGTTCTTTAGTTCAAAGTTCTCCGCCTGCGGCACTCCCCAGGGAAGAGCGGCGATAACGTCAAGGTAGTTGCGCGTAACTGTAAATTCCGCCGAATGCGGCTCCATAAGCGAAAATTTTTCAAGCTCCTGACTGACAACCTCTTTGATCTCTCCTTCAAATTTAAAACTTTCAAATTTTTCCTTAAACCTCTGGTAATCGGAACTTTTTGCGTCCGTAGCCATTCCCAGTTCAGTGTTGATTGCCTTAAGCTGTTCCTTTAAAAAATAATCACGCTGTGATTTTTCTATTTTTTCGTTAATTTCCTTCTGTATTTTTTTCTGGATGCGCAGAAGTTCCTGTTCTTTTTTTATAAATACAAGAACCTGCTCCATACGCTTGCGCACATTTAATATTTCCAGAATTTTTTGCTGCTCAGCCTTGTCAATATTTAAAATGCTTGCGATAAAATCGGCGATCTTTCCTGGATGGTCTATATTAATCATGTTAAGACGCATCTCTTCGGAAAAAAGCGGGTTGTTTTCGCTTATCTGCTTCATTTCGGAAATAAGCGCACGCGTCAGCGCTTTAACTTCGCTTGTGTTGTCTTCCTCTTCTTCAAGGTACTCAACGGCAGCGACAATCGGATTGGAAGCATGAAGGGTTTTCTTTACCCTGAAACGTTTGAGGGTAGAAATAAAAATATTAACACCGCCGTCCGGCAGATTAATTTTCTTTACAATTTTGGCAGCTGTTCCCACAGTGTACAGATCGCTTATGGCGGGAGTTTCAATTTCATTTAAAAGCATTACAAGACCGACAAGACCGTCGCCTGCGACAGCATCTTCGACCACTTTTACATCGGTCGGGTTTCCTATCATGATGGGAGTAAAAATTCCGGGAAAAATGGGACGTCCCATAAGCGCTACAAGGTGCAGCTTGTTGGGTAAAATTTGATCAATCGGAACTACGCTATTGTCTGACATATTACGTTAATATTTCACACAGAAGCATGAAGAGCCTTGAGCAAAATGAAGCGCGATCTCAAACTTCACAAATCCCGGAGCTATCAAAGATTTCCAGGAATTAATGTTAAGACTGCGAATAATAACTCTGTGCCTTTATGCCTCTGTGTGATTCTTTCGAACTAATTCTTTATGCTGTAGAAGGCTTTTCTGCCGGCGTATTCGCAGATACCGTCCAGTTCGTCTTCTATCCTCATGAGCTGGTTGTATTTGCATATACGATCCGTGCGGCTCATTGAACCGGTTTTAATCTGTCCTGTTTCAAGAGCGACAACAAGATCGGCGATGAAACTGTCTTCTGTCTCGCCTGAGCGGTGGGAAATGATCGCGGTATAACCCGCTTTCTTTGCCATCTCTACAGCTTCGTAAGTCTCTGTTAAACTGCCAATCTGGTTTACCTTGATCAAAATTGAGTTACAGGCGCCCATCTTGATTCCTTTTTCAAGACGTTTGGTGTTTGTGACAAAGAAGTCGTCGCCGACGATCTGTATTTTTGAGCCGAGGCTTTTTGTAAGTTTCACATAACCGTCCCAGTCATCCTGATCTAGGGGATCCTCTATCGAAATAATTGGATATTTATTCACCCATCCAGTGTAAATTTCGATCATTTCCTCGGCTGTGAAAAGCTTTCCCGGATTTGATTTCCAGAATTTGTAGCCTTTCTTGCCGCCTTCATCAAAGAGTTCCGAGCTTGCGCAGTCCAGAGCGATCATCATCTGTTCGCCGGGCTTGTATCCAGCTTTCTCAATCGCCTTCATGATGTAGTCAAGAGCTTCGTTATTGTCGATATCAGGCGCAAAACCGCCTTCGTCGCCGACAGCAGTGTTTTTTCCTGCGTCATGTAGGATTTTTTTAAGACTGTGGAAAACTTCAGCCGTCCAGCGTACAGCCTCCCTCATTGACTCCGCGCCGACCGGCATTACCATGAATTCCTGGAAATCTATCTTGTTGTCGGCGTGTTTGCCGCCGTTAATAATGTTTGCCATTGGGACTGGCAGGAGGTTGGCGTGGAAGGTGCCGAGGTATTTGTAAAGAGGAACGCCAAGGTACTCGGCAGCGGCGCGGGCTGTAGCCATCGAAACGCCAAGAATTGCGTTAGCGCCAAGCTTGCTTTTATTTTCTGTACCGTCAAGCTCAATCATCGTCTTGTCTATATCGACCTGTTCAAGAGCATCAAGTCCCATGAGTTCAGGCGCAATTATATTATTTACATTGTCAACAGCCTTTAAAACGCCTCTGCCAAGATAACGTCCCTTATCGCCGTCGCGAAGTTCAACAGCTTCATAAGCGCCTGTTGACGCGCCGGAAGGAACCGCCGCGCGTCCCAAAGAGCCGTCTTCAAGCATTACATCAACTTCTACAGTGGGGTTTCCGCGTGAATCGAGAATCTCACGAGCCTCCACATATTCGATAATACTCATAACTTCCTCCAAATTAGATTTATATTGTAATGGTGCGGTATTTTTCCATTATAGTCAATAATATCAAAAACGCATCTAAAAAATATTTTAAGGAAATATCAATTAGATGATATCATTCCATCATTAACAGAAAAGGGAATATTATGAGAATGAATAAAGACGGGAATTATTTACATTATAAAAATTATACGGGAAGCGTTTTTTTTTCCGAAGAAGACGCGGTTTTTCACGGAAAAGTAATTGGAATAAAAGCGCTCATATCATTTGAAGGCGACAGCGTAAATGCCATTACCGCTGATTTTCATAAAGCGGTAGATGAATATTTAAAATTTTGCATAACAAAAGGAAAAGAACCGGAAAAACCGTTTAAAGGTTCTTTCAATGTCCGTATCAGCGCTGATTTACACCGTAAACTTGCCATAAGCGCAAATGCCCGCGGTGTCTCTCTTAATACTTTAGTTGAAGAAGCAATTTTACGAACAGTAAATATTTAAAATTATAAGATAACCATCCGGATTATACAAAAAATCCATTGTTAAACGGACTCTCTCCGGCTATTCCCTATCCGCCAAAAAATTACTATACTTGCGGTAACTTATATGAAATTTACAGACTTTAAACTTCATCCTGATTTACAAAAAAGCATAAATGAGGCGGGTTATTTCGACTGTATGCCGGTTCAGGAGCAGGCTCTGTCAGTAATTTTCGGCGGCAATGATCAGGTTTCAAAAGATTTATATGTACAGTCGCAGACAGGAACGGGAAAAACCGCCGCGTTTTTAATTGTTATTTTCCAGCAAATACTGACAGTCGATTCACTTTCAAAAAAGAAAGCGCTCATCATGGCTCCGACAAGAGAACTTGCCGTTCAGATCGAAGAAGAGGCAAAGATGCTCGGCAAGTATCTGCCTTTTAAAACAGGATGTTTTTACGGAGGCGTCGGCTATACGCAGCAGGAAAAACTGCTGCGGGACAATGTTCAGATACTTGTCGGCACCCCGGGCCGCGTGCTTGATCTGAATAAATCAGGAAGAATGAATTTGATGGATATCGCGTTTCTTGTTCTGGATGAAGCTGACCGTATGTTTGATATGGGTTTTTATCCTGATTTGCGGAAACTAATCAAAGTGATTCCTCCTGTTCAGCGCCGCCAGACAATGCTTTTCAGCGCGACATTGAATACGTGGGTAAAAAATCTCGCATGGGAATATACAAAATCTCCTGTCGAGATCGCGATTAAACCTGAAATCGTCACTGTAGAGGAAATAAACCAAATACTTTATCATGTCCCTTCAGAAGAAAAAATGCCGCTGCTTCTTGGGATATTAAAAAGGGAAAATCCGGAAAGCGTTATAATTTTTTGCAATACCAAGAAATATACAGAGATTGTCGCAAAGCGCCTTTCGTTAAACGGCATTGACTGCCAGTTTATAATAGGCGATCTTCCGCAGGCAAAGCGGCTTAAAGTGATTGATGATGTAAAATCCGGAAATATAAAAATACTCGCCGCTACAGATGTTGCCGCGCGCGGTCTTGATATTGAAAATCTTTCCATGGTGATAAATTACGACCTGCCTGTTGAATCAGAAAATTATGTGCACAGGATAGGCCGCACTGCCCGTGCAGGAAAAACGGGAAAAGCCATTACGCTTGCAAGCGAACAGGATGTTTACGAACTCCCCGGCATTGAACGGTATATCGGGAAAAAAATACCCAGCGAAATAGCGATGCAGGAATTATACGCAGAAGACAAAAGCAGAGGTGTTCGCATAGAAACGGAATTTTTTGAAGAGCGGCATTCGCATAACGTTAAACATGACGGGAAAAAGCGCCAGCATAAAAACCGCGCTCCCACGGAAAATAAAAAAACAGGAAAAACCGGCGAAAACAGAAAAAAACACAAAAGCGAAAATACTGCGATGGATTTGTCGAAACTTTCGATGGAAGAGAGGATGCAGCTTTACAGGAAAAAATACGCAGGACCTGCGGCGAAACACGGCGGTTTAAAAAAACATAACAAACAGGAAAAACATCATCATAAATTAAAAACAGAACATCACGAAAAACAGGAAACCGCGCAGCAGGCAGTTACAGAAAAAAAAGGATTAATATCCAGAATTATGGGAATATTCAGAAAAAAATGATAACGGTAACAGAATTAAGCCTCATATTCGGAGAGCGCACCCTTTTTAAGGACGTTAATTTAAAATTCACGCCGGGTAATTGTTACGGGATAATAGGCGCAAACGGAGCGGGGAAATCCACCTTTTTAAAAATCCTGTCAGGTGAAATTGAACAGGACAAGGGAGAAATTTCCTGCGCAAAGAATCAACGTATCGCCGTTTTAAAACAGGATCACTTCGCGTATGAAAAGTACCCTGCGCTTGAAACCGTAATAATGGGTTACCCGAAACTTTATGCGGTGCAGAAAGAGCGGGAAGTAATTTACGCAAAGGAAGATTTTTCCGAAGAAGACGGACTTAGGGCAAGCGAGCTTGAAGCGGATTTTGCAGAACTTGGCGGATGGGAAGCGCAGGCACAGGCGGGACAGCTCCTCTCAGGACTCGGTCTTGATGAGGAAGATCATGAAAAGCTCATGGTAGAACTTGACGAATCAAAAAAAGTGCGCGTACTTCTTGCGCAGGCGCTTTTCGGCAATCCTGACATTCTGCTTCTGGACGAGCCGACAAACGGGCTTGATCTTGAATCAATTTCATGGCTTGAAGAATTTTTGATTGATTTTCCGAATATCGTTATTGTAGTCTCGCATGACCGCCATTTTCTGAACGCAGTCTGCACAAATGTATGCGACATTGATTACGGGAAAATAACTCCGTACTCCGGCAATTACGACTTCTGGTACCAGATGAGTCAGATATTGCAAAGACAGGCAAGGGATCAGCTGAAAAAGCGGGAAGAAAAAGCAAAGGAGCTTAAGGAATTTATCCAAAGATTTTCATCTAACGCAAGCAAGGCGCGTCAGGCAACCAGCCGCAAAAAAGTACTGGAAAAACTTGATCTTGATAACGTGCCTGTGACAAGCAGGAAATTCCCTTACGCCGGTTTTAAACCAGACCGCGAAATCGGGAACAATGTATTAAGGACGGAAAAACTAAATTTTTCGTTTGAAGGCAAAGCGCTTTTAAAAGATTTTTCACTGACCGTAAACAAGGGAGAAAAAATCGCTTTTGTCGGCCTTGAACACGCTTCAAAGTCTGCTTTCTTTGACATTATCTGCTCTGTATTTCCGCCGGAAAGCGGGGATATTAGCTGGGGGCAAACCACATCTTTTTCCCACTTCCCAAAAGAGAACTCATCATTTTTCAACAGTAATCTCTCCATTACAGACTGGCTCCGCCAGTACTCCCCTGATCAGGACGAAACGTATGTCCGAAGCTTTCTGGGACGCATGCTCTTCTCGGGCGACGAAGCGCTCAAACCCGTAAACGTGCTTTCAGGCGGCGAAAAAGTGCGCTGCATGCTGTCAAAAATGATGCTCTCCGGCGCCAATATCCTTGTCTTTGACGAGCCGACAAACCACCTTGACCTTGAAGCAATCACCGCATTAAATGACGGGCTTGTCGCATTCGGCGGCGTAATTCTTTTTAACTCTCATGACCATGAGTTTATTAATTCAATAGCGAACCGTATAATTGAAATCCTTCCCCAGGATGACAATCCGGGCAGCTTCATCGACCGCATGATGCCGTTCGATGACTACCTTGCCGATTCTTCTGTTAAGCAGCTTCGCGCGCAGGGGTATAAACAGGGAGAGAGGCTGCGGATTTAAGCGGTATCGCTGAAAAATATCAATTTCTTAGACATGCAAGCGGCACAACCCATACGCCATTATCCATTTGAAAGGCAAATTCGGTTGCTGTTAGTACCATTAAAAATGACGGTTTTTGCATTTTTGCGGTATTTATATTATTGCAAAATTTTATCAGGTTTTCCGCAGCTTTTTGAATTTCCCCGGCGCCCATTTTGATTTCAACAGCTCCCCAGCGTTCATCTTTTAGCTGAATAATAGCGTCTATTTCATTACCCAATTGATCGCGGTAGTGATAAACCTTTCCGTCAATACTGTCAGAATAAATCCTCAAATCACGGATGCACATTGATTCAAATAAAAATCCAAAGGTATTAAAATCTTTTATAAGTTTGTTTGAATCCGCACGAAGAGACGCGGCTGCAATTGAAGGATCAGTAAAATGTCTTTTTGCGGTTGTTCTGATTGCTCTCTTTGATCGTAAATGCGGACTCCATGCAGGCATATCTTCTACTACATACAGTTTTTTCAACGCAGAGATATAATCATCAATGGTTTTATTTGACAATGATTCATCGTTTGCGAGTAAATCCTTCATAAGCGTTGAAGTAGCAGCCTGTGTTGAGATGTTTCTCGACATTGAACGCAATAATGAATAAACCCTGTCGGGATTACGTTCAACGCCGTCAATGTTTGAAATATCCTGATTCGCAACAGCGTCCAAATAATGATAAACCATTTGGAGAGCATATTTTTGTTTTTTCTCAATCACCGCTTCCGGCCAGCCGCCTCGTGTCAAAACAAAAGCTATCTGTTCGACTGAAAGACGGCTTTCGCCTGACATACCTGATTCGCCGTTAAATAAATCCGTAAGATGTATTTGTCCTGTTGATTCTCCTGACTCAAATAAAGACATTGTGCGCATTGTCATCCTGCTAATCCGCCCCGTTCCAGTGTGCATATCATCAACCTGGGGCGGTATAACAGAGCCTGTTAATATAAATTGACCTCGCTTTTTTCTTTTATCAACAGCGAAACGAACCGCATTCCATAAAACAGGCGCAACTTGCCACTCGTCCAAAAGGCGCGGAGTTTCACCTTCCAGCAATTTTGACGGCTTAGCGCCTGCCATCAATTTATATTCCGCAGAATGGTCAGGGTCCTGCATGTAAAGAACGCTTTTTGACGTCTCTTCCGCGGTCCGGGTTTTGCCGCACCACTTCGGACCTGCAATCAAGACCGCACCGGATGTTTTAAGCGTCAGTTCCAATACTTTATCAGCAATGCGAGGTAAATACTTAACGTCCATATATTAATTATATTTTCTACTTCCACATTTGTCAAATAATTACTTCCTATTTTGTCATATTTTTACTTCTTATTTTATCAAAGAAATGCTTTCTTAATTGTCAAAAAAAGAATACGAAAAATGTTTTATAGAATATGGACTTAAAGAACCGGTTTTTGAAATAATTTCCGGCGGACTTTCTGTTACGGTTTAAACATAGTATATTTAATACACCCACATTGTGAGTTTTATTATAAACTCAATTTACTCAAACTTGTTAAACCTTGAAAAACACTGATATTAAACATATACTGAGGTAGTTTCAAAGCATGGAGTTAATTAATAAATGCATTTAAGCCTTGTTATCCCCTGTTATAACGAAGAAGAGACGATCAACTTGATGTATAATGAGCTGATAAAGGTATTTGAAGGAAATCAGGGATTGGAAATACTGTTTGTAAATGACGGCAGTAAGGATAATACACTGTCAGAAATTACAAAGCTTGCGCAAACAGATGAAAGAATAAAATTTATTTCGTTCTCAAGAAATTTCGGGAAAGAAGCGGCAATGTTTGCCGGTATGAAATACGCATCCGGCGAGTACATAGGCATACTTGATTCTGATCTTCAGCATCCTCCTTCAATGCTCCCGGAAATGATTAAAGCGCTCGATGAAGGATATGACGTGGCAGCCGCCAGAAGAACAAACCGCAGCGGAGAAGCAGCCATAAAGAGCTTTTTTTCACACAGATTTTATTCCGTTATTAATAAACTTGCTGATGTAAAAATAGAAGAAGGCGCACAGGATTTTCGCGTAATGAAGCGAAAAGTAGTTGACAGCATCCTTAACATGACTGAATATTTCCGTTTTTCAAAAGGTATTTTCAGCTGGGTAGGTTTTAAAACAAAATGGTTCGCGCATGGAAATATAGACAGACCGGCAGGAAAAAGCAAATTCAATACTTTTAAACTTTTTAGATATGCCATGGACGGCATCATTTCATTTTCTGTTGTACCGCTGAGAATTTCCCTTATTTTTGGAATAGTAGTGTCAATAATAGGTTATGGATACGGGATTAGTATAATTATTTCAACATTGATAACAAAAAGCGCAGGAACAGGTTACGGTTATGCTTCATTGATGAGCGGGCTATTAATAATTGGAGGCACAATTTTAATTTGTCTGGGTATTCTGGGTGAATATATTTCCAGGATATATATAGAGACAAAAAGCAGACCTCTTTTTATTGTTGATAAAACAAATATTATTTAAATTTGCAGGGAAAAATATGCAAAAAAGTATAAAATTATTTGTACCCGGAAGACTTTGTTTATTCGGAGAGCACAGCGATTGGGCAGGTCTTCAAAGAGTAATAAACGCTGATATAATTCCCGGAGCTTCCATTGTAACAGGCATTGAACAGGGAATATACGCGGATATCGAAGCCAATGACAAATTTGTTATGCACAATACATCCGATGAATTAAAGGATTTCTGGGTAGATTTTGAGAGCGCAATGCAGATGAATGAATTAAAAAAAACAGCGGCTTCCGACAGTTATTTTTCGTACGTTGCAGGCGTAGCTTCTTATATCTGCGAGAATTATCATACCGGCGGTTTAAAAATTACAATAACTAAAATGACTCTTCCTGTAAAAAGCGGGCTTTCATCCAGCGCCGCTGTCTGCGTATTGGTTGCCCGCGCTTTTAACATAATTTACGGACTTAACCTTAATACAATGGGAGAAATGACAATCGCGTTTAAGGGCGAGCAGCGGACAAAATCACGCTGCGGCCGTCTTGATCAGGCATGCGCGTTTGGAGTAACGCCTGTCTTAATGACATTTGACGGCGAAGATATAGACGTTCAGCGCCTTATCGTTAAAAAACCTCTTCATTGGGTATTCGCTCATTTAAAGGGAAACAAAAACACCATAAAAATTCTTTCAGATTTGAATAAATGTTATCCGTTTGCGCAAAATGAAATCGAGAAAAATGTTCATTTCGCTCTTGGAGAAGAAAATCAAGAAATTATACAGCAGGCAATCGAATATATAAAAACTGGAGAAATTGAAAAACTTGGAAAACTGATGACCCATGCGCAGGAACTCTTTGATAAAAAAGTTGCTCCGGCTTCATGGGAAGAATTAAAGGCGGTAAAGCTTCATTCCATTCTTGGCGATACAACCGTAAAATCACTAACTTACGGCGGGAAAGGCGTAGGTTCGCAGGGGGACGGCTCAGTGCAGTTCCTTGCCAGGGATGCGCAATGCCAGCAGAAACTGGTTAATTATCTTAATGAAATTGACAATACCGCTTATTCGCTTACAATCAAACCCCGTCATCTTGTCCATAAAGCCATAATACCTGTAGCAGGTTTCGGCACAAGGCTGTATCCTGCGACACGCGCTGTAAAAAAAGAATTCATGCCGGTTATTGACAGCGATGGTCTTGTTAAACCTGTTATTTTAATTCTTCTGGAACAGTTACATGAAAGCGGAATCGATGAAATATGTTTGATTGTAAGCTCGGAAGAAGATATTGATTTTTATAAAAAATATTTTCAAAAGCAGTTGATTGAAGATCACCATAATAAATTACCGCTAAAAATGAGGGAATATGAAAACAAAATTTTTGATATTGGAAAATCTCTCTCTTTTATCATTCAAACAGAAAAAAAAGGTTTTGGACACGCGGTATTCCAAAGCAAGGATTTCTGCAAGGATGAACCGGTATTACTGCTATTGGGAGACACAATCTACTGTTCCAATACACAAAAAACATGCAGTATGCAGCTAATGGAAGTTTATGAGGAAGTAGACAGACCTGTTATTTCTATACATGAAATTACAGTTGATGAAGCAGTGCATTACGGGATACTTTCTGGTATATGGGAGGATAAAAACGAAACTGTTTTAAAGGTAAAACAGTTCGTTGAAAAACCTTCTGTTGAATACGCAGAAGATTTCCTTGGCATTGAATGCCTCCAAAAAGAAAAAAAATATTATTCCGTATTCGGGCAGTATATTCTAACGCCTGAAGTTTTTACAGAACTTGGAACAAATATTAAAACCGGACAAAATACGGAAAAGAACGGAGAAATTGGCTTAACAGCGGCTCTCTCCGGATTGATCGATAAAGACGGTCTTTACGGCGTTGTTATAAACGGGCAAATGTTCGATATAGGCAATTCAAAATCATATTTCAATGCCTTAAAAAATTATTCCGGCGCAGCCGAGTTTTGTTAAATATTAAATATGGCAGATGATTACAATTACATATGTATTTACAATAATTATTTTAATTGTTAAAATACCTTAGTAGTAATAAATCGCTGGATCATTGAGCGTGTTTCGGCCGCCAATACGTCTTGCGTCCTTTGAAGGTTCTTTTTTCCTCTTTCTTAAGCGGCAATAGCTGTAATTAAGAGTAATTTTTTTCAAGTTTTTAAACCATACATTTATTTTCCAGCTAGTATTATTATTCAATATAACAAAAATTTAATGATCTTGAAAGAATCAGAAAAAATTACCATTCTTTTTTTATCATGGAGAGATATTAAATCGCCTAAAATGGGCGGAGCGGAAATATTTACGCACGAGATGATGCGGAATTCCGATTTATCAAAATTCAGGATAATACATATATCACCTATGTTTTATGGTGCAGTTGATTCTGAGGTTATAGATGGCATTACTTATCTTAGAATGGGAAATATTTTAAGCGTAATTTTAAAAAGCAGAAATTTTTATATCTTTAATAAAGATAAAATTAATTATGTTATTGATCAATGTAATACACATCGTTTCTTTACAAAATTTTGGGTAATTAGAGACAAACGTATATTTTTTATACATCAATTAACCAGAGAAATCTGGAATTATCATTTATTCTTTCCATTTAACCTGTTTGGATCTTTATTGGAAAATTTTATGTTAAAACTTAACAAAAATGATAAAACATTAACAGTTTCCGAGTCTACAAAAAAAGACCTTTTATTAATAGGATTTGACGAAAAGAATATAAAAATTATACCTGAGGGAATAAATTTTAATGTCTGGCCGGAAATTAAATTTTATAATAAAGAAAAGCGGACTACTTTTATTTATGTCGGAAGATTCGCCAAATATAAGGGAATTGATTCATGTATTCAGGCTTTTTGTGAATATAAAAAATATTTTAAAGAAGCCAAGTTATGGATATTGGGGAAAAAAGACGAAAAATATATAATCAAAAACTTAATACCAATATGTAAAAAAAATAACATCTCTTACGGTGATTTTAATGATGATAATGATATAATTTTTTTTAATTTTGTTACTGATGAAAAAAAACTGGAATTAATGAGCAGGGCTTATGCTCTTTTAATGCCTTCAATAAGAGAAGGATGGGGATTAATTATTACAGAAGCCGCAGCTGTAGGAACTCCAAGTATTGTGTATAATTCTCCTGGAATAATTGATGCTGTTAATTTTGGAGAATCAGGTTATATTGCTACCAAGAATAATTATATTGGATTATTTGAAGCGATGAAAGATTTATCCTGCAATAAAGAAAAATATATAAATATCAGAAAAGCAGCATATAATTTTAGTTCATGTTTTAAATGGACTCGTACAGGAAAAGAATTTTCTGAATTTATTTTAAATATTTCAAATAACAGGAAGCATTGTTTTGAATAATAAAAATTTAGTATCAATAATTATTCCAACATATAACCGTGTTGACGATGTCATTAAACTTATTGATTCGCTGTTTTTAAGTGAATATAGAAATATAGAAATTATAGTAGTAGATAATAATTCTATGGATAATACGACCAATATTATTAATAGTATGTATTTAAACAGGGAATTACCCGTAAAAGTTATTACTTTAGACAGAAATTTGATGGCAGCCGGCGGAAGAAATGCAGGAATAAAACATGCTGAAGGCGAATATTTACTTTTTATTGACAGTGATAATATTGTACCTTCAAATATGATTAATCTGCTCTTAAATGGATTTATTGATAATCCTGATCTCGGTTTTATCGCTCCTGTTACCATAAATGTTAACAAAGGAAATACAATATTTACTATGGGGGGATTCTATAATTTCTTGACATCCATGCCAATAAACATTTACGGCGGAATAAAGATGGAAGAACTTGAAAATAAAATTAATATAAAGGAATATTATAGTACAAAATTATGTCAAAATGCTTTTTTGGTAACTAAAGAAGTAATTAAAAAAATCGGCGGATTTGACGAAATCTACTATATATATTATGAAGAAGCGGACTTTGGCTTCAGAATTAATAAACTTGGCTATAAGATGTATATAAGTTCAAAAGCAATTATCTACCACCATCATACGATGAATAAAAAAAATGAAAGTAAAAAATTAAGAGATTGGGGAATACAATCGCCTGATGTCGCATACCATTTGTCAAAAAACAGAACCATATTTATGAAAAAATTTGCTCCGTGGTATTGCAAAATTCTTTTCTTTTTATTTTTTGTTCATGTTTTTTGTATATATTATTCATTGATTGCTGTTATTAATAAAAGAATAGATATTGCTATGGCAATCATAAAGGGTTATTTTTCCGGATTCTTTCTTAAGGTAAATTATAATATAAAGATAGGAATTACTTAAAAAGTGAAAAAATTAATTAATTATGATATTAATTTTTCTAATTCAATGAAAAACATAAACGAATGGATATAATGGAAACTAATGAGTAAATATAGGAGATAAAAAATGTTCAAATTAATAAATTTTTTTATGAATTTCATAAAAAGATATATGCCATATGGCTCAGACTTGCTTATTTTCTTAAGGAAAAATAGTTTTATAAGTTTTTTAGGTAATTCTTTCTATACTTATTATTTTAAAAGATTTGCAAAAAAAAACAACAAGAGTCCAACAAAAGAGATGATTAAAAGCCGTGAATATTTCTCTAAAAATGAAGATAGAATAAAAAACATAACATCATTTTTATATGATGATGAATCAAAAGATGTATTTAGAAAAATGATTGATTTTAGATGTAATTCTAATATTAAACTATTTCCTGATGTAAATAACAAACAATATTTCTGGAATGAACATTTTGCTTTTTCAAATAACGAAGTGTTGATTGATTGCGGAGCATATTACGGCGATACTATAGAATCATTTAAAAAGGCCGTTAAACATTTTAGAGGAAATATAAAAAGAATTATTGCATTTGAGCCGGAGGTCAATAATTTTAAATTAATTGAAAAATATCATAAAGATGTAATAGCAGTAAATGCGGGAGTAGGAGATATAGACGGATTTGTAGAATTTTATAGTGATAATGGCAGTTTGTCATCATCTTTTAAAATGACACCAGATAATATAAACAGTGGGGGGGGGGGTAAAATACCTATAAAATGTATTGATAATATTCCTGAATGTAAAGAAGCGACCATTATTAAAATGGATATAGAAGGATATGAATTAAAAGCATTAAATGGCGCAAAGAACATTATATCAACATATAAGCCTAAACTTGCTATCTGCATTTATCACAGCGATGAAGATATGCTGGAAATACCGGAATGGATTCATAATAATTTCCCCGAATATAAGTTATTCATTAGACAGCATTATAAGTATATTATCAATGAAACTGTTCTATACGCTTTTTAAATAAAAAATATATTATATTTAATCTTCAATGTAAACCGCTATTTTTGTATTTAGTGAAATATAATAATACTTTTATGATTTTCATTTTGTTGTAAGGTTAGCTATTATTGAAAATGTTTTTTATACAATAAATACTTATAATAATTATATTTTTAATATTAATTATTGATTGTATTTGTATAATAGTTGTAAGTTTTTTAATTTATGCTATAATAAGAGGATAATATGAAAAAAATAATTTCTATTATAATACCAACATTAAATGAAGAAAATAGAATAGAAACGTCATTAAAATCAATACGAGCGCAAGCTATTAATCATGATGAAGTTGAAATATTAGTAATTGATGGAGGTTCAAAGGATAAAACAAGAGAGATCGCTATTAAATACAAAGCTATCATAATTAATAATCCTAAAGTTGTTCCAGAAGAAGCTAAAATCATAGGCTTATTAAACTGTACTGGTAAATATGTTATATTTATGGATGCAGATGAAGAATATGTTGATAATAATCAACTATACAGAAGAATTAAATTATTTGAAGAAAATAGTAATGTGAAGATTACTATTGTAAACTCTTTAATAACCCCAAAAGGATTTCCTGATTTAACCAGATATGTTAATAGTTTTGGAGACCCATTTTCTTATTTTATTTACAAATTCGATGGTGAAAACATAATATCCAGTCTGGATAAAAAAAAATATAAATATGATAAAATAGGAGATTATGGAAGAATTTATTATTTAAAAAATGATAAAATTTCGCCTATTGTTGACGGTGGAACATCAATGTTTGATTTTGAATATATAAAAAAAAATATAAATTATAATATTCATGACAAGAATTTTATTTCTATAAAAAGTGAAATTATTCTTAATATAACAGGATGTTTCGGAATAATAGAAAATGACAGAATAAATCATTATACATCTGTAAGTTTTAAAAATTATTTAAAAAAATTAAAATTTAGAGTGATTAGTAATTTAAATCCTAATGAAAATATTTCTGGGTATGCTGAAAGAGCAAAAATAAATATAATTTTAAATTTAAAAAAATATTTATATGTATTATATTGTATATTTCCATTAATAGTTCTATTTGACTCTATTATAATTTCTTTTCGTAAAAAATGTATTACTTTTATGCTTCATTTTATATTTGTTTATTATGTATTTTTTAATATTATTTTTTTTAGTTTATTAAAATTATTTAATATTAAATTTTCAAATATAAATTATGGTAAATAAGAGAAATAATAATGAAAAGAAATTCAATTATTCATAAAATATTTAAAGATATATGTCCTCCTTTTATTCGTGATAATGAAAAATTAATGTGTTTTCTTGCAAGAGCTACAAGTAATAAAAATGTAATTAATTTTATTAAGAATTTCAGAAAAGAATTACCTTATAAAAGTGAAAATGAATTACAATATTATTATGAAAAATTGTTTAATTATCAACTTCAAACAAAAAATGATTTAAATGTTGGAGCAGATTGTATAAATTTTATTTTAAAATATTCAAAAAATCATAAAAAATATCAATCATATCTGGATTGTGCTTGCGGGGGAGGGGAACTTTCATTTAAATTGGCAGAATTGGGACTTAATGTAACTGGAATGGATTTTATTATTAATGATGATTTGAAGATATCAAAAAAAGCTGTTTTTATTGAAGGAAACATTTTAAATATACCATTTAATGATAATTATTTTGATGTTGTAATTTCTGGTCATACACTTGAACATATAATTAATATTCAGAAGGCAATTTCTGAGCTTCGAAGAGTCACAAAATATACACTTATTATTATTGTTCCATGCCAAAGAGAATATCGGTATACATTTGATTTACATGTGCATTTTTTTCCTTATCCGGAATCATTTCATAGAATTATGCAAAATCCTAATGGAAAATGTTTCATGTTGGATAATGATATCATATATATTGAAGAAAAATTAATATAAATAAACAATAGGGAGTATAAATGTGAAAGAACCAGTTTTAAATTTTAAAAAACAATATGAAATTATAAAGATGATGCTGAACACAACCTTCTTAAAGTAACTCATTTAGGATACTATATTAAAAGAGTATTTAACATAAAAATAATTCACAGCACCCCCATTGTTATACGTTTTTGATAAATGAATATATGTCGATCTTAATATAAATGAAGAATTTATAATACATATTGACGAATTAATTCATATTAAAGTAATAATATATATTTCGTTATAGGCATCATCATCGAATGTTTAAGGAGATAGTATGGCGGAGATAAAAGGATTAATTTCCATTATTGTACCGGTGTACAACGCTGGGCAATATTTGGAAAAATGCGTAAATAGCATACTTGACCAAACATATAAAAACATTGAAGTAATCCTTGTAAATGACGGCTCTATTGATGAGAGCGGCGCTATTTGCGATGCCTTTGCTGAAGCAGATAAGCGCGTTAAAGTAATTCACAAGCAAAACGGCGGCGAAGGAAGCGCGCGTAATACCGGTATTGATATTGCAATGGGTGAATACATCGGTTTTGTGGATAATGACGATTCTATAGACCCGATAATGTACGAGAGTATGTATACAAAAATAAAAGAAACCAATGCAGATATTTGTATATGCGGGTACAGGTATAAGTTGGGGACTGATGAGAACAGTATTGTATACAATAAGGTACCGACATTAAATACATTGAGCCCTGCTGAATTATGGGATGAGTATCTAAGAGATATGCTCAAGTATAAGCTTGCAGTAGCGTCAATATGGAGCAAGCTTATAAGAGTAAATTTGTTTGGCGGATTAAATAATGACAGTACAGGAAAATTGCGTCAACGGGAAGAACACAATGGAAAGAGAGTACTTGCCGGCGGCGAAGCACTTGGTGTAGCTTTGATTGCAGTTGCCAATAATGGTATAACATTTGCCGATATAACCCCTTATAATTATAACCCCAGACCCACAAGTGCGACTTTGTCTATCATAATTGATGAAACAACAAGCGATGTTTTCTATCAAGAATTTTATCATAGCCTTATATCTTGTCTGCCGCACAAGAGCGCGAAGATAAAGAAAATAATTGCCTGTATGCAATCTTTTATAACCGTGGCTCATAATCATGAAGCTATGATAAGAAAGCTCCCAAAACCTGTAAAACTAAAATTAGCTCAAGTTCTAAAAATCATATTATTTTTCCCAGGGTTTGTCTGGAAACTCCAGGCAATATTTGTATTTGCAACACCTGCGAGTCTGTACCGCGCTGCCTTTGGTTTTTATGGAAAACATAGGGGAAAGACGAGATAGATAATGGAATACACATGTAAAATCTGTTGGAATAGCGAGAATAACTCTTTATATACTGTAAAGGAAATAATTATTGGTAATGGAGATGAATTTGAATATATAGAATGCAGCAGATGCGGTTGCTTGCAAATAGCTGAGATTCCAAAGAATTTGGCTAGGTATTACGAAGGATATTACAGTCTTGGCGCTGTTGATGATAAAAATATCACCAGGATTCAAAAGTTTATTTCTGACTCATTTGAGAAATCCAAAATTTATTATTATACCAAAAAAGGCGGTATAATTGCCAGGAGTATTTGCTGGTTTTTCCCAGAGCTAATGCCCCCCCCCCCCCCGAGGGAACCTGATATATTTTATAAAAAAATCCTTGATGTTGGATGTGGGACGGGGTGGAGTTTAAGCACTTTAGCGAAAGCAGGCTTTAAGAATCTCAGCGGATGTGACCTGTTCATTGAAAAGGATATTGTTATCAATGAAGCGGATAATGTTACAATAAAAATTCATAAATGCGAGATTTATGACATCGCTGAGAAGTTCGATATAATTACGCTTAGCCATTCCCTTGAACATATGCCCGAACAGGAAAAAGTCTTATCTAAAATAAACAGTTTACTAAACGATGGCGGAATCTGTATAATTGATATTCCCACTGTGTCTTGCTACGCTTGGAAAAAGTACAAAGAGAGCTGGTATTCGATATCCGCACCGGTACACTTTTTCCTTCATTCCATGAAAAGTATAAATATTCTGGCGGAGAATTGCGGGTTTATTATAGGTTATATTGTACATAACTCAATAAAAGGTCTGCTGCTAAATAAATATTACTCAAAGGGATATAACTCAGACGACATAATCAAAAAACTCGGCAGTATAAAGGGAATAATTCCATTTATATATGATAAGCTGCAGGCAAAATGGCTGAACAAGAAAAAATTGAGTGACTGTGTGAGAATTTGTTTACGAAAAACAAAAGATTTTGTTGAAATTTGCGAATATAAATTATAATGATAAGCAAAGGAGAAGTGAATGGGTATTGATTTTGAAGCGGCTCGATTCTTAATTTCTTGCAGCCCGATGACCGATAAAAATATGGAGAAAGTTGATTTTTCAAAGACACTTACACTGGGAAGGCAAGTGCTTTTACACCCTACAAATGATTTTAAACATCTGTTTAAGAGATATTTTAATAACGAATTCTATGAAAGCGAATGTTCTCGATTCTTTGATACAATTAATAAAAATAGTTTGTTATCAGACAAAAACGGAAATGTTATAATTAGTTATTCAGAACCGTTTTTTATATTACTTACCCCCCCCCCCCCCCCAGAGAATGGTTCTGGTAGTCACGCCGTAGAGTCTATAGACATCTCTGATTTCGAAAATGCTTCCATAATTCATGACTTGAGCATGCCAATTCTGGATGATCTAAAAAACAGATTCTCCTGCGTATATGATGGAGGAATGCTTGAGCATGTATACAATTATCCTGTCGCTTTGAAAAATGCTATGGATATGCTTGCAAATGGAGGACATCTTATACTTTCCACACCTGGAAACAACTATTTCGGGCATGGCTTTTATCAATTCTCAGCAGAACTGTTTTATTCTGTATTGAGAGAAGAAAACGGGTTTACAAATACAAGGGTCTATCTTAATAACGGAAGAAAATGGTATGCTGTAAAAAACCCAAGAGAGCTACACGCGCGAGTTGAACTTTCTCCTCGTTGGCTTAATGCACGTTTGCATGTTATATCAAAAAAAGTCGGCGAAGTTCCAATCAATGTTTTTTCCTACCAAAGTGATTACGAACAAGCTTGGGAGTCAGGGATTATTTCGTATAATATTCCACAAATCGAAAGGATTGCCGCTAGGCTTTTCCCAATTTTATTAAGAAAACAACTTGGAATATTCTACTATTCTTTAAAATATAGAAAAATGTTTAACTCATATTTTAACAAGATTAATATGTAATAACCTGTGAATAATAAAAAAGTTGAAAACGGAGTAAATCAAAACGACTTCCAAAATAATCTTTGGACATTTTTGTCTGCTGGTGTTTTTTCTGTTTATATTTCCATTGTAGTATTGATTACCGCAAGACGGGTCGGCTTGGCGGAAGCCGGAATGGTTAGTTTTGCAGCTGCTATCGTTACACTTGCAAGCGGTCTGATTACATTCGGCGTCAGAATCTTTCAGGCATCGGATATCAGAAAAGAATTCTCTTTACAAACTTACTTTGGATTTCGAGTCTATACTGCGCTGCTCAGTACTGTCTTAATAACTGTGTTTTTATTTATTGGAGGTTTCAATTCAGACAGAGTGATAGTGATATCACTGTTCTACTTCATATTCCTATGCACAGGCTTTGCAGATGTATTTATGGGTGACTTACAACAAAACGGCAAGATGCATGTGGCAGGTAAAATGATGGTTTGCGCTTTTGGACTTAATATAATTACATATACAATTATTATTTATATAAGCGGCTCTCTTTATATATCATTAATTTCATCATGTGTTGTAACCTTTGCCGTATATATTGCATGGATTTGGTATTATCAGAACGATTTCGGTCCCATCCGTATAAAGTATGATATATCTGCAATAAAAAGGTTATTTAAAAAGGTGTTGCCCATATTTTTAGCGGGAATTATTTCAAGCTATCTTTTTAATATACACAAATATTACCTTGGTTTTCTTGAAACAGATGAATCTGTTGCCATCATTACAATTCTTTTAATGCCTGGGACAGCTTTGCAAATCCTGTGCGGGTCTATCTTCGGAGGTGCTGAAATGACGAAAACAGCTGTAGTCTATACTTCGGGTAATATAAAAAACTTAACGCGCCGCATTAATCATCAGCTTCTATTAGCCGCAGCTATATCAGTCTTTTTTTTATTATGTGTTTTCGTATTCGGACTGCCTCTTCTAACATGGCTTTTTGCTGTTGATTTAACGGCGTACAAGTATGAGCTAATCATAACGAGCATTGGCGGAGCGCTCTTTAGTGTAAATATTGTGTTGGGTACTGCTATTATAGTAATGAGAATGCAGAGAGCACATTTCATTAATATATTAACTGTCACACTTGTTGTCGCACCTCTTATGTGGTTTATTATTGATCGTTATGGAATTATGGGGGCAGCTTTTGTGAATTTAGCTATTTTAGCGCCATTGACAATTGTGCTTTTAATTATTTGCCGTCTTAAATTGGCAAAGTTAAAAACCTGCGGAATGACACAAATTATCACATAACTTCATTTTAATAAAATTATTTAAACTTTCATCCCATAATGGAATTTTTATTTTTAATGTATTTTCAGTCTTTGTTATGTCCAGTACTGAATAAACAGGGCGTTTTATTTTTGAATGAAATTCAACGCTCGTACAGGAGCTAATTGTACAATCTTTATCAAGATATCCATACTCCCGTCCCAACTGGTTTATTTTTTTTGCAAAATCATACCATGAAATATTCCCTTTGTTTGTGTAATGGTAAATTCCATAATTGATATCTTTTCCAAATTTAATAAAATCTATTATTGCTACAGCAAGATCATAAGTCCATGTTGGACTTCCTCTCTGATCATTAACTACTTTTACCTCGCTGCGTTCATTCATAAGCCGAAGCATCTTATTTACAAAATTATTTCCGTATTTTCCATATAACCATGCAGTACGGATAATATACGAATGCGGATTATTCACGGATATTTCAAGTTCTCCGTCCCTCTTGGTTATTCCATATACATTACATGGATTCGTACTATCATCTTCCCGGTAAGGACGAATATTACCATTTCCATCCATTTTGCCAATTCCGTCAAATACATAATCAGTTGATATATGAATTAAGCGAGCATTGATTTTTTTTGCGTTAATAGCGATATTGGCAGCTCCAATAGTATTTATAAGATGGCAAGCTTCAAATTCATCTTCGGCTTTATCAACTGCTGTGTATGCCGCACAATTAACTATCCAGTCAAATGATTGCTCCTGTTTTTCAATAAAATGCATTAAAGCTGCCATATCTGTTATATCTACCTCACGGCCTGTACCAATAAAAAGAATGCCTGTTTTTTTTAATAACAAGGAAAGTTCAGTACCCAACATTCCTTTATGACCAATTATCCATATCATCTTTTAATCCAGTCTGATAAATCAGGCAGAATTTTATCTTTATCGGAAAGGACATATTCCATTCCTAAATCCGGCCATTTAATGCCAATATCCGTATCATTCCAAATTATACCGCTTTCATCTTCTGAATGGTAAAATTCTGTACATTTATAGGAAAAAACCGCTGTTTCGCTTAAAACAAGAAAACCATGCGCAAAACCTTCCGGAATATAAAACTGGTTTTGTTTTTTTTCACTTAAAATTACAGAGTACCATTTACTGAATGTAGAAGAAGATGGACGCAAATCAACAGCGACATCAAAAATTTCTCCTTCAATTGTTCTTACAAGTTTTCCCTGGGGAAATAATTTCTGAAAATGGAGTCCGCGTAAAACACCTTTTACCGAACGGGATTGATTATCCTGAACAAAAGGCGATTTAATACTGGCAGCTTCATAATCACGCTGGGACCAGCTTTCAAAAAAATAACCCCGGTTATCCTCAAATATTTTTGGCTGTATTTCAATTAGCCCCTGAATAGGACAGTGTTGAAACTCAAATGGCATTAATTATCCTTTGCAATATAATTTAAATAATTGCCGTATTCTGTTTTATATCCTTCAGAAAGTTTTAATAATTCATCTCTGGAAATCCATCCATTGTTATATGCAATTTCTTCTATACAGGAAATATACATTCCCTGGCGCTTTTGTATAGTCGAAATAAAATTTGACGCTTCCAAAAGACTATCATAATTACCTGTATCAAGCCATGCCATACCGCGTCCCAATATTTCTACAGAAAGACTGTTATTTTCCAAATATTTTTTATTTATTTCGGTAATTTCAATTTCACCGCGGGGTGAAGGTTTAATATTCTTGGCGATTTCAACAACATTATTATCATAAAAATAAAGCCCTGGAACAGCATAATGTGATTTTGGTTTTACCGGTTTTTCTTCTATAGAGAGCGCTTTACCGCTGGAATCGAATTCTACTACACCGTAAGATGAAGGATCTTTAACATAATAACCGAAAATTAAACCGCCATTTACCTTTCTATCTATATTATTTGTTGCATTTTTTAATGTTTTACTAAATCCTCTTCCATAAAAAACATTATCTCCAAGTACCAATGCACAAGTATCATTTTTAATAAAATCAGCTCCAATAATAAAAGCATCTGCAAGACCACGGGGATATTCCTGTATTTTATATTCAAATTTCATCCCAAGCCATGCGCCAATACCAAAAAGTTCCTTGAATAACGGAAGATCACGCGGAGTGGATATTATCAGTATTTCTCTGATACCTGCCAGCATAAGAACAGAAAGCGGATAATATATCATTGGTTTATCATAGAGCGGGAGAAGCTGCTTTGAAACAGCTTTTGTAATTGGATGCATTCTTGTACCGGAACCTCCAGCAAGAATTATTCCTTTCATTTATAATGCTCCTATAAAAAAAAATATCCAAGTAAGATTAAAATACTCATGATCTATTGATATAATTTTTTTCCAGCCATTTTTGATATTCACCGGAACGGACTAAATTAACCCATTGAATATTATCAATGTACCAATCAATTGTTTGTTCTAGCCCTTTTTCAAAACTATAAAATTGCTTCCATGATAATTCATTTTTTATTTTTGAACAATCAATCGCGTACCGCCGATCATGACCAGGACGATCATTAATAAAAACTATTGTTTCCCTTACTTCACCTGATTTCACCTTAATTTTTTCAGAAATAATATCTATCAATACATCAAGAAGTTTAATATTCTCCCACTCATTATCACCGCCAATATTATATCTATCTCCTGATTTTCCGTTTTTTAATATTGTCCATACAGCGTTATTATGATCTTCTACATATAACCAATCACGTATATTCTTTCCGTCTCCATAAACAGGAAGAGGTTTTTTTTCCATAATGTTTAATATCATAAAAGGAATTAATTTTTCCGGAAATTGATATGGGCCATAATTATTGGAACAATTTGAAAGTGTTACAGGAAGATTATATGTATAATTATAAGCTTTTACCAATTGATCGCTTCCAGCCTTGCTTGCAGAATATGGAGAATGGGGATCATAAACGGTGTTCTCGGTAAAATATCCGTTTGTCTCAAGAGAACCAAAAACTTCATCTGTACTGATATGATGAAAAAGGACATCCTGTCTGTCTTTCCATATTTCTCGCGAAACATCAAGCAAATTAAATGTTCCCATGATATTAGTTTTAATAAATTTTTCTGGTTCAAGAATTGAACGATCTACATGACTTTCAGCTGCAAAATGTACAATTGTATCAATTTCATATTTAATAAAAATATTTTTTACAAGAACTCTGTTACATATATCTCCATATTCAAAAAAATAACTGCTATCATTTTCAACATCAGAAAGATTCATCCTGTTTCCGGCATATGTCAATACATCTAAGTTGATAATTCTTCCTGAGAATTCACAGGATTTTTTAAGTAAAAAACGGATAAAATTGCTGCCAATAAATCCGGCGCCTCCTGTTACAAGGATATTTTTTAATAATCGCATATTTTGAAATACCTTTTTTTACATTGAAGATGGAGCAATTCCATACATCTCAATAATTTCCAAAATCAATTGCTGCGATATTTCTTCATAATCAGAAAGATACTCTTTTCTTGATGAAATGCCAATTAACTCATTATCAATAAAATAAAAATGTAAATTGCTGTTAATTAACATAGATACAGTCTCAGCGTTTTTAATGATATATATAATATTATCTCCTGGTCCGTTTTCCTGGATATATTTAATTTCTTCCTTTTTTTTATTATACATTGCGATCATTTGATCATATCCTCTGAACTGATGACCGCCGTTAATGGTCATTTTATACCGGCCGGCTAAATGCATATAAGAATTAAATATGTGTGTTTGATTTATATTAATAATGTCCAAAAAAACCAAATGATCATAATCATTTCCAAGATTATCCCAAACAGACGAGCTTAACACAGAATGCCAGTTATGTTTTGTTTTGGCATAATTTCCTTTTAATTCAAAACCAGGTTTTAAATCTGCCCATTGAATTATTAATAAAAAGCTAAGAATTAATATAGAATCTTTAAGGGAAAATTTCCTGATTATCCACCAAATACAGAATATTATTATGAAATAAAAAATCGGCCATATAAATCTTCCTGTTGATCTGAACAAGCTCCATATATGTTCAAAAGCCGGGGGTAATGGATATGAAAAAAGCGTATATTGATCAAATGTAATTGTCGGTGACAGGCAAAGAATAACAAAACATGATAATAATACATAAAAAAGATTTTTACGCTCGTTATCTATAATAAAATCAATTTTTTTTCTTTGAATAATATGATAAAAAATGATAAATATTAAAGCCAGAATAATTCCAAGTCCCAGATATCCATTCCCTTCATATTGATAGTTTTTAGCATTGGGCAATCCTTTTAAAAAACGAAACATTTCCTGCGAATTAAATAAAGCATTAATATTTGACTGGGCGTCCCTTAAAAGTAACGCAGGTCCTGCGACTTCTCCCGGACCGCCGGAACTGAAAAAACCCAAACAAAACATAATACCAATAATTATAAAAAAGGATGCTGCTGTAATTAAACATATCTTTACAATATTTTTTAGGAAGTATAATTTATATAACATGAATAAAAAAACAATTGGAAAAAAATATAAATGGGTTAAATAAGCCAATGATAAAAGTCCGCCCCATATTAAAATATTGCTTTTTACACTTCTGTTATTTTTATTTAAACATTCAAGAATACATAACAGGATAATATAATGAGATGCTAAATGAACATGATAAAAAACACGAAACAGCATAACTGTAGATAAAATGAAAAACATTGAACCAATTAATGAATGTAGCAGATTACCGCCGATTTTCCTGATAATTAAAGCGCCGCAGGCTCCCTGTAAAATATAATATGAAATAAAAAATATTCCAAAATATTGAAAATTTTCCGGTAAAAAATTATTGAATATCTTTAAAATAATTCCTGTAAGCTCCATTACCACAGGGACTTTATTCGGGTAATTAAAATTATCTGACATTAGAGGGAAGTACCATCCGGAATTACGGGCTAATTCCCATGCAAGATAGCCTCCCTCCATATCATGCCCGTTCATCAGCCAGTCTGTATATACAGGATTAAGTATCAAAATACCGAAATTATAAATAAAAAAGAGCGCTCCAAGTATTCCGCCAATAATGAAAACAGATAAAGAAGAATTTAAAATTGCGTAAAGACCTGATGTCTTTGCCACAATTAGCTTAGGTTGTTCAATAATTTCAGTTTCTAAAACAGAGGATTTCTTTTCAGCTTCTTTTACGTCCTTTTTTAATTCAATCTGGTTTTTGAAAAAACTCAATCTATATACTGTTTTTTCCAGCAGGAATTTCCGGTTTTTAATTTTATAAAAAATTAATAAAAAACCCAGCCCAAAAAGAGGAGTGCGAAGTAAATCAAGCGCTTTAAACTCCCCGGATAAAAATAAGTACGCTATAAAATATATTCCAAAAGCTCCGGTTAAAAATAAAATAGTAGTAAAAATACTTCTTTTGATAAAAAGAAACCAGTATATAACCATAATTGCAAAAATCGTACAATATCCAAGCGCAAATAAATTTTCGCTTAATTCAAACGATGAAAAAAATAAACTCTGCAAATTATTATTATTTATAAAATGAATAATCCTGATGCGTGTCTGCGGAAGTATAAGAAATATACTGATTATTATACCGGCATACAGCAGAAAAAATAGATTATCTCTAATAATTTTACGTTCAAGAAGTTTTTTTATTTCAGGAAACATTATCTCTCCGCATTGCTATTGTATATTTATATAAAATCTTTCAAGGTATGCAATCCGCCTGCGTGCGTCATTATAACGTGCGCTCTGCGGGTATTCTCTCACAAGACGCCGGTAATAGTCAAGCGACAGAAGGATGTTCCTGTCCGCGGTGTTTGCTTCATAAGACTGCCCGTAAAGCCAGAGAATTTCATCAGGATATTCAGAATAAAAGGCGGTGTACTGGTTTAACAGTGTAATTGCGCCTGATATATTTCCTCCCTCAACTGCTTCTTTTGCCCTTTGCAATAAAATTTCCCGCGGAAGCATACCCTGATCATTAACAGGCTGCTGTACAGAAGGCGTTTGCGGCATCTGTGCTGCCGATAATGTCCCCTGGGTCTGGGGACGTACAGTTTCTGATATTGGCTCTCTTACAGACGGCTGTTCAAGCGGCGCCTGATTTACAAAACTTAATTCCGCGCCGCTTCTCTGTATCTGCACATCTTCTTCGGCGGAAGGCCAGCGCGGGTTGGCGACTACCCTGCCCCTTTCAGACGGCGGATTGAACCATCCCGTTCCTTCTGCAGCCGGCGCTTCTCCCACAATTACACGGACATGATCATTTAATATAAAATCCTTTATAAAATCCTGTTTATAAAATTTAAGGGCATAGCTGCCGGCTTCCTCAGCCGTAAATATAAAACTCTGTCCCTGCGGATCAAGACGGCGCGAGTTATAAATAAGACCTCTTTGAGATAAAAGTTCGCCAAGGTATACCCAGCCTGTTCCGTTAAAAGGAATCTCAATAATTTGCCCCGCTGCCGCGCGTACAATCCGTGAAAAAATTATTTCCCCTTCCTGCGGTTCCGTTACCGGCTGAGCTGCAGTCGGATATCTGTCTCTTGCTTTGGTATCAGAAAGAGCGTCTCTTAGCGTACGAACAAGAGGAACTATTTCTGGTTCAGATGTTTGCGCTGCTTCAGGTATTTGTACGGGAGGCTGGATCGTCTGCTGCACCGGAGGCTGTGTCATCGCCTGCGTAATCGGCTGTATTGTCTGCACAGGAGGCGCTGTCTGCACGGATTGCTGGGCTACAGGCGGTTGTACCGGATGCGCTTCCTGAACAGGAGATTGAGTTACAGGCGTATGAATTTCGGGCGGTTGTGCAGTCGCCTCCTGAACAAGAAGCTGAGATGTCTCAGGAGATTGCACCGCCTGAACAATCGGCTGCGCAGCAGGCTGCTGTACTGTTTCAGTTTGAATAGTTTGTTCATTAGCAGGTTTAACTATAATTTCAGGTTCATTTATATTTATCTTTGGAACAGGCTCAATATAAAGCTCAACTGCAATTTCTGTCTTTTTGGTTTCATTTCCACGGATATGCTCAGGGTCAGCTATTGATCTCCCTGCAAGAAATCCAAGTAATTCGTTTTCTGTATTCTGATTACGGTTTGTCTTGCAGGAAAAAAACACTAAAAGAAAAATTAACAGTAATAAAACGGATATTTTTTTCATGGAATACGCTCCAGAAACTCATCAACTGCGGCTTCCATTTTATCGCGCCATTGCTGTTCGCCGTTCTTAAGCGGATCCTGCCAATACTCAGCGGCATCATCTTCTGTCCAGCTTGTTCTTCTTTCCCGTTCCAGAATAACTCCCGGAAGAAAATCAGGTTCATCGGGAAGAAACAATTCCTCCGCAGGAATCGCATAAATAAATCTCATCGCTTCCATTCCTGAAGGCTGAATATTACGCTGCGGTTTATTGACTGAAATGATAACAGAAAGAGTTAAAACAGCGATAAAAAAAGCAGTACAGGCAAGGACAAGCTGCCGCCTCTGCCCGCCTGACAGCTTTTCAAGCCGCTCTTTTATAGACTGAAATATTTTATTGAAGATCCCCATCCCGCATACAATATATCACATTTTACCGTAATTGTAAGTAAAAATTTCGTTATAAAAATGTAATTGATAACAGAAATCATTTTTGTTATGATGAACCATGAATGAACGCCTGAATTCCCTGCTTAAACGATACGATGAACTGACATTATTAATCCAGGATCCTTCACTTGTAAAAGATCAAAACCGGTACCGCAGTGTGATGAAAGAACACTCCCGCCTGTGCGAAATTTCAGAAATATATAAAAACATTGAAGAACTTGAAAAACAAACAAGCGAAACGAAGACTCTGGCGCAGGAAGAAAAAGATCAGGAAATAAGGGAAATGGCGCGTGAAGAACTTAAAGAGCTGGAGAACAGGCTCGAAGCCGCAAATGAAAAATTGAAATTCCTTCTTGTTCCGAAAGATCCTCTGGATGAAAAAAATATTATCATGGAAATACGCGCAGGCACAGGCGGAGAAGAAGCGGCGCTTTTTGCTTCTGATTTATACCGCATGTATTCACGTTTCGCGGAAACAAGAGGCTGGAAATTCGAAATAATGAATTCCAGCGATACGGAGCTTGGCGGTCTAAAGGAAATTGTTTTTTCAATCAGCGGAAATAATGTATATGAAAACCTCCGTTATGAATCGGGAGTTCACAGGGTACAGAGGGTTCCGGCAACTGAAGCTTCCGGGAGAATTCACACTTCCGCTGTCACTGTAGCGGTTTTGCCGGAAGCTGATGAGACTGAAATCGACATTAAACCTGATGATCTCCGCATCGACGTTATGCGCGCAGGAGGTCCCGGCGGACAGTGCGTCAACACTACAGATTCGGCTGTACGTATTACGCACCTGCCTTCCGGAGTTACAGTTCACTGTCAGGATGAAAAAAGCCAGATAAAAAACAAAGCCAAAGCTATGCGCATTTTACGCGCGAGAATTTACGAGATGAAAGAGGCGAAGGCCGCCGCCCAGAGAGCGGAAGCGCGTAAAACGCAGGTAGGATCAGGGGACCGCTCACAGAGGATAAGAACCTATAACTTCCCGCAAAACCGCCTTACCGATCACAGAATTAACCTCACTCTTTATAAACTGGATCTTATTATGCAGGGTGATACAGCGGAGCTTTTCGATGCGTTAAAACTTTCCGCCAAAGAAGAACTTTTGCAAAGCTCAAGCAGCAATCATGAGGAAGAAGATTAAACTAAAATATGTTAATCCGTGAAGCAATCGCTCAGGGAAGCGCCGATTTAAAGTACGCCGGTATAAATACGCCGAACCTTGACGCTTCCCTGCTTCTTGCCCATGTTTTAAAAACAGACAGGACTCATCTGATTGCAGAAGGCGCAAAGAAACTTTCTGTAAAAGAATGCGCCGCTTTCTGTGAATTTATTGAAAGAAGGGCAAGCGGAGAGTGTTCCGCGTACATTACAGGCAGGAAAGAATTCCGGGGACTGGAGTTTAATGTTGATAAATCGGTGCTTGTGCCGCGCCCGGATACAGAAACCCTGGTGGAAGCGGCGCTGGAAATTATATCGAGTAAATTAAACACGGCGGCACAGCGGTACAGCGGCACGAAGAATAAAAATAATAATATAAAAGTATTGGATTTGTGTACAGGAAGCGGCGCAATTGCGATTTCTTTAAAAAATGAGATTCCGCAGCCTGAAATTTATGCAACAGACATCTCTCTTGAAGCATTGGAAACGGCAAAAGCCAATGCTTCGCGTCTTGTTCCCAAAGATCAAATTCATTTTTACCACGGTGATTTGTATAACGCATTGCCTCTCTGTGCCGCCGTGCCGCCGCGTGAACTCTTCTCCCTAATCATTTCAAACCCGCCGTACATCCCGTCAGGCGAAATAGAAACTTTATCGGCGGAAGTTCAAAATGAGCCTCGTATCGCCCTTGACGGAGGGGAAACCGGGCTTGAAATAATCAGGCGCATCATAGATGGAGCTCCCGATTTTCTGGCACATGACGGAACATTGTTACTGGAAGCCGATCCGAGCCAGATGAGCAAAATAAAAAAAATGTTTATACAAAAATGTTTTGAAGATATTATAATATATAAGGATTTATCCGGGCTGGAACGGGTTATTGGAGGCAGTTATAAAATATAAATTATTTTTTTTACTGTTATCTGTTTTTTTATTTTCATGCGGTTATGAAACGATAACTCCGTATATCGAGGAAGATATTGCGCTGCCTGAAAAACCTCTAAGGCATGAACTGACCTTAATCGCTGCGGGAGATAATTTATTTCACATAACTTTAATAAACAAATCCTTTGATGAAGAAAAAGATCAATATAATTTTTACCCAATTTATTCGGAAATAAAAGAAATAATTGAAAACGCAGACCTTTCCTTTATCAATCAGGAAACCGTCATGGCAGGCGAAAGCTTCGGCTACTCAGGATACCCTCTTTTTAACACGCCGCAGTCCCTTGCCAGGACCCTTGCCGATACCGGTTTTGACATTCTTAATATAGCGAATAACCACACAATGGACATGGGAAGAGCCGGTCTTCTTGCGACCCTTGATCTGCTTGAAAAAACAGAAAGCGTTACAGTATTGGGAGCGCGAAAGGAAGGAGAAAGCCATAAAATCATTGCAAAGAACAGCATAAAGCTGGGGTTTCTTTCCTACACATACGGGCTTAACGGTCATGCGCTTCCTGCGGACAGCCCGAATCTTGTCTCTCTCATCAACAGGGAAAAGATAAAAAAGGAAACTGAAGCGCTGAGACCGTTATGCGATTTTTTAATTGTCTCGATGCACTGGGGCGATGAATATCTTTTGATAGAGCCGGACAAATATCAAAAAGACCTTGCTGTTTTTCTGGCTGAGCAAAACGTTGATTTAATAATCGGCCATCATCCGCACGTACTCCAGCGTGTTGAAACGCTGGAACGCAGGGATGGAGGAAAAACCCTTTGTTTTTACTCAATCGGGAATTTCGCTTCCCATCAAAGGGAAAAGGAAAGAGTGCTCGGCGGAATAATGCTTGCTACCTTTATCAGGGAAGGAGAAGATCTTTTCATTTCCAATTCGGGATTAATTCCCGTTATATGTCACTTCGAACCAGGTTATGTAAACACGAAGGTCTATCCTATCTTTAATTACAATGAAGAACTGCTCGGGAAACACCTGCTGCGGTTTCTGGACAGTGACATGGATTTTGACTTTTTTCACTCTGTGCTTCGCAGGCTGGAAACAAAGATTATTATGTATAATCCCTTTAATTAGGGTCTAATTAGGCTTCAGCCGCTTTTGCACTTACAGGAAGTTTTTTCGCACCGCTTTTAACAGCGGCTTTGCATGTTTTGCACAGTTTGAATTTCTGACCGTCTGCTTCCTGTTCGTAAAGAATTTTAACATTATTTCGTTTGCAGACAGGACATTCGCCGCGTCCGCGCGCAAACAGTTCCCGTATACTTCTGCCTCTGTGTGGTTTAGACATCTATTTCCCCTTGCTTGCCTTGTCTTCTTTTTTCTTCGATTTCTTTTTGGAGTCGCCTGTATCCAGTTTATAATCAACAAGTTCAAGAATCACGACTTCCGCAGCGTCGCCTTTTCTTTCTCCCATCTTGATAATGCGCGTATATCCGCCGTTTCTGTCCTTCATGCGTACGGCAATATTTGTAAAAAGCTTGGCGACAATACCCTCATCATAAAGACGGCTGGACACTATCCGCCTGTTGTGAACAGTGTCTTCCTTCGCGCGGGTAATCATTTTTTCCGCAGTTCTGCGGACTGAATAAGCTTTCGCCTTTGTCGTTTTTATCCGCTCTTTTCTGAACAATGACGTTACCATATTGCGGTGCAGCGCTTTTCGGTGCGCCGACATCCTTTCAAGCGGGTTAAAACCTCTTTTATGTTTCATCTTCTGTTTCCTTTGCCTTTGTTTCCATACGGGCGTTTTTCAGGACATTCAAATCCGTTATTCCCAAAGATAAATTCCACTCTTTAAGTTTTTCCTTGATTTCCTGCAGCGATTTCTTGCCGAAATTGCGGGTTCTCGCAATATCGTCCTCGGTCTTACGGGTAAGTTCTCCTATCGTCTTGATATTCGCATTTTTAAGACAATTGGAAGAACGCACTGAAAGCTCAAGTTCTTCTACAGGTGTATTTAAAATTTTCCTTATATGATCATTGTCATCATCAAGATCATTTTCAATGCCTATATGGTTTTCATCAAAATTGATAAATACGGAAAAGTGATCCTTCGCGATTTTTGCGGCTTCCGCAAGGGCATCTTCAGGTTTTACTGTTCCGTCAGTCCAGATTTCCAGCACAAGCTTATCAAAATCATTCCGCTGACCAACCCTCGTCGATTCAACGGAAAATTTCACCTTTTTTACGGGAGAAAAAATCGCATCCACGGGGATTGTATTGATAACTTCAATGTATCTTTCGTTTACTTCGGAAGGAACATAACCCCTGCCAAGATCAATCTGAACTTCAAGTCCGATATCGGCGTTATCCATCAGAGTCATTATATGCTGCCCTGCGGAAAGCACCTCTACCTGTCCAACGCGCGCAAAATCATCGCTTTTGATTTCGCATTTTCCCTTCCATTCATAAAGAAAGACTGCCTGCTCCAAATCGTCAGGCAGCTTAAGCCGAATCTGCTTAAGATTATTAATTATTTCCAGGGTATCTTCAACAATGTTCGGAACTGTTTCAAATTCGCTTGATATATTATGAACTGTTCCGCCGGTTTCATTTGAAACAATTTTAATCGCGGTGATTGCATACCCCTGTATTGAGGAAAGAAGAACCCTGCGTAAAGTATTGCCGACTGTCGTACCAAATCCAGGCTCAAACGGAGAAGCGGTAAATTTACCGTAATTTTGATTAAGTTCTCCATGCTCAAATGTGAAACTTTTGGGACGTTTGAATCCTGCCATCAGGTTTTTACGGGCCATGGTAACTCCTGCATAACGCAGCCGCAGGGCTGCGCAGTAAAATCGAAAATGAAACGAAGTTTCATTATAACTCCTACTTGGAATATAATTCGATAATCATCTGTTCCTTGATATCACCGAGATCCGTGATATCGCTGCGCCTCGGAGAGGCAAGGAACTTCCCTTTCATCGCATCCGGATCCAGGCTAAGCCACGGCATAACTCCGGATTTGCCGTATTCCTTCAGCGCATCCTTGATAACAGTCATGTTACGGCTTCCTTCCGCTACACTGATTTCGTTTTCGGGGTTAACAGTGTAGGAAGGAATTGTAATTTTCCTGCCGTTCACATGTATATGACCATGCAGTACAAGCTGGCGCGCCTGATTTCTTGAAGCCGCAAACCGGAGTCTGTAAACAACATTATCAAGACGCCTTTCCAGTAAAACGAAAAGATTCTCGCCTGTAACACCCGGCATCCGCAAAGCGCGCTGGAAAAAGAGGCTGAACTGTTTTTCAAGCATGCCGTAAATTCTTTTAAGTTTTTGTTTTTCGCGCAGCTGAACGCCGTAATCTGACCTTTTGCCGGGACGGGACTTTGGATCCTTGCCGGGCGCTGGTCTTTTTTTATTCATGGGGCATTTATCGCTCTTGCAGCGGTTACCCTTGAGCATCAGCTTCTTCTGTTCTACACGGCACATTCTGCAAACAGGACCGGTGTATCTTGCCATATTTATCTCCTATATACGACGTGTTTTCTTGGGCCTGCAGCCATTGTGAGGAATGGGAGTAACATCGCTAATCGATTTAACCTTTATACCCATGACGCCAAGCTGCCTGATTGCCGATTCCCTGCCAATCCCCGGTCCCTTGATATATACATGCACTTCCCGCAAGCCCGCCTGCAGCGCTTTCTGCGCGGCGGCTTCAGTTACAGACTGGGCTGCGAAAGGAGTAGACTTTTTCGCACCCCTGAATTGCAACATGCCTGAACTCGCCCAGGAAACGGTATTTCCCATCAGGTCTGTTATTGTAACAATCGTATTGTTAAAGGTTGCCTGAATAAAGACATTGCCTTCATATACTGATTTTTTTTCTTTCTTTTTCTTGACATTCTTTGCAGCGCCAGCCACTTATTCCTCCATGATTGTTATGCGGCATAAAATCCCGCGATTCTATTGTCTATTTTTTCTTTCCGGCAACAGTTTTCTTTTTGCCCTTTCGCGTACGGGCATTCGTCCTTGTGCGCTGTCCGCGCAGTGGCAACCCTTTACGGTGCCTTAAACCGCGGTAACAACCGATATCCATAAGCCGCTTGATGTTAAGCGCAATTTCCGTACGAAGCCGACCTTCTACCTTGTAATCGCCTTCTATGATCGTGCGCAGTTCATTCAATTCTTCCTGTGACAAATCATTGATCATCCTCATGGGATCAATTTTTGACTTGGCAATAATCTCATTCGCGCTTGACTTTCCAATGCCGAAAATGTAGGTCAATGCGATATTCACATGTTTATTAGGGAGGTCAACCCCCACAAGACGCGCCATAACAACCCCTACTTTGTGCAGCCTGGCTGCATATTAAAATCGAAAATGAAATGAAGTTTCATTAATACTCCTGTTCCTATCCCTGCTTTTGCTTATGCTTGGGATTCTGGCAAATAATGCGGACAATCCCGTTACGTTTAATAACTTTGCATTTGTCGCAAATTGGCTTCACGCTGGTTCTGACTTTCATGATAAATAATCTCCTAATTCCTTACAAGTTCCGTCCGCGCAGTCTGCCACGCTTAACCAATCCTTCATGATGATGCATTTTCAGCAATCCCTCAACCTGACTCATGGTATCAAGTCCAACGCCTACCATAATCAAAAGCGACGTACCTCCCATCAGGTAAGCGACTGATGTTGGGAATTTAAACGCCCATTGGATAAATGTCGGAATAACCGCAATCAGGGCAAGATATAATGATCCGGGAAGCACAATGCGATTCAGGATTTTTGTCAGGTATTCCTCAATTCTTTCAGTCCTAATCCCGGGAATGGAACCGCCATTTTCACGAATTTGTTTTGCTATCTCAATCGGATTAAGCGTAACCTGTGTATAAAAATACGCGAAGAAAATTATCAGCAGAACATATAAAATATTGTAAACAGTCCCCATCGGATTCAATAAATTTGATACTGTGGAAAGCCACGGTAAGTTGCCTCCGACTGTCTGGGCTATTTGAAGCGGGAACATCAAAATCGATGAAGCGAAGATAACAGGTATTACGCCTGACGGATTAATCTTGAACGGAATATATGTATTCTGCGCTCCGTACATTCTCCTTCCAACAACTCTTTTCGCATAATTAACAGGTATCTTGCGCTGTCCCTGCTGTTCAAAAACAACAAGAGAAATAACGGCGATAAACATTACTATAACAATGATTACAAAGACAGGGTTTAAAGTCCCTTTCCTCATCATGTCAATTAATTCCCAAACCGCTGTCGGAAGACGCGCTACAATACCGGCATAGATTAACAACGATATGCCGTTGCCTACTCCCCGTTTTGTAATCTGCTCGCCCATCCACATCAGAAACATCGTCCCTGTCGTTACTGTCAGAATCGCTATTAAGGTAAACTGGGTGAAACCGATATAAAGAAGGTTATCAACGCTACGAGAAATAACCTGCGCGTACTGCGTAACAGCCAGCGATTGAACGATGCAAACCACGACAGTTCCGTACCTCTGCCATTTCTGTATTTTTTTCTTGCCGCCGTCTTCCTGGGATATTTTTTTCAAACTCGGGAAAACGATAAGCAAAAGCTGCATGATGATCGACATTGAAATATATGGCATTATACCCAGCATGAACACCGAGAAATTTGAGAAAGCGCCGCCCGCGAAGAAATCAAGATAGTCAACTATCGGATTTCCGGTATTGCTTTGATCATAAAAATAACGGGACAACTCACGGACATTAATTCCGGGTATGGGAAAAATAGCGCCGATGCGGAATACGACTAGCATTCCAATAGTGAACATAACCCTTTCCCGAAGTTCTTTTACCCTGAAAATACCAACTATTGGATTAGCCATTTATTATTTCCCACCTGCTTTGGCTGTTTTCTTTACAGCTTTTTTACCCTGACCCATTTTATTTTTTGGTCTTGCCTTTTCCAGAGCCGGAAGAACTGTTACGTCCCCACCTGCTTTCTCAATCTTTTCCTTAGCCGAAGCGCTCACCGCATCCGTTTTAAAGGAAAGTTTCCTTGTTAAATTGCCGCTGCCAAGAATTTTTACAGGTTCATTTCCTTTTATCAAACCCTTCTTGTGAAGAGACGCAAGGTCAACAGTTTCACCCGCTTCAAAACGTTTTTCAATTTCACCGAGGTTGACAATCTGCCACTCCTGTTTAAACGGGTAATTTGAAAAACCTTTCTGCGCCAGACGCCTGTAAAGGGGCATCTGTCCGCCTTCAAAACCGACATATGTTTTGCCGCCTGATCGGGCTTTCTGCCCCTTGTTGCCTTTGCCGGATGTTGTTCCCCTTCCTGAACCCTGACCGCGGCCAAGCACCTTTTTCTGTTTATTTGCGCCTGCAGGCGCATGCAAATTAAAATCGTGCGCCATTATTTTACATCCTCTACAGTTATTAAATGAGAAACGGTTCTTACCATTCCCATAACAGCCGGGCTTGCTTCCTGTATTTTACTGGAACCTATTTTTCTAAGACCAAGGGAACGAACTGTCGCACGCTGACCGGGAAGACATCCAATTGTGCTTTTCACAAGGCTTATTTTTATCTTTGCCATTTCAACCCCACAACTCGCTTAAGGACTTGCCCCTGTTTCTGGACACAGTTCTCGCATCCATCATTTTATTTATGCAGTCAAACGTCGCTTTAACAACATTGTACTGACTCGACGATCCTATTGATTTGGAAAGCACATCGGTAATCCCTCCTGCTTCCATTATGGCTCTTACCGGTCCTCCTGCTATAATTCCTGTTCCTGAACGCGCCGGTTTTAAAAGAACATGCGAGGATTTAAAAAGTCCTGTAACTTCGTGGGGGATTGTTCCGTTCTTAATCGGGAGACGCACCATATTTCGTTTGGCCTTATCTATACTTTTACGAATCGCTTCTGATACATCATTTGCTTTTCCGAAACCATAGCCTACTTTTCCCTTGCGATCCCCTATCACAGTGAGAGCCGAGAAGGAAAAACGGCGTCCGCCTTTTACAACCTTGGCTGTACGGTTAAGCTTTACAAGTTTTTCGACAAATTCTTTTTCAACAAATTCCCTGTCACGATCGCGTCCGCGTCCGCGGCGGCCCTCGCCTCTTCCTTCCCTGTTGCGGGAGGATTCTTCTGCAACGGCTCCGGCTGCAATATCAGCTGCGAGATCTCCGTCTTCTTCTGTCACGACTTCACTTTTTGCCACCAATTGCCCCCTAGAACTCAATTCCTGCTTTACGGCTTCCGTCAGCCAAAGCCTTTATAATTCCGTGATACAAATATCCGTTACGATCAAAAACAACGGTTTTTATATTTTTTTCCAGTAAACGTCTGCCGATTATTTCACCTAACGCAGCGGCGCCGGCGACTGTCGCTTTGATACCCCGTAAATCCTTTTCAAGAGTGGAAGCGCTGACCAGAGTATGACCTTTAACATCGTCAATAACCTGAACGCCGATACGACGGTTGCTTTTGGTCACTGTCATACGCGGACGCTGTGCGGTCCCCGATACCTTCTTGCGAATGTGTATTTTTCTTCTAAGACGTTTTCTGTCTTTTTCCAGCATTTTTTGCAGCATATATCCCTACTTAACGCCTGATTTACCGACTTTCCGCTTGATAATTTCATTATCATAACGGATACCCTTGCCTTTATAAGGTTCCGGGCCTCTTAATTTACGTATCTGCGCGGCGAATTCTCCGACACGCTGTTTGTCTATTCCGTTAACTGTTATTTTACCGCCCTGGTCGACTGTAACTGCAAGCCCGTCAGGGATTGCCACATATATATCATTTGAATACCCAAGACTCATCGCAAGAAGGTTGCCCTGCACTTCGGCGCGGTATCCAACCCCTGTTATCACAAGCGATTTGTTAAAACCCGACGAAACGCCCGTTACCATGTTGTTAAGCAGACAGCGGTACAATCCATGAAACGCCTTTACCTGTTTTTCATCACTCGCGCGGCTGACAACAATTTCCGTACCCTTGTTTTCAAAAGAGACAACGTTGTGATACTTCTGCGTAAGTTTTCCTTTCGGACCTTCGACAACCATTTCATCATTTTGAAATGTTACCTTGACCCCGCCGGGAACCTTAACAGGTATTTTTCCAATTCTTGACATATTCTCCTCTACTCTTACCACACGGTGCAGATTATCTCGCCGCCGACTTTTTTCTCGGCGGCTTTTTTTCCTGTTGTAACACCCTGTGATGTGGAAACAATCAGGGTTCCGTAGCCGTTTAAAACACGCGGCATATTTTTATATCCCATATACACACGACGCCCCGGTTTAGAAACTTTCTCAATGCCGTGAATAATAGGGGACGTATTATCGTCGTATTTAAGAAAAACCCGGATGACATTCGCTCCTTCCTGATTTGCCTTTTTAAAATTTTTGATATACCCTTCTGTTTTTAAAATCTTGACAATCTCAAGCTTGAGTCTGGAGGTCGGGATATCTACTTTTTCATGTCTTGCCATGCCTGCATTTCGTATCTTTGTCAGCATGTCTGCAACGGGATCTGATACGCTCATACTGTTCCTCCTACCAGCTCGATTTTGTTACGCCGGGAATTAAACCCTCACTTGCAAGTTTTCTGAAACAAAGACGGCACATTTCATACTTGCGCAGGAAACCCCTCGGTCTTCCGCAGATTCTGCAGCGGTTCACCTTCCGCGTTTTATATTTTGGCGTTCTCTTCGCCTTTGCTATCATCGCTTTTCGTGCCATTGTACCTCCTATTTTCTGAAAGGCATTCCGAATTTGGAAAGGAATGTCTTTGCTTCAGCGTCTGTTTCGGCTGTTGTCGCAATCACAATATTTAATCCGGCAACCTTTTCAATCTTATCAAAATCAATTTCAGGAAATATTATCTGTTCCTGAATTCCAAGCGAATAATTTCCGTGGCCGTCAAAAGCATTTTGATTTATACCGTGGAAATCCTTAACGCGCGGAAGAGCGACATTGACAAGCCTGTCAAAAAACTCGTACATGACATTTCCGCGCAATGTTACTTTTGCGCCTATTTCCTGACCTGCCCTGATCTTGAAGTTCGCTATGCTTTTTTTCGCTTTTGTTTTAACCGCTTTCTGACCTGTAATCTGCGTCAAAGTGTCAACAGCGGCGTCCAGAAGTTTCTTATTCTGTATTGCTTCGCCGACACCCATACTTACCACAATTTTATCCAGCTTTGGTATCTGCATGGACGATTTGTACTTGAATTCCTTTAAAAGCTCCGGCGCTATTCTTTCCTTGTAAATTGTTTTTAGCCGGGGTATATAATTTTTACTCATTACAGCGCCTCTCCGCATTTCCTGCAAATTCTCACTTTTTCCTTGCCGTCGATCCTGTAACCGATGCGGACAGGTCCGCACTTTTTGCATACAATCATCAGGTTGGATGAATGAAGAGCGGCTTCTATCTCAATTATGCCGCCGCGATCGGTCTGTTTCCTTTTCTTCTTCGCTTTCTTGACAAGATTCACTCCCTCTACAAGAACGCGGTCTTTATCATGAAGGATTTTAAGAACTCTCCCTCTCTTGCCTTTGTCCTTACCGGCAATCACCTCTACCGTATCTTCCTTTTTAATTTTAAATTTATGCACTGCTTCAGTCATGGCTTTCTCCTATATAACCTCAGGTTATAATACCTCCGGGGCAAGAGAAACGATTTTCATGAATTCGCTTCTTTCCCTTAATTCACGCGCCACAGGCCCGAAGATGCGTTTTCCTTTTGGATTTAACGCAGCGTCAATGATCACACAAGCATTATCATCAAACCTGATATAAGTTCCGTCAGGACGGCGGTACTCTTTATGCACGCGTACAATTACCGCTTTCTCTACAGTGCCCTTTTTAATTGTTGATGTAGGCAGAGCTTCCTTTACCGCTACCACTACAATATCGCCAATTCCCGCATATCTCCTCCGGGTGCCTCCCAAAACTTTAATGCACTGAACAAACTTGGCTCCTGAATTATCCGCCACATTCAGGAAGGTTTCCACTTGAATCATTTCCTTATCTCTCCCTTATTTGGCGCGCTCAATAATTTCTACAAGCTTCCAGCATTTTTCCCTGCTGATAGGCTTGCACTCAATAACACGGACGCGATCCCCGATCTTCGCTTCATTTTTTTCATCGTGAGCCTTTATTTTTTTTGCTCGTTTAACATATTTTTTATAGAGAGGATGAAGCTTCAATGTCTCGATACTCACTACAATGGTTTTTTCCATCTTGTCGCTTTTGACTAATCCGATAAATTCTTTTTTACCGCTTTTTGTTTTGGTTTCCGTCATCACTTAGCTCCCTTTTGCCCGGATGCTTTATTCAATTCATGTGCATGGATTAGTGTATTAAGCCGGGCAATCTGCCGCCGCATAATCCGCTTTTGAAGAGGATTGTCAACATGACCGATAACAATTTTGAACCGGATTTCCATATATTTCTTTTTAAGTTCTTCCCTCTTGGCTTTTAACTCAAGATAGCTCAGGTTTTTGAATGAATTTTTCATGATTAAGCCCCAAGTTCCATTTCGCTTCTTGCGACAAATTTTGTCTTTATCGGAAGCTTTGATCCTGCCAATGCCATCGCCTCTTCAGCGAGGGTGCGGGTTATACCGCCGCCAAGTTCAAACATAACCGTTCCCGGTTTTACAACCGCAACCCAGTATTCCGGAGCGCCCTTGCCCTTTCCCATGCGGGTTTCAGCCGGTTTCTTGGAAAAAGGTTTATCTGGAAAAATTCTTATCCACATTTTTCCGCCGCGTTTCACATGGCGATTAATGGCTATACGCGCCGCTTCCAATTGCCTGTTTGTAATCCACATCCTGTCAAGGGCAACAAGAGCAAAATCACCGAATACCACAGAGTTGCACCTTGTGGCGTTTCCCGGCATACTGCCCCTTTGTACCTTTCGGCGTTTTACACGTTTCGGACTTAACATATCACTCAACTCCTGGCAGAAGCGCGTTCACGTCTTTTGCGGACAAGAGCTCCTGCGTCTTCTTTCTGTTCTTTGCCGTATTTCATTCCGTTGTAAACCCACACTTTTACTCCGATGGAGCCAAAAGGCGTATGAGCTTCACAGAAACCATAATCTATATCCGCTCTCAGCGTATGAAGAGGGATGCGTCCTTCTTTGGCTTCTTCGGTGCGGGACATTTCCGCGCCGCCGAGACGTCCTGAGAGGCGTACTTTCACTCCCTGCGCGTTTCCTTTTTTTATAGCGTTCGTTATTGCCTGTTTCATTGTGCGCCTGAATGAAGAGCGCGCAAGAAGCTGACGCGCGATATTTTGTGCGATGATCTGCGCGTTATTGTCGGCATTACGCACTTCTTTAATTTTTATCTGTACTTTCTTGCTTACCTTTTTCTGAAGGTCATTGCCTATTTTTTCTATATTGGCGCCCTTAACGCCGATGATAACGCCGGGACGGGCGGTATGAATTGTAATTGTTATACGCTGCGGATGACGGATTATTTCAAGTTCAGCGATGTCCGCTCCCTTTGTTTCAGGTATATCCATAATGAGTTTACGCAGTAAAAGGTCTTCATGCAGCGCATCAACATATTCTCTTGGATCGACAAACCAGCGGGAACCCCATGTTTTATTAATACCAATCCGCAGCCCCGTAGGATTTACTTTCTGTCCCATTATTTCGCCGCCTTTCTGGATGATCTCTTTTCGCCGGAACTCACCGAGTTGACAGTCTCATCAATCACTACCGTTATGTGACACATTCTCTTTAACTGCATATCCGCACGTCCCCTGCCTCTGCACCACAGCCTTTTGAGCCGCGGTCCTTCATCAATATAAATTTCCCGTACATAAAGCATATCCTCGTCAAGTTTTTTATTATCCGAAAGCGCGTTTGAAGCCGCCGACTTTACTGTCTTGCCGATTAAACGCGCACCTTTTTGAGGCATATTTTCCAAAATGGAGACAGCTTCCGGATACGGCCGGCGGCGTATAATATCCGCTACCGGTCTGATTTTATAGGGTGAACCGATAAGAAATTTGCTTACTGCTTTGTAGCCTGTTTTATCATTCATAATCCTGCCCTATTTTGCCGACGCTTTTTTATCAGAACCCGCATGCCCGCGGAAAATGCGGGTAGGAGCGAACTCGCCAAGTTTATGACCAACAAGGTTTTCGGTAATGTAAACCGGAACCCATGTTTTTCCGTTGTAAACGGATATCGTTCCGCCTACCATTTCGGGAATAATTGTCGAACAGCGGGAATAGGTTTTAATCATTTTTCTTTCCCCGGATTTGTTTAATTCCAGCACCTTTTTATAAAGGCTTTTCTCAATAAAAGGTCCTTTTTTTACGGATCTTGACATATTCCCTTCCTACTTCTTTTTACCCCGGCTGACTATAAACCTTGATGATGGTTTATGCTTTTTGCGGGTTTTATATCCCTTGGTCGGCTGACCCCAAGGAGTTACAGGGTGACCGCCTTTACTCCTTCCTTCTCCGCCGCCGTGGGGATGATCAACAGGATTCATCGCCATACCGCGGACAGTCGGACGAATGCCTTTCCATCTTTTGCGACCGGCTTTTCCCAATACTGTATTCATGTGATCTTCATTGCCTACTGTCCCAATTGTCGCATAACATTTTTTGAAAACCATCCGCATTTCACCCGAAGGAAGTTTTATCGTAACGTAATCCCCTTCTTTCGCGGCGATAAGAGCGCCCGTTCCGGCGGAACGCGCCATCTGCCCGCCTTTGCCAAAAGTCAGTTCGATGTTGTACACGGTAAAACCAATCGGTATATTTTCAAGTGGTAGAGCATTGCCAGGTTCAATCGGCGCATCGGGTCCGGAAATTACTTTCGCGCCAATTTTTAATTCTTTCGGAGCGATAATGTATCTCTTTTCGCCGTCTTTATAATGAACGAGCGCGATATTTGCGCTGCGGTTCGGATCATATTCGATTGAAGCGACCTTGCCCGGAACCCCTGTTTTATCTCTTTTAAAATCAATATCACGATAGCGGCGTTTATGTCCGCCGCCTTTATGATGGACGCTGATCCTTCCGAAAGAATCGCGACCTGAACCGTTCCTTTTGCCTTTTGTAAGGGATTTCTCCGGTTTTGCGCCTTTTGTAATATCCGAAAAATCAAGGCTGGTATATTGGCGCATTCCCGGCGTAATTGGCTTGTATGTTTTAATACCCATAAATTCCTCTGTTAAACGCCTTCAAAAATAGGGATCTTTTCGCCTTTGGAAAGGCGCACAATCGCCTTTTTCCATGAGGAGGTATACCCCTTGCGGTAGCGAAGACGTTTCGGCTTTCCGCCGACTACCATTACGTTACACGAAACCGGATTCACATTAAACAATTTGCGAACCGCTTCCTTTATTTGAATCTTTGTAGCTTTTGGATCTACCTTAAAAACATACTTGCCTTCTTCGCGCAGCTGATTGGCCTTTTCGCTTAATACAGGCTCAAGCAAAATATCTTCGTACTGTATCATCCAAGCGCCTCCCCGGCGTAAAAATCATTCAGATTTTTCGCGGCTGTTTCCAGCATCAAAATCTGACGACCGTAAAATAAATCATGAGCGCGCAGACGGTTATAGGAAAGATAGCTTAACCACGGAATATTGGAAGCGGCTCTTTTAATTTTTTGATCATCGTCTTTTAAAATTATAACTGTCCGCTGTTCAGGACCAAAATTATAAAGAAGTTTCGCAAGGTCCTTTGTTTTACCTGATTCGATTGAAAAATCTTCCACTATTTTTAAGGTATCGCTCTGGATCTTTAAACTGAGAATGGTTTTAAGCGCGGTTCTCTTCGCTTTTTTCGGCATGGAATATGAAAAGTCTCTTGGTTTAGGACCGAAGGTTATGCCTCCGCCGACAAGAATCGGCGACTTTTTATCACCTCTTCGCGCACGGCCTGTGCCTTTCTGCTTATACGGTTTTGCGTTTGAGCCGTGAACTTCAGCGCGTCCCTTTGTGCTTGCATTCCCCTGCCTTTTGTTGGCAAGTTCGTTATTAATCGCATACCAGATAAGATCATCATTCACAGGAAGAGCGAAAACGGCATCACTGAGAACCATGGTGCGAAGTTCCTTTCCTTCTTTTGAATACACTTTACAGTTCATTCCCTACCGTCCTTTTTTGACCGCGTTACGGACAAAAACCAAACCTTTATTTATGCCTGGAACGGTCCCTTTGACCATCAAAAGCTGCTTTTCGGCGTCCATCTTGACTACCCTTAAACTTAAAGTCGTAACTTTCTCCCGGCCCATACGTCCCGGCAGTTTTCTGTTTTTAAAAGTTCTTGCGGGATACGTATTCATTCCGGTTGAACCCGGTTCACGGTGGAATTTTGAACCGTGAGTCTTGCGCCCGCCGCCGAAACCATAGCGTTTAACAACACCCTGAAAACCTTTACCCTTGCTGGTTCCAGATACGTCAACATACCTGACGCCTTCCAGAACTTCCACTCCCAAAGCGTCTCCGACCGCGACTTCTTTCTCAAAATCGCGTATCTCGCGAATGCGTTTTTTCAGGGGAACATCAGATGAAAACTGCCCGGCATGGGCTTTTGTTACGCGATTTTTCTTTGTGTCGTCTATACCTACGACAACAGACGCGTAACCGTCCGCTTCTTTTGTCTTCATGGCTATAACAACATTGGGATCAAAACGCATTACCGTTACCGGCTGCAAATTACCCGCATCGTCAAAAACCTGAGTCATTCCGATTTTTTTGGCATAAAGCCCCAACATTTTTATACTCCGGTATTTTTTATTGCTTGATCTCTACATCAACGCCCGCGGGAAGCTCAAGCTTCATAAGCGAATCCATTACTTCCGCCGAAGGGTTGATAATATCGATCAGCCTTTTATGTGTCCGCATTTCAAACTGCTCGCGGCTCTTTTTATTTACGTGAGGCGAACGCAATACCGTCACCTTGTTAATCCTTGTCGGCAGCGGAATCGGACCTGTAACTTTCGCGCCGGCTTTTCTTACTGCCGAAGCGATTGATTTTGCGCTTTGATCAATTAATTCTACATCGAAGCCGCGCAGTCTTACGCGAATTCCATCCTTTGCCATCATTCCTCCAAACAAATCTGACCTGATCACCTGAAAGCAGTCAGGTCAGCATATTCATTCCTTATTCAATAATTTCTGTTACCTGACCAGAAGCAACGGTTTTTCCGCCTTCGCGGATTGCAAAACGAAGTCCCTTTTCCATGGCAATCGGGTGAATCAATTCACCGATAACTTCGGTATTGTCGCCCGGCATAACCATTTCCTTTCCTTCAGGAAGCTTCACAGTACCTGTTATGTCGGTAGTACGGAAATAGAACTGGGGTCTATAACCTGTAAAGAACGGGCTGTGACGTCCGCCTTCCTCTTTTGATAAACAATAAATCTGACCTCTGAATTTACTGTGAGGTGTAATCGAACCAGGTTTTGCAAGAACCTGTCCGCGTTCAACCTCTTTTTTGTCTATTCCGCGAAGAAGAGTCCCGACATTATCGCCGGCCTGCGCGTCATCAAGAAGCTTGTTGAACATTTCAATACCGGTAATAACGGTCTTTTTGGTCGGTCTGATGCCGACAATTTCCACTTCCTCATTGAGCTTGAGTACGCCGCGTTCCACTTTACCGGTAACGACTGTGCCCCTTCCCTGAATTGTGAATACATCTTCAATCGGCATGATAAAAGGTTTATCCGAATCGCGCTGCGGATCGGGAAAATAGGAGTCCATCGCCTGAAGAAGTTCGTCGATGCATTTTGTCGCTTCGGCATTATCAGGCTCTGACATTGCCTTGAAAGCGGAACCTTTTACAATGGGGGTTTTATCGCCGGGGAATCCATTTGCGGTTAGAACGTCTTTTACTTCTTCTTCTACAAGCTCGACAAGATCGGGATCGTCAAGAAGATCAATTTTGTTAAGGAATACGATCATGTGAGGAACGCCTACCTGACGGGCAAGAATGATGTGCTCGCGTGTCTGGGGCATAACCGAGTCGGGAGCTGATACTACAAGAACCGCTCCGTCCATCTGGGCGGCGCCGGTGATCATGTTTTTGATGTAGTCTGCGTGTCCGGGACAGTCAATGTGCGCATAATGGCGTTTATCTGACTGATATTCAAGGTGACGGGTATTTATGGTAATACCGCGCGCTTTTTCCTCAGGAGCATTATCAATTTCATCATAACTCATCACCTTATCGCCGAATTTTTTGGCGCAGTGCATGGTTATAGCCGCAGAAAGCGTGGTCTTGCCGTGATCAACGTGACCAATTGTTCCTACATTCATGTGGATCTTGGTTCTGTTAAATTTATCCTTCGCCATTGTGTCCTCCTTATGAACACTAATTATATTTTCTCAGTACAAAATGTACATAAAATACAAAAATTTCAACGGTCATTTAAAACCTACGTCCTAAATAACCTGTGAATTGAGGGAAACGAACAATACAAGCAATGCTTGTCGCGGAAAATCAGCGGTTAACTGCACAATATCCACATCGTTCCACCTTCCTCATTTCTACAGGCAAGCTTTTTGTAAATCCACCTGTATATGAGCGGTTTGGAAACCAAACTTATAAATAAATGTCTGAAGTTTTGCTTTGCAAAACTTCTAAAGTAAAAAAAACTCCGTTTTTTTTACTCACCAGCGATAATGAGCGAACGCCTTATTGGCTTCGGCCATCTTATGGGTATCTTCCTTCTTTTTGAAGGCGGTACCGGTATTATTATACGCATCAAGAAGTTCCGCAGCAAGGCGATCTCCCATACCCTTACCCGAGCGGGCGCGGGCTGCGCTTATTATCCAGCGCATACTGAGGGCTTCGCGTCTGGTTTCCCGAATCTCAACGGGAACCTGATATGTCGCGCCGCCTACACGCCGTGATTTTACTTCGATTACTGGCTTTACATTATCCAGAGCCATTAAAAAAACTTCAAGGGGTTCTTTTTCTGTTTTTGTCCGAAGAACATCAAGCGCCTCATGAACAATACGCAGACCGAGCGAACGCTTGCCATCCCACATCATTCTGTTTACAAATTTTGAAACTACGGGGCTGTTATACTTGGGATCCGGCAGGATCCCTCTGTCTATTGTTTTCTTTTTTCTTCCCATATTCTTTCTATCCCACCTGTACCTTAGGCTTTTGGCCGTTTTGCGCCATATTTTGACCGGCCGCGTTTGCGGTCAGTAACGCCTAAGGTATCCTTTGCTCCGCGGATAATATGATAACGCACGCCGGGAAGGTCTTTAACGCGCCCCCCCCTGACCAAAACAACCGAGTGTTCCTGAAGATTGTGACCAATTCCTGGAATATATGCGGTAACTTCAGTTCCATGGGAAAGACGAACACGGGCTACTTTCCGCAAGGCTGAATTTGGTTTTTTAGGCGTTACAGTCATTACGCGGGTACAAACCCCCCTTTTTTGAGGACAGGACTTTAAGGCTGGAGATTTGGTTTTGGAAGTCACCTTTTGTCTTCCTGACCGAACCAGCTGGTTAATGGTAGGCATTCGTTAAAAACTCCTTAGATCAGTATATCCAAAAAATACATGGAATAGCTTTGCACGGCACATAAAAACCCCTTTATAAAAAATAAGAGGCTTGGATTAAAAATCTAGCAAAATGAAAAAAAAAGGTCAAGAGGTTTAATAAAAATTATTAAAAATTTTGAAGGTTTTTCAAAACTTCAATTTTAGGAAAATAACAGTAAAAGCCAGTCAAAAACCTGGTTTAAAAGTCATTTTAAACGCCGGTATTTAGAAAGTAGTCAGCACGGTACTTCCTTGTTTACCGGATAAATCTCCGTTTTAAAGCCCCATTAATACATTCATCAGCTTTTGTTCATCGTCTAACGCGCACATTGAACGCAGGCGCGACAAGCTCTGTAAAAAGCTGTATCTGGATCTGATGCCGCTGTACCGGCTGTTGATTAAAAGCGAGGTAGCGTCGCTGAGATCCGACACCGAGCCTAACGAAAGGCGGTAGCGTTCCATCACAAATTCAAAATGCCTTTCTGTATATTCAAGGGAGCGCTGCGATGATAAAACTGAAGCTGCCTGCGCGTAAGCGTTAAGCAGAGCGCTCTGTAAATCGGCTGCAATATTGATTTCTGCGCTGACATAGTCATAAACAGCGGAGTCGCGGGCGATTTTACTTTTTTCTATCCTGTTTAAAATAACCCAGAAATCCAACGGTATGGTTCCCCTGATGGAAACTCCTCCTGCACCTGCGGAACTGAAACCTCTTTCTGTTGAAAAATTCAATCCTCCAGAAAAAATGCTGGCTGTTAAAACAGGCGAGAAATCAGACCATGTAAGCAAATAACTCTTCTGCGCGCGCTGGTTGCCGAGAGCGGCTCTTGCAAGAGACGGATTTGACGTTTCCATCATTTTCCAGAAAGTTGCATATAACGCATCCGCCTCTTCATCTGTTATTGCAGAAAGACGCCGCAATACCCCGTCATAAGCGCTGAAGTCCAGCGTTTCAAGCTCCACATTCCCGCTAATTCCTGTCAGGGATTTGAATTTTGACATATTAAGCGCAAGATTGCGCCTTGCCTGATTGCGCGAGTTTTCCCTTCCTTCCCTGTCAGAAAGCGCTTTTAAATAATCCCCGGGATTTATAATCCCTGTTGAATGGCGGACTTCGGCGATTGAGTAGCTTAACAATGCCGCTTCCAGCGACGCTTCTTCGGCTTCCAGAGCGGCAGCGGTTTCCAAAACCGCATAATAGGCGTTGTCAATCGAATCCAGAACATTGAAATATTCAGCAAGCGCATCCTTGCGCACGCTTTCTGTCGCGATAGCCTGTATTGCCTTTTGAATAAAACCCTTGCCTCCCTGAAAAATAATCTGCGATATGGTGACAGTAGCACCGGTTGAAAAAGTATCAATAGGATTTACAAACTCCCAATTCTGAAGATAATTCACGGAAGCACTATAGGAAGCTGAAACGGACGGAAGCATGGAATAGAACTGGTTTTTTTCGTCAAGTATACTGCTGCGTATCGACATTTCATATTTTGCAAGAGAGCGCGAATTTGCAAGCGCCAAAGCGCGCGCCTGCTCAAGGTTTATTGTCTGCGCATTAATTCCAAAATTAAAGATAAAGATTAAATAAAATAAAATAATAACCTTCATCGTATTTTTTTTCATACTGCTCCCTATTCATACCGCAGCGCGTCTATCGGATAAAGCTTTGCGGCTTTTAACGCGGGATAATATCCAAAAATTATCCCTACAAAAGCGGCAAACACTGTTGAAGCCGCTACAATCAATGGATTGATGGACGTTGGAATCCCTGCCGATGACATAATCCTGCAAACCAGAAAAGCCATGCCTATCCCCAAAAGCCCTCCCAAAAGGCTTAGAATCACGCTCTCTGTCAAAAATTGAAAAAGAATATCCCTTTTTCTTCCGCCGACAGCCATCCTGATACCGATCTCGCGCGTCCGTTCCGTAACGGAAACAAGCATAATGTTCATAATGCCGATGCCTCCTACAAGAAGCGATACTCCGGCGATTGCAGCCAACAGAGATGTCAGCGTTCTTGACGTCGCCGACGCCATTTCTATCATGTCCGCCTGATTCATGATGTCAAAATCGGCATTCGCAGCCGGTGCGATATTGCGGGATTCTCGCAGTATCTGCTCGGCTTCTTTCTGGGCGGCTTCCATATATTCCTTGCCGATAACACTAATTATTATCTGATTAATGCTGCGTGAATTTGAAAGGCGCGTAATCGCGGTTTCCAGAGGAACCATAATGATATTATCCTGATCATTGCCGCCCAAACCTGCTCCCTTGCTTTCCAGAAGTCCTATAACTGTAAAATAATTTGTGCCTATTCTTACCTGCTGCCCGACAGAAGAAACGGCGTCCCCGAAAAGGGCATCGGCGGCGGTCTTTCCAAGAATTGCTACGCTGCTTCTCCGCATCATGTCTTCATCGTCAAAATAAAAACCCATATCCAGTTTCCAGTTACGCGCAATGAAAAATTCCGGATCAACTCCCTGAATTGAAACCTGCGCATTTCCATGGCTGCCGACAGCATTTGCGCTGCTTTGAACAATGCCTGAAATGGCAAAAGCGAAAGTAGATTCGTCGCGCAGCTTTTGAACGTCATTTTTTGTAAAAGCGTTCATTCGCATCATCACCTGCTGCCCTGAACGGCTTGTCTGCCTTCTTGGCATAACTTGCAATAAATTGGTACCCATTGCGGTTATACGCGCTTCGATTTCCCGCTGCGAACCTTCGCCGAGAGCCACCATGATGATTACGGAGCCTACTCCGATTATTACACCTAACGAAGTAAGGAGACTGCGCATGCGGTTGCGGAAAATTGAGCGAAAACATGTCTGTAAAAGTTGAAGTTTATTCATGAGCGCTCTTCCGCAAGCAGAGCGTGATCTTTTTTCCACTGGGTAAGATCGTCTAACGCGCCGCGCCTTTCCGGCACGTTTTGATCAGAGACAAGCTGTCCGTCGCGCAACGTGATGATTCGTTTTGTATAAACTGCAAGTTCAGGCTCATGCGTTACCATGATAATTGTCTTTCCGCGCCCGTTAAGCTGCTGGAAAAGCCCCATTATCTCCAGCGTCATTCCTGTGTCAAGATTACCGGTCGGCTCGTCGGCAAGGATAAAAGCCGGATCGTTAACCATAGCCCGCGCAATTGCGACGCGCTGCTGCTGCCCTCCGGACAGCTGCGAGGGAAAGTGATCCATCCGATCCGAAAGACCGACTTCATCCAGTGCGGAAATTGCCTTTTTTCTGCGGGAAGAAGAAGTCTGCTTTTTTTCATTTTTTTCACCGCGTCTGTAAAAGAGCGGAAGCTCTACGTTTTCGAGGGCTGTGGTACGGGCAAGCAGATTAAATGACTGAAATACAAAACCTATTTTCCTGTTTCTGATATACGCGAACGTATCCGAATTCGATGTTGATGTTTCAATTCCGTCAAGCATATAAGTTCCGCCTGACGGTTTGTCAAGGCAACCCAGAATATTCATCAACGTTGATTTACCAGAGCCCGAAGGTCCCATGACAGAAACAAATTCTCCAGCCTGCGCGGAAAAATCAACTCCGCGAAGGGCGCGTACAACGACGGTATTTAATCCTTTCTTTGACGACTTTCCTTCCATGCGGTATTCGCGTTTTATGCCGCGCATTTGTATGACGGATACCGTACCCTCAAGCACCTAGATTCTCTCCCGCAGTATTACCTGAAAACTTTCATACTCTTCGCCGACAAAAATTTCCGTAAAGGAGGTGTCGCTTATGCCGGTGCGCACCTGCATGACACTAAGCGATCCGTCATCCTTAAAATACCATAGATTTCGCATAACAACAGTCTGTGCTCCTCTGCTTTGTCCCTGGGAACCTCCGGAAGACTGCCTGCTTCCGCCCATCATTCTTGCGCCGCTTCCCTGCCCCATCATAATATTGGCAATACCGCCGGAGCTTTGGTTCTGCCTCTGTGCGCTTGAAGCTGCTTCGGTTTCCCTTGCTTCGATCGCTGCCTGTTTTTGCTCGTCTGTCATATTTTCAAGGCTTGCCGAAAAAACCATATCGGAAATCTGCTGCGCGTTCAGAATCGTCGGCTGGTACCGCAGAGCGGCGTTTGATACAATCATCGCGTTCACAGCGCGTTCTACAATAAAATCAACCATACATGTCATTCCGGGAAGAAGAGAACCGTCAAGATTTTCAACATTGATGATAACAGTGTAATTCACTACATTGCTCGTAATCACCGGAACCATTCTGATATTGTCAACAATGCCTGCAAACCTGCGCCCGGGAAGGCTTTCCATGGAAAAGCGCACCTGCTGTCCCCTGTGAATGGACGTAATGTCAAGTTCGCTCACGTTTGCTTCAATCTGCATCTCGCGCATATTTTCGGCAATGGTAAAAATACTGCTTGAATTATTTGACGATGAATCCACAACTGTGTCGCCGACATTGATATTACGATCAAGAACAATACCGTCAATGGGAGACGTTATAAAAGCGTATTGATTTATTTCGTTTTCCTTAACCCTTAAGTTCGCTTCTGCGACAGTCAAATCCGCAGCCTGATTATCCAAATTTGTTTTGCTTGTTTTCAATTCATATTCTGAAATAAGATTTCTTTGCGCAAGTATTTCCTGGCTGCGGTAATTAATAAGCTGAAGTTCATAATTGGCTCTGGCTTTCTGAACCGAAGCGTACTGCTGATCCCGCTGAAGACGCAGCATATCGGTATTCAATTCGGCAAGCACCTGTCCCCTGCGGACAGTGTCGTTATAGTCGACATGGACTTTTTCCACCTTGCCGCTCATGCGGGGTAAAACCTTAACGGTAGCCACAGGATTAATCGTTCCGCTGGATGAAACGGAACGCTCCAGATTCCCCCTTCTGATATTTGTAAAATCCCATGACGCTGTCGCTTTTTTATTTCCGGAACATGAGCAGGTTAAAAATAAGGTAATTAATACAAGAGCCGCTTTCTGAAAATTAATATTGTTCATTTATGAAGAAAATACCTCAGCATGGAAACAACGATAGCACACTAAAGGTAACCTGAGAGAGTAAAATGATTAACCAAGCCGCGGAAATACAACTTTTACAGCAGTCTGTCCATTAAATTATAGACAGACTCTATTCGCTGATCATTGGGCGTCTTTACTCTTTTTTTTGGCTTTTTTCTGCTCGCGTTTTTCTTTAAGAGTTTTCTGGGGCGCTTTTTTTGGATCTTTTTTATGCATTATATGTTCGGCCATATCATCCTCCGTTTGGGCTTTACATAATTACCAAAATAGTATATTAATTGGGTTATGTCTATACTATTATTGATAGATAATGGGAGGTTGTGATGACAGTATTGGAAGCGGTTACATTGCTGGACGGGCAATTTTTTATTGGAGAGGAAAATTCGGGCTGGGAAGTTTCTTCCGCGTGCGGAGCGGATTTAATGAGTGATGTAATGGCTTTTGTAAAAGATAAAGTTTTACTTCTTACAGGGCTTGTAAACCCCCAGGTAATACGAACTGCGGAACTGTTGGATATACACGCAATAATATTTGTACGCGGAAAAACTCCGGGACGCGACATGATCGAAATGGCTGAAGAATCCGACATAATCCTTGCCGGAACAAAACATCCCATGTTTATTTCCTGCGGAAAAATCTATGAAGCCGGACTGCGAACAGGCGGCACAAGAGCTATACAGTAATTTAAGGAAGTTATTCAGAAACTTAAATTTCCGAACAACTCCTTTAAATATAAAATACCCCTACATTAATGAAAAAGCTACAGTCACTCCTATAAAAACTATTGCTACAGTAGCCGCAAGCGTAATCAGAAGATTGAAGGAGGGACCTGTAGTATCTTTTAAAGGATCTCCGACAGTATCGCCGATTACCGCGGCTTTATGGCAGTCGCTTCCCTTGCCGCCGTGTTTTCCGCTTTCAATATATTTTTTTGCGTTATCCCAAGCGCCGCCTGCCGTTAACATAAAAACCGCCATCGCAAAACCGGTTACTATTAAACCTGTCAAGAACCCGATAACGCCGGTTGGACCAAAAATAATGCCTATTATAATCGGTGAAATTATCGCAAGTAGTGAAGGCCAGATCATTTCTTTCTGCGCACCTCTTGTACAGATATCAACGCATTTTGCGTAATCAGGAACAGATGTTCCTTCCATCAAGCCCGGTATCTCCTTAAACTGACGCCTTACTTCCTTTACGATGTTCTGCGCCGCGCGATGCACTGCCCTTACTGTAAGAGACGCGAATATGAATGTAAGCGCAGCGCCGAAGAAAAGTCCGACCAGAACAACAGGATTGGTTATAACGTTTAAATCAAGTTCGCCGCCTTTGAGCATATTCAATTTTTCGGGAAGAATTTCTCCCGCGCTTTTTATTGTGGTTTCCGCTACGTTTTTATAGGAAACCAAAAGAGCAAGAGCCGTGAACGCTGTGGAGCCTATTGCAAAACCCTTTCCTGTTGCAGCAGTAGTATTGCCAAGCGAATCAAGTGCGTCTGTTCTTTCGCGCACTTCTTTCGGCAGCTTCGCCATTTGCGCGATACCGCCCGCGTTATCTGCAACAGGACCGAAAGCGTCAGTCGCAAGAGTGATGCCGAGCGTGGCAAGCATGCCTACAGCGGCAATGCCGATACCGTAAAGACCCGTGTAAAAATTTGCCATGCCGTCGTTGATTAAAAAGCAGCCGATGACAGAAAGAGCGATTGTAATAACGGGCCATGTTGCAGATTTTAAACCAAGCGAAAAACCGCCGATCATCAGCGTCGCGGTTCCTGTCTCGCTTGACTCGGCAAGTTCGCGCGTCGGTTTGTAATGATCGGATGTATAATATTCGGTAAAGAAACCAAGAACAATACCGGAAACTATACCGATAATAATCGCATAGAAAATACCCATTGCGTTTCCCGCCATCGCTCCGCCTTCAAGCTTTGAAACATAAAGAGTTAAAGGCAGGGCTATTAAAGCCGAAAACCCCGCCGCAAACCATGTGCCCATATGCAATGAACGCAGAAGATTTTTTTGCGTCGCGCTTTCCCTGGTGCGTACAAAAAAAGTCCCTATAATCGAAGTGATAATACCGACAACAGCCATCAATATTGGCAGAAGAAGTCCTGCCGATTCATATCCTGCGGCAAAACCAAGCGCAAAGGTAGCGACAATAGCATTGCTGTAAGACTCGTATAAGTCAGCGCCCATTCCTGCGACGTCGCCAACATTGTCGCCGACATTATCCGCAATGGTAGCGGGGTTTCTAGGATCATCTTCGGGGATACCGGCTTCGATCTTGCCAACAAGGTCCGCGCCGACATCGGCGGCTTTTGTAAAAATACCGCCGCCTACACGAGCGAACATCGCCATTGAAGCGACGCCCATTCCAAAACAAATCATCGTCTGCGCAATCTCCGCAGTTCCAGCGTGAAAAACATGAACAAGAACCAAATACCACGCTGTAACATCAAGAAGCCCTAGCCCTGCAACAGTAAAACCCATTACAGTTCCCGAGGAGAAAGCGACACGCAGTCCCTTATTGAGCCCCAGTTGAGTTGCATTCGTAGTACGCGAGTTCGCTATAGTAGCAACCTTCATCCCGATAAAACCTGAAAGCCCTGTAAAAAAGCCGCCGATTACGAATGCAAACGGAACAAAACGGTTTACAAGCCCAAAAAACGCCAACACGCCCAAAACAATGAACATAATTACAAAAAACCATGCAACTGTAGTATATTGACGTTTTAAATAGGCTCCCGCGCCCGTACGAATGGCGGCGGCAATTTTAACAACGGTTTCATCGCCATCGGGATACCTAAATACCCTGATACCCTGAATTAACGCAAAAACAAGCGCAAGAACTGCGCCGGCAATACCCAGCCAGAATAGATATTCAATCACTTTATTACTCCTCGCAGAAGGTGTAATTCATATCATCATAAATTTGAATAGAATGTCAATTAAGTGGTTGTCCATAAAATAAACGGCTCTATGAACAGTTTTTAAAATGGATTTTTACCTTGTAATAAACCAGGAAAAAAACGCCAGAAAAAAAAGCAGTAATATGACAGAGACAATAATGGTCCAGGGATTTATATGTTTCTCATAATGCTGTTCATAACCGCGGCTTGATTTTACAGGATTCATTTTTACATTCATTGGAGCGGCGGAATAACCACACATGGGGCATCCGTTCTGGAACATTCTGTCAGGACCTGAATAATCACATGACGGGCAGCGGATAGAGGCAAAATAGCGGCCGCAATATGGACAGGACTTGACTTCAGAGCCGACTTCATAATTGCAATTGTCACAGAAAAAACGAGGTTTCTTTTTCATTAACACTATTAATATCGAAAGATTTCAGTAATTATTGAATGTTTCCTGTTAAGCCGGACATGAGGCGGATACGCCTTTTTTAGGACACTCGGCGCAGGGCGGCGGCGTATTTGTAGATTCTGTCTTCGTTTCTGGATTTTTGGCTTCGGATTTAACAGTCCCGGAGGATTTACCCTTGTCGGTAGCGTAAAAACCTGTCCCTTTAAAGATAACGCCTGATCCGCCTAAAATCAAACGGCGGACTTCCTGTCCGCACTTAGGACATTCCTTCAGCGGAGGATCGCTCATTGCCTGAAAAATTTCAAAATTATGTGAACAGCTTTTACATTCATACTCGTAAGTAGGCATCTTTTTTTCCTTTACCGGTTAAAATATCAAAATACGATTTTTAGGTCAAGACGGCGGCTTTACATGATTTTCCTGAAACCAATTTAGAAATATTCAAAAAGACCTTTAAGATCAGCTTCGCTTAACAGAGCAGTTTTAATATCAAGATTTGAGCCGTCCACAACAGGCGGGTTTGCGAAAAAGATCGATGCAAGAGGATGATCGCCGCCTGAAAAATTACCGGCAAGATTTAACAGAGCCATCATGCCGCGCGCGTGAGTCGGATTTTCAAATTGCAGCCTGATGACAGCCTGACAATGTTTTCCTCCCGCAGGAAAAAGATTTGCAAAAAAATTTTTGACGGAAAACTGCAATGGGATTCCTGCGCTGTCCAATATGCTGTTTAAAAAGGAAGCGGGATTATTAAGCCAGCAGGAAAAGGGAGCCTGGTTTGTAAATTGATTAAAACCTTCGGGGATTTTCGTTTCTGCCGGAACGGCTGCAGGATTAACAGGATTAACGCCGGACACAGCGAAAGCCTGTTTTGAATTTACAAGAAGCGAAACGCCGCTTGCTTTTGAATACCAGTAATTTATTCCTTTTTCTTTTTGTTTTTTCCATTGGCTGTTGAAAGTAAAAGCCAGAGATGCGCCGAAACTGGGGTAATTTCCCGAGGAAGCAATCTGAAAGCGTCTGCCGCTTTCCGGCGGAAAGACAGCGGCAATGAAATAATCCGTTTTATCTATCATCTGTTTTATCTGTTTATCCTCAAGCTCCTTTACAGGCAGGAGATCGATGATCTGACGCGCCTTTTTCGTGTCGGCGACAACATAAATGACAGCTCCTGAATCAAGGGAAAGAAACTGCGTACCCTGCCTTAAGGAAGAATCTAACACCTTAGAGGTACTCTGGCATGAAACAAGAAAAACCAGAAAAATTATAATGCAGAAGTGAAAAGACACAGTATTTCTCCAGCGTCTTTGCGTCTCTGCGCAAAAATATTTTCGAATCATGCTTTTAATATTTTTACCTGCCATGTTTCATCTCCTGCTTCCAGCGGAATTTGCCCGTCAACTTTTACCCACTGGGTTTTTACGGCAAGCGTTTCCGACGCGGCGGAGCCGCCGAAACGATCCCATGCTTCTTTAAGCGAGTCAGACCCATAAATGAAAAGTTCAATGCGGTCTGTTACAGAAAGCCCTGTTTCTTTTCGGGTATTCTGTATTCCCCGGATAAGGTCTCTGATATCGCCTTCCATTGAAAGTTCGCTGGTGATCTCCGTATCAAGACCGACAGTCAATGTCCCCTCGTTGAGGACGCGGAGAGCGGCTTTTTCATTCCGTCTGATATCTAGTTTATCCGCTGTTATTTCTAGCGCCCTTGTTCCGCCGCCTTCGCAGGGAATGTCTATCGAAAGGGATGATCCTTCCATGACGCATTGAATCTCCGCGTGGGAAAGGGATTCAATTTTTGCGGCTGCGTTTTTCATATCCCTGCCAAGTTCTTTTCCCAAAATACGGAAGTTCGCTTTTACCACATATTCGACAAGGGCTTCCTCGTTATCAGAAAAGACAAGTTCCTTAACATTAAGCTCTTCGCGGATAATGTCCGCCATTTCCATGAGGGCTTTTTTCTCATCCTCATTGCGCGTAACAAGTTCAGCCCTTCGGAGCGGCTGTCTCATTTTAATATTGTACTGTGAGCGGAGCGATCGTCCGATTGAAACGGCGGACATGACAGAGGTCATTTTAAATTCAAGCGATTTATCTCGTCTTTTTTCATTGGGAACCGGAAAATCGCAGAGATGTATTGATTCAGGATCGCTTTCCTGCCGCAGATTTTGCCAGATTGCCTCTGTTGTAAACGGCATGAAAGGAGCGGCGACTTTAATGAGGGTTTTAAGCGCTTCACAGAGGGTCCCGTATGCCTCCAGCTTGTCGTTGTCGTTCTCACTGCGCCAGAATCTGCGGCGGGAGCGGCGGATGTACCAGTTGTTAAGAAGATCAATGAAACGCAGGATTGGATCGACAGCACGACTGAGATCGTACGCGTCAAGCGCGCTTTCTGTTTTTTCTGCAAGGGTTTGGGCTTCCGACAGTATCCATTGATCCAGAGGATTGACGCACCTGTCAGGCGCGGTTGACGCGGTAATTTTATCAATATTGGCGTATGTAATAAAAAAACTGTACGCATTCCAGAGCGGGATGATGATGCTTTTCATTACTTCGCGAACGCCTTCGTCACTGTAACGAAGATCGTCAGCCTTTACAACCGCCGAGTGAACAAGAAAGAGGCGCAGCGCGTCCGCGCCGAAAGAGTTGATCACTTCGTTGGGGTCGGTATAATTGCGGAGACTCTTGCTCATCTTCTTTCCGTCGGGGGCAAGAACAAGCCCGCTTACAATGCAGTTCTTAAAAGCGGGTTTTTTAAATAAAGCGGCGGCAAGGACTGTCAATGTATAGAACCATCCCCTCGTCTGATCCAGCCCTTCGCTTATGAAATCCGACGGGAAATGGCTGTCAAAAAATTCCTTGTTTTCAAAGGGATAATGATTCTGCGCGTACGGCATCGCCCCTGATTCAAACCAGCAGTCAAGGACTTCAGGCATTCTTTTCATTACCCCATTGCATGAGCAGGGGAAAGTTATCTCGTCAACAAAATGCTTGTGAAGATCATCGGGGTAGACGCCGGAAAGCTCTTTTAATTCACCGCGGCTTCCAACACAGACTGTTTTACCGCAGATTTCGCACCGCCAGATCGGAAGAGGATTTCCCCAGAAACGGCTGCGGGAAATCGCCCAGTCGCGCGCTCCTTCGAGCCATTTGCCGAACCTTCCTTCCTTGATGTGCTCAGGCACCCAATGGATTTGACTGTTTGTATTCAGCATGTCTTTTTTTATTTTTTCCACGCTGACAAACCACGAACCGACAGCGCGGTAGATGAGCGGACTTGAACACCGCCAGCAGTGAGGATAGGCGTGGAGAATCTGATCGCGTTTTACAAGCTTGTTTTCCTGTTTGAGTTTTTCAATGATTGCTTTGTCCGCGTCTTTTACAAAAAGACCTTTAAAATCTAACACTTCGGAAGTGAAACGGCATTCAGCGTCTACTGGGCAGATGACAGGTATGCCAGTGCCCTTTAAAACGCGAGCGTCATCTTCGCCGAAACCGGGGGCTGTATGCACAATGCCTGTGCCGTCTTCTGTTGTTACGAAGTCTCCTAAAAATGTGCGGAATGCGTGCGGAGTATCCCTAAAATACGGTAATAACGGTTCATATTGAAGACCGACCAACTCCGCGCCTTTTTTTTGCCAGATGATCCTGTATTCGCTTTCATTTTTGTAGTAAGCGGAAATACGCGCCTCCGCGAGAATGTAATTCATTGAAGAAGAAATATCTTCAATCAATACATAATCAATATCCGCGCCCAGGGTCAAAGCAAGGTTTGACGGTAGTGTCCAGGGAGTAGTCGTCCATGCCAGTAAAAAAGAGTTATCAGGCATTTCATTTCTCAATTTTTCATTGCCTGTCACCCTAAACTTTACCGTTATCGCAGGATCATGCACGTCCTTGTAACCGCCGAGATTAAGTTCATGATTGGAAAGGACTGTCGCGCAGCGGGGGCAATAAGGAAGGATATAATGTCCTTCGTACAAAAGCCCCTTATCCCAGAGCGATTTCATCACCCACCAGATGGTTTCCATGTAGCCGCTTTCCATTGTCTTATAGTCATTGTTAAAATCCACCCACCGGCCAAGGCGAGTGATCGTCTGCTGCCATTCTTTCACATAACGAAGGACGGATGCGCGGCAAGCTTCGTTGAATTTGGCGATACCGTATTCTTCAATCGCGGATTTTGAATTGAGGCCAAGCTCTTTTTCGATTAAATTTTCTACGGGAAGCCCGTGGCAGTCCCAGCCGAAACGGCGTTCGACTTTTTTCCCTTTCATTGACTGGTAACGCGGGATTATATCTTTTATGGTGTTGGGAACAAAATGACCGAAATGAGGAAGCCCTGTCGCGAACGGAGGACCGTCGTAAAAAACAAATTCTTCCGAGCCTTCCCTCTGCGAAATTGATTTTTCAAATATTTTATTTTTCCCCCAAAAATCGAGGATTCCCTCTTCCAACTTGGGGAAATTCACTTTCGGGTCTACTGGTATATACACAAGCGCTCCTGTTGTAAAACTCTACCAAAAATTTTGATTAAGCTTCAAGTATTAGCAGAAGCGCGGCGCAGGCGGTCGTTAATTGCCATACCAAGTCTCTGTTCAGGGGCAAATTGTGCGAAAATCCGCTTAATGCGAAGACTGTCAAGCTCATGCAGGATTTCAAAAAGGCGGAATGCCGCTTCCCTGATTTGCCCTGAAGAAGAGAGTACCCTAAAAACCGGATTTTGCGCTCTGCTCTTTCCTTCCAGCCATGTATCGCATGAAGAATCGTCAAAGAAAAGATAAGCCGCATTCTGTTCCAGAGGCAGGCTGCTAATATCATCAGTTTTAAAAGTAGAAAGAGGAATTTTAGGCGCATAATGACTTTTTAATTGACCTGGAGAAGCATAGGCTTCTTCGGCTTTCGCTGTTTTTGAATCAGTATTTTCCAAAGCGGTACAGTCCTCCACAGCACCGATAAGATTTTCAATTTCTTCTTTTGACACGCCGCCATGCCTGAGTATTTTGACTCTGCCGCCGGTAATATCAAGCACAGTAGATTCAAGACCGATCTGCGCGGAGCCGCCGTCAAGGATCATATCAACTTTATTGCCGAGCGTATCGCGCACATGCTCTGCCTTTGTAGGGCTTAAAGCGCCGAAGGGATTGGCGCTTGGAGCTGCAATCGCTCCGCCCGAAAGGGAGATCAATTTTTGAGCCGCTTCATGGGAGGGAAAACGAATCGCCGCAGTCGGCAGCCCTGCTGTAGCAATACCAGGGATTTTTTCATTTTTGGGCAGAACGATGGAAAGAGGTCCCGGCCAGAATTTTTTTGCCAACAGGGAAAGTTTTTGCCGCATGTTATAAGCGGCGGCTGCTACCATTTCCAGTGTTTCCATGGCGGCGATATGAATAATGAGGGGATCAAAGCGGGGACGCCCTTTTGCCTCAAAGACCTTCGCGATTGCGCCGGCATTGAAGGCGTCGGCTCCCAAACCATAGACAGTTTCTGTCGGAAAAGCGACAATCCCGCCGCCGCGGATAATTTCTGCTGCTTGTTTGAGGGATCTATGCGTTACTGGGAGGTAATTCATGGGTATGGGCGGTACAAGACTCGAACTTGTGACCCCTAGCGTGTCGAGCTAGTGCTCTAACCAACTGAGCTAACTGCCCTGAAGCAAAACTACGGTCTTTAATCAGTTGAATAATGACTTTTTTGACTGTATTTGTCAAGAGTGATTGTAATCTTGACAAATATGAATAAATTTAATATACTTAGAGTACTCCTGTTGCGGATTTGCAAATATTACGCAGAAAGGTATTTTTATGGAGATTTAGCGGGTTCTATACACGCTTTACACAGGAAAGGTTATGAAGAAATTTTTTTTACTGATTTTATTAACTGGACTTTCAACAGCCGTATTCGCGCAGAATTACAGTGCGGCTGAGCAGCAGATTAATCAGTCTATTCAGGCTAATTCAGCTGAATTTAACAGACTGGCGGCTCTCTTAAAAGACACAACAAATGAGAGAGAGCTTGAAAAATTAATGAAATCGTTTCATGCAAGGCAAATTGAAATGAAATTTTTACAAGATGATATTGAAGAGCTGATTAGACAGCCTGCCACAAAACAGGCTATTAACGCTCAATTTTCCCGCTTGCAGGATTTAATGAAAGCCGAACAAAGATCGCTTGCGAAGTTGAATGAAATAAGAAACAGATAATCCAAGAATAACCGTATTTACAAGAATTGTATTTCAACATCGAAGTTGTTCAGAAACTGAGGTTTCCGGACGACTCTGTTGACATTTGAATTATCCCCTGCCTGCTTTCTTCTTCCAGGCATCGTTTATTTTTACTTTCTCTTCCTTGGATATCTTCGCTGTTTTGGTTTGAGCGGCAGGAGCGCTGCTGACCACATTCTTAAAACGCGGCGCAGGAAGCTTGTCGCATATTTCCTGCAGCTTTAAGGCCACCATATTATATTGCCCTGCCAGAGACATATTGTTTGCGTGCTGGAGCGCCTGATTTTTATACTCTTTAATCTGTCTTGTGAGCTCGTCTCTGTCCCTGCAGTTTTTAAACTTACTTACTTCGGCTTCTACACTTACCATTTTTTTCCCCTCTCTTAAAAATGTTAAACCAGTATAAAAATTATACAACTGCCGGTATAAATGTCAACTTCAAATTTCGTCATATTTTTTCCCTGAAACCGCAGTTTTTATACTCACAAAAGGCGCATTTAACCGGTACGGCGTTTCCCGCCGCCGTTTTTTCCTCGTTTTTTTTTAAACCTATAACCGCAGTTACCGACTTTGAAGGAACCAGCATAAAACCCTCAGTCAACGAAAGTCCGATACGCGAAGCGTTAAGCAGCCTTAAAATATCTTTCTGGCAGGCAATGTCAAAATCACCGTATCCGGGACTGTATCGCGTAACGGAGGATAGTTCTTTTAGTTCGCTAATTTGCATAATTCTTTTTTCTGTTTCGTCAAGATAAGCCTCGATCATTGCCGTACAGACTTTCTGCGCGATTAAGGCTTTCCCCATGTCCTGTATGCTGTATTTATTGATTAGCACATCCGCATTTGTGCCAAGCGTAGCAGCCAGCAACACCGCGCGGTGACAGCCTTCCAGATGTTTTGCAAGGCTGACGCTGTATATGGTTATTTCGTTTAACGTTACTGATGCATTATCAATTTTACAGTCATAAACAACGTATGTATTTTTCGGCGTAACTTTTTTTTTAAAAATACCTGTAATTTCATCTGCTGCTTCCATCAATTTCAGCCTTATTTTAAAATTTCAGACAGATTACTGATAATCTTCCCCGCAATATCAGGTTTGTTCATGGTGTAAATATGAATATGATTAACATCATTTGCGATCAGATCGATGATTTGCTCAGTTGCGTAAGCAATTCCCGCCTGACACATGGCCTGCGGATTGGAAGAAAATTTTTCTACAATTGCCTTAAATCTTGAAGGAAGAGCGGTACCTGATATTTTACAAATACGGGCAATTTGTTTCCCGTCAATAACAGGCATAATCCCGGCGATTACAGGAACTTCAATTTTTTTGTTCAGCAGACGGTATAAAAAATTGTAAAGAATGTTGTTATCAAAAAACATCTGTGTAGTTAAAAACTGACAGCCGCAGTCAACCTTGATTTTTAAACTCTCAATATCTTTTTGAATGCTCTCAGCTTCAGGATGCCCTTCAGGATAACAGGCTCCGCCGATGCAAAAACCGCCGTAGTCCCGGATTTCTCTCATTAAATCACACGCATGCAGATAGACTGCGTCCCGGGGAAATTGCGAGCCTTCGGCAATATCGCCTCTCAGCGCAAGAATATTCCTGATTTTTAATTCAGATAACTCTGAAAGAATTCCTTCAATTGTTCCCCTGCCTGAAGAAATACATGTCAGATGAGCAAGTGCTGTAACACCGCAGTTATTCTGCGATTCATCGGCAAGGCTGACAGTATTGGCGGATGAGTCGCCGCCCGCTCCGTATGTGATGCTTATAAAAGCAGGGTTAAGGGCTGCTGTTTGCTGAACGACAGTTTTTGCGCCGGCAAGCCCCGATCCGTATTTTGGAGGAAATAGTTCACACGACACTGTTATTTTGCCGGTATTTAAAATATCAATTATTTTCATATTAATTTTGATAACCGTTGAAATGAGTTATTTTTTCAATCCAACACGCCATATTTCGGCAGATATTCAACATTTTGTTTAAACATCTTTTTTGTCATTTCCTTTATTTCCTGTATGCCTAAAACCGCAGAAGTTAAAGGATCGAAAGCGACAGCCTGATAAACTTTCCGCGGATCGCAGGAAAGAGCGCCTTCAACGGCAAGCTCTTCGCAAATTGAGCTTGTGTGTACAAGCGCCGCAAGCTGATCGGGAAGTTTCCCTACCTTTATCGCTTCAAAGCCGTGAGGGGAGGCAAGCACCGGCACTTCCACGCACGCGCCATGAGGCAGGTTATCGATGAAACCGTTATTCAAAACATTACCGTTGAATTTAAACATGGTTTTATCGCCGAACACCGCGTTAAAAATGTAAGCTGCATATTCATGCCCGCGGTTTAAATCAACATCGGGTTCATCCAGCCAGTCTTCAATTTCTTTTTTCCAGGTATCCTTCCTGCTCAGGTATTCATTTAAAATATACGCGTAAACGCCCGGATTCCAGCCTGTTCCGTGAATGCAGAATTTTTCGATAAGATCAGGTCTTTTTCTGAACCATGCGTTATACTCTGAATTGTGACCCGATGATTCAGTAGGATAATAGTCAAGAAGCAGAAACATTTCGTTACGCACAATTTCTTCATTGTAAATTTTCGGATCTTTCATTGCTTCCCTAAGCAAGGGATATGCGTCTTTTCCCTTCCACCTGTAATCAATATAAAAAGCCTGATGATTAATCCCTGCGCATGTGTATGTGATGTCTTCCATGTCCGCGCCGATCCAGTTGGCAAGCATCCATACCGTTCCCTGAACACTGTGGCAAAGTCCTGATATTTTCAATTTTGGAAATTTGCTCTGCATGGCGCGGCAAAGCATTGCCATCGGATTTGTGTAGTTCAGAAATACCGCATCTGGACAATATTTCTCGATATCTTTGCATATATCAAGCATCACAGGAATCGTTCTTAAAGCGCGGAAAATCCCCGCAGGTCCTCTCGTATCGCCCACGTTAATGTCAACGCCGTATTCCCTTGGAATTTCAATATCATGACGCCAGATGTCAACATCTCCGTTAAGAATAGTGCAAAGGACTCCATCTGCGCCTTCAAGGGCTTCGGCGCGGTTTTTTGTGGGAATTATCTTCACGCCGTAATTTCCCGCTTTTATTATTTTCTGAACCGCTCTTGTAATGTAATCAAGGCGGGTCTGATCAATGTCCATGAGTGCGATTGTCGCGTCTTTAAAAACGTCAAATGTTAAAATATCCCTGACCAATGTTCTTGTAAAACCAAAACTGCCGGCTCCCAAAAATGCGAACTTTGCCATAATTTTCTCCTTAAAGCACACTGCAGCTGCTCTGCTTTAAAGCGTCATGCCTTCCAGGCAACACAGTGATGCTTTCGCGGTTTTTAATACTCCTGTCTTAAATTTCTCCCTGAATTAAATAGTAAATTACAAAAATAAATATGTCAAATTAATAAAACCTTTGCTACCGGAAGAAAATCATAATACAACCGCACGTTCATTATTATATTTTTTTCAGGAGAAAAAATGCCGCCAATCATTCCTGAAATGCGCGAAATAACCAGGCAAGTCCCCGCCGACGCCTTTGACGCAGAATATATAATCGGAGAAGTCTGCATGGAAGTAGATCACCTTACTTCGTCAAATCCGCAATTATTTAATGATATTTCATTTGAACTTCACAGGGGTGAAATACTGGGAATCGCAGGGCTTGCCGGTTCCCATAGCCATGAATTTGTTGAATCTATTTTAGGCAATAGTTTGAAATCTTCAGGTTCAATTTATGTAACAGGAAAAAATAAATTAAATACACCTTCCGGGAATACGTTAAATAATAATTATTCTGAAAGCGATCGGCAGAAAATTATTTTAAGCAGCTGGTTTACGATCTCCTCTGACATTCTCGTTATAAATGAACCTACAAAGGGAATTGAGGCAGGCAGTGAAAATGAAATATACGCGATCATGGCAAAACTTGCGAAACAGGGTAAAGCCATAATAATGATTACAGATAAAACATCTGAATTAACCGCAATGAGTCACAGATTACTTGTTATTTGCGGCGGGAAGCTGAAAGCGACTCTTGACAGGGAAAATATTAATCGGGAAACAATCATGCGTTATGCAAAACAATCCGGCAATTTATAAAAGTCTCCCCTTGTTAATTTCTTCTGTCATGTTAAACGCAGATTCATCCGGATTGAATAAATCCAATTTTCTCCCGTATCCGGCATATGCAGCCAATTTTTCTTCAAGTTTGAGGGAAGCAAGAGGATTTTCACTTGAAAACAAACCAAATTTTTTATCAACTCCTGCAAGTCTTTCATGAGCGATTAATGCCCATGCAGTGTCTGTCAGATGGCGGAATTCTTCCAATAACATAACCTCGCCGCAGTTAAAAGACTGGCGCGGATTATTCAGATCAACCCCTGATATTTCCATAAAACCCCGCTCGCGCGAAAGTCTGTGTAAATTGCAAAGCTGCGCCAAAGTATTGCGTGGAGGCATATACGCAACAGCTTTGTAATTAAGACGGGATAATTCCGCAAACAGATCATCAATGAAATCATCTTCAAATTTTTCCTCTTTCTTGTCGCCTGTAGGAGAATCAAGAACATCGCCAAGGTATGCATAAGATGAAACCGCTGAAATTGAGTCAGCATATGAAGTTACGCGATCTGCGGATATACATTCATTTTCATCAGGCTGGATAAAAATTGCAGGCAGAAATTCCGCTTTTAAAACACCCAAAAGATCGTAAAGGTAGTGCGGATTATCGGGATCAGACAGCAGAACGGCGATTTTCGGCGGAACCTTTACGCCCATTTTTGACTCAAGGCTCTCTGTCACCTGCGATCCTTTTCTGCAGAAGCTAATTATTTTTTTTGCAACCGCCGCAAGAAGGTGCCGCTCTGTTATCCCTCCACCTTCATCATATTTGGATTCATTGTAAATATCATTCATAAAATCAATTTCTCCGTAACCTGCGTCCCTGAGCAGGACGTTAGCTGAAACTGTCATCGCTTTTATGCGCTTCAGTCTTTCCTCCCTGATTGGTTTTAAAAACCGCGCAGCTTCGGAAATATAGGGCTTTGGTATCCCCTGTACTGTCATATAGGCAATTCCTTTTGAATCGGGGTTATTTAATTTTTTTTCAGAAAAAAAGGAGGGTTTTCCTTCTTTATTGGAACTGTTTTTAAAACTAACCCGCACTTCAAAACCAACACAGCCGCCGATACCCAAAATCGCACAGGCTTTAATCATTTCCTGTGCGGCGGCAATAGAATCGTGATCTACAGAACCAGCCGCTTCAAGTCCGGCTTCAAAAGCCTTTAAAGCCGCCATTGCAGGAGTATACGGGCTGAAGCTGTAAATTGTATGAACGTGATTATTAATTTCGCCGCTGTTTTTATTCAGACCGGATTTTTTTTTGATTTCCTGCCATATTTTAAGCGCATTAAGACGTTCTTCCGTTTTTAAATCAGGATTATTGATTATGTCCAGAAGATCATACATTTTTTAATTTTATCATTTTGGGGACATATTCACTACTGCGGGAAGTATGACAAGGCAAAAAAAACAAAAATTTTAATGAAGTTGTTCAATAACCAAAGTTATCGAAAAACCTTAATACAGGCATAAAAAAAACCGCCAAAAAGGACACAGACAACTGCGCCTTTTTTGCGGTCAATATTTTTTGCTCAGTCTAAAACTTATTTAATCCGCTCACGGATTGCGACGTTTACTTCGACTTTATGATTGTTGCCAAGCTCCATAGGCACAATAAGGGCTTCCACTTCGCCAAGGTTGGTTGAAACCTCCATATTGTCTCCTGTAAAGAGAGCCGGCGGAGTAAGGTCAAACTTGAAACCGATTTCATGTAATTTAGTAACTGCCTGGGCAGTGATCATGTTCGCAAGTTCCTGAATAGTCGCCTTGCCAAGTTCGTCAAGAGTTGTGAACACTTCACCATTCATCGCTCCTGCAACATGTAAAGCAGTGTCTTTTGTCATATCAAAAAGAACGCGCCCTTCCACATCCCCTGCAAGACCAACCAGAGCTGCAACGCCCATGATGGACATTGAAGTGGGTTTCAGGTAAATTTCCCCGCGTTTTACCTCACAATTCAACACCTCTTTAAGCACATTAAAAGCGGATTCCACAAAAGGGTTGATATACTCGACTCTCATACTTCACTCCTTCAAAGTAATTACGTATTATACATAAAAGCAGAAACAGGATCATCAGATATCGAATACCACATTGAGCTGGAAAGTTCTTCATTTCTGCCCATGATAACAACTCCCCGGTTTCTCAATTTCTCCGAAAAATCCGCAGTGATTCTTGCCTGCTCCTGTGCCGGCAGGAATGATATTACATCTCTTACCAGAATAATGTCAAGCTCCGGCAGAGCATTATCATTCACAACATCATGATACTCGAAAACAATCGAATCCTTTATTACCTGATTAAATGAATACCCGTTTGAACCGTGTACCATATATTGCCGGCAATACTCAGGTATTTCATCAAGCTCATAAGCCATATTTGGAGCCTGTGAAACAGCCATGATATCATTATCGTTTGCCCATATTTTAATACGGGCGCCTGGATACCGCTCTTTCAGTATACATGCAAATGAATAAGATTCATAGCCCTTCCCGCAGCCAATATTCCATACATTGATATTGCCTGAATTATTATCCGGGAGAACCTTTTTTATTAAACCGGCATAAGTCTCCGCCCAGAAGGCATCTGTATACGGAGAAGCAAAACCATCAAGGTATTCATCCGCATCCGATACACTGCGCAGCTGCAGAGCTTCCCCGAAGCGGCCGATATTCCACTCGGAAAAACGTTTGAGTATCCACCTCTCGTTTATATCTGTTGCGGAAAAACGCTTCAGGGCTGTAAGGCTCTCCTTTATAAAACCAATGGCGGAATCCGCCGCAGGCCGCTGATCCTTCTCTGCGGCTGCCGGAGGCGGTACATAGTACTCTCCGCCGTCGGCAACGCCTGAACGCGACTGTTTCTTTTCCTCGTCACTTACAGTGAAAATACGAATAACATCCAGAATAATGTAAAGGTCGCCCAGTTTTTCAACAACGCCGCTTATGAACTTAATATTGATATCGCCGAAAATCGGATGCGGCGGCTGGATACTCTCGTGATTAATTCCGACAACCTTATCAATCTTGTCTACTATTGTTCCATAAACCTGATCGTTTATATGCAGAATAAGCATATTCTCAAGAGCGTTATGCTTACCGATAGGCAGATGAAAGAAAGTTCTTAAATCAATAACAGGAATTATATCGCCGCGAAGATTATACACCCCGCGGATAAAAGAAGCGGCATTCGGCACATAGGTGAATTTATCCGCTTTGGCGATTTCCTTTACATTCATGATGTCAACGCCGTAGTCTTTTCCCGCCAGAGTGAACGTCACCATTTTAAAATCGACATTATCTACGCGTTCTTTTTGTTCCTGTAATTCGGTGTTTACCTGTGCTAAATCCTTGATTACTGCTGCCATACTTACCGTGTCGAAGCTTCGCGGATTCGGCGCTGCTCCATCTCCTTTTTAAGTCCCAATTCCAATAACTGGCTTACATCAATAATGAGAGAGACCGATCCGTCACCCAATATTGAAGCTCCGGCAATTCCCGGAGAATTGGTAAATTGATCGCGCAGAGGCTTGATGACAACGTCTTCCTCGCCTATAAGGCTGTCGACCATAAAGCCCATCTTTTTCTCCGCAGTACCTACAATTACAATAAAATGATATTCTCTTTGTTCTTCTGTCTTGATGCCGAAAAGGCGGTTAAGTCTCAGAAGTGAAATAACATCGCTTCTTATGTTGAAAACTTCATAATTATCAATTTTCTTGATCTCATCTGGTTTGATCCGCAGGCTTTCAATGACCGAAGTAATCGGAATGGAATATATTTCCTGACCGACGCGCACCAGAAGACCCTGAATGATAGCGAGGGTAAGAGGCAGTTTGATGATAAACTTTGTGCCTTTTCCGCGCTCGGAATTTACAGTTACAGTGCCGTTAAGCTCGTCAATCTGACGGCGCACAACATCAAGACCAACGCCGCGGCCTGAAATAGCGGTTATTTCTTTGGCTGTAGAGAAACCTGGCTCAAATATCAAATTGAACGCCTCAACATCGGTAAGGACTTTATTCTGGCTGATAATTCCGCGTTCAGCGGCTTTCTTTTTTACAGCCTCAACATCAATGCCCCCGCCGTCGTCTCCGATTTCGATAACAATCATGTTGCCTTCGTTTGCCGCTTTTAAGAGGACAGTGCCTTCTTCCGGTTTACCGGCGGCGCGGCGCACTTCCGCAGATTCTATACCGTGGTCGATTGAGTTTCGCACCGAGTGCATAATCGGATCGAGAAGATCGTCAACAACTGTTTTATCGAGCTCTGTGTCTTCACCTTCAATTACCAGATTGATTTTTTTGCCAAGCGACTTTGAAAGATCGCGTACAAGACGCGGGAACCGGCTGAATATCTGGCTGATCGGAACCATGCGGATACGCATAACGCCTTCCTGAAGCTCGCCGGAAATACGCCCAAGGTTCTGTGAGTTGGCGCGGAATTTCGCTATGCTGCCCTTGAACGCCGCTTCGAACGGATCAAACAAGGTAAAGATATCCCCGTAGGTTTCGTTTATCTCCTTGCGAATGTCCTTTACGGATTTTCCTTCCTGAATACTGTCAAGGAAATTCGGCAGGTTGTCAAACAGATTTTTAATTTTATCGCGGTACAGGTTTTCAATCTCGCGAAGCTGCGCTGTAAGGTCCGAGAACTGTAAATTGATCTGGTTAAAAGTCGCTTTTGTAATAACGGTTTCTGAAACTAAATTTAAAAGATCGTCAATACGTTTTGAGTCAACGCGTAATATTGATCCTGCTTCTTTTCCCGCTTTTTTCGCGTCCTCGGACGCTTTCCCGGCAGGAGCGGCGGCGGCTTCATGTTCCGCAGGTTTGGCAGGCGCTGGTTTCGGAGCAGCTGCCGCAGGGGCTGGTTTTGCCGCCGGCGCAGGAGCTGCCGGAGCAGGCGCAGAAACCGCAGGTGCGGGCGCAGATGCAGTACCCGCTTTAGACATATCCGTAACGCTTGCATCCAAACTTACATCCGGCATGATTACGGTTTTTTTCAGTGTATCGGGATTTTTTTGTGAAGCGATATAATAGTCAACATACGGGAAAAAATTGTCGCCGTAGAGCTGCTCAAAATCCGGAACTGTTTTAAGAATGGTTCCGTAACCTTTAAGAGCCGCATAAACCTGAATACCGCCGACGGTGTTCATCAGACTGTTTTCATCAAATTTTACTGAAACTCTTAAAATCGGCAGTCCGCCGTCAACGGATTCCTTTAACTCATCCAACTCGGCAGGTGTCAGATCCGGATTTCCTGATAAAGAAGGAGCGGCGGCGGCAGGAGCGGGAGCCGCTTTTGCGGTGGCAGCCGGAGGAGGAGGTGCTTTTTTTGGAGCAGGTTTCGCCTGGGGACCAAGCAAAGTGCGAAGCTTTCCCTCGATCGCGGAAGTGTCCTGCTTGTAAACAGCGCCGTTCATCCGTTCATCAAGCATCGCTTTAATTACATCGATCGCCTGGAGCAGCGCATCAACTACATCTCCATTTACTGCAATTTGGTCTGAACGGATAGCGTCAAAAACATCTTCGACAAGATGAGTGAAATGAGAAAGTTCCATCATTTCTACGGTAGCCGAACCACCCTTAAGGGTATGAGCCGCGCGAAAAATCTCGTCCACGGCGTCTTTATTGGCTCCCTCATTTTCAAGAACCAATACGTTTTGTTCCATCGTATCCACCTGCATTTGAGCCTCGCTAAAAAAGTCTTTAAGGAGCTCTTCATTGTTGGGATCAAGATAATCACTCATATAATCAATATTATATAAAAATTCAATAAAGTCAAGTTAGAAATGATGTATAATCTTATGGAAATATGTCAATATTGCATCTGTATTGTTGGCATACCTGAAAAATCGGTTCCTGGATTAAACAGGTAAAAGTTTTTTTTTACTTAAAAACCGTAAAAAGTGTCTTTTTATGTGAAAAGTTGACTAGTTCTGAACTAGAAGTTAAAATGGGGCGATGGCTCAAGCTTTAAGCGAAATTGATATTGTAATCCGGCTTTGTCTGGCTTTCTTGGCGGGCGGAATTATAGGGTTTGAGAGATCAAGCCGCCGTCAGGTCGCAGGTCTTCGCACTCATATACTGATATCTGTCGGAGCATGCTGTCTGATGCTGCTTTCGATCTGGCTGCCGGAACATTTAACGGGTGAAAATAAGGGTGATCCCGGAAGAATCGCCGCGCAGGTAGTTTCGGGTATGGGTTTTCTGGGAGCCGGCGCAATTATCCGCCTGGGAAATAATATCAGAGGGCTTACAACCGCAGCTTCTCTATGGCTTATTGCCGCTATCGGATTGACTATCGGCGCGGGGATGTTTATCGCAGCCCTTACAACCGCGGCGCTTGCTTTCATTGCGCTTGTGTTTCTGAACAAAATTGAGAAAAAAATATTTCCTGATGACTGGATATCTCCGGAAAAAGACAAAAAATGACCGGAAAACATCTTTCTGTCAGTGAAATAACTGAACAAATACGAAATTGCCTGGAAGGAACTTTTTCAATTGTCTGCATCGAAGGGGAACTTTCAAACTGCAGACCTGCAAGTTCCGGACATTTATATTTTAGTTTAAAAGACCCAGGCGCAAAAATTGATGCTGTCATGTTTAAAAACAAGCTGAGGTCGTTAAATTTCCAGCCGAAAGACGGGATGCTCCTCCGTGTACGCGGAAGCCTTTCAATTTATGCGCCGAGGGGAACATATTCGATTGTATGCGAAGAAATGGAAATCGCAGGAGCCGGCGAAATCCTTGCCATGCTGGAAAAAAGAAAACAAAAACTTGCTTCAGAAGGACTTTTCGATTCTGAAAGAAAGAAACCCCTTCCCCGCTTTCCGACGGCTGTGGGCGTTGTCAGTTCCCCGACAGGAGCCGCGGTACGCGACATTTTAAACATTTTAAAAAGACGCGCAAAAGTACGCGTGATTATTCTTCCCGCTCCTGTTCAGGGAGACGACGCCGCGCCCCTTATCGCGGCGAGGATAAGGCAGGCAAACTTTTGGAAGATTGCCGATGTTTTAATAGTAGGCAGGGGTGGGGGTTCTCTTGAAGACCTTTTACCCTTTTCTGATGAGGAAGTTGTCCGCGCTGTGGCGGAATCGGAAATTCCAATTGTAAGCGCGGTCGGACATGAAATTGACTGGGCATTGAGCGATTTTGCCGCAGACCTTCGCGCTCCCACTCCTTCTGCGGCTGCGGAACTTGTAAGCGAGAGTTACTCGGTCATTACCGATCTAATTCACAAGGCAGCTGATGATTTTATGAACGTTATATGCTCACGCCTTGAAAAAACCCGTCTCCTGTTAAAAATATTCGCTCCGGCGGATTTGGAGTTCCGCTTCCGTTCAATCCTGCAGCCGCGTTTAATCAGGCTTGATGACGCCAAAGAAAATCTTTTGGAAGCGGTTACTGAAAAGCATGCGTCCCTTCGAAGCAGACTGGAGCTTGCCGCCGCAGTTATCGAAGCGGGAAGTCCGTTAGCTGCAATGGAGAGGGGATTTTCTGTCGTAACAGACAGCAGAGGCGCAGTTGTCCGCAACGCTGCAAAAATAAAAAAGGGAGAAATACTTAACATCAAACCACTTAAAGGCGCGATTGATGCGGTAGTTGAGAGTGTCAGTATATAGGAGATGATATGGCAAAGAAAGCGGCGCCGCCTGCGGCAAAAACAAGCAATATGAAAAATTTTGAAGAGAGGCTTCTGCGCCTTGAAACGCTCGGCGAACTGATTCGAAAAACCGACATTCCCCTTGATGAAGCCCTTAAGGCTTTTGAAGAAGGAATACGGCTTGCCCAGTCCCTGGAAACTGATCTTGAGAAAATTGAAAACCGTATAGAATTACTTATGAACTCCACAGAAGCTTCCGCAATGGAATCGCCTGAACTGGAATTATTCGACGCCGAATAACGAGCGGCTGAAAAAAATGGAAAGCGAATCAAAGCAGATAAAAATCCTTCCTCCCGGAGAAGCCATGCGCATTGCCGCAGGCGAAGTTATTGATCGTCCTGCCGCTTTGGTTCGTGAATTTCTTGATAACGCGATAGACGCGGGCAGCCTGAATATAGAGGTATCGATAGAAGAAGGCGGCTGTAAAAAAATTGAAGTGTCAGACGACGGGGAGGGAATGAACAGGGATGATCTTGAACTTTGCACGCTCGCCCACGCGACAAGCAAGATACGCGGGCTGGATGATCTTGACACATCTGTAACTCTTGGATTTCGCGGCGAAGCGCTTGCGGCGGCAGCAGCATCAGCGCGCCTTGAAATAACATGCAGCGCAGACGGAAGACAAGCGTGGTTTTTACAGGCGGGACCCGGAGAAAATCATCCTCCGGAAATTAAACAAATACGCAGAACAAAAGGCGCTACGGTAAGGGCGCTTAATCTTTTTGAGAGTATTCCGGCGCGCAAGCGTTTTTTAAAAAGGGAAGGAAGCGAGGGAAATCTCTGCCGTCAGGCATTTAACGACAAGGCGCTTGCCTTTCCGCAGATTAATTTTCGTTATGTGCAGGACGGCAAGCTCAAAATCTTTCTTCCCGCTGTCTCCTCAAAAAAAGAACGTTTCGCCCTTGTCTTGCTGCAGCCAAACGAAAAAGATTTTCTGCATGAGATTAATGTTACAGGAAACGGATTTTCCGCAGCCATCGTGATAGGAGAACCTCAGCTTTACAGAAACGACAGGAGGCAGATGCACGTTTTCGCAAACGGCAGAAAGGTAAACGACTATTCGCTGATTCAGGCAATGGAATACGGCGCTGCCGGATGGTTTCCGAACGGCGCTCATCCTGTCGCCTCTGTTTATATAGAAATCGATCCATCTCTTGCCGATTTCAACATTCATCCTGCAAAAAGAGAGGTTCGTTTCCGCGATCCCGGCGCCATTCATCAGGTTATCTGCGGAGGCGTTAAAAATTTTTTTCACAGTTTTTTTCTTGGCGCCCCGCACAAGAACGAAGAAACGCTATTCGAAAATACTTCCCGCAAAGCCGCAGAAACATTATTCCAGAATATTTCACATGGAAACGCAGAAACACGAAGGGAAGAATTTAATTATAAAAATAATAAATTTGATACCAGTGATTTTTTAAATGATTACAAAGAAAAATATTGCAATAACTCTTTGCCTCCGCGCTTCCGTGCGGAAACTTCAGAAAACATGCGTTACGCGGGCAGGGCTTTCGGGCTTTTTATTCTGATCGAATGGGGAGACAAGCTTTACATTATCGATCAGCACGCCGCTCACGAACGAATTCTTTACGATCGTTTTCTGGAAAAGGAAATTCCAAAGCAGGAACTGCTTGCGCCCATTCCCTTTTCCGCGGACAGTGAAGAGGAAGATTCCTTTCTGGAAGCAAAACGCGGTGAACTGTCCCGGCTTGGAGTTGAAATAAAAAAAGAAGGAAACAGTTGGATCATCGAAGCGCTGCCTGCAGACTGGCGCATGACAGATACGCAAACAATAAAGGAAATCCTTGATCTTAGAAATGCCGGTGAAAACATGGCGCAAAGGTGGGCGGCAACCCTGTGCTGCCGCGCCGCCATTAAAGACGGAGACTATCCTGATGACGAGACCGCCTTTGAGCTGGGCAGGCAGGCTCTCATGCTGCCGCAGCCGCTCTGCCCGCATGGACGTCCTGTATGGACAGAAATAGGGAGACAGGCGCTTTACAAAGCGGTAAGAAGGGAATAGTTAATAATCAAAACGCACATCAACCGGAATATAGGGGAAAGCTTCCTTTTCTTTCGTATTAACGGAAGCGACAATACCTATTTTACTGCCTTGCAGGGGAGTCTCATCATCAAAAGCCGCTGCAAGATTATCATTGATATAAATATTAAATTTTGCGATCCCGTCATTATCAATTCTTTCTACCTTTAAATGATTATAAACATTATAACCTTTTTTTTATATGCGGTGAATTTTTCCAGCCGATAGGAGGGTCTGCCCATTTGCTTCCGATCATTTTCTGAACAGTAAATATTCCTTCTATGGTCATAAACAATCTATAATAACTGATATTACCGCTTTCGGAATTGTCAAAACAAAACATGATGCCAAAAGCATAACCTTCATTCCCGCTCATTTTCTTTACATTACACTGAAAAATATTGCTGTCGTCTCCGGGATTAACCATTGTATGATAATAAAATTTGTTAAAATGCTGCGAATCATTTGTGAAAAACTGCATTACCCCGTCATTGTCGGCAGGTTTTTGATAACGAATTGTGTTTACCGCTGTTTCATTTGGGTTTTGAGCCGAAGGATTCAAATTTGTATACCAGTTAATTTTATTCCAGAAAGCTGTCAGTAATTTTTTATAAATTGGATCAGTTTCCAGAGCGTACCTTATCTCATCTCCAAAACCGGAAGCCCAGAAGATCCTTCCCATATAGTAATCATGTCCGTATTCTTCCCATGAATTATAAAACAACTGCAATTTTTTTGCGTAATACATTATTTTTTCCCATGCTTCTTCTTCAGTTAGAAATCCAACCTGATAACCCCATCTGCACAGGGAAATATTTCTCCCCAAATCCCACGCAAGAATTGTCCTGCTTCCGAAAATATCCCAGTTTGAAACTGTAAATTTCAGATAATTATAATACCTTTGGCTAAACTGATATCTGTTGTATATATCAAACATTGTAAAATTACGCCCTTGTTTTGTTAAATCCTCTATAAATGTTTTAATGTCCCTTAACGCGGACGCATGTCCGTTATTTTCAACGTTTTCCAGAGTATTCAAAAGATCTTCCCTGGAATATATATCCCAGTCACGTCCCAGTATATCCAGCCAGTTATATATGGATTTATCGGTGATTTCATCCACGTTTAAGGTGTTTCGGCTGGAATTATTTCTTTCTGTCATTATTCCGGTTAATGAAATTGCCCAGAACTGCTCTTTTGTAAGCTCCGCAAACAGCGGCAAACCAAATAAAAAAATCAAGAATAATAACAGATTTTTTTTCATTTCAGGCAGCCTCCGGATAAATTCTATTACACCAATAAAGCTGATGTCAATGTTTTATCTGACCCTGACTCCCCACACGCGTCCTGCGGAAAAACCCCAGCGGTTGTTCACATAATCAGAGAACGCGCGCGCTTCACGGCTGAAAGCATCCGCAAGCAAAGGCCATGTTCCTGAGGCTTCGTCTTTTGGGGGAAGGGATGAAGAGCGCCATGTAGATTCTAGACGCATCGGGAGCTGTCTCCCGAAATAATCGGCTGTCTGGGAAATTGTCTGCTGCAAGACATGCGCCATAAATTCATTGTAAAGCAGGTATTCATTTTTTATATCGTACTGCTGAAATTCAAAAAAGGAAATCAAAAAACGCCTGGCAGCCACAGGAACCTGATCCCATCTTTGTCTGCAAAATTCGCGGAAATCCCCGTCAATAAAGTAAAGACCGTGGTATCCTTCATGAGCCAAAAATCTGTAACGAAGATAATCAGGGGACTCTCTTGCTATCGAGATAATCGCGCCTTTTCCCGCATCAATACTGCCCTGCTTTTCAATAATAATTCCCTCGTTTAGAAGTATTTTTTCAAGTTCGCGCTCTTCCTCCGACAGCGGGAATTTTTCACTGCGGGCGGTATTAAAAAAGACCGCCAAATCATCCGTGCGGTAATCATGGGCATTCCACCCGTGAAGATCCCTGATTTCCTCATCATGCGCAAGACGCCCGCGGAAACCTGTTTTTTCAGCAAAAAAAGCAAGACGCTTCAGCATTTTATCCTGCACAGTATAATCAGCGTAATCGAATATCAGTATTTCAGGGAATCTATCCCATCTGAAAATCTCATATGATTTGTTACGCCAATTTTCCTGCGGCCAGACGGCGACAAGAGCGGGATCAGCTTTTAAAGGTTTTGGAAAAGCGGCGCTATCCTTCTGCACTGCGCTCAGAAGGAATTTTTTTATTCCGACGCCGGAAAGACTCACCTGTCCAGGAGCGTTAAATATTCCTGACGGTATGAAAAAGCTGTCTGTACCCAGAAACGTTTCCAGTCTGCGGCCGCCGAATTCCAGCACAGACTGCGCCTCAGGAGAAAATTCCGCCGTAATTTCAACTGACATCGGATTCGGCAGAAAAGCAAGAGGAACGTTAATTGTATAAATATTGCTGTCCAAAGATACAAACGGAGACAAATATTTAAATCCGTCAGCATTTAAAATAAATCCGAAAAAACGATCTGTAAACTTGAGCGAATGTATTTGCATAACAATATCTCTGTTTTTATCAGCTTTATCGAAATCTGCAAGTTCAATGCTAAAATGTCCGTTAAATGTATTGTCAACAGGGATTGCGTAATTAATGCCGGATACTGCATTCAACGGAAGTTCCCATGAAGATGAGCTTGTGTTAAACAGGAGAGTGTATTTTTCTTCCTTTTCAGAAAGCGGCTGATTAAGACTATATTCAATGATTATTGAAGAATTCGGCGCAATATAAAAAGAATCGTCAAACCTGTATTCATGTTTTACAGGACCGGAAAAGTTTATCGTTCCTTCCTGCGCTGCGCGTCCGTCCGCATAAAGAACAGAATCCGATTCTGTCAAAAACTGAACAGGTCTCCCGCCTGAACACGCGCCGCAGGCGATTGAAACAAAAATCAGCAGTAATGTTAAACCCGAACGCATTAAAGCTTAACAATTTGCTGCGCCAACAGTTTTGCAAGATAAAATCTTGAATCCAAATCGGCGCCGGAGTTATTTTCCAGAAAGGCGTTAAATTCCGCAGAAAAGGAAGCGGGCAATACAGGCAATTCGCAAACTTGTTTTAAATAAGCGCGGTGCGACGGTTCAAAACGCCTGTTAATGCAAAAAAGCGTAAGACAGGCGGTTTTAATGAATCCAGCGGACGCGATAAGATAATGAAACTTATCCCCTTGAAAACATGCGGCCCCCAAATCCGATAAAAAATGCTCCATCTTTGACTGGATTGTAAGGCGCATCTCAGTCCAAAAACGATCTCCCAGAAGCTCAAGTTTTTTTCTGACATCATTTATCCAGCTTGAACGCGAAAAAACTATTTCGCAATTTGCAAGCCGGTAAAAACCGTAAGTTCCCGAATCTTTAATGAGCCAAAGCGAATCATGATTATCGCAGGCAATTTGTATAAGCTCATCCACTTTCGCGGTTTTTTTAAACTCAAGGCGGACAGGAATATCTCCGATCAAAAAACGGTCTTTTTCAGTTTGTCCCGAACTTTCAAAAGCGGCGACATCTTCGCCGTAAAAATGGAATCGATCATCCGCCTCTGGAATTGGAGCGGAACAAAAAACATCCAGTATCAACGCAAAATAGGGATCCAGGGTATCGCTTTGCGCAGCTTCATTCAGTGTGATACATTCTACTCCTTCCCATGACGAAAGAAGCTGCGTAAAACGATCTACCATTAATTTTGTTTTATGTTTCATGTTATCCTTAAAGCAGTATATCATAAGATAATGAATAATGAAACTGGAAATGAAAAAAAAACTCTGCTCGTTCTTGTTCCGCACAGGGACGCCAGACTTCAGGCGCAAGAGCACAGAGATACTCTGCTGAAAACGGGAATTTCTGGAGTCTATCCTTTTCCGTGCATTGCGCCGCTTGCTTCAATTTCAAAGCCTTTAACGGAAAATGAGTTAAAAAACGCCGCTTTTTTTTTAAGGAATGTCTTTGGAACAGAAATGATAAACGTTAAAGAATTATCATCAGCGGAATTCCCGCAGGCAGAAGAAAAAATGACGCTTTTCGGTCTGCGTCTTGAATTAAAATTCCCGTCTGATGGTTTTATGAATATAACAAAAAAAATGTTAAATTTATTATCGCCGATTGTTATTGGATCATTTTTAACCTCTTTTTCATATAAAAATTCAAAAGAAAATTACAAACAGGATGATAATGAGTTCATGTTTAAAAACAGTACTCCTGCTCCGCCGAAAATTTCGTTTCGCGCGGCTGCTCTGGCCAATATGTACTGGCAGCCGATTGTAACAGAAAATGAAACCGCTTATAAATGGAAGATTGGAAAACTGTGCTGGCTTCCAAAAAAAACAAAGCCGTGAAAAACTATTTTTCTTTTGACTCGGATTCCATACACATTGAACTGAAAGTGATTCCAGGAGCGGGAAAAAACGAATTCGGCGGAATCAGGGACGGACGCTTATATGTTCGCATAACTTCACCTCCCGAGAACGGCAGGGCAAATGAAAATCTGCGCAGGTTTATCTCCGACTCATTTGGCTGCACAAAAAGCAGCATCAAAATAATTAAGGGTGAAAAATCAAGAATCAAAACCATAATGATATCCTCAGCAAATAACAGCGATTTAATTAATAAAATTAAAAAATTATATTTGACAAATATAAAAGATGTGTAATAATGAAAAGAAACATCTCCCATAGGTAATTCTTAAGGAGGCAGCACCTTGAAAGGTAAAAAACGTCATGATTTCATTTACAGGATATTATGTATACTTTTAAGGTCTTTCATTGCGCGCAAATTTAATTTTTATTACGATAAAATAAAACCGATTAAACCGCCTTATATCGTCATATCAAATCATTTAACAAACTGGGATCCCCTTTTTATCGGGATAAGTTTTGCAAGAAACATGTATTATGTCGCAACCGATCAGGTTCTGCGCATGGGATTAAAAAGCAGAATACTTGATTTCTTCTTTGCGCCGATACCAAGGGTAAAGACCATGCAGGAAACACAGACCGTTATATCAATTTTCAGGCGGCTTAAAGAGAAGGGCAATGTCTGCATTTTTGCTGAAGGAAACGCGTCTTACGACGGAGAGACATGCGAAGTTCAGCCTTCCATTGGCAAGCTGATAAAGAGAGCCGGGGTTTCCCTTGTAACATACCGTTTTACCGGCTCCTATTTTACTTTTCCAAGGTGGGCGCGTTTTATGCGCAGGGGAAAAATGGAAGGGCGTCTTATTCAGATTTACAATCCGGAAAAAATCGCGTCCATGTCCGAAGGGGAAATATACAAAGCAATAATAAAAGACATCAGCGTAAGCGCATACGCGCAGCAGGAAAAAGCGCCTGCCGCTTTCCATGGAAAGAAGCGGGCGGAATATCTGGAAACTGTGCTTTACTGCTGCCCGAACTGCAGGCGCATCGGAACTTTAAAAAGCTGCGATGATGAACTTTCCTGCTCCTGCGGCTTTAAAACGCGCTACAGCGAATATTGTTATTTTGAAGGCGCAGTTCTGTTTAAAACCATAACAGAGTGGGCGGCATGGCAGAAAAAAGAAATTGAAGCGCTTGCCTTAAAGTTAAAGAATTATGACAGCAATACCGCGGTTTTTTCCGATGACAGCCAGAGTTTATATGAAGCAGTCAGGGCGACTTCAACTACATTAATCGCTGAAGGAAAACTTTCCCTTTTTAAAGACAGGCTCTCCCTCGCTGCGAATGAAGGGACATATGATTTTCCGTTTGAAAAAATTGCTGATATGTCGGGATTTGCAATGACGAGAATTGTTTTTTCAACTAACGATCATAAACTGTACGAAATTCACAGCAGACATCCAAGAAGCGCGTTAAAATATCTTGATATATTCAATGCAGTAAAAAATCATTAAACAGGGAGCGGAAAGAAAAATGAATTTTACAATGGACAACATCAATTTATGGAATTTCATGCTGCAAATGGGCATAATCGCGTCGATATTGATAGCGGCGAATATCATCCGCAGAAAAGTTCCGTTCATAAGAAAAGCTCTGATGCCGACAGCAGTAATCGCAGGTTTTCTCGCGCTCGGCGTACGGCTGACAGGCGTTTTAAGAATGGATACCGCACTCTTTGAGATGATAACATACCACACAATCGCGATTGGCTTTATCGCTCTGTCGCTGATAATTCCCAAAAAAGAAAAGAATTACTCGAAACTTGTAACAGGTTCAAAAAGCGGAGCGCTTATTGTCGGCGGATATCTTGTTCAGGGGATTCTGGGACTTGTCATTTCCATTGGTCTTGCATATACAATCCGCCCTGATATGTTTAAAGCGGCAGGAATTCTTCTGGCAATCGGTTTCGGACAGGGACCCGGGCAGGCGAATAATATCGGCGGGATTTATGAAAATTCATTCGGTTTTCTGGGCGGGAAATCTTTCGCGCTGAGCATAGCGGCGATGGGCTTTCTTGTCGCCTGCACTGTCGGCGTTATTTATCTTAACATCCTGCGGCGCAAAGGAGTGCTTGCAAAATACAACAGCAGCGAAATTACCAATGAAAATTTTACAATTGAGGATTTTCAGGATGAAAATGAAATACCTGTTTCAGAATCAATTGATAAATTTTCCCTTCAGATTGCGTTTATCCTGATGGTGTATCTTGCGACATGGCTTCTTTCTTCCGGTTTAACATTGATGTTAAAGGCGACGGGAAGTAATTTCGCAATTAGTTTAATTGACATAATATGGGGGTTTAACTTCATCTTCGGCGCTCTTCTTGCGGTGGCTCTGCGCGGAATAATCAGGCTTGGACACAATATCGGCTGGGTAAACCGTCAATATCAGAACAATTATCTTCTGGCGCGCATTTCAGGTTTCGCTTTTGACCTGATGATTGTCTGCGGCATCTGTATAATTGATTTTCAAAAACTTGCCGGTCTGTGGCTTCCGTTCATCCTCATGTGCATTGCCGGCACCTTCGGCACATTGTTTTATCATAAAATTATGTGCAAAAAATTATATCCGAATTATTATTACGAAGGATTCATTTCCATGTTCGGAATGCAGACAGGCGTAATCAGCTCCGGAATACTTTTGTTACGCGAAATTGATCCCAAGTTTGAAACGCCTGCGGCGACCAATCTTGTTCTTGGAAGTTCCTTTGCCATAGGCTTCGGTATTCCGATGCTCCTCTTGGTCAATATGGCTCCGATGTCAGACCTTTTTGTATTCATCACGCTGGGATGCTGCCTTGGTTACTTTTTAATTTTGCTTGCTTATATGCTGCTTTTGAAAAGCAGGAAGGAGAAAATGTAGCGATCTGTAAATTACCAATTACCCTGCGATCAGACCCACAAGCCATGTGCTTAACGGCGGAAGGTATGTCACCAGCAGCACAACGGCAAGCTGAACGATCAGGAAAGGCACTACATGGCGGCATATTTCAATAAACGGTTTTTGAAAACGGTATGATGAAAATAAAAGATTTAATCCCACAGGAGGCGTCAGATAGCCGAGTTCAAGATTGACGATGAAAATTATTCCCAAATGCACAGGATCAATTCCGTAAATTTCACCAAGCGGGATAATTAACGGAAGAACTATAAGGATAGCGGAGAACATATCCAAAACAAGCCCGATAACAAGAAGAGCTGCGTTCAAAAGAAGGAGAAAAACAAATTTCGACGAAATGGCGTTATGCATCCAGGAAGCGACATTGGCGGGCGCCTGGGTAAATACGATATAAGTTGAAAACGCGTTTGCAAGGGCGAGAATTAAAAGCACTCCTCCGATAATGGGAATTGCCTTGCCGAAAATTTTATTTATTTTTGTTATTTTAATATCACGGTGGATCAAAACTTCAACAATAAAAATATAAAAAACGGCAGTCGCTCCAAGCTGCGTTAAATTTAAAAATCCCGTAAAATAGGCGACTATTAAAAAAACAGGCAGTAAAATCTCCAGGCTTGCGTCTTTAAGAGAGACGAATGCCCTGCGCGGTTCAAATTTTTCAACAGGAATTTTTATTTTCAGCGAAATAATAATGCCAAAAACAATCATCGCAACAACAAGAAGAAGACCGGGAATTATTCCGCCTAGAAACAGGTGAAGTATATTAACCTGAAGAACAGTGCCGACTAATATCAAGGGAAGACTTGGCGGAAAGAGGCAGCCGATGCTTCCCACAGAGGTCAAAAGTCCGATGGAAAATTTCTGCGGATATTTCAGATGATCGCTTAATATCGCGTATAAAATCCCGCCAAGAGCAAGAATTGTAACCCCGGACGCTCCTGTAAATGATGTAAAAAAAGCGCAGATTATAACGGATACAATTATAATTCCTCCGGGAAGCCAGCTGAAAAAACATCTGAATGTATTGACAAGTCGCTCTCCCGCTTTGCTTTCAGAAAGGAAAAAACCCACCAAAGTAAAAAGCGGAATTGCAATTATTTTATCATTCGTAAGACCGGAATAAATATTGTTGGCGACAGTATCCATTACTCCGTCAATAACAAGATAGGGATCCGGATCAGAAACCTGAAGGAGAAGAAGGGAAAGACCTCCTAAAACAATAAATAACGGCGTTCCGCCAAAAGCCGCAAGAACAAGAAAAATAACAAGCGGTATTTTTAAAAACCAAATAACTTCAAAATACAAATTTAAAATATTAAAAACAGAATCGGGCATATCAAAACCCCATATAAATTTCGCAATTACGGGGAAAGAAGCGATCGTTCCGAGTAAAAGAGAAAATACGGGAAGCAAAATTTTCCAGCCGGTAAGATGCGTTCTGCGGGCAAAACGCGCGGCTATAATTAAAAAGGCGGCAGGAATAATTAGCGCCAAAATACGTCTTGGGATAAAACCTACCATGCCATCGCCAATTCCGATTTTAATAAATGAAACGGAACTACACGCGATAATAATGGAAATAAAAGCGGAAAGAAGATTACAAAAAACCCTCAGCCTGACTCTTACAGGTCCTTCGGGAATGTATTGAACAATTGAAACTGCCAGATGCGATTCGTTTCTGGTGCAGATCATCCCGCCCAAAAGAGCCGAAAACAGCAGAAAATGATTAATAAACCCAGAGGAAGCCGGAATGCCTGTTTTAAACAAAGCGTGTACAAGTATTTCCAATAAAGGAAAAACAGTCAGTAAAGCCAGAGCGGCAATGCAAAAAATATCCTCTATATGGTATAGAACCGGTTTTACTTTACAGACAGAACCGCTATTCTCATGTTGCGATTCCAATATTTACCGTCCCCTTCGGTATTCCGACAGGATATTATTGATTTTACCGTAATATTCCCTGTTGAAAAGAGAACCTACAAGCCTGCTTTCATATCTTGCAGTATCGTCATACCACATTTGATTCTGCTGCATTGATAATTCGTTGACTTTAAGTCCGTATTTTAACATCGTAGTAATCGCCTCGGTTTCCAGACTTGCAATTGAAGCTTCAATATCCTTCTCTATGCGCTTGCTTGCTTCCAGGATCGAACTTCTGTAATTTTCCGGGATTCTCCTCCATGTAACTTCATTCATTAAAATACCGCCCATAAAAGGAGCGACATTAACGCTTGTCATATTACCGGCGATTCCGAATATTTGCTGCGCCGCTGCGTAAACAGGACTTAGATATGTCGCGTCAATCCTGCCGCTTTGGAAAGAAAACAATGTTTCTGTCAGGTTTGCAGGGACTACATTATAGCCAAGCGTCCTGAAAGCCTGCATCATATCCTGTTCGGCTGAAGGCGTTCCAAATTTTATTCTCCTAAGGTCGTCCGGAGTAACGACGGGTGTTTTCGAAAAAATTTTGACCCACCCGGCGCGCGCCAATGCCATGGAAACAAAACCGCTGTTATGCATACGCGCATCCAGATCAGGCTTGATCTTTTTCAGTACTTCGTCAAGTTCAGCGTCATTTCTGATAAGGAACGGATAACTAATGGCAAACAATTCAGGAGCTACCGAGTTCAACCCTATGCTGGTAAGCACAGCCGCCTGCACCTGATTACTTCTCAATAAACCCATAACCTTGGCTTCGTCTCCGGCTGTACCGCCGTGCAGAACAATCACATTAAGATAGCCGTTGGTTACGCGGTTCCATTCGGCGGCAAGACGATTAATCGACTGACCCCATGCGGTATTTTCAGGGACAAGAGAGGCAAGTCTAATTGTCATTGATCTTTGCGCAGAAAGGGGATTAACGGCAAAGAATATCAGAACTCCTGATATAATAAATAATTTCCAAACGTTAAATAATTTCATAATAGTTCTCCTTAATTTATATTTTTAGTCCCAGTAACTCCAGTCATCTTCCGAACCGTAGTAAATAAAATACCTGGCTGCAGAATCCTGAAGATACCTTGCTTTTTTCTGGGAAATAATATTGACAAGACGATTGGACGAATTCAAATCCGGATTTATCGCAAGCGCTTTGTCAAGCATTTCCTTGAATTTATCATAGTCCTGGGCAGGAATACAAACTGATTGGGCATAAGCGACATAAGTGCCGGCTGAGAGTCCTTTATTTTTGGCAAGAGCCCTTTGGAAATGCGTTTCTACCCTGGAAGGATCGCCTCCCATGCCCGCAGGCACTGATGCGTGAAACAACAGAAAAAATTCATCCAGAGCGCCTGAGTTATAATTCGGATCAAGCTGATATGCTCGCTCAACAAGCGAGTAAAATTCCATTATTCTCAGCCCTAAATCCAGATCAAAAGGATTGAGTGAAAACGCTGAAAGCCCGGCGGCGGCGGACCAGTAAAGCGCCGGTACGTCATTTTTTTTCATTTTGGAAAGAACCTGAGGCATACGGCCGCCGCGGTAAGCAGTTGAAAACCCACCGTATTTTTGATCCAGTCCGTCATAAAGAATATCAAGCCCTCTTAAATACATATTTTTGGCGCGGTTCATCGCTTCCTGACGCTCCTCGTACATGGATTGAGGAAGCAGTTCCGCCGGTTCCTGAACAAAAGCATTCGCGTACATTACAAAAAGAGAGCCTGTCATGTTAATAAGTCCCTGATGTTTTGGGTTTTTTGAAAGCAGCGCTTCATACATTTTTATCGCAAAGGGAATGGCATCGCCTACAAGCTGCGGATCAGGATCGCCTGTAAAAACATCCGAACTGCCTTCACCCGTCAGCGCGTTGGATACAGCGTTTACTGCCATTTTATTAATAAAACATGAAGGCAAACCAACAATAACTACGGCTGTTATGAGAAGCAAACGTATTTTCATCATATGTTCCAGACGCATTATAACATAAAACAAAAATAATTAAACAGGGTTTCATATTAAAAAAAACCAAAACATGATGTAAGCTATAGAAAAGAAAGCGAGGTTAATATGAGAAGAATGGTTATAATGGGATTGATTTTAGGCGCTGCTGCATCAGGCGGTTACGGCAGTGAAACTGACGGCATCTTTACATTCAGGGTCGGACAGTTTGAAGTCAATATGCTGGTTGAATCCGAAAGAACCGGAAACGCTTCCATCCTTGTCGGAGCGGAAGCGGATATTTTAATCCGTTATATACCTTCGGAAGGCTTTAAACATACAGCGAACGCATTTTTGATTAAGAGTCAGGAACAAAACGTCCTCATAGACACCGGAACAGGAGCGGGTAATATAATTATTGATAAAATTAAAAAACTCGGGATACAGCCTGAAAATATTGATGTTATCCTTTTAACACATCTGCACGGGGATCATTTTGGAAGTCTTCAAAGGGAAGGAAAAGCCGTATTCCCGAAAGCGAAAGTATATCTCTCTGAAAAAGAACTGGATTATTTCACAGGCATAAATCCCAACCAGAGCGTGATCGCCGCTCTTGCTCCGTACAGCATGCGGATGGAAACTTTTGATCCGGGGAAAATCGGATCAGTACTGACAGAAATAGTTCCCGGCATAAAAGCGATTGCCGCCTACGGACACACTCCGGGACACACAATCTACCTGCTGGAAAGCGGCGATGAAAAATTCCTTATCATGGGAGACCTTCTGCATGTCGCGCTCGTTCAGTTTCCGTTTCCCCAAATCAGCGCGACATATGACATGGACGCAGCGGCAGCCGCTTCAATACGCAGGGAAGTATTCGATTATGCCGCGAAAAATAAAATCCCTGTCGGCAGCATGCATATTGTCTACCCCGGAGCAGGAGAGATCAGCGCGGACGGAGCCGGCTTCAGGTTCACTCCAAAAAAGTAATTCCTGCGGGCAGTTAAAAAATGCGTTTATACTGAAACACGCAAATATAAAAAATGTTATTTCCACAATACAAACACGCTGAACCACTGGCTGTCGTATTTAATACGGAACATTTCGCCGTAATGACGGACAACCGCTATTACGCTTTCAAGTCCAATGCCGCCTTCCTTCTTTGTGCTGATAAACTTGTCTCCTTCCTTTTCAACATTTCCGTCAAAAGTATTACGAACCATAAGAACAAGCTGTTCACCTTTTGTTTTAATGATCAATTTAATTTGACGGTTAGATTCCAGTTTTTGGCACGCTTCCACCGCGTTCTCCATAAGGTTGCCAAGAACAATGCACATCTCATAATTATGTATTAAAAAATTATCAGGAATGGATATTGAAATATTCAGTGTTATGTTGAATTCGCCGCATTTTCGCACATAATCGGCGGCGAGTGAATTTATTACAGGATTGCCGCAATAATTCGGTAATTCTTTTTCCGACAATTGATTTTGAAGACCAGTCAGGTATTCGTTGCTTCTGTCAACTTCGCCTTTTTTAAGCATTTCAAGAGCCGTGTTTATATGAAACTTGACATCGTGTTTAATAACGCGCAGAACATCATACTGTTCGCTCATTTTCTGATAATGCCCGCGCCCTGTAGAAATAATATCACGCGCAAAATCAGCTTCCTGTTTTTGTTTCATTCTGTCATGCGTATTAATTATTGCAAAACATAAAATGATGAAACTCCAGATAAGAAATATTAATATTCCAAAATGTATAAGATTATTCTGAATATGCATTTTTCGTAAAACAAACAGGGCTATATACGCCACAAAAGCTGTTATCATGTAAAAAGCCCATTCAGATTTACTCCCGCCGATAAAAAACTTTTTTAGTAACTCTCTGCCAAACCGGAAAATAAAAATAATATATCCCGCGCTGACCAATAAAACAATTGCCAGCATCATGAAAAATATTTTTGCGCTTCCGTACGGCACGAAAAAACCGAATATCATGCTGAAAAATAAAATAATCGCAAGGGACATGAAAAGCTGCGAAAAAAGCAGGAATAATTTTTGATAAACATGCCCGTTAAATAAAATTATCACCAAGGGAATATACGGCCATCCGTTGGGAAGCGGCAATTTGTTTATATGCCCTGTAAAATGATTTAACACAATTAGCAGAATAAAAAGAGCTGCAAAGGCAATTATGGTAACAGTCATTGAATATTTACGAGGCAGACAAATAAAGAACGATATGGCAGTAATAACAATTGTAGCGATTCCCATTACGACTGACAATAATTCCCAATACATTTTATATCCTTGTCATATTTAAGGAAGCTGTTCAGAAACTGAAGTTTCCCAGCAGCCCCATTGATAAATTTTTCATTTATTGCATCTCTTTTCCCATTATACGCATAAAATAACGATCTCCGAACTCTTTGTAACTCCTTGAGATTGGCGCTTTTCTGCCGCACCGCAGAAAAATTTCCTTGCCGTGAATTTTTGAAATTGCGTCCATATTAATAACAAACGATCTGTGACATTGCGCGAACCGGCTGTCATCCATAAGCTTTGGCATAATTTCGTTTAATGTCGTATACACTTCAATGTCTTTTCCGTCCAGTAACCTAAAAAACACATTGTGTTTTATAACCTCTACAAGGGAAATTTCACGGAAATATAAAAACCTTATCAAGTTTCTTGTTGTAATTGATATGCCGCAGTTATCTTCAATATCGGATAAATTTTTTATCTCATTCAGAATATCCGCAATCTGGACTGCTTCAGCAGGTTTTAAAAGATATGAATACGCTTTTACCTGATATGATTCAACGCCGTACTCTTTTGTAGTGGTAAGAAAAATAATCTTCCCGGAAAATTTTGCGTCGCGTAATTTTCTTGCAAGTTCAATGCCGTTCATTTCAGGCATTATTATATCCAGAAAACAAACGTCTATATTGGCGCCTGCGGTTTTAAAAAATGCAAGAGCGTCAGCGCCGTTGTAAAAAACATCGATATTTGCTTCAGGACATGCGCATTTTATTGTTTTTTCCAGTTTTAAAGCCTCTCCCTGTATGTCATCGCAAATCAGGATATTCATAAATCATAATAATATTTAATCAGGAATTAAACAATTCATATATATTCCTTTTGCATTTTATGCTGTTTAAGCGGCGTGTTGTCGAGTTTAGAAAAAATCCGCTTTCTAATAAATTTTTTTGATATGAGAATTCAAAATGTTTATTTATATGACTGGCGTTATTATAAACTTGGAAAAGAAGAGTACGCCAAATATATGAACAAAGCGCTGATGCCGCAGTATTTTCTCCCTGTTAGTCCCCGATAACAGCGCGGATGTCTTTTTTAATCGCGTCCAGTTTTCGCTGCACTTTGGCTTTCGCCTGCTCAAGAGAGTCTTTCGCATCGGCGCAGCATGTTGCGTAAAATTTGATTTTCGGCTCAGTGCCGCTGGGACGCACGCTGACTATTGTACCGTCTTCAAGAAAGAACTGAAGCACGTCGCTTGGCGAAAGTCCGTCGGCGCCGTTTTTAATATCGCGCACCTTGGAAACCGCGATGCCTCCGAGAGTCTTGGGTGGATTTTTGCGGTACTCCTGCATTATGCCGTCCATGATTGCGGGTCCCTGCGGTCCCTGGAAATACTTGGAAATACCGAGTTCCTGCCAGTAACCGCAAATAGCGTATAACTCATCCAGGCGGTCAAGAAGACTCCTTCCCCTTGCTCTCCAGTAAAGCGTCATCTCCGAAGTGAGAGCCGCCGCCGAAACGCCGTCTTTGTCGCGGACTTCGGTTTCAATCAAATAGCCGTAACTTTCTTCAGTTCCGAAAACAAAACTCTTCGCGCCGGGATCGCCTTCTTCCCATTTTCGCATAACGTCGGCGATCCATTTAAAACCTGTCAGACATTCAACGCACTCGCCCCCGTAATGCTGCGCGATTTTTTTCTGCATTCCTGTAGTAACGATTGAATTGACCATCGCGGAGTTTTCGGTAAGCCTGCCCTGCTCTTTCAATGAAAGGAAAATATAATCGGCAAGAAGGACGCCCATCTGGTTTCCTGTAACAAGCACAAACTTGCCGTCTTTATCGGGAACAGCGACGCCGAAACGGTCGGCGTCAGGGTCTGTAGCCATTACAACATTGGCTTTTTCTTTTTCACCGAGTTTCACAGCCATTTCAAGTGCGGCTGCTTCTTCAGGGTTTGGGAAGGCTACAGTGGGGAAATTTCCATCGCCTTCGCGCTGCTGCGGAACGGTAATGACCTTGAGCCCAAGGTCGCCCAGAATTTTCTCTACATGAAACGCGCCTGTCCCGTGCAGAGGGGTATAGACGATTTTCACCTCGCCTGCTTTTTCTTTTATCAAATCAGGTCTGAAAAGTTTGGACTTTACCATCGCCTGATAAGGCTCGTCGATTTCCCTGTCAATAATGACAAGCAGCCCCTTGTCCAGAGCTTCCTGTCTGGAAATTTCCTTAATAACCTTGACATTATTCACTTCATCAATGATGCCTGTATCATGCGGGGGAACTACCTGCGAGCCGTCTTTCCAGTACGCCTTGTAGCCGTTGTACTGCGGAGGATTATGGCTTGCTGTAACGACAATACCCGTATCGCAGCCAAGACGGCGAATCGCAAAGGACAGCTCAGGGGTCGGCCTTAATCCCGAAAACAAATACGTCTTTATACCGTTAGCTGCAAATATGAGGGCGGCGGCCTGCGAAAACGCGTCTGAATAGTGGCGGCTGTCAAAAGCGATAACCGCTTTCAATTTTCCGCCGGCGGCTTTCTCCGGGAATATCTTTATCAGGTAGGAAGCAAGTCCCTGTGTCGCGCTTTTTACAACAAGCGAGTTCATGCGGTTATAGCCGCCGCCGATTACTCCGCGAAGTCCCCCCGTACCGAACTCAAGGTCGCGGTAAAAGCGGTCTGTCAGTTCTTTCCGGGCGTCTTCAGAATCATCTTCAAGGAGTTTTTCAACTTCCTGTCTGAAATGATCGTCTTTTTCCCTTGCGATATAATCCCTGGCTCTTTCAATTATCTGCGTTTCCATAAAATCTTCCTCCTGTTTGGTTTTTCAGCGGAACAGTTTTAAATCTAGCCGAATTTTGGAAAAACCTCAACGCAGTTCAAAAGCGTCAGCTTCAGGGCCGCTCTTTTGTTTAACCGGCAGGAAACGGCGCAGCGTACTTATAACATCATCAAAATTGAGAGGCTTTCCAAGATGGCTGTTCATACCCGCTTCCATGCACTTTTCAATATCCTCCCTGAACACGTTAGCTGTCATGGCAATAATGCAGATTGTCTGCGCCTGCGGAACACGAAGCGATCTGATGCTGCGGGTCGCTTCATAACCGTCCATTACAGGCATCTGCACATCCATAAAAATCATATCATATTTATACGGTTCTTCGGAAAATTTCCTGACAGCTTCCGCTCCGTTTTCAGCGCAGTCAATTTCAATACAGGTCGGCTCAAGCAGGGTTTTTACGATTTCGCGGTTAATTTCCACATCTTCAGCCAGTAAAATACGCTGACCTGCAAATATGCCGTCAATATCAACTTGTGACTTCTCAATTTTTTTATGATCGATGCCGAGGGCTTCGTTAATCGCGTCCGCAATCGCTGAAGGAAACAGCGGCTTGGAAAGAAATTTATCAACTCCTGCCTTTCTTGCTTCAGCTTCCACAGTCGTCCATTCAGCCGACGATATCATTATTATAACGGATTTTGCAGACTCATGATGCGCCTTCAGTTCAGCGGTAAGCTGAATTCCGTCCATACCCGGCATCTTCCAGTCCACAAAATAAATATGGTAATGCCCGTTTTTTTCCAGAAGCCCGATCGCTTCTTTTCCGCTTTCCGCGAAATCGCATTTTAATCTAAACTCATGGGAAATCTCTTCAAAATAATCCAAAATATATTTATCATCGTCCACTACCATAATGCGGACATTGTCAAGATTTACATCCTCAGGCAAAAGACTTGTACGGACTTTTGTTCCCTTCTTCATTTTAATGACAATGCCGAAAGTCGAGCCTTTATTAATTTCCGATTCAACCCAAATACGCCCGTCCATCATTTCTACTATATTTTTTGAGATCGGAAGACCCAGACCTGTGCCTCCGTATTTGCGCGTAGTGCTGGTCTCCGCCTGCTCAAAAGAATTGAAAATACGAGCCTGCTGTTCGCCGGTCATGCCGATTCCGTTATCAGAAACTGAAATCTCGATTGTGCAAAGACCGTCTTTTTCTTCATTAACAAAATGCGCCTTAAGATCTATGCTGCCCTCTTCAGGCGTAAACTTGATTGCGTTTCCAAGCAGGTTTGTAACAACCTGCGCGATACGCTGCTCGTCTCCGATGAGCGTATCCGGAATATGCGAATCGATATGAACCATGAATCTCTGTTTCTTTTCGTCAATGCGGAAGTTGATGACATTCACCACACGCTGAAGCATTTTTTCAAGATTAAATTCAATCGGCAATAATTCGAACTTATTGGCTTCGATTTTTGACATGTCCAGTATGTCATTGATAACGCCGAGCAGATGGTTGGAGGCATCCCCGATTTTTGTGAAACAGTAATTTTTTCTGTTGTGATCGGGAGTTGTTATCCCGATTGTCGTCATGCCGATTATCGCGTTCATCGGAGTGCGAATTTCGTGGCTCATGTTCGCAAGAAAAGCGCTTTTATGCCTGCTTTCCATGTCGGATTTTACTCTTGCGGTGTCGATACGGATAAGAATCAAAATAAGCGTTAGGGCAAAGATAATGCCCAAAATAACAAGCGTAAACGCCATCTTTGTAAGGTTTTGATAAAATGATTCATTCGATGTTAAAAGTCCCAGATACCAGCCGTTGGGAAGTTTCCTGAAAAACGCAACTGACTGTTCCCCAAGCCAGTTTACAACTCTGCCTTCATTAATTTCAGAACCTATAATCATTTCGTCAGCAAAGATCGAGATTGAAATGGACGGATCACGCATATCCTTTCCGATGTATCTTGGATTGGTATGCGCAATTATGGAAAGATCCTGGGCAATCAAAATTCCGTAACTGCCCTGGGTTAACGCTATGTCTACTACATTTCTAGCAATATCATTTATTTTTACTTCCACTCCGATAATGCCTATGCGTTCGTCATTTTCATCATGTATGCAGCGCGCGTATGTAATAACCATGTTATCTGACAGAACGCTTTTGGACGGATGTGTTTCGACAACGGAACCGCAGTTCTCAACAGCCATTTTAAACCACGGTCTCTCTGTAGGAACATATCCGTCGGGAAGGGAATCATCGCTGATAATAAAAACGGGTTCACTGCCGAATGATTCAAAATACCCGAATAAAACGACAGAACTCATTATGCGCGTCCCGCTTGAATGAAAATACCACGCGATTTCTTTTATGTACTCGCTGATGGCATCGGCGGAATCTCCCCGTATAACCATGCTGCGCGCTGTCTGCGAAAAACCCCTTAAAATTAATTTGGGTTCCGCAAGATCGGATTCAAGCTGCATCCGCGTATACGCATAACCGCTTTCAGCTATGCGCATCAGATTGCCGTGAATTGTACTGTGCGCAAAGTAATAACTTGCGGAAACCATCGCCGTAAACGCAAGTATGGTGAATATTATTTGCGCGTACAGAGGACGTATGCCGGTGAATTTTTTTTTATTTAAAGCAATTGACACAACTCTACCTTGAAATATTTTAATATTATTATCATTATGATACTGTATTCTTGCATTTTTTTCTATATGTCCGGAGGTTATAGTGTTAAATTCACTCAAGGGAAGATCTTTTCTTACACTGTTGGATTTTACTGCAGAAGAAATTGAATCTTTATTAAATCTGGCTGCGAAAGTAAAAGATGAAGCTAAACAGGGAATTATTCAAAGACGGTTTGAGGGGAAAACCCTGGCTTTATTATTTGAAAAACGTTCCACCCGCACTAGGTGTGCTTTTGAAACAGCTTTCGGCGAAGAAGGCGGGCACCCCGTGTTTTTATCAACTTCGGACATCCAGCTCGGCGGAAAAGAATCGCTTGAAGACACCGCAAGGGTGCTTGGAAGAATGTTCAGCGCCATACAGTTCAGGGGTTTTAAACAGGAGACCGCTGAAACCCTGGCAAAATTTTCAAACGTGCCGGTTTACAACGGACTAACGGATTTATATCACCCTACCCAAGCGCTCGCCGACATCATGACAATGCGGGAAAATTTCAGCGATGTAAAAGGAAAAACACTAACTTTTATCGGAGACGGCCGCAACAATGTGGCAAGGTCTCTCATGATAATCTGCTCCAGGCTGGGAGTAAACTTCACAATTATAGCGCCGCCTGCGCTTTTTCCGGATGAACAACTGCGGAAAAAATGCGAAAATCCCGCAAAAGAATCCGGCGCTGTGATCACAGTTACCTCCGATAAAGAGGGAGTAAAAGGAGCGCATGCCCTTTACACTGATGTGTGGACATCAATGGGCGAGGAGAAAAAGAAGAAAAAACGCAAAAAGCTTTTAAGTCCGTATCAGGTTAACAAGGCTCTGATGGACAGGACAGGCAACAAGGATGTAATTTTCCTGCATTGCCTTCCTGCGGTAAAGGGTGAAGAAGTCACTGCTGATGTAATTGACGGTCCGCAGAGCCGCGCATGGGATCAGGCGGAAAACCGCAAGCATACGATCAAGGCGATAATGCTCGCCACATTGAATTAATTATGGGCATGTTTGACAGACTGGGCAGCATTCTTAACAGTTATCTCAATGATTTCAGCGGGGAAACCGCTGGACGTTTTAAATCAGGCAATTCAAGCGATCCCGATCTTAACGCCGCTTATGAAGAACTCGACGATTTTCTTAACGGAAAAAAAGAAGGCTCCTATTCATGGAAAGATGAGGAAAAAGAAGAACCGGGGGTTTCATCAAATGCAAAACTCCCGCCTGAAGAACTGCGTTCTGATTTTCAATATCTCGGTATTCCATTCGGCGCGGATATTGAAACATGTAAGGCTGCGTATAAAAAATTATTGAAAACCCACCATCCCGACCGCCACATCGGACATGAAGGTAATTATAAAAAAGCTACGGAAGTATCCGCAAAAATAAACACCGCGTACGATCGAATAGAACGTTATTATCAATACGGGAAAAGTTAACGATGGAAACAGCGCTTGGCATTTATACGGACGGCGGCTGTTCCGGTAACCCTGGTCCCGGCGGTTGGGCGTATGTCATTCTGCTGGAAACATTCGCGGGCGTTAAAATTATCGCGCAGGATCAGGGCGGCGAAAAAGACACAACAAACAACCGCATGGAGCTTACAGCCGTAATCGAATCGTTACGTGCAATAAAAAAAATGAACGATTTGCCGCGCGGGGTTTGCGTGTATACTGACTCCCAGTATGTGCAAAAAGGTATAAGCGAGTGGATTTTCAACTGGAAGCGAAACTCATGGAAAACCGCCAGTAAAAAACCTGTCAAGAACAAAGACCTCTGGATGGAACTGGACTTGCTTTCCGGCGAATTTTCTGTTTCATGGAAATGGGTAAAAGGGCATGACGGCAATGAATACAATGAGATGTGCGATAAAATGACTCAGGAAGCGATTGCCGGACTCTAGTGTTCAGCGGAAATGATCTTCACATTCCGCAGTTCGCGCCGTGTGAGAGTGAGACGGCCGCTGGCGGAAGTTAGCTGCATAACGGTTTCTTCGCCCTCGGCTGTTACTGTTTGATATTGCAGATCACGGAGTTTATCTGCTTCGTCTGAAGCTATATACCACTGCTTCCCTTCAGAACTGGAAATAACAAGTTCAGGAAAAGGTTCACTTCCTACAAGCCGGATAATTCCTGTTACCTGTATAATAATTTTTTCCGGGATCGTTTCTTTCTCCTTCCTGCCGAACGCCGACAAAAACGCTGTTACGCAAAATAGGAAAATAAAAAATAAAAATAAGCGTTTACCATTCATCAAAAAACTCATGGTATAATGGAGTTGTTGTTAGACTATCGCCGGAATAACCATTACGCCGCAGCATATCCGAAAAACCAATCGGAAAAGGTTTATTTATCTGTGCGCTCTGTACAGACCTGCTGCCGGAATCCTGTACAATGTTCGCAAAACCTGTTGTCACGCCGGTTTCCGACGAACTGCTCTGAACACCGGTATCATGATTTGTTGATTTTACAGTATTAACATTATATGTTAGAAGAGCGCCTGTAAAAGAACCTGATGTAACCAATGCGGTATTTAAACCCGAATACCTTATATTATCCGACGATGGCGGAACAGTAAACGGATCAGCCTTACTGTAGACGCCTTCGCCTGCAAACAGGCCGATGTTCGTATTACCGGGCGGTGTAAAATGAGCTGTAATTCCGCTGCTTAACGTTGTTTCATTTTTATAACCATGCAAGCCGGTGCTGGATCTGATATAATTTGCAGCCAGCCAGTCTCTCAGTAATGTTTCCCAATTGCTTGCAATGGATGCCGCGTTTACCACAGCGCGATAATCAGAATATTCTGACCCAATAATATTTTTATAAATTGATGAGTTTGTCTGTATTCTTAACCATTGAAAAAAAAGGTAAACTGTAGCGTAGTCGTCCAAAACTGCGTTTTCGTGCTTACCTTCGCCGCTTCCTGTACGGTTACCCCATAAAAAGAAATTATTACCCTTTCCTATTAACCCTGTCGGATCACTATTATACCAACCCAGACGTCCGTTATTATGGTTTCCCAAATATACCCATTCAGCCGCAGAAGAGAGACCCTCATCTATCCATAAATCCATTTCATTTAATTCCATAATATTACCTCCAACTATATTGCTTCTTTTAGCAAGAGTCGTAGTAAAATTCATTAAATGCTGCATTTCATGAAAAAGCGTACTGTATGTGCTGCTGATATTGCTGCTCTGCAATCCAGGATAGGTATCAATATAAATCATGTCGCAGTTGTTACGACCAAAAAAATTCGCCGGCTGAAAATATCCTGCGACATAAGCATTATTGATATCCGAATAATTATCAATTATGTCTAACAGCAATATGCAAAGTTTCCCGTCTTCGTTACCTAGCCACCAATCGGCAAGTTGCATGGTATCTTTTGAACCGACGCTGGTACTAAAGGTAATGCCAAAATTACTTATCATTTTTGTATAGTTATTGTTATAAGTATTCGCTACATTTTGCGCAGTAGAATTGCTTACCCCGGAACCTTGTTCCGCCCAGACCTCACACCTTGAATTACTTGCAAGCAGTTCCGCTGCAAAGGAATACCATGTATTATCAGTAGCTTTTTGCGCCCAAAATGTTTTTATTGTCCCGATAGCAGCAGACCCGCTGCCGCCGCCTCCGCTTCCGCTTCCCCCGCCGCTCCCGCTTCCTCCGGTACTGCTTTCTTCGCCGCTTTTTGATCCTCCTCCGCCGCCGGCGCCATTACTATTGCAGCTGGAAATAACACATATGGAAAGGATTATAGCTAGAATAACCGCCGGTTTTTTCATGATTTTCTCCCTGTTTCTAAAACATTATATCACATTATTTTACCTTCCGTGGCAGAGTTTATATTTCTTTCCGCTGCCGCACGGGCACGGATCGTTGCGTCCTACTTTCGGCTGGCTTCGGACAACAGTCGCGCCGTCCGGCTGGCTTGCTTTCGCCGTCGGAGAAGAAGCGGCGGAACCGCCGCCGCCAAAAGAAGCCATACTGCTGTGGCTTGCGGATTGGTTTGCCCCGATCGAGCGGCTTACAGGACGTCTTCCGTCTGCAATCTGAATACGGATCAAGTGAAGACGGGAAGCGATTTCCTGCCTGATATCTTCAATCATATTTTCAAAAATGCGGTAGCCTTCAACCTTGTATTCCGTAAGGGGGTTTTTTTGCGCGTAATGGCGCAGGTAAACAGCTTCGCGCAGCGCCTCCATGTTTTCAAGATGGTCAAGCCATTTTCTGTCAACAAAGTGCAGATAATTATCGCGGATTATCATGTTGAAATAAGCGGCGCCGATCAGGGTTTCCTTGTCAAGAATATCTTTTTCCAAATCAGAGACTATGCGTTTTTCAAGCGCCGCCGGATCCTTTTCTGTCTTTACATTATCAACAACAAGCTGATAGCCGAACTTTACGCGAAGCTGCTGCGCAAGTTCCTTTAACGCAGCGTCCGGATCGTTACGTGAAGATGAGCTGTATATGTCAATCATATCGCCTGTCATGACGGATGTCGTTTCGTTTACCCTCTTTTTTAAATCCTGATCGACAAGAATGGCGTCACGCTGCTCATAAATATATTTTCGCTGCTGGTTTAAGACGTCGTCATATTCCAGAAGATGCTTGCGGATTTCAAAGTTTCTCTCTTCCACTTTCTTTTGCGCGTTTTCTATGCTGCGGTTCAGCATTGGATGAAAAATCGGCTCTCCTGACGTCATTCCAATTCTTGACATGATGTTTTTCATTTTTTCGCCGCCAAAGAGGCGCATAAGCTCATCATCCATAGAGATGAAAAATTTGCTCTTTCCCGGATCCCCCTGCCTGCCTGAACGCCCGCGAAGCTGGTTGTCAATACGGCGGCTTTCATGACGCTCGGTGCCGATTACATAAAGACCGCCTGCTTCTTTTACTTCTTCATAATCCTTTCTCCATTTTTCAAGTTCTTCCTTGTAGATGGCGGCGTACTGCTGCGGCGTTGCATTTGTTCCTGCCTTGCGCCGCGCGCGCGATTCGGCGTTTCCGCCGAGTTTTATGTCCGTTCCCCTGCCTGCCATATTTGTGGCGATTGTAACAGACCCTTTCGCGCCTGCTTCCGCGATTATCAGAGCTTCGCGCGCGTGGTTTTTTGCGTTTAACACTTCGTGTTTTACGCCGCGCCGTGAAAGAAGAGCGGAAACTTTTTCTGATTTTTCAATGGAAACTGTCCCGACCAGCATCGGCTGACCCTTTTTATGGGCTTCGGCGATTTCGTCGCATAACGCCTTGAATTTTTCAGCTTCATTCAGGTAGACAACGTCATCTTCATCAATACGGGCAACAGGTACATTTGTCGGAATAACGACAACTTCAAGCTTATATATCTTGCTGAACTCGACAGCTTCTGTGTCCGCAGTGCCGGTCATGCCGGAGATTTTTTTATATAAACGGAAATAATTCTGAAACGTAATCGTGGCGAGCGTCCTGTTGCGCTGGGCGATCTTAATTCTTTCCTTCGCCTCAATCGCCTGATGAAGACCGTCAGAATAGCGTCTGCCGTGAAGAATGCGCCCGGTAAACTCATCGACTATCTGCACCTGACCGTCTTCTATTACATAGTCAACGTCATTATGAAATAAAAGATGCGCCTTAAGCGCCTGCGTAAAATAATGAATATACTCAAAATTTTCTTCGTCTACTATCGCACCCTGAATAAGATTTCTTTTTTTTAAAATTTCTTCAACATTGGCAAGTCCCTGATTTGTAAAAGAAATACTTTTATTTTTTTCATTGATTTTATAATCGCCTGTAACTGTTTCGCCCTGGGTCTCATCAGGATATTCACCGTTTCCTTTTTTTTCAACTTCCTTTAAAGTTCCAAGAAGTTTATCGACTTCGGCAAATTTAAAAGTATCGTCTTCGGCGGCGCCTGAAATAATCAGGGGGGTTCTCGCTTCGTCAATCAAAATTGAATCGATCTCGTCTACGATACAGTAATTATGTCTGCGTTGAACGCGGCTTTCCAGGCTTACATGCATATTGTCGCGGAGGTAATCAAATCCAAATTCGTTATTTGTGCCATAAGTTATATCGCACGCGTAATTTTCCTTTCGCTGCGCGTTATCCATATTGGAAAGAATCGTTCCGACGGTAAGGCCGAGATATGTGAAAATCGGTCTCATCCAGTCAGCGTCGCGGCTTGCAAGATAATCATTAACAGTAACAATATGAATTCCGTTTCCCGGAATCGCGTTTAAGTACGCGGCGGCGACAGACATCAGTGTTTTTCCTTCGCCTGTTTTCATTTCAACTATTTTTCCCTGATGAAGTACAATGCCTCCCAAAATTTGCACGTCATAAGGACGTTCGCCGAGATTGCGGAAAGCCGCTTCGCGCGCAAGAGCAAACGCTTCGGGCAAGATGCTTTCTAGACTTTCGCCGTTTTTGTTTCGTTCCCGGAAAATGGCTGTCTGCTGCGGAAATTCTTCCGCCGAAAGCGACTGCGCCCAGCTTTCTTTCTCATTTACTGCGCGCAGCAGCGGCTGTAAAGCCTTTATATCCCTGTCATGCTGTGAACCGAACAACGCAATAATAATTTTCTCAAGCATGGGGATAGTTTATCGAAAAAAAAAGCAATGGGCAATGAGCCGAAAATGAATTAATAAATTTTACATTTCAAAGTTGTACCAAAGGTCTCAAAATTATGTTATATTAATATTATGAAAATAAAAATATTATCATTAATTTTATGTTTTATCGGGGTGACGGCTTTTTCCCAGAATATGTCGTACTATACAAACGAGTACATGAGAGGCGAAACCTTTGTTCAGCGTCTTAACACACTGCAATTGGTTCGTAATTCTGAAACAGCCGGCGCCGGTCAATTTTATCATGACGCTTTAAAATACCTGCTGTTAAAAACAGCGGATATCAGAGGCAACGCCGCAGAACAGGCAGCTGCTGAAAGATCGTTAATAATACTGAGTCAAGGTCTGGGAGATGAAAAATACAAAGCCGCCGCCGGCGATCTCTGGAACGCTGTGGAATTTTTTGACGTTGTTAAACCGGGCACCAGCGAAGGGAATGCGATGCAGGCGGCTCTGATCGCATTGGCTCATGTTGACGGCAGGGAATTTATTCCTCATATTGTTAAACGCCTTGATGATTATAATACCCAGATTTTCAGAAACGCCGAAACAAGACGCAGATATCAGACCGCCGTAATCGGCTGCATAAACGCGCTGGAAACATTCAAGGATGCTTCAGGATACAGACCTGTATTTTTTACATCAGTCGGCAGTTATGATCCGCCAATAAAACAAATTGCATCGAGCGCTCTTCCCAATATTACAAATGATCCTGCCAATGTGTTAAGCGCGGTTATCAGGGATTCTTCCAATACTCCGGACATTAAACTGGAAGCCTGGAATCAAATGCTCAGATCAAAAGCCCCTGATCAATCAAAAGCAAGAGTGGCGGCTGTAGCTCTTGCAACAGGCTGGAATTACGCCACTTCAAACAGGAATTTTCAGACAGCTTTGAGCACAATGCGCAAAAGTGCAATTGAAGGCATCCGCCAGTTCGGTGTTTCCGAAGACAGCGTATACATAAATCTGGACAAATCGTTTTCAGCCAATTTTACGGCAAGATCGCCTGACAGAGATGAAATAATGGTTACTTTAAACGCGCTTGCCGCTGTAAAAACCGATGAGGCTGTCGTCCTTTTAACAAAATTTACGCGCGAAACCCACGAAAGAAGATTAAGGGATTTATGGACTGATTTAGAAAGGGAAATTCTCCAATGGCTTCTTTCCTGTATCAGCGTAACCGGAACGCGTTCGGCTGACGTCAGGTATTTGCTTATCACCATACAGAGGACTGAAATATATACGCCGTTTGAACAGGGACTGGCGAGAAGCGCCCTGACCGCGCTTGGTTATTAATGCCGCTGCTTGCTGTCTCTGGTTTACAAAAACGTTTCAATCTTGAAGCCGGATTTTTTGCGCGTTTCGGACGTTTTGTAAACGCCGTAAACGATATTTCCTTTTCCATCGAGAAAAACGAAAGCTACGGTCTTGCAGGCGAATCCGGCTGCGGTAAAACCACTACGGCGCGGCTTCTTGTCCGAATGTATGAAGCGGACTCCGGTAAAATTTTTTATTACCATGATAATTCATCTGTTGACGTTTCAGCGCTTCAAAAGAACAAACTGCGCCTTTACCGCGAAAAAGTACGCTATGTTTTCCAGGACCCCGCAAGATCGTTAAACCCAAGAATGAGCGTATATGAAGTTCTTGTTTCAGGCTGCCGCCGTCCTCTTAAACGCAGGGGAATAAACGAAAAAGATTTAAGGAAAAAAGCCGCAGCAATTCTTGAAGAGGTCGGTCTTCAGGCTGATGATCTTGAAAAACGGCCTTCGGAGTTTTCAGGCGGCCAGCGTCAGAGGATTTCCATCGCGCGCGCGCTTTTAATGGAGCCTGAACTTCTCATCTGCGACGAAGTTGTTTCCGCTCTTGACGTGAGTATTCAGGGGCAGATTCTCAATCTGCTTCTTGATATCCGAAAAAAAAGAAATATATCATTCCTTTTTATCGCGCATGACTTAAAGGTTGCCTGTTACTTCTGCGACAGAATAGGAGTTATGTACAAAGGCGAATTGATGGAAGAAGCGCAGGCGGCGGATCTGTACCGCGAGGCGCTTCATCCGTATACAAAACTTTTATTTTCATCGGCGGCGGGAATTTCCAAAGATGCCTGCGCGGGGACGCCGGAGCGCGGAAAAAATACAGAAAAATTGCCAAATAATAAAATTTCTGTTATTAATTCACAGGATACTCAAACCGTATCCGCAGGTTTTTGTTCTTTCGCGCCAAGGTGCCCGAACGCGGCGGAACGCTGTTTTAATGAACATCCGCATCTTGTAAAAACAGGCGGTTATCATTCAATCCGCTGTTTTAACGCTTGCAGTTAGAGATGCTGCCCCAGACATTTCATCCAATTATCCGCAAATGGTTCACTGAAACCTATGGAAATCCCACATCCGTTCAGGCGGAAGCCTGGCCGTTAATTGAAAGCGGAGAAAATGTTCTTGCAATCGCTCCCACGGGAAGCGGAAAAACACTGACCGCCTTTCTTTCCGCCATATCGCGTTTTTGCTGCACTGGAGGTTACGAAGCTGAAAAACTTTCCGTTCTTTACATATCTCCTTTAAAAGCGCTGAACGAAGACATTAAGCGAAACCTTCTTGAACCGTTAGCTGCAATTAAAGCCTGTTTCCTGAAAGAGGGAGCGGATTTTCCTCCGATTCATGTGGAAACTAGATCAGGCGATACCCCGCAGTCGCAGCGCAGGCGTTTTTTTATCCGTCCTCCTTCGATACTCGCACTCACTCCTGAAAGCCTTTCAATTTTACTTTTAAATCCGAAAAGCAGGCGCATTCTTTCCGGCGTTAAATACCTGATAATTGACGAGATACACGCCGTTCTTGGAAATAAAAGGGGCGCTTTCCTCTCCTGCCAGACAGAAAGGCTTGTCTCCATTGCAGGGGATTTTCAGAGGATTAGCCTTTCAGCTACAGTACGCAATCCGGAAACGGCGGCGGAATTTACCGGGCGCAACGTGCGGATTGTTTCTCCTCCGGCGGAAAAGAAAATTGAGTTTACCGTTGAATTCCCGGAAATTGAAATAACCGCAGGACGCCCGGCATGCGATCAGGGTGCGCCGATGATGCCCGGTGATTTTTCCAGCCGTTATACGCCATTAATTAATTATATTTTATCGCGCATTTGGGAAGGCGCGACTTTGCTTGTATTCGCAGAATCAAGGCGCAGAGCGGAAAAACTTTCATACTTTCTAAATCAAAGCGCGGCTTCCTCATTTTCGCGTAACGCCGGAGACGCCCGCGTTTTTGACGGACCAATTGCTTTTCCGCACCACGGCTCTCTTTCCAAAGAGATCAGGCGCAGCGTTGAAAAAGGTTTTTCCGAAGGAAAAATCCCCTGTGTCGTTGCGACAGCTTCGCTGGAACTTGGGCTTGACATCGGTTATGTTGACGAAGTGGTTCTTGCAGGAAGCCCTGCGAATGTTTCACAGGCATTGCAGCGCATTGGGCGTTCAGGTCACGGCGTAGGAGAGACAAGCAGAGGAAAGCTTTTTGCGTTTCACGGAAAGGATCTTTTAATCGCCGCAGCTTTGAAAGAAGCTGTTGAAGAACGCGACATTGAAGAAATAAAACCGATAGAAAACCCACTTGATATACTTGCGCAGATTATTTTAAGCCTTTGCGCCGAAAAAGAACGCGATACTGATAAATTATACGAACTAATAAAAAAATTTTATATTTTCAGAAGTCTTAATTACGAATCATATTACCGTACAGTTCTAATGCTCGCCGGTCTTGCCCAAAAAGGAGATAATACGACGAGGTTAAGGGACGTTAAACCGCGTATCTGGTACGACAAAATAGAGGGAAAAATCGGCGTAATGGACGGAACCGTATCTTTGCTTTACACATCAGGAGGCGTAATCGCAAACCGCGGACTTTATTCGCTGCGCCTTGCGGACGGAACAAAGATCGGAGAGCTTGACGAAGAGTTTGTCTGGGAGCGAAGCCTTGGAGACTGTTTTGATTTCGGCGCGCAGGGATGGCGCGTAACAAAAATAACTTCTGAATCTGTGGAAGTAAGCCCTCTTGACAACAGGGCTGATTTTATTCCTTTCTGGAAAGGAGATCTACCGTTCAGAAGCGTTAATCTGACGGGAAAACTGCTTTCCCTTCTTGAATACTACAATAAAACATCAACAGTAAAAACAAACCTTTCAGGATCGGCGCATGAAGCGTTACGCTCATTTTTGGATTTGCAGTCTTCCATGCAGAACAAACAGCCTCTGCCCGATAAAAACAATATCGCGGTGGAAATAATTGCGGGAAATGAACTTAACAGGGATTTTATCACGATTGTTTTTCACAGTTTCCGCGGCGGACAGATCAATTATCCCCTCTCACTCGCGCTGTCCGCGCAAATGTCAGAGATGATCGGTCTTCGCATCGAAAATTTCACAAGCGACGACAATATCCTCTTTCTTCTTCCCCGCCTTGGCATGGACGAAGCTTCCTTTAAACCGCAGGAAATTTTCCGCCGCGCGCTTGCATCCCTTGATAAAACGGAAGCAGGAGGACTTACAAGAGGAGAAAGGCTGTTCAGAAACCGCCTTGAAAGTTCCGCCCGTTTCGGAGCGGCTTTCCGTGAAGCCGCAGAAAGAAGTCTTTTACTCCCAAAAGCTCCGTTCGGCAAACGCACTCCCCTGTGGATCATGAGGCAGAGATCAAAGCGGCTCTTCGACTCTGTCGCATCAGAGGACGGCTTCCCGGCGACAGCGGAAGCATGGCGCACATGCCTTGTTGATACTTTTGACATGGAAGGATTCCGGCAAACAATAACGGATTTAAACAGCGGAACCATTACCCTTTCTTTTTTCATGAACAATAATCCAAGTCCTTTTTCCAAAGATATTGTCAGGGAAGAAACCAATGCGTTCACGTATGAATACGATGAACGCCGCGACCTTGCGGCAAAAAATCACTCGGCGACTCTTTCGGATAAGGCAATTGATGAAGCGGTAAGAAATTCAAGCCTGCGTCCTGCATTAAAGATTTCCGTCATAAATGATTTTACTTCCAAGTTACGTAGGGAAATCCATGGCTGGGCGCCCGATGACGATCTTTCATTGAATGAATGGATCAAGGAACGGACGGCAATTCCGGCTGACGAATGGAAAAATCTTTGCGCTTTTATGCCGCAAAGCGTTATTGACAGCATTGATACTGAAAAAATAAAAATAATTTCGCGTAACAAAGAAGGCGCATCATGCGTGGTCCACCGCGAGTGGGAGGAAAACTGGAAAAACGAGCCGTTAAGCCTGCTGGGACAGTGGCTTCGTTATGAAGGACCTGTATCAGTTCAGAGGATATGCGAAGTTTTCAGCGTAACGGAAACGCAGGCGCAGGATGCGGTGAACGCTCTTGTTGAAGTCGATGAAGCTGTTAATGACGTATTGGTAGCAGAAGATGACGGGCAGTCTTCATCCCTTCTTATCTGCGACCGTGAAAATCTTGAAATGCTTCTGAGGATTTCGCGAAAAAAAAACCGGCCTGTTGTAAAAGAACGTCCCGCTTCACTGCTTGTTCCGTTCCTTGCGCTGCGGCAGGGATTGATAAATCAGAACCATGACGCTTTTTTCAATAAAAGCCTGTACGCATGGACAGCGCCTGTTAAATTCTGGGAAACGGAAATTCTCTGCGCAAGAAACGCCGAATATACAGCGGACGGTATTGATAAAGAAATCCGCGAAGGAAATCTTCTCTGGTTCGGAACAGGCGTTGAAAAAATCGGTTTTTGCAGCCCTGATGATCTTGATCTGTCTGCATGCACGGACAGACAAGAATCAATATTATCGCTTCTTTTAAAATCATCTTTTTTCAACCAGCCGCGCGACTACTGGGAAATTAAAAACGAAATTGAAAAAAATACAGGAACAAACATCAACAGCCGAAACTGCGCGGAAGCGATTTGGCAGGAAGCATGGCAGGGCGCGCTGACCTCCGATTCGCTTGACCCTGTCAGAAGAGGAATTGAATACGGATTTATTCCAAAAGCAATTGATATGATACCGGACAGTGAAAGTATGCGCCTGTTTGGAAGGCATAAACGAATACCAAGTGCGTTAAAAAACCGCTGGAAAAGCGGGGCGCCAGTTCACGGAATGTGGTATTCGCTTCTCATGGAAGAAGAAACAATTTCCGATCCAATCGAAGAAGACATCATTAACCGTGATCGCGTCCGCCTTCTTTTAAGCCGGTGGGGAATTCTCTGCCGTCATTTTTTGGAAAACGAATCGCCCCAATTTTCATGGTCAAAACTTCTCCCCGTAATGCGGAGAATGGAACTTGCAGGCGAGCTTGCAGCAGGCAGATTTTTTTCAGGGATTAATTCGCTTCAATTCGCATCTCCTTCAATTATTTCTGATCTTGAGCAGGCAGAAAAAGCTGACGCTCTTTTCTGGATGAACGCCTCTGATCCGGCAAGCCCCGCAGGTCTTGACATTGAAGGACTGGGATACCCTCTTTGTTCAAGGAGCGCAAACAACAGGCTCTACTTCAGGGGAAGCGATTTAATTGCAATTTCAACTAAAAACGGAAAAGATTTAAAAATTTTTATTGATGTAAACGAGCCTGATACGCAAAAGCTAATTACGCTTTTTAAGATACCGAGGACAAGAAAGATACTGCCGTTAAAAAAATTATCAGTCGAAACAATAAACGATCAGACAGCAGCCCTTGGTCCTTACGCCTCCGCTTTCATTAACGCTGGATTTACTAATGACAGGGGAAAACTGGTTTTATGGTAAATGCTGCGCAAAGACCGCTTCGCCTTTGGGAATATTTACCGATTTCAGCGTCAGGTTAAGATTATCGTTAGGTGAAACATCCTTCTGGAGCGCGATTTGGGTTTCAAGGGCGAGAGCGGGAATTATCACTTGCATTCCTTTTCCTTTTTTTTCAATGGCGACAGCGTCCCAGACAGAATCTTTTTTACCGGACAAGTAAACCATTATCCAGTGGTTGTTTGAAGAACGTTCAGCCTGAACCGCGGCAACAGCTGCGGCTTCACCGTAACCAAGCCGGATTAGAAGATCGTCGCCGCCGAGAGGTTTCTCTCCGCGGAGAAAAGCGCGTATCTGCATATGCGCAAGAAGATCAGTATACCTTCGCAGGGGACTTGTTACCTGCGTGTATATATCAAGCCCAAGACCTTCATGCCTTCCCGGTTTTGTTGAAAGTACGCGCGGTCTCATCGACTTTCTAAGCTGCATGGAACCTGCAAATCCCGAAAGAACCGAATGAGGAACATCGGCTTCCTGGCTGATATACGGAAAGGCAATATCTTTTGATGAAGCCCATTTACCGGCTCCTTCGCCTGCGGCTATCATGCACTCCCTTACCAGAAATGCAGACCGGTATTGAACATGAGGCGTAATTTTAACGGTTTTATTTTCAACGCTGATATGCGCTTCGGGAAGCGAAATATTCACAGCGCCGTTTTTTGTTCTGCGCTGAAAAATTTTAAGCGCAAGCTGATGTAAATCGCGTAACGCTTCCCCTGTTTCACTGTCCATTTCAATGTCGGCTTGTTCGTAGCTCATGCGCCGAACCTTTACAATAGAAGGAAAAACTTCGGTTTCCGCCGCATTTCCGTTTTCATCAATTTTTATTTTAAAAGTAAGAGCATTTGATTTTTCTGACATGCCGAGAGCGAACACGGGAAGGGCTTCTTCAGAAAGCATACGCGCAGTAATTTCCGGCAAATAGAGGGTCGCGCCCCTGTTACGCGCTTCTTTCTCGGCAGGGCTGTTAAATGTAATTGAAGAAGCAGTATCTGCGATATGCACATAAAGAATTTCCCCTTCTTTTGTTTTTTCGGCGGAAACCGCATCGTCAGGGTCATTGCTCCACGGACTGTCGATCGCAAAAGCGGCAAGGCGGCAAAGATCCCGCCTGTCTTCCGCCGGAGGATTTTCAGGACAAACTTTTACCGCAGAAACGGATAAATCAAAACGCGAAGGATGGGGATTTACAAACGGTGTCCAGAAACCGGTTTTTAAAAGAAGAGCGTGCGCTTCCTGCGGCGTTTCACCTAATCCCAGCTCTTTCATGGTGCGGCTCTTTGCGGATTTACCGTAAGCGAGCGCTTCAATATCCTGAATAAAACGCCTGTCTTCGGCAGACAGGGGATTTTTCGCAGGATTTTTTATACATTCTTTTATCCGGTTTAAAAACCGGACGCGATCATCGGTTTCACGTTGTTTTTCATTGCGTTTTTCTTCTTCAGACGCGACCTCGTCTTTATTCCGGGGAACAATCGCATCCGGATTACCAGAAAAATAAAGACCATCCTGCAGCACTAAATATGCGCTGTAAGCGGAGGAAGGAGTATATTCATTAAAAATAAAAACCGAAAATTCTTTTAAGGAAAGAGAAGAAGCTTCACCGGATAGGAGTTCCCATGCTTCCTTTATTGCATCAGATTTATTTTTATCTTCGTTATGCGCATTATCAATCCCGTTAAAATTTTTTATCGGACCGTCATGGATCAGCTCAATATCTTTATCGCGTACTTTTACCAGAGACCCGTCCGCAAACGCGATTGCAAATTTACCATCGATTTTTTCTTTAACCAGCGCCGGTTTATTTTTATACACAACAAGAGCGTTCTCACTGATCATGCGACAATTATAAAGGATACTGGAAAATTATACCTGTTAAAACGCAGGGCAGCCGTCCGAGAAGATAGGTAATCTTAAATCGCTTCTTCGTAAACGCAGTCTTTGAGCTCATCGGCGTGGCTGCGGATTTTTTTGAGGGCTCTCATTTCGATTTGGCGTACTGTTTCCGGGGAAATATCAAGCTTATCGCCGATTTCCCTCAAGGTGTGGTATTCACAGCCGTTCAGCTCGTAGCGATAAGCCAGAATGCGTTTTTCCTTGTCTTTGAGTTTATTCAGAACGTGCATCGTACCGTCGCGTGAAAACTTTTTCATTAATGTGCGTTCAGGGCTGTATGTATAGTCTTCGTGAATATCCATCGTGCTGATGGTTTCATCATCATTGATATTCTGTTCAAACGGAAGCGAATCGGCGGCTATGTTGATAATTGAATCAACATCCTGAACGGAAATTCCCAATTCCCTGGCGATATCGTCGCTCTGGGGCTGGTGCATCAAAGTCTGGCAAAGTGAATGATACGCATGCTGTATTTTTCTCAAGGCTTCTTCTTTTCTCTGGGGAAGGCGCACTATTCTGCGTTTCTTGGAAAGGAAACGGCTGATAAACTGGCGTATCCACCAGCTCGCATAAGTGCAAAAACGGACGTTTTTCTTGTGATCATACTTGCTTGCGGCATGAATAAGTCCCATATTTCCTTCCTGAATAATATCCAGAACCGGAATGTCCGGCAGATTATACAATCCCGCTATTTTGGCAACAAGCCTGAGATTGGAATTTACAAGTTTATGCAGCGCTTCGTTACTCCCGTTCTGTATTTCTCTTGACAACTCCAGTTCCTCCTCAAATGACAATAGGGGGAAATCCTTAATTTGCTTAAAATAAGTTTCAAGTAGACTATCACTGGTCATAAACGATTTTTTCTGCATTATTACCTCCAGAAAAGTGAACGATGTTTTAATTTCAACATCGATATGACGTAAATGCTGCTATTAATATAGCAATATTCATGCCAAGAAAGCTATAAATTCATTTAAATATTGTAATTCCTTACTACATAAGGAATTAGTATCAGTATATATTATCGGATTAATTAAAACAAAAATGTAACTGTATCGTTTTTCATACACCAAATATTTTTTTAAGTATGGAAATAATAACCTTTTTGTGGTATATGTAGTGCATGGATTATGGCATTACCATGACGGAAAAAAACGGCGACGCGTATTACTCCGTAAAATGGTCTCCGCTCGCCAAAGCAGACCGCCATGATATAATAACAAAGGTTCCTTCAGTCGCAGGTGTCTATGAAATTTACTGGATGGACGATAATAACCGCCTGAGAATGTTCGTAGTCGGCAAAACCGACTACGGAGGTTTAAGGAGCGAAATTCGCCGCATTACAGATCCTGAGCTTTGTCTAACTGATGAAAAAGCCAGAAAAATACTTGAAGAAAGAGAAATATGGTACCGTTATGCCGAAACAAACTCATCGAAAATAATGGCTGATGTAATCTGGTTTTTCATGCGGACATATTTTCCGGAAAATACATCTGTCAGCCATTCAGGACGTTATGAAAATATTTTTTTAAAAGAATCAGCGCCCGACAAGTTATTTTGGGTACCCTGAGGTCTTCATGATCGAATATATTGTCCCGTCCAATATTGATGATAGAGTAATGACCCACGCAGCCAGAATGCTTGAAGACGGCGCGCTGGTCGCCCTACCCACAGACACAAGCTGGAATATTGTCTGCTCGTTAAAATCACCTGCCGGAATCAAAAAATTAAGGCTGATCTCCGGTGAAAGGGACGAACGGCACTTTACCCTGCTTTGTTCAAGCATCTCGCAATTTGCTGATATTATTAACCTTGATAACACGCGTTTTCGCCTGATCAAGCGTCTTTCTCCCGGTCCCTATGTATATATTTTAAAAACTTTGCCCGGAACCGAAAAAATCCTTGATATCCGCCGTCATGAAGTAGGAGTTCGCATCCCCGATTACCCCGTTCCGATAAAATTGATTGAAACATTGCAGCATCCGCTTTATTCAATCACCGCCAAAAAAAGCATGGGTAGGACAGAATGGGAATCCCCGAATGAAGCAGAAGCGGAAACGGAACTGCCGCCCATCGCTGAAAATGAACTTTTTGAAAACGGATGGGAGCTTGAAGATATAGACGGACTTGATTTAATTCTTGACAGCGGAGAAGAAAGAGAACGGATTTTTTCAACAATCCTCGACATGTGTACAGACGAAATAATTCTTCTGCGAAAAGGCGCTGGACAGTGGCCTGTTTAGTTTTTTGATGTTCTTCAATCCCTGTGATATAATTAAGGTCTATGGCGCGGATTAGCTGGCTTAAGTTAATATTCAGAAGAAAGGTTCTTGTAATATTCACTCTTCTTTTCCAGATGGCGCTGATCATATTATTAATCGCGGGAACAGGAAGGTATATAAAATACTCCTACTGGGTTTTTACATTCCTGAGCATTACTGTCTGCATTTATGTAATTAACAAACATGAGAAAGCTGGTTACAAACTTACATGGATTTTTATTATTTTATTGTTCCCCGTATTCGGAGGAGTCCTTTTTATCCTTTTAAATTTCTGGTCCAATACAAAAAAAATGAGAAAAGCCCATAATTTGAATATAGCGGAAAGCCGCGATGCCTTTTATCTTCCCGGAAACAGATATAACGAATTAATCAATATTCATCCTGAATTTAAAACGAATGTCCACTATCTTCAGGAATTCGCAGGTTATCCGGTTTACGGCAATACAAGACAGGAATATCTTGCAAGCGGAGAAGACTATTTTTACAAGGTCCTTCGAGAGCTGAAAAAAGCCCAGAAATATATTTTTCTGGAATTTTTTATCATCAAGGAAGGATTGATGTTCAATTCCATTTTGAAAATACTTGAACAAAAATCCGCCGAAGGCCTTGATGTCAGGATTATGTACGATGATCTAGGCTGTTTTTTCAAACTTCCATCGGACTTCAGGGAAAAATTAAAAAAGAAAGGAATAAGAACATTTGTTTTTAATCCGTTTAAACCGATAGTTTCATCATTGCAGAATAACCGCGATCACAGAAAAATAATTTCAATAGACGGCAAGGTGGCGTTCACAGGTGGGCTTAACCTTGCCGACGAATATATCAATGTGGTTGAACGTTTCGGACACTGGAAGGACGCCGCCATAATGATCGAGGGAGACGCGGCATGGTCATTAACTCTGATTTTTCTGCAGATGTGGAATCTCGGCGAAAAAGAAAAAGATAATTATGCGTCATTTTTTCCGTGGAAAGAAAATATCATTGAACATACATTAAGGGGCATAACTGAAAATTATAAAACATGGGGTTATGTGCAGCCTTATGCTGACAGCCCCATTGATATAGAAAACGTGGGCGAACATGTTTATATACAAATCATCAATCAGGCGAAAAAATATATTTATATAAATACGCCTTATCTGATTGTTGACGATAACCTTCTCTCCGCGCTGACGCTTGCCGCGAAAAGCGGCGTTGATGTGCGCATAATGACCCCTCACCGCTGGGATAAAAAGATAGTGGCAATTACTTCACGTTCGTATTACCGCAGGCTCATACAGGCAGGCGTAAAGGTTTACGAATATACTTCCGGTTTCAATCACGGAAAAACATTTGTCTGTGACGATAAAATCGCCACTGTGGGAACCACAAACCTTGATTTCCGAAGCCTGTACCTTCACTTTGAATGCGGCGTATTGATCTATTCAAGCGAAACGGTGTTGGATATCAAAGATGATTTTCTCGGCACAATGCAGTTCTGCCAGGAGATGAAAATTTCCGATTGTACAAGAAACGCTTTGCAGCAGGTTGTTCAGGATTTACTCAGGTTATTTGCACCTTTAATGTAGCGTAAATTTCCTGCTTTTACAAAATAAAATAATTACATATATTATTAGCATGGCAAATCTGTTTGATTATTTGCGCTGGAGAGGCGATCTTGATTTTAACGCCTCCCCGTTTAATCCTGTTGATTTTCTGATTTTTTCACAGTTATCATACCTTCCATTTGACGGCATTGTTCCATGTCCGGGTGTAAGTGAGGGAATCAGCATCCATACGGCATTAAATGAAGTAAAAGACATTTTGAAATTCCGCAAATATGACACCGGGCAATTTCTTGGTTTTAAGGAAGAGCCTCAATTAATAGACGCGCTTTGCCTTTCAAACCGTTTCAGAAACTGTTATCTTCTGGGTTATATCAATCAAATTGATTTAAAAAATGAATATCAGGTATCCGCCGTTTGCATACACACGGACGACGGCTTTTATTCTGTAGTTTTCCGCGGAACGGACGCTACTTTAGTTGGCTGGAAAGAAGATTTCAATATGTGCTTCAGGGATGTGATCCCTGCCCAGATGGAAGCGGTAAGGTATCTGGATTCAATGGCTCCATATTTGAAAGGTTCACTTCGCGTCGGCGGCCATTCAAAAGGCGGAAATCTTGCGATCTATTCGGCTTCATTCTGCAGCGGGAAAATTAAAAATCGCATAACAGATATATACAATTTCGACGGACCTGGTTTTAATGACAATGTTATTGAGAATGAAAATATAAAGATAAACGGGGAAAAGATAAAAACTTTTATACCTCAGGAATCCGTTATCGGCATGCTTTTTAAATACGCCGGCGCATTAAAGGTGGTAAAAAGCAGCGAAACCGGCCTTCTGCAGCATTCGCTTTTTTCATGGGAAGTGACGCATAACGATTTTATCCATGTTGACAATGTAACGCCGGGCAGCCGTTTTGTCGATAAAACCCTTCGCCATTGGATTGACAACCTTGACAGCGGCGATCGGGAAAAGGTAATAGAAGCCCTTTATACCATATTAAGTACAGCAGATATAAAATCAATCCACGATATTGAAAATAATTTTTTTCCTTCAATGGGAAAAATAATAAAATCCCTTGGCAATATAGACGAACACACGAGAAAATTAATGAAAAAAACATTTATAGAGTTCCTGCGCTCTGCAAGACGGAATTTTAATACGCTTTTGGAACAGCATTAAGAGCCCTGTATGACGACAATAAACGCAGAAACTGCAATAAGAAGCTCCCCACTTGATACGCCTGTCACTCTCACCCCTGTTAACTGGAATAACAGAAAGCTTTTCGGTCTTTTATGGCCGCTGATTATAGAACAGCTTCTTGTTGTTACTATGGGTATTGCCGACATGATCATGGTGAGTTCAGTCGGTGAACACGCGGTATCAGGCATTTCGCTTGTTGAAAGCATTAACTTTTTAATTATTACGATTTTAATCGGTATAACGACGGGAGGTTCTGTTGTAACAAGCCAGTACATCGGACGCAATGATAGGGAAAATGCAGGAAGCTCAGCAAAGCAGCTTATTTATATCGGCGTTTTCATATCATTTTTTCTGGTTGTATTTACATTGATTTTTCACCGTCCGATGCTCAGGTTTATTTACGGAAACATCAGCGCGGATGTTATGCAGTCCGCTGCGACATATTTCTTTTTTACCGCGCTTTCTTATCCTTTTCTCTCTTTGCATTTCAGCGCGGCAGCCCTTTTCCGCAGCATGGGGAACTCCGCAATTACAATGAAAGCCGCGATTTTAATGAATATAGTAAAAATCGGAGCAAACGCTTTCTTCATCTACGGGTTAAAAATGGGCGTCGCAGGCGCGGGAATATCGACGATAATCGGACGTTTTTCAGCGGCGTGCATGCTTTTATTTTTCCTTACCGGATCAAGAAAAAATATTATAGACCTTAGAGGAATAACAAAAATAAAACCCGAATGGACGATGATAAAACGCATTCTTAATATCGGCATCCCAAGCTGCCTTGAAAGCTCCATGTTTCAGGTAGGAAAAATACTTGTTACAAGAATTTTTACCGTATTCGGAACCGCCGCCATTGCAGCTAATGCGGTATCGTCGACCATCAATTCGCTTGCCTTTATGCCGGGAAGCGGTTACGGCATAGGGCTTTTGATAATCGCCGGACAATTCATGGGAGCCGGAAATTACAGCGAAGCGAAACGATACACAAAAAAAATATTAAAGCTTGCTTACCTGACATATTTCCTTATAAATATAAATATCTGGATTTTCATGAATCCGATTATCAGTATTTTCAATCTATCTTCGGAATCGCATGTCATGTGCGTAACCTTCCTGCGGATTCATTGTATTACATCGGCATTATTCTGGTGCCTCTCTTTTGTACTGCCCAACGCCTTAAAGGCCGCGGGAGACGCGCGTTATGTGATGATTGTCGCCGTCTGCACAATGTGGGCGGTAAGGGTATGCTCCGCATTCGTCCTTGCCTTCCCTCTTGGTCTGGGACCTGTCGCTGTCTGGTACGCAATGGGAGCTGACTTTTTATTCAGAGGTATCTTCTTTACGATCCGCTGGACAAGCGGCCGCTGGATGGAAAAGCGGGTTATTTGAGGGTAAACACCGGTATATTGACACAATACCATTTGGTATACAATTAATGCGCGGAAGGAAAAAGCGGCGTTAAACAGATAAAGCCCAATGGGTGATTTTTTCGCGTGCGATACATGGAACTGATTTTATGAACTGCTGAAATTCAATTTAAAAAATAATGCCGTAAGAGAATATCTTTTGAACGCCGCGCGGTTTTATATTGATGTTTTTGATATTGACGGAATGAGGCTGGATGCCGCTAATGTTCTTGATAAAATTTTTATGACAGAACTGCGCCGTGTTACATCAGAAATAAAAAATGATTTTTTGCTCATGGGCGAGGGTGTGCACGGCAAGTATGTGAATGTAAATTTTTATGTTCATTGTAAAAGAGAAATATCCGGCGTATTGTTTGATCTATTACGGGGAAAGCAGATAAATCCTCATCATTTTCAAATGGAACCTCATTCTGTATTGATATTAAAAGAGAATCTTAATTAAGGCTTTCCCAAAACTTTAGCTTTTGGGAAAAGCTCAACTGACTGGAGTTTTAATTTAGCCTCAGTTATAATAAATCATGCGAATAATATCATGGAATGTGAACGGCATCCGCGCTGTTGAAAAAAAGGGGTTTACAAGCTGGCTTGCAAAGGAAAATCCCGACATACTGTGCCTTAACGAAACAAAAGCGGAACCCGGACAGTTATCGCCTGAGCTTTTAAACCCCGAGAGTTATTATTCATTTTGGGCAAGCGCAAAAAAGAAAGGATATTCCGGTGTGGCGATTTACACAAAAGAACAGCCGCAGGATGTTAACTTTTTTAAAAAGGAAGAATTTGACAACGAAGGACGCGTCCTTGTCGCTCATTATAAAGATTTTTCCCTTATATCGGCTTACTTTCCGAATTCGCAGGACGAGGGCAAAAGGCTTGATTACAAGCTTTCTTTTTGCGATTCGATGCTAAAGCTTTGCAATTCTCTTGTAAAAAAAGGGAAACACTTTCTTCTTTGCGGCGATTTTAATATCGCCCACAAACCGATTGATCTTGCCCACCCGAAGGCGAATGAAAAAAACGCAGGTTATCTTCCGCAGGAGCGGGAATGGATGGATAAATTTACAGCAGCAGGTCATGTTGATACATTCCGCCATTTTCATCCTGAAGAAAAAGGCTGTTACACATGGTGGTCATACATGGGACAGGCGCGCACCAAAAACGTAGGCTGGAGAATTGATTATCACTGTGTGGACAAAGGATTTCTCCCCGGTGTAAAATCATCCATCATAAGAGCGGAAGTTACAGGTTCGGATCATTGCCCTGTGGAGATAAACTTTAATTTATGAGAATCAAATACAACGCGCCAACTGTTCTTACCTTCACTTTGTTATGTGCATTAATAATGCTTTTAACATCGACGCTTGCTCCGAATCTTGCGCAAAACTGGTTCATGGTTCCGGGCAGGGGAGGTTTCAGCCCTTTAAGTTTAAAAAACTGGGTTACGCTTTTTACCCATATAATCGGACACGCAAACTGGCAGCATCTAATCGGCAATTTTACATTAATACTTTTAATCGGACCGATGCTTGAAGAGAACTACGGATCAAGAGAACTATTGATAATGATGGTCATTACCGCTCTTGTCACCGGCGCTCTGAATGTAATTTTTTTCCGCAGTTACTTAATGGGCGCTTCCGGCGTTGTATTCATGATGATACTGCTCTCTTCTTTTACAAATTTTTCAAAAGGAGAGATTCCTCTTACATTTATTCTTGTTCTGATTTTATACATGGGCGTACAGTTTTTAAATTCTTTGAATACCGACAATATTTCGCAATTTGCGCACATAATCGGAGGTTTATGCGGCAGCTTCTTCGGTTTTCTGCGTCCTGATAAAAGGAGTAATAAATGAAAAAGGAATTTCTCCAGTTTGATATAGTAAGGGATAATGCCCTGAAACTTGCGTACAAAATCTACAATGATGGTTTTATTCCTGATGTAATTTATGTTTCTCTTCGCGGCGGAGCCTATCTTGGAAACGCGATCAGCGAATATTTCAAGATTGTCCGCAAGAACGATCACCCGGTTTACTACGCGGCGGTAGTCGCAAGGTCATACACCGATGTAGGTCAGGCTGATAAGGTAAGGGTGGACGGCTGGACATATTCGCCTGATCATCTGCGTGTCGGAGACAAGGTGCTTCTGGTAGACGACATTTTTGATTCAGGAAAAACCATTAATTATCTTGCGCATATAATTCTTGACAAGGGAATCCCCCGGTGCGATTTAAAAATCGCAGTGCATGATTACAAGCATTTCCCCGATAAAAAAGAACAGCTTCCAATTCAGCCTGATTACTGGTGCCGAAAACATGAAATGTCCATTCATGACGAAAGCATGTGGATTCATTATATGAGTCATGAACTTGTAGGATTGACTGAATCCCAGCTTGAAGAAAATTATTACAGGCGTGATCCTTCCCTACGCGACGTGATGAACATAATTCCGGATATAAATGAATGAAGCTTCTTTGCGGCATTGACGAAGCGGGTCGCGGACCTCTTGCAGGACCCGTTTATGCCGCAGCCGTGATCCTCGGCGCCGGTTTGAAAAACAGTTCGTTAAATGATTCAAAAAAACTTTCTGCGACAAAAAGAGACGAGCTGCGGCTCTTTATTCTGGAAAACGCGCTTGCCTGGGGTGAAGGAAGCTGTTCGCATACAGAAATTGACGAAATTAATATTCTGCAGGCAAGCCTTCTTGCAATGGAACGCGCTTTTGAACAAATGATGAAAAAACATGCCGCAAAAATGACAGATAACATAACCGCGATAGTAGACGGACTTCATATTCCCGGCATCAGCGTTCCCTGCAAAGCTCTTGTAAAAGCGGATTCTCAAATTGCAGAGGTAATGGCAGCTTCAATTCTGGCAAAAACAGCGCGCGACAGGTACATGGAAGAGATGGCGCTGTTGTATCCGCAGTACGGTTTTGAAAAACACAAGGGTTATCCTACAAAAGCGCACAAAGAAGCTCTTTTTAAACACGGACCCTCGCCGATACAAAGACTGAGTTTTAAATATTAGAGCTGTTCAGAAATTTCAATTTCTTAATAATTTCAATATTTAAATCCGCTAAATTGCCGATTATTGTATTTTTCTAAGCACATAATTATCTGCCAGATTGCCCCTTATTACTTTCCCATGTGTATCAAGCTGACGCAGCGCGTTTTCCTCTACCCTGTAATACGAGGGAATGGAACTACCCTCCAAAGTGATAACGCTCCCTTTTTTATTCCATTTAAAAGTTCCGTTGTAGTTGAAAATTTCACCATCGGTATCAAGATAAACATAACTTGCAATATATGTTTCGTTGCGGTTTAGGATAATCAGCGCTTGTATCCCTGAAGTATCAGCCGCAGGAATTATTCCTTCATAAGCTCCGTCCCAGTTATCACTGCTTCCTGAGCTACGTATATCATTGACCGTGGCGCAGGATAAAAAACCAAAAGTAAAAACGGCAAAAATAAACAATATTGCTTTCTTCTTCATCAAAAATCTCTCCAAAAATGGCTGCAGAACCTCTTACAGAACTTCAATTTTGTAAGAGGTTTTATATTAATGGTAATTTTATTCCTCTCTCTTAACAACGACTTTTTTTCTTTTTTTTGGTGTAAATTCACTTTTATTTACATCCTTTTGTTTTGTATTTTTAAATTTTGATCGATCGTTTTTTCCATTCCTTTCCCTGCGAATATCTCTGCCTTCACGATCGCTTCTGTTATTATGTTCGTTTTTATTTTCGCGGCTGCTTTTTTCACCGTACTTGCTGCCTGACTGCCGTTTGTTTCGCGCCGCTTTTTCCATCACCTTTAAAGATTCATCAAAACCTTTAAGGAATTCCTGTAAATCATCGGCGAATAAAATAACAGACTGTCTGTCAAAACCTCCGCTCTCACGGTTTTTGCTCTCTACTATGTTAAGGTAAAGGTCGCCCATCCTGTTCTCTTTAACATTAAAAAAATATGTTCTGTTCGGCAGAATCACCTTGTTGGAAAAAATCTCGCCTCTAACTCCCATAATCCTCTCCTTTTTAGAAAATTACTTCATTCTCACCGCTCATTGTATTTAACATCCGCTTCCGTTATCATGCGGCGCTGCCAGTCAAGCAGGAACCGCTCAGTATCTTCATTTTCCGCATCAGCCAGAATTCGGAAAACAGGTTCAGTGGCGGAGCCTCTCATCCACATGAAAGCGGCGCTTCTGTTCATTGTATCAGAGAAAAGAATTTTAAGCCCGCCGTTTCCGGCTTCTCCAAAACAGTTTATTCCGGGTTTTTCCTCCGTCCCGTTATACGCAATCGCTTCCCACGAGCAAAAACCGTAGCACGCCTTTAAATTGTTTTTCCGTTCTTCCCACTCGCATCTGAAAATTTCTTCATATTGGTTTTTAAGCAGACTGTGATCCTTCGTCTTTACGTCCATGACAGCGTCTTTTGAATACACCGAAGTTGTCGCGTACACGGGAAGGCTTGCAATAATATCGTTTAAGCCAAAATCCGCGCTGTATTTTTCCATTTGCCCCGATTTCCTGCACCAAATCTCAAAAAGACCTTCTTTTTCTCCATACGATCGTACCATAAGAAGCTTAACAATTGCCAGAACAGTATGCACAGGATCGCGGACAGCGGACGGATGAGTTATATTTCCGCCAGCGGAACCTTCGCCCAGTATACGTACAATATATCCCTGTTCGCGAAGATTACGCGCAAGAGCGACAACATTCGCCTCGCCGACCTCTGCGCGGAAAACTTTAACATCAAAAGCGCTTGCGATTTTTTCTATACGCATGGAAGTGGGATCATTAACAGCGACAGCCGCTTTGCTGCGGACTTTCCCGTCGCTGTCGTAAAAAAGAGCGCCAGTCCATACCAGGAGGGAAAGTTCAGCAACACATGCAAGAGCGAAAACCTCCTGCGCTTCAAGGATTCGCGCTTTGCCGGAAGTATCATCCCAAATAACCAGATTTCCCCTGTCTCCGTCGCAATCAGGCATATATCCCAGCAAAAAGGATTCATCCCTATTGTGGATTTTTTCAAGCTCCACTGCGCACGGCTCAAGAGATTCTCCTTCCGGTACTATACGGTGAGCAATTTCCCTGTCATTTATACTTTCAAATTTTATACCGAGAGCGGAAAAAAAATCCTTATCAACGGATTCCGCTCTTGCGCTTCCGTTATAATCACAGATAATTCCCAAAGGTTTTTTAGCCAGTGCGTTTTTTAAAACGCCGGAAATTTCCGCATTGCCGTTCCATGCAACAATATTGCAAAAATTATAATACGCCTTTAACGCTTCTTTTTTATTCGTATCAATGCAATCGTATACTTTTTTAATTTGTCCGCATTCCACCGTATTTAACAAAGCGTCAATTTTTTCAACACAATCTTCCCTGTTAAAAAAAGCTCGGAAATCAGCGATAAGTTTTTTCGCTTCATCCGCCGCCAAAACGCCGCCGTCGGTTAATCCGAATTTTATGCCGTTATACCCAATCGGGTTGTGGCTCGCTGAAATATAAATAAATCCGCTTACCGCTGTTTTATCTTTGCTTGCAGCCCACGCCATGATTTCAGGAGCGGCGATTACACCCGCATAATACACATCACAGCCGCTTGACAGTAAAGCGCAAATCACCGCATCCGCAATTGCCCTGCCTGTAGGACGGGAATCTGCGCCAAGAAGAATTTCAGGTCTTAAAAAGCCGCGTTCCCTGCTTTTTAAGCAGAAAAACATTGCCGCCGCCGCGCAAATATAACGGTGCGCCTGCGAAATTTGAGCTTCTCTTCCTTCTTCATCTCCGCACATGGAAAAAATCCCTCTCCATCCAGAATGAGATAGAATCATTTTTTCCAAAGCAGCGAGTATTTCTTTCCTGCCGATCATCATCCCATATTATCAGATTGTTCTCTTTTAACCAAGAATATAACCGGTCTAAAAATTCAGGCTTTAAAAAAAACAGGTTTTTAAAAAAGCTCAACATTTTTTAAAATTTACTTTTTTATAAAAAGGGTGTGTTTTGTTCACTGTTTTTTATTTAATTTTTAGGAGAAAGGAGATTGGGAAATGTCAAAACTGCCAAATATTATTCAACGCCGTGAGTTGGAGCCGCTATTGCTTAAAGCGCAGAAAATAATCACTCATTATGAAAAAGCGGCAGACTGCGCTGTTTGCATTATAAAAACTGACAGCGACACCTGCTCTGTTTTTGAAAATTCCATTTGTAAAAAATGCATTGCGAACATGAAAACAGAGAAAAAAAACTGCTGTCAGTTACACATGGAAGCCATAGAAGAAGCAAGAAAACGCAGAAGCTCGCATATTTATATATGTTCAGAGAACCTGATTTTCTGGGCAAGTCCTTTTTACGCTGGGGAACGCCCGGCAGGAGCCTTGATCTCAGGCGGAGTTAAAAATAATGAAAAAGATTCTGGCAAGGTTAAAGCGCTTGCAAATATGCTTCTGATATACGCGGAACAAATTTCCAGCATCAGCTATATACAGAAAAATATAACAAAGAAGCTTGATACATTCAGATACGAGAAATCTTCCGATCCAAATCAAAATATTGAAAATGAAATTTCCTCACTGGACATGGAAAGAAAATTACTTGCAAATCTCCGCCGCGGAGATTATACCGAAGCCAGAAACAAACTGCTTTTACTTCTAAACACCCAGTACCAGGAAGTAAAAGGCAATATCCCCGCTTTTCGCATAAAAGCCCTGGAACTGGTTGTTCTTTTATCAAGAGCGGCATCGAATCATTACAGAATAAATAACGAAACCATTCTGGATATAAACAACCGCTTTCTGAAGAAGATAGAAGACAGTCCTGATCAAAAGGAGATAACGGAAATTCTTGCGCAATTTCTTGAAAATATTTCCGAAAAAATTTTTTCTTTTCACGGAGTGCAGCATTTCTCGGCGATTAGAAAAGCTGAACGGTTTATATGGGAAAATTATACAAGAAAACTGAGTTTACAGGAAATCGCAGACGTATCAGGGCTTTCAGCGCCGTACTTCAGCACAATTTTCAAGGAAGAAATGGGAGAAAATTTATCCAATTACCTTAACAGATTGAGAGTTGAAAAAGCGGCGGCGATACTTTTAACAACAAATATACCAATAAGCCAAATTGCGAAAATTTGCGGTTTTGAGGATCAAAGCTGGTTCTCAAAAATTTTTAAAAACAACACTGGTTTAACTCCGGGGAAATACCGCGATCAGGGATGTATTTCCGGTATATCAGCTTAAAACAGGAGATTGCCATGAAAGAAAATATTATTAAAAACAATCAAAATAACGATACTTTTGATTTTATAGAAAAAGTAAAAAAAGTTATGTTAGATTACAATCAGGCTACAGGATGCAGCGTTTGCATTTATGACAAGGATTATAATCCGCATTATCTTGAACCGCTGGATCATATTTCCGAACAATGTCCGGAAAAAAACAACTGTTCCTGCAAGGATAATTCCTGTCATGAGATACACAAAAAAGCCATAAAAGAATCCGCCAAAACAGGAAGGTTTTATATCTATCAATGCAAAGCAGGTTTCCTTTTTTGGAGCAGTTCCATATACACAGACGGACGGTTTTCCGGAGCTGTAAGGGGAGGAGGCTTCCTGAAGACAGGACAAAAGCCTGTTGACTTTTTTCCAAATGCAAATGATAATTACGTTATGTGCAATAGTGAAATAAACAGGGAAGAACAGAAAGACCATAAAAAAGCTGCTCCTGAAGCGGATAACGAAAAAATCCAATCAATGGCGGAAATGATGCAGCTATGCGCGGAATCCCTTAATTCCGGCAATGAAGATTACCATGAAGTGATCAGACGAAGAGCTGAACAGCAGGAAACTATTGCGAAAATTATTGAAGATTTAAAGGTTAAATGCGGAAAAAATACTGAAAAGCCCGGTTATCCGCTGGATAAGGAAAAAAGCCTGATGGCGGCTTTAAGAAAGGGAGACTGCGCAGAGGCTAAAAGAATTTTAAATGAAATACTTGCAATGGTTATTTTCTCCAATCAGGATGAAAATCAAACGTCGGAAAATCTTCAGATATCACAGGGACATTTTAAATACATACAGCTGCGGATTACAGAGCTTGTCGTGCTCATTTCCAGAGTTGAGATTAATCCGGCAAAAAACGGAAATCTTTCAATGGAGATAAACAGCCAAAATCTGAAATTCGTACAGGAAGCTAAAACCGTTGAAGAATTAACGGATATAATTCATACAATCATCGACAGAGTATCAGGTTCCATTTCTTCTTTCCGCGGAATACCTCATGCCGCTGCTCTGAGAAAAGCGGAAAATTTCATCCTTGAAAATTATACAAGAAAAATCAGCTTAAAGGAAATCGCGGATGTCGCCGGTTTATCTCCTCCCTATTTCAGCACAATTTTCAAGGATGAAATGGGAGAAAATCTTTCCAAGTACCTTAACCGCCTGCGGGTTGAAAAAGCCAGCCGTCTTTTGCTGGAAACGGACATGTCTTTAAGCGAGATAGCGGCTTGCTGCTGCTTTGAAGATCAAAGCTGGTTTTCAAAAATATTCAAAGCTTACACAGGCATCAGCCCCGGAAAATACCGCAATCAGGGCGGAGGTTTAATCAGAAATAATGAAGGAAACAATCTTTCAGAAGGTTTGCTTAAATCTTAAAAAATGAAAATGTAAAAAAAAAGCCTGATCACGTATTAGCGGTCAGGCTTTTTTTTTGGAGTTGTTCAGAAACCAAAGTCTCTAAACAACCTCCATAAATACTATCAGTCGTTTGCCGGTATTATCGCCATTTCGGTTTCTTTGTCAAAGAAGCGCGCTTTATCCATTCTTGGAACAAACATCGCAGTATCGCCGACTTTGAAAACATGATTGGGTTCCGTGCGGGCGACAAGCGGTTGTGTCTCGGTTGTCAGCCAAAGATGGATATCCGCGCCCAGCGGCTCAACTACAGTGACTTTTACAGTCATGCAGTTATTCGCCTGTTTATCGGTGTAAAGAAGATCTTCCGGTCTGATACCGAAGAACACTTCCTTGCCGGCATATTTCTGCAGGTATTCGTTATGAGACGAATCCGCCTTGATTTTGAACGAACCTTCGTCCAGCATAATGGAACCGCCGTCATCAATTACCCTTACAGTAAGGAAGTTCATGGGCGGGGAGCCAATGAAGCCGGCGACAAATTTGTTAATCGGGTGATTGTAGAGGAACAGAGGGGATCCGATCTGCTGAACCTTGCCGTCTTTCATAACAACGATCTTATTCGCCATCGTCATGGCTTCTACCTGGTCGTGAGTTACGTAGATCATGGTTGCGTTGAGGCGCAGGTGGAGGTCTGAAAGTTCCGCTCTCATCTGCACGCGCAATTTGGCATCAAGGTTAGAGAGAGGTTCGTCAAAAAGGAATACCTTGGGGTTACGGACAATAGCGCGTCCTACAGCGACACGCTGTCTCTGGCCGCCGGAGAGAGCCTTAGGTTTGCGGTCAAGGAATTTTTCGATGTCAAGAATACGGGCTGCTTCATGAACGCGCTTGTCAATTTCGGCTTTTGGCACTTTCTTGATTCTAAGACCGAATGCCATGTTTTCATAAACTGACATGTGCGGGTAAAGAGCGTAATTCTGAAACACCATCGCGATATTCCTGTCTTTAGGCGGAATATCGTTCATTTTTTCATCGTCAATGAGCAGTTCGCCTTCTGTGATGTCCTCAAGACCTGCGACCATACGGAGAGTAGTGGATTTTCCGCAGCCCGACGGTCCTACAAAAACGACAAATTCCTTGTCCTCGACTGTGATGTTGGCGTTGTCTACTGCACGTACTCCGCCGTCATACACCTTGGAAATGCTTTTCATTTCAACTTTTGCCATACGCTGGCCTCCCTTTTGGGTTATTTTATGGATTAATACTAGACCCAAAATGAAGAATCGTCAAGTTTAAATAAACCTGACTTTATTTTCCCTTAAGTCCCGGCATATAAAAACCGATAATTAAACAACCGGGAGGGAAACTCCTCTCATAAATCAGACGGTGTGCATAGGGTGAAAACCCTGACGTCCAGGCACATCGTCTTTTTTTTACAATTTATATGTATATTTAAAACACTGTAAAAATATTAATTTATTAGTTAGGATAAAAAAATGTTATACATGAAAAACGCGGGGATTTTATTGTTTTTACTTGTGTCAAACTCCATATGCGCGCTTGGGCAGTCGGAAAGAAGACAACAGCCTCCTGCGGAACCTTCGGTTACGGTAAGTAACGCCATAAGCCACGTGATGTTTGCGGGAACAAACGAAGGACTCTTTACAATCAATTCCGCAGGCAGAACTGAAAGCTTATGGACAGGCGGTTCAGTAAAAAAGATATTAAACACAACCGATACCTGGGTTATTTTATCCAATGAGGGGATATTAATTTCCAAAGACATGCAGAATTGGGAAAAACGCAATCAGGGATTACCGGTAAAAACGATAAAAATCTACAACGAGGGTAAAAAAACATTCCTGAACATGGTTCAGGAAGTAAAAGACATTGAGATTAACCCTGTCAATCCGCAGATAATGGTCTGTAACACCAAGGATCGGGTGTTTTTAAGCCGAAACCAGGGGCAGTCGTGGACGGCATTGGCTTCCCTTCCCTACCAGACAAACGGTATAAAAGCCGTAGCTTCCGCATACATGCCGCAGCTGACGGTGTTTCTCTCGCACAGCATTTACGGAATTCATTACATCCAGCCGGATATCGCAGGATCAAAATGGACAGAGATAGAAACCGGCATTGAAAAACAGGAAACAACAAATAATCCTGATGAAATTTCAGATATCGCCGTGATTCAATCAAATGAAAGCGTAAAACCGGAAATATATGTCTCACAGACATTCCGCAGACGCATTTACAAACTGGACTGGGAAAAGAAAAGCTTCAGCAATATATGGAAAGACAACAGCGTTTTCGGCACGGTGGATTCACTTTTTCCGGAAAAAGACGAGCTTTATTTTATTTATGAGGGAACCGTAGCGTCAATTGATTACAAAGATTTAAGAATGCGCCAGCGCCCCGATATTCAAAGATCAATCCGTATGTTTCCTTCAAACCTTAAGCCGAATTGCATAATCATAAATAATTCGCAAAGAATACAGTTAAGCGAATTGTGGCTTTTAAACGAGCCGGGAACCATGACGAATAACATTGCAGCTAACAAGGAAGGGCTTTATGTGCCGGTTCATCATGTAGTCCTCAATGACGGGCTTGCAAATTATCGGGATGTAATAAACAAAGCAGGTCTTAACATGATTGTGCTTGACATGAAAGATGATGAAGGAAGACTGCGCTTTACGCCGAAGAACAGCGCAATCAGCGCCAGGGGCAGATCATTTCGTCCCCTTGATATCGATCCTTTTTTACAGGATATGAAGAAGCAGGGAATTTATACAATTGCGCGTATTACAGCATTTAAAGACCGGGAACTTTTTTCAAGAGAGAACAGCAAGTACGCCGTATGGGACAGAAGCGGAAAACCTTGGGTTGGTTATGACGACGCGCGGCGGAAAAAAACAGACATAACCGAAGAAGACCGCCGAAACTCCAGGCTGCAGTTTTTCCCCGCTAACGATCCCGATTATGAAATTGTCCGCGAATTAAATGATGAAAGATGGGTCGATCCCTATTCGGAAGAAATCTGGGATTATATTGCGAATATTTCAGTTGAACTCCATGAAAGGGGTTTTGATGAAATTCAATTTGATTATATCCGCTTCCCGACAGACGGGCAGAACCTGAATGAAGCCCGTTACCGCTGGCAAGATAGCGGCATGGATATGGAAAGCGCAATACTTTCTTTTTTACGTCATGTCCGTTCAAGAGTTAAAGCACCGATTTCCATCTGCATTTACGGCGCAAACGGCTGGTACCGCACGGGCGCGCGCACCGGGCAGGAAGTGGAACTTCTTGCTCCCTGGGTAGACGTGATTTGTCCGATGTACTACCCCAGCCATTTTGAACAGCATTTCCTCGCGCAGAATCCGCCCGAAATGCGCCCATGGCGCATTTACTATATCGGGACATTACGCAATGACCGTATCGGACGCGGACAGGTTATCATCCGCCCGTGGGCGCAGGCTTTTTTCCTTAACGTTTCCTACGACAGGCGTTATTATAATAACGATTATGTCCGCCGTCAGATCGAAGGCGTCCGCGAAGCGGGGAAAGGCGGTTTTGCCTATTGGAACATGGGCGGAAGGTACGATGACATTTTTTAAAATTGTTTATAGTTTTCCAGAAACCTGCCAAGCCTTTGAATCGCGTCCGTAAGGGTATCCTTGTCGGGAAGAAAAACAATTCGGAAATGATCGGGGGTTTTCCAGTTAAAGCCTGTGCCGTGGACAAGAAGCAGGTGCTTGCTGCGCAAAAGATCGAGCATGAATTTTTCATCATCTGTAATGTTAAAACGTTTTATGTCAACTTTAGGAAAACAGTATAGCGCACCCTTAGGTTTCACCACAGAAAGACCGGGGATTTGGCTGACAAGATTAAAAGCTGTATCCCTCTGTTCACGAAGGCGTCCGCCTGGAAGAAGCAAATTCTTTACGCTTTGGTAACCGCCAAGCGCTGTCTGGATTCCCATCTGAGAAGGCATATTGGGACAGAGCCGCATATTGGCAAGCATATCAAGTCCGTCAACATAATCGCGCGCGCATTTTTTATTTCCGGAAAGAACCATCCAGCCTGCGCGGAAACCGGCGGCGCGCCATGCTTTGCTTAAACCGTCAAAACTGATAGTCAGAATATCCGGCGCAATTGTAGACATGGGAATATGCCGCGCATCGTCATAAGTTATGCGGCTGTAAATTTCATCAGCGTAAATGATTAAATCATTTTCTCTTGCTATTTGAGCGATGCCTTCAAGAACGCTGCGGTCATAAACGGCGCCTGTCGGATTATTTGGATTGATTACTACAATCGCTTTTGTTTTAGAAGTAATTCTGGAACGAATATCATCAAGGTCGGGGTTCCAGTCCTGAGCTTCATCGCACAAATAGTGAATAACTTTTCCGCCTGACAAGGTAGCAGCCGCTGTCCAAAGAGGATAATCCGGCATGGGAATGAGAACCTCGTCTCCTGTATCAAGCAGCGCCTGCATCGACATTGTAATAAGTTCGCTTACTCCGTTCCCGATAAAAATATCGTCAATGCCGACATCCATGACGCCCTTGGTCTGGAAATCATGCATTACCGCTTTTCGGGCGGCAAAAAGCCCGCGCGAATCGCCGTAGGGCTGGGCATTATGAAGATTGATGATCATGTCATGCAGGATTTCATCAGGCGCGTTTAAGCCAAAAGAGGCGGGACTTCCGACATTTAATTTAATGATCTTAAACCCGTCTTCTTCAAGACGTTTTGCTTCCTTGAGCACAGGACCGCGGATGTCATAACATACATTTTCAAGTTTTGCAGATTTATTGATATTTTTCAAAATTACCTCTTACAACGAAAAAATCCACTTGCCGGTTTCATCAATATATTTTTTAATAATTGCAATATGAATATCTGATTTTATTTTTTCAATTCCGTTTATCCAGTTATTAAAATTTTTAAAGGTATTTTTGACCCGCTGTTTCCCGGATTCGGCTATATCCTTACATTCCTGAGTCTTTACCGAATGTTTCGCAATCGTATTGTAAAGAAAATTTGAAGAAAGCCCTGTTACAAGCGCATTGTCTGAAGAAACCGCCAGCAAAGAAAACTCAGCTTCAGCTGATGAAAAATCACCGCTTAAAAGAAGGGAAAAACCGTAAAACCATTTAACCCACTGGTTTTCATCGCCATTGCATTTATCAGCGTATGTTTTAAAAAAAGCCGCAGATTCTTTGTGATTTCCGCTTAAAATTCTTGCAGATCCAAAAACCAGAACATTTTTTCTGATCAAGGAAGGGTTAACTGTCAAAATTTTTTTTTCAAGTTTAATAACAGAAGGATAATCGGAAACGACAAGATAGGAACTGGCAAGAAGCCGCACGTTCCGGGAACTGTACCTTCCTTTTTCATAAACCTGTTTTTCCAGATAAAAGGAGAGGGCGGGCCAATCTTCTCTCTCAAGAAGGGAAAAAAGCCGATAATTAGAGAAGAAAAACAAACCCATGAAGACAAGTATCACGACCATGAAAATCACAAGCGGCAGGATGATTTGCTTTATATGGACGAGAAACTCAGACCCGGCTACCAATAACAGCAGCAATACGGCGGTCGTTAAGATGAAAAAGATGACAGCGCAAAATATAATAACAAGGTATTTGAACTTCAATGAAAACTCTCCTATAATATACTTATTGGCATGCCAAAATGATAAAAGAAAGAAACTTTTGCGTCAACGATATTGGGAGCAATGATGAAGGAATTCGCAGTAAAGGACATTAAATCAAACCTCTTTTTTTCCAAAACGCTTTTTCTGGATAAATCATTTGTTATTACCGCTCCTGAAATGCCTTTTACGGACGAACTGTCCACAGTCCTTAAAAAATGGAGTTTTAATTCGCTTTTTTCCGACGGCGAAATGAACAAGGAGTACATAGATAAAACCCCGGCAGTCAAAGAAAAAAGCGCAAGCGCAGCCGCCGTTACCGAAATTAAACCTGTCGAATTATCACAACAGTCTGATACAAATAAACTTGAAAAAGCCCAGGAATTTTATACCAGTCTGCTGTTTTTTGTTGAAAATATATTTATAAGAGCGTCAGTGTCTGACGAACTTGATTTCAAGAACATCACTGGTAAAATAAAGGATATAGTTGAATATATCAAGGAAGACCGCCGTTATTTGATGAGGATTTTACGGAATATTGAACCTGCTCCTGACAAGAATTATCTGGCGACTCATTCGGTGCGATCCACCATTTTGTCAATCATAATAGGCACATATTTAAAACTTCCAAGCTACCGCTTGATTGAACTTGGAGTTGCCGCTCTTGTTCATGAAGCGGGCATGCTGAAACTTCCTTCCAGTATTTACCTCAGCCAGAGACAGTTAACCCCACAGGAACAAAAGGCGATTGTCACTCATCCCGTCCTTGGTTACAGCATGCTTAAAGCAATGGACTTTCCGGTTCCCATTTGTCTTGCGGCGCTTGAGCATCACGAAAGGGAAAATGGAACAGGTTATCCGCGTAGAATTTTTGGCGATAAAATCAACCTGTATTCCAAAGTCATTTCCGTAGCCTGTTCATATGAAGCGTTAAGTTCCAAAAGACCGCACAAGGAAGCAAAAGACGGATATACCGGCATGCTTGAACTTTTAAGAAACGAAGGCAAGCGTTACGACGACACCATTGTAAAAGCGCTTGTAGTGTCGCTTTCAATTTATCCGATTGGTCTTTATGTTCTTTTATCCAACGGGAAAAAAGCCCAGGTAGTGGACGTAAACCCTGACAATCCGCGTTTCCCGATTGTACAGGTTTTCGGCGAATTTACTCCTGACGGAAAAATTAAAACAGTGCAAACAGCTCCTGATACGCTGAGTATAATCAGGCCGCTTAACCGTTCAGAAACAGAAAACTAACATGAATTTTGTTATTTTCAACATCATTATTCCCGCCGTATTAATTGCTTTATTGATCATTTTTTCGCTCTTTGATTATTCCCTTAACGCCTGCCGGAAATCACGGCTTGAAAAAGAAGGCGGTAAACAATACAAAGCCGTTTCAAAACTTCTTGAAAATCCTGGCAACCTGCTTATCGCCTGCCGTTTCAGCGGCAACATTCTGAAGGCTCTTCTGGTTGTATTCATAATATCAGGACTTTTCATTTTCGGCGGCGCTGTTTACTGGCAGATGCATCTGGCGGGTTTAATTGCGCTCCCCGCTGTTGTTCTCGGCATTATCATTACGCTGTTAGGCGACATACTGCCGAAACTGCTCTGCCGCGGCAAGCCTGAAAAAACAGCGGCTTTTCTTCTTCCGGCAGTCAGTATACTTTCATCTCCGACGCTGCTGTTGATCCTGCCGGTTCAGAAACTCTCGGCATTCATAAAATCCTTTTTTCATCAGGATAAAAATGAAAACAGCATAACTGAAGATGAACTGCAGGACGAATTGCGCAGCGTGCTTTTGGAGGGGGAAAAATCAGGCGTTGTGGAAAGCAAGGAACGCACAATGGTGGAAAACGTTTTCTATCTTGGAGATCGTCCTGTAAGCGCGTTTATGACTCACCGCTCTGAAATCCAGTGGTTTGACATAAACGCGCCCTACGAGGAAATAAAAGAAAAGGCCCTTGAGCACCGCGCGCAGCGCTGTTTTCCTGTTGTTGACGGAGGTCCGGATAAAATAGCGGGGGCGGTTTATCTGGAAGACATAATACTTGATTTTAACGAGAGCGAGCCGAAAGGGTTACGCGCAATAATGAAAAAAGCTCTCTTTGTGCCGGAAACAATTTCCGCTCTTAAAGCCTTTGAATCCTTCAGGCACGGAGAAGCGAACTTCTTGTTTGTAATGGACGAATACGGCGGTCTTGCGGGGGTTATTTCAATAAGAGCGTTAGTTGAAGAGATTGTCGGCGAATTGTCCGCTCCCGCTGTAAACGAGGATCCTCCTCTTTTAAAACAGGATGACGGAAGTTTCCTTGCCGACGGAACGTTAAATATCGACGATGCTGCTAAGGCGCTTGATCTTTCAAACCTTGGCGAGGGAGGCGAGTTCCATACGCTTGCGGGATTTATACTTTCTCTTGCGGGCGAGATCCCGCATGTCGGAGACAGCTTTGAGTATCAAGGATATAAATTCAAGGTGTTGGACAAGGACGGGAACAGAATTGACAAAATATTGATTACTAAAATAGAAAAATGAAAATTTGAATATGCTTTTAATTACAGCCTTGACAGATACGCAGACATAAAAAGATACTTTAATCATGAAAGCAAAAATGACAATTCACAGGGATTTTTCAATCGGAGAAACTGACAAACGTCTTTACGGATCATTTATCGAACATCTGGGAAGAGCTGTTTACACAGGCATATACGAACCAGGACATCCAAAGGCGGACAGCGCAGGTTTCAGAAACGATACTGCAGACCTTGTTAAGGAGCTTGAGGTTCCTGTTATACGATATCCCGGAGGCAATTTTGTCTCCGGTTACAACTGGGAAGACGGAGTGGGTCCCATGGAATCGCGTCCTGCGCGTCTTGACCTTGCATGGAGCGCAAAAGAATCAAACCGTTTCGGAACAAATGAATTCGCCGCTTGGGCAAAAAAAGTAAACGCAGAAATCATGATGGCGGTAAATCTTGGAACACGCGGAGCGCAGGATGCAAGAAATTTTGTCGAGTATTGCAATTTTCCCGGAGGAACATTTTACAGCGATCTGCGCAAAAGCCACGGAGTAAGCGATCCGCACGGGATAAAACTTTGGTGTCTTGGAAACGAAATGGACGGTCCTTGGCAGATATGCAGCCGCACCGCCGATGAATACGGAAGAGCCGCGCTTGAGGCGGCAAAGGTAATGAAGTGGACAGATCCTTCGATTGAGCTTGTCGCGTGCGGCAGTTCCGGCTCAGGCATGCCGACTTTCGGAAGCTGGGAAAGCACAGTCCTTGATCATGTTTACGATCACGTTGAATATATTTCACTTCACACATATTTCGGCAACCATGAAAAGGATTATCCGAATTTTCTGGCGCGCAGCAAGGAAATGGATCGTTTTATTAAAACAGTCTCAGGGATTTGCGATTTGGTTAAATTAAAAAAGAAAAGTAAAAAAACAATCAACCTGTCGTTTGACGAATGGAATGTCTGGTACCACAGCAATGAAGCCGATAAAAAAATTGAAAAATGGACTGAAGCGCCTCCGTTACTCGAAGATATTTATTCGATGGCTGACGCACTTGTCGCAGGATGTATGCTTATAACCTTGTTAAAAAACGCCGACCGCGTAAAGATCGCATGTCTGGCGCAGCTTGTAAATGTAATTGCTCCTATAATGGCGGAAAAAGGTGGCGCATGGCGGCAGACGATTTTTTATCCGTTCAGGGACGCATCCCTTTTCGGGCGCGGAGAAGTTTTTAACTGTCCTGTTAAAGCGGAAAAATACGATTCGAAGGATTTCTGCGATGTACCGTATCTGGAAGCCGTAAGCGTTTACAACAGCGAAAAAAAAGAACTGACGATTTTCGCGGTGAACAGGAACTTAAAGGACGCAATTGATCTTGAAACTCAAATAGCGGGTTTTACCGGTTTAAACTTTTCTGAACACACCTCTCTTTTTAATAAAGACCTTGACGCCTGCAATTCACTAGACGAAGAAAAGGTAAAACCCGCAGTTCAGAGCGGCAGTAAAATCGAAAATAAAACAAGCTCCGCTCTTTTGCAGCTTCGGCTTCCCGCCGCCTCCTGGAATGTGATAAGACTTAAGTAAAGCCTATTGCAGGCACACCTGTTCCGTTTTGTATCCTGGCTGCTTTACAGTTGTTGATCGTTTAAATAGAATGGATAAAAATTCCCATTCAAGGAGAGAAAGATGAAAAAAATACTCATGGTTATACTAACCGCTTGTTTTATATATACAGGCGTATTTGCTCAGGATACTCTTTATGTTAAAGCGGACGGTAATAATAACAATTCGGGCACAAGCGAAACAGAACCCTTAAAAACATTATCAATGGCTTTCAGAAATGCAAGACAGAATAAAATAAATAAAATAACTGTAATTGGCATGCTGGATGTAAAAAGCGAAGGAATAATCGAGGGAAGATCGGCTGTTTTCAATTTTATTGGATCAGAAAACGATACAGGCGAAATCCTTATAACTGGTAAAATCAATGCCAGGGAAAATGAAAAAGCTATCCTGTCCGCAGCAGATTCTAATTTAATGCCAGTGCTCGGACAAAATGTTAAAATACGTTTTGAACATATTGAGATTTCCGGTTCATCGTCGGAAAGCAATGGAGTGGGATTATTTATTTATAAAGGTATGGAAGTTACTTTGGGACCCGGCTCAACAGTTAAGGGGAATACATCATTCGGCGTATTTATTGCAAGTGACGGAATCTTAAACATAGACGGCGGAGAAGTGCGCGAAAACTTTTTTACTGGCATAACTGTAACTTCTGGCGGTGTTTTAAACATGACAAGCGGAGCTGTTACCGAAAATACAGCCATGAATGTAGCTGCAGCGGGAGTATATATCAATACAGGCGGCAGATTTACCATAACCGGCGGAAGCATTACCAAAAACAAGGCAAATAAAGGCATTGGAGGAGTTTATGTTTCAAAAGGCGCCGTTTTTAACCGTAAAGGCGGAAACATCACTTTAAATTCCGGAATAACAGGAAGAGATCCTAATATATACCATGCACGGTGATTATTCTTCGATAACAGGTGCGCACACCTTTCCATGATGCAGCTCTTTCGGCATTACCCTGATCTTCAGTTTTTTTTCAAGTGATGAGAGAAGGTGCATCTGCGTTTCGTCGCCGATTGTGATCATTACACCCCGCTTTCCTGCGCGCCCTGTGCGGCCGCAGCGGTGAATGTAAACTTCGCTGTCCTGCGGCACATCGAGCGCGATAACATGGGTAATGCCGGGAATGTCCAGACCGCGGGCGGCGAGGTCTGTAGAGACAAGCGCGTCAATTTTCCCTTCCCGGAATAAATCGAGCGACGCTTTGCGCTGCGCGCCTGTCAGCGGTTTCCCGTTCACTTTACCGAATAAACCGGCGGCAGAATAGGAATGATATTGAAGCTGGGAGAGTATTTTTCCCGCTTCATCGTTGCGGCTTGTAAAGACAAGCGCTTTTATACGGGATTTTTTTTCTTTCAGCGCGGCAAAAAGGGAACGAAGCGTCTGAACCTTCCGCCTCTTTTCGCTGAAAAGAGCCCAGTGTTCTATACGTTCACGCAGGATTTCATGATCAGAGCTTTCGATAACTTCAACTGATGAAAAAAGCTGCCCCATCTGCGTTCCTGTTTTTTTACTGACTGTCGCAGAACAAGCCGCAAGACAGAGACTTTGCGGATCATCGCTGTTTATCTGCCGGTTTTTCACCTCACGCTCAATAAATGACAATAAACCTTTGGTATCTTCAAGACATTCCTGCGACGTAAGTCTGTCGGCTTCATCCATTATTAAAAAACTTAAATTTTTAAATTTTAATTTTCCCATTTTTGCAAGAACAAAAAGCCTGCCCGGATTGCCGACGATAATAGCGGGTTTAGATTTTTTCAGCATATCAATCTGGCGATCAATATTAACCGAGCCAATCAAAAGCGCAGACTCCATCTCCGTAAAATAATCCGCTTCCGCTTTTATCTGCGAGCAAAGTTCCAGGGTGGGAGCGCAAATCAGGAGTTTTCCCTTGATGGGAGCGATTTTTTGCAGCGCAGGCAGAAGGTAGGCAATTGTTTTTCCTGTTCCTGTCGCTGATCGAAAAATAATATTCTTTTTTTCCAAAAGGCGCGGGATAACAAGACTCTGTATCGCGGTTGGTTTTATTATTGAACGTTCTTTTAATTTATTAATGAACTGCTGTTCCACTCCAAGAGAGTCAAAGGTTGTCATTTTATTTACAAAACACTCTGTAAAAACTGCCTCGTGCGATCGTTTGAAGGATTTGTAAAAATTTGCCGCGGAGGACCTTCTTCAATGATTGCGCCTTCGAACATAAACATTACCCTGCTTGCAACTTCCCGCGCAAATCCCATTTCGTGGGAAACAACCAGCATGGTCATTCCCGCCGAAGCGAGCTGTTTCATTACAGCCAGCACTTCGCCTACAAGTTCAGGATCAAGAGAGGATGTCGGTTCATCGAAAAGCATGATCCTGGGTTCCATTGCAAGCGCACGCGCAATAGCGACACGCTGCTGCTGTCCGCCGGATAATTTGGAAGGATACGCATCAACCTTGTCGCCCAAGCCAACTTTTTCAAGAATTTGAACAGATTTTTCACGCGCTTTTTCGGCAGATAATTTTCTCACATTAAGCGGAGCGAGCATTACGTTTTCAAGAGCTGTCTTGTGCGGAAAAAGATTGAAGCGCTGAAAAACCATGCCTACTTCCAATAGCGTTTTATTACGCTCTTCAGGCGGCATTTTTACCTTGTTAATTCCTTTATAACAATCATAAAGGAGTTTGTCTTCAATGTAAATTTTCCCCTCATCTATGGTTTCAAGATGGTTTAAAGTCCGCAGGAAAGTGGATTTACCGGCGCCCGAAGGTCCTATAATGCAGATAACTTCACTCTGCTCTACCGTCATCGATACATTTTTTAAAACATCAAGGGGAGCGCGTCCCTGCGAATGAAACGTCTTGCTGATTTCTTCGGTCTTAACCATTGACATAATTTGTCCTCATTCGTATACCGAATATTTTTTCTCAAGTTTATGAAAAAAATACGAGAAGACAGCTGTAATTATCAGATAGAGAATCATCGCCGGAATATATACCAAAGCTGATCTTGTCGAACCTTCGATATTTCTTGTCGCTTTTGTTATGTCAACAAGCGCGATCATGGACACAAGGGATGCGTCTTTTAACATCATAATAAATTCATTGCCGACAGGCGGGATAAGCCTCCTGATTGACTGGGGAATGATCACAAGGCGCATTGTTTGCGCATAACTTAAACCAAGGGCGCGTGAAGCTTCAAACTGTCCCTTGTCTATGCTTTGAATTGCAGCCCTGATTATTTCGGCGCTGTATGCGGCGCAGTTAAGCGTAAACGCGATATAAGCCGCAAAAAAACGGTTGTTAATTGTCAGAAAGGGAGCGATCATCGGCAGAGCGTAATAAACAAAAAACAACTGCATCAAAAGAGGCGTTCCGCGGAAAAAGAAAATATACGCGCTGCACGGCTTGCTAATCAGGACATTTCTTGACATTTTCCCGAGCGCCAGAAAGAGACTTAAAACAAGCCCCGAACCCACAGCAAGCACAGTCAGTGAAACAGTGACCCTCGCTCCCATAAGAAGCTGAGGCATCCATGAAAAAATAACGATTCTTAATGTGTCCATTTATGGGTTTTTCAGCGACGTACCGCGGAAACAAGATCAAGACCGTTAAATATATTTCTTGAAATTTGCAGCATTGTTCCGTCTTCAAAAAGTTCATCCAGCGCTTTATCGATTGCTTCTGTCAGCGCGTCGTTTCCTTTTTTCATGCAGACACCAAACTCTTCTTCGCCTCCCTGCCAGACAATTTCATAAACTTCAGACCTTGCGACATATTCATAGGCGACCAAAAGGTCTGTCATGATTGCATCTACGCGTCCAAGCCTTAAATCGTCAAAACAATACATCACCTTGTCATATTCATAGGGAGTAAATTTAAGACCACCCTTGGCAAGATCATCCATGAAGTAATCTGAAGTTGTTTCCTCCTGATACGCAACGCCGAGACCTGTAAGGTCTTCGGGAGAACGCACAACATGCCTTGAATTTTTCGGCATTACAATCGCGAGCGTGTTTTGAATGTATGGTTTGCTGAAATTATGAACGGCAAGACGTTCGGGGGTGATTGTAACAGATGACATTATACAGTCAAACCTTCTCGTATCAACGCCAGCGAATATTCCGTCCCATGCGGTGTCGATAAACTCAACGTCAAGCTTAAGTTTTTTGGCGATTGCTTTCGCCATATCAACGTCAAAACCAATCGGAGTTCTTCCGTCAAAATCAAGGTATTCCATTGGAGGATAACCGATTTCCATACCTACCATCAGAACGCCTTCCTTAATCGTAAGACCGCTTGAGCCTTTTGAACAACCGGTGAATAAAACAGTAATGGCGGTTAAAACAAGTAATACAGTCAAAATCTTTTTCATTTTTTATTCCTCAAAAAATATTTTTTCAGCATATATTGTACAAAAAAAAGAATTTTATGTCAATTCTACATAAATTATACCTGTCCGCCTTGTTTTGCGCTAAAATATTGATTATTATGGGCTTTGATTAATCATGTAAAAATGGTATTTGCATTATGCTGAAAAGAAATAATGTTCCGGACGAGTCATTTCATTTCAGGCGTCCGCGGGTAAATAAAATATTAACGGAAGCAGTTAAGTATCCGCTTGTAACAATATGCGCGGGCAGCGGATACGGCAAGACAAGCGCTGTTGCGGATTTCACCGAAGAAAACAATATTACCGCTATTTGGATTCATCTCTCCGAACGGGATAATATGGGGGTGCGTTTTTGGGAAAATTGCGCCGCTTCAATTGCGCCTGTAAACAAACCTTTCGCGGAAGCCGCCGTTAAACTTGGTTTTCCCGATACGCAGGAAAAACTGAAACAGTGCGCGGAACTTATGCACAACAATGTCATGATGAAACAGCGTGTTTTGATATTTGATGATTTTCATTTCTTAAAAGAACCTTCAGTAATCCGTTTTCTGGAAGAATGTATACTCCACAACATGCCTGCCGGAACTTCGGTTTTTCTTCTTTCGAGATCAAGTCCTCATTTAAATATCGCAAGCCTTGTATCAAAAGGATTTATTTACAACATAACGGAAAACGATCTTCGTTTTACAGAAAACGAACTTGCCCGGTATTTCAACAGCATGAATATATCCGTTAAAGAAGATGATCTTCGCGAAATCATTGCGGATACCGAAGGCTGGGCTTTTGCGATTAACCTTATTGTCCGCTCTTATCAAAAAGCACCGGGTTACTCAGGCTATGTGCGCAACGCGATGAAAACAAATATTTTCAGGCTGATGGAAACGGAAATATGGGACGGAATATCAAAACCTCTTCAGATATTTCTGATAAGGCTGTCCTTGATTGAACATAAAACGTTTGATCTGATCAATCTTCTGGCCGCTCAGGACATCAGACTGATAAATGAACTTGAAAAACAAAACGCCTATATCCGCCGGGACAGTTATATCAATGCGTATTTAATTCATCCGCTGTTTCTGGAATTCCTGGGTGAAAAAAACGTTTCGCTTAACGAAGATCAGATTCGGCAAACATATATAATTGCCGGAGAATGGTGCAATAAAAACAGTTTCAAGATCGACGCCCTTTCGTATTTTGAGAAAATCGGCGATTACAAGTCGATTATTTCCATTCTCATTGATCAGCCGGCGATTATGCCGCGTGATATAGCAAAGTTCGCCGCGGTGATTCTTGACAATGCTCCGCAGCATGCAATTGATACAGTTGAATATCTTGCCACCATGCATGTATCGGTTTATATCTGCCTTGGTCTTTGGGAGAAATCAATTTCCCTTGCCAGAAGTTATGAACAAAGATTTTTAAAACTGCCGGAAAACAATCATTTCAGAAATCTGACATTAAGCGTTTTATATTACAGTCTTGGATATCTTCGCATATTATTGTGCATAACAGATGATATTTATGATTTTGACATTTACTTTGAAAAAGCCAGCCATTACAGATTACAGCCTGTTGATATGAAAACAATGTACAATCACGGTCCGGGACCGTGGATTATCTGCGCAGGATCATCCAGGAAAGGCTCTCCTGAGGAATACATCAATTCGTTAAAACGCACAACCGCAATTATCTGTCAATGCTATAACGGATTAAAAACAGGAGAAGACGAGCTTGCGCAGGGAGAACTTTATTTTTACAAAGGCGATCTTCATAATGCTGAAATTTTAATAATCCGAGGAGTCGAAGAAGCAAGAGAAAACAATCAGTTTGAAATTCTGCACCGCTGCCTGTTTTATATTCTGCGCCTGGGCATCATGCAGGGAAATTACCAAAAGACGCAGCAGGCAATCAATGAAATGAAGGCGCAGCTCAAGGAAGACGATTATAAAAACCGTTACAAAAATTATGATATTACAATGTGCTGGTATAACTGTATAATGGGTTATCCTGAAAACGTGCCTGACTGGCTTACTGATGAATTCCTGCCCTATGATCACGCATCCTATATTGAGAATTTCGCAAACCAGATGAAGGCTTTGTACTGTTATACGACACGAAATTATCCGCCTGTTTTATCGTATATCGGCGACATGAAAACGCGCGAGTCCTATTTATTCGGCAGAACGGAAATGCTCGCTCTGGAAGCGTGCATTTATTATAAAATGAAAGATAAAAAGAAAGCCGCTTCTGCGCTGAAGGAAGCCTACAAAACAGCGTCGCCCAACGAACTTTTAATGCCGTTCATCGAACTTGGCAAGGATATGCGCACATTAAGCGCATTCGCGCTCAGGGAACAGACAGGCATTCCGAAATCATGGCTGGAAAATGTTAACCGCAAATCCGCTTCATACGCAAAAAGACAGGGACATGTAATCGCCAAATACAAACAGGAAAACAGTATTACAGGCATTGACATATCGCCGAGGGAAGCTGAAATTTTAAACGATTTGTCCCATGGTCTTTCGCGCTCTCAAATTGCTGCTAACAGAAATCTTTCAATCAATACAGTGAAGATGGTAATAAACAATATTTACATGAAACTTGGCGCAGAAAATCTTGCCGATGCGATTCGCATAGCCGCTGAACGAAAAATCCTGTAAATGCTCCTAATTATGGACATCCCCCGAAAAAGTAGACAGAAAGATAAGACTGTGATAAACCCAAGGAGAGGTAATTATGGGAAGACGAAAAGCATACACAAGGGAGTTTAAAGAATCAGCAATTGAACTTTATAACAGCAGCGGGAAAAGCGCTAAAGAGATAGCAGATGGGCTTGGATTCCATCCAGAGAACTTAAGCCGATGGCTCAGAGAAAGCGCAGAAAGTAAAGGAATGAATAATATTAAAGTATTTCCCGGACAAGGAAACCCACGCGACGAAGAGATGGCAAGGT